>Ga0222664_1000013_pt1 | contig 191630 bp, 170 predicted proteins | sample AntAcemetagen604_FD_181147 | JGI IMG/M metagenome (GOLD analysis project Ga0222664, IMG submission 181147) | Saline water microbial communities from Ace Lake, Antarctica - #604 | ecosystem: Environmental > Aquatic > Non-marine Saline and Alkaline > Saline | place: Antarctica: Ace Lake... | reverse complement strand
CTTGGGTATTGTTAGAGCGCTCTAGGTTGTCTTCAAGGCTTACCTATGAGTACTGCTGGGTCATAGTTAATGCCGTTTATCCCTTATATGACGATTCGATTGGTAAATATAGATTCAAAACAGTTTACCTTCTATTAATATCGTCTTGCCAGCCTTTGTTGCCCCACACACATTCTCATGAGTATTAACTGCAGAGACAAAGGCACAGGCTAGAAAATCTGATGAGCCTTTAACAATCAGTCTGCGTGCAGCTAGCTCAATAGGGTCTTTACTTATACCAAGCCAAGTGAACTGCTGTTGTATCTTCCCAGGCCAGCCATACGATTCTCGTTAGCTATTTCAGTCTCACGAGCCAGTCGCTCTTGAGCCTTACTTTGGCCTACCAATTCTATTCGGGTTAGTGCTAGCTCTTTAGCCTGCATGAAGTAACCAACAACAAGCCAGATAAAAGCAAGGGGGCGCAAATATCCCTGCAAGTAGATCGCCAAGCGCATTTGAGGCTGAGGGAAGATCGTAATTAGGCCAGTAGGAGGAAGGGACATGAAAAAATACAAAAATCACGATCAGCCAAGAGACGGTTAGGCCTATAGCAACCTTGATAGATTTTCCTCCATAAGCTGTTTCATTTGTCATATTAATTTCATTTTTGGTTGAACCTTATGGAAGTATCCGGTTGGTAACTGCGGTAGTTGAAGTCAGAGCAATGGTAGCCTTCTGAAAAAGAGGTCGAGACTAGATAACGAAGGGCCAACGCCAATGGTAGTTTAATCACACTTTTTATCGTTAACTCTCACTGCTTGGCAGGCTCTTCTACTTTGCTCTTTTTTGAATTACAGTTTGTACTGCGAGTCAAAAGGTGCAATAGAACAAAGCTAATAGAAATCATACCAAAGCCAATACTTACAAAAACAGGCGTGAGGTGACTATCTTCTGTTCCGTAATAAGCCCCAGATACAATGAGAAATAAAACGCCGGAAAAAAGATATAGATAAATGAATTTAACGTTTTTCATTGTTAACTCCAGATTAGGATTAACCCTATAATAACAAAACAAACTATCTAATCAAATTACGAAAAAATGAAGGTAGTCCCCGTATTAAGGCTAGGTTGCAGCTTTCAAATAAATATGTTCACAGGCTCGCTGGAAATAACATAGTTGTCCTTGTCATTCGCAAAGAGTTCTTTCTTGGAATCACCCTACAGACCCATACCACACTGGTCAGTGTCTTTTACGTTAACGATATGGCCTATATTGATAAAGTCTCAGGTTTGGTTGGTGTAGAGCACCATGGCAGTATCAGGTTTTTGGCTGCCTTAGCGAAAATCAGAACAAATTTAGCCCTCTGCAATAGACGCACACACAAAGTAAAAAGAAAGTAATGGTAGGGATAATTTTATCACTTGATCTTACTCTGAAAAATAGATCAAGTTTGCATGGTCTAGGCGCCAGCACGGCCGATAAACTTACATAAAAAAACGCGAGGCCTAGGTGTTTAAGTCCTCGCGTTTTCAGTTCAGCTATGCATTATTGATGGCAAGGAGCGCGGTGAATCGGCACTCAATCGACAATACAACCACTCAGCAACTTAGCTTACTCTACACCAAAAGCAGTATAAGTCGCCGTACGCGTCGGTGTCGTCTGGGTGTTGAGAACACAGTCCACTTTCGTATCGGCGGCAACTGCCGACCCACCACTGCCAAGCTCAAAGCCATCCGGCACAGCGCCACCTTCAAGCAAGGTCGCCGCGTGCGAGCAAAGTGTCACAGCTGTGCCATGTCCATTATTTGCACTACGCTTTGCATAGTTGCGGGTGCTTGCACTAGAAATCGCAGAGGCCACCCCCTCCAATGATGCTTGTCTCGCATCGGCTGACACTCCGGTGATCTTCGGCAGCGCAATGACGGCCAAAATACCTACCAACGAGACGGTAATCACCAATTCGACCAAAGTAAAGCCGCTTTTTCCATTTTTGAGAGTTTTCATTATAGTTCCTAGATAGCTAGTAAGATAAAAGACTTTTTTAATTATGCCTACCATTAGTATGCCTGATTTTTAGCCTAAGATCGATTTTCAGTACATTAATAGAGCTATAATTTATTAATACACTTAAAGTTAAACGCCGGTACAGCCATTCACCCGATTATCGTAGTCCCTGCCGTCGTTGATACTCTAGCCCTGTCGCCCCATTTTTACGCAGAGCTCCAGACATCCTAGCCAGCCCAACCCTTTAATGTATATGCCACCCTCCACTATAAGCAACAGCAACAAGTGCAGCAGCCGCACGCTCAGCAGCGATTCCTACACAGCGCTACTGAGGGGGCACCTTATGTCAACTCTTCTGTAAACCAAGAGCGCAAGTGCATCTACCACCCATACCCATCATAGGCTAGTAAACTCCATCACCATTGTGATGTTCTAGACCCTGACAATCTTCCCCCGGCACTCCAACCCAATACCGGCCGACTGAGAGGACTTAGAGAACACCTAACTAGTTACAGCAGGACTTAGGTGCCTACTCAAAGGCTTAAGAGGATGGTTTATTAGCTTAGTCATAGCCTGTTTGAATGACCACAATATTGGATGTTTAATAAAAACGAGAAGGGTCTTAAAGGTCCTTAGGGTAAGAGACATAAAGGGATTGTGGCAACCTTCTCCATCTAATGGAGAGGCTAAGGAGAGCACTTAAGGGTTTGTCTGCCCTATCAAGCACTTGACTTTGTGGTAGATACAACTAGTTTGGATGGTCTAGTCGCCCCCATGGCTACAAAAGACTGACATAAAAAAACGCGAGGGCTTCGTAATGAAGTCCTCGCGAATTCAGTTCACCGACCTACATTCAACTGATCAGTAACTTAAAGTACACCGCGCTGGACGAAATTGGCGGTAAGTACCGGCAACGCAACAGTATTGAGAATACAGTTCTGAGTAGCATCAGCGGCAACTAAGGTCCCAGAGTCACCCAACGCAAAGTCGGAATCCATAGCACCACCGTCCAAAAGGGTCACCAAAGAACCACAGTCTACTGCCGTTAATCCTTTAGAAATGTCTGCGCTCCGCGCTATGTAGTTGTTGGTGCTTATACTACTTAATACAGCCGCCGCTGATTCCACTGATGCTTGTCGCGCGTCAGTTGACACACCCATAATCTTAGGCAGCGCAACGATCGACAACACCCCAACTAATGCGACCGCAATCACTATTTCAACTAAAGTAAAACCGTTTTGTTCATTTTTGATATTTTTCATAATAACTCCTAGACAGCTAGTAAGTGGATTAAAAGACTTTTTAATTATGTCTTCCGCCAATAGTAATGGAGTTTTAGTGCAAAGTCGAGTTTAAATACATTAATGGAGTAATCGTTCATAAATGTATTTAAACTTAACCGCCGCTGAGGTAAATAAGCGACTTGCGGGCCTATTTGAAAGATCCTGGGTATAGCTGTATGTTGAGGGCGTCTAAATCAGTACCTGCTTAGCCCCCACTCTTGTAGTTTCAAGCATAGCGGTATGCATATACTAGCTATCTTTTTAAAGTCTATCTTGAGGCTACCTGTCTTACCAGCCCTTAACGGCCGCATAAGAGATCTACGTCTACGAAAAAATTAAGACTAAGACTACCAATCTCGTCTATCAGTGTTTAAATGCAGTCCTGCAGAGTTTTCAAAACTTGATAAACTGTCAACCCATTCGACACTATTAGCCAGGCATAATGACCGAGTCCAACCACCTAACCACCGGCCCAGAAGAAACCGCGAAACTGATGCGGTTGGCGACCTATGCCTCTATTTCAGTAGCATCGATACTGATTGTGGCCAAATTAGTTGCCTGGGGCATGTCAGGCTCGATTAGCATACTGGCCACATTGATTGACTCGGTTTTGGATGCATTGGCATCACTGATAAATCTAGTGGCTGTACGCCACGCCTTAACGCCAGCCGATAAAGAGCACCGTTTTGGCCACGGTAAAGCCGAAGCATTGGCAGGCTTGAGTCAATCAATGTTTATTGTTGGTTCCGCAGGATTTCTACTATTTGAAGCCGGACGCAGAATCATCAATCCAATCCCAGTTGAAGCCTCCGGCATCGGCATGCTGGTGATGGTTTTCTCGATTTTTGCCACAATGCTATTGCTGGGCCTGCAGAATCATGTCATTCGCAAAACCAATTCCACCGCCATCAAAGCCGATGCCGTGCATTACCGAGCCGACCTGCTGGTCAACGGAAGTGTGATACTGGCCCTGTGGTTGTCAACTAGAGGTTGGGCTGGATTTGATGCGTTGTTTGCCTTGGCCATCGCTGTATATATTCTCTACAGTGCCTGGGAAATTATTAGGGTATCCTACGATCATCTGATGGACCGTGAACTGCCCGACGAGCAGCGTGAATTGATCAAACAGCGGGTCTTGCAACACAAAAAGGTCCGTGGACTGCATGATTTGCGTTCAAGGCATTCTGGCGTCATGACATTTATTCAGCTGCATCTGGAGCTGGATGACGATCTTTCTCTACTGGAAGCTCACAAGATTTCTGATGAGGTGGAGATGAATTTACTAAAGGTCTTTCCCGGCTCTGAGATTATTATTCATATAGATCCACAGTCAGTGGTGGGCGATGAATCGATGACGGATTTCAACTAACACAAGCCTTGACCAACCCGTTCTAAAAGACAGTGGTGACCGCAAAATGGACATTACCTCTGGGGGTATTGCTCAATCTGACTTTATTGCTACTTTGCCCCAGGGCACCGGCGTTTCAGCCGACTCAACCTTTAGGCCCGCTAGTTTTCTCTATCGAGTGAATCAAGCAATACCGTAAAACTAGCCATGAAATGATACTTAAGTGGTGATCTTGGATTCTATTTTGTGACGGGCAAGTAAGGTCGCAGCGCGCAATAGAACCGCATAAGCCAATAGTTCAAATACCTCTTCAAAGAACACCTGATGGGTAAACGTAACTTTCTCGCATATGTCACCAGCAATGAGTAAAACACCTGCTTTCAGAGCCATAATTCCCGGCGCACTAACAAGAAACTGCTTGGCCAAATCAAGATAAAATCTTAGCCTCATCAAGGCCAATATAGACATGGTTGCAAAAACTTGAGCCAACCAAAGATTGCGGCCAGAGCCGGACCCCCATTTTACTAAGAAGGCATGAAGATTGAGCTCGTTCATATCGATTTCACGGAGGAGAAATGCTACCGTCAGCCAGACAAAAAACAGACACAGCAACCTATCAGTTCTCTGTGATTGAAAAACCGGCACCAAGTACACCGCTAACACAGCAAAGAGGGTCAAAGCCTGAAGGTTTTCTAACAAATGGTTCTCGCCAAAAACGCCAAAATCTTGAAGAATAAATACAGAATAACTGGACCAAATAATCGCTATGGTGATTGCGCTCTCGGTCAATATTGCCAGTGGTGTTAATAATTTCAACTTAGACGCCCCTCTACTGCAGTTTTTTATGCACCATAACCACTCTGCTGGTGGCCATTATTTTTATTTCTTCAGGTCAAGAACTTCATCTGACGCGACTAGTGGGTCACTATGAGCCTGCAGTTTAGATATGCTAAGCACGCTTAGGTTGGTAAAATCTAAGCCAAACTTACCTCATTTAAGCACAATAAAAAACTATTTTGCATATTAAGTTAACAGGATTAAACCATGGCTTTACCGGCGATACTTTCACAACGCTTAAGATTACCTGTAGTTGCAGCACCCCTATTCATTGTCTCTAACCCAGATCTTGTTATTGCTCAGTGCAAGGCGGGCGTTGTGGGCTCTTTCCCCGCGCTTAATGCACGGCCGGCAGCGGAATTAGACCGCTGGCTCGAAAGAATCACCACTGAACTCGCAGAGTATGATGCTGCCAATCCTGACAACCCATCTGCTCCCTTTGCTGTCAATCAGATTGTTCATGGATCTAATGATAGATTACAGCATGATGTTGAGATGTGCGTGAAATGGAAGGTGCCTATTGTTATTACTTCTCTTGGCGCGAAAGAATTTGTCAATGAGGCAGTACACTCCTATGGAGGCATCGTATTACACGACATTATCAATAATCGTTTCGCCAAAAAAGCAATAGCCAAAGGTGCCGATGGTCTAATTGCTGTGGCTGCAGGAGCTGGCGGTCACGCTGGCGCCTTGTCCCCTTTCGCGCTAGTTCAAGAGTTAAGAGAATGGTTCGATGGTCCACTCTTGCTGTCTGGCTCAATAGCCAATGGGGAAGCCGTCTTGGCATCACAAGCCATGGGCGCTGACCTAGCCTATATAGGGTCGGCCTTTATTGCCACGGAGGAAGCTAACGCTGAACAAGCCTACAAGCAGTCTATCGTCGATCATAATGCGGATGATATTGTCTTAAGCAGTCTATTCACCGGCATCAGCGGTAATTATCTAAAACCCTCAATAATTTCTGCGGGCATGGATCCTGACAATCTACCTGAGAGTGATCCCTCTACAATGAGCTTTGGCTCTGGAGGCGACTCTGATGCAAAGGCATGGAAAGACATCTGGGGTTGCGGTCAGGGTATTGGCGCAGTAAAAGCAGTTCTTACTACTTCAGAATTAGTGAGCCAGATCGAAAGACAATACAATGCAGCCAAAGCTAGGTTAGCCAAACTCTAGGCACTGTGGGTCGGGGTAGTACGCTACCCCGATTCAATATTTAGCCCTCATCCTTACTGCCGACAGATTGGCTTAGCGGGCTAAATTCCATAGTTCTTTCTCTGACCGAACCAAAGCGCAAGCCCAGTAGATCCAGGAAATAATTTTGATGGAGCCGCCAGGGAGCAACTACTCCCTCCTTTGGGAACTTATCAATCGACCGATTAATATAGCCCGAGTCTAAACCTATCGATGGCACTCGCTTCAATTCTTTATTGCTATTGCGCGGCACGCAAATCGCCAGCTTTTGTTTATCTAGATATTTGAGTAGTCGACAAACATATTGACTGCTGAGGTCGCATTTCAACGTCCAAGAAGCGTTTGTATACCCTGTTGCAAAGGCAAAATTAGGCACGTCACTCAACATCATTCCCTTGTACTGTAAAGCCTCTGAAATATCGACAGCTTTTCCATCAACACTAATCTGCATGCCGCCCATGGCGAGTAGCTCAAGGCCAGTGGCACTAACAATAATATCAGCGTCGAGAACTTTACCTGATTTAAGCTCGATGCCATCAGCGGTAAAGCGGCTAATGTTGTCAGTAACCACCGAAGATGTGCCCTTGCGTAATGAGCGAAATAAATCACCGTTTGGTACTAAGCATAGTCGTTGGTCCCATGGGTTGTAGCGAGGAGAGAAATGCGTGGCGACATCAAAGTCTTTACCCAACCAAAGCTGAGTCCATTGAATCAATTTATTTTTTATGTATTCAGGTCGCTTTTTACTCATTTTGTACAAAATCATTTGCGACAGCACGTTTTTCCAGCGCGTCGCCCAATAAGCCACTTGCTCCGGCAAATAGCGTTCTAATTTTTTTGCAGTAGAGTCTATCTCAGGGCGCGAGATAACATAGGTAGGCGAGCGTTGAAGCATAGTGACATGGCTCGCACGGTCAGCCATCGATGGCACCAGGGTTATCGCCGTCGCCCCACTGCCGATAACAACGACTTTTTTGCCACTATAGTCTAGCTCTTCAGGCCATTTTTGAGGGTGAATTATCTCGCCTTTAAAGGCATCAGCTCCAGGGAATTCTGGCATGTAGCCTTGATCATAGCGATAATATCCGGTGCAACTATAGACAAAATTGCAGGTCATGGTCATCGTATCTTGGCCATTAACTTTTAACACTAGCGACCAGATTGCAGTAGCACTGTCCCAGGAAAGACTCTCGACTTGCTGGTTATAACGAATGTGCTGTTCGATATCATATTCGCGCGCAGTTTCACGAATATATTCAAGAATTGCCGGCCCATCGGCAATCGCTTTTTCATGCCTCCAGGGTTTAAAGCTATACCCCAAAGTATGCATATCAGAATCTGATCTTATTCCAGGATAACGAAAAAGGTCCCACGTCCCGCCCATCGCCGCGCGACTTTCAATAACAGCAAAGCTCTTGGTGGGCGTATCTTTGGTTAAATGACAGGCCGCACCGATACCTGAGAGCCCGGCCCCTACAATAATTACATCGACATGTTCAACTGACATAGACTTCACTTATAAGGTATTTTAATGGCAGGAGTTTACGATAGAGGACCCTTTTAAGGTGTCTCCTGTGTGACAAAAAACGGTTGACTCTCTCTGTGCAATTTAGCCCTAAAACCACCCTTTCACCGCCTTATCTAGGTCTGCGGTGCACCTCACCAGCTGGGCGTTATAGATCTCTGCTTGCCCTTTGACCTTAGCGGCAACATTTAATAACTGTGGTTTTTTGTTAAAACTACCCCTTGAATAGCCTCCCCAACCTTCATGGTATGCAAGATATTGCCGAAAAGGATCTGATTTAGAAATACCCAGTCTGCGGTGGCTTTTGTCGGTATACCAGCCAATAAAATTGATCGCATCACTAAAATCGTCCCGATCGTGACCCCAGTTGCCGGTCGCCTTCTTATAGTCACCCCAAGCTGGATCTTGAGCCTGAGCATAACCATAAGCAGAAGACTTTCGTGGCAATGGAATAAACAAGAACTTAGGTCTATCAGGTCTTACATCGGCCCTAAAACTAGACTCTTGCTTCATAATCGCCATCATCACCGTAATTGGAGTGCCCCAGCGATTGTGCGCTGCACGAGCATCTTCGTACCAATCCGTTTCACCCCAAAATATTTTGCAAATATTACCTATCTTTGTGGGCTGGTAGTTTGCACAACTACTCAGCATCAGCGCAGCAAAAAGAAATATTAAAGTAGCTTTATATCTCATCTAAGTTTACCTATCAATTAACCATCATTCGGCCAAGCGCTAAAGAAATCGCTCGCAACTAAAGGCCTGATATGCCTCTCTCGGTTAGTCGGCGTGCCCAAATATAAAAAGCCTATAATCTCTTCATTTTCAATAAGGCCCAATCCTTGCTTAATAACCTGAGAAACAGCGTGCGCACCTGTGCGCCAAACTGAACCAAACCCATGCGCGTAAGCCGCCAAGCCAATATTATTCATTACGCCGCCTGTCGCGATAGCCTGCTCAATATCTGGAACCTTAGGGTGACTTTTATAACTCGCAATACCGACAACAATAAGAGGCGCCCGAAAGGCCTTTGCGTAGGCGCTATCGACCTCATTTTGCAGAGCATTTGGGTTGCTATCTTTGTAGTGGCTGACAAAAAGCTCCCCAAGATGTTTGCGATCGTCGCCTGATATAGTCAAAAATCGCCAGGGCCTTAAGTGCATGTGATCTGGCGCTCGCAACGATGCTGAAAAAATAGAATCTAAAATCTCAAAATCTGGAGCCGGCTCCTCAAGACGTGGGTGCGATCTTCTCTCACCAATCAGTTGCGTTACTTGCTTGCCCATTTCAGTATCGAGAATCATCCCAAACGCCTTTTAGTAAGAGGTAAATATAAACCACCTTCAGACCAGAGAATAAACGCTTATACCCTCATAAAGGCAGTCGAAATGACGCTCTTAATAGGACTACAAACTGACCAGCCTGAGAGAAATTGTAGCATAGGGCATTAGCTAAAAAACCTTAATCAACCTCATTAATCAGCATTAGTAGTTCCCGATATGCACAGTAGTGTTACTTATTCTAGAGTTGCCGTCTTGACGGTTTCCTGTGAGCCCGTGCATCATGCATGCACGGCACAATAGTTAAAATGAGTAGGGCAGTGAGTATCAAAAAAAGTTAGAATCTTTGCCCCACAAAAGCCTACTAGGTAGCTCTAATGACCACGATATTCCATAACACAGACAGTTATATTTTTACCGGAACCTGCCGCGCCGTTTCAGGCATTGTTGCCGCGGTAACGAGTTTTTTGGCTGACAGGGACTGCTATATTTGCGCACTAGAACAGTTTGACGATGAGTCAACCGAAAAATTCTTTATGCGCGCCGTTTTTCGCCGACAGCAAAATGCCCCCAGTATCGAAATATTGGCTGAGGAATTTTCTAGTATTTCCGAGGCATTCGGCATGGAATGGAATTTCCATTGCCCAGAAACACCGATCAAAACCATTATTTTAGTATCCAAATACGATCACTGCCTAGATGACCTCTTGTATCGCAAACGCAAAGGTGAAATCAACATGGCAGTCACCGCAGTTGTATCTAATCACCAAGACTTACGCTCGATGGTTGAGCGTGAGGGCATTCGCTTTATATATCTTCCTGTGACCCCTGAGACTAAAGCCCAGCAAGAGCAGCGTTTACTCGAGATTATTGACGAAACTCAATCTGAACTCATTGTTTTAGCGCGTTATATGCAAATTCTGTCCGACGAGTTGACCAAAAAACTGGCTGGCCGTTGCATTAATATTCACCACTCGTTTTTACCTGGATTTAAGGGCGCCAAACCCTATCATCAGGCTTTCGATCGTGGTGTTAAAGTGATCGGAGCGACAGCCCACTACGTCACCTCTGACCTGGATGAGGGACCAATCATTGAACAAAGGCTCACTCGAGTCGACCACACCTGTGGCCCCCAGCAACTTGTGGATGTGGGCCGAGATAACGAAAGCATGGCACTAGCCAAGGCAGTTAAATACCATATTGAGCGTCGCGTCTTTCTCGACGGTAATAAGACTGTGGTTTTTATAGGCAGTTAACCTTTTCACCTACAGAGAGCACCCTATGCCTTTTGGCCTTTTAAAATATGGACTGAGCAGGAACTACCCTGCGAAGCACCACTTTACACCCTCTAAAGACCTTAAAAGGCACTATGATGTTGTGATTATTGGCGGGGGCGGTCACGGTGCTGCCATTGCCTATAATCTCGCCAAATATCACGGCATTACCAAGGTTGCTATCCTCGAAAAAGGCTATCTTGGCGGAGGAAACACCGCGCGAAATACTGCCGTCATTCGCTCTAACTATTTAACCGAGGCAGGCGTTAAGTTCTACAGCGAATCAGTAAAACTCTTTAACAACCTCAGTAACGAATTTAACTATAACGTGATGATGGAAAATCGTGGTCAGTTGACGCTAGCCCATAGTGATGCCGCTATTCGTAGTTTTCGCTGGCGAGCTGAGGTAAACCAACATATGGGCGTGCGTTCAGAGTTGGTTGATCGCCAAACGATCTCTGAGTTAGTGCCTAACCTTAATATGTCAGAAGACAGTCGGTTCCCTATTTTAGCTGGGCTTTGGCATGCCGACGGCGCTACCGCTCGCCATGATGCTGTCGCCTGGGGTTACGCAAAAGGCGCATGTGATCGGGGTGTGGAATTACACCAACTAACCGAAGTAGAAGATATCGAAATTACCAGCGGTCGAGTTACTGCGATAAAAACTAATCGAGGCAGAGTCGAGTGCGGCTGCGTTGTTCAAGCTGTCGCAGGTGCCAGCTCAATAGTCGCTAAAAAAGCCGGCATTCCCCTACCCATTCATTGCTATCCCTTACAGGCGATGGTAACTCAGCCCTACAAACCGATACTGACCCCTCATGTCAGCTCCCCACAGGTACACGTTTATGTGCACCAGACATCTCGAGGAGAATTTGTTATTGGCGGTGGGTCGGATCCTTACCCCCTCTATAACACGAGAGCCACGCTAGACCAGCGGGAGACTCTATCCGCTGCGGCAATGGAACTATTTCCATTTTTAGCCCAGGCAAGACTGTTACGGCAATGGGCCGGCACCACTGATATGACGCCAGATTACAGCCCGATCATGGGTTTAAGCCCGGTAGAAAACTATTATTTAGATGCTGGCTGGGGAACCTGGGGATTCAAAGCTACGCCAATATGCGGTGTCACTATGGCGGAACTGGTAGCGACGAAAAAAGTTCCTGACCTTATTAAGCCCTTTGAACTCGAGCGGTTTTATCGCTTTGCGCAAATCAATGAAGCCGGCGCTACCGCCGCTAGCCACTAGGAGAAGATCGTTGAAGCTACTAACCTGTCCGCTCAATGGCTCTCGCAATATCAGCGAGTTTACCTATGGTGGCGAGTATCACACAACACTCAATCATCTAACGACGTCAGCGCGAGATTGGGCAGAGCATGTCTTTTTCCATGACAATGCTGCGGGCCTGGTCACCGAGTGGTGGTGTCATACTGCAAGCTCATTTTGGTTCCTGGCCGAGCGCAATACCATCACCGACGAAGTTGTTCGCACTTTTAAAGCTGATGAAATCTACACTCAGCGAATCGACTTTGACACCATTAATCCGGAGAGCCGATCATGAGGAGTCGACTAGCTGCGCCCTATGGCTCATTGATTAATCGAGAAAAGGTCATTCAGTTTGAGTTTGAAGCAAAGACCTATCAGGGTTTTCATGGCGATAGTATTGCCAGTGCTCTGGCCGCAAACAATCAAACATTACTCAGCCGCTCGTTCAAGTACCACCGCCCCAGGGGTGCATTAACCATGGCGGGGCAAGATGCTAATACGATGGTGCAACTGCCATCCAACCCAAATGCATTGGCCGATCGAGAGCTTATCAGTGAGGGACTAAAGGTCACTGGTCAAAATTATTCTGGGAGCCTAGAGAAAGATCGAGGTGAATGGGTTGGCCTTTTTTCACGATTTTTGCCAGTGGGATTTTATTATAAAGCGTTTTTTAAACCCCGTGGTATGTGGGAGAAATGGGCTCCCTTGATTCGTAAAAAAGCCGGACTTGGTGTTATTAACCAGCAATTGGTGCCAGATTATTACGACAAACAATATAAATTTTTTGATGTCGTTGTTATTGGCGGCGGTCCCGCGGGCATGCAAGCCGCCTTAGAGTCTGCAGTAACCGATTGTGAGGTTCTATTGGTCGACGAGAACCCAAGTCTCGGAGGCTCCCTCAATTACAGTCGCTTTGATGTCGAAGGCGCTCGCGGTAAAAAGCAGCTTGATGAATTACTTAATGCCATTAACGAGAAGCCAAATATCTCAGTAATGACCGGCGCAGTCTGTAATGGCTGGTTTGCCGACAACTGGTTGCCCATTATCGCAAAGAAGCGTCTGTATAAGGTTCGTGCCAAGCAAACTATTATGTGTACTGGCTCTTTAGAGCAACCGGCTATTTTTCATAATAATGATCTGCCTGGCGTGATGATGAGCAGTGCCGCGCAACGACTAGTGCACCTTTATGGTGTCTGCCCAGGATCCCACGCAGTGATTGTCACCGGTAACAATGATGGCTATGGAACGGCCCTAGATCTTGATGATGCTGGTGTTAAAATTAACGCTATCATTGATCTACGCGAAGACCCAAATTATGATGATATCGCCAAGGCCGCAGTCGCTAGAGGCATTAGAATTGAAACCGGGACAACCGTCTATGCCGCCCAACATAAGGGCGCTAATCGTGTTACCTCGGTGGATATACGTAAAATCGTCAGCCAGGGTATCTGTGCCGAGCAAGGTGAGACAATTACCTGTGATCTACTCTGTATGTCAGTGGGATACACCCCCACCTATCAACTTGCCTGTCAGGCCGGCGGACAGCTTACCTACGACGATCAGTCAGCCATGTTTAGTCTGCACAACTGCCCCGAATCACTCCAATTAGCCGGTTCAGTGAATAGTTTATGGTCGCTTGACGCGGTTTTAATGGAAGCCAAAAGGACCGCGACCATAGCCACTAATGCACTAGGACTTACTCAGGTCCAGGTGGCTGATAGGGTGACTGAACACACGGTTAGTCCCAATCATCCTTGGCCTATATTTGCCCACCCAAAGGGTAAAGAATTTGTCGATTTCGACGAAGATCTAACCATTGCCGACATTATCAATGCCACTGCTGATGGCTATGAACATATTCAGCTGGTCAAGCGCTATTCGACCTGCGGTATGGGTCCCTCTCAGGGTCGTCATTCAGCACTTGTCGCCGCTCGGTTAGTGGCCGCAGCGACTAATCGCACGGTGGCGGAAACAGGGGTTACCACCGCGCGACCCCCCTTTTCTGCCGAGCAGTTAGGCCATAGTGCCGGGCGCAGCTTTTATCCTGCCCGGCGCAGTAATATGCACTACAGACATATCGAAGCCGGCGCCGAAATGCTCCAAGCGGGTGCCTGGTATCGTCCTGCCTTTTACCGCTCTAAAGGTACGGATTCACAGGCCTGTATAGACGCAGAAGTTAGCAACGTTCGCAACAACGTTGGCCTCATCGATGTCTCTACCCTAGGTGGCATTGAAGTCCGCGGGGTCGATGCCGGTGAGTTTTTAAATCGATTATATACCTTTGGATTCATCAAACAACCCGTCGGCAAGGCCCGTTATGCTCTACTCACTAATGAAGCAGCTGTGATCATTGACGACGGTGTGGCCTGCCGCTTTGGCAACAACCATTATTACGTGACCGCTACCACCGGCGGGGTCGACCGAGTCTATCAGAACATGCTCAAATGGAACGCCCAATGGCGGTTGGACGTTGATATTGCTAACGTCACCTCAGCTTATTGTGGTGTTAATATTGCCGGACCTAATGCGCGCGCAGTGCTGCAAAAAGTCTGCTCTGATGTTGATTTATCCTCGGAGGGATTTCCCTATATGGGCGTTCGCTCAGGTAATATCGGGGAAATTCCTGCTAGACTAATTAGAGTAGGTTTTGTTGGTGAGTTGGGCTATGAAATCCATGTCCCTCAGCAATACGGTGAAGCGCTCTGGGACGCATTGATGGTTGCAGGCAGTGATCATGATATTCGACCCTTCGGTATAGAAGCCCAGAGAATACTGCGACTGGAAAAAGGTCATATTATTATCGGCCAAGATACCGATGCAATGTCAAATCCCAATGAAGTACAGATGAGCTGGGCAGTATCCCGAAATAAACCGTTCTTCGTTGGCGGGCGAACCATTGCTGAATTAGAGAAAAAACCTAGCTTGCGTGGCTTAGTCGGTTTTGTCATCGATGACACCAAGGCACCAATACCCCGAGAAAGCCATCTAGTTGTCGAAGGCCAAAAGATGACCGGACGGGTAACCTCCTGTAACTTTTCTCCCACCCTAGGTAAAGCCATAGGCTTAGCCTATGTGCCCCCCGAAAAGACTACTGCGGGATGTATTATAGAAATAAAATCTACTGGTGGTGTGAGGGTGCTAGCTAAGGTCGTAGAACTGCCCTTCTACGACCCCGATAATTTGCGGCAGGAGCTATAGCTATGGCAACACTAGACCCAACGATGGGTATGCGGCGCAGCCAATTATATCGACGTCATATCAACAATAATGCCCTGTTTAAAAAAACTGGCTCCAATTTCGTCGTTAGCCACTACAACAATGCCAGCGACCAAGGCACAGAGCTAGAACAGGCGCGCTCCATGGCTATATGCGATCTATCAACGTTGCCTAGAGCTGGCTTTAAGGGCGCAGGGGCGCCTAGCTGGGCTGAGAATCAAGGCATAAAACTACCCGATAGCGCCAACACATCTATCGTACAACCTGAGGGTTGTCTGGTGGCTAAGTTATCTGACCAAGAATTATTAATTCTCAGTGATATTTTCGCTAAAAGCCATCAAGTGACTGCCCTTGGAGCACAATCCACCCGCGATCATTTAGAAAATGACACTCAGACGTACTTGCTACCTCGAGGTGACAGCCATTGTTGGCTCGCGGTGACCGGTGTCCAGGCTGCTGAGATGTTCTCAAAAGTCTGTGGCGTGGATTTACGCCCCCATAAATTTGCACTGGGTAATATAGCGCAGACCTCAGTTGCCAAGATCAACGCAGTGGTTATTCGGCATGATCTAGGCGCAACACTCAGTTATTACATTTTGTGTGATATAAGCGCCACAGAGTTCCTCTGGGATTGCCTACTTGATGCTATGCAAGAATATGCCGGCAGCCCCGTTGGCATTAGTGCACTAGAAGCATTAATCTCCGCCTAATATCCAGATGCTTGGTATCTTTGGATAAGTATTGCGCTTAGTTTTTAAGCTATAATTTAGGCTACACTAGCCTCATGAAAAATAACAAAAATATTGAAATAAGTGCCCTGCGTGTCTTTTCCGCTGTCGCTGAAGCCGAAAGCTTAACTCAAGCCGCAGAAAGATTAGGTATCACCCAATCAGCGGTATCCCAAACCCTTAAACAGTTAGAACTGCAGGTCGAGTCTCAGCTTGTAGTCACTCGTTCAAGGCCCATAAAGCTAACCCCAAGCGGCCAAGTATTAAAGGGCTATGCCGAAAGCATAATCAATGACACCCGACGGATGCTAGTCGATATGCACAGGGTATCTAAAGGGGGAAGCTTGCCGTTAAGCGTGGGTATGATCGATTCTTTTTGCGACGTTGCTGGCCTTAAATTTATGCAAAAAGTGAAGCCTTTTACCTCCAAGCTAGCTCTGCGAACCGGTTTGGTATCGCCTCTAACTCAGGCTTTATTAAATCGTGATCTCGACATACTGATCACCAGCGACCCCATTGATGAACATCCAGAATTACAACGCTACCCCATCCTTAGAGATCCCTTTGTGATGATTGTGCCTGAGCAGTTTGCCCAGTCAGGAAAGGTTAGTTGCGAGTGGCTCGCGAGCAACTTGCCCTTTGTACACTACAACCGTCAGTCTCGTCTCGGCGCACTCAGCGGTCTAATTGCCCGGCGTCTAAACATCGACCTTAAAGTCAACTGTGAACTAGATAGCACTCAGACTCTTTTACGTTTTGTTCAATCTGGCCATGGCTGGGGTTTTGCCACGGGGCTTTGCCTAGTACCTTACCCAGACTTACTGCAAGGTATTAATGTGATGCCACTGGCCAATGGTGCCAATGCTCGACATTTGACCTTAGTCTGCCGTAAGGATGAACTAGGCGATTGGCCTGAACAGATTGCCAGCATATGCCGCTCTATCTGCGATGAAGAGATTGTGCCTAAAATGACTCATATAGCATCTTGGCTGAACCAACAGGCCTATTCAATCACCCAAATGCCGGCCATTTAAGTAGTGGATAATTTAGATAGTGACACTTTTCGTCAAGCTCTTCTTGATCTGATGACCGAGTTGACTGAGTTAGAAAGCCTATCCAGCGAAGCAACTAAGCCCGTGCAATTAGATCAATCTACGGTTGGGCGTCTTTCTCGCATGGATGCCATGCAGGGTGTCGAAATGGCCAAAGAGGCATCGCGCCGCCGCAAGCAACAGCTAGCGCGGATACCACCCGCGCTAGAACGTATCGCCTTAGGAAGCTACGGGCGCTGTGCCCTATGTGATGAAGATATCGTCCTCGGCAGGCTCCACATCGATCCAACCTATACGCGCTGTATCAACTGTGCGGACCAACCCGTCTAACTGCGGCATGGGTTCACCTAGGTTATCCCCAGGCAAATAGGTTAAACCCCAACCTAGAGCCGCAACGCCGCTCTCCAGCATTGAATCTATTTCTTGCTCGCCATACCCCACTCCGGTAAGTACCTCGCGAGTTGAATGACCATGAGCCTCAGCAGGAGTAACTGAGTAAATACGAGACATAGTGGGTCGAATAGCATAGTGATCAATTTGAGTAACGCAGTGGCCACTAGGGTGGTCAGAATAGATTGAAAAGGCAAAGCTTCCACGATCTATACCAACCTTACCATCAGCGACGCGACTGTACTGTTCTCTGAGAGTCTCAATTGAATGAGGCACCGCTGCGGCTACGTCGGCAGCATGTAGTTTTTGTATCCAGTTTGCAGAAGACGATTGCTGGAAAGCAACGGTGAGAAAGACCTGGATATCAGCAGTGCCATTGATACCCTGTAGGCCGGGTATCCTGTTTAAGGTGCCAATATCTTCATCGCTGGCATCCAGAAAGATCCAGTCATCTGCGGTAGCATAAAAATGCGACAACGCATTACTGCCCATGGCACCACGTCCGGACGGCTCGTTGAACTCTTCAAGACCTTTGTAATCAAAACAAAATGGCAACTGAGCCAAATTGGTGACCGCCGCCAATGAAGTGCGAGCACGACTCGCCTCACCGGTTCTCGCCTTATGATAAATTGCCAATGCCATACCTAGGCCACCAGCAAAGCCACAGTTCACATCTAGCGTACCGAGGTGAGCATGCTCTTCCGGAGTCTCACGGCCGCCAAAGCGACTCATAATGCCACTATTGGCCTGGACAATATCATCATAACCAATGTAATTGCTTTTATGGCCTAGCGACGGACCTCCCATACAGTCGAGACGGCAGAACAATACCCCGGGGTTAATCTCTTGCAAGGTATCCTGATCAAGTCCAAGTGACTTCATTTGACGATCGGGAGCATTAATGACCACCAAGTCCACCGAACGTAGTAAACGATTGAAAGCCTCACGTCCGTCTTTAGTATTAATATTCACTAGGGCGCTGCGCTTGCCCATGTCTGACTGAAAAGTAAACAGGGTGCCTATGAGCGGATCGTACATCGGATCAACTGGCTCTAGTTTGGTAATCTGTGCCCCAAAGCGTCCTAAAAATGCTGTTGAATGAGGACCGGCGATGACATTAGTCAAATCTAGTATCCGCAAACCATCTAACCAACCGGACTGCTCGAGGGTAGTCTGCTGCATCGGCACTAATCGAGGCCTGTAAGCACAGGACAATGTAGCCAACGCTGTTTCAAAATCGACAAACTGCCGCGGTCGTGGGGTTAACATTTGGCTAGCTGACTCTTCTAACCACGCTATGGGTCCAGGTTGTTTCATTAGGCCAAACTCGGCGTCATCAACCTCTACAATAATGCCGGATTCATTACAGTGCTTACTGTTAACCCATTCTTTAGTGGTTCTATGCGGTGCTCCTGGAATCTGTTTCTCACCGAAGATGGCACCCCATTCACTCGACGTTTTTGTCAAAAAAATCAGCTTCATCTTCGCCGAAATAATGTCAGCCCATTTCTTAGGGAGAGGATAAACACCAATCGCGGTCTCAGCATCCCATTCGCTGACCGGTAAGTGTAGGTTGCCAACATCGGGCAATCCCTCTGCTAACAACTCCTCATAAAGACCCATAGCGTCTAAACAGCGTCTTGCATGCTTTCGATGAGATGGGCAAACCACATAGAACATTCGACCATCGGCACATTCGTAAGTGCGGTAAAAGGGATCTAGGTACTCCTGTAATTGATCGTAGCTTAAATCAAAGGCTATATTATTAGCCCGTCGATACTCAATTTCTTTTTCGCGCATGGTTTTATAGCGCTCGGGCAGTCCTTCAATTTGGTATGAGTTATAAGACAAGCCTTCCATCATCGATGCAATCACAGGTACCTCGATATGGTCTCCAAAACCAGATCTTTCTCTAGCCCCTAAGGCCAACACAACGGAGCTTGCCGCCAAGGTTGTTGCGTAAGAAGAAGCCAAAGGCAATGGTGAAAAGCATGGATTTAGGCCCATAAGTACTCGATTAAAACCCATGTCCGTGAAAGCTCCAGCGGTGGCAGCCACTACCGCTTCTGTGGCTTTCCAATCGCTGCGCAGTTCATCATTACTGGCAAATCCAGGAATCGACAAGGTGATGAGTTCTGGACGTGCCAGCCGAACGGCCTGAAAATCAATACCCAGCTTTTGCATTACACCAGGACGAAAAGACTCAATGACCACATCAGCCTTGGCGATCAACTCCATCGCCTGCTTCTGTCCCTTCGGGCTTTTCAAATCAATAGTCAGGCACTGTTTGTTGCGATTTAAGATTGCGTTTGCCTGGTGCTTCCACTGCGGTCCAGTAGGCGGATCAACGTGTACAACCGTAGCCCCCAAATCGGCCATAATCATAGCGACAGCTGGTCCTGCTATCTGCTGACCGAAGTCCACCACGGTGATACCATCGAGTGGCAGTCGCACTTCATTGCTCATATCTTCTTCCTATTCCAGCAAAATTATTCATGCCGAAGGTTTACATTCAGGTGTCTGTTTAAGGGCTATTTAGTGCCCCGTTTAATAGGCGCGATCTTAAGAACCAAGAACATCGGACGCCAGCAACAAATAAAGCCCCTAAGGCATCATTATTTTTATCACTGGGAACAAAGATAATGCTTCTCAGGCCTCGCCATTACTGAATTTATGCAAAGGCATGATTTTCCTTATGGCGCGCAACCAAGTGCCGTAAAAATGGAAGAATAATCAAAACTTTTTAATATAAATTAGCTAAAACAATATGATTCGTATCATTTTTAGATTACAGTGACCGCTTTGATCAATGAAGACGTTAGGCGCTATCGGGATTACAAAAAGCCATAAGATGACCAAATAGGTTACTTTTGACTTCAAAAAATAAATATTATCGGAGTAGACATGTCAGTAAAAATAATTCTTCCGCAAGTTTTGCAAGTTGGCGGTGGCGCCAGCAAAGAAATCGGCAACATACTAAAGAGTATGGATTTGCATCGGCCGCTAATTGTGACTGACAAAATAATGGTCCAACTCGGTTACACCAGCAGTCTTAAAGAATGTCTAAGCGAGGTTGGAATAAGTGCTGACGTGTTTGACGACACTGTCCCCGAGCCCACTGTGAGCTCCATACAAGCGGGCGTTGATAAGGTTCGTCGCGGGAACTACGATTCAATTATTGCTTTGGGGGGCGGTAGTCCAATCGACAGCGCCAAAGCCATTGCCATACTCGGCACCTACGGCGGTGAAATGCGCGACTACAAATTCCCTCGAATCGTGAACGAGCCCGGCTTACCTATTTTTGCCATCCCTACCACGGCGGGGACCGGCTCTGAGGTGACTAAGTTCACCATTATTACTGACGAGACCAGCGACGAGAAAATGCTCTGCTTAGGCACAGGGTTTATGCCCACCGCCGCTCTAGTCGATTTCGAGCTTTCTTTAAGTGTACCCGCGCGCACCACTGCGGACACCGGCATTGATGCTTTGACCCACGCCATAGAATCCTATGTCAGTAAAAAAGCCAGCGCTTACACTGACACTCAGGCAATTGCCGCGATGAAGTTGATTGGACCTAATCTGCGCCGTGCCTTCCACGATGGCAGTGATAGAGAAGCAAGAGCGCAGATGATGCTAGGGTCTACCCTAGCTGGCGTCGCTTTTTCTAACGCCTCTGTCGCCTTGGTTCATGGTATGAGCAGACCCATAGGCGCGTTCTATCATGTGCCCCACGGCTTATCCAACGCTATGTTATTGCCAACGGTGACTGAATACTCGATCCCCGCTGCATCGGAACGCTATGCTGACTGCGCCCGTGCGATAGGCGCAGCTGATTATAGTGACAACACTGAACAGGCTAACCAAAAGCTGATGAATGAATTATATGCACTTAATAATGAATTACAGGTGCCCACATTAAAAGCGTTTGGTGTTGATCGTGAACACTTTTTTGGCAATCTTGAAACCATGGCCTCTCAAGCGTTAGCCTCAGGCTCCCCAGGCAATAATCCAAGGGTCCCCGATATTGCTGAGATGATCGAACTGTACAAAAAACTTTGGTAATTAAATTAACGAATTCAATATTAATATAGCGAGGGAATATAAGATGGTCACTGTCGGACACCTAATTAACGGTCAATTAATTGACACCAATGAGCGCACTCAGGATGTATTCAACCCATCCAATGGTAAAGTCAGCAAACAGGTCGCCTTGGCCTCAAAAGCCACCGTAGAGGAAGCGATTGCCGCCGCTCAAAGCGCTTATCCCGCTTGGCGTAATACCCCTGCCATAAAACGCGCTAGAGTCATGTTTAAGTTTAAAGATTTACTCGAACAAAATGTCGATAAAATCTGCCAATTGATAGGCGAAGAGCATGGCAAAATTTCTCACGATGCAGCGGGTGAATTGCAGCGAGGTATTGAGAACGTAGAATACGCGTGCTGCGCACCAGAGCTACTGAAGGGTGAGCATAGTAAAAATGTTGCACCTAATATCGACTCTTGGAGTGAATTCCAGCCTCTGGGCGTGGTTGCCGGTATTACACCATTTAACTTTCCCGCCATGGTGCCGCTATGGATGTACCCGATGGCCATCGTTTGCGGTAACTGTTTTATTCTTAAGCCCTCAGAGCGCGACCCAAGCTCGACACTGTTTATCGCTTCGCTTCTGAAAGAGGCAGGACTGCCCGACGGCGTTATGAATGTGGTTAATGGCGACAAAGAGGCCGTGGATACCCTACTCAATGACGACCGCATTAAAGCAGTCAGCTTTGTTGGCTCAACCTCTATCGCTGAATACATATACACCACAGCCAATGCTAATGGCAAGCGCTGCCAGGCTCTCGGTGGCGCTAAAAACCACGCTATTGTTATGCCAGACGCTGACATGGATAACGCCGTTGCGCAACTTCTTGGCGCTGCTTTTGGATCTTCTGGTGAACGCTGTATGGCACTGTCAGTGGCAGTGGCAGTTGGCGATGCCGCGGCAGATCAGCTAGTTAGCAAGATGAAAGAGGCGATGAAGACCTTGAAAATTGGTCCTTGTCACGATGCTAACAATGACTTTGGCCCTGTTATTACAAAACAACATCAGCAAAAGGTGTTTGGATATATCGACAGCGCCGAGGAACAGGGTGCAGACATCGTGGTTGATGGTCGTCATTTGAATGTTGATGGTTATGAGAATGGCTTTTATGTTGGCGGAACGCTGATCGACCGCGTTACCGCTGATATGGACAGCTACCATGCTGAAATTTTCGGTCCGGTACTACAGGTCGTTCGTGTCGACTCCATGCAGCAAGCAATGGATCTCATTGATGCCCATGAATATGGCAATGGCACCTGTATCTTTACCCGTGATGGCGAAGCAGCGAGATACTTCTCCGACCATATTCAGGTGGGCATGGTAGGTATTAATATTCCTCTGCCTGTCCCTGTGGCTTATCACAGCTTTGGTGGCTGGAAACGCTCGCTGTTTGGTGATTTGCATGCCTATGGCCCTGATGGTGTTCGCTTTTACACCAAACGCAAGACAATTACACAGCGCTGGCCATCGGCCGGAGTTAGAGAAGGTGCTCAGTTCTCTATGCCTACACTAAGCTAAGACTAAGGTAATCATGACGGCTAAGGGGAAAGAAAAAGGTTCAGCTATCGCTAGAGTAATGGTGATTATTGAAGCTGTGGCTAAAGCTGAGCGACCCTTGTCGCCAGCTGATCTGGCCATTCTTTTGGACATCCCAAAACCAAGTATCCATCGGCTTCTCAATCAACTGGAAGACGATGGGTTTTTGCAGACTAACATGCGCGGTTTAATTATTCCCGGTAAGCGAATGCACGGTGTCGCTTGGGGTGTCTTGCACAGCGAGCGGTTTAGCGCGGTGCGTAGGGCAATTCTTGAGCAGCTAACCGAGAAAATTGGTGAAACATGCGGCATCGCCATCCCCAATGGCAGTGAAATGGTTTATTACGACAGAGTGCAATCAAACTGGCCGCTGCAGCTTAATTTGCAAGTGGGTAGCCATACACCCGCTTGGTGCACCGCTAGCGGTAAACTATACCTGAGTTCGCTGCCTAAGCAGCGCCGCCAAAAAATTATTAGCCATTTACCTTTACATCAGTATGCGCGTAATACCATTATTGATCCCACCTATCTCGAACAAAGCCTTTTGGCGATTAAGGCCAATAATATCAGTACCGACAATGAAGAATTTGTCGATGGTATGGTCGGCTGTGCGGTCCCTGTTTTGGACAGCGAACAAAGACTTTGTGCTTGCCTGTTTATTCATGCGCCTGTGGTTAGAAAAAGTCTAGATGAATTAATAAGCTATAGTGATATTCTGCATACCACTGCTATTGAGTTAGGATCATTGATTGACGGCGCCGACAGCACCTCGAGTTAAGATTAAGAGATAATGATAATGAAAAAAAGACTTCCGCCATTAAATTGGTTACGTGCATTCGAAGCCTCCGCCCGGCACCTTAACTTTACTCAGGCGGCGGCGGAACTGCACATGACTCAAGCCGCTATTAGTCAACAAATTAAAGGCCTCGAGGCTCAACTCGGCACCTCATTATTTAACCGACTGCCTAGAGGATTAAAGCTTACCGACGCGGGTCAGTCCTATATTCCCGGCGTCCGCGAAGCAATAGACCGCCTCGCGATGATCACTGATGAAGTTTTCGGTAAAGAGCGCAGCCGAACGCTTACCGTTAAAGTTAATTTGGTGTTCTTCAACACATGGTTAGCCCCTAGATTATCGAGTTTTCGAGAGCAACACCCGGAAATAGGTTTGCGTTTTACCAGTAATATTTGGGTTGGTGATGTAGATAAAGATGCCGATGTAGAAATTCGCTACGGCAAAGGAATTTGGCCAGGTTATACCAGTAATCAACTGACGTGGGATGAACTCTTTCCCGTATGCAGCCCCGAACTAGTCGGTGGTGAAGTATCACCAGAAGATCCACCGACAAAGCCCAGACAATTATCTGATCATACTCTCTTACATGTTATAGGCTACGAAGAAGGCTGGGCTTTCTGGCTAAACCAATTTGGTTATCACAGTGTTGACCCCTCTCAGGGAATTCACTTTGACTCATCAATCACCACCATGGAAATGGCCGCACTGGGCCATGGCATCATGTTAGGACGTACCTCTCTAGCAACCAATATGCTAGATAGTGGGCGGTTAGTTGCACCTTTTGATGAATCTATTGCCTCATCGGAAAACTTTTTCCTAGCCACAGCCGTTAACCAACATATTCATCCCCATGTTGAGGCTTTTCGCTATTGGTTAATCAATCAAGCTGAGAATGAGATAGCGGCGGTGCACTAAGAGCTTGAGATTGGTCTAACTTAATCTCCTGCACCCGCTCGGGAGCCTTCAGTGGATTCAACCAGTATTCTGGCGCCCAGGTCATCGAGGGTTTGCCACAGTGCCTCGTCTATTTCTATACCATGCTCTACTGAATTTTTGTAACAATCCATCATTTCTGTCCTAGAGAAGCTTTCAACTAAGGTGCCGAACTCTAGCTGAGGCGCATATTGCGTTTCAATAGCCTCTAAATCAGTGCCGCAAAAGATTCTTAAGGATTGTGGTTCAAAGACGTCAATCATCCTAAAGGTCTGATACTCGGGAAGTTCGGCACCTGCTGCAATAGACACTTTCACGCAGCAATCAAGCTGCCGCCAACAGGTAACAAAAGCAAAATTACACTGCGCGGCTTTAACCAGTCTCTGTATAATAAATGTCCGGTTATAACAATTAATAAGCTCTAATGCAGCGCTCGAACCCTGTATTACCTGAGATCTGATCAGATCGACCGCTTCACTACCGCACAATAAAACAGAACTACCTCTGCCATCCAGTACATAATTATGCCTATCCTCTTGTACTAGATCAGCATGAATAGGCGCTGTGGTATTTAAATAAGCCAAAGCCTCCATTAACCGACCAAAGCTATCAAAACCATGGGTCTGTGACCAGACCACCATATCCGCAGCGTCATAATAATCACCAGGTTGGAATCCCAAAGCTTCAAATGCCTTCTTTAACGAAGCCATTAACTCATTTTTGGATACTTTCATGCTGATTAACCAGAGGTCAATACAGGTTTGATAGGAAACTGCCAGTCATCGACAAAGAGCTTGCCGAAATCACTAATCAGCGGAGCACCCTGGAACATGGTGTTACGCACCCAGAGGCGTGATCGCGGGTCAAATTTACTGACCCCAAAAAACGACAATTTGCAGCGCAGTAGATGAATTGGCAGCACGTCTGTGTGCACTAAATTTTCGCGGATATCGCCGTAACGGCTCTGGGCCATAGTTTGAATACGGCCAACGATGCCACTGTAAGTAGGATTCTGCACTATAAAATGCGCAACATTCTGCTTCGACCGAGTCTGATTATAGTCGTAGACCCGGTCGTAACACTCACGAACACAACGGCCAATCCCTAGAGGCATCTCTTTGTCCATGCCCATATCAATGTTAGTTTGGCCGAGACGTGGCTCCATTTTCTCTGCAGAGCGATACCAAAATGTCCCGATAGACTCCTGCTTGCTAAAATCTATAGCCAGCGCCCAATCATATTTATCTTCGATAACCTCTAACAATTCAGCGACTGGCATTTCAGGGCTTACTTGATGAGATTCATCCACCCACATATACTCTTCAAGCCGGTCAACCAGCTCGGGATAGAGCTCAATCAACAGTGTATTGATCACTTCTTGGGTTTCTACACCCCAATGCAGCTCGGCATACTGAGTGAGCGATTCCCAGACGTAATGCTTAGTCGCCAACACTGCGCCCTGCTCCTGTAGCCATAGGTGCAGCAACTGTAATTCTTCTCGCACAAGTAAATTGGCGTTACTTTGTCGCTCATCAGTCGTGATAATTTCGCTCAGATGCTGAATAACCCGCTGCGTTGCTGTATCCAAACGCGTCAGTATGACTTCATCAACACCGAACGCACTGGCGGCAATAACGGTGGCCAATGCGGTTTCACGCATTTCAATCCACTGATTGATTAATAGCGGATGATTAATTAAAAACGGCGCCATACCCAGACCCGTCGAATTGCCAATACCTATATAGCGTTTAATATCTTCATCCAGAGCCACTGCACTTTTTGGCGCGCGCTGCGAGGCTAAATGGTCAGCCTGCTGCATACTAAAGTGACGCAGCATATAGCAGGTGAACATCTCTGCTGCAAAGGGTCGGGCAAAGTCGCGGTGCTTGGTCCAGACTTTTTCCCAATCCGCCATACCCAATTTACCACTACCATAGGCTGCAGTAGTACGATAAAGATAACCCACTTCGGCTATCACATCGACATCTGGCTGATGACCATGGGCTAACTCATTAACCACATACTCAAAGGTGCGCGCACTGCGGTTGGCTCGGGACAAAACCAGCACCCGAGAGTCGACTCGACCCGCCTCCTGCTTGGGTACATTGTTACGTAAAAAATCGAGTTGTTCAGCATCCACAGTCCCTTCGCAGAGACCCATAGTTAGGTCCCATTGATCGGCGATAACCCGATCATTGCGATTGTCTGGATCCAAATAATGAGAGAACAGCACATAGCTAAAAGTGCCGTATTTGGCCTCGACCTGATAGACCACAGTGCCATAACCCTGCTCGTCGAGATCAAATACCGGACTACTAATCTGCCAGTTTTCGGCCACCATGCGACGTACCAATGTGCGCATAAAGCTCAGCCGCGATTGATGAAAGCTACCCAGACGTTCTAGCTGCATAACCTGACTAGCAGGCCGCATTTGCAAAATAGTCAAGTCATCAGAATTGTGCGTCTTGTGAGTGTATTTACGCATGCATTATTTCGCCATTTAACCCATTTAGCCCGGTTACAAATTAAGTATGGAAAACATAAGTTTACTGAGGTATTACGTTTTCTCTATTATTCTGGTTCAGTACCGCCCCCACTTGCTAGTAAGCTAATTTTCGCCGAGGTTAGCAGACTTACTTGAAAATGATTTTTCAAAAAACGACAGCCAGTTTTCACCCATAATTTGGGCGACATCATCATCACTAAAGCCTTGATCGGATAAACCTTGGGCTACAACATAAAGGTCTTTAGTGCCGCTAAACCAGCTGGGTTGGTTGGGCCAAGTAGGTTTCTCTGCAGAACCTTCACCAAGATCCACACCGGTCGTCCAACGTCCACTGCGCATCCATTCCAGCACTTTATAATTCCAGTTAAGGCAGAGGTCTGAACCAATTCCGACATGGTCAACACCGATCATTTCAACGGTTTGAGCAATCATTTGGCAAAATTCTACTAGGGTACAGTCAGGGCCATTTTTTAAATGGAACGGATACATGCTAAAACCGAGCATTCCCCCTGATTCACCAATCCCACGAATCACCGCATCAGACTTGTTGCGCAATCCAGCATGGAAAAAGCTTGGATTGGCGTGAGTGATGGCAATGGGACGCTCTGATAGCTCAATAGTCTCTAGAGTTGATTTTTCTGCACTATGAGACATATCAATGACCATGCCCACCCGATTCATCTCTTTAATAACCTGCTTGCCAAACCGAGTAACTCCGCCATCTTTTTCTTCGTAACATCCTGTCGCCAATAAACTCTGGTTGTTGTAGGTCAACTGCATAATACGAACACCTAACTGATGGAGGATTTCAACCATCTTAATGTCGTCTTCAATAGGCGAGCAATTTTGAAAGCCGAAAACAATACCCACTTTACCGAGGCGTTTAGCATCGAGAATGTCCCGCGCTTGGCGGACCGGCATAATAAGATCACTGTGATTAATGAAATGACGGTTCCACTTCCCTATATTTTCTAAGGTCTCGCGAATATTTTCCCAATAAGCAATAGTCACATGAATACAATGCACACCACTTAGTTGAGCATCTTCGAACAGTTGACGATTCCAGTTAACGTACTGTAATCCATCGATCATGAGCATATCTTTACGCATTAAATCTCCCTTAAAGCGCAACTAACATTGGCCTAGTACGGCTTGCTGTAATTGGTTTTAATAATGGTGTAAAAGTCCCTCGCGTACTGACCCTGCTCTCTTGGACCATAGCTAGAAGACTTTCGCCCCCCAAATGGCACATGGTAATCAGTTCCTGCAGTCGGCAAATTAACCATCACACATCCTGATTTGGAGTGACGCTTGAAATGGCTCGCATACTTAAGGGAAGTAGTCATGATCCCTGACGTTAAGCCAAAATCAGAATCATTGGAAACCTCTAAGGCCTCTTCATAACTATCAACCTTGATCACGCAGGCCACAGGGCCAAACACTTCATCTCGGTTAATTTGCATTTTGTTACTGGTATTGATGAACAGCGCCGGCGACATAAAGTAACCTTCGGTCTCAAGGTGTAATCTCTCACCGCCCTGAACTAATTCGGCGCCTTCTTCTTTGGCTAAGTCTACGTACTTAAGGTTTTGAAGGAGCTGTCGCTCGTCAACCACCGCGCCTATATGAACCCCTGGGGTCATCGAGTTTCCAACCACCAGCTTGTCCATCGCCTCAGTCATCTTGGCGACAAATTCGTCATGTATTCCTGACTCAACAATGATCCGTGACGACGCGGTACATTTTTGTCCTGTACCAAAATAAGCTCCCGCAACCGCACAGTCTACCGCGGACTGCAGATCGGCATCGTTGAGAACGACCAGTGCATTTTTACTGCCCATTTCAAGCTGTATTCGAGACATATTTTCAATGCAATTACGCGCAATGTGCCGTCCTACATCCACAGAACCAGTAAAGGTTATGGCATCGACTCCAGCAGAACTGGTCAGTTTTTCGCCGACCTCACGACCGGAACCCATGAGCAAATTAAAAGCACCCTCCGGTAAGCCGCTGCGGCTAATTATCTCCGCCAAAATCCAAGCGCTGGCGGGTACAAGCTCAGCAGGTTTGAGCACAACGCAGTTGCCATAGGCAAGCGCCGGCGCAACTTTCCATGCCGCAACCGCCATGGGGAAGTTCCATGGTGTAATAATCCCAACCACCCCGAGCGGCTCACGGTGCACTTCCACGTCTATCCCAGGACGAACCGAAGCAGTGCTCTCTCCCATTAAACGCAAGACCTCAGCCGCGTAGTACTGGAAAAACTGCCCTGATCTACCCACCTCACCAATGCCTTCGGCTAAGGTTTTACCTTCTTCTCGAGCCAAAACAGCACCAATCTCTTCTTTGCGTCCAATCAACTCATTACCGATCATGTCGAGTATGGCTTTGCGAGCTTCCAAGGCACTTTGAGACCAGCTAGCAAAGGCATTGTTAGCTGAAGCAATGGCAGTAACACAATCGTCTGCGTCGGCTTTTGCGTAGTGGCCAACGATATCACTGGTGTCCGATGGATTCAGATTTATAGTGATATTCTTGCCGCCGAGCCATTGGCCATTGATGTAGTTACGATAAACGTCACCGCTCATGTTTTTCCCCTTGCGAAAATATTAACGGATAAACCCGTTATGGCTATTTGAGGGCTATATTAACGCGCCCAAATAATAAATCTATTTACAAATTTATATAGATATATAAACTTGACTAATATATAGCATTCCATGTGCCGCGCTTCCATCTTATACTAAGATAATCAAAAGGTGCTCTAATGAAATACCTTAATATCACCCTAAAACATCTCAGAACCTTCGTTATTGTTGCCCGCTATGGCAGTTTCAACAAAGCGGCAGAGGAGCTCTCTAGAACGCAGCCTGCAATCACCTTAGCCGTGAAGCAACTGGAGAACTTCATCGGTTTGAAACTTCTGGACAGAACCACTCGACGAGTCACTCCAACGGCAGAGGGAGAGAATTTTATTCCCATTGCAGAACGCTTAGTGCGAGACTTTGATACCGCAATATCAGACCTCAAAGCGACCGCAGAGAGAAGAGTTGGAAACGTCAGCATGGCCATTGTTCCCTCGGTGGCAACAAACTTACTTCCACCGATTATAAAAACATTTTCAATCAATTTTCCCGGAATAAATCTACACCTAAACGACGACACTTCCAGAGTCGTGCAACGCAAGGTCGAACGCAACCAGGTAGACTTTGGTATTGGTAGTGTCTGGCAACAAAATAGACTTCTGAACTTTCGGCCATTATTCGCTGATAATTTGGAGTTAGTCTGCCACCGTGATCATCGTTTAGCTGCCAGCACGGATCCAATTCATCTGAATGAACTTGCTAAGGAGACCTTCTTAGACACTGGCATCACTAAAACAATGCAGTCAAGACAATCCTTGGGGCCATCAAAGTTTGATTTTCCAAATATTACAACCCTCATAGCCATGCTTAAGTCCAACCTAGGCATAAGTATACTGCCCTCACTTGCCATCCCTAGAGAAACCGGCGAACTTGTATCTAGACTGTTAATTCCAGCCGAAAAACGCAATATATGCTTGATTACCCGTAACGAGTGGACACTCTCGCCCGCCGCAGAGGCTATGATTGAAACGTTTATTGCAGAGCTTCCCGGCCAACTTAGCCGCCTGGGACTGTCCGCAACTAATGAAGGGAACTCAGACTAACTGCCATTTATAACAGAGGCCTACTCAGTAGTATGAATGAATTCCAAGCACTTAGCGTGGACTGCTTGTTTGACCGAAATACCCTCAACAGAATGCCTCTCTCGATTGGCATATCGTCGATTACCCGGTATATGTGCGCCCTCCATTCCACCCAGTAGTTGCAAGAAGGATTCTGAATGTTTCAGCCAATTATCAGCATCACCAAATCGATTAGGATCGATGGCCAGCATAAACTCACCACCGTTCGGTGGGCCGCCATCATTGTTATCATTTTTCTGGGCTTCAAAGCTAAAATCTTGACCCGTTAAACCAGCGACTAGAAGCTCTATCATCATCGCAATGGTCGAACCTTTGTGACCTCCAAATGGCAGTAAAGCGCCACCATTAATAATTTTATCGGCGTCAGTAGTGGGTACTCCGTCCGCATCAACGCCGGTCCCTAGAGGCACTGGATGCCCATCACGAGCTGCGATCATCACTTCACCACGGGCCATTGAAGCTGAGGCCTGATCAAAGACAAGTGGTGCCTGCTCACCGCGAGGCCAGCCAAAGCACATTGGGTTTGTACCAAATAGTGGCTCCTTGGCCCCAGCGGGAACGACAGCTGGCTTATAAGTTGTAAAAGCCATCGCCACCAACCCTGCTTCGGCAATGGGCTCTACTTCCACCCATAGGGCTGCAAAGTGATGTACATTAACCAACGCCATGGCGGCTATACCGTTCTCTCGAGCCGCATCAATAAGCGCTTGACGACCCATCTCTAGCGCTAGTGGCGCATAGCCGTGATCGCCATCCACCTTAACCACTCCTGGCGATATTCGCGAGACTGTCGGTTGAGCATTGCCATTCACTTTGCCACTGCGCAGAGACGCGATATAACCTGGCATACGGAAAAGACCATGGGCAGCACAGCCATCAAGCTCGGCTGCAGAAATAGTTCTAGCCACGGCCGCTGCATTTTCTTTATTACAGCCGTTCGCTTCGAGTCCTTGCTCAACTATCACCTGTATTTCTTGTCGTGTCATTATCACATCAGTCATCTTAGGTCTCCTCGTCTTGCTAACTCCCAATTAAATAGGGTATCGATCTAACACTGGCCCTAGAGCCTCTTTAAGTGGGCCTAAAAACTCGTCAAAGTTCTTCCATTGCTCCACGCCACTTTGATAAATAGGCTGGCGTACCTGCTCTGAACTCGGCGTTCGCACTGAACGCTCATTTTCATAGAAACTAATGCAGCTCTCTTCAAAGTCCAGTCCACAGTAGTCAAGTATGCGTCTCACCTGAGTATCGAGATCAGCGACAACGTCCTCATATTGAACGCGTAACACTTTGCCGGGCAACACAGTATCCCAGTGATCCATAAGTTCAACATAGTCTTTATAGTAGGTACCAACTTCCTCAAGGCCGTAGGTAAACTCTTGGCCTTCAGCAAAAAGCTGCTTAAATCCGCTGAAACAGCATCCCATTGGATGCCTGCGAGCATCGATAATCTTAGCATTGGGTAGGATTAAACTAATTAACCCTATGTGCCTAAAATTATTCGGCATTTTGTCGATAAAAAACGGCGCTGAGCCCCTATGGACGCGTGTTTCTTTAATAAATGTCTCACCAAATTCTACAAACTTTTTAGAGGCTAAGGTTTTTATAGCCGCTGGGTAATGATTGGTCGCACTCATTCGTTCGCCACGGCGTAATTTTTGAGCCAAAGAAAGCATGTTAGGTAATTCCATGGTCCCATCAACTTGACTGTGTGACGCTAGAATTTGCTCCAATAAGGTAGATCCCGACCTTGGCAGACCCACGATAAAGATAGGATCCGGTGCGTCGCATCCGGCACCGATGTTAGCGGCAACAAAGCGCTCATCAAATACCTCAACCTGGGCATGGAACTCATCAGTTAATTCTTTAGATTTGTAGCGACTTTGGGCCTTCTTAAAGGCATTCCCTCGCTCATAGTGCTCAAAAGATTTTTCAAAAAGACCCTTATCCTCATAGGCCTTACCCAAGGCAAAGTTGAGATAAACACGACTCATGTGCGAGATGCCAAGGTTGATTTGTTGGACCTCCATCGTTGCTAACTCTTCCTCACTAAAGCTAAAAAGTTTTAGATTAGCCAATGAATAATATGCTTCTCCATGACCCGGATACTTTTTGATCGCACGGCGGTATGAGTCAATCGCTTCATCAGTTTGACCTCTCGTTTTTAACGCATGGCCTCGAGATGTAAGGGTTACAGGGTCTTCCGGTACGATCGCTAAAACAGAATCAAAGGCTTCTAAGGCAGTGTCATAATCGCCAGACTGCATAGACTCAATAGCAAAAACCGATTGAAACTGTGGGTTTTTTGGATCTTTTTCCAGTAGAATTTTGGCCTGCACGAGCGCTTCTTCATATTTTTGCCGTTTTCTAAGCACCTGAATATAGTCGATTCGCACCTGTGTGCTCTCTGGTGAGAATTCAAGGGCGCTTTCTAACAAGAACTCTGCATCTTCTAGAACCCCCAATCGATTTCCAATATCGGCCAACAGGCGCATACCTTCAATATGGCGAGGTACTTTTTGCATAAACTCTTTACATAACTGCTCAGCTTTGACCAGCTTGCCATGAGCGATAAGATCCATGACAACGACCAGTACTTTTGGTAGGGACTCTAGCGACGCCAGCTGTCGTTTTAAGGGTCCAGTAACCGAATCTCTACCCGTAGCTGAGAGGATCTCAATCTGCGCTCTAAAACTAGCGAACAGGGCAGGGTTGATTTGAATAGCCCTGCTATAGGCGTTAAGTGCCTCATCTGCTTTGTTCATCGCCCTAAAAACATGGCCCGTTTCTTGATGGCCGCGACTGTGGTCAGCGAATAGGCCCTTTAACCTATCAAGATTACTCAGAGCAGCTAAATATTTTTTCAAGTAGCGCTGGCAGACTGCCAGCATGTACAGCACTTCTTCGTGGTCTGGTTCGTCTGCGACTATATCCAACAGCTGTTGTTCCGCCTTGGCAAAATCACCAGACCCTAACAGACCTTTAATCTCCTCCAGCAACCCATCACCGACACTGCCGCCTGGCACCAATTTATCCACCACTTTATTTCTCCGTATAAAAATAATGCCCCTCGAAAGGGGCATTATGATCTAGCTTTTTTAACTACTTTACAATTTTTAGAAATTATAGGTCATACGCACACCCATAGTACGGGGCCTTGAATATGAAACACGTTCTCTATCGTTAATGTAGTTACGCGATAATTCAGCACGTTCATCTGTGAGGTTGTCAATATAAAGCTCTGCACCCCAAGTATCAGACGTTACACCCGCTGTCAGACCCAACATGGTCCAACCCGCAATACGATCACGGTTGATTCGGATGATATCGCTATATGACGAAGCTGAATGCGCAAGGTGCGGCATGATGTGTGCTCTCAGACCTGAGTCTGTCTGCCACTCATAACGCGCTTGCACATTAGCCTGACGCTCAGGAGCGAAGGCTAATGAATCACCAGCCACAACATCTGTAGACGTCGTTAGCGTTTTGGTTATTTCAGTGTCAAGAATCGACAAACCAGCGCTGATGGTTAAACCTTCGACGCTCTCAGGCGCCCAAATCAAGTCAGCCTCTAGGCCAGTGACTTCAGCATCTGCAGCATTGTCAGAGAAGAACAAGTTAGCAATACTTGGATCGAAGATAGTTGTTTGTAGTCCGTCGATCTGAGCCAGAAACACGCTACCGTTGAAACGCATGCGCCCATCCATCATATCAACTTTCCAACCAGCTTCGAAGTTAGTCATATCATCAGTGCCGAACTGATAAGGCACCGTGTAAAGACCGTCAGAACTGACATAACCACCGGGACGATTTAAGAATCCAGCTCGGAAACCTTCAGAGAATGTTGCATAAAGCAGCATATCTACAGTTGGCCGGTAAGATGTGGTTAACTTAAAGATAGTTCCATCGGCTGTGGCTTTATCTGGAATACCTTCAATAGCTTCGCCCTGATAAATGCCGTCACCATCATACAAATCGGCAATATTAGTACCAAAGACCTGCGCATCCGGAGAATCCACGCCGTTGAAGTTGTAGAACGAACCGTTAGCACTGCCGTCAAAGTCAATCTCGATATCATAGTAACGCGCCCCTAATGTCACAGAGAGTTCGTCACTAATATCATAGCTCAACTCACCAAATATACCCATTTGCTCATCCGTTCGCTCAATATCGTTACGGAAAATCTCACCTGGAGCGAAAGGCGCATTGGTAGACAGGAAGCCATCTTGATAAGAGAGGTTGTTTCCTGAAAACCCTGGACCAGCGTCTGCATCCCAACCCTGAGCCTTAATACTGCCCGGATAAGTGAAACTAGCACGCTCCTGAAGAGTAGTCTCACCAAAGAAGGCACCAGCAGTCAGACGGGTACGCTTGTCTTGATCTGTTGTTATGCGAATCTCGTGAGTCGATACTTCAGTTTCTGTGTGGCTAAGCACATACATGTCTGGGGCATAACAGGTTCCTGTAGGTGCCGCACTACCAGGATAAGTGACTGTGGCGTCACAGGTGTAGTAAGGCAGATACTGTCCCACAAACATATAATCTGAATAGCCAACATTTTGATCAGCCGTTCGCTCGGTATAAGCACCGGTATAAACCACATCTAAACCAGCAACTCGGCCGGTTAGCGTCCAGCTTGTGTTATCAAAATCATCTTGCAATACATCATCATTATAGGCTTGAATCTCAAGGTCACCTAGAGTAGGGTCAGAAAAGAAAACGCCGTCTGCTTCAAGTTCTTGAGTGGTGTGTGAAACCAAAAGGTCCCAATCATCGCTCAAGCTAATCAGCGCACTCAATCGTGCACCCGTATATTTGGACGTATTGAAGTCTTCCTCAAGGAGAGCCGTATTGTCGGCAGCCTCGAAGGTAACCCCAGACAGGTCGGCTCCAGCTTGGAATCCAGTCCGAGCCGCACTCACCGGGACACCATTGGTTCGCATGTACCCTGCTTCACGGAAACGGGCAGATTCCTCTAACGTTCGTGATCCAGAGACGTTATCGATATAACCGCCCTTGTCATCACTATAAACAACACCGCGCAATGTAACCTTGTCGCTAACTGGCAAGTTGTACATTGCCTCGAAGTTATTATTAGTGCCGCCATTATTGATGGTTGAAAACCCCATCTTCAGCTTGCCGTATGCCTCAGAAGGATCAGGCTTGTTGGTAATTAAACGAACAGTACCTGACTGAGAGCTTGAACCAAACAAAGTCCCCTGCGGTCCAGCTAGAACCTCAACACGGCTTAAATCAGCCGCATAAACGTCAAGATTACGACCGGGCTGTGCCAGTGGCTGCTCATCAAGATAAAAAGCAACGTTAGGCGCTAAACCTGCAACGCCGGCAATAGTAATAGCCGGAGTGGTAGAAGCGACACCACGAATGTAAATTGTATTTTGACCTGGGCCACTACCGCCAGCTGTTACGCCTGGTAGTTGGATAAGGTAATCTTCAAAATTTGAAACACCCATTTGATCCAATTTCTTTGAGGTTATAGCAGAAACGGCAATTGGAATATCCTGAGTGCTTGCTGCAACTTTTGTAGCAGTTACGATGACTTCTTCGATCTGAGCTGCCGCCAAACTTGCGCCAGTAGCCGCAAAGCCCGCCGCAATAACTGATACTACCGCTCGGTTTACTTTTGTTTTACGAAACATATTTCTCTCCCCTAATAGAATTAAAATTCAATGTCACATGTTGTACCTAGCGCACATTGAGCAACAACCATACACTAATATAGCCAGTTTTATATTTTTTATCCCTAATCTAGCCTAATAGATTTATAGATCACGCAGGTAGATCGTCCCTTAGTTAGGGGTCCTATACAAATTAAAAAAGCAAATCTATTGATAACTATTTATTATAAGAGGGTTATAAACTTAGCCTCAGGCCAGCATAACTGCCGAAAGTTGAGTTATTGAACAGAGGCACAAAGAATTATTTAAGAGAAGGCAACCTATAAAAAAATGATGAAACTCCCCGATAGGCAGATCTTTCATCACTAAGCGAGTTCAATTTTTCCTGAAGAGATGATAATTCTCTTACTTTTATACAGGTTACCTAAGGCTTGCTTATATTTTTTCTTAGAAACCTTAAATGCACGATGAATAGCCTCAGGGTCGCTTTTGTCCGTCAATGTAGACTGCCCACCCTGCTCGGTTAAATGCTGAATAATTTGCTCAGACAAATCATGGTCGCCTTGCAGCGTAGCTTGCGATATTAACAGATCAATTTTTCCATCATCACGAACCGCCTTAACAAACCCAGGAAGTCGCTCGCCAATCTTTAACGGTCGATAGGCATCGGCGTGAAAGACAAGGCCAAGGTATTTATCATCGATGATAGCTTTGTAGCCTAAATCGGTTCGCCCAGCAATTTGCAAGTTAACTGCCTGGCGCGGCTTAAGCCAAACTGGCGTTTCATCCAAATGATGACTTAACTTTGTCGAAGCGGCGATACGATCTGACTGCAGGTCATGAAATACATAGACCAGATAAGAGTATCCAACCTCCATGGGTTTTTGCTGCTCGTTGTAGGGTACCAACAAGTCTTTGGGCAGCCCCCAATCCATAAATGCACCCGCATGATTAATATCAACCACCGTTAGCATCTCGCAGCTACCAACTTCAACCTTGGGAGTCTCTGTCGTCGCAATCAACAGGTCATCTGAATCAAAATATAAAAACACGCTTACCCAGTCGCCTATTTCACAACCCTCTGGCACATAGCGCTTGGGTAATAAAATAGTGTCCAGATCATCGCCGTCTAAATAGACGCCAAAATCTACCTCTTTGACAACTTGAAGTTGGTTAAACGTGCCGACAGTTACCATAGATTTACGCCAAATAAAGAATGATTGCAGTTTTTACTGGCCTTCGATTATACAAGAGTTCATGCCGTGGAGGCACAGAAAGCTGCAGCAGATTAGAATAAATTAGTTTATGCTTGAACATATAAAGCTGCTCATTCATCTTTATAGGAGTCAGCCTAATCAATATCATCTTCGATCGAACATTTAAAAATGTCTGGATACTTTGCATAAGCTGTGCCCTAAGCGGCTCCATCATGCCATTGATGGCTCTGGCGAGCACGCTCATAGGGGCTGAACTAGCGCCTTCGCCAAACTGGGCAACCGCCCCCATTGCACTGATGATCTGCGGCACTGCGATTGCCGTTATTCCCGTGACTCAATTGATGCGCAAATTAGGTCGTAAAATCGCCCTATTTTACTTTATGTTAGTCGGTATTCTAGGCTGTCTTGTTGCCATAGCTGCCTTACAACTAGCCAGCTTTGCACTCTTTTGTTTCGCCTCTTTAATCTTAGGCGCCCTAAGTGCATCACTTATGCAAGGTCGCTTTGCAGCCATGGAGTCAGTCTCTCCGGACAACCATGCTAGGGCAGCCTCAATTGTCATGGGAGGGGGCATTATCGCGGCGTTCATCGGCCCTGAATTAGCCATTCTCGGCAGACAAATGTCGACCGTCGATTACCAGGGCTCTTTTGCTCTGGCCATAGCCTGCATAGGGATGTCGGCATTAGTACTAAGCCTATATAAACCCGCCTCGCAAACTTTGATGACAGCGACACAAACCCAGACGCCAACCATGACCCTGTTCACCAACCCATCCTTTTTTTTGGCACTATCAAGTGGCGCCATCGCTTACGTCATCATGTCATTCGTAATGACCGGCACACCCATTAGCATGCACCACTTTTACGACCACTCTCTACTAGATACAAAGTGGGTTATTCAAAGTCATATCGCCGCTATGTTTTTGCCCTCTTTTATTGCGCCATTTCTATTTCGTCATCTAGGCATTAGAGGAATGATGCTTATCGGGCTGCTGTGCTATTGCGCAACAATTGCCATTGGCTTTTCAAACACTAGTGTCACCAGCTTTTGGTGGCAATTAATCCTTCTAGGAATAGGTTGGAATTTCTTGTTTATTGGCGGCACTACTCTACTACCCAGCACCCATCCCCAACAGGATCGGTTCAAAGCGCAGGGTATCAATGATTTCACGGTGTTTTCCTGTCAAGCAATAGCCGCACTTTCAGCCGGCTGGGCTTTGAACTTGCTTAGCTGGCAACAGATACTGATAGGTTGTCTCTTGCCAGTAACAATTATGCTAGGTTTATTAATTTGGGAAAGAAGCCGCACAACTAACGCCAAAATAGGTCGTTAGCCGCTGTAAACACAACCACTGGTGCAGGTCTCTTTTATTTCAATAGTGCTTAAAAGAGGCAGTCGTGGCTTTAACTGAGTCCATATCCAAATAGCCAGATTTTCGCTGGTCGGGTTTTCTAGGCCCTCCACATCATTTAGGTAGTGATGGTCTAGCTGTTCATAGATCGGCGCGAAAGCCGATTTAATATCACCAAAATCCATTATCCAACCTGTTTGCTCGCCAACAGGCCCCTCAACATGGATTGCTATCTGAAAGGAATGGCCGTGCAGCCGAGCACACTTGTGCCCTTCGGGGACATTTGGAAGCCGATGAGCGGCCTCAACACTAAACTCTTTATAAATCTTCATTTTTGTTCAATAAAATAACGTGAATTAGGTCGGTATATTAGGGCTGTGAACCTGATATGTATATAGGCTCAGAAAATGTTTGACAGTCTCCCCCAGTTCGGTAGAATGCGTCGCTCTCTCAGTGGGTGGTTAGCTCAGCTGGTAGAGCATCGCCCTTACAAGGCGAGGGTCACAGGTTCAATCCCTGTACCACCCACCATTAGAGAATATGCTTTCACGGACCGGTAGTTCAGCTGGTTAGAATGCCGGCCTGTCACGCCGGAGGTCGCGGGTTCGAGTCCCGTCCGGTCCGCCATAAGCAAAAATTAAACCTCTGTTTTTTTAAGGGGTTTTTTTTGGCTCGAATTTCCTCGCTAGATAAAGTGACATTTTATTTTCTAACTATCTTCGTCAAATAGAATTATCTAAACCCAAGTACCCCACCCCTACCGAAATAACCTATTACAGGTATCTGGATCACCGACATAAAAAAGGAGCAAATATTCCACCTATGCGGGTTGTTGTCGGTTCTTGGGCTGTGGAGGGATAATTAGCGACTGTCCCTAATTAATTTTTAATAAAATAGAAGACATCTTTTCGTCAATAACAGTGACAATATAGAGATTAGAATTGTTGTCATCATTAATTTGGTTATATTTTTCTATTCCTAAAACCTTATTTGCGAAAACATTAGTAGTATTACTATGCCCAACGACCAAAACAGTTTTTCCTTTGGTCTTGTGCTGAAAAGATTCTGAATACATATCTTTTGGGTTGTATAAAAGTATAGGTAAATTTTTACTATCAGCTGTAGGTTTAGCTGTTAATTTAGTTCTGTTGTAATTTGTGGAATACACAGCATCTAGCCTTACATTCGAGAAGACCTCTTTCCAGGCATCAGCTCTTTTTATACCTTCATAATTTAATTTTGGATTTTCATCAGCTTTATCGATCCGTGATTTTTCAGCATGACGAATAAAATAATAGGTAGTTGCCTCCTGAGAATAGCAAACTGAGGACATAACAAGAAAAGTACAAATTAGAATTAGTTTTTTCATAATTAATTTAAGCATAGCTGAATAGTCCGTCGAATCAAATAGAGCATAGATCGATGTGGTAGATAATTTTTCGAGTATCCCCCTCCCCAAAGAGCCTATTCTAGTTTGTTCAGGGCGAGTGGCAATATACGCTCTACAAACACACTGTATGCAAGTGATGTGGGGTGAAATCCATCAGAAGCCACTAATGCGGGAGTTTCTGCCCTTGTTGGGTTATATCTGTTATGTAACCATAAGAAAGTGTATTTTCTTCAGCATATTTCTGTGCAAAGTTATTGTATAACTCTAGCTCAGGGCTAATCTCCGTTGGGTTGTAGTTTTGTCCGAATGGCGTAAAGGCATAATCGGGAATTGATATAACAATCAATTTTTTGGTGTCGCCGCCGACAAAAGAAATGGAGGAATTAACGAGCTCTACAAATTCTGTTTCGTACAGGCTAAACGCTTTGGTTTGATAATGATTGTTGACGCCAATATTCCATTCATTTTCGTCGCCATCAGGGAAAATCCCAATAAATTTTCCATCACCGATCAGGTCAGAGACGTCCGGATTTTTGCTCAACCACTGTTCACCATTTGCACCTGCATCATGAAAAAAGAAGACGACGGGATAATTTTCCTCTGAGGGGTTTTCTGGGTAACGTATCAAATAAGGACGATCCAGCAACAGGCCGTCAATTGTCTGGGTGATAACCTTTACTTCGGATGTTGGGTTTTCCTCAGAAACTCGAGCTGGCACTTGATTGGACGCTACAGGCTCAATAATTAGAGCAGAGGAACCTCCCCCTCAAGCACTTAACATTAAAATAAAAAACCAAAGAACTACTTTTTTTATCATAATTGTGCCCAAAGAGATCTGATCAATACCATTGAAGGCCACCACCTAATTACTGTAGCGGAGCAAGCCGTAATTCGGCGATATTTTGGCTACCCGTGAGGAACATTGCCCAGCGTAATTGTTCCTGCAATATTGAGATTTTTCCCATAACAGCGTCAGTCGAGTCTAGGGCTGGGGCTAAAAATGGTTGAGCCAAGGCGGTCATGTGCGCACCTAGCCTAATACAGCGAGCTATATCTAGACCATGGCGTACACCACCGGAGCCTATCACCCGCAAAGTAGGGCAAGCGGCCTGAACTGCCGGTATAAGTTTGACTGTATCCATGCCCCAGTCGATAAATGGCGTGGCAATTTCTCGCTCACGAGCAGAGCTGTTGCGTGCCAATTCAATACTGGCCCAGCTAGTACCTCCGCGACCAGCGACTTCAATCCACTGCACACCGGCATCCAGTAATCTTTTCGCACTACCTGGACCTATACCAGCACCCACTTCTTTAACAATAATGGGTACCGAGAGTTTGAGTGCACAGTGTTGGATCGCCTCTAGTACTAAGTTCCAGTCGCGATCGCCATTAGGCTGTATAAGTTCCTGCAGTGGGTTGAGATGTATCACTAGCCCATTGGCTTGAATAGAATCAACTGCTCTTTGAGCCAAATCGAGTCCATGCTGCTGTAATTGGGTAGCACCCAAATTACCCAACAAAATAGCCGATGGTGCCCAGCGTCGAATGTTTTGGAGCATACCCAGCTCTAGGGCAGCCCTCTGAGAGCCCAAAGCCATAGGAATGTTAGCGGCCTGAGCGGCCTCCGCAAGATGCTGATTGATGCGCTCAGCGTTATCACAGCCGCCAGTCATGGCACCAATTAAAAATGGTGCCGCAGTCTCCATCCCTAAAAAATTACTGGCGAGTACTATTTCATCTAAGGCTAATTGTGGTAGTGAATTTGGTTCAAAATTTACCCTATCAAAACCAGAGTCCTTTTGAGCTTGGTGACCAGATTGAAGCGCTAATGCAATATGATCTGCTTTTCGATCGCTTATATCAGCCATTACCCTAGTGCTCCAGATTCGTTAGCTCTATCAGCATAATCGACCAAAAGCATGTGTGGGAGTGTAACTGCAGCTAGGCCGATAAAGGTTATTTGTATCGAAGATTCAGTCGCCCCACTATTTAAATACAAGAAAGTAATAGCTACGCTAACCCAAGCAAGCAGCGTATAAATAAATGCTTCTCCAAGACTACGGCTACGCTCTGCCTTATCTAAGCTCCGCCACAATCGTCGAATATGGCCGGGGCTATGCCAAAAACAGAAATAGAACGCAAAACTGACTAATGGTGGCAGCACATATACTAGACCTATCAGGACCATTAGACTCAGTAATGACTGGCGATATTGCTTATTATGGTAGGCATAGACACAGTAGGCGATACAACTGAGAACCCAGAGGGGAAATAGACTGGTGACGATATCCATCAATAAAGGAATCGATTCTGGGCCCACAAGAGTGGTAAAAATAGGTGCCACCAGGTCGGACTGTAGACTGGGAATTGCGATGCAAACAAGACCACTATGAGCAATCCATGGTAGCCATTCGGTACCTGATTCGGCAATATCACTGGCGCCGAAATGTACGGCCGAAATAAGTAAAAATAGTCCAAGGCTTAGTGCTGGCCACAGCCACCAACAGCCCACAACTAGAGCAGATAGCACTACATAGGCGGCATGAAAACTTAGCCAAGCCCTCCACCCAGTTGGCCAGCCAACACGGCGTGCTACCGCACCGTCCAGCCCACCATGGGGCACACCCAATAACAGTACCGCGATCAAGGCCGCTGTATCCAAGCCAGTCATAAGCGCAAAACCTGTTTTAAAAAAGGAATTTTCGGCATCGCCAATATCACCTTAGCCCAGTCAAGGCATGTAGCACCACCGAGCATAAACCGTGCAAACCCATTGCCATCTAAGGCCTTTGCAGTCCTCATCATCAACGACACGCCCAGTTCTGGCTGTGTCATTAGCACGCCATTAAAAATCTTATCCATCCGCAGTAGCGCTGGCGAGATCGGTGCTGGCACACTAAAGTCACCGCGGTTGATGCCCTGTACCAATTTATTTATTTGACCCTGAATGCCACTAAACGCATAACCGGAGGATAGCCTAACTGCACCACTAGCGGCACCAATACGAGTAAGGTTGTCGTTTGGTGGCCTGACCGACTCCATGGGTATAACGCCCGCTTCTTCGCCCAAGGTCTCTTCTATTTCGATATTTTGTTGTTTCAGCCATTGCCGGATAGCCGTTCGGTACCATTCTTTATCTTCTAGGCTACTAGAGATCATGGTTGACTCAATCAATAGCCGGCGATCTGAAAATGGCAGAGCATACATAAAGTGTAGCCCACGCGATTGGTCGACACGAAAGTCCATTAAGGTCGCAATTTCAGCATCACAGATTGGTGTTTTCGTGCGAATATCCCAGCCTAAAAAGTGCTGCTTTAGGCTGTCATCCGGCACTTTGGGCGGCCGACTATCATAGAGATTTGCGGCACTATAGTGTCGATCGTCAGACACAAATGACCCGCCACTACCCTCTGAAACAATATTGTTTGCTGATGCTCGAATAAGCTCCACAGAGCTTGCCAACCTATTCTCACAGTCAGCAATGTACTGAGCTGAAGACAGACTCATATAACGATATTGGTCACTAATATGGCGCACTTCAGTATGATGATCTATCAAACGCCACTCTCTCCAACTGCCCTTGGTCGCATAGATAAGCTCGGTTTGTTGATCAGGTTTTGCCCACAGCGCCCAGCTACAGTCGCGCTCAGAGGGTGTGTGCGGCTCAACAATAACGGTAGAAAAATTATTAAGTTTAGCGGCCAAAGTAATCCCGGCGCTGCCACCACCAATAATGGCGATATCTACCTCGATAGCTTTTGTCGATAGCTTATTAACTGTCGACACCGGCTAGCCCCCTAAGTGGTGCATGCAGTTGGGTTTTATGGTCCGGCACAGATACTGGTGTTAGGTCTGCGATACTGCGCAGACTGAGCAGAAGTTTCTCTCCTTTACCGACGAAAACTCTACCCTGCCACCAGCATAAGTTACGGCGTTTCAATAGCCAGCCAATCTGCCGATAAACCCGCAGCGCAATCGTAATGGCCAATCGCGTGCGAAAAGGCAGAAGTTGAATACCCAGCAAAGCGCTTTGATAATATTGTTCCGCCAAATCCAGCAACCGCTCAACGGCCGCACTAACTTGCGGCCGGCAGGTATCGTCCGCGATAGCTATTTGCGACGCGGATAAATCAACCCAGCTAGCGGGCAGATAGCGGCGACCCATTTTGGCATCTTCTAGAACGTCTCGGGCTATATTGGTCAGTTGCATAGCAATTCCTAGATCAATAGCAAAGCTTTGCGCACGCGGCTGTTGACAGTCCAGGACGCAGCACATCATTAAGCCCACCGTGCCGGCCACTGCATGACAGTAGCGCAGTAATTCCATCTCATCGCTGACAGCGGTGGGTTGTTGGTCTTTAAGCATACCATCGAGCAGCTCCTTCGCCGCTGATAGGGGAATGTTATTCTCACTAGCAAACTGAATAAAGGATTCTATTTCCGGGCCTGCCGGTCGATTTTCGCCCTGTAAACGGGCCCGGATATCTTCGAGAGTATGCTCGCGGTCAGGAAGATCACCATCCGCTAAGTCATCGACAAAGCGACAGAACTGGTAGAGTCGTGCGGCACGGTCTGCCAGTTTAGGGCCGAGAAATAGACTAGCCCAATAAAACGATTTGCCATGGTGTGCAAGAACCTGTTTGGCTAGCGGTGATATAGGCAGCGAAGGTTCTGTCATCTATCCTCCCGAGCCCACCTCAACACCAGTTAGCAGTTCCTCGACCACTTTAGCAGAACTAACAACTCCAGGCAGACCTGCACCTGGATGAGTACCTGCGCCTACAAAGTAAAGGTTGGATATCGCACTATCACGGTTGTGAAAGCGAAACCAAGCAGACTGAGTCAGTCGTGGCTCAATAGAAAAACCAGCGCCATGCATAGACCGATAATCTCGGGCAAAATCCTCTGGAGTCATCCAAAAAACCTCATCAATTACTGATGTTAGGTCTGGCAGTATCGTCTCTTCTAAAGAGCTAACAATTCTGTCCCGCAAGATTGGAGCCTCTTTTTCCCAGTCCACATCGCCTTGCAAGTTGGGCACTGGGCAAAGCACATAAAAAGATTCGCAATCTTTTGGAGCAAAGCTCTTATCTGTCGCCGTGGGCCGATGCACATATAAGCTAAAGTCCTCACTCATCTGCTTAGCATCAAAAATTTCAGCCAATAGCTCTTTGAACCGCGGCCCCATCCAAATACTATGATGAGCAACCTCAGGGTAGAGTTTCTTTGTGCCAAAATACAGAACAAAGAGGCCCATGCTGTATTGCTTTTTAATTCTCGGTAGGCGTCGTTTGGTCTTAGGTAATAAGTGTTCATAACAGGTTTCTGGATCGCCACCAAAGACAACAATATCTGCATCAATTACCTGGTTGTTGCTAAGCCGAACACCTTTCGCACGACGGTTTTCTACGATAATTTCGTCGACATCCGCCTCGAGTACAATATTAATCCCCTGGCGTTCCATGAGCGAACCTAATTCCTGTACCAACTTACCGGTGCCACCCATACAGAAAAACACGCCCCACCGACGCTCAAGATAATGGATCAATGTGTAAATAGCGGTTGTTTTAAAAGGATTGCCGCCCACTAACAAGGGATGGATAGAAAACGCTTGGCGGATCAAAGGGTGCTTTAAGTGGCTGTTCACCATCTGTGCAACCGTTCGGTAGCACTTTAGCAGTAACAGCGCAGGAACCTGTTTAAGCATGTCCCAAACGCGGGTAAAGGGTCGGTGAACCAACTGCTTAAAACCAACGTCATAGACCTTTTTAGATTGCTCCAATAATTTAAGGTAGCCATCTGCATCATCCGAACTGAAGCGTCGAATTTCCGTGAGTGTATCCTCGACAGAAGCACAATAGTCAAATTGACTACCGTCGGCAAAATGAAAGCGATAAAAAGGGTCAAGAGGGACAAAGTCCAGATGGTCCTCGAGCTTTTCATCGAATAGCTCAAATAGCTCATCAAACAGAAAAGGCGCTGTAATCACGGTAGGTCCGGCATCATGGCGATAGCCTCCGCGCTCAAATACCTGCGCACGACCACCTAGGCTGTCCAAACGTTCGAACAAACTGACCTCATGCCCTAAGGCTCTAAGCCTTAATGCTGTGGCTATACCCGCAAAGCCTGCGCCGATAACTACTACTTTTTGATCTGCCGCAGCCGTCGTTGACTTCAAGCAATCTGTCCTTGTTTTTTGATAGATGTTTTCTGCTTTACCGAGTCGACTAAGCCAAGAGCGACTGGTTGCAGTTGAACGGGTAACAAATTGACGAGTTGGCCTGCCTGTATTAACCAATAATCAATCGATTGATTAGCCTTTAAAATAACATCACTACAAGCAATACGCCGCTGCCAATGCTCTAGTTGAAGATTATCTCCAGACTGATACCACAGCCTGAAATCGTCTCGCCCCGCACCTTGCTGAAAAAACAGGCTGATAACCAGATTAGGTTTTCGCCCCTCAAGATCGCTAGAGCGGCGGCTCGACGGGATAATGTCATCGATATCATTGCGACCCTGATAGGCTAGGGCACAAAGACCGATCAATTTATCAAGACTCTCCAAAGATGCAAGACTACCTGGTATTTTGTCCAAGCCCATGGCCAACCCTGCGCCTTTTATAGGAGCAATCAATAGTGGTGCCGTTTTACTCTTGGCAATTCGTTGCCATTTGTCTAGATCTGCGCATTGACGCTGGGTGATATCAGATATCTGGCCACTAGATGTCTCTTGCATTGCCTGCGCTAAAAGTGCGCTAAGTACACCGCCATAAGTACTGTTTCTTGCCGCCAGTTCAAAGGCCTTAGCAACCATCCAGTCACCGAGACAGAGTGCCATATCCAGTCCGAAGCGCTCGTGAATACTTTGCTGCCCCCGCCGATGAGTGCTCGAATCGCTAATATCATCATGTAACAAAGAGGCGTTGTGCAGTAGCTCACAGGCTGCTGCCCAATGTAAATTATCTTGCTCGTTTAAACCTAGAGCTGTGCCGCTAGAGAGCGCGAGCTGGGCTCTAAAAAACTTTCCTGGGCGCTTAAAATGATACCGAGCAGCCTGAGCTAAACTACTGTCGAGATTAGGCATTTCACGCTGGTACAAGGCGCCAAGAGATTCCAACGACTGCTCTGTACTAATTTTTGTTGGGGACATGAGTAGTACCCTCATAAAATGTAACCTATAGATGATTACTTATTATTTTTATTAAGTCGGAAAAAAAGGGCCCGCAACACAGGCCCTTTCACTTACTGCGATACTAGCTACTACTCTGAATCAGCTACTGCAGCTGCCCAGATGATCACACCAAATCCGATCTTATTTACAAAGTCGGCTAGGTTATAAACGATATTTAGCGTTGCTGGATCAGCACCGCCACCCATATAGCCCACGAAGTACCCGATAGGATAGATAGACCAACCGATCGTCACACAGATAAGCATCCACTTATAGGCGTTCTGAACGTTAACATTTGAAAGCCCAGCATTGATCTGGCTAGCTTCACCCTTGAAGATTTCCCAAACGATGAATCCCCACCCAAGCATTGCAAGAATAAAGGCCAAAGTAACACCCATCATTCCTGTCTCACCAGCAAAGCCGAAGCCAAGCATCGCAATTGAGCCGAGTAACAATTTCCAGAATACACGAGCCGGAACTTTTGTTACTGCCGACAGAACCAAGTAGAATTCAACCATCAAAAGTGGCACTGTTAGGAGCCAGTCAATGTATCGTAATTCAGTTGGGGACGTTCCTGTAGAGACCCACACATCACGCATGTAAAAGTAATGAACTGCGGCTATCAGCGTAACCAAGCCTGATACTGTTAATGATGTCTTCCACTTTCCTGCAACACGATCGCGCTCTATAAAGAAAAAAGCTGTAGCCGCGACAAGCGCCATAGAAATTAGCCAAAAAGACATACCGACTGGGTCGGCGGACGTTAAGTTATAACTCATGTAAAACCCCTTACTTTTAAAGTACTATATTATGTATCAGCCTAACTCCTCCGGAGGATCATCAAGAGATACTCTGATTGCAGCCTTACCCAAATCATGCTTTCGCACAATATTGAAATGTATAAATACAGTGTTTTCCTGTGAGATTAGACTCTAGAAAAAAAGTAATCTGATTTTTATACAGATTGAACCGCAACGTTTATTCGTCTCAGACCCTCTATTGGATTACTTTTTATTTAATAAATATATTTTCAAAGTTCTTTGGGGTAGCCTAAGTGTCTAACAACACAATAATGAGGTTGCTGAGGTCTGTGACTAAAATTAAAATAAAGTGATTTAATAAACTTGATAACATCATTTTTTGTATTGCCTGTTACGCGCGTCTCATCCTATTTCAGAGATATATATGTACTTCCTAAACCTAAGAATATTTGATAATTATGTTCTCACCTACAAATACCAATTTTATTTTTACTTCAGAAACTACACCTGCGGTTTCAACCAATCTCAAGCAAAGCATTGATAGGGTGTTACCCCTGGTTGGCATAGCTGATGCTGTCAATGTGACTGATTCTCCCAATTCAAAAACACGATTATCCAGCCTGCTGGTTGCTGCTGGTATTAAAGAGCTGGGCTTAGACGTTATTTTGCAGTTGACCGGAAGGGACAGAAACAGAATCGCTATAGAATCTGAAGTCTTGGGCGCTCTCTCACTGGGCATCAATAAAGTATTGTGTTTGACCGGTGACAAACCCAGTGAAGGAGGCCCTCAGGTTGTTAACGAACTGGACAGTGCCGGAATAATGAAACTGCTGACTGGTATGTCAAATGGTAAGTTGTCAGATGGCACAGACATAAAAGAACCCCTACCTATTTATTCAGGTGCGGCTGATGACCTGTACTTGCAAAAAAACAATCCTGAAGCCATTAATTTTTTAAAAATAAAAATTGGTAATGGCGCTAAATTTGTTCAAACTCAGTATTGTTTTGATGAAGAAATCTGCACGTTTTATTCTGACCTACTCATGGCAAATGGGAAAACAGACGATTTGAAAGTGCTTATTGGTATGGGGCCTTTGAAGTCTGCAAAGCAAGCTTTGTGGATGAGAGAAAACCTTTGGGGCGTTAATATTTCAGATAATATTATTTCAAGATTAGATGCCTCTAATAATCCCAACAAAGAAGGTCTAATGATTTGTCATGAACTCATCAGTAAACTTATGGATCTTCCCGGTATAGACGGCGTTCATCTAATGGGGCCAAATTGCGAACATGACTCAGCGGAAATCATAAAACTATTTCGTTAGACAAAGAGAGTGGGTAAACCACTTAGTTACAAGATCTTATACAGAGCCTTTGATAGATCGTTTGCCGTCTTGTATAGATTGTTAAGACTGTGCTGTCGATTATTGAGAAAAGAAAAACCTAAATTATTATCCAAATCACCAAAGGTCACTTCGCCACCAATACCGGTATGACCAAACATCCGAGATTTCGATCCAATGGGTGTCAGCGGCGCATTCAGCATATAGCCCAAGCCGAAATGGTAGGGTAACCCAAACAATACGGTATCTGGGCCTTTGGAGTGAACACTAGAGATCTGTTCGATGGTCGTGGGTGTCAATAATCTAAAATTATCTCGCTCGCCTCCGTTAGCCATAACACCATACAGTTTAGCTAGACTGGCAGCGGTTCCATGACCGTTCGCCGCAGGGACCTCCGCCAAACGCCATTCTGCGCTATTGATCTCATCACCTCCGTCTAACCCTCGGGCGGCAAATGCAACACTGTAATCGCCACTGTTGACCGCGCCTTTTACACCACGTAACGACCTAGACAAAAGTATGTCCGGGATATAAGAAATCAGTTTTAAAACTGCAAGAGTGGATTTGTTATCCAACATCAGGGTATCTGCGCAACGCGACAGGTCAGACTCATCAACACCGATCTTAAAATCAATCCCTAAGGGCTTAGCTATTTCTTCTCTAAAATAAGTACCCACTGAGCGGCCATCTACCCGACGAATGACCTCACCCACTAGCCAACCAAATGTGAGGGCGTGGTAACCCTGAGACGCCCCTGGTTCTCTAAAAGGTGCTTGTGCGGCCAACAGGTCAGTAAATTTTTGCCAATTTCTCCACTCGGCTATTGGCAGTTCTTCTTGGAACCCAAACATACCGGCTCGGTGACATAAAAGATCTATGACCTTAGTGTCTTGTTTACCATTACACCCATATTCAGGCCAATAATGAGACACCTTTTGATGGATATCTAGCAGGCCTTGCTCTATTAATCTTGCCGCGCAGGTAGCGACCACCCCTTTTGTCACAGAAAAAACATTAACAATAGTATCTTCCTGCCAGAGTTTCGTTTTTCCCCTATCTTGATGGCCGCCCCATAGATCAACAACCATTTCTCCCTGATACTCGATAGCTAAAGAAGCGCCGATTTCAAAACCAGACTCAATAGCTGATGAAAATATTTCACCTACCTTGTCAAACCGGGGGTCACAGTGCCCGCCAATGCCTGCAGTATCCATTGCTTTCATCCTTATTTTTAGTATAAAGCTTAAATCTACTATGCCCGATGACGACGATAACTAAAGTGGTCTTATTGAGACGGCCAACCCTAGCTAAAATAGCTTAAAAATTATTTCCGCGTCAGAGAAAGAATTTCCCCAGGCTTTGGAGCGGTAAAAAAGTCAGGCGTTTGCCCGCGGTCATGCAACGCCTTTTTAAGTTCTTCTGGTGGTGATTTGACCGGCTCATCCGTCAAGATAAATGTGCCCCAGTGCATACCAAATGAACGCGGAACCTTTAAGTCTAAGGCTACCTGGACCGCTTCGCTCGGATTCACATGCTGCTGCCCCATAAACCATCGTGGTTCATATGCACCTATAGGAATAAACGCAAAATCAGGTGCGCCCATTTTTTCTCTAGTAGTCACGAAATCTTGTGAGTAACCCGTGTCACCTGCATGGTAGAGAGACAACGTTGAGCTCTTTATAAACCAGCCACCCCATAAACTGCCATTGCGACCGGTAATGCCACGGCCCGACCAGTGTTGAACCGGCGTAAAGGTAAACTCCGTTTTACCCAGACGGATATTTTGCCACCACCTGAACTCCCGTACATTTCTTAGCCCTTGATCTTCAAGTAGGCTTTTATCGCCCTGGGGAGCCAAGATGGAGAGTTCCGGGTTGGTCCGCTGTAAGGCTTTTAGGCTTGGGAGATCAAGATGGTCATAGTGATTATGGCTTATAACGACCACGTCAATTGGCGGAAGAGCCGACAGGGGAATAGACGGTGGAATCATTCGTTTTGGGCCAGCCCAAGCAACCGGGGAAGCTCGCTCTGAAAAAATAGGATCAGTAATAATGGTCAGATCGCCATTGTTTATTAAAAAACTAGCATGTCCTATCCAGACTGCGTAATTAGTCGATGAAGATTCAAGGTTTCGCCAATCATCAGACTGCTCTATCTGAACCCTCGGAGGAGATTTTTCCTTGGTCACTCGCCACCTTACAAATTCACTAAAAGTCTTCTTTGACGCGGCGGAGTCGTTATTAATGAAGGTTTCAGCCATAGAGCATGACTGCAGTATGAGGGCAAAGAAAAAGACCCAAGCGCGGTAAAGCCATCGATTTAACGACAGTGAGTTAAGACTCGGATTCACCCTATATCCTTATTTTTTAATAAGACTCTGATCCAGTGATACGACCTGAACAGACTTATTGGACTTATCACCACCAGTCCAGGACAGAATCACACGATCACCGAAGGCCACCATTTGTGGAAGCCCGGCTAGGTGAGTAATACCAATATTTGTAGCAACAACCGATGGGCCAAAGTGACCGCTGCCGTCAAGATACCCCAACCTCAACTCACCTTTGGTTCCCTCTGTGAATGTCATCCAACTCACTATAAAGCCGCCATCTTCTATTGCAGCTAAACCTACCTGGCCTAGCACAGAATCACCACTACTTATCTCTAAAGCAGGCATAAAAGTATCAGAGCCTTTCTCAGAAACCGCCAGCTTAACCTCACCGTAGCCTTTAGCCTCTGTATACCAAGCCACTGCTGTACGCCCTGCACTGGCTGCGACGGAAGGCCCATTCACTGGACATCCAGCGATAAGCCATTGATCTGATGCTACGGGCTTTGACTCCGACCAGTTTCCATCAACCATTCGTGAGTAATAGATATCTCTATGCTCGTCCTCAGTGCGGTTTCTAAATACCACAATCGCGCCATCGTCTGTCTGAGCTATATCTGTCTGGCAACAATCACAGACTAACCCATCAATTATTTGAGGCTGAAAAAGTGCACCCTCGGCATTTATCTTTGTAGAGCGCAAAGTCATACCGGTATCAGACTTCGTTGCTTGTGACTCATGATCGGCGTGACTGCCGCCAACCATCTTGCGGCCGTCTAGCCAGACCAGACCGACGTCTTGATCATCTGCAAAAAAACTGACAAATCCGTGTTCGGTGAGGGTTCCGTCCAGATGAGGTGTGAGCGAGATATTCCAGGTTATCCCTCCGTCAGTAGAGAGTCCTACAACAACATCATAGGCAAAAACGCTAGGGTCCCTCATCACTAGCCAGTGGGCCGCCCAAAGAGACTCTGACAGCTGTACTACTGAAGGAAAATCAGCACGATTAACTAACCAATCACTACCTCGGCCAACCTCGACAGGCTCCGACCATTGAGTTTGATCCCAGCGCGAATACTCCAGCGCAACTGAATCTTCCCTGACTTTCATCCAACTCAAAATCGGCACGCCGTCAAGATCAAGACTTAAATTAGGTGATACTGAGCCCACCCCTGCCGGCGATGACCAATCTGCGACAACAGCGTCCGATATCTGAGATTGATCACTGCAAGCAACGCCTATAACAGAAGTAACCATAAGTAACAAAAAGCCAAATAAACGACTGCGTATAATCCCTAGCACTGATGATCGACGATTCAAGATGAACTCCTTTTAGTTGCTCAGTTAAGCTGATCTATTGCCACAGATCCCATTACTCTCTAATTAAGGGCCGAGTCAGACAGGTTGGTCCACCCTCGCCTTTTCTGCTGATTTCCAACCCTTGGTATGTTAACACCGAACACCCCGCGCGCTCTAGAACAGTCTTAACGCCTGGCAGATTTTCCAGCATGACGGCTGACCGCGGTGCAATAGCAAGAACATTACAACCCATTGGCAGATATTCCTCCTCGGGCACATCGACAAATCTTACGCCTCTGGCCTCTAGCCACGCAAGGAATTCCTTTGGCATAAACGGCCTATAAATCAACGCTAAATCTTGGTCAATGGGCGATATAATTGACATCAAATGCAGCACGTCATCCGGGTGTTCTGGGTCTGGTAAAGCAACCACATGGAGATCTACCTCATCTCCCAAAATAGCCTGCAGTTGCCTAATGCCTTCTTTGTTGGTCCGAGGCCCCAAGCCCACCGCTGCGTGCTGTTCGTCTATCCAAATAAAGTCTCCGCCCTCGAGGGTGCCCGGCGCCGTAATCTGTCCCGCAATACTGTGGCCAAGGGCTTCATACACCGCAACATTTACAGCGGCCTCTGGAGTTCTGCTAGCCCGCCCCATATTGCAAAGAATTAATCCTTTCGGGCTGACTAAAACATTATCTCTCGGATAAATACTATCAATAGTAAGGTTTTCATGGGCGGGCAAATCAACAACCTCTGCCCCAGAGGTCGCTATAAACTGCCTAAAAAGAGCAAATTCTGCATTGGCGTCTTCGAAATCTGGCATAGAGTGGAACCTTAGGGGTCGCCATTCTTTGGCTAGCTTTTCTTGACTGACAAAAGCATGTTTAGGATTGCGCACAGCAATCTGAACTAAGTTCGAATATTCGTTAAATTGTGGCATTTATTTAGTCTCTGGAGTCTTCTCGAACAAGGGCATAAAAAGGCATGCCAATCATTATCAACATAAAGGAATAAAATACAATCTCCGCGCCGGCTCCCCATATAGCAAAAAACGAGTATAGAAAGGCGGCACTTGAAAGTGCTATGGCGCGATTTCTCTCTGGGCTTGCTCTATCTCGCTTAAGAAAATAAAACTCAGCGACGGCTGAAAAAGCGTAGGCCATCAAGGTAGATAAGGTAGATAGCATTGCCATAAAAGTAAAGGCAGCCACCAGTCCTTTGGTGTAGTTCAGTAGCAGTAACAGAGAAATGAAACCTCCCGACACAAGAAAAGAAAAAATTGGCGTACCCGACTTACTCAACGTTAAAAATTTAATCGGCAGGAGGTGATCTTTGGCGGCTGCTAAGGGCACTTGGCCGGCAGTAAAGGTATTGGCGTTTAAACTACCAAGGGTTGATATCAGCGCTCCTATAGTAATAACAGCCCCTCCAACAGGACCCATTAGCTTAGTTGCCGCTAATGAGAAAGGCGCTGTTGATCCCATTAATTCTTCAGCAGAAACGACGAGCGCAATCGCCACGCTAACTAAAAAGTAAATAATCAGCACTGTGAAAACTGATGCCATCAAAATACGTGGAATCATCTTGTCCGGTTCGGCCATATTATCAGCAGGTACAGTCGCCGTCTCGATGCCCACAAAAGACCACATAACCAAGGTCGTTACGGTTGCCAACAGGGCTATTGGATGAAGCTCAGTAGGATTAAGCGGTGGCAGAATTTCAGGCTCCATATTGGCGAAACCCAACACAATCATTAACAGCAATGGTAATATTTTCAAGACAGTTGTTACTACCTGGAAAGTTCCGCTACCTTCAACGCTGCGAATATTAAGGCCGATGACCGTCCAAATAAGAGCGAGTGCAACCAGTAGCGACAATACACTCGAGTCGGTGATTGTCGGCAAAAATACACCCGTGTAACCTACGAAGGCAATAGCAATACCTGCGACGGCAGAGATACAAGCAATCCAGTAGGTCCAAGCCACTAAAAAGCCTGCAAAATCACCCAAACCTGCCTGCACATAAGCGTAGGGCCCTCCCACTTTGGGGATTCGCCTCACCAGACGGGACAGAGACAATGCAACCAGCAAGGTGCCGCCCCCTGCGACTAGCCAGCCAGCAAGGCCCAACATGCCATAGGGCGCGAGAAGCGTCGGCATCATAAAAATACCTGAACCAATAGCGCAACCAACGGCTATTGACCACCCTCGCCAAAATCCTATTTCGTTACCCGACCCTTTTCCCAGCCCTGCTTGCATGCCTATATTCTCGTAATTTTAGGCTACCCTAACAGGGGTGAAAAATAATACAAGCATGACGTTAAAGCCTGGTATAGGAAACGATGTGTGTCTCTAAAGTAAAAGTAATTTATCATCAGATAATAATGATAATTGAGTTAATTGATAAGTAATGTCTAGCCAAACTACCTTGCCAAAAATACTGACTTTAGTGCTGATTTTGGTGGCTGCAACCTTAATGTTTTCGCCGTTCAAATCAGACATACAAAATTGGCTCACCCTTGAGGCTAATGCACACATCAATGAGCTAATGGCCAGCCCTAATAATTATCTAATGTCTGAGCCAGAACCTATTGCAGGAAAATCAGCGAAGGCCTCACCAACAGCCGCCAACCCGTTGACCGACGAAAACTCAACTTTGGATCTATGGTTTGATCGAAGCCAAACCCAAGCATTAATAGTGCAACGGCAAGGAAAACTTGTCTACGAACCTTACCAGGCAGATGCCGAACAGGGCCGGAACGTTAACGGCATGTCTATGGCTAAAACTATCATCGCAATACTTGTAGGGGTGGCTATTGATGATGGCTTAATTAATTCCGAGACCGACCTAATTAGCCTTTATCTCCCCGAGCTGAGGATTGAACAATACCCGCGAGTAGAAATAAGGGATCTTTTAAGGCATACATCGGGAATTCAATCCACTAACGGGGATATCCGAGCCACGTTAAATAACAAATTATTAGACCTTGCCAACAGGGAGCTTTCGTTCAGTGGCGACAGAGCGTTTCGCTATGACAATATAAACTACCATCTCTTAACGCTAATTCTTCAGCGCCTCTACCAAAAACCTATCAACGAACTCATTGAAGAAAAGATTGGGTAGCCGCTAGGATTAGAGGGCGCTTCTATAGTTAGTTCCGCAGGGTACTGTCCATTACTGTGCGTTTGGGCGGAATTCCAACAGGCCTAAATCTCAAATCGAACCGCGGAGACGCTTCTATAATAGCCCCTTTGTTAAACGCTCTATCCTCAAATACTCTCCAAGAAATCATTTCTAGCGAAAAAAAATGAACTATTAACGCCCTTAAAATTCTAGAAACCAAGAGCTATTTTTAGTGAGATGATTTTTTTCAGCTTTTTATTGATTAGTAGTCTACCCTTACTTATAGGGACGTAATTTTATGCGAGGGGGTTACACGCCCATAAATAGTTCCTTTTTTATAAATCTGTAGCTTTATTGCGCTTAGGATTTATATCTACGTAAGATTAATAATAACTAAACATTTATCTAAACGGGGTTTGTATAATATGAAATCATTTCGCAAAATCATCAGTACTCTGGCAGTTGGTGTCGCCGTCGCGTCTAGCGGCACCTATGCAGCAGAGCTAGAAGAAATTATCGTAACGGCCAACAAACGTGCAGAAAGTTTGCAGGACGTTGCCATCTCGATGAGCGCAATTAGCGGATCTAAAATTGAAGAAGCTGGTCTCCATAGTTTTGGAGAGCTTAGTGCCTATATACCTAACCTAACAATCACTGAAAATGCCGTGAATACTATTATTGGTATGCGTGGTGTTGGCATTGGTGCCAACCAGTCGTTTGAACAATCTGTCGGCATTTACGTTGATGGTGTGCATTACGGCAAGAGCCGCCAAACTAGAACAGGTTTATTTGATCTACAACAGGTTGAAGTGCTGCGTGGGCCCCAGGGTATCTTGTTTGGCAAGAACACCCTTGCTGGCGCAATCAACGTAACCTCAGGAACACCCACTGTCGGCGATGAATTTGCCGGTAAAGTGTCTGTTAACAAAGAGTCTAATGGAGGGCAAACGATCGAAGGCAACATATCTGGCTCATTATCAGATACCTTCGCGGTACGTTTGGCCTACAAAGACCATCAAGATGATGGCTTTACAGGCAACAGCCTTGTTCCAGGTGCTACGTTTATTGGTGAACCCCTTGCAGGTGCTGTTCAATCAAGGTTTCCCTCTACCGATGAAAGCATGTGGCGCCTAAGTGCAGTCTGGGAACCTAACGATAACACCAGCGTTGAGCTTAAGCATGCGCAAAGCGACCATGTTCGGGTAGGTGGAACCGGCGTAGTCACCACGTTCGGGCCATATTTAGCACCCAACATTCCCGCGTCTAACTTTCTAATGTATGGAACAATGGGCGCTGTATACCCGGCATTACAAGGCTCGGTCGCCGCAGGAGTCCAAGATGGCTATCGCGATGCTGTTTCTTTGGGTGGTTGTATTCTTGCCGAAAGTTTGGGCCGGTCGCAACGTGACGTCTGTGCAAACGGCGGCGAAATGCCTGAAGGCACAAACACAAGCACTGCAGACACCTCATTAACCGTTGATATTGAAATGGCTAATGGTTACACCTTTACTTCAGTGACCGGGATAAACAAATACGAGTACGAAGATGGCATGGATGCAGACTGGTTACCCGTTCGGTTTATTGGTCGAAGTGATATCTCCGACTATGAACACACTAGCCAAGAGTTCCGTATTTCTTCCCCAGCCGAAAACAAGTTTTCGTTTGTAACGGGTGTTTATTATGACGAACAGGACCAATTAATTAATCGCTTAGTGGCGGTCGATGGCACCTTTGGCATTCCGGGCACAATGCCGTACATTCTTCCATCAGGTCTGAATACCTTTTTGGCCTTCACCAAAGAAAATTTAGCTGTGGCCGGGGGATTACCTGCAGGTATGGGTGCTGATTTTTATGATCTATATATAGCTGATTACCTTATCGGCAATGAGGGAATAACTAAATTTGAGCAGGTAGGTCGTATTTCTCGTTGGCAGCAAGAGACCGAATCATGGGCCGTCTTCTTTCAAGGTAAATATCAGCTGACAGATAATTTGTCTTTGACAGCCGGTGTTCGTTATACAGAAGAAGACAAAACAGTGCATGCCAAAATGGATGTGACCAGCAACTGTTACACCAACGGGAATACACTGGCACCTCAACTTGCAGGATACCCTGCTGGAACGGTAATACCCATTGACTGCTCAGTCAATACCTTAGCCACGCCTAATCCAAGTACTTACTTGGCAGGCATTATGGGTGCTAGTTTCGCATCTTACGCTCATGACTTTAACGAATCTCGCACAACAGACCAGTTGATGCCTGCCGTTAATTTAGAGTGGACGCAGTCTGAAGACAGTATGTTTTATGCCAGCTATTCAGAAGGTTTTAAGAGCGGTGGCTTTAACGCAGTAGATGATCAAAGCCCTACGTTTAATGCTAATGGAACAACAAACCCAACCATTCCAGGGCTCGGTTTTGAATATGATGACGAGACAGCCAGTTCTTTCGAAGTTGGTGGTAAGCACACACTGATGGATGGAGCTATGACCCTTAACTGGGCATTGTTCGATAGTACCTATGAGGATCAGCAAGTATCGACATTCGTTGGTTTAGGCTTTGTCGTAACCAATGCCGCGTCAACCGATGTTTCGGGCCTAGAAGTCGACATGACATGGCAAGCGACTGACAATCTACGATTAGGTGCTAACTTTGCAATTATGGAAGGTAAGTACGGTTCATACCCGGGTGCTGGTTGCACTGCAGCACAAGCCGCAGGATTGCTTAGCCTAGGAACGCTTACCTCCGACGACGGCCAAAACCATACATTTGACGGCTGTACCGCCAAATTCAAAGGTGATGGCACGCAAACCGGTTCGGGTGCACAAGACCTTGCAGGCGGGCAGGTGGGTACGGACTACAACGGTTCATTAAGCGCTGATTACGCTCGACCCCTGTCTAACAGCATAGTCTGGTTCGCAAGTGTAGATGTTAACTTTACCGACGGCTTCTTTATGGCTGGTGACATGGATCCGGTTGATTACTCTGATGGTTTCGAGAAGGTCAATTTTCGGACTGGACTCCGCGGCGATAATTGGAACATGATGATTTATGGTAAAAACATTACTGACGAGATCACACCGCAAGGTGCCTTCGACGTTCCTTTGGCTGCTGGATCTCATGCGCGATACATGACGCCAGGTGAAGTATGGGGCATGCGACTTAGCTTCGACTTCTAACCCAGATAACATGAAACAAAAAAAGGACGGGTAACCCCGTCCTTTTTTAATCACAAATGACCACTCGGTCGCGAATACAGAGCTTGCAAGCCTAACTTTTTAAAAATGCCGTAATACTTGGCCCCCGAACGACACTTCGAAGCTTAAAAAGTTCCTCACAACGCCTATCATAAGCGTCTAAAACCCATTCGCCGCCGTGAGACGTTCTCATTTATAAAAATCGTAATGTAAATTCTCTGTGGTTTTTATAGATAAAGTTAGGGTCACCGGCACATAACCAAAAAGCTTAAGTTGTACTCGTTCCAATAAAATGATACATAGGCGTTTGTATATCTGTAAAATCTACTGAATAGAAAAATAAATCACTGGGGTCATTTATGAATAACAAATCATTTCGCACACTTAGCGCGTTAGCAGTCGCTATCGCCACAGCTTCTAGCGGTGCCTATGCGGCACAACTGGAAGAAATTATTGTAACTGCGCAAAAGCGCGCCGAGAGCTTACAAGACGTCCCTGTCTCTTTAACGGCTATATCAGGATCAAAAATCGAAGATGCTGGCATGCATAGCTTTGCTGAGCTATCAGCATATGTCCCTAATTTGGCCATTACAGAAAACGCAGTGAATACTATTATCTCAATGAGGGGCATTAGCGTTGGAGCCAATCAGTCTTTCGAGCAATCAGTAGGTGTTTTTGTTGATGGCATTCACTATGGTAAAGGTCGTCAAATCAGAACAGGCTTATTTGATATAGCGCAAGCTGAAGTAGTCCGAGGCCCTCAGGGAGTTTTATTTGGTAAAAATACGCTAGCAGGTGCAATTAATGTAACCACAGCAACACCAGACTCTGACGAAGAATTTGGCGGCAAAATATCTGTCAGTAAAGAGTCATTTGACGGTACAACAATTCAGGGGCACCTAACAGGCTCAATTGGGGATACCATCGGATTACGTTTCGCCTACAAAGATCGTACTAATGATGGTGCGTGGAGCAACACATATGCTGGCGCGGTGACTAAGAGTATGCCAACAACTGATGAGACAATGTGGCGTGCTAGTGCTACCTGGGAGCCTACTGACTCAACGAGAGTGCAGTTAAAACACTCTAATAATGACAATGTGAAGCTCGGTCAGGACTCAATGACCACCTTGTTTAGCCCGGTACAGAATCTGGGCGCGGCTGCAGGCCTAATGTACGGCGTAATGGGTGTTGTACATCCTAATTTTGCTTCAATTACCACTAACGGTGCGAATGACCCTTATAGGGATGCAATTGCCCTTGGCGGTTGCGCACATGAGGCTTCCTTGGGAAAGACCTCAGCAGTTTGTGCTGCCGGTGGTGAGCGGCCCGAAGGGACTGATACCTCAACGGCAGATACGTCTCTTAACTTCGAGATGGAACTAGATAGTGGCTACACCATAAATGCGACCTTAGGTAGAGGACGGTATTCCTATCAAGATGGTTTGGATGCTGATTGGTTACCGCTTCGCTTTATCGGCCAGTCTACATTCTCAGAGTATGATCATACGAGCCAAGAGTTCCGCATCGCATCTCCAGCTGATGAGAAATTTTCTTGGGTGGCTGGCGTTTATTTATCTAAACAAACCCAAGAACAGTGGACGCTTACTTCGGTAGATGGCACGTTTGGGCTTCCTTCGATGCTAATGAAAACGATTCTAGGTGGTGGTAACCCTGCCTATGGACTGCCAACGTTCCTTGCATTCAATCCTGCTCAAGTAGCTGGAATTAATGCAACGACCGTAGTCCCTGGAACAGGCGGCTTAACGCTGGACCAGCTAGCTGCTGCAACTGGTGGCGCATTAGACTATCGTTTCCAAGTCGGTGTTGAGGGTTCTACTATGTGGTCACAGATGGCGCGAGTTGGTGAATATAGACAAGATTCAAATGCGAAAGCTGTCTTCTACCAAGGCACATGGAATCTAACTGATTCAGTCACCTTAACAGCTGGAGCGCGATACACAGAAGAAACGAAACGAGCTCATGCCCAAACGTATAACACATCTAGCTATAACGGCTTAACTACTCCAGACGCTAACCCACTGCTGGGTGGTCTCTCGGCTGCTCTGTTTAGCATTTATGATCATTCGTTTGATGAAGATCGAGGAACTCACCAGTTTATTCCTTCTATGAACTTGGAATGGGCAAGATCAGAAGACAGTATGCTCTACCTAAGCTACTCAGAGGGTTTCAAGAGTGGAGGCTTTAACTCAACAGACTCTCAGCTCCCTCTCTTCACAGCAGATGGTCCGCAATCAAATATTCCTGGACCAGGATTTGAATATGAAGATGAGAATGCTGAATCCTGGGAGATCGGTGGAAAGCATACACTAATGGACGGTTCTATGACCTTGAACTGGGCGTACTACGATAGTGTCTACAAGGATCAACAAGTATCAACGTTTGTGGGTCTTGGCTTCGTAGTGACTAACGCGGCAAGTGCTAGTGTTTCAGGCCTCGAAGTTGACATGCAGTGGCAGGCGACTGATCACCTAAAACTAGGCGCTAGTCTCGCTCTCAATGATGGTAAATATGACGACTTCCCTGGAGCTGGCTGTACCGCTGTTCAGCAGTCTGACTTAACTGGAGGTGCGACGTCTTCTGGAAGCTGTGTAGCTGAGTTTGCAGCTGATGGAACGGAGATTGGAATAAGCCAGAATCTAGCAGGTGGGCAGATTGGAACCGACTATAACGGTAGTATTAACGTAGATTATACTCGCTCTGTACTTGGTGGCTTGGTCTGGTCTACAGGCGTCGACTTCCAATTCACTGATGGTTTTTTCATGACCGGTGATCTTGATCCTATCGATTATGAAGAAGGGTTTACTAAAACCAATATTCGTACGGGTGTAGCTACAGAGAATTGGTCGGTTATGCTTTACGGTAAAAACGTATTTGATAAGGTTACCCCTCAAGGCGCCTTTGATATTCCACTTGCCGCCGGATCCCACGCGCAGTACGTTCTTCCGGGAGCGATCTGGGGTGCGTCGGTTAACTACAGCTTCTAATCTATCAAATAGAAAAGTAGTAACTATCAAACAAGTGTGCTTTAAAATAGTATAAAAAAGGACGGGGAAACCCGTCCTTTTTTATCCTCTCATTACAAGTGACCAGCCAGTCTAACAACTCAAAATTCAGCAACTCAACGTACCCCTCTTATCATAAGGCCTTACCTTAAAAAGGCATTCAGCTATACCAATTCATATAATTAATAGACTTCAAATTGAACTTATTTTGAAGTTTAATTTATTGCATATTATGGAAATATGCACTACCGTCGCGAGCGAATTTTTTGCAAAACCATATAACTCACAGGGATCTTCAATGAACAAGAAATTATTTAGTGCGTTAGCTATCACTATCGCCACCGCTTCAAGCAGTGCTTATTCAGCGCCAATTGAAGAAATTATTGTCACAGCCAATAAGCGCGAACAAACTCTTCAGGATATTCCTGTGTCAGTTTCAGTGACAAGCGCAGAACAAATTCAACAGTCTGGCATCGTGGACTTGATCGATTTACAAAGCGCTGTTCCTACTTTGAGAGTAAGCCAGTTACAAAAAACGTCGCAAACCAATTTCATTATTCGTGGTTTTGGTAACGGCGCTAACAATCCAGGCATCGAACCTGCGGTAGGCGTCTATATCGATGGCGTGTCTCGCACCCGCTCTGCAGGAGCCATGGCCGATTTACCTACTATTGAGCGTGTGGAAGTATTAAGCGGCCCACAATCGACATTGTTCGGTAAAAATGCGTCAGCCGGCGTGATCAGTATGACCACTAAGTTGCCTGAAAGAGAATTTGGCGGCAGTGTTGGAGTGACCGTTGGAAACTATGGATCTAAGATACTCAAAGGCACAGTGACTAATGCAGTCACCGATACCGCTTCGTTTAGATTATCAGCCAGTGTTAACAAGGCTGATGGTTATGCAACCAATCTAACCGATGGTAGTAGCTTAAATGGTCGTGATCGATCGGCGATACGAGGACAATTATTGCTAGAGCCAACTGATGATCTGACTGTACGTATCATCGCGGATTATAATTCAATGGATGAAGAATGCTGTATAGCAACTTCTCTTGTTGATGGCTTTACTTCCGGCTTAACCGCCGCTTTAGCCGTGGCAAATGGGTACGGGTACGCTGCAATTGACCCCTTCGCACGAGAGTCTTACATGAATGATAGTGCCGATGGCACTAAGAGACCTCGCAACCAACTAACCGGTAAGGGTCTATCTGTACAGGTTGATTGGAATCTTGATTTTGGTACATTGACATCGATTACAGCCAAACGGAATCAAACATCTGATACAACATTTGATGCTGATTTCTCAGGTGCTGACTTAGTGGCTGAAAACCGAGCAGATCAAGAGTTCGATAGCTTCACTCAAGAAATTCGCCTGACCTCAAATGGTGATGGTCCAATGCAGTGGATGCTCGGTGGATACTATTCTGAGCTAGATGTTGATCACTTTAGAAATGTTACCTTTGGCACTCAGATCTATCCTTTTGCCGACACTCTAGTCACCGCAGGACTGTCTCAAGCGATTGCTGCACAGGCCGCAGCAGGATATATCGCGGCAGGTGGTCCTCCAGCGGGCGCTGAGGCGTATGCCGCTGCAGCTGTTGCAGCTACTTTAGGACCTGTAGGCGGATCTGGAATTAACTATGTGGGTGCAGCCTTTGGCGTTTGCGTAGTCAACGGGGTCTCCTGCTCTGACATTTTTTATGTCCCAGGTACTGGATTGCCGCATGAAGCCTATACCATGGAAAATAAATCAACGTCGTTTTTTGGCCAAGTTGATTATGACCTTTCCGACAATCTAACCGCAACGTTCGGTCTAAACTACACAGATGACAAAAAAGATGTCGTCTCAGACGTCCGAGTGGTTGATGCTTTCGCCGCTTTACCATTTGAAGCTGCTGGACTTGGCGCTTTAACAGGGTTGCAGTTCTTTAAACCTTTCGTTAACTATCCTAATGCCGATGAATCAGGTAATTTTGATTCTGACGATCTGACTCATACTTTGCGTCTTGCTTATTCAGCAGATGACGACACCACGGTTTATGTCAGTCACTCAACAGGTTTCAAAGCAATCTCTGTTAGTCTGACTGTAGATGCGCGAGACTTGCGTTCTGCAGACCCTGAAGAGGCTACCTCAATCGAATTCGGGATTAAAAAATCATTTGACAACGGTTATGTGAACATCGCTTTATTTGACCAATCAATCAAAGGTTTTCAGTCCAATGCATTTACCGGAACTGGCTTCAACCTGGTCAATGCAGGCGAGCAAAGTCACAAAGGTATCGAGTTTGATACTATGCTTTCTGTGTCTGAGAATCTTGTTCTTCGTCTCTCAGTCTTGGCGCTAGATCCAGTCTATGATAAATTCTTGAAAGGTTCATGTGATACCACTGGTCTGGCAGCTGCTCAGTATCAATGCCCTGAAGGTCAACGCTTTACAGATCTTTCTGGATTGACTCCATCAAGCGTGCATGAGTTAAGTGCCAACGCCAATGCCGTGTATTCTTTTGATGTTTCTAATTCAGTGAATGGTTTCGTTAGACTTGAATATGTCTATGAAGATGAAGTCAAGATAGCTGATCTGATCCCTGCGTCTATTGCGGCCACCAGCTCTGATAACTTTAATGCCAGCATTGGAATGAGCTCGAAGGCAAATGGATGGAGCTTATTGTTATGGGGTCGCAATCTTACAAATCATGAATCTCTGATTAGCGCCTTCCCTACTACAGCATCGCCGGGTAGTTTTTCTGGCTATCCCAATGCTCCTCGTACCTATGGTTTGACGTTCCGCAACGATTTTTAATATGGCTTTATGACATAGACGATAACAAAAAAGGGCGACTCTAAAGAGTTGCCCTTTTTTTATTGACTTTTTCAGCGTGCGGCGAAGCCGGTAATCATGATCCACCGGTATATTTAATAATCAAAAAAACGGCAAACTCGGTATTTTTGTTTTGTGACCCTAACGTCATATTCAGTCGGGGAGATATTGTCTACTTAGGCTATGATAGGATCATAAAAGATCGCTAAACGTCACAGGAAGAGTAAGAATATTATGAGTAATAAAACAGCACTAGTGACTGGGGCCTCAGACGGAATCGGTCTAGAGTTTTGCAATATTCTCGCCTCTCGTGGCTATAACCTCATATTAGTGGCACGGCGAGAAGCCAAGCTAAATGAAATAGCCATCGAATTAAGTCAATCTCAGGGCATTCAATGTACTGTTATTGCCGCAGACCTGTCCTTACCCCAAGCGGCTCAACTACTTTTCCAAAACACTAAAGACCAAGGATTACCGGTTGATTTTTTGATTAACAATGCCGGACTTTTACATAACGGTCCCTTTTGTGAATTGAGTTTAGCCGAACAAGAAACCATGATTACCGTCAATGTACTGGCGTTAACAGCTCTAACCCATTTGTTCGCTAATGATATGGCGGCTCGTAAAACTGGTCATATTCTTAATATTGCATCACTAGCGGCCTGGACGCCTATCCCCAGCCAAAATGTCTACGCTGCAACGAAAGCCTATGTATTGGCCTTTACCCAAGCGTTGGCTGACGAGATGAATGCAGCGGGTAATGGGGTAATAATCTCGGCACTCTGCCCCGGCTACACCGCAACCAAAATGATGGACAACCCTGACCAAGGCGCCACATTGCGGATTCCATCCAACATGATGATGTCTTCTAAAGACGTTGCTAACCAAGGCATTACCGGTTGCTTGTCTGGAAAACATACTATAGTCCCGGGTATTTCTAATAAAATCAGCACCGCTATTTCCCATCTGGTTCCCAAAATGATCTTGGCTAAAATGTTGGGCCGTTTTTATCGAAAGAATATGAATTAAATGATTAAACTGACTCACTATTGCGCATCATCTCACTGAATGCTGAGGTATCTATGGATCAACAAAATGTAAATAAGGTTCTTATTACCGGCGCCAATGGATTTATTGGGAACACCCTAATGCGCTATTACAAGCAACAGGGCACAGCGGTTGTCGGCGTTGATCTTTGCGCTAATGGCGATGATATTGTTCAGGGCGACATTTCTCGACCGGAAACTATTAGTCACCTGCTGGAGCAGTGCGATGTGATTGTGCACACCGCCGCTTTGGTTTCTAATGCCATGAAAGATAGCGATATGTGGCGGGTTAATGTATTGGCAACAGGCAATTTAATCGCCGCAGCAAAACAACATAAGGTACGTCGCTTTGTACAGATCTCATCAATCGTTGCCTATGGCAACACCGCGCAGGGAGAACTTGACGAGAACCACCCCGTTCATGCCGATGGTGGCAGTTATGTACTCACCAAACTGGCTTCAGAGCACACGGTTCTGGCAGCACAAGCCAGCGGTGGTATTGAAGTGGTCATCTTACGCCCCGGTGATGTCTATGGCCCAGGCAGTCGGCCCTGGATAATTGCGCCACTTGAGGCCATCACTAAAAACCAATTTATGCTCCCCGCAAAAGGTGAGGGTTTCTTTAGACCGGTCTATGTTGATGACCTAATTAGGGGTATAGACTTGGCAGTTCGCCATCCTGACGCAGCCGGCGAGATTTTCAACCTATCCTGTGAAGGATACATTACCACTAAAGAGTACTTTGCCCCCCATTATCAATGGTTAGGTAAAAAGGGCCCGATGTTAGTCTCGACAAAACTGGCCCTCAGGGTATCGGCAATCGCATCAAGGATTGCTGACCTCATGGGCAACCTAAATGAGGCCTCACCAGCCACCGTGGCGCAACTCGCCACCAAGAGCTGGTTCTCAATCAAAAAAGCCGAGCGTATTCTCGGCTGGAAGCCGGAAATATCCTTTGAAGAGGGTATGAAGCGCTCACATCAGTGGGCCAAAGATAACAATTTTGTAAAACACTAAATCTAATTAATATTAAGGTAATAAACATGCGTCTATGGAACGGTTGGGGTAATGAAAATAGTGATTTAACGATGGCGTTAAATAGTGGTTTACAACTGTTGCTGGAAGCTCTAGTGGGCCCTGCCACTGCCCTACCACAGGCAACACTGGATCAGGTTATTGATAAGGTCCCCACCTCAAGACTGGCAGATCATCCTCTGATCAGTACTGACCCTGAAATTAGAGTGCGTCACGCGCGCGGCCAAAGTCTGCCAGATTGGTTAGATATGCACAGCGGTGATGTAGATACTTTCCCCGACGGGGTAGCCTCGCCTGAATCTTCAGAACAAGTAAGACAACTACTGGAGTATGCCAAAGCTAATGATATTGTCGTTATTCCTTATGGCGGTGGCACCTCAGTGGTCGGGCATATCAATCCTGACCCAGATGAAAGACCCGTGTTGACCATTAATATGGGACAGATGAATAAGCTCATCGACATTGACCATGAAAGCCAACTGGCAACCTTTGGTGCAGGCACTCCCGGTCCCGCGGTTGAAGCGCAATTAAAGGACCATGGATTTACTCTGGGTCATTTCCCTCAGTCATGGGAGCTTTCCACTATAGGTGGTTGGGTAGCAAGCCGATCAAGTGGCCAGCAATCTATTCATTACGGTCGCATCGAGAATCTATTTGCCGGAGGCACCATTGAAACCCTCGCAGGCACCTTAGAGATACCGACTATTCCGGCATCCTCCGCCGGCCCCGATGTGCGGGAGATGATTTTGGGCTCTGAGGGACGTATGGGAATTATCACCGACGTTAAAGTACGGATAACCCCTATACCTGAAAAAGAACACTTCCAAGTCGTCTTTTTTCCATCCTGGGCGGTTGGTATTAGAGTCGCCAGAGAGCTCATACAGCAGCGTGTCGCCCTTTCTATGGTGAGACTCAGTAATCCCCTTGAAACTACTAGCCTGCTCCATATGGGTGCTGGTGAAGATTCTAACGGGGTCTTTGCCCTGGAGCAGGCTCTGGCAGAAAAAGGCATTAGTTCAGGCAAAGTGATGATGACCTTCGGTGTCACTGGCTCAGCTCGTCACTGTGATACAGCCCACCAATTAGCGCTGGACCATTGTAGCGCCCATGGTGGTGTGGCTGATCAATCAGGTCTCGGAGATAACTGGGCTCATGGTCGATTCCGCGCCCCCTATCTGCGCGACCCACTGGGCGCCGCAGGTTACGCCGCGGATACTATGGAAACCGCCGTTGACTGGTCTAGGGTTCCCCAGGCTGCTGAAGCAATTGAGAATGCGATTCGCAACGCACTGTCCGACGAAGGAGAACAGGTGCATGTCTACACCCACCTTTCACATGTCTATGGACAGGGTTCAAGTATTTACACCACTTATCTTTTCCGTTTAGGTGATAGTTACCAACAGGGAATGGCCCGTTGGGCAAAACTAAAAACCGCCGGTGCGCAGCAGATTGTTGCCTTTGGCGGTACCATTAGTCACCAACATGGTGTGGGTAAAGACCATAGAAACTACTTGGCGTCTGAAAAGGGTGCACTGGGCATTGCGGCAATTAGTAATCTCTGTGAACTATTTGACCCCAAGGGCCAAATGAACCCAGGGAAACTACTCCCCGACAGCGAGCACTGAACAACGTGAGTACATTTACAAACCGTGGCGACATGCTCGCCAAAATGCGTAAAGGTGAGTCTCTTAAATGGGATATTATTGTTGTAGGTGGCGGAATTACCGGTGCCGGGGTGCTGCGAGAAGCTACCCGACGAGGTTATAGCGCCTTACTATTAGAACAACAGGACTTCTCCTGGGGAACCTCCAGCCGTTCGTCAAAAATGGTTCATGGCGGCTTACGATATCTTGCCGCTGGTGACGTTAAGCTAACTAAAGAGTCTGTGGTAGAACGCGAGCGCTTACTTAAAGAGGCGCCGGGCTTAGTTAACCGCATTGCCTTTTATTTTAGCTTCCGCAAAGGTTTATGGCCTGGTCGTTGGGCAATGACGGTTATTTTAGGTATCTACGACTTTCTCGCAGGCATTAACGACCATCGCTACTGCAATAACAAAGTCCTGCAACAACAGTTCAGCGGACTGGATAATACAAATCTTAAAGGTGCAAGCTGTTACACCGACGCCATGGTTGATGACTCTCGTTTAGTTTTAAGAGTGCTGCATGACTGCGTCAATCAAGGCGCGAGTATTTTAAATTACACCAAGGTCAGTGATCTAGTTATCGAACAAGATCGGGTTACTGGTGTACTTATTGAAGATTCCGAGAACGACCAGTTGATTAAACTCAGCGCGTCTGCGGTTATTAATGCCACCGGGGCTTGGGCCGACCGACTGCGCAACCGTGTCAATGATGAAAAACGCGTGCGCCCCCTGCGTGGAAGCCACCTCGTTATTCCGACAAGCTTTTATAAGGTGTCAGATGTGCTCACCTTTTTGCATCCAGACGACAAACGTGGCGTTTATATTTATCCCTGGGAAGGCACCACGGTAATTGGCACTACCGACATCGACCACAATGAAGACCTAGACATAGAGGCCAGTATCTCTAATCAAGAAGTTGACTACCTAATTAGGGGTTTCAACAGCCAGTTCCTTAACAAGCTAGTGTCACGGTCAGAAATAGTCTCGACTTGGGCCGGGGTGCGGCCAGTTATCGGTTCGGAGCAAGCTAAAGACCCCTCTAAAGAGCGTCGAGATCACGCGGTGTGGGAAGACCAGGGATTAATTACCGTTTCTGGCGGTAAATTAACTACCTTTAGATTAATCGCACTCGATGCCTTGGCCGCGGCACGCCCACAGTTACCAGATCCAAAACCCTTTGATGACGATCGTATGTTTATTACCCCAGAGATTAGCCCTCAAACTTTGGCTCCCGGCAAGGCAGATTGGGCGCAACGTCTACTGGGCCGTTACGGTGCCGATGCAGAAAGCATACTAAAACAAGCTTCTGAAACGGAGCATGAACCGATAGGATCAACAGAGTTTTGTCTAGCTGAATGCCGTTGGGCGACCAAGAATGAGTCGGTTCAACACCTTGATGATCTGCTCTTACGTCGCACGCGTCTAGGCATGTGCATTGCCAAGGGCGGTGAAGCAATTTTCGGTGAACTACAACAAATCTGTAGTGAGGAGCTACACTGGAACGATGAACGCTGGGAAAAAGAATTAATCCGCTATAAAACTATTTGGCAACGGTGCTACAGCCTACCCAACCCCCTTTAGAGGCAGGTTACTATGGATAACAATGAGTATTTATTAGCCATCGACAACGGCACTCAGAGTGTCCGAGCCATGGTCTTTGACCAGAATGGCCAATTAGTGGCGAAAAGCAAAGTTGACATCGAGCCTTATTTTTCAACTCAACCAGGTTGGGCAGAGCAACATGCTGACTATTTTTGGGACGCCCTCTGTCGAGCCTGCCAGGCATTATGGCCGCAGTTGGATATCCCAAGAGAATCGATTAGAGCGCTGTCGGTAACGACTCAGCGAGCAACAGTTATCCCAATGGGTAGCGACAACCTACCATTGCGTTCAGCCATAAGCTGGCTAGACCAACGCCAAGTCGCCACCAAGCCTAATTTGGGGGCTATTGAGTCCGCTCTAATGACATTGGTTAGAGCCAAACCTTTTGTAGACCTAATGCATAGCCAAGCAGAAGCTAATTGGATTGACCAAAATCAACCTGAGATCTGGCAACAGGTACACAAGTTTTTATTATTATCTGGCTACCATACCTATAAGTTGACTGGACAATACACTGACGCCATTGCCAGCACCGTGGGTTATCTGCCCTTCGACTATAAAACCCTGCAATGGGCCCAGGACAAAGACTGGACATGGCGTGCACTGTCCATTACTCGCGGTATGCTGCCCGAACTGCTGCCCGCGGGGGCGACCCTTGGCCAGATTACCGCAGAGGCTGCCGAGCAGACCGGCATACCAGAGGGTCTCCCTCTCATCGCTAGCGGATCAGACAAGGCCTGTGAAGTCTTGGGTACTGGCTGTGTCGACGCGCAGACAGGTAGTCTCAGTTACGGTAGTTTAGCCACCCTGAATATCGCCACCGACAAATACCTCGAAGCGATCCCTTTTCACCCAGCCTATCCCGGGGTTATTCCCAACACCTTTAATGTCGAAATGATGGTGCAACGGGGTTACTGGATGGTCAGTTGGTTTAAAAAAGAATTTGGCTTACGAGAACAGCAACTAGCCACCGAGCAAGGCGTAGCGCCAGAGTCATTTTTCGACGACTTACTCGCACAGGTACCGGCTGGCTCACAGGGCTTGATGCTACAACCTTACTGGTCGCCATCAAATGGTGATGGACCAGAAACCCGCGGCGCCATCATAGGCTTTAGTGAAGAGCACACCAGAGCGCACCTTTACCGCGCCATGATTGAAGGTCTCACCTATGCCCTGCGCGAAGGCAAAGAGTTGCTAGAGAAACGCAGCGGCAAACCCATAACTAAGCTGGTTGTCTCTGGCGGCGGATCCCAGAGCGATCAAGTCATGCAAATTAGTGCAGATATATTCGGCATGAGGGTCTACCGACCACATACTTTCGAGACTTCGTCACTCGGCGCGGCCATCGCCACAGCGGTTGGTATCGGTCTGTATCCAGACTTCCCGACTGCCGTCACAGGTATGACCCACGTCGGTGATTTTTTTGAACCGATAGAGTCTAATAAAAAGATCTACAACGATCTATTTACTAAGGTCTACAAGAAAATGTATGGGCAGCTAAAACCCAGCTATGAGTCGATACGAAGCATTACCGGCAAGCAAGGATAAGCGTCAATGCCAATCAAACAACTATAGGCATCATTAACGAGAGGTAATGCCTTTCATCCAGCCGCGCAGCTTTTTATGCCTAAACATCATCAGGGCTGCGTACATGGCAAAATAAATAAGCGGTTCAATAATTTCTGATTTAACTGACCAATAAAAATGAATCACCACTAACAGCGCGATAAGGTAGATAAAATTGTGCAGAATTTGCCACCTGTTTTTCATCTTTCTGCGTAGTTTACTGATGGACGTAACGGCCAATGCAGTCAGCAGTAAAAATGCTGACATCCCCAGGGTGATATAAGGCCGCTTGAATACTTCTTCGATAAATAACTGTAGGTCAAATTGGACCTCAAAAAACAAAAAGTTAAGTATGTGACACAGAGCGTAGATAAAGGCATAGAGTCCTATCATTCGTCTAAACTGCATGAGAAAAATCAATTTAAAGCGCTTGGCCAGCGGTGAAATTAACAGACTAATCAACAGTAAATTAAGCGCCCCAATGCCGGTGAAATGGATAACAGCCTCAACTGGGTCGCCCCCTAACTGATCACTAAAGGCTGCGTAATAAAGATTTATCAGCGGATAGAGTGCGGCCAGATGCACCAGCACTTTGAAGTAGGGAATCCACCGTCTTGGGACATCTATGGCCATGTTACTAATAGTATTTTCTTAGATTCATACCGCTATAAAGGTCGGCAACCTGTTTTCCGTAACCATTAAAGGGCAGTGTTGGAATGCGGTTTTGAGCAAAAATTCCACCGCTGGTGATACGCCGCTCACTGGCTTGACTCCAACGAGGATGGTCCACTGTTGGATTAACATTGGCGTAAAAGCCATACTCATTTGCAGCCAGTAAATTCCACGTCGTGGCAGGCTGTCTTTCGACAAACTTGATTCCCACAATGGACTTAATACTCTTAAAGCCGTACTTCCAAGGCAGGATCAAACGGATTGGCGCGCCATTCTGTGGAGGTAAGGTTTTACCGTACAAGCCGACGCTCATCAGCGCCAAAGGATTCATGGCTTCGTCAATCCGCAGCCCTTCGATATAGGGATAGTCGAGGCCACCACCCAATCGACGGCTTCTTTGGCCAGGCATTTGCACGGGATCGTAAAGCGTCTCAAAAGATAGATATTTAGCCCTTGATGTTGGCTTGGCCTTTTTAACTAAGTCGGCCAAGGAGAAGCCAATCCAGGGAACTACCATGGACCAGGCTTCCACACAGCGCAGCCTATAAATACGCTCTTCTAAATCAAAGGAGGAATAGAGTTCGTCATAACCTAAGGTCAGGGGGTTTTCGACCTCCCCTGAAATCTTTAATGTCCAAGGATTAACGTTGAATGATTGCGATAATTCTGCTGGTTGCTGTTTCTCGACTCCAAACTCATAGAAATTATTGTGCCCGGTGATTTTGGCTTCTGGTGTTAATTCCTCATCAAAGCCGTTTATAGCTTTGTAATCCAGTTTGTTTTGGCTAAATAATGATGGCGGGATCTTGTCGTCTCTAAAAATATCTAGAATGCTGGCGCCAGCCGATGAAGAGAGCAAGCTACCTGCACCCAAAAACCCCATTTTCTTAATCAATTCACGACGCTGATGATAAATATTCTCGTCGGTTACATCATGCTCTTTGCAATCACTCGTCGACGTGGTTTTGATAATCATTGTTTGCCCTTTAATAATCCTTAGGGGTAGATTAGAGGTAAAAGGCCATAAATGCTAAAAATAAATTCAAACCTGTATCACAGGTTACACTAAGAGCCCCTTCTGGGTGCAATGGTCCAATGTTTTATCTAGAGCCACAGCTACTTTTTCAATCATTTCATCAATCTGTGCTTCGCTAATGATGAGCGGCGGGCAAAATCCTAAACTTGAGCCCGCTACAGCGCGAATCAAAAGGCCCTCATCTTGAGCCATTTTCTGAGCATAACCGCCCACTGCACCGCCTACGAAAGCTTGCCCAGTTTCTTTGTTGGCCACCAACTCAATAGCCCCTAACAGACCACGGCCTCTGACTTCACCAACCAAAGGATGATCAGTAAATTCTGCGAGTCTTTTTTGCATATACTCGCCAGTCACTGCAGCTTGTTCAAAAATATTGTCACGCTGATAGATCTCTAAAACCTTTAACGCAACTGCGCAAGCCACTGGGTGACCAGAATAGGTATAACCATGGCCAAAGGCGCCAGCAGCAGCAGTTTGCTCGATCATTGCATCATAGATATCTCGACGAATTGCAGATGCGCTAATGGGTATATAAGCGGAAGAAAGCTGTTTGGCAAAGGTCATCATATCCGGTGACTCAATACCCATAGTATTGCAACCAAAGTCGTTGCCCGTGCGGCCAAATCCCGTAATAACCTCGTCAGCCCAAAACATAATGTTATAGCGATTAAGCACCGCTTGAACCTTTTGATAATAGCCTTCGGGCGGCACAATAACGCCACTAGCGCCAGTAATTGGCTCTGCAATGAAGGCGGCGACGGTATCTGGGCCCTCGCGCAAAATCATGGCCTCCAGGTTACCTACAATACGATCAACAAATTCAGTCTCTGACTCCTCGCCCTGCTTACCTCGGTAATAATGTGGGTGGTCAGTATGTAAAATGCCTAAGGCATCTACGGGAAGATCAAAATGATTCTGCGTGACCGGCAAACCGGTTAGAGAGGCGGCCGCCACGGTGACACCATGGTATGAGCGCTGTCGTGAAATAATTTTGCGGCATTCTGGTTTACCAATTGCTTCATGATAATAACGCAACAACTTAATATGGGTGTCATTAGCGTCGCTACCAGAATTGCCAAATGACAAAACGGCATCGTTCATAGGGATCATTTCAGCTAATTTGTCGGCTAAGTCAATCGCTACCTGGTGCGTCTTGCCGCCAAACATATGACTAAATGTCAGCTTGCTCATCTGCTCTGAGGCGGCATCGATAACCTCTTGGTTGCCATAGCCCAAGGCGGTACACCAAAGGCCAGCAAGTCCCTCAAGATACTTATTTCCCTGATTGTCCCAGACATAACAACCTTGTCCGCGCTCAATAGTAACCTGCTCGATCGCCTTGAAATTAGTCGTTGGATAAATTAAGTGAGTCATTTTCAATCCTTAATGTCTTGTTATTTGTCAATGCCGCCAACACAGATGTATTTAATATCCATGTAGTCATCCATGCCGTACTTAGAGCCTTCTCGTCCGCTACCAGACTCTTTAACACCCCCGAAAGGTGCCATCTCATTTGAAATAATACCTTCGTTAATGCCTATAATTCCGTATTCAAGCTGTTCTGCCACGCGGTAAACACGCCCAATATCTCTTGAATAAAAGTACGCTGCCAAACCAAATTCTGTGTCATTGGCCATTTCGATGGCTTCATCTTCATTTTCAAAGGTGAAAATTGGCGCCACAGGTCCAAATATTTCTTCAGAAAAAACGCGCATATCTCGCGATACATTAACCAAAATTGTGGGCTCTACAAAAGACCCTCCGCGACTACTCATGCCTCCACCAATAGTGACCTTGGCTCCTTTTGCAACAGCATCGTCGATAAACTCACAGACACCCACTGCTGCTTTTTGATCGATTAATGGGCCAACAGTAACTCCATCTTCATCACCATTGCCGACAACTAATTTTTTTACCGCCTCGGTAAACTTGGCGGTGAATTCTTCAGCCACTGACGACTGCACCAAAAAGCGATTCGAGCAAACACAGGTTTGCCCTGCATTGCGGTACTTAGAGATCATTGCTCCCTGCACCGCAGCATCAATATCAGCATCATTAAAAACGATAAACGGCGCATTGCCCCCTAACTCCATCGACGTGCGCTTAACTGTGGCGGCACATTCGGACATTAGCTGTTTGCCCACAGGTGTTGACCCGGTGAAGGTTACTTTACGAACTAGCGGATTGCTGGTTATCTCCGCACCAATCTCAGCAGTGCGGCCGGTGAGCATGTTGACTAGGCCTGGCGGAAAGCCAGCTCGCTCAGCCAGAACCATCAAGGCTAGTGCAGACAAAGGCGTCGCGTTGGCAGGCTTACAGACTACGGCACAACCTGCGGCTATGGCAGGCGCAATTTTTCGCGTCAACATGGCATTGGGAAAGTTCCAAGGGGTAATACAGGCAACCACTCCAACCGGTTGCTTAATCACCATAAGTCGCTTGTCATTGGATGGTTGAGGAATGATATCGCCATAAACGCGCTTAGACTCCTCACTAAACCATTCTACGTAACTTGCGCCGTAAGCAATTTCCCCGCGAGACTCTGCCAAAGGCTTGCCCTGCTCGGCAGTGAGAATCTGAGCTAAGTCTTCCTGGTTTTCCATAATAAGGTTAAACCAACGACGCAATAAGACAGCTCTTTCCTTAACCGTGGTTTTTGCCCAAGACCTCTGCGCTACAGACGCTGCCTCAATCATACGGCGTGTCTCCGCAGTACCACATTTGCTAACGGTAGCCACCAAGGCTCCCGTTGCTGGGTTAGTCACGTCTAGGCTTTGGCCGCTGTCAGCATCTACCCAGACACCGTTAATAAAGGCCTGGGAAACGATTAAGCTATTGTCTTGTAATTTGAGGGTCATTAGTTTGTCCAATGTCTGTTGGTAGTTAGCCTATGTGACAGCTGCAATAAATGGTAGAGCCAGTTTAAACCCAACTATTGATCCAGCCTAGGCACGATTACAAATTAGGTTGCTATATCTACATCTAAAGTGCAAACCCTACCCGATATCTGGCTAATATAGACGGCAAGCCTAGTTAATCGCTATACCCCTGTGTAGGTAGAACTATATCAGGAGCCATAAGCTATCAGAGGTCAATGAAAACCTGTAATCTTCATGCTTAAATAGCCACTGTGATTGCACCTATGCCTGACCCAATGCTGTACTTTACAAACAATGGTTTGCATACCCATGTGGTTATGCCAAGTCAGGCCCTGAAAGCCCTGGTACCTGATCTTTCTCAATACGTCGGTGATGACGCTTGGTTGCAGATTGGCTGGGGTGATGCCGGCTACTACGGGGCTGCAAAGCAGACACTGGTGATGGGGGCACGCGCCCTACTCTCTCCTACGGCAGCCATCCTTGGCGTGCGGTGCATAAGTGACCTGTCAGCGGACTTCCCCAAGTCCACGCGGCTTTATCCAATCACATTAAATCAGACGGCCATGAACGCTGCACTGGTGTTGGTTAGTCGGTATTTTAAGCTCAATCAATCAGGGCGTTTGACCCTCGTCAGAGAGAAGCCCACAGGGGAGCTATTTTTTACATCTATAGGTACCTACAGTATTTTAAATACCTGTAATAACTGGACGGCCTATGTGCTTCAAGAGGCCGGCTTAAAAATATCACCTAAATTGACCATAGGACCCGGTCAAGTCGAGCGAAATGTCAGGAAAAATGGCTATTCAAGCACCAAAAAATGAGCTTTTACTGCACTTCTAAATTGAAAGAATAGATTAGATTTTCATCGCATTAATGCGACGCAGTCCGCCCCAAGTGAGTCGATACACTGCTGCTTTCATCTGATCCATCCTGTCGGTAACTTCGTTAAACAAGCGTCGACATCGATAAACCGAAACTTTGGGGAATAGGTGGTGAATAGAACGATAATCTTGATATCCCCACAACACCGTTAGTAGTGTAGATAGAAGCCCAGGGATCACCATCGTAGACGCATCAACATAACGCCCCATGCTGTTATGTGGCCGGTGAACTATGTAGGCAAACGATTTCAGCCGAATAACCCTCTGGATTTTTTCAGCCTGGTGTGTCTTTGCGTGGTGTGTAAGCTGTTTAATTCGGCGGACTGCTGGAGGAATAGATAAGATAGTGCCGGCAAGATAGCCCAGCACAGACTAAAAGCGCCCAATAAGCCATGAATGATATCAGTCCCTCTAGTGCGATGGGCCTGGCTAGGCCGCCCTAGTAGTTCTTTGTCTTTTAGCTGGCAATTTTATTCAAGACTGCAATGCCTGCCCTACTAAGCTACTCTAAAGCTTAAAGTGGGCCTTAAAAGAGCAGATTGCAAAAATTCAGCGTATCCAATAAGCCATTTTTTTGTACCTATGTGCCCAGTCCTAAATGACCTTTAGCTCTTGGATACCTTCCATCGAGGCATCAATCACCCCATCGGGGTATAAGGATTGGCTGGTCAAACTAGGTACCCTGAACGATATAACATCATCCAACCGCAGGTTTCGTATGAATAGAGAAAACGGTAGCGTTTCCAATAAAGATAACAAAGCGTATTTTGATCAGTTTGATACCACAGAGATTAACCGTCAGGACAAAGAACATTTTCTTCATCCTTTTCAGGTTTTTGACGTCTTTCACGAGGAAGGCGCCCTGCCCATAGCCGCGGCGGTTGATGCTTATATTTATGACAGCGATGGAAACAAGTATTTAGACGCTGTCGGAGGCCTTTGGTGTACCAATATTGGGTTGGGTCGTGAAGAAATGGCAGAGGCTATTGCCGACCAGGTTCGCAACATGGCCTACGCCAGTCCTTTCGGAGATATGACCAATATTCCAGCGGCCCAACTGGCCGCTAAACTGGCTGAGTTGGCTCCAGGTAACCTCAACCATGTTGCTCTCTCTTGTGGTGGTTCGACCGCTATTGATACCGCTTATCGTTTAATCCATTTTTATCAGAATTGTCGCGGTAAGCATGACAAAAAACATATCATCTCGCGCATTAATTCCTACCATGGGACCACCTATGCAGCTATGTCCATAGGTGGTAAGCCTGGTGATCATCCTCCAGAATTTGACTATATAAAAGACACCATTCACCATATTTCTTGCCCAAATTTTTATCGCGCGGACGAAGGTCTTAGTGAGGCTGACTTTCTCGCTGCCAAACTTGATGAACTTGAGGCAAAAATAAAGCAAGTTGGCCCTGATAAGGTTGCCGCGTTTTTTGCCGAACCCGTTTTTGGTGCTGGAGGCGTGATTATTCCACCTGCCGGCTACCACCGCGGCACCTGGGAAATTTGTCAAAAATATGATGTGCTTTACGTGTCAGACGAGGTAGTCACCGCCTTTGGTCGACTTGGGCATTGGTTTGCTTCAAAAGAAGTATTCGACTTTCAGCCTGATATTATATGCTCAGCAAAGGGCCTTACCTCTGGGTATCAACCACTAGGGGCAACGATCTATTCAAGCGCTATTCATCGCGTGATCAGTGAGCCAGGTTATGGGAGATGCTTTACCCATGGCTACACCTACTCAGGCCACCCCGTTGCCTGCGCCGCCGCACTAAAAAATATAGAGATAATTGAGAGAGAAGACCTGCTAAAGCATGTCAGAGATATCGAACCCTATTTCCAGCAACGTCTTAAAACGCTGAGCGATCTGGCGATTGTTGGTGATGTGCGAGGTATTGGCTTAATGGCCTGCGTGGAATTTGTTAAAGACAAAAAAACCAAAGAACTTTTCTCTGAAGAATTAGATATTGGAAAATGGGTCTCTAACCAAGCGGATAGCCGCGGATTAATCGTCCGTCCCATTATTAATTTGAACATAATGTCACCGCCATTAATTATTAATCGTGAACAAGTCGATTTTATCGTCGACACGCTGCGCGACAGTATTATCGCCTGTTTGGAAGATCTGCGTCGAGAGGGACATTTTTAACCCTATCGACTTTTTTAGAGGTCGCCCATTGATATTTTAGGCGTAGACCCCATCTGATAGGTTAACCATCAAAGGAGTTTAGCTTTGGAACAGTATCGTGGAACAACCATCCTCTCGGTGAGGCGCAATGGGAAAGTCGTGATTGGCGGTGATGGCCAAGTTAGCATGGGCAACACCATCATGAAAGGCAATGCACGCAAGGTGCGGCGTCTACACAATAATCAAGTTATTGCTGGCTTTGCGGGCGGCACGGCTGATGCCTTCACTCTGTTTGAGCGGTTCGAGGCTAAATTGGAGCAGCATCAAGGGAATTTAACCCGCGCTGCGGTAGAACTTGCCAAAGATTGGCGTACCGATCGGATGCTACGCAAGCTAGAAGCACTTTTAGCGGTAGCAGACAGTGAGGCATCGCTTATCATTACCGGTAATGGCGATGTAATTCAACCAGAAGACGACCTTATCGCTATCGGCTCGGGCGGACCCTTTGCTCAATCTGCTGCTCGTGCGCTGCTCAATAATACTGAATTAGACGCAAGAACAATTGTTGAGGAAGGCTTGAAAATTGCTGGCGACATTTGTATCTACACCAACCATAACAGAACTATTGAAGAGTTAGACTCTAAGGTTTAATCAGGATTTATTATGTCTCAAATGACCCCGCGCGAAATCGTACATGAACTCAATCGTCATATTATTGGTCAAGACAACGCAAAGCGAGCCGTGGCTATAGCATTGCGCAATCGGTGGCGTCGATCACAACTTGACGACGAGATGCGCAACGAAGTTACGCCAAAAAATATTCTTATGATTGGCCCCACTGGTGTCGGTAAAACTGAAATCGCTCGACGCCTAGCTCGACTTGCAAATGCGCCCTTCGTCAAGGTTGAGGCCACGAAATTTACCGAGGTTGGTTATGTCGGTAAGGATGTCGAATCTATTATCCGGGATCTGGTTGAAACTTCGGTTAAACAATGTCGTGAAAGCGAGATGGCTAAGGTAGAGCGACGAGCTATGGATGCTGCTGAAGAAAGAGTGCTCGATGCCCTTCTCCCTCAAGCAAGAGGCGCAGATGGTAAAGAAGAGACCGGCTCTACTACCCGTCAGGTATTCCGTAAAAAATTACGTGAGGGCGCTTTGAATGATAAAGAAATTGAAATTGAAATGAGCCAAACCCCGGTCGGTGTTGAAATTATGGCGCCCCCGGGAATGGAAGAGATGACCTCTCAACTGCAGAATATGTTCAGTTCTATGGGTAAGGGTAAAACCGCTAGTCGCAAGGTCACGGTGGCCGACGCGTTAAAACACCTGAAAGAAGAAGAAGCAGCAAAATTGGTCAACGAGGAAGAAATAAAAACCATAGCTGTTGAGGCTGCCGAACAAAATGGTATCGTATTTCTCGATGAGATTGACAAGGTCTGCCGTCGCGGCGAAACCACCGGAGCAGATGTGTCACGTGAAGGTGTGCAAAGGGATCTACTGCCGTTAATTGAAGGCTGCACAGTCTCGACCAAATTCGGAATGATTAAGACTGACCACATTTTATTTATTGCCTCTGGCGCCTTTCACCTGTCTAAGCCATCGGATCTTATTCCGGAATTGCAAGGCCGGCTGCCTATTAGAGTGGAGCTTAACGCCCTTACAGTCGGTGATCTTGAACGCATCTTAACCGAACCCAAAGCATCTCTAACCAAGCAATACGTCGAACTAATGTCCACCGAAGGTTTGTCTATTAAGTTCACCAAAGAAGGCATCCGGCGAATCGCTGAAATCGCTTTTGAGGTTAATGAGAGCACCGAAAATATCGGTGCAAGACGTTTGCACACTATTTTAGAGCGCTTACTCGAAGAAATATCTTTCGATGCCTCAGACCTAGGCGCAAAAAATGAGTCCATCACAATCGATAGCGCCTTTGTTGAAACACATCTGGGTGAACTTGCCAGTGACGAAGACTTAACCCGCTTCATTTTGTAACAGCATAAAGTCATAGAGAGTAGCTAGACATGCCCACACCAACCCGAATTCTGGTGACCGAGGCCAAAGATGCTGTCAAATTGGAGTATGGATCTGACGGCCAACACGCGCTGCCAGCTGAATACTTAAGAGTATTCTCTCCAAGTGCCGAGGTTAGAGGTCACGGTAAAGGACAGGAGATTTTGCAGTTTGGCAAACTCAATGTACTTATCAAATCTATAGAAAAGGCTGGTAATTACGCCATTCAAATTACCTTTAATGATGGCCACGATACCGGGATTTTCTCATGGGATTATCTGTTCGAGCTAGGCGAAAACTATACCGATAACTGGATTGGCTATCTTGGCCGTCTCCATGAGGCTGGACAGTCTCGCGACCCCGAGACCCAGGTAGTCCGATTCTCCGATTAAGTCCGATTATTCTCATCGGTTTGGTCATATAGATCTAAGGGAACCATAATACAGACTTCTTTTATAGCCTCCCTCATACCCAAACAGCGCAACTAAAGTTACAATACTTACCCAGCAAATTTAGACTCTAATCGTCATGGATCAAAAAACAACGCATTTTGGCTATAAAACTGTCAACGTTGAAGAAAAGGCCGGCAAAGTTGCTGACGTTTTTCATTCTGTCGCCAGTAATTATGATCTGATGAATGATCTAATGTCCGCTGGTGTGCATCGACTGTGGAAAAGAATGACCATCGAGATGTCAGGCGTTCGTCCTGGTAATAAGGTGTTGGATATCGCCGGTGGAACCGGCGACTTAGCGGCTAAATTTTCTCCTATCGTCGGCACAGATGGCTATGTTGTCTTAGCGGATATAAACGATTCCATGCTTAAAGTGGGCCGCGATCGTCTTATGGACATAGGGGTGGTGGGCAATGTCAAATTCTCCCAGGCCGATGCTCAACATTTACCTTTTCCAGATAACACCTTTGACATTATTACCATTGCCTTCGGACTACGTAATGTCACCGATAAAGACTTAGCCCTGAAATCTATGTTGCGTGTTTTAAAACCAGGCGGACGATTGCTGATACTAGAATTTTCAAAGCCCGGAAATCCGCTACTATCTAAAATTTACGACACCTATTCCTTTAGCATACTGCCTAAGCTTGGCAAACTATTTGCCGATGATGCCGATAGCTACCAATATCTAGCTGAATCTATAAGAATGCATCCAGATCAAAAAACTCTCATAAGTATGATGGATGACGCTGGATTTGCTAATACTGATTTTCACAACATGACCGGCGGTGTGGTCGCCCTACATCGTGGAGTGAAACCCTAGTCATGCTGGCATCCATGAAGAAGAAAGCTCTAGAAAGGGTCGAGCGCCTTATCAATAAAGCCTTGGAATATGATCCTATATCAGCAAGAGCCCTGACTAATTTGGATGGTCAAATTATACTCATTGATAGCACTATGCCCCCGCTCTCAATTTCGGTAGAACCTACAGACCAAGGGATCAAACTCCATAGTGAGCGGCAAAAAGATAATGCTGTAACCGTTGAAGGAACCCTAGTCTCTATGGTCGGTGTGGCATTAAGTGCAAAAGATTCGATATCTTTTGCTGGGACGGGAGTCAAAGTCAGTGGTAATTTAGAGACTCTGAATCAATTAAATAAGATTATTGGAAATTTAGATGTTGATTGGGAAGGCGCGCTGGCTCAGCTAATTGGCGATTTACCCGCTCACCTATTTTGTAAAACCGTTCGTCACTCTGCCTCATTTAGCAGGGAAACGACAGCCAGAGCAACGTCGGCAATCGTAGAGGTGGCACAGGAAGAATTCCGATTAACACCCAGTAAAAATGAATTTGACGCCAGAGGTCCCGAAATCAGACGTTTGTCCTCAGACATCGACCGTCTAACCGCCAGAATGAACAGGTTCCAGCTGAAAGTGCGCCAGAACCTATCGGGAAAGGCGACCTCTTGATTCGCTTACTACGTATCGGAAAAATCATCAAAGTCGTCGGCAAATACCGACTAGACCAGTTGTTGGATAAGCAATTATTACCCCTGGGGGGGCGTCTTTTGCTTGCTCCTGCCGTTCTGTTTGGACCAGCCAAAGGAACTCGCGGCGAGAGATTACGTAAGTCGTTAGAGGAGCTAGGTCCTATTTTCGTCAAATTTGGTCAGTTACTCTCTACAAGACCAGACTTAGTGCCTGAAGACATCAGTAAAGAGTTATCCATCCTTCAAGATAAGGTGCCGCCGTTTTCTTCTGTGCTATTTAAGGAAAATATTGAGACTGCTCTGGGGGGTAAAGTAGATGATCTTTTTCACAGTTTTGAAAAAGATCCTTTAGCCTCAGCATCGGTAGCTCAGGTGCATGGTGCCGTGTTAAAAGGCGGGCAAAGAGTAGTAATAAAGGCTATCCGCCCTGATATTGAGAACACTATTCGAAAAGATTTGGCGCTGCTCTATACCTTGGCAAGATTAGTCCTAAAGTATAGCGTAGACGGCCCGAGACTTCACCCTGTAGAGGTCGTCAAAGACTATGAGTCGGTGATTATTGAAGAGTTGAACCTGCAGTCTGAAGGCGCCAATGCCTCATTACTACGTCACAACTTTACTGACTCCCCGTTGTTGCATGTCCCCGAAATACACTGGCCCTACTCCAATAAAGACGTGTTAGTAATGGAAAGAATCCAAGGGATTCCTGTTACCGATATAGCCAAACTAAAGGCCTCTGGCGTTGATTTCAAGCTTCTGGCCGAGCGAGGTGTAGAAATATTCTTTACTCAGGTCTTCGAGCATAATTTTTTCCACGCAGACATGCATCCGGGCAATATTTTTGTCGACGCAAGCGACCCCGCATCACCCAGTTACATTGCCGTAGACTGCGCGATCATGGGCTCTCTCTCTAGCGAAGACCAGTTCTATATGGCGCGAAATCTACTCGCTATGTTTCAACGAGACTATCGATTGGTGGCCGAATTGCACATTCGCTCCGGATGGGTTCCCAAAAATACCCCAATAAACGAATTTACCGGCGCGATACGATCGGTCTGCGAACCTATTTTTCAACGACCACTGAGCGAAATCTCTCTCGGCCATATGCTTATAGATCTATTTGCCACGGCGCGACGTTTTGATATGGAAGTTCAGCCCTCCTTGGTTTTATTACAAAAAACATTACTCAACATAGAGGGACTTGGTCGTCAGCTATACCCTGACCTTGATCTTTGGCAGACAGCACAGCCCTATTTAGAAAAATGGTTAAAAGACCGTTATTCACCAAAAAGCATGCTGAAACAATTTCAGCGTTATGTGCCCGATTGGCTGGAACATCTCCCCGAAATACCACCGATGATATTTCAAGCTCTCAAGGCAGCCCAATTAAACAGCAATCAGCCAACATCTGAGGGCTCTGCTGTGGTTAAAACGGCGCCTTGGCGCTCCAAATACTTGACTATTATTGGCAGTGTAGCCCTTGCGGCTGCCGCAGGACTTGCGTTGCCCCTATGGGCTGGATCTCTTACTCATCTCTCAACAATGAGTGGAATTCTTGCTGGTGCCGGACTGCTCATTCTAGCTCTACGCTAGTTGTCACTTCAGTTCACGCCCAACAACTGCCATAATTAGGGACTAAATCCTTTTTATTGATGGGTACTAGTCAATGAGCTACAGCGATGACATTAGTTGGAATAGCGACGGATTGATACCCGCTATCGCCCAAGACGCCGACACAGATCGAATATTGATGGTCGCCTGGATGAATCGCGAGTCATTAAGGCTCACCGTTGAAGAAAACAGAGCTGTTTATTGGTCTCGTTCGAGACAGAAATTGTGGCGTAAAGGCGAAGAGTCGGGTCACGAGCAACGATTACTAGAACTTCGATTGGACTGTGACAATGATGTGATTATACTCAAGGTCAACCAAATTGGTGGACTAGCCTGTCATACGGGGAGAACCTCTTGTTTTTACCGCGTACTACGCGATGGGCAGTGGCAAATAGTCGATAAAGTAATTAAAGATCCAAAGGACATATATTAATGAGTGATTCGGTCTTAAATACATTGTGCCAAGTGATAGATCAGCGTAAAAATGCCTCCGCTGATAGCTCTTATGTTGCTAGCTTACATAAAGGAGGCCTTAATAAAATACTTGAAAAAGTCGGTGAAGAGTCCATAGAAACTATATTGGCTGCCAAGGACGCAGCGCAGAGCGGCAACAATGAAAAATTGATCTACGAAACGGCTGATTTATGGTTTCACTCCCTAGTGATGTTATCCAGCTTGGGGGAAAATGCTCAATCTGTCCTAACTGAACTACAACGAAGATTTGACTTATCTGGCCTTGAAGAAAAGGCACAACGCACTAAAAACAAATAGAACAGGAGATACATGATGATGCCAGGACCGACGGAATTAGTAATTATTTTAGTTATTGTGGCACTTATTTTTGGCACTAAAAAGCTACGTAATATTGGCTCTGACCTAGGGGGCGCAATTAAAGGGTTTAAAGACTCGGTATCTAATGATCCCACGGACTCAAAAGAGGCTGAGACCGTTGAAAAACCTGAAGAACCTGCTCAGTCCTCTGAGAAAAAAGACTAAACTAAATTCATTTTAAAAAGCGCTGATTTACGCCTATGTTTGATATTGGCTTTTCTGAAATTATGGTAGTGGCTGTGATTAGTCTTATCATTATGGGCCCTGAAAGACTTCCTGAAACTCTGCGGACGATAAGCCTATGGCTTGGTCGATTGCGTCAATTTGTCTCTAGTGCCCGTGCAGAAATCGAAGACGAGGTTGGCATGGATGAAATTCGTCGCCAATTGCGCAACGAACAAATCATGCGTGACTTAGAAAAGGGCAAAGATCAGCTAAATGCTTTAGCTAAGGATGTCACTGACATTAGTCGTATTGAGAGTAAAGATGACTGAAAAAGAAGCCCTAGACAGTCAGCCATTTATGTCTCATTTGATCGAGTTCCGAGATCGCGCACTGCGCTCGTTAGCCGCTGTGCTGGTTATTTTTGCTGGTTTGTTTTCTTTTAGTAACGAACTTTATCTCTATGTCTCAAAGCCCATCCGGGCCTATCTGCCCGACAACTTAAGCATGATCGCAACCGAGGTGGCCTCACCCTTTTTAACGCCCTTCAAGCTGACGCTGGTACTGTCGATGTTTGCGGCCATGCCCTACATCCTGTATCAAGTTTGGGCATTTTTAGCGCCCGGTCTGTATAAAAGAGAGAAGAAGATCGTTCTACCATTATTTTTCTCCAGCGTGTTTCTTTTTTATGCTGGTATGGCATTTGCTTACTACGTAGTCTTCCCGTTGGTGTTCATGTTCTTTGCCAGTATGGCCCCTGAAGGTATTAGCATCATGCCGGATATACGGAGCTATCTGGACTTTGTTCTTAAGCTATTTTTTGCTTTTGGCATCAGTTTTGAAATACCGATAGCAGTAGTAATACTGTCTTGGATGGGCGCTGTTGATCCGAATAAGTTGGCCAAAAAACGACCTTACGTGTTTGTACTCTGCTTTGTACTCGGCATGCTGCTAACACCCCCAGATATTATTTCCCAAACCTTACTGGCTATACCTATGTGGCTGCTATTTGAAATCGGTATATTCTTCGGACGAATGGTTTGGTCAAAAAAAGACGCATCCTAGATTGTCAGTAAAATAATCCATCTCTGATCGCGGCGTAATGCGTCTCTCGAGCGAAACGTGATATCTGCGCATCCGGCACGTAGAATTCGAAAGCATGAAAGCCGCCATTAAATACTTCTAGCTGAGAGGACACGCCTGCTGCATTAAGGCGCTCAGAGTAATCTCGATTCTCATCAACAAATAGGTCCACCGAACCAACACCGATATAAGCAGATGGTAATCCATGCAGGTCACTAGCATGGGTTGGGGCGGCGTATTTGGACGCGGGGTAAGCTTCTCTTTCTGAAGAATCACTTCTAGCTAGATAATGCATCCAACCCTGTAGGTTGGAATTGCGATTCCAAATCCGTTTGTCGGTTATGGAATAGCTAGAATCAGAGGTGCTAGTGTTATCAATCATGGGACATAGCAGTGCTTGAAAAATAACTGGCACCTCAACTTTATCCCTCGCCATCAAGGCCAATGCCGCGGCTAAGCCACCACCGGCACTAATGCCGCCGACTCCGATACGAGAGGGATCTACCGACAATAGCTTGGAGTTATTAGCCACCCACAACAAAGCGGCATAACAATCATCTAAGGGGGCCGGGAATGGGTGTTCTGGCGCTAATCGATAGTCTACCGACACCACCACACAGCCTACCGCATCGGTCATTCGCCTGACCGAATAATCATCGCCCTCCACACTCCCAAAACAGAATCCACCTCCATGAATCCATAATAGTACCGGAAGGTCTTCGGTGTGATTGTCGGGGCGGTAAACTCTCACAGGGATGGCGCCTGCATCAATCTGCGGAACCCTATAATCCATGCTTGTAACATTTGATAGGGGGGGTAATATAGCCGCAATAGCCTTTGACCGCTGTAATGAGAGCTCTCGAGTCAAAACTAAATTCGCCCAAATATCTATCTCTGGAATTGCCTCTAAGGCAGCAGCCAGTTCTTGGTCTAGTAAATCTACATTCATCATTATCTCAAGGAGTGTCTCAATTATGTGTCGTTGATTGAGGGGGTATTGGTGCCCTATCGAAATCAACTGTTATAACTAACTTCACCGCCAATATAGAGCCACCGGCCGTCTATTAAACTAAATATCGACCTTTCATGCATGACAGAATTCACCCCCTTAACCTGATAGATCGACTTAAATTCTACCCAACCATCGGGCCCCTTAGATCCAGATCCAAGAATTTCAAGAGATAGCCACTGTTGGGTCCGTTTTGACAGTTCAGCAGCGGTCATGCCTGAGCACATAGGTGGAAACCAGGTCTTTAGCAGATACTCGCCATAGCCTCCCAAAGCATAGGCGCTATAGCGCGACCGCATGAGTTCTTCAGGACTCGAAGCAATTGCTGTGCCTTTTAAGTACGGCTCACAGCATTGTAAAAAAGGTATTTTTTTACCACAGAGACACTGATTATTCATTTAGGTAGTTTGACCGATAGTATTTGGTTTAAAATGATAACTTAAATTATTGTTTAGGAGTCAAAAGATGCCCAGTTTAGATATTGTTTCAGAAGTCGACAACGCTGAGGTCCTCAATGCGACTCAAAATGCCGCGAGAGAGTTAACTACTCGGTTTGATTTTCGCGGCGTTGATGCCAGTATTACCTTGGCCAATGAAATCGTTACCTTAAAGGCCGAAGCGGACTTTCAATGCCAACAACTACTAGATATTTTTGCAACTGAGTTGGTTAAACGCAAAATTGATCCCACGATCATCGAGTATGACGATAAGGCATTTCATAGCGGTAAAACATTTTCACTTAATGTAACCTTTAAACAGGGCATCGCCGCAGACGTCGCGAAGAAAATCGTCAAACTGATCAAAGAAAAAAAACTTAAAGTCCAAGCCCAGGTTCAAGGCGATGAAGTGAGAGTAACAGGCAAGAAACGCGACGATTTGCAGGCCGTGATGGCGACAGTACGGGGAGCCGAACTAGGCCAGCCATTTCAGTTCAAGAACTTTCGCGACTAACCACTGAGTTGATTGTCACTCACTGGCGGTGGCGCAAACCTTAATGACTACACCGCTGCCGACTTGAATAAAACAGTGATTTGAATTAATCCTTGTCTTCGGGAAAGATATATCCGGCAATAGTCATGCCTGCTCCAATTGCTATCACTAACAACCCTAGTCCCTCTATTACATTTCCCAGTGCCACCATTCCTAAGAGATATATACCAATACCAGTAAAAGTTGCTACCAAACCCTTTCTTTTGTAGTTGTATGGAGTTTCGTCTTTTTCCAAACTTTTAATTAACGCGTCTATTTGAGCTGGGTCATTAACAAATTTAGATATTCTAACAAGTGCACCATATTTATTTTTTGATTCTCTATTATTGAAAAAAAGAACTATAAAAACAATAATTGCTGGCAGTACAAATGGCACCAATAAGCCTATAAAATCTTCCATACTTATCTCCTTTTAATTAAATGTTTAAACCTACTCGACCCTGACTGATCGAGTTGGTGTGTACCTGGGTTTTTTTGTTATTATTTGTTAGATTCTTTCTCATTCTCTGTTTTTCTTGTCTGCGGTTTTTAATGATTCGCCCGACATATATAAGAAAAGTTCTGCTACTTCACAAACTTTTAACCATCTTCACTCTTTCAAAAACCGACATCGGCTTCTCCAGGCTGTGCAAATTCCGAGATAAAACTAAGCGGAATTAATTTGCAACAGATGAGGGTTAATGCCTATCCATCCTACAAAATACCACAAAATGTGGGAAGATCAAAATGATATGTACGAGACTGGGATTTACCACGAAAATGATCAATTACCGCTTAAACATTGTTATAAAGATAATGAAAAAGTAGGCATGTCCTACGCTGTGAAAAATTTGAGGCGACACTTGAAAGTAACCTACTGTTTAGACTATAAATCATTGTAGAAATACATTTACCGTTCTTTTACTTGCTAGGGATTAATGTTTTAACCTATTTCTGAGACACTAAGCGTCCATTTTTTGTGAACTCTTGATTCGTTTTGAGTCTTTTTAAATACTCGCCTATGAGTATTTGATGCGGTAAAAATAAAATCTCTTATCATTACCCGTTCTTTTCTTCCTATATCATTCAGGCACTCTTTAACTGAGCTATAACTTCTCCTAAATCTAATGCATTTGACGCATTCCCCAAAGTGCAATTTCCCCTCACCATCCCCCTAATTTCAAAGGGTTTTACTCAGTGAAGGCTAGTCACTCGTGATGAACTTCATAGAGATACTATTAACGCAGTGGCGGATATTTTTATCGGTATAGCCTTCCCCTGTAAATACATGCCCAAGATGCCCGTCACACTTAGCGCAGAGTATCTCGATACGGCGACCATCAGCGTCAGTTTCATGCCTTACTGATCCGACAATTTCGTCATCAAAACTGGGCCAGCCACAGTGAGATGGAAACTTGTGCTCAGATCGATAGAGTGGCGCATCGCACTGCTTACAAACGTACAGGCCACCTTCAAAAAAGTCAGTATACTGACCCACAAACGGACGTTCTGTCCCTTTCTGCTGAATCACATGCTTTTCTTCTGGCGTTAAATCATTAAGTGAATTTGTCATATTCTGTTCCTAGCTAATTTGTTGTTATTGTCCTTCACGGCATACCAGAGTTTAGCAAGGCCATTGTCTAAATCTACAAGAGCATCAAGAGTACGCCTATCCGTTCTGGCAGCACAATAATTAACTCCAAATACCCTGAGGTGATCCATCAGAGGATGTCCAAGATCAGCATATTCCCAGTCAATAAAATAGATACCTTCGTCATTGTATAGAATGTTTTCTAACAATAAATCATGGTGGCTTATGACAGGATCCCAGCCCCCAGCGTCTATCGTCCTAGCCACAGATTCTAGGGCCTTTAGATCTGGAAAGTGAGCTAGCTGGTCGCTATAAAACCGGCTATAGCGCAAATAATTTCTTCTCGGCCTATCGCCCAATGTTAACGAATGAACTCGCCTAAAACAGTCTTCCAACTGAGCTTGAATAGAGGGCTTCGTTATATCACTCGAGGTTAAATAACGCCCCTCAATAAACTCTGTTACCTGTGTATCCGCATCGGCATATAGAAGCCGTGGAACACAGCCCGTTGACTGCAGAGTCTTCAACAAAAGAGTTTCTCTGTCGCGATCAACCGCATAAGAAAAAGAATCTAACGAGTTAACCCTTAAAACAGCTTTAAAATCACCGCTGCTGACCATAAAAGACTGGTTGGTCAATCCGTCAGTTAGCTGCTCAGTGACCTCAGGTTGCTTTACCGGCGTATCTTGGCCAGTATTTTCCCACTCACGCCAAAGCCCTAAGGTTTTATGTAGTAACTTTTTTATTCTCGGCGACATATTTTTTCTTCCAAGCATAATAACCTATTGTAGCTAACACCAAATACAGCACAAACATTGCTGCAGTTTGGTCTAGGCCCCGGTCGAGGTATAAATAGATCGAAACGCCATCAATGACAATCCAGTACAACCAATTTTCTAGTACCTTCCGCGCTACCATCACCGTGGTAAGAATACTGCCCCACGTAGTGAAGGAGTCTAAATAAGGCAATTTGGCATCTGTGCTTACCGTTAAAAAGTAACCAGACACTAGAGTTGCAAGGATTATTCCAATAACGGCAAACCCATGTTGTTTTGCTGTCCAGCGAACAATGTCTAAACCTTCGCCATGCATACCCCCATGCTGCCACTGCTGCCAACCATAAATGGCCATGCCCATATAATAGACATTAAGTGCAGATTCCATATATAGGCTAACATCACCAAAAATCCATACATAGAGCGCAGTACTAAGAAAAGCACAGTACCAGCATAGGCTACTTTCTCGCATCGCTAGGACAAGATAAGCGATGCCCAACGCCACGGCTAGTGTCTCTAAGTTGATCCAATCAAGCCCCATTTACAACGCCTCATAACCAGGAATGATTTTTGCCACATAAACCGCCATATTGTATTCCCGATAACAGGCGGCAATAGTCTCCTGAACCGCTTTCATAGCCTGCTCATATTCGCCCTGCACGACAGTGCTCGTCGGAAAAGTTGTTATTTTAAGGTCATTAAACTGATTTATTTTCTCAATAAACCCATCAATCGGTGGAATAAAATCCTCCCGATTGGGGTACATGCTAATATCAATAGTCACCTGCATCTCATCATCCTTTGTGGGCCTTACACCGCCCCAGAAAACCCTTAAAAATCATACTTTCCGCTTACCCCAAAAGTACGAGGTTCACCCAGCTGATAATAGGCTTCAGTTGCATAAAACTTACGCGGGTCATTACCAAATCCACCAAAACCTCTAACAACAACCTCTTCATCAGTTAAATTGCGACCCCACAGTGAAACAGTCCAATGACTTAAGCTGTAAGTGAGATTTGCATTAAGTAATTCATAGGCCTTCGACTGCTCGTTGTGACTAGAAGAGAGAAAAAATTCATCTTTTCCTTCAAGGTCGACTGTCAAACGAAGGTTTTCGCTAACCTCCAAGGTACTACCAATAGCAAATTGATAACTCGGAGCATGAGCCTGCTGCCTTGTATCCAGAGCAAGTGACAATGGCGTATCATATTTTGTCTCGAGCCACCCCAGCGACCCGAATACAGACAACATCTCAGTCGCTAGCCAGTTAAATTCAATCTCTAATCCATAGTTGCTGCCTTTAGCGGCATTGCCAAAGTAATCGGTAAAATCACTAGCCTTACTGTCTTCACGCGACTGAACCAAAGACTGTTTGATCTGGATATCTTTGCGCTGTTGATAAAATACAGAAATTTGTGTGTTCAGACGGGATTCCAACCAAGTTCCCTTAAGACCTGTCTCAAAATTCCACATCAATTCAGTACCAAACTCGCGATCCTTTGCTGACAAAGACGAATTACTATTCACACCGCCCGCTTTGTATCCGCGAGAGATCAAACCATAAATCATGGCTTGATTGGAAATCTTGGACTGTAAAGCGACCCGACCGCCCCACAGATTTTCGTTAACTCTGTGCGCAACCGCATCACTATCCCTATAGCCTGCACGACGATTTTCTAATCGAAGACCGGTGACCAAGGTTAAAAGAGCTGATAGCTCAGTATCTAACTGTCCATAGATTGCTTTATTAGTGGTATTAAAACTACTCGTAAAGTCGCTCTCCAGATAGCTGTATTGACGCAACAAGAGCTCATCTTGATCACGACTATAAATACCCAGCACCCAATCTGCATTTTTACCTAAAACATCAACCGACTGCGTCGAGACTAGCTTGACGTCGACTGAAGCGTTATCTCGGTCGCGAATATAGTTGTCTTCTGAGTTGTATTCCCAGCCCTCACAATCTTGGCCAGCACAGATAGCTGGGAAAGCCCAGTCCTCATCATAACCGTACTCAAGGTCGCTATCGGCAAAGCTGATTAAGCTAACCAGATCAAACTGCTGGTTACCCTTCCAGGTGCTTTGCAGCGCAAAAGCAGTTGATTTTTGGCGGTCGTGGCCAGGTTTATCTGATAGCGTATGGCGAGTATTATCCAATGAAAAGCCGTCGTAACCATTATCTGCATCAACATGAAAAACCGTTAGTTTAAGGGCTAAGTCATCACTCGCCTGCCAATCAAGAATAGACCTGAAACTAAGCTCATCAATATTATCGGTGTCATCTCTTTTTAGGAAATCATTGGTTATGTAGCCATCACTAGTATGACTTTGCGCCGCAACTCGATAATTCACATCTCTAGCTAAAGAACCACCCAGTGCCCCCACCACTGTTTGAGAATTATGGTTTCCAACTGTTACTGAGAAACCTCCTTCGGTTTGCTCAGTGGGTTGATTGGACGCTAGGTTTATTAGGCCCGCCAAAGCATTTGCCCCGTAAAGCGTTCCTTGAGGGCCACGTAGTATTTCTACCTGCTTAATATCCATGGTCGTTGCCGCACCGGCGATTCCAGTGAAATCGATACCATCAACTAGCATGCCTACCGAGGGGTTAAGGGGTTCTATAAATTGACTACGCTCACCAATCCCGCGTATTTGAATGAAACGGCCCCTTGATGCTCCACTGGAAAAATTTACGTTAGGTGCTAAATTCAATAATTGCTCAAGATGTTGAGCTTGACGTTGAGCAATTCTGTCGCTATTAAATACAGTCGCACTGGCTAGAGTTTCTGTCAATGTTGTATCACGAAAGCCAGAAGTAACAATTACTTCTTCAATAGGGCTGTCAGCGGCAGCCAAAGATGACCCGTAGATCAAGGTGGTTAGGGATAGATTTTTAACCAAAGTGCCAATATAGTTGGTTTTAGTTTTATCGAACATGGTGCGGTAGCAATTCATAAGAGGCCCAGTAACTGTAGTTAAAGAGACCCGGAGTGAAAAGACGTAGTAAAGGCGGTAAAACGCATCCTATTCCTACGCCGGTATAATCCGGATCAGGTTCAAAGGGTACCTCTCAGGTTAACAAAGATTAACCGCCCCTTAGGAGACCGCATGATAACATGATCAACCATGGTGACCACATTCGTATCTAGTTTAATATTGTCATTCAAAAGTCAGCGATAGTTGTAAGTATGGATAGTAGGCAGCCGGCTTCGGTTGCCATTAATGGAACCTAACAGGAGCACACAATGAATAAAATATTGATTCCTCTCTTAACCCTTGTAGCTATGCTCTTAATTAATGGCTGTGATTCCAGCAACTCAGGAAAGATTTCAAATACCTCGGTAAAAATGGACTCCGGAGCCCTTATCCAATTACTTGACGATCTATTCATGGAAGAGCTGCAACAAAGCCCACAATCGATGACCTATTTAGGCCTGCGCGATCGATACGGGGAATGGGACGATATATCAGATAAAGCTAGAGACGCCAGCATGGAAATGACCACTGCGCATCTGGTAAAAGTTAGCAAACTTGATTTAACCAATGTTGATGAGGCCACCAAATTAAGTGTGAAGATGTTTATCCAGCAGGCGACCCTTAAGATAGAGGGGGACAGATGGCGATACCACAGTTATCCGGTCAGCCAAATGCGAGGTGCCCACAGTATGATTCCTTCGTTTTTAATCAACCAGCATCTGATCGCTAACGTCGAGGAGGCAGAGGCCTATATTCAGAGAATCGTCAACTCATCAATCCTTTTAGACCAACTGGTTACTGAGATTAAGATTCGCGACCGAAAAGGAATATTACCGCCTAAGTTCGTCTTTCCATTGGTCCTAAAGTCTATTGAAAACATTACGACTGGCATACCTTTCAGCGAAGGTGCTGATAGCACCATACTGGCTGACTTTAGAACAAAGGTCGCAGCGCTCGATATCGCCGACTCAGAAAAAGATAAGCTAGTAACTACCGCAAAAGCTGCGCTGGAAGATTACCTTGCTCCTGGCTATGAAAAGCTCCATGAATACCTGGCCAATCTACAAGACAGTGCCACTAATGATCATGGCGTTTGGAAATTTCCTGAAGGGGTCGATTTTTATAATTTTGCGCTAAAGCGGACTACAACTACTAATTTAACCGCGGTTGAAATCCATCAGATGGGCCTTGAGGAAGTTGCACGTATTCAATCTGAAATGCGGCAAATAATGCGACGAGTTGAATTTGATGGTGACCTACAGGACTTCTTCAGCTTTATGCGCACAGAGCCTCAATTTTACTATCCAGATACGCCTGCAGGTAAGCAAGCTTACCTAGATCAGGCAACTTTACTCATCGACACAATGAAATTACGGTTGGATGAGTTATTTATCACAAAACCGAAAGCTGATTTAGTGGTGAAAGCAGTGGAACCCTTCCGTGAAGCCTCGGCTGGTCAAGCTTTCTATCAAAGTCCTGCGCCGGATGGCAGTCGTCCCGGAACCTATTTTGCCAACCTTTATCGGATGAGTGATATGTCCAAATACAACATGGAAGCGCTAGCCTATCATGAGGGTATCCCTGGGCATCACATGCAGATATCTATTGCCCAGGAACTTGAGAATATGCCAAAATTTAGACTCTTCGGAGGCTACACTGTATTTAGCGAGGGTTGGGGGCTCTACTCTGAATCGGTGCCCAAAGAGATTGGCTTATATGCCGATCCATACTCAGATTTTGGTCGGCTATCTGGAGAACTCTATCGAGCCTGTCGACTGGTAGTTGATACTGGTCTCCACGCAAAACGCTGGACTCGAGAAGAGGCCCTTGAGTACATGAACAATAACGTTCCACATTCAAGCAGCTATAACGTGCGTCAAATAGAACGGTATATAGTTATGCCATCTCAGGCGACAGCATATAAGATCGGAATGCTAAAAATTCAGGACTTACGGCGAATAGCCAAGCGAGCACTAGGCAATAAATTTGATATCCGCCAATTCCATGATGTGGTGCTTAGAGACGGGTCAGTTCCTCTTCCTATCCTAGAAGAGAACGTGAATAACTGGATTACTAGGTCAACCTTATAAAGAGAATTAACATGATCAACTTACTCACTTTTATATTACTTGGGCTACTCTCATTAAACGTATCTGCAAGCCCCGCTGAGGATCAAAAACTATCTACCTTGTTTGACCATATTTGGCACCAAACAATGCTTAGTAACCCAACCTACGCAACCTATGTTGGATATCCAGGGCAAAATGCACTATGGCCTAATCCCTCTGTTTCGGCATCTGCGGAAAATGCGGCCCAGCGCAAAGAGTTGCTAATGGACCTGCGGTCTATTGATACGGAGAAACTTGACCCAGATCGCTATTTAGAGTGGATGCTAGTGGAGAAAAGCCTCGCCGACGAAGTGGCTGGCCATGCCTACCCAGAACAGTTTATCTTGCTACATCAGCGCACAGGTGTGCAACAAGACATTGCCGACACGCTTTCCATGATGCCAAAATTCAATCTTCAGGATTTTACAGATCGTCTGGCTAGACTAAAAAATGCTGAAAGTTATATTCGGAGCACTATCGAGGTACTGCGTGAAGGGCTCGCCGTGGGCATTACACCAGCTAAAATTACTTTGCGTGATGTGCCTGAACAAATCCGTAACACAATCCCCGTAGACATAGATAAAAGCCCCTTACTCAGCAGCTTCAACGGCTTCCCTGACAGTATTGGTCAGGACGAACAGGAAAGGATAAAAGCCAGTGCAAGACAAATTATTAAACAGCAGGTTTATCCGGCCTTTGAGAGCCTTCTCCAATTTCTTGAAGACGAATACATACCCAACGCCAAAACATCAATTGCTCTCATTGATATGCCAAATGGCGCGGAATGGTATCGCCATCGCGCAAAAAGCTTCACCACCTCTAATCTAACGCCAAAGCAAATACACCAACTTGGGCTCTCTGAGGTTAAACGTATACGCCAAGAGATGGATAAGGTGATTGCGACGTCAGGCTTTGATGGGAGCTTTGAAGAATTTACCCATTTTCTTCGCACTGATCCACAGTTTTATATGACATCGGCAGATGATCTTCTGGTTGGCTATAGAGACATCGCCAAACGCGCTGACCCTGAATTGGCTAAATTATTTGGCAAACTCCCCCGAATGCCCTATGGCGTGATCGCTATTCCTGACTATGCGGCTAAATCGCAGACTACTGCATACTATTGGGGAGGCTCGACAAAGGATGGTAGGCCTGGCTATTTTTATGCCAACACCTATGCTCTTAATACACGTCCGACCTGGGAAATGGAGGCTTTAACCCTGCATGAGGCCATGCCTGGCCACCACCTGCAGATATCTCTTGCACAGGAACTGCCTGAAACTCACCCACTACTGCAAAATCTTAGTTATACCGGTTTTGTTGAGGGTTGGGGACTCTATGCTGAGAGCCTAGGCGTAGAAATGGGATTTTATACAGATCCCTACAGTAAATTTGGCCAATTAACCTATGAGATGTGGCGTGCCGTGCGCCTAGTCGTTGATACCGGCATGCACATGTTTGACTGGGATCGCCAAAAGGCGATCGACTATTTCGCGAGTAACACAGCCAAAAGCCAACATGATATAGAGGTAGAAATAGACCGCTATATCTCTTGGCCGGGTCAAGCATTAGCCTATAAGATCGGTGAATTGAAATTTAAAGAGCTGCGCGCACGCGCAACGAAAAAGCTTGGAGTGAAATTTGATCTCCGCGCGTTTCATGATCAATTACATGTGAAAGGTGCGCTCCCGATGGATGTTCTTGATAAACGAATGGACCAGTGGATCGAGGCGCAGCTATAGGTGATTTAAACGGTGCAAGCAAGAATCCGGCTGATCTGGCAAAGAGATCGGCCCGATTGTTCTCGCAATGACTCAAAAATAGCCTCTACACGCTTTAAATCACGCTGTGAAGTGGGGCTGATTTTTTCTATAAAGCCGTGATTAACCAGCGCTGTGCAGACATCCTTAGTCATCAGAAATGTGTCCTTACCCATACTTCTCAACATCATGGGCCCGCTATTTCCACCTAACCTGCAACCCTTTTTCTTTAGCTCTAACCATAAACCAGTAATATTACTAATCGGCCAATCAGCGATAAAAGCACCGAAACTACCATGACTACGCTGTTTATCCAGAACGTAAACAGCGTTGTTTCTCACAGACACTATCTTGGTGAAATTACGCACAATACTTCTATCTTGAGCTAACTCTTCTAGCCGCTCATCGCTAAAGTGAGCAACAGCCATGGGGTTGAAATTAGCGAAAGCACTTTCAAATCCAGGCCATTTATTGTCAATCACCCGCCACACGAATCCCGCCCGAAAGACACAGCGGGACATCATTGAAAGATAGCGGTCATCGGTTAACTCGGTCAGCGCCTTGGGAGTTTTAGGTGTCGGCAAGATTGACTCGAGCAACTCAACTGAACCGCGGTTTTTAGCCGCTATGTCATAGATTGATTGAAATGAGGTCATTGGTATTATTTCCTAGAAGCCTTACCGATGGGGCCGGCTACTAATGTAGTAAGCCCATTTATTTGAATCTAAAGGATAATAGCTAAAGTCATCCTCAGCCATTATGTAATATTTTAGCCTTGAGTAATCTGGAATATAAAGTTTGATGCAATGATAATCAATACAACCGCAAAAAGCTTATCTAGCAGCCCACTAATCCGCTGAAAACGGACAATAGACCGAAAGCGGGAGAGTGTTAAAGCGACTAATAGATACCATAAGGCATCAACACCACTGGCAATCAATACGAGTATTAGTTTTTCCCATAAATCACTCTCCAATCGGACGAACTGACTGAAAAGAGCCGTGAAAAATAGGAGAATCTTAGGATTTATAAGGGCAATAAGGAAACCATCTCCCATCGCTTTAATACTAGAGGATCTAGAGGCAACAGGCAGCCCGGTATCAAAAACTTTCGGCGTCGAAAAGAGAATTTTAGCCGCCATAAGTAATAAAAAAAGACATCCTAACAGCTGGACAATATCAAATATTTGCTGATTTCTCTGGATAACCACCGCTAACCCAAACACTGTTATAAGCGCATAAATAGCGACGCCAATACCATGGCTAATTGCCGCATAACACCCTGCAACCCTGCCGTGGGCAAGCGTATGGTTGACGACGACGGCTAAACTGGGCCCCGGCGACATAGCGCCCAGCGCACAGGCCAGGGTAGCCGTGACCCAAAAACCATAATTGACTTCGTTAATCCATGACATGTCCATAGGGGTTTTATACAGGGATAGCCAAATAAAACAAGTCAAACTTTTATGACTAAAAACGATTCTCAGTCACAAGGGCATCTAAAATTTAGATTAGGAACGCGAACTACATCACGGTTATTGAAACTCACAAGCACTATTATTTCGTCAGAAGCGAGAGTATCAAAGCAAGCTTAGGCAATCAAAGCGTTGATAGAAAATCGACAGCCAAACGCTAAGATAAAGGCAGTCATTGAACTGCAATATTTAGCTATTAATTTAGGTCGATAGCAATCAGATAAAGGAAAGCGACATGACAATTAATCAAGACCATAGTCATCAGGCAAAACCGGCCATCGAAGTAGCCTACGATTCAGGATACGATATTTTTCGTGAGTTTGTAGCAGAGTTGCCAGATGACGAGTGGGTGAATCTAATCACCACACTCGACGAGTACTCTATTTAAGATTAGTGGATACTCTGTCAAATAGCTGCGCTCGTTCGGTAATACTTAGCATGGCTATGCGTTTATATATTTCTTCAACCGTCTCAGCTGTCGGCGTTCGAGGCGACTTGGCACTGCCTGATTCATAAAGTGACTCTGGAGTGATGCCGAAAAAATTAGCTATCCTGACGACAGAGTCTCTTCTGGGCTCACGAGTCACTTCACTGAGAATACGATTAATGGTAGGTTGTGGAACCCCCGTAGCCCTCGATAGCGCACTTTGAGACAAGCTATTGTCTCTCATTAGTTTTGACAGTTGCTTGCTAATATCTAACTTCACGATTCTTCCTTATTGAATAGTCAGAGCATATTAGAGTCTTACTACAATACAATTTGGACTCTATGCAAAAGTATAGAGTCAATTTTTAGGGTTTGCAGTAGAATTACACGTTTATGTCTCATAAAAGCATATTTAGGTCGTCTTTGCGCATTATTACAACTAAAGACTTACTACCTATTCGGCTGAGTATAGATGCTATTTTTACAGATTGTTATATTTACATAGACTTAAGTTGTACAGATCTATCTTTTACTTATAACTGTTTTGAAGTAGCTCTATTAACAGGTCAGGCCAATCAGTAATAACGCCATCTACACCTATATCTATTGCATACTCCATAGAATTAATATCATTAAGCGTCCAAGCGTCCACACGAATATTGCGCTTATGCATAAGATTAACTAATTTTGGTCTAAGGATATCGACTCCACCAGCTGTCATTGGTATTTGTATAGAATATCCCTCAGATATGAATAAATGACTAAGGTTTAACCTTTCAAGCAAGACCAATTGCGTTATTTCACTTTTCCCTAAAGATGTCGGAATCTCAGGACAAACCCGCCTAAAATGCTTAAGCATAGGTGTATGAAAAGAGCCTACCATGACCTGATTGTGTATTTTATGATGTCGGATTAGCCCGCACAGACTATCAGCTGCGGAGACATCTTGCGGTTTTAGTTCAATTAGATAACGCTGATTAGGGAGTTTCGAAAAAAGAGCCGTTAAAGTTGGCACCTCAATACGCTGTTGGTACTTTGCATTTGGATAATCTATTTCATGAAACCCAGCATCGTAGCCTTGTATTTCAGACAAGCTCATTGCTGATATCTGACCAGACCCGTTGGTGGTAGTGTCAATCGAAGCATCATGCCTGACCACTAAGATATCATCTGCGGTTAAATGCACGTCAATCTCTATAATGTCTGAGCCAATATTGACAGCATTTATGGCCGCCTCAATGGTATTGCCTGGCACCAACCCCCTGCCGCCTCTATGGGCGATAACCGAGAACCCCCTATCACTATAAAAAGGAATATCCTCCATAGGTTCAGGTTCTGGGAATAACCAGAGTACGCCATACAAACAGGCTAAAACTAGTATCACATTCAAAAAGAACTTCATTCTTTAGCTTCTCCTTCGCTCGACATAGAGCTGTAAAAGCCCTATCTGATATTCTGAGGGCCTAATAGAGCAGGGTCATTAATATGGCTTTAATTTCCCAACAAACTATACGCCATCAGTCGACATGACGATTAGCTATTAACTCGTCCACCACAGACGGGTCCGCGAGCGTTGACGTATCGCCAAGATTTTCCAACTCATTTGCAGCCACCTTTCTCAGGATACGACGCATGATTTTTCCCGATCTCGTTTTCGGCAGCCCCGGCGCCCATTGGATAATATCGGGTTTCGCAATGGGGCCAATCTCTCTAACACAGAGTGCCACCAGCTCCTTTTTTAACTCATCATCCGGCTTAATGTTGGCCATTGGTGTTACGTAACAATAGATGCCCTCTCCCTTTATATTATGGGGATATCCAACCACCGCGGCCTCAGCGATAGACTTGTGAAGTACCAGAGCACTTTCAACTTCGGCAGTACCCATGCGATGCCCTGATACATTTAATACGTCATCAACACGGCCTGTGATCCAGTAGTAGCCGTCAGCATCTCTGCGTGCGCCGTCACCGGTAAAGTAATACCCTGGATAGGCGCTGAAATAGGTCTCAATGCAGCGTTTATGGTCCCCATAAACAGAGCGAATTTGACTGGGCCACGACGATTTAATCATCAACAAACCCTCACCTTCGTCCTGAATTTGATTTCCTTCCGTGTCCAACAATATAGGTTCAACACCAAAGAATGGCAGCGTGGCAGAGCCGGGCTTTAAGTCAGTAGCCCCCGGTAATGGCGTTAGCATATGCGCCCCTGTTTCCGTCTGCCACCAAGTATCGACAATAGGACAGCGCGACTCGCCAATGGTCTGGTAATACCACTCCCAAGCTTCAGGGTTAATCGGCTCGCCGACCGTGCCCAATAATTTAAGTGATTTTCGCGAGGTCTTGTGCACAAAATCATTGCCCGAAGCCATCAGGGCCCTAATCGCGGTGGGTGCCGTGTAAAACTGATTGACCTTATGCTTGTCAATAACCTGCCAAAATCTTGATGCATCAGGGTAGGTTGGCAGACCCTCAAACATTAGCGATATACCCCCATTGCAAAGTGGCCCATAGACAATATAACTATGTCCAGTAACCCAACCGACATCTGCTGTGCACCAATAGACATCGCCCTCTTTGTAATCGAAGGTGTACTTGTGACTCATAGCGGTCATTAATAAGTATCCGCCGGTAGTGTGCATGACTCCTTTAGGCTTGCCGGTAGAGCCAGAGGTGTAAAGTATAAAAAGTGGATCTTCAGCATCCATTATTTCTGGCGGGCAGTTAAAAGATACCTCCGCTATCGCTTGGTGATACCAAATATCTCGACTCTCTGCCCAGTCAATCTTGCCTTTGGTTCGTTCTACCACCAGACAGGTATGCACATCAGGGCAGCTTTGCAATGCTATATCAACATTGGCCTTCAACGGAATAGTTTTGCCTCCCCGGTATCCCTCATCGGCGGTAATAATGACTTGGCAGTCTGAGTCAAGAATTCGATCTTTTAACGCCTCGGGTGAGAACCCACCAAAGACCACTGAGTGCACCGCCCCAATTCTCGCACAAGCCAGCATTGCGTAAGCCGCCTCAGGAATCATGGGCATGTAGATACAAACACGATCGCCCTTTTTTACGCCTCTTTGACGTAAAATATTCCCCAGACGAGATACCTTGTTATGCAGCTCTTTATAGGTTATTTTTTTATCTTCTGTCGGTTCATCACCTTCCCAAATAAGCGCGGTTTGATCTGAACGCTCAGCAAGATGTCGATCAATACAGTTCACTGAAGCATTTAACTTGCCACCCTGAAACCACGCGGCCTCACCCTTAGCAAAGTCATAATCACAAACTGTCTGCCAGGACGTCTCCCAGCTTAAAAATTCAGTCGCTTGCTTGGCCCAAAATTGCTCTGGATCCTCAATAGACTCCCGGTACATCTCTTGGTAAGTTTCTTTATTGATCCACGCTGTTTTAGCCCAGCTTTCAGGAACAGAATACAACTGAACGTCAGACATGAGATGACACCTATTTATTTGCATTTAATGAGGCTGGGATATTAATTTAACCTTGTGACCCTATACATTTTTAGGTCGATATTCAAGAATAATGAATATACTTAAGCCGAATGATAGCTGATTCGAAAACATTAAGTTACAACACACAAATAATTTTTCTAAACTACAATCTGCAAGAAAATTGAATCAACTATCTTTCTTTAACCTTGTCGGTAAGAGACTATTTTTAATCTTTTCAAGATGAGGAAGGAAATCAGGTCCACGGCGCAAGGTGAATCCTGTTGCCAAAACATCCAGAATAACCAAGTGCACTATGCGGGAAGTCATGGGCATGTATTCATCAGTATTTTCCGGAACATCGACATCTAGGCTAATGCTACTGATTGCAGCCAGCGGAGAGCCTGGCGACGTAAGGGCAATAATAGTTGCACCGCTCTCACGCGCAATCTGCACCACATCAATAATTTCTTTTGTGCGTCCTGTATGAGATATAACGAAAAACACATCGCCAGTGGTACCCGTCGATGCGAGCATTCGCATCATAAGCACGTCGTCGTGATAGGAGACCGGTAAGTTAAATCGGAAAAACTTATTCTCAGCATCTCTAGCGACGGAACCTGATGTACCCATACCGAAAAAGTAAATTCTTTTGGCTTGAATAAGCTTATCCACGACGCAGTTAACTACCCTATGACTAATTTTATCGCGAACCAAGGCCAAATCATTAATGGTGCTATCAAAAATCTTTGGCGTGTAACTCGTCACATCATCATCAGGGTTCACATTACGATTAACGAAGCGAATTCCACTAACCAATGATTTCGCTAGCTTGAGTTTGAAATCAGGAAATCCTGTTGCGTTAAATCGCTTACAAAATCGATTCACGCTAGGCTCACTAACGCTCGCTTTTTTGGCAAGGGTGGCAATACTAGAACTGGTTGCGGCGTCAGGATCGGCAAGAATAACCTGAGCGACCTTGGTTTCTGATTTATTTAAATCGGGCAAGGCATCGGTGATTATATTAATAAGATTCTGACTGTGCATTAAGGACATCCTGTTTTACTACGCAAACTTACGTAACTATTAGTTAGTTTAGTTAGTTTTTAACTAAAAATCTGTAGAAAACTAAATAGTGTAATACATTTCCACAACAGCACCTCCAAAACAGCAAAAAATCGTTATTATTGGTAATAATACCAATATATAAACTGAGTTATCGCTTAAATAAGGCTTTTTGTGTATTATTTACGTTATTTTATTACATAATATAAGTGGAGCTCATGTATAAAATTGCTATTAACGGCTTTGGTCGCATTGGACGTAATATTGTCAGAGCACTCTACGAGCGCCCGGACCTTCAAAACAAAATTAAAATCGTTGCCATCAATGATTTAGGCGACGTTAACATCAGCGCTCACCTCTTAGCATTTGATACTGTGCATGGCCGCTTTAACCAAAAGGTAGAAGTCGACGAGAACTCTCTATCGATTAATGGCGATATAGTTCAGTGGTTCTCCGAGCGTGATCCAACAAATATCCCGTGGGGCGACTTAGATGTCGATCTAGTCTGCGAATGCACCGGTGTATTTACTAATCGCGACAAAGCCGCGTTACATATTGCTGGGGGCGCTAAAAAAGTATTGATCTCGGCACCGGGATCTAATGTTGATGCCACCATTGTTTATGGTATTAATCACAATATTCTGACTGCTGAACACCACATTATTTCCAACGCCTCATGCACGACTAACTGCCTTGCTCCATTGGTTAAACCTCTGCATGAGTCATTGGCTATTGTGTCTGGCTATATGACTACGATCCACGCCTATACCAACGACCAGCAACTTAGCGATGTCTATCACTCAGATGTCTATCGTGCACGATCAGCAACCCAGTCAATGATCCCTACAAAAACCGGCGCTGCTGTTGCTATCGCCGATGTTATGCCAGAGCTTGCAGGAAAACTCGACGGCCTAGCTGTCCGAGTACCCACCATTAACGTCTCCCTAGTTGATTTAACGTTTAATGCTGGGCGCGACACCTCGGTCGAAGAAGTAAATCAAATTCTCAAGCAGGCTGCAGAAGGTGAACTTAGTGAAGTGCTAAGTTACTGTGATAAACCGTTAGTTTCAATTGATTACAACCACATACCTTACTCGAGTAACTTTGACTCGCTGCAAACTCGCGTCAACGGCTCACTAGTCAAAGTAATGGCCTGGTACGACAACGAGTGGGGATTCTCCAATAGAATGCTCGATAATAGTCTCGCTCTATTGAATGCGGCTGAATAGACCTATGCCAAGAAGAACTAAAATCGTTGCCACACTAGGCCCTGCCAGTAGTGACGAAAGTGTTATTAGCGCCCTAATTGTAGCCGGCGTTAATGTATTCAGACTCAACTTCTCTCATGGCAATGCTCAAGAACACAGTAAACGAGCAGAGTTAATTCGCAGCATCAGCCTGTCACTACAAACTCCAGTGGGTATTCTCTGCGATATGCAGGGACCAAAAATCCGTATTGGCAGTTTTATCGATGACAAAAAGATCAATCTTATTGAGGGCAGTACCTTTACCTTAGATAGCGAACTTGATCCACAGATGGGCGATATACATGCCGTTTTTATTGCCAAAGACCTGATTGGAGATATTGATAAGAGCGACATTCTTTTACTCGACGACGGACGCTTAACCTTTGAAGTCAAGGTAAAAACAGCTCATGCAGTGGAATGTACCCTAATCCAGGGCGGCGTTCTTTCAAGTAAAAAATGCGTAAATAAATTTGGTGGCGGCCTTTCTGCAAAGGCCCTCACAGAAAAAGATAAGGCCGATATTAAAACGGCGGCAGCATTGAAGACTGATTATTTAGCTATCTCTTTTGTACAGTCTAAAGACGGTATTGAAGAGGCTAGGAAACTTCTCCTTGAAGCCAATAGTACTGCGCATATTATTGCAAAAATTGAGCGAGCCGAAGCCATTACCGACGAATTCTTATCAGGCATAATAGAGAGTGCTGATGGCGTGATGGTCGCCCGCGGAGATCTTGGCGTAGAAATTGGTGATGCGAATCTTGTAGCAGTTCAAAAACAGCTTATTGAGGCAGCTAACGCCGCTAACAAAGTGGTAATTACGGCAACCCAAATGATGGAGTCTATGATCACTGCGCCTACACCGACGCGTGCAGAAGTTTTTGATGTGGCCAATGCCGTCCTTGATGGCACAGATGCTGTGATGCTGTCAGCTGAAACTGCTGTCGGTAAATACCCAGTTGAAACAGTCAAAGCGATGGCTAGGGTTATTGAAGGCGCAGAAAAGCACCCCCTTGCCCAGCGATCAAAACACAGAATTAATCAAACGTTTGAAAGAATTGATGAATCATTAGCGCTCTCAGCTATGTATGTAGCCAATCACCTTCAAGGTGTAACGGCTGTTATTTGTATGACTGAAACCGGTTTTACGCCGCTGTTAATGTCACGCATCACCTCGTCACTGCCAATATATGCCATGGCTAAAAAACTCGGCACCTGTGAAATTACTACGCTGTATAAGGGAGTGGTTCCAGTACCTTTCGACGCGTCGGACCTCGACCCCTCAGAGGTCAACCACTGCGCTGTAGAGAAACTTCGTGAGGGCAATGCAGTAAGGGACGGTGATCTCGTACTGATCACCAAAGGTGACTTCGTTAATGTACAGGGTGGTACCAACACGTTAAAAATTGTTAAAGTGGGTGATGTTATTCGCTAGCTTGAAACAGCGGGTCTTCCCTGGGCGAAAGAAGGCCCAGCTTATTTAGCCCAAAATATTGACAGCGGAGCGACCTGCTGATTTAAAATCGCCCGAATAGGTAATTCAGTAATATCATTCCCCGCCTGAGCAGCCTGCAAGACATCCTGCTTAACAGCACCACTGATATGAATAATAATCTGCTGACTATTTAGCAAGCAGGGTAATGTCAAACTCATCCTCTGGTGAGGCGCTGCTGGCGGCGTTACTGCAATCGCAGTGCGGCCTGAATTCATATCCAACCCCAGCGCCAAGGTCTCAGCACCAGGGAACAATGACGCGGTGTGGCCATCGTCACCCATGCCCAGTATCACTAGAGTAAACTGACCAATCGGTTCGATAGCCCTCTCAGTCTGGATTTCACCCTTTACAGCGTCCATCGCTGAATTTTTTAAGGGTATGAATTTTGCCGTGTGAGCCTCATTGATTAACAGGTTCTCACGGACTAGCTTTTCATTACTATCGCTGTGGCTAGCATCGACCCACCGTTCATCTGCGAGTGTCACAACGACCTTGGACCAATCGAGAACCTGTTGCGAGAGTAGATGAAAAAAGGCTACTGGCGTTCTTCCTCCAGACACAGCTAAAGATGCAGTACCTCTCTCTTTGATCGCACTGATTAAAAGCTCAGTCACTTTACTAACCAAGGCTGTATCTAGGGCAGAAGAATTTTCAAACTGTATTAGTGCCATATTAGGCCTGGTACCAACTTCGGTCATCATTCTCTATGAGAATCTCGGCCTTGGACGGCCCCCAAGAGCCCGCACTATAACCTTTAGTTCCAATCTTTTTATCCTTCCAGGTAGCTAGTAATCTATCGCACCAACGCCAAGAAGCTTCAATTTCGTCTTTACTAACAAACAACCACTGATCACCCTTGATAACCTCGAGAAATAAACGCTCATAAGCGTCGGCTATTCTTGACTCGCCAGAGGAATCAAAAAAATCTAGATTAAGGGTTCGCTTTTCCGTACTCAGCCGCTCTTTTAGACTTTGTTTTTTTGACACCATCTCCAACTGAATGCCTTCATTGGGTTGAAGACGAATGACTAACTTATTATTAGCTTCGCCCTCTGTTTCAGGAAATAATGAATGTGGATTGTCCTTATACACAATCACAACTTGAGTAACCTTTTCTCTCATTCGCTTACCGGTACGCAGATAAAAGGGTACGCCAGCCCATCGCCAATTGTCGATGTGTACTTTTAAGGCCACATAAGTCTCATTGTCACTACTATTGCTTTCGCTACCTTCCTCTTCCATATAGCCGACTACTGGCGAGCCCTCAACCCAGCCTGCCGAATACTGGCCACGCACGGCGTGATCAGCGACATTGGTATCACAAATGGGGCGTAAGGCCCTTAATAACTTCACCTTTTCAGCACGTATCTCATCAGCCTGAAGTGAGCTAGGAGGCTCCATAGCGACCATACAAAGTAGCTGTAAAAGATGGTTTTGCACCATGTCACGCAACTGACCTACCTTGTCGTAGTATGACCAACGGCCTTCTATACCTACTGTTTCAGCCGCCGTAATCTGAACATGATCAATACAACTATTATCCCACTGAGAATTAATCATTCGATTGGCAAAGCGAAGTGCAAGTAAATTTTGTACTGTTTCCTTGCCAAGGTAATGATCGATCCGATATATATTACGCTCTGAAAAGTATTCGCCGACGGCGCCATTTACTTCTCCAGAGCTCTTTAAATCGTGTCCAATTGGCTTTTCCAACACAATGCGTGAGGTTTTATCGACACAGTTCGCATCATGTAAGTGCCTGGATATAGATCCGAACAAACTGGGTGGAGTCGCTAGGTAATAAATAATCGTACGCTTTTGAACAGTCCATTGCTTTAGAGCAGCAAATTCACGCTTTTGCGAGAAATCAATTTTTATATAACTGAGTCGTCGACTAAATCCCTGCCAAGCTTTTTCATCAAAATTTCCATCAATATTGGTGCCTTTGAGTAGCTTGAGAGTATCTTCAATGAACTCAGCCGTATCTATAGCTTCACGAGCGACGCCCGCAATACGAACGCTGTCTGCCAGTAATCCGGCTTTATGCAGCTGAAACAACGCTGGTAGCAATTTGCGTTTTGCTAAATCGCCTCGAGCGCCAAAAACTACCAGATCAATATTACTGCTCATTTTATACCTCAGTATTTATTTATCAGCCAACATTACGCTGACAGATACTTTATCACCAGTCCTGCTCTATTTTGCCGCAAGCTCAACTGCCTCTTTGGCCAATTTTTCTATCTCAGCCCAGCGTTTTTCACGTATTAAACTCGCTGCCGCAATCCAAGATCCGCCAACGCTAAGAATATTATCTAAAGCCAGATAATCTGCAACATTATGCAAGCCAATACCACCGGTAGCGCAAAATCGAGCGTCAGCAAAAGGGCCCGCTATTGATTTCAACATGTTGACACCTCCAGAGGCCTCTGCGGGGAAAAATTTGAATTCACTATATCCATAGTCCAATCCCCGCATCAATTCACTGACCGATGCGACACCCGGCAAAAGTGGTATGGAGCAATCCCTAGCAGCTTCAAGCAAGCCCTCCGTGGTCCCAGGCGAGACCATGAACTGGCAGCCTATATCTTCAGATAACGCAATTTGCTCTGCATTACAGACCGTACCAGAACCCACTATAGCCCCTGGAACCCGTCTAATAATTTCCTTCATACCTTCAATAGCAGCCTTAGTTCTCAACGTTATTTCCAACACATTTAAACCGCCAGCCAACAACGCCTCGGCGAGAGGCACAGCATCACTCACTCTGTCTAAAGTAATAACCGGAATGATGGGACTCCCAGATAATAAATCGCGCACTAACAACTCCTTAAATTTGCTGTAGTTTTTTTGCTGCACCGAGAAGTCCTAGATTACTGCTAATAACCAAATAGACGGGTATCGGCTTCAAGTAGCTGACAAACCGACCTTTGTCCTCAAACTTGCGACGAAAACCACTCTTGATGAAAAATTCTTGGAAGCGAGGAATTACACCACCGGCTATATAAATACCGCCTTTAGCGCCAAAGGTTAGAGCCAGATTTCCCGCCGCGGCCCCGACACCTTCACAGAACATATTAAGCGTCTGCAAGGCTTTAGTGTCACTCTCATCCAACGCCGCAGCAACCACTTCAGCCGGAGTTTCAAAATCAGCATCAACATTTTCTATGCTGCACAAAGCAGTATAAATATTAAGCAGCCCTTTGCCGGACAATAATCGTTCTAATGAAACTCGCCCGAAACGTGCCCTAAGGGCGTTAACCACGGCACTTTGTAAATCATCTATGGGCGCATAATCGGCATGACCACCCTCAGTGTCCAACACATGATAGCCATCTGCGTATGGGACTAAACAAGCGACACCCAAACCAGTTCCCGCCCCCAGTATGCCGACAGCCCTGTTGGCAAGGGGCGCCTCTCCACCTACCTTTACTAAATCATCCTGAGACAACTCGGTAATGCCGTGGGCGACTGCCTCAAAATCATTAATAATTAAAATAGTGTCGCAGCCTAAGGAAGCCTGCAAGTCAGATTTTGTAAATGTCCAGTGACTATTGGTAAAGCTAATTATTTCAGTATCAGGTGGACAGGCAACTGCAAAACAGGCGCTAGAAGGAGGATTTTGCCAGCCAGTGGCACTTTTTATCTCCTCCAGTAAAATGGTGATCAAATTCTCGAACTCAGGGTACTCTTCCACCGAGTGATGGAATTCATACTGACTCTCTAAGTGCCCCTCTAAGAGCGCTGTAAATCTAGCATTAGTACCGCCAATGTCAGCCACCAAACTCCATTTATGACTCATGCTTTACTCTCCAGGAAACAGGTAGGATGCGCCCTGCTCTGCATTACTTATATTCGCTCGGTTAACAGCAAACAGCTCACGTCCACAACCTCGCTGACCTGCTGTCGGTTGCTGTGCTGACTCACGGCTATTAAGCGCATGAATATCGCCAATATAAGATAACTCACCGGTAACCGCATTGACCCTAATTAAATCGCCATCCCGCAACTTGGCTAAAATACCTCCGCAGGCCGCTTCAGGCACCAAATGAATAGCCGCTGGCACTTTACCCGAGGCCCCGGACATTCGCCCATCAGTAACTAAAGCAACCTTATAGCCCCTATCCTGTAACACACCCAAGAAAGGCGTCAACTTGTGTAACTCGGGCATTCCTAAGGCTCTAGGCCCTTGGAAGCGAACGACAACAACAGAGTCTCGGTCCAACACACCAGATTTAAACAACGGCTCTAAGAGATATTGGTCATCAATAACCACAGCTGGAGCTTCAATAATTTGATGCTCAGCGGCGACCGCAGACACCTTGATAACGCCTCGCCCAAGATTTCCAGTCAGCAGCCGCAGGCCACCCTCTTTTGAAAAGGGTTGATCTACCGTTGTTAACACTTCCCTATCTAGCGGCGTTATCGGGGACTCACGCCATATGATCTTGTCGTTGTCTAAAAATGACTCTTGAGTGAAATCAGCAAAGCTATCCCCCCAGATGGTCTTAGCATCTGAGTGCATAAACCCACCATTAATCAACTGGCGAAACATACAACTAGTGCCACCGGCCGCATGAAAATGATTCACGTCAGCCTGTCCATTTGGATAAATACGAGCAAGTAAAGGCACGACTGCCGACAAGTCAGCTATATCATCCCAATTTAGAATAATTCCTGCGGCTCGGGCGATAGCCACAAGGTGCATTGTATGATTAGTGGAACCACCCGAGGAAAGAAGTGCAACCGTTGCATTAACAATAGAACGTTCATCCACCAACTCACCTACAGGTCTATAATCGCTCCCTAATGCAGTTATTCGCGATAACTGATGACAGGCTTCTACCGTTAAGCGTTCGCGCATGGGATGACTTGGATTAACAAATGAGCTCCCAGGCAATTGCAGGCCTAGTGCCTCAAGCACCACCTGATTACTATTTGCCGTACCATAAAAAGTACAGGTACCTGCGCTATGATAAGAGTCGGACTCTGCCTGTAAAAGTTCTTCACGGCCAATCTTGCCCTCGGCAAATAGCTGCCTAATTCTCTGCTTTTCTGGGTTACTTAGTCCGGATTCCATTGGACCTGCAGGAACAAAAATAGCTGGTAAATAGCCAAAACTCAGAACCCCTATTAACAGACCAGGTACAATTTTGTCACAAATACCCAAGGCCAAAACACCATCAAACATCTGATGAGATAGCGCAATCGCAGTGCACTGAGCAATAATATCTCGACTGAGCAGACTCAATTCCATGCCATCTTGACCCTGAGTCACTCCATCACACATCGCCGGTACTCCACCAGCGACTTGCGCCGTGCCACCAACCTCTCTCATAGCTCGCTTAATCAGTTCAGGGTATTCTGCATAGGGATGGTGAGCCGACAACATGTCATTGTAGGCGGTAACAATTGCGACGTTGGCAGCCTGCATCAGCCTAAGGCTATCTTTGTCACTGTCACCGCAGGCGGCAAACCCATGTGCGAGATTACCACAACTCAACTTACCTCTCGTCGGTCGATTATTACGATCTTCAGCAGTTTGTGTTAAATAATCACCACGCAAAGTCCGACTGCGCTCTATAATACGCTCTGTAACTGCATTAACTTGAAGATTGAGATGGCCCATAATAGCTCCGAAAGGGTAAAAGCGTATTGTCACTAAATTACATCATAAGGTCGCATTTAATCAGAAATAAAGCCAATAAACGTAATTTTGTTACATTTATTGCCACTAAAAGCGGCAAAAAGTAAGATCTCGCTGGCAATTTTACTCTTTTATTACATAGCCCGAAACAGGAATAAAACACTCAATGAAAGATAACATGTACTCGCCCAACGCCACTGAAGCATGGTCTACGCTAGAATCACTAGCCACCAGTATGGGTAATTGTACAATCCAAGATTTTTTTGATTCAGAGACAAACCGTGCCAGTCGAATGACCCTAAAGGTAGATGAGTTACTGCTAGACTATTCAAAAAATCTAGTCAGTAATGAGGTGTTTCAGCAACTATTAGCGCTGGCTGAACAGTCCAACTTGAAAGCACACCGTAGCGCCATGTTTGCTGGTGAAGTTATCAATACTACCGAGGATCGTGCAGTGCTCCATGCGGCACTTAGAGCGGAGCCTGAGGATACAATGTCACCGGAAAGTGGAGTCCGAAACGAGTTAGTTAAGGCGCAGCTCGAACAGATGCGGCTTGTCAGTGAAAAAATTCGCGATGGCCAATGGCTGGGCTCCACCGGAAAACTAATTACCGACGTCATTAACATCGGTATTGGCGGCTCGGACTTGGGCCCAAAACTGGCCTGTAATGCCCTTACAGAATTCTCTAATCCTGATATTAATCTGCATTTTATTTCAAATGTTGATGGCGCTGAGATCCTATCAACTTTAGCCAAGCTAAATCCAGAAACAACACTTATTGCACTGGCGAGTAAAACCTTCACCACTCAGGAGACCTTGCTTAACGCCAAGACAGTCATAAATTGGTTTGAGGAAAACCTAGGCTTGGTGCAAGCCCAAACCTCCAGCCATTTCATCGGCCTAACGGCAAATAAGGCCAATGCCCTAGCTTATGGTATCCCCGAATCACAAATTCTAGAGTTCTCTGAATGGGTCGGAGGGCGATACTCGCTTTGGTCCAGCATAGGCCTATCTATAGCCATCAGTATTGGTTTTGATAGATTCGTTCAGATGCTAGCGGGTGCCAGAGCAATGGATTTACACTTCCAGACAGCGCCACTGGGCAATAATATGCCTGTCATCATGGCCTTGCTGGGAATCTGGTACAGTAATTTTAAAGGCGCCCAATCGAGTGCCGTAATCCCCTATTGCGAGCGCCTATTACTTCTCCCCTCCTATTTACAGCAACTGGATATGGAAAGTAATGGCAAGGCAACTACGTTGCATGGGAAGTCCACAGACTACGACACAGGCCCTATTATTTGGGGGCAGACCGGCACTAATGGTCAACACGCATTTTTCCAGTTACTTCATCAGGGGACGCGATTGGTTCCCATCGATTTCATCGCTTCAGTGAAAGATGGGCTCAGTAATGAGGAACATCACCGTGTTTTATTAGGTAATATGCTGGGTCAGTCTGCAGCCCTAATGACAGGCCAACCGGCTCCAGAGGGAGAGCAACATCGATATTATCCAGGCAACAAACCATCAAACACGCTGTTTATGGACAGATTGTCGCCTAAAAACTTTGGCGCTTTGATCGCTCTTTATGAGCACAAAGTATTTGTCCAGGGTAGTATTTGGAATATTAACTGTTTCGATCAGTGGGGTGTTGAATTGGGTAAAAAAATGGCTAACAGGCTGTTAGATACCGATCTCGACAGATCTACTTTAGACCCATCATCTCAAAGTTTGTTCGAGCACATTGACAAAGTTAAGTAGAAGACTCTGACGCGGCCCCATTGGGTGATCGCAATTCTTTAGGTAGAGAGAAGCTAATATTCTCCTTAACGCCGTCAAGCTCACGCGGTGGTGTTGCGCCAAAACTCACTAACTGAGCAACCACCCCCTGAACCAAAATTTCAGGAGCCGAGGCCCCCGCTGTAACGCCAACGGTCATTCCATCGCTAAACCATCGAGCGTCCATATCTTGCGGGCCATCAATAAGATAGGCAACACAACCGCATCGTTCTGCTAACTCTTTAAGCCGATTAGAATTAGAACTGGCCACCGAGCCCACAACTAAAACCACATCAGACTCTATTGCCAGCTGCTTGACTGCGTCCTGTCGGTTTTGGGTGGCATAGCAGATATCATCTTTGCGCGGGCCCTGAATGTCAGGGAACCGCAGCCGCAAAGCCTCAATGACTCCAGCCGTATCGTCCATAGAAAGGGTCGTCTGGGTAACATAAGCTAATTTAGAGGGATCTCTCACCACCAACGCCAAAACATCACGCTGATCTTCGACAAGATGTATTGCGCCCCCCTGCGACGCATCAAACTGACCCATCGTACCCTCCACCTCGGGGTGACCTGCATGGCCTATCAGAACGCAATCAATGCCATCGGCACTGTATTTTACTACCTCGAAATGAACTTTAGTCACCAAGGGGCAGGTCGCATCAAATACCCTAAGACTGCGATCGGCGGCCTCTTTACGCACCGCCTGAGAGACACCATGGGCGCTAAATATAACAATCACATCATCAGGAACCTCACTCAGCTCCTCAACAAATATAGCACCTCTAGCACGCAAGTTATCGACCACAAATTTATTGTGTACAACCTCGTGTCTAACATATATCGGGGCACCAAAAAGATCGAGAGCGCGATCAACAATATCGATCGCACGATCAACGCCAGCACAAAAACCTCTAGGATTAGCGAGTTTGATATCCATCAATGTAAGCTCTCTGGGGCAACATTAATTATTCGGACCTGAAAAATAACATTCTTTCCAGCCAGTGGATGGTTAAAGTCGATCAATGCCCGATCATCATTAATATCAATAATGACACCCGGTAACTCTCCGTCGCCATTTTGAAAGGAAAACATAGCGCCAACTTCTATTTCGTCCTGATTAAAATTACTGCGGTCGACTTCCTGCACGTTTTGGGGATTATGCTGACCAAAAGCATTTTCTGGGGCAATAGTAAACTCCCGCTCATCACCACCAACCAAACCCATCAGAGAGGACTCAAATCCAGGCAGTAAATTTCCGTCCCCGACCGTAAAGGTGGCTGCCTTTGCCTCAAAGTTTGAGTCTATAATATGGCCATCTTCCAGCACTAACGCGAAATGCAAGGTAACGGTCGTACCCTTATCTACTGATAATGTCATCTCAAACCTAATTTTTTGAATCTTGATCGGATATAAAAGCATCCAATATTAATAAAAATGCGCCGACTGTAATTCCACTATCAGCAACATTAAATGCCGGAAAATGTCTGCCAGACCAATGAAAGTCAAGAAAATCAACTACATAACCTAAGAATACTCTATCACAAAGATTGCCTAAGGCACCGCCTAATATTAGCGCCAACGCCAGACTCTCCAGCCAACGTTGCCTCGGCAAGCGAGTTATCCATACCACGATGACGACACTGACTATGGATGACAAGATCGTAAAGAACCAGCGTTGCCAACCCCCTGCATCGCTTAAAAAGCTAAAGGCAGCACCATAATTATGCACATGCACTAAATTGAAGAAATCGGTTATTACCCTGCCCTGTCCATAGGAAAAATCAGCCACTATCCATGCTTTTGTTAGCTGGTCAGCAACCACAATAAGAGCTGCGAGAAAAAACCATGCGAACCTATATGAGCCTGTACTTTCAGACTTAGGCATGAGCGCGGACCTCTCCAACTCCGCTAATATTATCGATACAGCGCCCACAGACCTCAGGATGGTCCTCCCGAGCGCCTACATCTTCAATAAAATGCCAGCAACGAACGCACTTTGTCGCAGTCGAGTGAGACACAGACACTCTCAAACCACTGAGAGATGATTCTGGGAGCGCAGATCCATCAGACAATGGTGAAAGTACGGCTTTTGAGGTAATCGTCACGAAACGTAACTCGTCGCCTAATTTAGCCAGAGTCTCATGCAGAGCCTGATCTGCATAGACTGCAATATCGGCACCCAGAGATCCTTTAATAAAGCCCTCTTTCCTCTGTTCTTCGATAACCTTATTAATCGCCTCTTTGGTCAATAAAATCGACGCCCAGTCGTCCTTGTTAATCGTTTCTTTACTGGACAAGCGAGGCAGCGGATACCATTCCGCGATAAAGACTGACTCGCTTCGATCACCTGGCATACAGCTCCAAATTTCATGGGCAGTAAAGCTCAGTATCGGCGCAATCCATCGAACAAATGCCTCGGCAATATGAAAGAGAGCTGTCTGCGCTGAACGTCTAGGCAGGCTATCTTCAGCACAGGTATAAACCCGATCTTTGATAATATCTAAATAAAAACCACCCATATCACGGACGCAAAAGTTATGTAACTTTTGATAAATTTGGTGGAATTGGAAATTATTGTAGTCGCTGATAATATCGTCCTGAAGCTGAGCGGCACAGTCAATTGCCCAGCGATCAAGAGCAATTAAGTCCTCGTGCTTTACCGCATGAAGCGATGGATCGAAGCCGTCGATATTCGACAGGAAATAGCGCGCAGTATTGCGAATACGGCGATAGGAATCTCCGGCTCGATTTAGTATTTCGTCAGAGACAGTCATCTCTGCACTAAAATCCGCTGAGGCGACCCAGAGGCGCAGCACATCAGCACCTAGTTCATTAATAACTTTTTGTGGTGATACCACGTTGCCAATTGACTTAGACATCTTGCGGCCATTTTCATCAACCGTAAATCCATGGGTTAAAACCGCTTTATAGGGTGCAGTGCCATTGATCGCTATAGCCGTCTTCAATGAAGACTGGAACCAACCTCTATGCTGATCCGAACCCTCCAAGTAAAGATCAGCCGGATAACTAAGTTCTTCACGAGCATCAATGACCGAGGAATGGGTAACCCCGGAATCAAACCAAACATCAAGAGTATCGGTGACCTTTTGATAATCTTCCGCATCAGCACCCAATAAGTCTGCCGCGTCTAGAGAATACCAAGCATCGATACCTTGATTTTCAACGATGCAGGCCACCTTCTCAATCAAACTGGCGCTGTCAGGGTGAATCTCGCCAGACTGTTTGTGAACAAACAGGGTGATCGGAACTCCCCAAGTCCGTTGCCGAGAGACGCACCAATCGGGACTATTATCTAACATCCCCTCAATACGCGCCTGACCCCAGTCAGGGTGCCAGCTCACATTTTTAATCGCTGCTTTGGCTTTATCCAACAAACCCTCCTTATCCATAGAGATAAACCACTGAGGCGTCGCTCTATAGATCAAGGGTGTTTTGGTCCGCCAGCAATGAGCGTAGCTATGCGTGATCTTACCGCAGGCCATCAACCTACCCTGCTCGGTCAAGACGTCGATAACATGCTGATCGACCTTATAAACATGCTCTCCAGCAAACAGCTCAACATCGTCGCGGAAAGTACCATTGTCGATAACATAATTTAAAGTGTCGATACCGTATTGCTTGGCCACATTAAAATCTTCAACACCATGGTCTGGTGCTGTGTGTACACAACCTGTGCCGGCATCTGTAGTGACGTGGTCGCCAAGCAATATAGGAATCTTACGCTCATAGAAAGGATGGTCAGCAATCAGATTTTCTAGAGCACCGCCCTGACAGCTTGCCAATACTTTGTAGTCTGCAATTTCCAGACGCTCCATTACTGATTCGAGCAAGATCTGTGAGCAGATTAATCGCTTAGAACCTGCCGTTGTAGCGCACTGTACTAATGAGTATTCTAACTCGGCGCCCATTGAAATCGCCTGACTGCTTGGAATAGTCCAAGGGGTCGTGGTCCAGATTAAAATACTAATTTCACCATCACCCGCCAATCCCTCAAAGGCGACGGACAGCTTATCTAACTGTTTAGAATCAGTCACCGGATAGGCTACGTCGATAGAAAATGACGTCTTATCTTGATATTCAACTTCAGCCTCAGCTAGAGCTGATCCGCCAACAACACTCCAGTAAACCGGCTTGTATCCTTTAACTAAATGGCCATTAGCAACGATCTTGCCCAGTGCACGAATAATATCCGCCTCAACACCAAAATTCATCGTCAGGTAAGGTCTTTCCCAATCACCAAACACGCCAATACGAACAAAATCTTTACGCTGACCCTCTACCTGTTTCATTGCATAGTCACGACACTTTTGCCGAAAAACAGAATAATCTACCTTGACCCCTGCCTTACCAATTTTCTTTTCTACATTGTGCTCAATAGGTAACCCATGACAATCCCACCCAGGAATATAAGGCGCATCAAAACCGCTCATAGTGCGGGACTTCACCACTATATCTTTTAAGGTCTTATTAACCGCATGGCCCAAATGAATGTCACCATTAGCATAGGGAGGGCCATCGTGAAGAATATATTTCTTACGCCCAAATCGAGCCTTTCTTATCTGCCCATAAACATCTTTCTCACGCCATTCCTTTAAGATGTCAGGCTCTCTCTGTGCCAAATTGGCCCGCATCGGGAAATCCGTCTTTGGGAGATTTAACGTTGCTTTGTAGTCTATTGTTTGGTCGCTCATTTTCAGCCTTAAGGTCTGCTATTTATTTGTCTGGCTAAACCAGACTCTTATGTCATTAACATCACGGCGGATATTGTCCACCAAATCATCCAAAGTGATGAACTTTTTCTCATCACGAATTTTATGTTTAAACTCTACCTCAATGCGCTGACCGTAAAGATTTCCTTTGAAATCCAAAAGATGGACCTCTAGAATTGGTTTTACTAAATCGCCAACCGTTGGCCTAATGCCCACGTTGGCCGCCCCTTGAAAAATCTCTCCACCAACACTCACCAACACAGCAAAAACTCCCGACAAGGGGGCACTGTATCGATGGAGTTGTAGATTGGCCGTTGGGAAACCCAATTCAGTGCCAAGCTGTTGGCCGTAAACAACCCGCCCTTGGATAGAAAACGGCCGTCCTAACAATACCTGAGCACCAGCGAAGTCCGATTGCCGTAAAATTTTTCGCACCAACGTGCTACTGACACGTTGACCAGCAACCTCCAGTGTTTCGGTATCTTGCACTTCAAAATTGGCCTTAGCTCCCGAGCGCTTTAGCATCTGAAAATCACCGCTGCGGTCACAACCAAAACGGAAATCATCGCCAACAATTAAATGACGAGTACTCAAACCCTTAACTAATACCTGATCAACAAACTGTTGAGCCGTTAGGCTTCTCAGCGCCTGATTGAACTGCAGGCAGACCGTCTGATCGATACCAAAATCCATCAGTGCCTCTATCTTCTCCCGCAGGCGCATTAGCCTGGCTGGAGCCTTTTCGCCGGAAAAATATTCCTGAGGCTGAGGTTCGAAAACCATGACGACCGAGGGTAAATTTAACTCTTCCGCCTTTTTTTTTACCTGCTTTAATATAGCCTGATGACCGAGGTGGACGCCATCAAAAGAACCGATGGTTACAACCGATTCTTGGTCAAAGCGATGCAGGTTATGTAATCCTCGAATAAAACTCATTTTTCCTCGTTGCACAGCCAATATCATTACTCTTTAAATAAGGCGCAAAGTATACCTAGCAACGCGCAGAAAGGTAAGAGATAGGGCCACAATGGCCGGTTACGTTTGCGATTTAATAGGCTCAGATACTAGTGCGTCTCTAGCTTCAAAAAAGCCTTATCGTTTAAGGTTGCCGTGAAGTCGCCTTGGCGGGCCCTCGCATATCCGACACTTTAAATCCTGTTATTAACAGCATTAGTACATAGGTTACAAATCCTGCGGCACAAAGTCCAAGAATACCCCTGGTTCTCTGCCACCAAAGCATCTCTTGCCAAATCTCAGCGTTTAAAGCACCTAAGTGACCAGCGACCAACACTAAGACAACTAACATCGCGCCAACCGCGCCCATTAACCGGCAGAAGAATGCTAGCCAATGATCTGAAGCCACATACACGCCGCTCCTCTTTAGGTAGATATACAGGAGAATAGCATTTAGAAAGGCAGCAACTGATGTCGCAGCTGCCAACCCTAGATGACCGATTTGCCAATAAAAGTGGAGGGGTACCACGAACAGAATATTAAGTACCATGTTAGTTACCATAGCAATAATACCAATGCGTACCGGTGTGCGCATATCTTGACGAGCGAAAAAACCAGGAGCCAGCACCTTGATCAACATAAACGCAATCAAACCCAAGGCATAAGCCCGCAAACTTAAAGTCGCCATCGACATATCTCGAAGGGTCATTACGTCACCATAATAAAACAGGGTGACCAAAATCGGTTTGGCTAACAACACCAGTGCTGCTGCAGCTGGCACCGCAATCAGTAAAATCATTTTCAAGGCCCAATCTATTGTTTCAGAATATTCCTGGGTTGAACTCGCCGCGTGATGGCGAGACAGGTTAGGCAATATTACCGTGGCAATAGCAATACCAAATACGCCCAGTGGTAGTTCTGACAAACGATCAGAATAATACAGCCAAGAAACACTTCCTGTGGGTAGGAATGTCGCTAGCATAGTGTCTAGCAGCAAATTTATTTGGCTAACTGAAACGCCAAATATTGCCGGGCCCATGAGTTTTAAAATTTTACGCACGCCAGGATGATGCCAGTCGACTTTCGGCGCGGGTAACATGTGAATCCGTAGTAAAAACGGTATCTGAAAAATAAACTGCAAAACGCCAGCAATTAAAACTCCCCAAGCGAGAGCAAAAGCAGGCTGATCAAACATGGGCGCAGCGAGTAAAGCCGAGGCAATTAGCGTTATATTCAGCCAAATAGGCGTAAATGCCGGCACCGCAAATCGATCATAGCTATTGAGGATACCCCCAGCGACACCGGTCATCGAAATAAACATCAAGTATGGAAAGGTAATACGCAACATATCCGCAGTCGCGTTAAACTTTAGAGGGTCATCGAAAAACCACTTTGGCGCAAAAATGGCCGCCATGGCAGGTGCTGCAAGGACAATTATCAGCGTAAACAGTAAAAGGGTAAGACCTAAGGTGCCACTGACTCGACTTATTAAACCTCGTACCGCAGCCTGACTGCCCTGCTCTCGATACTCGCCCAGTATAGGTACAAAGGCCTGTGCAAAAGCGCCTTCAGCAAACAGGCGACGAAAGAAATTAGGAATTTTAAAGGCAACAAAAAATACGTCAGCGAACGCCTCAGCACCAATCACTCGCGCAAACACAACGTCTCGAGCAAGCCCCATGACTCGGGATAGCATGGTAAAGAAACTAACGACGCCACTAGAGCGCAACAAACCGCTATCTTTGGGTTTACCTGAAGACTCGACATAAACCCCGATGGGCATGCCTTGATCATCCAGCTGTGACCGTTCCTGAGTCAAAAGAGCACCTGTTTGTTGTGGGTTTAGAGAGTACAGTTTAACCACTGATATCGCCGCGGCCAAGCGAATCTAAAAAAGCTAAGTTTAGATAATACTGTTAGACTTGCAAGCTAGGAATGGCGTCAACAGTTTTTAATATAAATAAGCCTAAATAAAGCTTAAAAACTAGGTTGAATATTACATCTAAACCCTGTATATTTCCGCGCCTTTAGCGAGTCCATAAAGTTAGGAGTAAGAAAGTTGGCAAATTCAGTACAAGCAAAGAAACGCGCACGTCAAAACGAGAAACGCCGTCAGCATAATGCCAGCCTGCGCTCTATGGTCCGCACCTATTTAAAGAAAGTTGATGCTGCAATCGCCTCCGGCGATAAAGCTGTGGCGCAAGAAGCCTACAGAACTTCCGTGCCTGTTATAGATCGTATGGCAGATAAAGGAATTATTCATAAGAATAAGGCCGCTCGCCATAAGAGTCGTTTGAACGCTAAAGTAAAAGCCCTCGGCGCAGCCTAAGAACCTCTAAAAAGAAAACCGGCATCGGCCGGTTTTTTTTCAACTGTAGCTTGGTGAGTGGTCCACCCGAGTTAGGTGTTAACTACCATGTTGTCTCGATGAATCAACTCATCATCCTCTCGATAGCCTAGCACTTCGATAATTAACTCAGTGCCTTTACCTTTTATTTGCCGCGTTTCCGCTGCACTATAATTAACTAACCCACGAGCTATTTCCGCGCCCTGTTCATTCACGCAACTCACTAGGTCACCTCGACTAAACTCGCCACTTACACCTTTAACGCCAACCGGCAGTAAACTTCGCCCCTCTTTGGATAACACAGCAACTGCACCAGCATCAAGGATCAACTGCCCCTTAACCTGTAACCGCCCCGCTAACCACTGTTTTCGGGCAGCGATAGGTTTCTGACTAGTAGATAACAATGTTCCAATAACATCACCACGGGCCACCTTAAGCAGAACCTCTTCGTTGCGACCACCGGCAATCACCGTATTACAGCCTGAGCGCGCCGCTAAACGCGCCGCCTGTAGTTTAGTAACCATACCACCTCGGCCCAAGCCGCTTAAACTATCGCCGGCTAAGGCGTCTAGAGAATCATCATTTGCCTGCGCTTGAGACACCAATTTGGCTGATGCATCTTGGTCCGGATTGGCGCTATAAAGACCATCCTTGTCAGTTAAAATCACTAAAAGGTCAGCGTCGATTAGATTGGCGACTAAAGCAGCCAAACTATCATTGTCACCGAAACGAATTTCATCTGTAACGACGGTATCGTTTTCATTAACAATGGGAACAACGCCTAACTCCATGAGTTTTTTTAGCACCCCACGGGCATTCAAATAGCGCTGTCTATTGGCTAAATCATCATGGTCGAGCAAGATCTGTGCAGTCCCTCGAGAAAATCGCTCAAAGCTGCTCTCATAGGCCTGTATAAGACCCATCTGACCCACCGCAGCGGCGGCTTGCAGTTCATCAATCCGATCCGGTCTTTTTGACCAGCCTAAACGAGCCATACCCTCAGCGATAGCGCCGGAGGAGACCAGCACAATCTCATTGCCCTGATCAAGTAAAGTGGCTATCTGACTAACCCATCCATCAATAGCTTTACGATCAAGACCAGCACCATCATCGGTCAGCAGGGCGCTGCCGATCTTTACCACCCAGCGTTTAGCCTCTTTAGCGACCGCCCTATTCACCTTACATTACTCCGCGTAAACCACTTCAACATCCTCATCATCATAACCGTCGTCACCACTATGATCGTCTAACTGCGGTTGCTGGCGAGACACCCGACGTGTTTCTGCAAGGCCATCAATCCGATCGCGCGCCTCGGTCTGAATTCTGGTGCGTCGCGCCTCTGCTAACTCAGCCAATTTAGGATCAGCCAACTCCTGTTGCCGATGATCATCGATGTAATCCATAATCGCTGCACAGAGTACTTTGGTCCCCACAGACGCCAATCCAGACATTCTAAATACTGGGCCTTGCCAATCTAAAGCCTCAACAACCTCCTGGCAGGCTGCGTCAATATCTTCCTCGCGCAATAAATCAACCTTATTGATCACCAACCATCGATCTCCAGCCGCCAATGTAGGGCTAAAGGTTTCTAACTCACGCTCAATAATCTTGGCATTCTGTCCAGGCGTAGAACCGTCAAACGGCATCATGTCGACCAAATGTAATAACAACCGCGTCCGCGTAAGGTGCTTCAAAAAACGAATACCCAGTCCAGCACCTTCCGAGGCCCCTTCGATGAGACCTGGAATGTCGGCAACCACAAATGATTTGTCGCCACTCATGCCAACAACACCCAAATTAGGTACTAAGGTGGTAAAGGGGTAGTCGGCTACCTTAGGGCGTGCCGCAGAGACTGATCGAATAAACGTCGACTTACCGGCATTGGGCAATCCCAGTAGACCTACATCGGCCAGCACCTTGAGTTCGAGTTTTATTTCTCTAATTTCCCCTTCCTGACCAGGTGAAGTCTGGCGAGGTGCGCGGTTAGTGCTCGACTTATAACGTGTATTACCCAGGCCATGGAACCCGCCTTGAGCCACCTTAAGCTGTTGATTTAGCTCGGTGAGGTCACCCATCACGTCGCCAGTTTCATTATCAATAACCGTGGTACCTACAGGCACCTGTAAAATTAAATCCTCACCACCACGGCCAGTGCATTCCGCACTACTACCCTGCTGTCCACCCTGAGCTTTAAAGTTACGGGTATATCGAAAATCGATAAGCGTATTCAAGCCCTCTTTAGCGATCAATAGAACACTACCACCGTCACCACCGTCACCACCGTCAGGACCACCTCGGGGAATATATTTCTCACGCCGGAAACTCAAGGCGCCATTACCGCCTTTGCCTGCGTGAACTTTAATTGTCGCTTCATCAACAAATTTCATAAGATCAGTTTACAGTTGCCATAGGGTTTAGTCATTTATCACATAAAGAAGTATTGTAGAGCAAAAATAATCACCCATAAAAAAAGCCCCGCGTAGGGGCCTTTTTAACTGAATTGAAGCATCTACGCAGACACTACTTCAGCATATTTACGATTTTGCGGGCCCTTTTGAACAAACTGCACTTTGCCAGTCGCTGTTGCGAACAAAGTGTGGTCCTTGCCAATACCAACGTTATTACCTGGATGAAACTTAGTTCCACGCTGTCGAACTATGATCCCACCTGCATTAATGGCCTGGCCGCCATAAACTTTAACGCCAAGACGCTTACTTTGCGAATCGCGACCATTACGAGTACTACCACCAGCTTTCTTGTGAGCCATTGCTACATCCTCTTTGGATTAACCAGCATTAATGCTAGTAATCTTAACTTCTGTATACCACTGTCTGTGGCCCTGTTGAGTTCGCGAGTGCTTACGCCGACGGAACTTGATGATGTTTACTTTATCACCACGACCGTGAGATACGATCTCAGCTGTCACTTTACCACCCTCTACAAGAGGGGCACCAATCTTGACGTCAGCACCTTCACCGACCATCAAGACTTCTTCGAAATCGATACTATCACCAGTTGCGATCTCCAGCTTCTCAAGACGCAGGGTTTCGCCCTCTACGACTCGATGTTGCTTTCCGCCACTTTTGATTACTGCGTACATGTCTTGCTCCAATTTATAATGACCCTTCCGCGGCCAGATTCTGTCGCTTAAAGTCTTGGAGCGAATAGCCCCTTTGCGAGGGCGGCAATTCTAATGGAACACCCCCGTCTTATCAAGCATTTAAACAGTGAAAATAACAGTAATCCTTCGGATTCAAAACAGGCGACACAAACTGAGCACTAATGAGCACAATAAACCAGGCTCTAGGCTGCTAGATTAGACCCCGTCAAACCATATCAGGGACGCGTTACGCCCGGTTTTTCCATCTCTCCGGTAGGAGAAAAACCGTTCTGAATCATTGACCGTGCAAAACTCTCCGCCGTAAACGGCAGATACACCACAAGCCTCTAACTCTGCCCGCGCCAGTGCATAAATGTCAGCCAAATACTTCGCTTTTAAATGGGTGAAGGCGTTTTTAATCGCATCCTGTTGGACCCTGTTTTGGGCATTACTAAGAAACGCCTCCCTAACATCAACCCCAACTTCGAATGCTTGATGTCCGATAGCGGGCCCCAAATACACTAGGATATTTTTCGTAGCAGAAAATTGACTAACCGTTCTGCGTAATATGCCATTAGCAAGGCCACGCCAGCCCGCATGAACTGCCGCTACCTGGGTACCACTATGATCGCACAAAAGAACCGGTAGACAGTCTGCCGACATCACCGCGCAGGGGACTCTGGCTTGATCGCTATAACTTCCGTCTGCACTGGGAACGCCCCGCGCGTCTGGCGCATAAATTACCTCAGTACCATGCACCTGGTCTAGCCACACTGGGGTTTGTGAAAGATTGAGCATTGTTTTAAGTGCATCACGGTTAGCTAGAACATCTGCCTTGGTGTCCCCGACATGCAATGCAATATTATTTTCATTAAATGGGGCTTTACTGCAACCTCCGGTCCTAAGGGTAATTGCTGAGCGCACATTGTCAGGCGCAGGCCAATCTGGAATAAAAAAAGACATGGCTGATCTACCCTGCAGCCAAAGCATCAAGCAAGTTTTGCATATCCTCAGGCAAATCAGTTTCCCAACCAATGTCCTCTCCGGTACCAGGGTGCACAAGCGCTAACTCTCTGGCATGTAACGCTTGGCGACCAAACTGCCTTAGACAGTCTTGTAATTCAGTGGAAGTACCCTTATGAATGCGCAAACGCCCAGCATAGGTATCATCACCCAAAATAGGATGCTTAATATGAGCCATATGCACTCGAATCTGGTGAGTACGCCCGGTCTCTAGTTTAAGTCGCAAATGACTGTGTCCTTCGAATTGTTTGAGCACACGATAATGGGTTCGCGCCTCTTTGCCATCACTGATCACCGCCATTTTTGTGCGCTGTTGTGGGTGTCGGCCAATCGGTTGGTCGACAGTGCCGCCGGCTATCACACGTCCAACAGCAACGGCTTCATATTCCCGACGCACAGTTCTAGCCTGCAATTGTAAAACCAAGTCAGTATGCGCCTGCAATGTTTTAGCCACCACCATCAACCCAGTGGTATCTTTGTCTAATCGATGCACAATACCGGCGCGCGGTACCGACCGAAGTGAAGGGCAATGATAGAGTAACGCGTTGAGAATCGTACCAGAACGATTACCCGCAGCGGGATGAACCACAAAGTTCGCCGATTTGTTAATCACTAAAATATGATCATCTTCAAATATTATGTCTAGGGGGATATTCTCTGCCACCCAATCCCCCTCCGGTTCGAGATGGGCATTAATCGTGAGTGTCTCACCGCCGATCAATTTATGCTTGGGCACCCTTTGTTGATTATCAACTTTTAACTCACCCTGCTTGATCCACTGTTGCAGGCGCGATCGTGAAAATTCACCAAATAGCTCGGCCGCCACCTGGTCTAATCGTCGACCACATTCGGCGGGCTGCACCATAGCGGTACGTTCAATATTATCCAAATTATTTGTCAATTTAACTGATCCATTTTTGCTTATTTTAATAATTACTAAACTTATTTTAAATTAATTGTTCTAACGATGGCTAATTACCGCCAACTAACACCCATAAAATGGAAGAATTATTGGTTTAGTTAATGGGCTGTGGTTAAATAGCCGACCTCGTCGAGCGGTGGATTGACATCGCCTACAACTGAGAATATTACATGAAAAACTTGTCGTTTATGTTGTTGATTTTGAGTTTATCGCTCACCTCTGGATGCTCTTGGCTTGGATGGGGTGATGACGAACCCTCAGAAGATGAGACTGCCGGCTTTACCGAGCGTGACTTTTACGACAAAATTCAGACCAGCCTTAACGCTAAAAACTGGAGTGTTGCCATCAGCAACCTGCAACTTCTAGAGTCTCAGTTTCCCTTTGGTAAGTACGCGGAACAGGGACAGCTCGAGTTAATCTATGCTCAATATAAGTCGGCCGACTACGAGTCGAGCATTGGATCGGCAGATCGTTTCGTCCGCTTACACCCACAGCATCCCAATGTTGACTATGCTTTTTACGTTAAAGGCTTGTCCGAGATCTCGCAAACCGGGGGGTTTTTCGACAGCTTTATGCCTACAGACAATAGTATGCGTGATATCGGCACAGCCCGTGGCGCGTTCACAACATTAAGCGAACTGCTCTCACGCTTCCCCGAAAGCCCTTATGCTGACGATGCTCGCAAACGGCTGATTAGTTTACGCAACCGACTGGCACGCGCAGAGATTCATGTTGCCAACTACTACTTTACCCGAGGCGCCTATTTAGCGGCAGCCACTCGCGGACGTTACGTCGTGGAAAACTTTCAGCAATCACCGGCAGTGCCCGATGGTCTAGCGGTTATGTCCCAAGCCTATTATATGTTAGAAATGCAGGAACTGGCCGATAATTCTGTCAAGGTGTTGGCTGCCAATTATCCTGAGCATCCTTCACTTGATCAGAAGGGTCAATTTGATTTCGATCAACGTCTTATTGGTAATCAAGATTCATTTCTAGATAAAGTATCCTTTGGCTTACTTAAACGTATTAAACCACCTGCGTTTGATACCCGTACTATCTACGACAAGGCAACCCGAGAAGCTGATTTAAATAGTGACACAGGCGAAGCCGCAGGTACGATATTTGGTATGAAAAAAGCGACAGCTATTGCCGCCGGTATAATTGGTGTAGCTATTATAGCTAATGAAGTTAAGGGTGATGGTAGTTCTGCAAATGAAGGTGAGACTGGCACCACTGGCACCAGTACAGGGACTTCAGATAGTGCGAGCTCTACAAGTACGAGCACTACAGGAACTTAGTTTTTTAGGACGATGGCCATAGTCAGCATGTTTTCCTAACCTCAGGCGGACAGAGTATCATCATGAACAAGCAACAAATTATCAATGAAATGCGGGTTCTACCTAGCATCGATGCCAAATTTGAAATAACTCGCAGAGTCGCCTTCATACAGAGCCAATTAACTAACGCCGGCGCTAAAACGCTGGTTTTGGGCATCAGTGGCGGTGTTGATTCATCTGTCTGTGGTCGCCTTGCTCAGCTAGCAATTAATGGTCTCAACGAAAAGCATAGTTGTTCAGACTATCAATTTGCCGCGGTGCGTCTGCCCTACGGTACTCAGAAAGACGAAGATGATGCTCAGGTCTCTCTGGCCTTTATACAGCCAAGTCTAAGCCTAACTGTGAACGTAAAAGAGGCTGTTGATGCTATTCACGCAAACGTTTGTGCAACGCTTAATGAGAACGGTTTGTTACCTAGTGAAGATGCCATCGATTTTGCCAAAGGCAATGTTAAAGCCCGGGCGCGAATGGTCTCGCAATACCAAATTGCCGGTATACTCGGTGGGTTGGTGTTGGGTACCGACCACTCGGCAGAAAATATCACTGGTTTTTATACCAAGTTCGGTGATGGCGCCTGTGACTTAGCTCCCCTATTTGGCCTCAGCAAACGCCAAGTGCGTCTGTTAGCCAAAACTATGGGTGCGCCAGACTCACTGGTGAATAAAACCCCAACCGCTGATCTAGAATGCCTAAGCCCGCAGAAAGAAGATGAGCATGTACTGGGTCTATCTTACGATGACATTGATGATTTTCTTGAAGGCAAAGCGGTCAGTGCTGTGTCAGAGCGACGATTAATCTCTATCTATACAAAAACGCAGCATAAGCGCTTGCCTATAGCGACTGTGTACGACGCTTAACAGGCGGCAAAACCTTAATCATCAATGTGCTGAAATCGATAGGTTCTGCGTAAGCCAACCTCATCCATTAGTGAATCTGTTGTTACAGGGCCTGTGTAGCCCCCAGGTACCTGTCCCGCATATGACGCTAAACAGCCAGCAGTCCCCTCGCTTTTGTGACGAAACCCTGTTGTTACCCTAGCCGTTGCTCCTGATGCGCTGTGAGTGGCTGTCACATTAGTTTCCCAGTCAGTGAAGTATACTGACGGCGTGCAAGTGGTGCATTCTGTTAGTAATTCCGTCATGGTCACTTGCTGTAAAGTAATATTAGAATTCCAGGTGCCTTTTTCCGTGCAAACATTCGCGGTTCCTGTATAGCGAATCAATCCTCCAGAGGATCCACTGAACCCACCATCGCATCTCTCGATGACTAAATTCCCAACAATCGTCAGTTTGGAGTTAGCATTAAGATGCGGATGTTTATACCATGATGCGCCGGTCAACCAGTAATAGGTTCCATAGTAGTTAGAGTGCCCTGTCGATGTCTGTTTCGTGCCGGGCAAGGAATCTAGTCCAGCATCTCCAGATACCGTCCATTGCTGAAGACACCGGGTACTTGTCGAAATTGACGTGTTGTGAGTATCAAAGCCGGTAAATAGATTAAAAGTTTCGCCCTTGTTGAGCGGATAATTGGATATTAAATAGTCTGATGCATTTTGCGCGACCCTTTCCACTTCTTGCTTACGCAAGTGGTTGTTTGCGATCTTTAAGTTATTATTACTTAAGCTCAGTGAACTTAAGCCGAGCACCGTTAAAACAACCAACATTACCAAAGCAGTAGGAAGAACAGCACCGACTTGCAGATGCGCTGCACCCTTTAGATTTCGAAAATTCAATCGCCTGTCCTCATTGTTAGATTGATAGGTTCGGTAATACTGACAAACAATCGCCGCTTCAATCTATCATTAAAACTTAGAGTCTTACCCGCATAAGAGAAACTTGTATTGCTTTGTATAGTTTGAGGTACGGCGCCGCCAACCAATATCGATAGCTTCACTGACACAACCGCTTGCCATTCGTCACGATCTGCCGGAAAACCAATTTTATCTGCGACATTATCCCCATTGGTATCAATCCCGTATTCTGCTTGGAAATCTTCAACAGCATCAGTAATGGGCTCAGATCTCCACGCGTTATTTTTCCTATGCATTACTCGAAATGTTTTATTCTCATCGACAAAATAGAACGAGTGACGATAGGCGTAAATTGGGACTCTTGTTGTGTTATCCATTTCTTTCAGGGTGAAGTTATCCCAAACACCGGTTCCAACCTTGACCACTTGGTTAGCAGCCGTAATACCGTCTTCAAGACCGGTTTTCGCTTGAAGATAATAGTTTGCCGCCCTTAAACTTGAATTGTAGGCAATCTCTTTTGAACTTGTCCGTCGAATCATTAATACATCCGAACCTGCCCGTGGCTTGTGGGCAGTGCCGCACAAAGTGGCCGATCCTGACATATTATTTAAACCGTCGATCAAAAATGTAAGATCATCCAAAATAAGAAGTGGTCGACACATCCACCGTCCGGGCAGCGTCCCATCAGATTTTGGAGGTATATCGATGAGCCTACCCAAAAACCCCGCCATGCTGATTTCTTTTTCAAGAAACTGAGTCAAATACCGGCCTGTCTCATTGATCTCACTGCTATCATTTAAAATCTGACTGGATTTTAAAGACGATAAAGAAATCTCTAATACCGACCAGGTTATTAGTACACCAAGGGTTAAGGCCAACATTAATTCAATTAGGGAAAATCCTGAGCTATGCCTCCCTCTGCCGTGATTGCCTCCTTCAATAAGCGCCTTTTTATACTTATTCACGCTTCTAGTGCGCATCAGTCAGCTGCGCTCGGATGCTGTATATTAACGCCACTAGGAATCGAGTGATTGTGGTCGAGATAATCATCTATGTAACATTGAGTGGTATCAGTAAGAATCACACTACCAACGTTGGATCCATTGCTTACCTGATGGCAATTAAACTCTTCAATTTTAATAGACCCATTATTGAGGGTTAAGCTGTGTCCATTTAGGCATAAGTCAGTCATGGTAAGATTTCCAGACAGAGTAGTATTCTCAGTTAGGTACATGGAATGTCCTGTATAGCCGTAACTTCCAGAACTCGAACTGGCTACTGTCCAACCCCCGCTAGGGTCCCCAGAGCTCGAACTGCAGGGCTCAGCGTCCTCACAAGAATTGTCAGACTCGCAGGGTTCGGGGCATGTGCCAAGAGCCTCACAACTCTCCGAAACTGGCCCGCTTGAGATTAAGGGAATAAGAATGTCATAAGAAATAATTCTTCTTAGATCGACCCCACTAACATTATAAAGATTCAACCCGCATGTGACTGCTGACGCAGAGGTTGCGGAAGCGGAAAAACCACGCCAAGCGACTGAAACCCTGTATTTTGCAGGCGCAGTAGTGGTTTTAGCCTGATATTTAACACACCCACGGGCTTGCGCAGGTGCTCCCCTGGCTGCTGTGTTCATCACTTGGTGGTCACCATCGAGAAGATCATCCCAATCATTCGCCGCCGCCGCGCTTTGAGTGAAACTTGGGCAGCTAAAGTTACCAATGTAATCCATGCCAAAAGTAGTAGATGTAAAACCCGAACAATTTGTCGCTATATTTGGATCAGCCTTTATACGTTCGATCATGTATCCAGCCAAAATCGAAGCATGTACGCGGTTAGATGCTTCCAACTCGGCAGTTAGTGACCGATTCTGTAAGTTGATGAAACCCAGTGTGCCGACTGTCATAATCACCAGAGTAACCAGTACCTCGATTAGCGTGAAACCCCGTAAAGCTCTAGGTTGATTTCGAGCCCGTCTTTTCCCAAATTTCAGTGGCTTAAATTGCACAGCTCCCATATTGGCCCCTGTTGGCAGATCCAGAGGGTTCTATGGACACTGCATTTTTATCAATATCAGACGAGCGAGATGCATCGCAAAACTGAATCCTTTGCGTCACCTCCCCTGGGTATCGACCACAGCCTGTGAATTTAAGTGAGTTGCTTTGCATCTGCGAAAAAAGCCTTGTCCATCTGACGCCTTAATACCTATACGATTAGCGCCGGCATTGAGGCTAGCGCGAGCATGGGTACTTAACACCCACCCCAGCTTAAAGTTGTTACTAATCGGAATTAGATGCACCCCAAGACTAGGTTTGATCGCTTCGCGGCGCGCAACAGTAATGGCATTTTGAAATTCATTAGCAGCGGCTTCTACCCGCCTTTGGCTAACAAAACCCCTAAACAGGAGGACCGCCATTGCCAATATTACCCCGGCTACGACTAACAGTAGCTCCATTAGAGTAAATCCAGAAAAATAGAAGCTTTTCAGGTAAGAAGTGTTTTTATTTTTCATCACCATGCTCCAACTTTTTGACCATCCTGATGAATCTCTAATGTCCCATCACCGTTCTGTATAGCCCCTGAACCTGTTTTATCTGGAATGGCCCGTACATAAAAGGTGGTGTTTGAATTTTGAGGCAGGTTTCTAATTCTATAAAATTCGCAGACCCTTAAGTTAGGCGATAAAAGTCCGTCGCCGTTAGGATAGCAGCCGTTCACCCTTACCCCGAAAAGCACTAACTCCGTCGCATAACCATTACCGTTATTGGCCAAAAAATACTGATGTTGAGCGCTGGCAGCCTCCATCAAAAATTGCTGGGCAACTGCTCGGTTGGCTCTCACTAAATATTGTTGGTAACTGGGGTAGGCTGCTGATGAAATGAGTCCAATAATAGCCATCACTATCATTAATTCGACAAGACTGAACCCCGAGGTCCATTTTGTTTTTATCCTCATTTAATTTATCAAGCCTTTTTGGTTCTGATAGAACCTAGCCCCGCACCACAATGAGCCCAACCATACAGAAAATGAGCCCGCGAGACTGTGATGTAATTCACATTGGATAGCCGCCCAATTGTCAGGCTTAATTTGTAGCGCAATGAATGGCCCCGCCGGCTGATTCATCGTAACCGTCGCCGTCATTGTCTTGTGAAACACGTATGCGACCACTTCTATACACAATGACCTGCCGGCCATAGTCAAGATCAAAGTTTAGTGCACAAACCTGAAAATTCCCTGATTCTTTGGAAGACCCCGTCATTTTGAAGCGCATATAAGATCTATTAGACGCAGAGAGCTTCACGGAAAGGTTTTTAATTGGGGTATTTAGTCTAAGCGGTTCGTCAGAATCAACTTCGCGATTTTTGTTGTCATCTCTAAATACGGCGAGAGTTAGTCCACCCAGTTTGACGCATTCAAACTCGGCATTAAGCGTACACAAAGTCCATACGTTAGAATTTGTTACCGCGAGGCTTCGCGTCAACTGAAGGGCACTTCGAATCTCGTGCACCTGACTATTAATCGACTGCTTGCCTGTTAGAGCAACCATCGAGGGCAGTGAAATGCTGATTAAAATAGAAGCAATACCGATGCAAATCAGTAATTCTAGAAGAGAAAAGCCCTCTTGCTGAGGGTTCATTTATGAAATCTCCCAACGCCATTTTTTAAATTTATTGGCTTAGGGTATTACTTAGGGGCGGCAAAAACCTAGTACTGGATCACAGTATGCGGTACTAACTAGATCTGATTAGAGCATTAATAGGTCTAGGTTTGGGGAAGATTATCTTGTAAAAAGCGCAACATATTTTCACCCATAACCTGCCGAATCTGTCGCTCAGTCAACCCAGCTTCAAGTAGCTCATGCGTAATCGCGACAAGCTCTGAGGTGTCAAACCCTGGTGTGATTGAACCATCAAAATCAGACCCCAGAGCGACATGACCCGCCCCGACTAACTGAATACCATATTGAATAGCCGCGGCGACTGACTTGGGCGTATTATCACAAATCGCTCCATCCCAAAACCCAATAGCGATTAGCCCTCCTTCCTGCGCAATCTTTTGCATTAAGGAATCACTAATATTACGAGGCGACTCGCAGTGGCCATGAAATCCGGTATGGCTTACCAATAAAGGTTGGTCAGACAGTGCAAGGGTATCCCTAACTACGTTCTCAGAAGAGTGAGAAACATCAATCATAATATCAAGAGCCAGCATCTGGGTTACTGCCTGCCTGCCAAATTCAGACAACCCCAAGCCGCTTACCCCGTGGAGTGAACCCCCCAGTTTATTGTCGAAGAAATGTTGCAAACTCATCATGCGAAAACCGCTGTCATACAGCCTCTGGATATTATCTAAATTGCCATCTAAGGCGTGAGAGCCTTCGGTGCCCAACAACCCGCCAATGAGGCTTGGATTTAACAGGCGCCTTTGCAAAAATCCAGCAAGGTCAGTTTGCGATTGAATGAACATGAAATTTTTGTCATCGCGACGAGCTAAATTATGGATTTTTTCAGCCTGAAAAAGTGCTCTTTCGGTCAAGCTATTCCAGGTTTTAATCGGCCAACCCTGGACGACCACAAGAGAGGTGATATTGTCGCGAGCACTCGTTTTATTGCTGTCATAATTTTGACCTGCGGGCGACTTGGTCACTGTGGTAAACATTTGCAGGGCCATATTGCCCTGCTGCATGCGAGGAATATCTACATGACCGTAATCATGCTCTTTGGATAGATCACGATTCCACAAAGCGCTGTCGGCATGCCAATCACCAATCAATAAACTAGCATGGAGGGTTTTTGCTCGCTCAGACACACTGTAGGGTGAATGAGGCGAGACCCAGTTCGTGGTCCGTTCAATATAAGCCGGACCGAGGCTAAAGACCGCTATCACTAAGGCAACAAGCAAAGCCAACAAAATCAGAGCAACTTTTTTCATTATTTTCCCGTTTTAAATCAAAGTTTATAGCGGCTTAACTCGGAGGTCATGGTTCTAAGAACATTGCTAAGTTTGGCCGCTTTGATCTCATCATAAACATTATTGTCATGCTCTTCCATGTAAGCATTCTGGGCAATCTCCATCTGTACGGCATGAATATGCGCCTGAGGCTGACCATAATGACGAGTTATGTAACCACCCTTAAACCGGCTATCGCGAACCGCGGAGAACTGACTCTGCTGCATCAGCAAGAACAGTTGGTTTCCTATGCTTGCTTGGCAAGATAAGCCGTCTGCAGTACCTAAGTTTAGGTCGGGTAATGTTCCTATAAAAAAACGGGGTACTTGACTGGCAATGCTGTGGGCATCCCAAAGTAGAGCATAACCATGGATGGCTTTTATACGCTCAAGTTGCCTGGCAAGCGCGTCGTGATAAGGTTGCCAGTAGGTCTTAATACGCTCTTGTATCTGAGCTTTAGTCGGCGCCTTGCCGGGTAGATAAATATCCTGTTCGGCAAAGGTTGTTGTTGGACAGACTTCAGTCTCACTTTGCCCTGGATACAATGCAGAACCCTGACTAAACCGATTTACATCAACCAGGTAGCGAGAGTGATTTGCGGTAATCGTGGAAACGGTCATCTCTGCCAGAAAATCGTATAGACGAGGCACATGCCAATCGGTGTCCGGCAAGGGTAAAGCCGCTTGGGTGAAGGTTTTTTTTATCTCCTCTGGCACAGCGGTGCCTGAATGAGGAAAACTCACTAACAGCGGGCCGTTGCTCTCTGCGACGGAGACAACGTCCATACTTAAGAGGCTCCGGAAGGCAGTATATCGGCCACCATGGTATAAAAATAAGCCTCGCTGATAAGCTCTCTAGCGGCGTTGATATCTGGCGCAAAGAATCGATCTTCTGTGTACCTCGGGACCCGCTGACGCATCTGGTCAACCACTTTTTGTAACACAACTGAAGTGACATGCGGACGATGAAATTCAACGGCCTGCACTGCACTAAGTAACTCGACGGCTACCACATAGTCGGTGTTTTCGGTCATATCACATAATCTACGTGCAGCAAAGGTTGCCATACTGACATGATCTTCTTGATTGGCTGATGTGGGAATACTGTCAACGCTGGCAGGATGAGCCAGTGTTTTGTTTTCAGACACCAGAGCCGCGGCGGTCACCTGAGCGATCATAAAACCTGAATTAAGCCCGCTGTTTTCGACCAAAAAAGCGGGTAAGCCGCCATTCATATGGGGGTCAACGAGAAGGGAAATGCGTCGCTCTGAGATAGAACCAATTTCTGCGATGGCTAAGGCCAAGGTATCAGCAGCAAAAGCCACTGGTTCTGCGTGGAAATTACCCCCAGACAAGGCCTCTAGAGTGTCGGCGAAGATCAGTGGATTGTCGGTCACTGCGTTAGCTTCAATTTGGAGGGTCTTGGCAGCATTGTTGATTACGTCCAAACAGGCCCCCATGACTTGAGGCTGACAGCGCAGTGAATAGGGATCTTGTACCTTTCCACAATTGACATGAGATTCTAAAATATCACTGCCCTGCAGAAACTGCAGGTATTTTTCAGCTACCCTTATCTGCCCTGGCTGGCCACGCAGGTTATGTATGCGGGCGTCAAAAGGTACCGTGCTGCCTTTCATTGCATCGACTGACAATGCGCCAGTAACCAAAGCGGCGGCAAATACGTTCTCGGTTTCAAACAGCCCCGCCAAGGCCAGTGCCGTGGAGGTTTGAGTGCCATTAAGCAGTGCCAACCCCTCTTTTGGTCCTAGCTCGACCGCGATTAACCCACATTCGGCAAGCGCTTTTTCTGCAGTCATTAGTTGGCCTTTGTAGTGAACATCGCCCACGCCGATCAAGGACGCGGCTAAATGCGCTAAGGGTGCAAGATCACCCGAGGCGCCGACAGAACCTTTACTAGGAATGCAGGGCATAATGTCATGGTGGTATAGGTCTATCAGCAGCTGAACTACCTCAGGACGCACCCCAGAATAACCATGAGATAGACTAATGATCTTTAGCGCGATAATAAGCCTCACCACAGCAGAATCGATCAACTTACCCACGCCAGTGCAGTGGGAAAGAACCAAATTGCGCTGCAATAAGGCAAGTTGATCGTCAGCGATGCGGGTCTGGGCTAACAAACCAAAACCAGTATTGATGCCGTAAGCAGCCTCGCCTTTTGCGACAATGTCAGCGACTGCCTTGCAACTAACCTCAATATCTGCCCAAGCACTGTGGTCCAGGGTGAAAGGGGCATGGCCGGTATAGAGTTCTCTTAATTGGCCTAGAGTGGTTTCACCCGGTACAAGATTGATGGGTATAATTTTTTGTGTCATCGATCAACTTCCTGTTAACAATGTTAGTCGGCCACGCCAGTGCGAAGCATGGGCATATTGAGTCGTTTTTCCCTGGCGCAAGCGGCAGCATCTTCATAACCGGCATCGGCATGACGGACAACACCGGTGGCAGGATCGTTCCATAAAACACGCTCCAACCGGCGTTCCGCCTCTGGCGTACCGTCGGCCACAATAACGACACCCGCATGCTGTGAATAACCCATGCCAACACCACCGCCATGGTGAATAGAAACCCAGGTAGCCCCACTGGCGGTATTCAATAGAGCGTTGAGCAAAGGCCAATCAGAGACGGCATCAGAGCCATCTTTCATGGCTTCGGTTTCTCTATTTGGGCTTGCTACTGAACCTGAGTCGAGATGATCTCGACCAATCACTATAGGAGCCTTTAATTCGCCACTGGCAACCATTTGGTTAAATGCCATAGCTAAAAGATGGCGTTGCCCTAAGCCCACCCAACAGATGCGCGCGGGTAAGCCCTGAAAGGCAATACGTTCTCGTGCCATGTCCAACCAGTTGTGTAGATGCTTGTCATCAGGGATGAGCTCCTTGACCTTGGCATCTGTTTTGTAAATATCTTCAGGGTCACCACTTAATGCGACCCAGCGGAATGGACCAACACCACGACAAAATAAAGGTCGAATATAGGCCGGCACAAAACCAGGGAAATCAAAGGCATTTTTAATCCCCGCATTGAAAGCTTCTTGGCGGATATTATTACCATAATCAAATGTCGGAATGCCCATTTCATGGAAATCCAACAATGCTTGTACATGAATGGCCATAGACTTGCGTGCTTGCTCTGTGACTAAGGCTTGGTCGCTCTCTTGTAGCGTTTTCCACTCTTCAGGCGACCAACCAACCGGCAGATAACCATGAATAGGGTCGTGGGCAGACGTCTGGTCGGTAACCGCGTCGGGCCGAATACCTCGGGCAACCATTTCTGGCAAAATTTCTGCTGCGTTTCCTAGCAGACCTACCGATAGCACCTCACCCTTAGTGATAGCGGCGTTAATCATGTCCATCGCCTCGTCTAAACTGTAGGCTTTTTTGTCCACATAGCCGGTGCGTAGACGGAAGTCAATATGAGCCTCTTGACACTCCACCGTCAAGCTGCAGGCCCCGGCCAAAGTTGCCGCTAGAGGCTGAGCGCCACCCATTCCACCCAGGCCCGCGGTTAAAATCCAGCGACCCGATAAGTCACCGTTGTAATGCTGGCGACCCATCTCTACAAAAGTTTCATAGGTTCCCTGCACGATGCCCTGACTACCAATGTATATCCAAGAACCTGCGGTCATCTGTCCATACATGGCCAGACCTTTACGGTCGAGTTCGTTAAAGTGCTCCCAAGTAGCCCAATGGGGCACTAAATTGGAGTTAGCGATTAATACCCGAGGAGCTTCACTGTGGGTTTTTGCCACCATGACAGGCTTACCGCTTTGAATCAAAAGGGTTTCATCTTCATTAAGCTCTCGCAGACATTCGACGATCTTGTCGAAGCATTCCCAATCACGAGCCGCCTTGCCGATACCGCCGTACACCACCAGGTCCTCAGGTCGCTCTGCCACGTCTGGATGCAGATTGTTCATGAGCATCCTCAAGGGCGCCTCTGTGGTCCAATGTTTAGCGGTCATCTGTGTTCCCGTGGGCGCTTTCACCACTCGTGGTCCCGTCGTCGAATCTGTCTTAGCCATGTTTAAACCTCTATCAATTGAACGCTGTGCTCAATAGCACCTGTATAATGTTGTCTATACAAGCAAAGATATTCTATACTGCTCTCAGGTGCAACGTTTTTTGACAATTAAAATGAGAAGAGTTTGCTAATGAAGAATCACGACAGCTTATGGATCAACGCCACCCTCACCGTGGTAACCGAACAGGGCCTGCCCGAGACCATCAACCATGGGGCGATTGCCTGTAAAAATGGGTTAATCAGTTACCTATCATCAATGGCCGATCTCCCGCAAAGCCCTGACCAGATGGCCGACCGAGTCATAGATGTGGCGAGTGCGTGCATTACACCCGGCCTGATTGATTGCCACACCCATTTAATCTTTGGTGGCAATCGTGCCGAAGAATTTAATTTGCGCTTGCAGGGGCAATCCTATGAGCAGATAGCTAAACAGGGTGGCGGCATTATGAGTACCGTCAAGCAAACGCGTGCAGAGTCCGAGCAGACGCTAGAAGACTCTGCCCGCAGACGGCTTGAGCAGTTATTAGCCGACGGGGTAACCACAGTAGAAATAAAATCGGGTTATGGCCTCACCACGGCTGATGAAATGAAAATGTTACGCGTTGCCAGACAGCTGGGCAAGTCATCACCAGTGACCGTCACTACCACCTTTTTAGGCGCTCACGCCTTACCTCCAGAGTACAGTGACCGACGTTCTGAATACATAGACCTAGTCTGCAATGAAATGCTACCCAGCTTGCATGCGGAAGGCCTTATCGATGCAGTCGATGCCTTTTGTGAGGGAATTGCCTTTAGCATTGAAGAAGTTGAATCTGTATTTGCCGCAGCAACCGCATTAGGCTTGCCAGTTAAGCTGCATGCCGAACAATTATCCAACTGCGGTGGGGCTGAGCTAGCAGCAAAATATGGGGCCCTATCGGCTGATCATTTGGAATATCTTGATGAAGCTGGAGCTGCAGCTCTCGCCCGCAGTGGTGGTGTTGCGGTGCTATTACCTGGCGCTTTTTACATGCTTAGAGAAACTCAAAAACCACCCGTGTCATTACTGCGCGAACATAGTGTGCCCATCGCCTTAGCCACAGATGCAAACCCGGGCAGTTCGCCGGCGTTGTCAGCGCGTTTAATGATGGTCATGGGATGTCAGGAATTTGGCCTAACACCGCAAGAAGCGCTCCACGGTATGACCATTAATGCCGCCAAGGCCTTGGGGATGGCTGATGATATTGGATCACTTCAGCTAGGTAAAGCCGCTGATTTAGTTCTGTGGCAAGTCGAGCAACCCTCAGAGCTAGCCTATTGGTTAGGCGGTAATTTGGTGCAATCAGTAATAAAAGCTGGTGAGTCTATTTACCCTGAGAAATAATCCATCAGCTGTCTCTTTTTATGGTCTCGGTGAGAGAAAAAGACTGAGCCGAATGATACAGATGAGCCACAGACACCAGCTTTCCAGACGACCAAGTACGCCGATCAAGAATAAGACAGGGAACGTTGTCGTCCATCTGTAATAATTTCTTAATGGTTGCACTAGGCATAGCTGCACGCACCGTGTGCTCTACCTTATGAAGTGGCACATTCGCTAGTAAATAGGCCGCTGGTGTAGTCTGTTTGAGATCGATACTAATATACTCAGGGGCTGCTTGTGAATTGACATAACGGTCCTCGACCTGGAGCATTTTGCCATCTTCCTGATGCACAATAAGGCTGTGATAAACAGATTTTACGGTATTAGGCAGCTCCATTTCATTGGCCACTGCACTGGTCAGAGTTACCGATTCATGGGTGACAACAATATTGCTATAACTATGGCCACGCTCACGAACTTCTTCGGCAATATTTCGCACCTCGACCAGATGCCCTTTGGTTTGGACTTCGGCGACGAAGGTGCCAACACCAGCAACTCGGGTTAGTAGTCCTTCATAGGCCAACTCCTTGAGCGCTCTGTTAGCCGTCATCCGTGATACCTTTAGTTCTGCTACCAGCTGGTTCTCTGATGGGACCCGACTGTTAGGCAGCAATTCCCCATGCTCAATTTTCTTCAAAATGTAGTCTTTTACTTTTTGATAGAGAGGAGCGATAGAATTATCGGTATTAATCATAGATAGCAGTCCAAGCAATAAAAATAGGTTTCCTGTATATACAGGTTTCGGCTATATTATAAGAGTCGGACACTAACAAGCAATAGAAGGTCATATATTCACCATGCCGCAGCAGAATTACCTTATTAAAAAAGCGCTACTCAGCGATGGCTGGGCAGAAAATGTTCGACTCAGCGTCAGTGACGATGGTTTCATATCAGGCCTATCAAAAAATGCCCATGCAGAACCAGGCGACCAGCGTCTTGGTATTGTCATCCCCGGTCTTGTCAATTGCCACAGTCACTCCTTTCAACGGGCCATGGCTGGTCTCACCGAATACCAAGTATCCTCCACAGATACTTTTTGGTCGTGGCGAAAAACCATGTATCGCTTTGCCAATTTAGTTTCACCTGAAGCTCTCCAAGATATTGCCAGTTATCTCTATTTGGAGATGATCAAACAGGGTTACACCAGTGTTGCTGAGTTTCATTACCTTCATCATCAACCCGATGGAACAGCCTATTCATCAGTCAGCCAACTGTCGCAGTCGATTATTAATGCAGCCAATATCGCAGGTATCAATCTAACCCTGTTACCCGTCCTTTACATGAACTCAGGATTTGGCGATTTGGCTCTATTAGACGATCAAAAACGTTTCGGTAATTCGCTAGAGAGCTATTTGGCACTGCACGACGAAGCCACTCGGTATTGCTCGGAGCAAAGTCAACACAGCGTTGGCATGGCCTTGCATAGCCTCCGCGCAGTGCCAGCCAAACCTATGCGTGAAGTGATTAGCCACTTTAACCGCAGGGGCAACCAGGGCCCGATCCATATTCATATTGCAGAGCAGACACAGGAAGTAGAACAATCGATTAAAGCCTTGGGTAAAAGACCTGTGGAATGGTTATTAGATAATCACCCTATCGATAAGCAGTGGTGCCTCATCCATGCCACCCATATGACATCAGAAGAAACCGCCGGAGTAGCTAAATCCGGTGCCACAGTAGGTATATGCCCGACCACCGAGGCTAATCTTGGTGATGGACTATTTCCACTACGCGAGTATTTAGATCATGGAGGCCATATTGCTATTGGTTCTGATGGCAACACCTGCACCAATCCCATGGAAGAACTGCGCTGGTTAGAATATGGTCAACGTCTGCTCAGTCGCACCCGCAACATCGCCGCTAATGACAGAGAGCGGCATACCGGAAGCAGCCTTCTCGGTCAATGCTTAGCAGGCGGCGCTCGCTCTATTGGAAAAAACACCGGCACCCTCAAGGTCGGCTATCGAGCCGATCTTCTGGTGCTAGACGAGCATTCGGCAGACCTCAGCGGCATTGCTAAGGAGTTTGTTGTCGACACTCTAGTCTTTGGAAGCAGTCATTCACTAATCAAAAGTGTGATGATCAATGGCGCATGGCAAATCACAGACTTTCATCATGCCAATGAATTGCAAATCACAGAGAAGTTTATTTCTGCAACGCGTGAACTGCGAAGCCAAGATGCCAACTAGGTTGGCTAAATTAGTGCGCTGACGATCTGAGTTATAGTCGAGAAGAAGATAGAAACATAGGCAATTGAATAGTTTCATCCGCTCAACGCTTTTTTTTGCAGTCGCTATTCAAAGAAACTGATGATAAAGCTCAATCGACTGGTGATAACAACTTTCGAAATGGATTTTAGCTTCAGCGGAAAACGTCTCGCCGGTATATTCCGTTTTCCACAGTCTTTTATCCCTGTCGATCTGCACCCCAAAGCGCTGTTCTACAAAATCTTGCGCCTCATGATAACGATCAAAGACAAACACCCTGTCGACGCGTAACTCATTATCAATATGGGTGAATTTATATTGATCAATATAGTGATCGACGTTTTTCATGGTGAGGTTTTTATCACCGAGAATAAAATAGTCTAAGGAAGGGATGTCAGCATTTTTTCGCAGTTGATTGTATAGGCTGATTAGCTGATCAAAGGGATTTCTCAATACGGTGAATTTAACATAGTCATCAATAGCTAGATGTTGATCATAATCTGAAATAAAACTATGTGGATGCCCACCCTGCCCTTTAACCTTTTTCTTGAAATGCCCGTGCACCGTATACTTTTCATAAGATAATAGATCGATCTTATGGTCTTCTTCCTGTTGAAAATATTTCTTACAGATGGCGTGCTCTAAACTGGTTCCACCGGTTTTGGGGATATGGACTAATAAATGCTTGTTGGGAAAGAACATATGAAATTGAGCCTTTAAAAACGAGTTCATCGTCGATTAATAATGTGAACCATAAGTTGTTCTTTCTCAAAAGAAAAGACATGGCAAACATTAGTTCAAAATAACTGCTGCTTTTAGATAAAGAAGGCGGGTAAAACACCCATACTTGAACTGTGGACCCCTTACAGTTAGACAGTCGCGATCCACTTCGAAACGAAGGAATGACAAGAGTGTTATAACTCAAAAAATCTTTAGCTTAAACCTAGTCTGTAAACTAAGAAAATTGCATCCTAAAATAACGTCGTATTTAGATCATATTAAGTTTGATTTTGAGGCAAAAGAACAACAACTGAGATATTCATTGGCAGATGTATAACCTCTTGGTAGAATGCCCCCATCACGTGCCTGGGAGCATAACTCAGCTGGTTAGAGTGCCATCATGACATGGTGGAAGTCGTTGGTTCGAATCCAACTGTTCCCACGTGATTTAAGTCTTCTCTCTCTTCATTTCACCAATACGCGTAATCCGACAGGTCAAAATTTTCGTTGCTCTGTTGTTAAAAGCTCTTGCACAGCAATCATAAACTAGAAGTCCACCATAAAAACGATGATTACCAAACTGTGAATTAAGCAAACTTTATCGTCCTACTTTCTTCCAGGCATAAAAAAACCTCTCAATGACCCGAGAGGCTTCAGTCAGTCTAAACCAAGCGTTACTTGCTAGTACTCGGCTATAACTTTGTCTAATACAGAACCCTTTATGCTGGAGGATCTTTTCTCCCACCTAAGTAAAATATCTTTCTTTGCCGCAGCTTCTTTAGCTTTACGCGCGGCCGCCTCTGGAGTATCAATCCACTGGTCTAACTCTACGTTATACACAGTATCTTTCACACCAAGGGCACCCTTCTGCTTAGGTGGCTCAGTATTCTCTATAGCGTGAGCATGGAACTGCTTCCCTTCCTTAGAATCTTTCTCTAAGTCATTCATTACCTCCAACCATGCTTTAAGCTGTGCAACAACCATATCGCACTTTATTAGGGCTCTTGAAACAGGCTCTCCATTTGTCTTATTACCCTCACCATCTGTCGCAGGAATCCAAGGCATAAACTTATTTCCGCAAGGAATTCCAACCCAGACAAGCTCATCCTTACCAGGGGCACCCAAATTAGATTTGTGAACCTTCCAGCAGGCCGATGCCTTAGCAGTAACATAAACACCATCTCTAACTTCAGGAACAGCTCTAGGGCTTAAATTACCATCAGAATCTATAAACGCTGCTAGAGAAATGTCATTGTCGATCAATTCTTGGGGTTGAAATCTAAACTGTGCTTCATCAATACTTTTCGCGATAGAAGCCATAGTTCTAGCGTGAATGCGCTCAAAAATAGGTAAATGCTTATCACTTGGCTTGGCCTTCTTTCGGCCTGGCGTTTGTTGTACTTCAGCAATTAACTCTAACATTCTTTTTTCTCCTTTCATTAATTTATATTTAGTCTACTATATATTTATAACTATGTCTAACGTAGCATTTATCTCTTGTTAAATTATAATTTTTTATATTGTTATTTTACTAATTTATCTTTCAATTATAATGAAATACTTTCAATTATATTAGCAGGCTAACATTTATCTATATTTTTCCTTCCTTTCTTCTACCCAAGTATATAGAGCTTATACTGGCTCTGGGCGGTTAAGACATTCCACCACCGTCTGACCGCGCTTAGTGATAGACTATCGTAAAATTAGTTTAACTGACCCTTTCATCTCCCTATGACCCCTGACGATAGAGCTAAAAGGAAAAACAACTTTGATCATAAAAAGAGCCTAAACTTCAGACTTCAATACCCTGCCTGATTAGATTAAAAAAATGGCTTCGTTTAAGCTAAGGTAAGCCACGTGCGAATTATCCACATTCAATCATTTGTATAGTCTAAACTAGGCATCTAAATATTAATGACTCACTATAAAAGGTAAACCATGAAAAATGCGCTTTCAAAAAGCCTTGCACTCATTACTGTAATGACCCTAGGTGCCTGTGGTGAAAAGGCTGAGACTCCCGGAGACATAAACCTACCCAACAAAAACCCCTATCCATCTACCTACCAAATACCTGAGAGCCCTGCATTTGCTCTAATCGGCGCCAATATACTCACCGGTGAGGGTACAGAACTTACTAACACTGACCTGTTGATAGCGAATGGAAAGATCGTAGCCATTGGCGCTGCACTGGATATAGAACCCGATACTATTAAGATAGATGCCAAAGGTAAATGGGTAACGCCAGGACTCATTGACGTGCATTCTCACATGGGTGTTTACCCCTCTCCTAGCACCTCCAACCATTCAGATGGCAATGAAATGACGTCGCCAGTAACCGCGGAAGTCTGGGCGGAGCACTCGGTTTGGCCTGAAGACCCCCAGTTTGAAAAGGCACTGGCCGGCGGCGTGACGACGGTTCAGATTCTTCCCGGTTCTGGCAACCTCATTGGTGGACGCGGTGTGACCCTGAAGAATATTCCGTCTATAACCGTACAGGGAATGAAATTTCCCGGCGCGCCTTACAGTCTTAAGATGGCCTGTGGTGAAAATCCAAAACGCGTTTACGGTAGCCGCAACACTCTCCCGTCGACACGGATGGGTAATATGGCAGGCTACAGAGAAGCCTGGATTCAAGCGACTGAATATAAAAGATCTTGGGATGACTATGTTACGGACTCCCAAGCGGGCGAAGATGTTGACCCACCCAGTAGAAATCTACGTCTAGAGACTTTAGCCGGTGTTTTAGAAGGCGATATTCGTATTCACAACCACTGCTACAAAGCTGACGAAATGGCGCAGATGATCGACATGTCCAAAGAGTTTGGCTACAAAATTGCCGCTTTTCATCACGCGGTTGAAGCCTACAAAGCAGCGCCAATACTAGCAAAAGAAGGCATTTGTGGTGTGATGTGGGCCGATTGGTGGGGCTTTAAACAAGAAGCCTTCGATATGGTACGGGAAAATATCGCCCTGGTAGACTACGCCAAGGCATGTGCTGTCATTCACTCAGACGATCCCATTCAGGTACAACGACTTAATCAGGAAATCGCTAAGGCCATGAGTGCTGGCAACCGCATGGGTTTAAATATCGATGCGGCTAAAGCGATCACCTGGGGAACCATAAATGCGGCAAAGTCACTGGGTTTAGATAATCAAATAGGCTCTTTGGCGGTGGGTAAAAACGCCGATATTGTGCTCTGGACTAAACACCCTTTAAGCATTTATAGCTTGGCACAAAAAGTGTGGATTGACGGTAATCTTCGATTTGATCGATTTGATAAATCTGTGCAACCCACCAGCGACTTTAACCTCGGTATTATTAGCGCAGGAGAGGCTCGACCATGAAAAATAACTTACTCTTTATACTTCTTTTGTTCACCTCTCTCACGACCAGCGCAGGCTCGATTCTCATTAAGGGGGCCGACATATACAGCACTAATGGAGTCTTACCCCAGAGTAATCTCTACATAGACAATGGGACAATTACCGCCATCGGCAGAAACACACCCCTGACCGCAGATCTAGAGATAAATGGTGAGGGTATGAGCATTACCGCAGGGCTATTTAACGCCTCAACGCACATAGGTACCGTTGAGGTGAGCGCTATTAGTCCAACGGTGGATTTTTATTCGGAAAATGAGGCAGTCACTGCGTCACTGCGAATAGCTGACGCCTTTAATCCTCGGTCAACACTAATACCTCACAACAGAGTCCATGGATTAACCCACGCTTTATTAGTTCCTGAGTCAGGTACTAATTTATTTTCTGGTCAGGTCGGTTTAGTACAATTAGGCAATCAGCCCAAGGTCATCCACGACAGCCTTGCTATGGCATTAGATTTTACCGAGTCCGGTATCAGACTAGCGGGTAACTCTCGAGCCGCTGCGCTGGTGCAACTGCGCCAAGCCTTAGACGATGCAAAGGATTTTTCACGCAATAGAGCGGCGGCTATGGCCGGTGATCACCGCGACTATATTCTTTCTTACGCCGACTTGTCGGCCCTTGAGTCAGTGGTTAATGGCGTCAAGCCGCTACTGGTTAAGACCCACCGCGCCAGCGACATTACGACCATTTTAGCCCTAGCCAAAGATTTCCAGCTAAAGTTGATTTTGTCTGGCGTCATTGAAGGATGGATGGTTGCTAGTGAGATCGCCGAAGCCGGCGTACCGGTGATAATGGACCCGATTCATAACCTGCCAGAGAGTTATGAGTCTTTAGGGGCACGACTTGATAACGCCAAATTATTGTCTGATGCGGGCGTGACGCTGTTGCTTACTGGAATGGGCGGGCAAGACACCCATAATGCTTATCTAGTGAAGCAGTCCGCTGGTAATGCTGTTGCCAACGGCCTACCTAAATCTGTGGCCATTGCCGCCATGACCTCAAACCCGGCTAAGGTGTTCGGCGCTACGGTCAGCGGTGACATCGCAGTGGGGGAAATTGCTGACTTGGTGTTATGGGGCGGCGACCCTTTGGAGATGACATCTGAGGCACAGTTGGTGCTAATCAACGGTGAAGTAATCCCGATGGAGAGTCGCTCTTTTCAGCTCCGTGATCGTTACTTTAAGCGCTTAAAGAAAAACTAATCATCTAGTTCAAAGATGGTTTTGCCTCTCGCTATAGTCCTCTCTACCTTGATATCTAATAACTCGGTAGTCGGCATGGCGAGCGGGTTTTTGCTCAAAATAACCAAGTCTGCTTGTTTACCCACATCAATTGTTCCTTTGATATCTTCTTCAAAATATTGATAAGCGGCATTAATCGTAACCGCCTTGATAGCCTCTAGCGTTGAAATGCGCTGCTCTTGCCCCAACAGCTGCCCGCTTCGTGTGAGTCGGTTAGTGGTTGCCCAAAGTAAACGAATCATATCCGGCGGCACGATGGGAGCATCGTTATGAAGTGTAAAGATAATGCCTTTTTCTAGACTGCTCGCTGTTGGGCTAATACGACTAGCCCGCTCTACCCCAAAAACCGAATCTCGGTGCCAATCTCCCCAGTAAAATGTATGTGCTGAGAAAAATGAAGGAATGGCTTTCATTTTTGCCATGAGGTCAAGCTGGTCCTCGCGCACCGTTTGGGCATGAATCATCACGGTACGATGATCGGCTAAATCTGCCATATCGATGCTACTTTGTAAGGCATTAACAAACAGATCAGCCGCAGCATCACCATTGGCATGAGCCAAGATGGGCACGCCTGCGTCTATGAATTTAGCAAAAAGCCCGTCTACCGATTCTGAGGGCATGATCGGATAACCACGATAATCCTGGGCGGCGCCCTTCGGAGGCACCTTATAGGGCTGGGTTAAATAGGCTGTTTTTCCTTGAGGCGAACCATCTAAAATCATCTTAACGCCGCCAACCCTAAAACCATTTTCATAATCGCCCAATATCGGAAGTGCTGGACTATTCTCTCCGAGGTATGTCTGATCAACAAGCTGGTAAGACACGACGTCAATAGGAAAAGGTTTTTCGCTGGACGCAGATCTTAGTTGCCTTATAACATCTAGAGACGAAGCGCCGTCCTGCGCCGTGGTGATACCATAACTGGCATAATCAAGCAGACCCTCACGTATCTGCTCATTTGTGTCTGCCGTCGATTTAATAAAGGCCTGAATAGCGAAGCCCGCTGTCTCCTCTAACACCCCATTAGGTTTTTGGCTGTTTCCCCATCGCCGAATCACACCGCCTGGAGGATTGGGCGTATTTTCATTAATTCCTGCAATCTCCAGCGCCTTAGAATTAACCGCCGCTAGATGGCCTGACACATGAATTAACAAAATAGGGCGAGAGGCTGAGACCTTATCTAGATCGTTTGTGGTCGGATGTCGTTTTTCAGCCAGCAGAGAATCATCGTAACCCATTCCCACAAGCCAATCGCCTTCAGCTAGGGCGCTGGAGGCCTGATAGTTTTTCAGGGCCGCTACTAATCCGTCCATGTCCTCGACCGGCCCAACCGGGGGAGAAGACACGTTTGCCATAGCAGAAACTCTGGCGTGAAATGAAATGTGGCCGTGAGCGTCAATAAAGCCAGGCAATAGGGCTGAGTCCTCTAAATTGACTACCTCAGCGGCCTGCCCATCCCAGTCGTTCCTCTGACCCACAAAAATAATGGTGTCGTCTTTAACTGCCACGAAATTGGCCGGTCCAGATTGTTCGCTAAGCGTAATGATATTGTCGCCATAGAAAGCTATATCGGCTTGCGGCGCCTCGTTGTTTTTGGCTGCATCTAAAGCAGATTCATCACAACCACTAAGCATCAATAGCGGCAGAAGTATGGTTGCTCGAATATCAGTTAAACGGATCAATATCTTTCCTCTCTATTAATGGATAAACTTTTTGTACCAGTATACAAAAAGATAATAACGTCGTTTGAATAAAAACATAATTTAGTAGAGATAGATGGTTTTCTTATCTAGCGGAGATTTAGCCGGCGCAAATTCTGCGGCAGAGTCTAACAGGCCGCTGACCGATGCTAGGGAAAAGGCATGAGAAGCTATCGTTGCCCCGCTTGAAAATACCTAGCAGGCTAGGCTTTTCTCTCTCAGCTTTCCGAGCAGGTCGCGAGTCTGGGCCGCCTCTTCAAACTCAAGATTTCGCGCATGCTGGTACATCTTTTCTTCCAGGCGCTTAATCTCTTTGGTGACGTTTTTAATCGGCTCTGCACCAATCACATCATAAGCAGCATTAGCTTCTGCCGCTTGCCGATCACGACGATTTTGTCCGGTGGCTGCATAGGCGCCTTCCATAATGTCTTTAATATCTTTAACAATACTGGTCGGTGTGATGCCATGTTTTTCATTGTGTGCAACCTGGGCCGCTCTGCGACGATCTGTCTCGTCCATAGCGCGCTGCATAGCACCGGTAATTTTGTCGGCATACAGTATGGCTTTGCCACTAAGGTGTCTCGCGGCGCGACCGATGGTTTGAATGAGAGACTGCTGTGAACGTAAAAACCCCTCTTTATCCGCGTCAAATATGGCCACTAAAGACACCTCAGGCATATCAAGGCCCTCACGCAACAGGTTGATGCCCACCAGCACATCAAACTCCCCTAAACGCAGATCACGAATGATCTCAACACGCTCGACGGTGTCTACATCAGAATGCAGATATCGCACTCGAACACCATGCTCGTCGAGGTATTCGGTAAGGTCTTCAGCCATACGCTTGGTAAGCACTGTAATCAGTATGCGCTCATTTTTTGCCGCCCTGACTCGAATTTCAGACAGCGCATCATCTACCTGCGATGTGGCTGGGCGTACTTCTATGATAGGGTCTAGTAACCCCGTTGGTCGCACTACCTGTTCAACAATCTGCCCAGCATTGGCCTCTTCATAGCGGCTTGGGGTCGCAGACACAAAAATCATCTGTGGCGCTAGCGCCTCCCACTCATCAAAGCGCAGCGGCCGATTGTCCAACGCAGAGGGCAACCTAAACCCGTATTCAACCAGAGTTTCCTTTCGCGATCGATCGCCCTTGTACATGGCACCCAGCTGGGGAACCGTGACATGGCTTTCATCGATAATCATCAAGGCGTTGTCAGGCAGATAATCAAATAGCGTCGGTGGCGGCTCTCCGGACTCACGCCCGGACAGGTAACGAGAATAATTTTCAATACCGTTGCAGTACCCAAGCTCACGCATCATCTCTGTGTCGTAGGCAACCCGCTCGCCCAGGCGTTGAGCTTCTACTAGCTTGTCCATCGACCGCAGTTGCTCAAGACGCTCTTTAAGCTCCTCTTGAATTAGATCAGCAGCAGCAATAACTTTTTCGCGAGGGGTCACATAGTGAGTCTTTGGATAGATTGTCACCCGCGGTATTTTGCGCAAAACCTCACCAGTAAGGGGATCAAACAGCGTAATCCTTTCTATTTCATCATCAAACAACTCAATACGCACCGCTTCGTAGTCAGAATCTGCCGGGTACACATCGATAACATCGCCACGCACGCGATAAGACGATCGGTCAAACACCGCGTCATTGCGGCGGTACTGAAGTTCGGCAAGACGTCGCAAGATATCTCGCTGGCCAATCTGTTCGCCGCGAGACAGGTGCAGCATCATCTTTAGATATGATTTAGGGTCACCCAAACCATAGATTGCAGAGACAGTTGCAACCACAATCACGTCCTTCCGCTCTATGAGTGATTTAGTCGCCGATAACCGCATTTGTTCAATGTGAGAATTAATCGACGAGTCTTTTTCAATAAAGGTGTCAGAGGATGGTACATAGGCTTCTGGCTGAAAATAATCGAAGTAGGAAACAAAGTACTCCACCGCATTATTTGGGAAAAAACTTTTAAACTCGCCATAAAGCTGGGCAGCCAAAGTTTTATTGTGCACCAACACGATGGTTGGACGTTGCACCTCCTCGATGACTTTAGCTACCGTAAAAGTCTTGCCCGAACCGGTGACGCCTAATAATGTCTGACCTGAGAGGCCGTTCTCTAAACCCTCAACCAGCCCTTTGATCGCAGCGGGTTGATCTCCTGCGGGGGAGTACTTACTGACGACGGTAAAGGGTCGCACCGCACTGATGTCGATTTTACTTAGCAAGGGGCATTACCGGCCATCTGCTCCGGTTCTGCGGATGCAGCACAAACATCGGCAAAATATTCAGTATTCTTTTTACCCAGATTGTCGATCAAAGCCTCAACACCCTTATCTTCCAGTATGTCTCGATACTTATGTTTTTTAATCGCAACATAAGTAATGCCTTTAACTCGCACATCAACCGCTCTCCAGGTATCTACCGAGGTACGCTTTATCAACAGATCAAGATTAATATCTGGTAACACGGGAGATTCCATAAGCACCTGCACCCACCCCATGCCCTGCTCTTCGTTAACCACAACATCAACAATTTTAAAAATCTGGCCGCCATAACTTTCAAGCCCTTCAAAGGCATAGCGAATTAAAGTCTTATTGACAGACTCGGTTAATGCATCTCGTTGTTCGGAGTCCAAATCTTCATAACTTGCCTTACCCACCAATGCTCGAGTAGTCGATGAGGTATCCCATAAGCCTATTACCGTTGAGGTTAAAAAGTTGTGGTATGCAACGGGATTTTCAATATACATCTCTTGCTGGTTAGCCAGTTGGTCAGTCACTGAATTAAACAGTGTTTCAAATTGACGTTCTACTAACTGTTTAGCACCAAGACTTTGTTGATCAACGACAACCCTGTCTTCAAACACCGGTTCTGCCAACTGCGGCTCAGCAACACTGGTAAGAGATAACAGCAACATAGAAACCGTCGCTATCACTGGTACAAAAACCGACAAAAACAAAATCTTCATCCTTTATTTCTTCCTTTTTTTGAGCCATCGCTGACTTCAGATTTTTCCTACTTTCAAGGCCACTAAAATATATCAGCAAGCCTTAGGCGGGCAACAGGCCATTCTAGACTTTTTCGTCGAACATGTAAGCATAGCATCACTGAAAAAGAAGCCTTTTAATATCTTCTAAGGAAATTGTTGACTCCTTTAAGTGGGGTGCTAAAATGCGCGGCTTCTACACGACTTACCATTCCGAAGTAGCTCAGTGGTAGAGCAGTTGACTGTTAATCAATTGGTCGTTGGTTCGAACCCAACCTTCGGAGCCAAATAAAAAAAGGGCTGCACATTGGTGTGGCCCTTTTTTTTGACATTACCAAACTCAGTAATTTCGATTAACAACATAAACATCTTTGCCTAAATAGCCTGACACTGCACCCGCTCCATTTTCTCAATGACCATAACTCTACCGGTGATTTGAAACGCGCTATGACAAACAATGAGCATTAAAACCAACTAAGATTGTCGCAAAGTGTAATGCCATTTATTTATTACACTAAGTATAGATAAATAATCATTATTGAGTTAATATAATTCTTCTTTTACATTTTGCGGCACACTTATGTCTCAAGAACAATTCGAGTCACAGCATAAAAGCGATCTTCTGGCCTCTGGCCCAGACAGAATATGGCGTCTGGAAGATATAAGGCTTTTAATGGAAGGTAGAGGCGAAAGCCTCATCAAGCGCACACTTGAGCGTCGGATATCTGGCACCCCATGGCTTAAGAGTGCCTGCCAACCGAGCGAGCAGAAAGACGAATCAAACCGACCTGCAATTCAGCTTGTACTCGACGCTTTGGTCTCACAAGCCAGGAAGAAACGTAGGGCCTCCTTATTTGTGCAGCTACATCATCTCCCTAACGCCAATAGCAATCAGCCCCAGCAATCTAACCTATTGGTAGCTGAAGACGGTAAAGGAGCCAAACGCTGGTGCTGCCTGCCCGATGGAGAAATTTCATCGGTATTTGAGGGGTTAAAGGTCTTGGCCGATGCTAGACCTACCATTTTCTTCCCCTCTGGAAGCCTTGTAGCCACCTGTCGTGAACTGAAGCGACAACAGCATAATCTTGGCGATGGCATCGACATAGCGATTGGTCACTTTCCTGAGCGCATTATCTCTAATCACGATTACTTGCCGGAGACGAAAGTCATGGCTCAACCCCAGCAAACGAAACTTTCACACCTAGATCGCCTTGAGGCCGAGAGCCTGTATATTATTCGAGAAGTCATGGCCCATGCGGAAAACCCGGTAATGCTCTACTCAATGGGTAAAGATTCTGCCGTCATGCTGCATCTGGCTCGCAAAGCCTTTTATCCCAGTCCACCGCCATTCCCCCTCATGCATATTGACACACGATGGAAGTTTCAAGCCATGTATGACTTTCGTGACAGCATGGCAGAAGCCGCCAATATGGACCTTATTGTTCACATCAACCCGGAGGGAATCGAAAAGAATATCAACCCCTTTGACCATGGTAGTGCGCTGCATACAGACATCATGAAAACCCAGGGACTAAAACAAGCGTTGGATCTACACAGGTTTGACGTGGCCTTTGGCGGGGCAAGACGAGATGAGGAAAAGAGCAGAGCCAAAGAACGTATTTTTTCCTTCCGTAGCAGCAGTCACCGCTGGGACCCAAAGAATCAGCGGCCAGAACTGTGGAACCTCTATAACTGCCGTAAAGCGCCAGGCGAGAGTGTTCGAGTATTCCCCCTGTCAAACTGGACCGAGCTTGATATCTGGCAGTATATTTATCGGGAGAATATTCCCATTGTGCCACTCTACTTCGCTGCCGAGCGTCCAGTAGTCAATCGTAATGGCATGCTGGTCATGATCGATGACGACCGAATGAAATTGCTTCCTGGAGAATCAATAGAACTCAAGAAAGTCCGCTTTAGGACATTGGGCTGCTACCCATTAACCGGCGCGGTTGAATCATCGGCCACCGATTTACCCCAAATCGTGCTGGAACTGCTGCAGAGCCGTACAAGCGAGCGGCAAGGCAGAGCAATCGACTCGGACGCCAGCGCCTCGATGGAAAAGAAGAAACAAGAGGGCTATTTCTAATGGCGAATCAATCAAACAGGACTAACTCTATAGACATTCAAGCCCGTGTGGATGCCTATATAGAAACACAAGCCCAACTCGATCTGCTGCGTTTTATCACCTGCGGGTCTGTAGATGATGGCAAAAGCACCCTAATAGGGCGAATGTTGTATGAAGCACAGTTGATCTTTGAAGATCAGGTCACATCTCTTCAAAACGACTCTAAAAAGATGGGCACCCAAGGTGGTGATATTGATTTTGCGCTGTTAGTGGATGGCCTAGCGGCAGAACGCGAACAGGGTATTACTATTGACGTGGCCTATCGATTCTTTAATACCGATCGCCGCAAGTTCATCGTTGCTGACACACCAGGGCATGAACAGTACACACGCAATATGGTCACCGGTGCTTCCACCGCCGACGTTGCCATCATCTTAGTTGACGCCAGCCAAGGGGTGCTTACTCAAACCCGTCGCCACTCCTTTATTGCCTCACTGCTGGGCATAGAACATGTGGTTTTGGCGGTCAACAAAATGGATTTAGTCGATTTTTCTGAAGCAGAGTTCAATGCAATCTGCGAAGAATTCCAGGCCTTGCGCAAGCACTTGGCCTTCAAGTCGGTTACCCCCATTCCGCTATCTGCGCTCAAAGGGGACAACGTGATCGAGCGGTCAGGACGAATGGATTGGTACCAAGGGCCCACGCTATTAGGATTTTTGGAAACCGTAGATATTCGTGAGAGACTTAGCCAACACCCCTTTCGGTTCCCGGTGCAATGGGTCAATCGGCCGAACGCAGACTTTCGAGGCTTTTCAGGTACCGTCGTCGCCGGCAGTATTCGACCCGGCGATGCGATCCGGGCATTGCCCTCGGGTCAAATGGCAACGGTTGACCGGATTGTGCTCTCGACCCAAGACTTAGATCAGGCGGTGACAGATCAGTCAGTGACCTTGACCCTAGATAGGGAGATTGATCTTTCTCGCGGAGACTTAATCGTCGCGGCAGACGCACCCTGCGAAGTGTCAGATCAATTTGAGGCAGAACTGGTTTGGATGGACAAAGAACCAGGTTATATTGGCCGGCGGTATCTATTACAGCTAGGAACCAGTCAGGCGAATGCCAGCTTATCGGACATCAAGTTCAAGTATGACATCAACACCTTTAAACAGTTACCCGGCAGAGAGCTTTCCCTCAACGAGATTGCTAATGTCCAGATCACCCTAGATGCCGAAATTCCTTTTGAAGCCTATACAGACTGTCCCGGCTTGGGAGCCTTTGTATTAATCGACCGCTACAGTAATGCAACGGTTGCCGCAGGGATGATTCGCTTTGCCCTGCGCCGCGCCTCCAACGTGCATCGGCAAGCGCTTTCTGTAGACCGGGCAGCACGAGAGAAGCTATCGGGGCACCGAGGGCGGGTGGCATGGCTAACTGGACTCTCAGGCTCTGGAAAATCAACCATTGCCAGCGCCGCCGAACAACTGCTCCACGAGCAGGGTTTTCGAACCTACATATTAGATGGCGATAACGTACGCCATGGCCTTTCAAAAGACCTCGGGTTTACGGTGGCTGACAGAGTAGAAAACATTCGCAGAATTGCAGAGGTGGCGAGACTGATGATGGACGCCGGTGTTATTGTCCTCACCGCCTTTATTTCACCGTTTCGCGCTGAGCGGGATATGGCAAAAAGCTTGTTCGAGGCTGACGACTTCCTTGAAGTATTTGTAGATATACCTCTGGCTATTGCCGAACAACGTGACCCCAAGGGTCTGTATAAAAAAGCCCGGCGGGGCGAGCTACCCAACTTTACCGGTATCGACAGCGACTACCAGCCACCCAAAACCCCCAGCTTAACGCTTAAAACGGGCGAACTGAGTGTCGCAGAATCCGCAAAAGCACTGGTCGAACTAATCACAACCCAAACGGAAAAGAAATGAGCATGCCAAACAAACGTCAACCATTCTATAGGGCTTGCTCATGTCACTCATTAGCACGTTAAAAGATCAGACCTCTCGCACCCGCAGCCTTGCAAAGGCCTTCACATGGCGCATCACTGCAACGCTAACCACCGCAATGATCGCCTACATTGTGACAGGAGAACTTAGCACAGCAGCGATAATCGGCGGCATTGAGTTCCTCCTAAAGTTTATTATGTATTACGGCCACGAGCGGGCCTGGAACGCGGTTCGCTGACATTAAAACTTATGAACTAGGCGCATTTGGCTCCGTATTTAAGTGCATTAGTTTGGGACCAAAAAAAGGGTTGCACAGTGTGCAACCCTTTTAAAGCGTTTAACTCAAACGATTTGAACTACTAACATCCGATAAAGGCATTTATCGGATGCTAAACACTTTGGCTTCGTTATGTTATTTTTTCATCTGACTGATCTTGCGCAGCTGATTAAAGGCCCTCTGCTCATAGCGCATTAATGTTCGATGCGCCTCGAACTTCTCATACAGTAAGCCCGGAAGATTGTTATCTTTTGTGACCTGCTTAGCGAGCAAAGCAACAACCGCCCTGCGCTCCGCTTGAGTGACACCAGACCCGGGATGGTCGAATTCGCGCACAAACTCCCCCACCGCCTCAATCGAAATATTACCCAAGCGATCTTCATTTAGCCTGTCGGTATAAGCCTTGTGCTTTGCCTCGATCACCTGACGGGAACTAAACAGAGCCTCAGCTAACGCATGAGACTGGTCATGGGAGTAACCGCTATTGATTAACTCTTGCGCGTAGGAGTGGAATTCAGGGGTGAGGTGGACATTAACAGGGGGAGAATCTGAGGAGGCAGTTGATGCAGATGCTAGGGAGACGCTGAGGCCATGTTTGGCGGAATTTTTTGCGCTACGAAGTTTACCCTCACTCGCCAAAGGGCCTGTGGATTTTTGCGCGTTCGCCCTATTGGCGACTAACTTCTCGACGCTGATCTTCATAGGATTGCTCAACGCGCTGTTCAAGTTGGGTGATTTCGAGGGACATTTTTTTAAGCAGCTGCGGCGCAAATCGGACCGACTCATAGGCCTGCATCAGCAAACGCATATTCTTAAATTGGCGTTCGATTAAGCGATCAATCACTTCTAACTCTTTAATGGTCTTGCGAACCGCCTCCGCTCTTACCGAGGCAAGGTTATAGCCTTTTGAACGCAATGCACTATCAAGATAAGCCTGGTCTTCAGGCTCAATAATTTCACCACTCCATGATTTAAATAACGCCTCAAACACGCGCAAGGAGGTCTTTTCGAGACCTACTAAGAAATCTCGACGATCTACTAAGCAGTTAGCCATTCTCATAACAATTAAGTGGTCTTTATCTTTTTGATAGGTCTTTACCCACCAAATCGAATCCGCCACCTGACGCACCAACTCACCCAGAACGCCAACGGGTGAATCATAGCTAGCCACAATATTATTAACATGCTCAATATACTCAGGCAGCTCGCTATAACTAGCCTGCTGAGGTAGTTTGATATCCTTTGATGCCGTCATATCAACAACCCATCATTTATTTAGACACATGCAGCGTGACGCCCGGATTTACTAGGGGGTCGCCTGTAAATTCAATTCCAGCCTGCTCTAGCGCGAACTTAATACTCAATATCGTAGAGGTATTACCTGCCGGAATACCGACCTGCATCTCATATCGACGAATGGTAGCGGGACCTACCCCGCTAGCCTTCGCAAGATCAGCAGCGCTCCAACTTAACATTGAGCGCCCTGCTTTAATTTGACAGACTGAAATCATTTATATATCATTATTGATGTATATTACATCGTTTATGTGAGTTTATTAACTACTAGGAAGATTAGCATGATTGACGATATTTTAGCTAAATTTGATGGCGCCTTTGCAGAAAATACCATCAGGGCCTACAGGTCTGATTTTATTCAATACCAAACCTGGTGCTCACACAATAAACTAGCCCCCATTCCAGTGTCAGCAGACACAATAGCAATTTATGTGGACTATCTTAGCAATATAAACAAAAGCGCCACCATTCGTCGAAGAATCAATAGCCTGGGCACAATACTAACTCTCTCTAAAAACCACGATCCCACCAAAGAGCCAGAGGTAGTACTTGCCCTAAAACGAATGCACCGAAAAATTGGTAGAGCACAAGAACAGGCCGCACCGCTCACCAAAATGTTACTCAACCAACTACTAACTAATTGCGACAACAGTATTAGAGGGATCAGAAATCAGGTTCTACTAAGATTGGGCTATGAAACGATGCGCCGACGATCTGAACTCTCCGCCTTCAGATTTGAGGATATATCCAATGCCCCAAACTGCAAACCAATTATCAAACTAAACTTCTCCAAGACCGATCAATATGGCGCTGGCAAAGTACTACCCATCAGTGAAGAGCTAACGATCCTTTTACACCTATGGAGAGAGATTTTAGGAAGTGACGGTTATATCCTGAGGTCTATAAACCGTCATGGGCATATTGGGAACAACCTACACCCAGCAAGTATAAGCACCATATTAAAAGCACTGCAAAAGGACTTGAAAATGGACTCCGATGAACAATCGCTCAGCGGTCATTCATTTCGGGTGGGTGCGGCACTGGACCTATTGGAGCAAGGTGAGCCATTGGAAAAAATTATGCTTAGAGGAGGATGGCAGACGGATTCGACTGCCATGAAATACTTAAGAAATTGGTGTATGTAACACGACTATTCAAATTAAACTGTCTGGTAAACTAGGGGCTTGCCAGCCCCTTGCAAACCATTGTTCCTAAAAATTGTTTCTAATCGTCCTATCGAGTGGTATTTAATGGTAAAATGCAATCCAACGGAGATGCGCAATGAGAGTCTTATGACGAAATTAAAGGTGAAATGGAAATAATCCAACAACAGATAGTTGAAGCAAAGAATTTGAATTCACTGCAGGCATGCTCAAGAATCCACTTGATGAGAGAGAAAAGAAATGATCGTTAAAGTTATAAATCACATTCGCCGTAATGGCTTGATATCAACAAGTAAAAAGATAAGCGAAAAATTAATTAAATACACTTCATATGAAGAAGCAATACTAAACGGGCGCCTAGAGCGAAGTAACTATGCATACTGCTGCTACCATGCTGCTAAACTTGCGTCCAAATTAGGTCAAAGTAAGATGAGTGTAATTGAATTTGGATGTGCTGGTGGCTCGGGTCTTCTAGCCTTGGAGTCGATATGTTCAAAAATCACATCTTTAACTGGCATCGAAATTGAAATATATGGCTTTGACACAGGGGAAGGTCTCCCTGAGCCTAAAGACTATAGAGATTTACCTTATCACTGGCGCACAGGTTTCTTCAAAATGTCCAAGGAAACCTTAGAGCCAAAGCTACAAAAATCTAAGATCGTCTATGGTAATGTTGAGGATACAATAGGCACATTTGTTGAGAAATATAATCCCGCAATAATTGGATGTGTTTTTCATGACTTTGATTTTTATTCTTCTACCAAGGCGTCCTTTGAACTGTTTAATGAGGATGAAAGTCGCTTTTTACCCAGGTCATTCCATTACTTTGATGATATTCTAGGTGGTGAAGTTGAACTCTACAATGAGTGGACGGGCGAACGCCTCGCCATAAACGAATTTAACGACCAGTGGAAATCAAAAAAGATTGATAAGTGCCATCATTTGTTAGCAAAACAGACTGTGAAGATCTGGTATCATCAAATAAGAATATTGCATATGTTCGATCACCCACTTTATTGCCAATTTATTAGTGATGAGGATCAACAATTACCCATATAATCCCTGCTTAAACCAGCAGTAAACAAAGACTATACCCCCTCAGCACAAGGGGGTTTATAATCCAGTAAGTATTAACTAATTGGTAGAATTTTGAATGTATAATACCAAGATGATAAACGAAAAATCTTTACTTAAATCACTATCCACATTTGGTACACGTGGACCTTTTGATCATTGCGTTATTGATAATTTTTTTAAAAAGAAAATTGCTTTAGAACTTGAAGAAGAATTTCCAAATTTCGATTCAGATCAATGGCACCAATACAACAATCAAATTGAGGTTAAAAAGGTTTGTAATAATTGGAACGTTTTCCCTAAATTAACATATCAAGTTTTTAATTATTTAAATTCTGATGAGTTTTTAAAAACATTAAGAAGTGTAATTTTTAAAAATAAAAATCTATATCCTGATATTGGCCTAAATGGTGGTGGATGGCATATCCATAAACAAGGAGGCAAATTGAATACCCATTTAGATTATTCATTACATCCTAAATTAGGTCTCCAAAGAAAATTAAATCTAATTGTTTATTTAAACTCAAATTGGGAAAAAGGATGGGATGGAAACTTAGGATTATGGTCTAACGAATCAGATAAAAAGCCTGGCAGTTTGGTAAAGGAAATTGAGCCTAAATTTAATAGAGCCATTCTATTTGATACCACTCAAAACAGCTGGCATGGTTTACCCAACCCTCTAAAGTGCCCTAAAAATGAATATAGGAAAAGTATTGCTGTCTATTACTTATGTGAGCCTCCTAAAAAAGTTGATGAAAGAGGAAAGGCTTTATTTGCTCCAACCGATGATCAAGCAAATAATAAAGCTGTCCTTGACCTAATTAAAAAAAGATCAAACATTGAAACAGCATCTTCGACTTATACATAAGTAGTTGTAAAGATTAGTTTTTCCCTCGCAAACTGTTGCTCCATAAGGGTTTCAAAAAGTGTCACTATTGAGTGGGGTGAGACACCAAAAGAACATCGTTAAGCGGCAGACAAGCGTCTATCTAATCGGTCACTCTTTAAATAACTTACGAATCGCCTCGGCCCTAGCAGAGTCCAAGCTATAGTCCCGATATTCTAGCCGTTAATCAAGATAGGTCTGATCCTAAGCGGCTACCGACTTACCATTCAAGGCTGCCAAAAGTATCTCAAATAGACGCGCAAAAGAGTTCGATGGATCCAGCTCAAAATCAAACCGATCAACTAGGCAGGTTGCCATCCTCATCACAATCAGATGGTTCTTGTCTTTCTGGTACGTCTTGACCCACCAGCCAGAGGCCATAATCGCCATCAAGCGAATGCATCGCAAAATTGGAGGTGCACAACAGCAGGCTACTCCACTCATAAAAACAATACTCAACGAGCTACTTAGCAACTACGATAACAGTATTAAGGGTTTAAGAAATAAAGTCCGGTTAAGACTCGGCTACGAAATAATGCGACGCCGGTCCGAACTCTGCGCGCTTAAGTTTGAGGATATCAATCAAACACCGGACGGGAAAGATAGTGCCCATCAGTAAAGAACTGTTCGACTTATTACAAAAATGGAGGCATATTACTCGTAACAAGGCTATATCCTAAGATCAATTAGTAGGCATGGGCACATTGAGAACAACCTACATCCCGCAAGTATAAGCACCATATTAAAAGCACTACAAAAAGACCTAAATATGGATTTCGATGAACCATCGCTCAGCGGTTATTCATTTAGAGTAGGTGCAGGACTTGATCTATTAAAACAAGGTGAGCCGCTTGAAAGGATAATGCTCAGAGGGGGTTAGCAGACGGATTCGACTGCCATGTCATATCTTAGAAATTGGATCGTATAAAATACGGCAACAACAGCCAAAGCCGTTAGTCGGTATAATTAAGTGCTTGCTTTAACTCTGCCGGTGGCTCTGGCAAATCCTTAAAAACCCTCCACGCTATTTTTGTGCTTGGAGTAAGAACCGCCCAAGCTGTAACAAAAATAGCCACAAAATAAATATACAGGCTCTTATTCGAGACAAACCACTCCTCAAGCGCTCCCTTATATGGAGCTATAACATTCGCGTAGAAATCAACGGAGGCTGTTGCACCGTGCATTATCTCTTCCTCACCACGAAATATAATCGAACCTACCCCAGAGAGGCCTGGCCGAACTTGTGTTATAAGACCCTGAGTGTTCTCCGAATAAGCTCCAAACGTTTGAGTAGTTAGCGGCCTTGGACCGATAACACTCATATCACCAAAAAAGATATTCAACAGCTGAGGCAGCTCATTAATTTTAGTTTTACGCAAAAATGTACCTACTGGGAGCACTCTAGGATCACCTCTCATGGTAACCGTACCAGTGCCAATGTTTGGGCTATTTTTCAGCATAGTCGCGAACTTAAATAACTTGAATTTATCACCGCTCTTACCGATGCGTTCCTGTAAAAAGAACACCTCACCTTCGCCAGTAAGTCTTAGTGTTATGACTATAGGCACCAACAAAGGAGAAAGTAGTAATAACGCTATCGAGGAAAATAAAATATCAAAAAAACGATCCATTCTTACATCCTCTGATCTAAATATTTACCGGTCTCTTTATGAGCAAACTCAGGTAAGAGGCCAAAATACAATTTAACAATATCATCTTTGGCCCAAGTACCTTTACTCCTCAGAGATTCAATTCCGTTCATAAAAGCATCTAACTTAGCCTCATCAAAATCAGGCTGATTTTTGATAACCCCAACCGTCTCAAAACGCTCCATATCTAAATCTTCGTTAGCAGTAAAAAATTCCTCAAAGTCCTTTTCACCCGTTGTGTCACTCTTGAAGAAATAACAAGGCCATTGTTTATTGGCGATCAACTCCTCCGCTCTATCTCGCGCCTCATCCTCAGATTCACATTCATAAGGCTCATAGCCTCGTTCTCTTAAATAGCGAACAGCAATTTCAGAAAAAGTAATCAGATGTAATTTCTCACTGAGTTTAGGAAAGAAGATATCTCGATTCTCCCCCAATAAACCAGACAACAGGCAAAGCTCGCCCGATTCCTGTGGCGTTACAAAGTAACGTCGAACATCACTCGGGGCTGAGAACGGCTGTTTTTTTGCAAACCGCTGGTTAAATCCATGAAGCAGGGAGCCATCAGAAAACGCTACATTGGCAAAACGTGCCATTGAAATTTTTTGGGTCAAGCTTTCACGCATCAAGAACATTTCCATTATCCGCTTACTAGCACCCATCATATTCACGGGGTTTGCCGCTTTATCTGTTGAAACACAGAAGTATTTCTTAGCGCCCATGTCTTTTGCCAATCGTAGGGTCCTAACCGTATTAAATACGTTGACCATTATCATTCTCATGAGTGTATAAGGATCTTTCTCACTTCTAACATGCTTTAAAGCTGATAAATTAAAAACATAGTCATAGGGCCCCTCATTCTTCATAAGAGCCTCGAATTCAAGAGACCCGCAATCGAGAGCAAAAGTCTTAAACTCACCGGAGCCGTAACCAACAGTACTGCGAAGGTCACGAACAAGTTCAACCATGTTATTTTCAGAAATATCGACCACATGAAGGACTTTGGGGTTACGTTTGAAAATTTCTCGAGTTACTGCCTGACCTATTGAACCTGCGCCTCCAACAACTAGAAACTTCGACTTAGCTACAGTGTCATTAACTTCCTCACTGAAGTCCTCTATATCAGTGCCGAATAATTCCTGGTCCCTTCCTATTATTTCTAACACATTCATTTGTGAAATCCTTGTTAACGTTCAGTATCTATTAACCAGCAACTACCTAAAGAATCCTTAACCTTAAACGGTGGTTTCCAACTAAGTTGTGATTTTGTATATTCAATATTAACTTGCATTGAGCCACACAGTCGCTCATATATTGCCGATTTACCTAATGCTCGGAGCGAAATCTGCAGTATAGTCAGGGAAAATTTAAATATATACGCTTTGTAACCTCCAGCTTCTGCAAGCCTCGAAAACAATGCAGATGTGCTCATGTCATCATCATCACTAACCAAAAAGGTTTGGTTTCTCGCATTTGGGTGATCCAAGCAAATAACAATTAAATCTACCAAATTCTCTACACTTACTAAACTTCGTTTGTTTTGTATGGATCCAAATGGCAGAGGGATAGGTAATCTAGCTAACCTAATAAGGCTTGCAAAATTTCCCTTCACTCCCTGACCATAAACCAAAGGCGGCCGAATTATGACAATTTCCATGCCATTGGCTTCACCGATCAGCTTAAGACCTATTTCAGCTTCAACCTTCGAAATACTGTAGGGATCTTGGGGGCTAAAAGAATCATCAGTTTTGAAAGCTTGACCCGGCTCAGTTTTATCCCCTAATACTTTTATAGTACTTATGAATATAAATCTTTTCACACCGGCAAGAGCCGCTTGAGTGGCAAGGTTTAATGTCCCTACTGTATTTATATTGCGGTATTCATCAAGAGGACTTTCAGCTCCATCTTTCATCACGTGAGCCCTGGCCGCCGCATGCACAACAACGTCTTTTCCTTGAAGAACTTCGGCAAGAGTATCGATTGAATCGAAAGAAATTGACTCAAAGTATTGATGATTGGCGGGATGAGTTCGACCAATAACCAACGCCTCGCGAAACATCTCGTGGTTTAATAAATGCGTCCCAAGAAATCCGCTTCCACCAGTAAGAACAATTTTTGGCACCTGATTAACAAACTCCATATATATCCTCGACCATCTCACCCATAATTTTCTGCCTATCAAACTTTTTTATAAATTCGTCTCTAGATTCTATAGAATAGCTCAGAGATTCGAATTTTTTAACCGCGTCTTCTAGGTCAGTCGGAAAAAAGACAGCGCAGTCACAAATTTCCGATTTTACAAATTCTTTACTATAGCCATTGATCCCAGCTAAGATTGGTTTCTTCATCGCCCCATACTCAAACAATTTGGAAGGTAGTACTTTTCGAAACGCGTCATAATCATTCAAATGTAAAAATAGAACGTCTGCCTTAATATACTCTTTGATAAGAGCTTCTCGTCCCATCGGGGATACTAGTTCCACATTATCCAACCCAAGCTCAGCAACCTCGTCACGAAGTTTTTGAATCAGACCGCCGCCTCCAATGACTTTAAAACATATTCGTTTTTTCAAACGATCCGCCATTTGAGGAATTATCTTGTGAAGGCCCTGACCTTCACCAACATTACCTGCGTACAGCACATTAATTATGGACTTAGGAACCCACTTCATGTCATGAGCATGCGAAGCCTGAATAAACTCTTTATCTATTCCATTGGTAAACAAACTTAAAGGAACGGCTGGATAGCGTTCTTCGAAATATGGAAGGAAACCTTTAGAAACGAGATTAATCTTTTTTGCTGAAGTAAATGTATAGCTTTCTATGAAAGATAGGACAGGTCGGGCTAACCAAGCTATCTTAGATGAAAGGATGTTAGACATAGTATCGACAAATAAATCTCTAATGTCTAAATATAGAGGTATTCGTTTTTCCCTCGAAACCCGAGCACCTAAGAAAGCAGTAAACAATCGTGATGATGTTGCAAATACAAGATCATAGTCATTTTCGGCCGTTAACTTTTTGGCGCCTTTGTAAAACGTATAAAAAGACCTAATTTGATCAATCATCCCACTACTATGGCTTGGGATACTAATTCTGTCGATAGTAATGTTATCGGTCTTATTAAATTTATCGGCCTTAACTTTGAATGACTCATAGCGATTAGGGGCAGTTGTTATAACATGAATAGATGCTCTCATCTTAGCCAACTCATCTACAAGGGCCGTGCATCGAAAAGATCCTGCACACAAATCTGGCTGATAATAAAAGGATAGTACTAGTATTCTTTTCATAATAACTACTATTCGTTAAAGAGCTGGGTTATGAGAGGAGAGGTTTCTGTTATGTATTTGCGACCTTAGTCCATACAAAACTTGTTCTCTCTTTATTACTTAGCATATTAATTAAAAGCCCCTTGTTAGGCAGATCAACACCGAACTCGGGGTGCCAAGCAGCGTCGAATAGAGAGGCTTTCTTGCCAGTCAGATCACTCTTCAGCGTGAAGGCATTTCCTGTCACGGTCAATGCACTGCCCTCAAGAGAAACTTTTAACTTAGGATGAAAGTAAAACCTTGATTTTGCCTCTCTAAAATGTCCCTGAAGCTCATCATCAACAACTAGGCTTTCACCGTCGAAATGCAATTCACGCGAATGAGTACATCCGCCGAAAGTCGATTTATATCCATCATGAGCTGCCTTTAAAATAATACTTTTGTCCAAGTTTAAAGCTGAACGCCTTTCTATCACTCGAGCACGTTTGGCAACCCTAAATCCACTCCAAACTTGAGATGAGTCGTTATTGTCCACCTCTATTGTATTATGGGATCTGGTTCTACGCTGATGAAAACGTCTCTTGCTTAAGCCATATTCAGATGTCCCTGAATTCACTATTACACGCTCAGTTCCAATCGAAAGTTCAAAAGACAATGTATCAGCATGTCCATGGCCTGGGATGTAATCAGGGCCAACAGGTGAGGCATCAAATAAGAGTTTACAATTCCTTGCGATGGCGCAAAAGTAACCACTATAGCGATTATCTATTATTTGACTAACTTCAAGCTCTAGATTTTTGGGGGGAAATCCCAACTTTTTGGCGTATTCTTCAATTATACTTGGAGGCGGTGCAATACCATCTGCAGAATCATTGAAAAAAGACAATCCTCCACACGGATGTTTCATCGACACCATAAACGCCAGCATTTTTGGAATGTTGTCGCTTAATAATGCTGCTAGCCTATAAGATACACTATTAGGATAGGCTTTACATAAATTGAACATATCAAGCATATCTACTAGTATCAGAGAGTGGTACATCGGACTTAGTTCAAAGTTTGCACCGTCTTGGAGGATCTGCTCTGGGATCTCAGCGAGTAACCCTTTCTCAGCAATTTGAGACCAGCGGTGATTGTTAAAAATAACACCCGCAAAAAATAGTGCCTTTAGATTTACAAAATAATGGTTCCCTAACAGATGTTTCTCGAGATCATTAGATAGGAAACTTATTTGAGAATGTACACTTTTAAATAAGTTATCATCCAAATCCAAGCCACCAAACCAAGCCTTGAGAATATTGGTGACTCGCAGAGACATGGGATAGGGTTCCCAACCATTACCATATCCAACTGGATTTTCATCAACCCAGGTAGTCAATAGCTGTCTATGCAGATCGCGCTTCTCTTCAGCTTTATGGGAAAGTAGATCCTCGAAATAATGTAAGTTATATAACCAGAGTTTGCTACACGAAACATTATTCCAGTCGGCTGGCAAATCCAACTGCTTAGAGTGATTTAGAAAGCATACATTGAAATCCTTATCAATTTTGTCTTCGTATAGCGTGAAATGTTCCCAATTATCCGGTCTTAGAGGAGCTGGGCCATCAAAATTATCTGTAATCTTGGGCTTTACACATTTACGCACTAATCTGAAGTAGATCTGTTGCCACTTAAGGTACTTTACCGTATTGATTAAAAGTAACAGCCTATTCATTGAAAATCGCCAGTATGATCCCATATTAAGTTTATAATTTATTTTCTCAAAATTTCTGCTAAATCGACAGAAACTCGTGCCACCTCGAAAATTTCGACCTGCGGGATGGGATTTTCCCCGCCTTCTCTCACGCTCTCCATAAAGGCGTTGACACAATTTTCCTGCCCCTTGTCCTGAGACCAAAGATTCATTTTATTGAAGCCCTTCCAGCCGAAACCACGGAGTTTTCGAAAGTTATCTAGCTGCAGCACAGCATTATCACAAAAGACCTCTATACGCTCCTTGGGGAATGACTGTCCACCATTAGCAAAATAATGAAGTGATCCCATAGAACCGTCTTCAAAAGTAAGCGATATTAAAGCTTTGTCTTCTGTTAATTCAACGAATTCATTTTCACCCATTCTCACAGCATTAAAGGACTTAATTTTTGATCCAGCCAAAAAGCGCATAAGATCAATATAGTGACAGGCTTCACCTATAATACGTCCCCCGCCTACCGCCGCGTCCTGAGTCCAATGATCCATAGATGTTTCACCTGGATTCATTGTCATGATAAAGGTTTTAGGCATAGGCTTGACGTCAAGCAAACTTTTTATTTTCTGTATATGCGGTGAGAAACGTCGGTTATATCCTACCATCAACAAGGTATTTGCTACTTTTTGAGCGGCCTCAATTTGATCAATTTCTTCGTGAGTAAGAGCCAACGGTTTTTCAACAAAAACATGCTTGCCCTTTTCTAAGGCCTGGATAGTTTGAGATGCATGAAGATTGTGCTGAGTGGCAATAACTATAGTGTCCACGGCATCATCTAGTGCCTGCTCAATATCAGTGGAGGCGGCAAGAAACCCATTTTTCTTACCGTGGTGGACCGCACTCATGCCACCGCTGGTCACTAGCGTCATCAAATTCGCTCTAGCACTCTTAAATGCGGGGATAAGAACTCTTGATGCGTAATTACCACCACCAATAAATGCAATATTCCCCTTCTGAGTTTTGTTGTTGCTATTTTCACTGAGTTTAACTGTATTATTTGTTAGTGCTTCTGTATTAGTCTCATGATAATCAAGTAAAATGCCCAGCGATGAACGGTCATCTAGCTTCTCATAAGCCGCTACAACATTATTAATTTTAAATCTGTGACTTATCAATGGCTTAACATCAATAGAACCTGACGCCATAAGATCCAGGACTGCCTCAAAATTACGTTGTTCCGTCCAACGGACAAACCCAACAGGGTAATCCTTACCCTTGCCTTCATAACCCTCATCGTAACGGCCTGGACCATAAGAGCAAGAAACTTGAAAAGTGAGCTCTTTTTCATAAAAGTCCGCTCTACTCAACTCCAGGCCAATAACACCCACAAGCACTATTCTGCCTCTTTTTCGGCACATGTTGGCTGCCTGATGAATAATATCATTGCCAGTAGAGCTCGCAGTAATAAGAACAGCGTCTACACCTCTTCCACGCGAGTATGCCTGAGCTATAGTCATTGGATCTTGCTCTTCCGATAAATCCACCACTTCGGCGCCGAATTGCTTAGCAAGTTGACACTTGGCTGTATCAAAATCAATACCCAGTACCCGACATCCATTGGCCTTTAAAATCTGAACTGCAAGCAAACCGATCAAACCAAGCCCTGTCACTACTACTGTTTCACCAACAGTTGGATTCACAAGTCGAATGCCTTGCATTGCGATAGCCCCTAAAACGGTGAATGCCGCCGACTCATCGTCTACCTCGTCTGGGATGTATGCTATGAGATTTTTTGGAACACGTACTACTTCAGCATGGTGACCATTGGAAACAATACGGGCACCATTTTCAAAACCTGTATTACTTCCATCAAGAATTCTGCCCACATTGCAGTAGCCAAGTGGAAGCGGCTGATCGAGCTTTGATTTCACTGCATCATAAGTTGCGCTCAACCCATCAGTTATTACTTTTTCTACTACCATTTTAACTTTTTCTGGCTGTGATCGCGCCTTTTTAAGTAGACCGGCCTTCCCAAAATCGACCAACATTCGCTCTGTACCCACTGACACCAATGATTTGCTAGTTCTAATCAAAGCATGCCCATCGATACTTTTAGGGCAAGGCACATCTACCAGCGAGGTCTCGCCATTACGTAAATTTTGCAACACTTGTCGCATAGGATTAATTCTCAGTTATTCGAAATAGATCATTACCATTAATTTGGAACGGGTTGCTAGTATATTTAAGTGGGCTTAAAAAATTAGCTATATCACGGGACTCTAATTAGTTAACGCCATAACAAGTCAAGCTAACCATATATCTTTATCCCAAATTTTTTTTTGAGAAGTTCTAATTCAACACTCACTTTTATTTTCTGACATTTGAATTGTACTCAGCCAAACCAAGCTCTATTAAATCAATTTTCTCTGCAAATTTAGGATAATTTATTAGGACGGCCCGATATTTACCCTTGAAAACAAATAAACTGCCGGCAGCACAGCCTCCAAGACCTCTCTGAGCAATGAGTTTCTTTATGTCCGATAAGGAGCCTGCGCCGCCAAGGAAGGTACTTGGTACGTTTAAACATCCGGTTATACCCTTAACTAACTCCAAATCATAACCTGCTTGCATTCCATCACGATCGATGGAGTTAATCAAAATCTCACCTATTCCAAAGTCCTGAAAAGTAGTGACCCACTCCGATAGTTTGCCAGGAATCTTCTTCACTCCATTTTCTATAAAAATGGAGTAGCCCTTAAACAAAGATTTCTTTACGTCCAAAACACCAACAACACTTTGACTACCTAAAGCCTTAGCCAACTCAGATATTAATTCCGGGTTTACGAATAAAGCAGAACTTAAGGCAACCTTTTCGACGCCCATCTTAATTATCTTCTCCGCTTGCGCGCTAGTCTTTATACCTCCTCCGTAACATATAGGCATTCTTGCCTCATTGGCTAATCTTTGAATCAGGGCGTAATTTGGATCGGAGCCTAGTCGAGTAGCATCAATGTCAATTATAATTAATTCATCCACTGCCTTTTCATTGAAAATCTTCACGGCGTTAATCGGATCCCCAACATATTTGTCGTTACTAAACTGTTGAGTTTTAACAAGGCCTCCATTCCGAATCAATAGGCACGGCGTAATTCTTGGACGTAACATTACGAAAACTCCGCGAAGTTACGTAATAGCTGAATTCCATTCGTAAGACTCTTTTCAGGATGGAATTGAAACCCAAATACTCCGCCAGACTTTACGGCGCAAGGGAAACGACTACCATAATCTGAGAGTCCGATAATAGCTTCACTATCTTCAACCCGGAAACAATAGGAGTGAAGAAAATAAAATCCTTGTTCCAAATTCACGTCTTTCCAGATAGGGTCCTGGCGTGGAGTAATTATGTTATTCCAGCCCATGTGCGGTAAAAGTGGAGTAATATTTGAATCTATAAAAGACATCTTCTCCGTATGTCCGCTTATATAAGACAGGCCGCCCATAGAACCTTCCTCACTAGACCTCCCCAACATATGCATACCTATGCATACACCTAACAACGGCAAATCACGATTAATAACAAATTCGTCTAAAGTATCTCTTAATCCCGAATTATTTAATTTTTCCATAGCAGAATCAAAAGAACCGACACCCGGCAGGATAATTTTATCGATAGAGTCGAAGTCACTAGGGGATCTGACAGGAATAGCCGCCATATTCAGGCTATGATAAATCTTTAAAAAAGCCTCTATATTTCCGACACCATAATCGAGAATGCCAATCACCTCTTTCCACCTAACTCCTTACCAAACATTCTTAATACTTTAGCACCCGTATTATAAAAAGATTCTTGATTAGCATAATCATTGTAAGTCTTGTTAGGTGAATTAAAGCAAGCCATTAATTCCTCTACTGTCCAATCTAGTTTACTAGCGACATACTCAAAGTCATGATGAATAGTTTCTGGATCATAACCAGGCTGAGATAGTTTGTGGATCGCATCGTCTCTAGTCATCTGCCCAGTTAGTATTAGACTGGAATACTGAACACGACGCGTGTCATATCCGAACTTTACCGGCAACCAGTAACTTTCATAGAACCGAGTAAATCTTGACTCAAAGTGCTTCTGTGGATATCTCTCATAACCGTAATTATCAACAAGAAACTGAGTTGCATGTTCTTTATCATAAGGCATAAGATCTAGCAGCCTGTGAAGATTTACTCCTTTAATATATGGAAGAAAAATTTTATGCCAAAGAATATTAGTGATGGGATAGCTTTTAAGAGGTTTTTCGCCATGCTTTTTCAAGATATCTCGCAACTGAATTGAGTCTGATTGATAGTACATCCACTCCTTTGGATTGCGAATGCACTCTGTAGAGTAATTACCACCTGTCACTATATCTTTAACATTATTATCAGCAGCGAATTTATACATGGTAGCAAAAAAAGAGTGATCTTGAGGCGTATCAATGTGTGGCACGCCTGATTTGAAATAAGCTCTTTGTAAATTTTTCATGTCCTCCCAATTTATGACTTCTGTATAAAGATCGACCCCTAAGCCATCTACCAATCGTTCAATGTTGTTGACTGCAATCTGAGAATTCCAGCCAGCATCTACGTGAAACACCAAAGGCCTGAGGCCAAGCTCTTCTTTGACCAAATAAAGAAGATAGGAACTATCGATGCCCCCACTCATCCCCAGAATGCAATCAAAATCTTTTCCCTGGCCAGCCTTTTTAATTTTACTGACCAGTTTCTTCAAACTCTGTTCATGGCCAGAACCATTATTCCATACTGGAAAGATATCACGGTCAAATACCCTGCAATGATCGCAAACCCCATCCGCATCGAAAATGATAACCTTATCGCTGGTATCCATCACACATCGGACACATATATTATATTCAATCACTATAAAATCCTTGATTAAGACCACAGTTTGACATAATGTCTATAGACACCATGGGAGTTGCGAGAGCACTCCCACATAAATTTACCGGGCATCGCTCCAGTAGCTCCCTTACATTGATGAGTTACTTTAATTTTTGACTCATAGTAAGTCTTAAAACCTATATCATCCAACTGTTTCGCCAAAAAAAACTCCTCATACATTAAAAATGAGGGGGCCCAAAGTTCGGTGAAATTTTCAAAAAATTTCGGACCTAATATATAGCAAGCACCGTAACCCTGATATATTTCCTGAGAGACATTGAACTGACTTTCATCACTTCGATCAGTGAAAAAGTGTGTTACAGAAGATAGCCAATATACCACTCGCGACATTGCATAAGATGAGTGATAGATATCATAAATTAACTCCCGTGGTTTACTTATTGAACTAATGACATGGGGATTTTGCGGCTCACCATCAAGCGTAGAAATGTTAGGCGAAACCACTGGGTAATCATCAAGCACCTGTTTAGCCTCCAACAGCATACGACTAAAATTCTTTGGAAATAAAAGATCATTATTTCCTATAACCCAATAATCGATATTTGGTAACGTTCTCTTGCCAAGAATAATCCCTAGGTTCAGCCCTTTGAAATAACCTACGTTTACAGTATTAAAAAGAACATTTACAGAGGTATATGCTTTGTCTATTTCCTTAAGTTCATGAATCGAGTCTTCACCTGAACCATTGTCAACAATGATTACTGGGTAATCCAATTCTTTATTTTCACCGATAAGAGATTGAATCGCTTCTCTAGTAAACTTAGTATTATTGAAATTAACAAAGATAAAACCAAAATTCATTACATACTCCTTATATCAAATTATTCAACAGACGATCACTAGCCCCTAACATCTGGGACTATATCTGCTACTAGGCTCATATACGGCCATTCCGAGTAAGAATGCGAGCACAGAAATTATTTTTAGATCACTAAAAAAATCTAAAGAGAGCGCGCATATAGAGCCCGCGATCAATATCATTAAAATAGATTTTCTAATTACATTTAAGTGCCTAAAAATCCAGAGCCCTTTAAATATTGATACAAAAAGCATACTTATAAAGGCAATAAAGCCAACAAGCCCGAACTGAACAAGCATGTACACATAATCATTATCGAAACTGTTGTGATAAAGAGCCTTAGATTCAAGATAACCTCTTCCAGCACCAAACAGCATAAATAACGCATTAGAATCTAAAACAGCCGAAGTTTGCATCTCCCAAAGAGATAGCCTTGCGATAAACGAAGAGACAGCTAAACCATTTTCAGTCAATCTCTGGATCTCATAAAACGCACCTAAGATCCATTCCAAATAATAAGTAAATCCAGCCGCAATAAGAATCACGGGCATTAGCATTATTAATGAAGTTCCAATTTTTTTATGCACAGCAACGATAGCAATAAATATAATCCCGAAAATTAGGGTACCTAATATCGCTGTCTTCGACTGTGATAGAAGGATACACACAAACGAAAGAAAGCCACCTAAAATACAGATTTTCGTATTCTTATCAAAAACACAGCAAGTTAAAAAGAATGCAAATAGAAGTAAACTAAGCCCTCCTTGCTGTCCAGGCCCAGCTGAAAGGCCGAGTGCTCTAGTGCTGTTAACGTTCAAAGCAAATTCCGAATGATTCTTTGAGTGATATAAATTTGATACTAATTCCGTAACGAAATTTGATACATGCAAAAACTCTAAAATCGAAAACAAAAAATTCACGGAAATATAGCAAAGAAATAATTGCTGTAAGACCTGTAATTTGATATGTCTTGTTGATAAAAAAATAATAATAAACGTACCTAATTTAAAAAGCTCCTTCAAATCGTAAGGATTTTGAAACACCATGGACTTAACCAAAGCAAAAAAAAGCAAACCCAAAAGCAGCCAAATTAGGCATTTTCCTTGTACATTGACAATTATTTTCTGCCCAAATAAATAGCAAAGACATACCATAGGAATAATGACTGCATAATAAATATCAAACCTTGCAACAGGCATAAAAAGTATCATCGTCAATATGAAAACTGAATATTTATTACTTGCCATTTTTATTCACTTTATTTCAGTACGGTATTGATGACTGCTTGAACTTAATTGCAATAAATTACTCAAAATCGATTGTCCCAATGCTGAAAAACAACTGGGATTCTTCAGCGAATGTGGCAACCCTGTCTATGGACTTCTGCTCCTCTTGTAACACATGCTCTTTTACCATAGAGGCCGTTGAAATTGACCATTCAATGTTATCTAAACCATATGCAATTCCAAATCGATCTTGCTCCCTCGGATACCAACTCTCAATAGGGACTCCATCGCCCGGGACAACAACTGAAATGCAACCACATAAAACTGCAAATATTGAATAGGCTGTGTGTTCGTCATAGCTAATAAAGTATTTACACTTCCTAAAAACATCCGCTACTTGACTATGACTGAGATCATCAATCAATGTATCTTGACTATGGTCTTGAATAAGCTTTTTTCCTTTACCTTTTCTGACGCAGTAAGCTGTCCCATCCCTTACAGCCTCTTTTTCGGGCGGGTAATAGAGGTCAGTAGGATAGTGTATGACTTTTAGCTCATGTCCAGAAGTTTTCGAACCTGGATACTCGAAGTCACGGATGGCCGAATTAAACTTATATATGAGCTCGCACGGAGAGTAATAGAAAACACCTTCATGATACCCTGGCTGATGAAGCAGCCATCTGACTGCGTTTTTTGCACCCAGAGGATTGCCGAAGACGACTTCTGCATAGATAACTATAAATTCATCATCTATCGGCTGGGACCCAGAAAAGAGCGGTGTGTTAAAAGATTCGTTCCTTCGAAACGGCCTAAACCAGTTCCAGACGCTCCATTTAAGAAAGTTGAAACTCGCGCTAAAAATATTGTATCGTGTAACGTAGTATGAATGCCGGTAAGGCATCACATATGCTTCATAGCCTAAGCTGTTTAGGAGATCACACAATTTGTGTAACACTACTATACCCCCGCTATTCTCATTATAAGATGGTGTCATAACAATGTATTTTTTGTTCATGTTTTAGCTCCCACATAAATCATGATGGGCAGTTCACGGATTTTCCGAGTAAAGCTGGTGAAATATAAATATATGCAACAACACATGACGTTTGAGACACCAATACAAAATAATAACAAGCCCAAAGTCACCCGTCCAAAATCTAAAGAAACATAAAGAGAGACCAACCAGAAATGAAGCCAGGAAGAAATAATCACAGGAATGAAAAGGGTCGAGATTAAAAACCAAATTGAATTCTTAAAAAATTTTCTTATAACAGTAAAACCCCAAAGACAAAAAAACAGTAAATTATGGAGAAACCATAGCAATGAACTACCTAGGCCTCCAAAGTTACTCGCTATGAATACTGTGATCGGCACCAAAAAAAGACTGTAGTAAAAGTAGACTTTAGTGTGTTTTGCCAGATCTCCGAATGCGAATTGAATAAGAAAAACTAAGTTCATCCATATACCTATCGCATTACCCAGCGCCAAAAAACCAAGGTAGGTACTTGCTTTGATAGCCACATCATTACTACCCGTCCAAACAACAATTGTCTCAGCACCAAAGAAACAAAAAAATAAAGCTAACGGGATGCTAAAGATCGTTATTGCCGCAAACGAAAAGAAAAATACTTCTTGCAGTTTGCGCAGCTGATTTTTAGCTACCAACCCAGACATCATAGGCGTGAGGATCTGATTTAACGGAGCGGCTAGTAACAAGATTGAACCGCTTAAGGTAACCGCAATTGAGTAATAACCATATTCCTCCAGAGAGACATATTTAGATAAAGTTAGCTTATCTATTTGTGAGACTATTACCCAACAAATAGATAATATTGATAACAAACCTGTCATTTTTAGAAAATGGCGAAACGATAATTCCGATTCATTTTCTGATTCAGGTATATTAGAAAGTTTGAGAACATTGATTTCTCTAACCTTGGCCAACTGAAAAAATACTGCAAAGACAATCATCTCTAGCGCTGAAACAAATGCTTGATATGAAAAAAACTGATCCATATCACTGCTAACATATTCAAGGAATAATAAACTTATTGGAAACTTCAACGATATTATTAAGGCCGTAATTAGGCTGATTGTTCCATGCCGTTCTAAACCCACTAAAGCCGACCTGAAAGGAGCAGACATAAATTTCAGCCCTAGGCATAAAAAAATTCCAAAAATGCTTTCGACCAAGATTGTGCTGTCGACACTTGAATTTAACCAATTAAGTGAAATATAAGTTTTGAACAAGCCACCAAAGACAATAATTACTAAAGCAAGAACTATAAATAAATAGAGTACTTTCGAAAATCGCGAAACTGCCTTGAAAAACAAGCTAGTATTAAGTCTTGAAGTTGAAATTAGGCGTGTGATGCTCCCACTCATTCCTGCATCCAAGATTTGAGCCAGTGCCTGAAGCATGATAAAAAAACCAATTAGCCCATAACCCTCCACACCCATAATTTTTATATATAATGGGGTTACAAGTAAAATGGCAACAGCAGCATAAAGCTGAGCTGCATAATTGAACAATACGGCTGACTTAAATTTCAAGTTTTGTTCTCTGAAAAAGCGCAGTAGAAACTTTCAATAATCGACACGACCATGTCGATCTCCTCAGCAGTTATTCCATAGTACAACGGCAACCTCAAAAGCCTCTCAGACTCGGAGGTTGTATTTAAATCAACTCCATGAAATCGACTGAACTTAGTTCCAGCCTCAGCACTATGAAGAGGGATATAATGAAAAACCGCCGAAACACCATTTTGAAGCAGAGTGTCTATTAATTGAGTTCTAACCTCCAAGTCGTATGTTTTTATGAAAAACATATGGCCGTTACCGACACAATCTACAGGGATATCTTGAATTTCAATATGTCCACTGGCGGATAAGCTTTGCAACGCTGAAAAGTACCTGTTCCAAGAGGTTTTCCTATCCAAGTTAATCTCTTCTGCAGATAATAATTGTCCGTATAAATAAGCTGCCTGAAGCTCGCTTGGGAGATAACTACTTCCTATATCAATCCAAGAATATTTGTTGACCATCCCTCTGAAAAACTTACTTCGGTTTGTTCCCTTCTCTCGAATTATCTCAGCACGTTCCATGAAGCATGAAGCGTTAACCAAGAGCAAACCTCCTTCCCCACCACTTGTATAATTTTTTGTTTCGTGAAAACTGTACGTTCCAAGGTGGCCTATGCTTCCTAAAGGACGGCCTTTATATGTTGCCAACATTCCTTGAGCAGCGTCTTCTATAACAAAAAGGGCCTTCTTATCTGCTATCTGCATAATTGTATCCATTTCACACGCGATACCGGCGTAATGTACAACAACTATTGCAACAGTTTTATCGGTAATTGCATCTTCAATCTTACTCTCGTCAATATTCATTGTATCCTTCCGAACATCAACAAAAACTATCTTAGCCCCCCTTAATACAAAGGCATTAGCCGTACTAACGAAAGTGTAACTTGGCATTATTACTTCATCGCCAGACTTAATATCAATAAGAATTGCAGCTAATTCCAGTGCATGCGTACATGACGGAGTTAGTAATGTATTCGTTCCTGGAATTCTTTCATCAAACCAACTTTGGCACTTTTTCCCAAAAGCATTGTCACCTGCAAGTTGATTATTTCTTATGGCCGCAATCACGAACTCTTCCTCGCTACCAACACAAGCAGGTCGATTAAAGGGGATAACACATTTTTCTTGCATTTTTTAAGGCCTCAACTTACCTAACCAGATACATCGAAACTAAAGAACTACTGTAATCTTTAGTACCAAATGGAAATAATGAATGAACAAAAACCTAATAGCCTTTTGGCTAAGCAGTACTGCCGGCGTCGATAGTCACTGTCGAGCCTGTTATATTTTTAGCCATATCAGAGAGGAGATAATTAACCATATAAGCCACATCTGACACCTCAGCAAGCTTGCCGAGGGGACTCCGCCGTACAATAGACGCTAGTTTAGCGCCCACTAGTCCCTCAGTCATCTCAGTGGCCATATACCCAGGGGCCACTGTATTCACAGTAATGTTTGCCTTACCCAGCTCTCTGCTCAATGACTTCGTAAATCCACCAAGAGAAGCCTTAGTCGCGCCATAAACCGACAAGCCACTAAATCCAGTAGCACCCATAATTGATCCAATATTTATAACGCGCCCTGACCGCTGCAAGAGCATTGAGCGTGATGCATACTTTGTTAATAATATGGGCGCTTCCATATTTACTTTTAACAAATCTAAAATTTGCGACTCATGCATAGTCGCTAAAATACCATCATAGCCAAGCGCTGCATTATTTATAAGGCCAAAGATTAAACCATGCTCCTTTACAACATCATTTACTAAGAGACGTATCTTAGTAGTTTCAATCAGATCAAACTCCCTAAAAAAAAAGGCCTCCGGATATCTTTTCTTAGTTAACTCCACGAAGGCAGTAGTGGTCCGACCAACACCAAAGACTTTGTAATTATTATCTAGGAGTGTTCCGACAATAGCTGCCCCTAGCCCCTTATTGGCGCCTGTAACTATTACTAATTTCACCTTATGATTTTCCCCGCGCTGTTTTTGGTTATTGAATCAACTTTATTTAAAAATCTAGGAATTTGATAACTGAGCAACTTATCACTGCAAAAATTAATGAGATTTTTTTTAAAAACCCCAAACTCAGACGCGCTTAACCCAGTAACAACATCCGCACATACCAAGCTCCCAACAATAGGATTATCTTTCGCATATACTTTACAGTCCAGAACATCAACGTGATTAAGCAGTATTGACTCAACCATTTCAGGATAAACTTTGTTACCTCCAACATTAATTAGGCCAGATGCTCTCCCCAAAAAAGTAACTCGATCTTTAACTATTTCAACTAAGTCTCCCGTATCTAAAAAACCATCCTCGTCTACTATTAGTCCTTTATCGATATAGCCATCACTGGAATTGTTGGACTTTAGAAACAGCTTATCTCCTTTGACTTTAATTTCAACATCGCCATGGGCACCCTCTAAATACTCTATTGGAAATCCGGGTCTACAATCCTGAACAGTAAAACCCACACCTGCTTCAGTAGAGGCATAGATATGAACAATTTTGCACTCACTAAACTTTGATGCCAACGCATCTAAAACATTTTTATCTGCAATTTCGCCACCTAAGGTTATCCGACGAAGATCTAGCTCATCAACATTTCTGACCATTAGCGCAGCACGCCAAAAGCTCGGTGTCGCTGAGATGATGTTGGCACCATGCTTAATGTAGAAGTTTACTTTTTCAGCAACGCTACACCCATCTGGAGGTATACATACCGACGCCCCGGTTGTGATCGACTGTAAAAAAACTTGTAGCCCAGCAAATCTAGATATCTCATAACTTAAACCCCAGCAAAAGTATCGCCCAGTAATACAATCCCTCTTGAGAGTTTTAGTTAAGGATGCAAGGGAATGTATCACTAGCTTTGGCAGGCCAGTTGTACCGGAGGTAGGGACTATCCATTTTGTATCAGAGGCTAAATTTTTTGGAGCAACTTTTAACTGATCAACCACAACTCTTTGGTTTTCTAAGCTAACACGACAACTCGAGTCAGCACGCGACTCAATAGACTCGACCTGCCCACTGCCAAAATCAGTCGGAACCAAAAGAATCTCAGAAGCAATTCCATCCAAAATTGAGAGTAAAACTGCAAGGTCTGCAGAACCGTTCCCAGCAAATGAAACTTTGATTCCTCTCAAGCAGTCAAGAACATCTTGATTCGACGAACTAATTTCCAAAATTTCTCGAAAGGTAATCGAATCATCATCACTTATAATGGCTTTATCTTCATTATCGACAATAAAATCTAACAATTTCATTATAATAACCTACAAATGCTTATCGTATATCGCAACAAACTCCCCAAAAGTATGAGGATAGACCGGCTCACCCATTAAAACAAATGGGTCCAAGTCAAGATCCATCTCTAACTGCGCCACAAGTATTGCAAATCCTAACGAATCTAAGCCACTTTCCAATAAAATTGTATCATCCTCTATTTCATCCACTAAAAGATCCAATGAATTCATCTCTAATATTTCATGAAATGACTCTATGATTTTTTCTCTATATGACATTTTATTTTCTCCTAAGTCTATGATAATCGTACTTTACATCACTAATTTTGAACCCCAAATTTTGGTACAAAGATAGCACCCCCAAATTGGATAATGAAATCCTAGTTCTAATTTTTTCAAAACCTAATCTTTGGAATTGGTCAAGCACTGAGGCCCAAAAAAAAGGTGCATGAAACTCTGATCCTTTCAAACTCCCCCCAAGAATCAAACTTACTTCATTTGAACTGATCGAATAGAACATAAATGAATGCAATTTATTATGAGATTTATAAACCATACATTTGGTTTCATTTTGAATCAGATCACCGACCCAGCCGGACATACGGGCATCACAAATACTATCGTCGATATTAGGGTCCTCATGAAACCTAGAATACCTAAAAGATTCTCCTATATGTTTTTTTATATACTCAGAATCAGAGTCAGATAAGCTATCTAACCTCAACAACCTGTTTGTATAAATATCAGGGAGCTTATAACGCTGAAGCCTAAATAGAGAAACTGACGCACTGACCTCCGCCACATAATAACTTGAGGCATAAAAAGCTTTTTTTATGCGCTGACTAGATGACTTAAATCTGCCGTAAAAGAGCTCTCCATTCGAAATAGCAACAAGCTGTTTTAAACACTTTACTAAGTTTTCTTGATTCTCGTTTTCGATTTTTAAAATTTCAATTGTTTTCAAAGAGAAAAAATTTTCATCCCAAGGAGTATCTATCCAATATAGTTTTGTGCCATTTATATTAATACATTCCACGCCATTATTTTCCTAATAAAATTTTGTAATATCAGTTTCTTCTTGCATTTCTGAAAAGCCAAATTAGAACGAAAAGTCAACTAGCATATCGCCAACGCTGGACCAAATAGAATTTTGATACTCCAGGATACTATTGACACTTAACCTGCGATATCGTAATTGCCCATGCGGTAGACCGGCAACCAATATTACTTTTCTAGACAATTATCCTAGAATATTTTGCGGGTAATCTTAAGGGCATCTCATCTCAAAAAAGTGGCGCACTACGATCTTTGGGGGATATCAGCAAATTCGCCAATTGAGGCCAACGGATGCCTAACTTTGGAGAATCCCATCTAAGCGAGCGCTCGCATGACTTATTGTAGATTGCAGTAGTTTTATATTGAAAATGCGTGTCATCTTCTAATGCCACAAAGCCATGACAAAAACCCTCAGGGATCCAAAGCATTCTTTGGTTCTGTTCCGACAGGACAACATCGACATGTCTTCCATAAGTAGTAGATCCCACGCGAATGTCAACCGCAACATCGAACGCAGATCCCTTTACAACGCGAACCAATTTGCCTTGTTCGCTCGGTGATACCTGATAGTGCAAGCCTCTCAATACGCCTTTGTGGGAGACAGAATGATTATCCTGTACGAATTTCCTCTTTGCCACCAAACTATCAAAGACTGCTTGACTCCAAGATTCCATGAACCAGCCACGCTCATCTTCAAAGCAAGATGGTTCCAAAATTTTAACATCTGGTATTTTTGTATCTATTACTTTCATAAGTACTTAACTCAATTAACTGTAGTTAATAATGTTATTTAATTCGCATTTCCAATCGGAAGACATAATTCCGAATTCAGCTTCAATTGCCTTGCAATTTAATCTAGAGTTTATGGGCCTTTTTGCGAGTGTTGGAAATTCTTTAGTACTTATATTAGCTAATTTAGGGATACGCTCCAAAACATTATTGTCTTTAGCTTTCGCAAATATTATTTTTGAAAATTCAAACCAACTAACATGAGGTATACCAGAATAATGATAAATGCCCCAATTAACATTTTCACCAGACTCAATTTTTTTTATTATTGCTATTATCGCTGCGGCAATATGACCCGCATATGTTGGTCCGCCAAATTGGTCGCCCACAACGCTCAAAGTATTTCGCTCTTTACTTAGTCGTAACATTGTTTTTACAAAATTATTACCATGCTCACCAAAAACCCACGCTGTTCTCAAAATAATATATTTGTCACAATAAGCCTTCACTTTTGCTTCGCCTGCGAGTTTACTTTTACCATATATTCCTTGAGGGTTCACTAGATCTGTCTCAGCATATAGCCCTGACTTATCGCCATCAAAAACATAATCAGTTGATATATGGATTAAAACCCCATCAACAGTGTTAGCTGCTTTAGCTAAATATTTAGGACCATCAGTATTTATAGCGAAGGCTTTCTCTTGCTCACTCTCCGCCTTGTCGACCGCAGTATAGGCCGCTGCATTTATAATAATCTGCGGTTTGAAACCATTTATAATTTCATTTACTAGGTTTTCATTAGTAATATCTAACTCTTGACGAGTCAATGCAAGGAGATCAACTTCATTAGCAAGCATTTGCTTTAATAAAAATCCAACCTGTCCATTACAACCAGTAACTAAAATACGCATGCATTATTAACTCTTTTGATTGGCTAAATGCTGAAGATACTTTCCATATTCATTCTTCAGCATAGGTTTTGCAATTTCTCTTACTTGCTGCGCCGTCAACCAACCATTATTTAGTGCTATTTCTTCTAAACAAGCTACCTTTAAACCTTGCCTATGCTCAATAGTTTGCACAAAAGATGATGCTTCTAATAAGCTGTCGTGCGTTCCCGTGTCCAACCATGCGAAACCACGACCAAGGATTTCAACATTAAGATCACCACGGTCTAAATAAGCATTGTTAACGCACGTTATTTCAAACTCACCTCGTGCAGATGGTTTTATTGATTTAGCAATCTCTACGACATCATTGTCATAAAAATATAAGCCTGTTACGGCATAATTTGATTTGGGTGAAGCCGGCTTTTCTTCAATTGACATAGCTTTCATTTGAGAATCAAACTCTACAACACCGAATCGCTCCGGATCTTTCACTTGATAACCAAAAACTGTAGCCCCTTGATTGCGAGAAGCTGCATTTAACAATTTCTCAGTAAAGCTTTGGCCATAAAAAACATTGTCACCTAACACCAAACAGACGTTATCATCACCTATAAATTCCTCACCAATGATAAAAGCCTTCGCTAGCCCATCTGGGGTTAGTTGAATCTCATATGAAATATTGATTCCAAATTGAGATCCATTAGACAATAATCTTTTATAACCGCCAATATCTTCAGGGGTGGAAATGATAAGAATATCTTTAATTCCAGATAACATAAGAACTGACAATGGATAAAAAATCATTGGCTTGTCATAAATTGGTAATAACTGTTTTGAGACACCTTTAGTAATTGGATATAAACGTGTTCCGGAACCGCCAGCTAATACTATACCTTTCATTTTCTTATCCTTTATATCCTAAACGTTCAAAGTTGTATGATCCGTCCAACACCCTACGCCACCAATCTTCGTTATTTAAATACCACTCTACCGTCTTACGTATACCTGTTTCAAAACTTTCATTTGGCTTCCAACCCAAATCCCGTTCAATTTTTGAGGCATCGATAGCATAACGAACGTCATGTCCTGGCCGGTCAGTCACGTAAGTAATTAGACTCTCGAATCCTTTTATATTTTTACTTTCTCGCGAATAAGGATTGGTAGGTACTAACTCCTCAAGCAAAGCACAGATAACTTTTACCACATCAATATTAGCTTTTTCATTATGGCCACCTATATTGTATGTTTCGCCAATTTTCCCTTCGGTTGCAACAAGATATAATGCACACGCATGGTCTTCAACATATAGCCAATCGCGAATTTGTTGCCCATTACCATAAATTGGTAATGGCTTACCTTTTAATGCATTTAATATAGTTAAAGGTATCAATTTTTCAGGAAAGTGGCATGGTCCATAATTATTCGAGCAATTAGTGATTAATGTTGGTAAACCATAAGTCCTTAACCATGCTCGAACTAGATGATCGCTAGATGCTTTTGACGCTGAATATGGGCTGCTGGGAGCGTAAGGTGATTCCTCAGTAAATAAGTCAGTAGGGCCCTCTAAATCGCCATAGACTTCATCGGTCGAAATATGATGGAACTTAAATTGGGCTTTTTTTTCATCCGGCAAGGACATCCAATATTGGCAACTCGCGTCCAATAAGTTGTAAGTTCCAATAATGTTAGTTTGTATGAATTCTAAAGGGCCATCAATTGAGCGATCAACGTGACTTTCCGCGGCTAAGTGCATAACAACATCCGGTTGATGCTCTCTAAATACCCTGTGGAGTTCTTCTCTATTACAAATATCAACTTTTTCAAAACTATATTTTTGATTGCTTTGAACTGATGCTAAAGATTCCAAATTGCCTGCATAAGTAAGGTTGTCTACATTAACAACACAATCATTTGTGTTTTTTATAATATAGCGAACTACTGCCGAACCAATAAAGCCGGCACCACCAGTCACTAATATTTTCATTATTTCCAAATCCCTTTAGTATCAATTATATTTTTGTTAAATATTCGTTTTCCTTTAAATTCTTTATGGTCTACTAACATTAAATGAATATCAGCTTCTTGCATCGCCACTTCAAAAGATACCAATTTAATATTTTCAACATTGCCCGGCAAACATCGAATGTTGGGTTCAACGGCTAAGCTTAGGCCTGAGTGTATATGTGCTATTTGTTGAGCTATTTTTAACGCTGGACTCTCTCTTAAATCATCAATGTCAGATTTAAATGCCAAGCCATAACAAGCACACGTAACATCTTTTACTGTTTTCTCTGGATTTTCTTGCAAAAAATCAGCTATAGCTATTTTTACCTTTTCGATAACCCAGCTTGGTTTAAAGTCATTTACTTCCCGTGCCGTACGGATCAACCTTGCTTGATCAGGTGTTCTGCTTACTATAAACCAGGGATCAACGGCAATACAATGGCCGCCAACACCAGGTCCCGGCTGTAGAATATTTACCCTAGGGTGGCGATTTGCAAGAGTGATTAATTCCCATACATCAATGTCCAGTTTTTCACAAATAATTGAGAGCTCATTAGCAAAGGCGATACTAACATCGCGAGATGCATTCTCTGTAAGTTTCGCCATTTCTGCCGTTCGAGCATTAGTAACCACACACTCACCTCCCACAAATATCTCATAAAGATCAATCGCAGCTTCAGAGCACCTTTCAGTCATGCCTCCAATGACACGATCGTTCTCTACTAGCTCTCTAACTACGTGACCCGGTAAAACTCGCTCAGGGCAATGAGCAACTCTTATGTCAGACTCAACCCCATTCGTTTGAGGAAATGTCAAATCAGGTCGCTCTTCAGACAACCAAGCAGACATTTGCTCCGTTGTCCCGACTGGAGATGTAGACTCTAAAACAACCAAATCACCTGGCTTTAGCACCGTTGCAATAGCTCGAGCAGCCGACTCAACAAACCCTAAATCAGGTTGAGGTATCTCATCCTTTGCGCTTATAGGTAAAAATGGCGTAGGAACTGCAATCAGAAAGGCATCGGCTGGCTCAGGTTTTGTGACTGCCCTCAAGTAACCTTCGCTTACAGCAGCCCTCACAAGCATATCTAACTCCGGCTCTACAATATGAATCTTGCCGGCATTGATGATGTCGACAGTTTTCTGATTGATGTCCACGCCGATTACATTCTTTCTTCTTGAGGCAAACATCGCCGCAGTTGGTAACCCAATATATCCGAGACCGATCACTGAAATAGTATTAAAGGGCATTATTGCTATACCTACTGTTAAGTTAAAAAATCTAAAATTCGAGCGCAGGCTAAACCGTCGCCATAAGGATTGTGAGCTAGACTCATCTTCCTATACTCCCCGCCATCGGTCAGCAAGATATTCATTTGGCTCACAATCAACCCCACGTCTGTCCCCACTAGCCGAACTGTGCCTGCATCAACTGCCTCTGGCCGCTCAGTGGTATCACGCATCACTAAAACCGGTTTACCCAAGGATGGGGCTTCTTCCTGAACACCCCCTGAATCCGTCAATATAACCGACGCTCTATCCATTAAATAGCAGAAGGGCAAATACTGCTGTGGCTCGATTAAGAAAATATTATCTAAATCATTGAGCAGTCGATTAACCGGCTCTTGAACATTTGGATTGAGATGTACTGGATATAAAATCTGAGCTTGTGGGTGCATTGTTGCGATCTGACGAAGCGCTTCACAAATTCTTTCAAAGCCGCCGCCAAAACTTTCACGGCGGTGTCCTGTGACCAAGATTAATTTTTTATCTGGATCAAGAAATTCAAACTTTGCCGCCAAACTTACAGCTAGAGATTTGTCTTCCTGTAATTTTTTCCTAACCCAAAATAGTGCATCAATGACCGTATTACCTGTTACCGTAATGTCACTTTCTGCGATGCCCTCTTTGAGCAAATTTTCCTTTGATCCTGCGGTTGGCGCAAAATGGTAGTTGGTAATAGCGCTGGTGAGCTTTCTATTTGCCTCCTCAGGCCATGGAGAATAGATATTGCCTGTTCTGAGCCCAGCCTCAACATGACCCACTTTGATTTGCTGATAATATGCCGCTAGGGCTGCTGCGAATGTGGTTGCCGTGTCACCATGCACCAACACGACATCAGGCTTGAAAGACTCTAAAACTGGTTTCAAACCGACAAGAATAGAAGTCGTTACATCGTTTAATGTCTGACCGGGCTTCATAATATTGAGATCAAAGTCGGGCTCTATCTCAAACAACTCCAAAACCTGGTCAAGCATCTCTCGGTGCTGTGCCGTCACACATACCTTGGAATCAAATCGATTGTCGGCAGCAAGGGCATGGACCAAGGGTGCCATTTTAATTGCTTCAGGCCGTGTTCCAAATACTGTTAATATTTTTTTCACAATACATCTACATCCAATCAAGAAAATACACTTTTTTAATTATCACGACAAACCTAATAGGGAAGCTTAAACCCCAAATGGAGCGTTTACATTATTGTTGATAGATTTTTCTTTTATAGACTCCGAAAAATCCAGGAATTCGTACTTTTTAATTCTAATAGTCGATAAGGGCTCTTATCGCCTCCCAGCGTCCAAGGCCCCTCAGGCCACTACCACTCGCCGCCATTGATGGCTTCCTCAATGTTCTGGCAACCCTCAATAATCTCATCAAATGACGGCGGGACACCGTACAACATCCCCGCAGACACCATCTTTTGGTAATCTTTACGAAGCTCTACAAGAAGAGCGGCGCCGGGAACTAAACACAGACGATTGGCCAGGCATCCTTCGTAGTTGGCATAAGAGGCATTGAAAAAAACCTGCTTGTGGTGCACAACATCCTCAAACAACGCACGATTGCTGATCGCCGCTCTTCCTGAACAGTGGCCTCCTAATCGATACACATCATACCAATGCCTGGATAGGCGATGCGCATTTTCTTTGAACCTATTGCGATTGCACTCCACGTGGATCAGTGTGGCTTTTTCCCAGAAGGTTCGTTCCGGTGAAAGAACAATGACCGTACATGACGGAAAATTTACATCATTGACATAGGGTGATATGTCCGGGATGAGCCTGTGCTTTTCATTCGGATCAATAACGTTACGACCCCCCAGCTCGATCAAAATACTGCTTGGTAAATAGCCATCGCTGCTTTCAAGAGCAGAAGGATACTGAATCCAGATTTTTTCACCATCATCTGACACATCTACTCGGTACTGATCCGGCCCAGGCAACGCCCTTAATTGAGATTTTACATAGGGTGCCACGATCGCTTTTGCATAGTGACGCACATAACCCTTTAGACGTTCGCCAAATTTTTTAATACCCGCCTTGCTGACACCCTCAGCAAATGGATTAAACTCATCACCAAAACATCGGTAGTCCAACGTGATATCGACATCCTCGGAAAATCGATCAATAACACCATAGATTTTGGATAAAGAGGTGCCGCCTTTAAACGCCATCGGATGTGCATCAGGCATAGAGAACAGGGTCTGCAATGCCCAGCAGACCCATACATCCTTTTCTAATACCCCTGCTTGCTGGCCCATCCTTACAGCGCAGGTTTGAAGAATATCTTTCCGATCAGAGGCTGAGAGATGAAGGAATTGCTCAACCATACTCGGCCACATTGCCTGCTCGTGCCAGCGCCTCTGCCATCCAGGTTGGCATGTCAGTGTTTTTTAATGTTATAAATTCTTTTTCCGTTAGTCCCTCACGGATGGCACTTATCACATCGGCGTTTACATTGTTTTTCCCTAGATACCACAAGGCAGAAAGCGCCAATCCAGGCCGCTTACCTGCCAGAAGAAGCTTCCGGCTGCTGGCATGCCTAAGGCTTACTACCAGATTACCGATGGTAAGTTGCCGTGTGGGCCCGCTAGTGTAAAAAACAGGCGTTGTTGGCATCTGGGTAACCAGCTTGAATCGCCGAGCCGCTTCTGCGCCATGTACCTGAATAGTTTCACCATGATCTTTGGCCATTACCTTGATAATCTTGGCTACGTCCGGCATCACATCACCCACAAAACGACTTTCCTTTGGCCGAACGAATACCCCACGTGTAATTCTCTGAATGACTCCTTCGGTAACAAGGCGGCTTAGTGTCTTGTCGACGGAGGCGCGAGAACCCAATTTGAGCAGCTGGGTGTTTGTAAATGGATTTCCTCGCTGGACTTGCGATACGCGCTTGCGTATGACTTGCATCGTAGACATTAGATTAACTCCTATATGTCAGAAAAGATAGCATACTTTCTGACATATGTAAAATCACCATCACGGCAGTGGACGCCCCAAAACAGTGGCTATTGGGTACTTCTGCAGCAGCACGTGTAGTTCTGAGGCTACCTGTCTTTTAAGTAATCCAATACCGTCTGAGTGATGCTACGCCGAGATTCCAAACTCTTTATGATCTCATCGTGTGTAGAAAGGCGATGCTCTTGATCCGGTAGTACATCACCGGGGACACTGGCCTCGGCATCAACTTGAACTAAGCTAGCACT
>Ga0222664_1000011_pt1 | contig 241257 bp, 250 predicted proteins | sample AntAcemetagen604_FD_181147 | JGI IMG/M metagenome (GOLD analysis project Ga0222664, IMG submission 181147) | Saline water microbial communities from Ace Lake, Antarctica - #604 | ecosystem: Environmental > Aquatic > Non-marine Saline and Alkaline > Saline | place: Antarctica: Ace Lake... | reverse complement strand
CCGTGATGATATTTACCAGTTCTTGCAGCTCTTTCATGCTGCGTTCGTGTGACACCCAATCGATTCCTTCTTTACTGAAGGTGTCGAGCATGACATTGATTCGGTGAAAAGTACGATGTGCACTCTCGAGAAGAAGCTGTTCTCTCTTTGCATCGATGGTATAGCGGTGTGTGTCATTCGCATAGAAATCTGGTATTTCTTCAAAAAGTGTTTGAAGGTGTCTGTAGGCAATAACCATGTTTTCCCAATGCTCAATGTCCAGCTCTCCATGTTTTTCCGCATGGGCAATAGCATGGTCAAAGTCTTTTCGGCAAATGTAAAATCCTTCACGTGTATTATGAAAAACATCTTCAAAGGTGAGTCTGTGTACTTCTGTAAGAGTAAGCTCTTGTTGGTGTGATACCAATTTTGTAACGAATATAGCGAATACCAAAAGGGCAGTTATACTTTGTACAGCCGCAAATAGTTTAGATATTCCCTGCGGGGTGATGTCTCCGTACCCTGTAGAGGTTGCGGTGATAATGCTGTAATACATTGCATTGGCGAACCGAACTAGAGGATCTGCAATATTTGCGAGATCCGTAGGGGAGTGAGCACTGGTTCCCACGTAACTCATTCCAAAGTAGATTGCCCCAAAGCCCAGAGCCATGGTCATCCATAGGGTAAATAATGTCGTATACGACAGTTTTGTGAGCCATTCTATAAAGATAAATGCTAGGTTGCCTCTGTGATTTTTTTTGTGTTGAGGAAGACTCATTAAGTTTATTTTACCATAAAATGGTATATTTGGCAATAATTGCTATTTACACTGATAGATCTACATTATTCGAGTTCTGCGATGGTCGGATTTGCCATTTTCCAGATCCCACTATGTTCCATGCATCATCTAGTGCCTTGTCAGGGTTCAGAAAAGCAGCTCCCGCTTTTCGTACTACTCCTTTTCGCTCTTTAATATCATCAATATAACTTCCTGTTCCCGATAAGGGATTTTTTCGTTTTGTTACATCGTATTGCTGTGTACCAGGGCCAAGTTTATCTACTACCCAATCTGGTGCTCTCGGCACGATATCTCCAATAACAACTTTTATCATATTACGTACGGCTCTTGCGCTATTGCGAATGGTATCTCCAGGAAGATTGAAAGCATCTTTTTTAGTCGCATCAAAGCTTATCCCTTCTACGAGATCATTTTTTGCCTGATGCATAATGGCTTCGCCAAGACCTACGCCGTATTTTTCTGTTTCTAGTGCCATAGCAATCTGTATTATACCTCTCTTAGAAAAAATCAAAAGGGAAATGCATACAAAAGCTTGCAAGGATACATTTCGGTCTGTAGTCTTTGGCGGCTTTGTATAAAGCTATTCGCTCTTTACACCATTTGAAACCGCCTTCTACCGGCGGTTTTTTTAATTTCATGAAAGGAAAACTACGTTTTCCTCTCATGGGCTCTCCTTTCCTTTAGCGGAATCGCTCCAGACTGGCAAAGCCAGCCTTCGCGATATTTATTATATTTGATGCAATTTATTCATAATTCATAATTCATAATTCCATTTAATGCGCTACAATTCGTTTGATGTTGCCAAAAGCATATGATCCTGGCTCAACTGAAGACCGCATTTACAAAATGTGGGAGGAGAGTGGTGCGTTTATTGCAGATCATACATCGGAGAAACCGTCATTTACCATCTCTATGCCACCACCAAATGCCACAGGGCAGTTGCACCTTGGTCATTCGGTGATGCTTGCATTGGAAGACATATTCATCCGTTTTGCGCGTATGCAGGGTAAAGAAGCTCTATGGATTCCCGGTACGGACCATGCAGCCATTGCTACGGAGAATGTGGTTATTAAAAAGTTGCAGAAAGAGGGAATAAAAGATCCGCGAGAAGAGTTGGGTCGGGAGAAACTGGTGAATGCCATTAAGGATTTTGTTGCAGGAAGTCAGGATACTATCCGTAGTCAGGTGCGAAAAATGGGCTCTTCATGCGATTGGAGCCGAGAAAGGTACACCATGGACGATGCATTGAATCGTTGTGTCAATGAGGTGTTTTGTAAGATGTTTGCCGATGATCTTATTTATCGCGGACATAGAATCGTGAACTGGGACCCGAAATTGCAGACGAATGTGTCTGATGATGAAGTCGATCACGAAAACCGTATCGATCCCTTTTATACGTTTCAATATGGCCCGTTTCAGATAGGGACGGTGCGCCCTGAAACGAAATTTGGAGACAAGTATGTTGTTATGCACCCTGATGATGAGCGTTATGCGCAATATAAGCATGGTGATACATTTGAATGTGAATGGATCAATGGGCCTATTACCGCAATGATTGTGAAGGATGAAGCGGTAGATCCGGATTTTGGAACAGGGGTGATGACTATTACTCCGTGGCATACCGCAATTGACTTTGAAATAGCGGAACGACATGGTCTGGATAAAGAACAGGTGATCGATTTTGAGGGGAAGCTTTTGCCTATCGCAGGAGAATTTTCCGGTATGAAGATAGAAGATGCCAGAGAGAAAATTGTGGAGAAGCTCGACAAAAAAGGTTTACTTGTCAAAACCGATGAAAAATATGAGCACACGGTTGCGGTCAATAGCAGAGGAGGCGGTATGATCGAGCCACAGATCAAGCTTCAGTGGTTTATCAATGTGAATAAAAAGGTGAAATCCTGGAAGGGAAGATGGGCGGGCAAAGAATTAAGCATCAAAGAAGTAATGCAGGATGCCGTCCGTCGGGATAATGAAGAGGGGGATAAGATCGATATCATTCCGGATCGTTTTGCGAAAACCTATTTTCACTGGATCGATAACTTGCGTGACTGGTGTATCAGTCGTCAGATTTGGTGGGGACATAGAATCCCTGTTTGGTATAAAGGTTCAGAGGTCTTTGCAGGAGTTCAGCCACCAGAAGGTGAAGGATGGGAACAAGACCCCGATACTTTGGATACGTGGTTTAGCTCTGCTTTGTGGACTTGGAGCACGTTGATCGATACAGAGAGTGCGCAGGACTATTCCCTGACTTTACATGAGATGTTGGACAATAGTCCTGATTACCAAAAATTCCACCCGACGCAGGTTATGGAAACAGGATACGACATTCTTCCGTTCTGGGTAGCTAGGATGATATTGATGACCACATACGTTATCGGAGATTACCCTTTTGAAACGGTATACCTTCATGGGCTTATTCGAACCCGTGACGGTTCTAAAATGAGTAAGAGTAAACCAGAGACCATGATTGATCCATTAGATATTATCAAAACGTATGGCACAGATGCCTTGCGTATGAGCATGATCGTCGGACAGAGCCCAGGTAACGACCAAAAGTTGTATGAGGAAAAGATCGCCGGATACAGAAACTTTATTAATAAACTGTGGAATGCTTCGCGCTTCGTACTTATGCAGTGCGAGACAGCTGGCGTAACGCCAGCTGAAGTGGAAAGTGGAAAGTGGAAAGTGGAAAATTTATCTTTAGCAGATAAAGCATTATTGTCTTCTCTTCAGGAATTGATTGCTGATGTGACTGTCGGACTAGAAACGTATCGTCTATCAGATACAGGAGAGAAGCTCTATAGCTTCATTTGGGACTACTTCTGTGACTGGTACTTAGAACTCTCTAAGGGGGAAGCAAACCCTGTAGTGCTTATCCATACGTTACGTACCCTGCTTCAGTTGTTGCATCCGTATTGTCCATTTGTCACAGAAGAGTTATGGGAAAGTGTGAAGCCAAGTAGTGCAGGCATGCTTATACGAGAAAAATGGCCTGTGGTAGATGAGACGCTAAGAGATTCTCAGTCACAAGAAGAGCTTCAGGTGATTATCGATGTTATTTCTGCTATTCGTACTTTGCGTGCAGATCAGAGTATCGAACCTGCAAAGAAAGTAAGCATTACTCTCTACTCCAGGCAGGCAGAACTGTTAGAGAGTCAAAGGTCACATATAGAAAATATTGCCCGTATTGAAAAGCTGACCATAGAAACTACACCGAAAAAGCACGAGAACAGTGTATCGGCCTTCTTGACTGATACAGAAATTCATATGTCTCTGGAAGGACTTATTGATACAGAAAAAGAAACAGAGAAGCTCCAGAAGGAAAAAGAGAAGCTAGAAGGATTTATAAGAGGAGGGAATGCCAAGCTTTCGAACGAGCAGTTTGTTGCTAATGCAAAAGAGGAAGTGGTTGCTATGGAGAGAGAGAAGTTGGCTAGTTCTGAGGCTAAATTGGAGAAGGTTATCGAGAGATTGGAGAGTTTGAAGTAAGTCTTGTGTGACGTTGTATATACATTGTCACACAACTTGTAACTTCGTTATTCTCTTGGTATTTCTTCGTTCATATCAGTGGCAAAGATTTTTGGTTACTTTTGATCTTTCAAAAGTTACAAAGAAATAGATCATCTAAAATTCTTTGTATGACGTTGTGTATACATTCTATTCATTCACCGCTCCCAGATGTGGTTTCTTCGCGCTAGATATCGCCATGGCAGAACCACGTTTCAGCGCTTCTCTCCCGTACCGTTTGTGGAGGGTATCCATAGCGTTTTGGACATCTTGTGCTTCATCAACTTTCTTCATATCTTCAAACAGGGAATACTGTGTTCCCCCTTTGGGGTTGAGCCCGTAAAGACCAAGGCCTATTTGTGTGTACGCGACGCCGTACTCGTAGAGTTTGTCGAAACAGCGGTGTACATACGGAAGGACATATTCCTCTGTATCTGCTGCCTGTGGAAGCTTGTATAGTTTTTGTTCAAACGTATATTTACTGTTACGTAACCACACACTGATGGATGTACACGCCAATCCTTCTCTGCGCATTTTTAACATCGTATAGGTTAAATGGTGTAAAAGATGTGCGTACACCATCTCTCTGTTTTTACTGGGTGGAAAACTACGTGTGCGTGATATGGACTTTGGCGGTGCGATCTCTATCGAAACTTTTTCAAGAGCTTGCCCCAGTAATTCCTTCTGCATATCCAGTCCTGGTCGTCCGAATAGTTTTTGAATTTTCTCAGGAGGAGCATTGGCAATGTCCCATGCAGTATGCCATCCGTTTGCTTCCGCATGTACTGCACGTTTTGCCCCTATGCCAGGAATGGCTTCATCTGTTCTGTCTTTTAAGAATTGTTCTATTGTTATGTGCTTGTGCGATACAACAGTAACACTCGCAGGCTTTCTATATTCACTGGCCATTTTTGCCAGTAGCTTGCTAGAGCCAACACCTATGGAGACCGTAAGTCCTACGGATCGACCAATGATTGTCTGTAATTTTTTTGCCCATGCTTCTATGTCTTCGGGGATTCCACCTGGCAATGCTCTAACATCTAAAAACCATTCATCTACCGAATAACGCTCAATGATAGGACAACGGTTTTGAAGAATCTGTTCTATCTGCCGAGAGGCAAGCAGTGCCTCGTCGAAGTCTGATGGAAGTGCCACTGCCTTGGGGCACAGCTTGCGCGCTTCGCTGAGGCGCATTCCCGTTTTAATGCCAAAGGCCTTTGCTTCGTAACTGGCTGCAATAACGCATCCTCCACCCATTCCCAGTGCAAGGAGTGGTTTTCCTTTAAGGTCAGGCCGTTTACGTTGTAAGGCTGATGCAAAAAAAGCATCTGCGTCGATATGACAAATCATTACGAGTAATGTGTATTAAGTATTATGTATCTTGTATTGAGTATTTTGTATAGTGGGTGCGGATTTTATAAGTCCGTTTAGAATTTTTTGGGCAGTGATGGATTGTTGCGCTATTTCATTAAATTTTTCTTTTGTTATATAGGAAATATCTCTACAAATTAATAATTGATTTTGGACTTCAGTAAGAGACGCCAATGCGATTCTATAAAATTGTATTTTTTCTTTATTTCCTCCTCGGGTAAATCCTTCTGCAATATTTGAAGTAATGGACACACTTGCTCTGCGCAATTGATTAGTAATACCAAAACGTTCTTCTGGTGGAAATGATTGCGTAATGTTATAAATAGTTAGTACAAGCTTATGTGATTCTTTCCAAGCGTTTAAATCGGTAAAAGATTTAATTTTGGAACTATAAAGATTATTCGTTTTCATACGAAATACTGGATACAAAATACAAAATTCTATTAATACTTTCTCATGCTTCCCTCTATAACCCCTGCAGTTTGTAGCTCTTCTACAGCGTACATATCTGGATAGTTGCTATTTTCTGCCTGGAGATAGTATTTGCCTTTGTCTCTTTTTAGGCGTTTTAATGTAAATTCTCCATCGAGCACTCCTACAACAATATCGTTGAGTTTTGGCGTTTTCTTTCTGTTGACAATCACAATGTCTCCTTCGTATATACCAGCGTCCATCATACTGTCTCCTTTTACGCGTAAGAGGAAAGTCGATGTCTTGTCTCCAATAAGATAGGTATCTAGCGTAATCATTTCTTCTGCTTGCTCTTCTACAGGTGCTGCAAACCCTGCAGAGATGGGGCCAAATAATGGAAGCATCATTGGCTCTATTACCTGCTCGTGTTCGTTCGCATTTTCCATAATTTTAATACGCCCTTTTGGATCTTTATCTAAATGTCCTTCGCGTACCAAGACGTTCACCACTTTTGCAACGGCGTTTTTACTGCTGACGCCAAAGGCTAAAGCAAGGTCACTCAGGGAAGGGGAATACCCACGTTTGCGTTGAAATTCTCCAATGTAATTAAGAACGGTGCGCTGGTGCGGTGTGAGAGACATGTTAGAAAAAAGAAATAATACGGTCGTACACCATAATAGGTGTACGCCTGTTCACTGTCAAATCTTTTTTTACTGAGGGATTTTATTCCACACTGTACTCATGCTAAAGAATGTAATGCAGATGAGTATTGCCCCCACTATTCCGGTAATGAAAATTGCTTGATTGATCGTAAGAATATTTGCCATATAACCAAGCATTGGAGAGGCGAGTGTAAATACACCACGGAAGAAGAATGACCGTATTGAAAGGACGGTTGCCCGTATATCTGATGTTGTCATTCGATTGATGATGTTACTTGTAAGAGGGGATAAAATTCCCCATGCAATGCGCGCCAAACCAAAGAAAGCGAGTGCCCAGATAGATGAGAAGTTTCCAAGTGCTATGTAGGAAATAATGACTGCGAACGCAACGCTTATGAGAAGCAGTCGGTCATCAAAATATTTTTCCATAGTATGTGTGTACTTTGATGCAATAGCACCCATTAATACAATAATGGCATGTGTCACTCCAAAATACATAAGCGGTAACTGAATACTCATGAGATATGGTTGGGTGTACCAAAAGAGTGACATGGTCATAAGCACTATTGTGCTATCCAGTATAATAATACAACGCAGAGGTATATTATGTAGGATACTATTTTTAGTAATGTTCCACATTATTTCTAGGTGTCTTCCCTCTTGTATTTTATGTCTATGTGGCTCTTTCAATGAAAATGAAAGAATACATGCTAGACCATATGGAATAAGGGTAAGGATTATTGGTAGTCGTAAACTGTACAGGATGAAAAATCCTCCGATGACGCTCATTATTGCCTCTGCTCCAAATTGTGATAGTGCCAAATTTCCATTGATACGTTTGTAGGACTTTGTGTCTTGTAACTCTAGCAATGTGTCATAAGTCAGTGCTTCCGTGGTGCCTGAGTAAAAGCTTGTACCTATACCAAGCAATATTTCTCCTATAAGGAATGTGGTAAAATCGTTGCTTATGGCATAGATCAACATGCCAATGAATGATGTTATTGCTGCAATGATTGTTGTATTTTTGCGTCCCCATTTGTCTGATGCATATCCAGATGGTATTTCTAGAATAAGAGATGTAAGGGTAAATACCCCTTGAAGAATAAATACCTGTTGGAGATTGAGCCCAATACTCAGCATGAAGGGCACAATAATTGGTATGAAAAACATAGACCCACTTAAAAAGGCGAGAGAATAGAGCTTCCAGATGTTTCCTTTCAGTGCTTTTATATAGTCCTCCATGGACTGAGTTTATCATTCTTATATGTTTTCGTCCTTATCTTCGATGACATCTAAGTCTTTCAGTTGGCTGAGTTCCAAGTAGGTAATAGTCCAAACGGTTTGTTTGAATACGGTGATATATGCGAAGAAATAGCTACCGACTACAACGAGTATGAGTCCGATGGCACTGCCAATGGAATAACTCAAAACAGGAGAGAGAATCTTTGTTAGAAGAAGTCCTACACCAAGAACGACTCCAGGAATAAGGAGAATCATCACAATATTAATAATGATACGCAGACTGATGACAAACAAAAGAATGAGCAAGAATACGACATGACTTAAGTGGCTGATAATCAGTTTCATGCTTTTGCCAATGGCAGCAAAGGGCCCGAGTTTATGAATAACAATGGCCTCCTCTGCAAATGCGGCAAAGAAATGAATGACATTGGAAAAGATCCAAAAGAACGCCAGTAATCCTAGTGGAAGATACATGAAATCTCCTCCGGGGCCATAACGCAGCATCAGAGAGCTCAATGTAATCACGGTGGATATACCACCAAGAACGAAGAGTTCATGAACGATCAAGATGGGTACACAGTTATACAGCGCCAAGACAAGACCACCATTTACTTCTTGTTTCTTGTGAGATTTTGCAGCTAGTCCGATGATTGCACCTTTGGCAAAGTGTGGAAAAACAAGTTCGATGGCAATGAGTGCAAAGATAATAATAATGAGTGACCACGCCACTGCAGCGGGCATGTATTTTAGAAACAATTCTTCCATAGCAAAGAAGCTTATGGTTTCCCCTTTAATAACAAAGAGGTAAAAGAACCATGACTGATAAATCAGGAGTTTTACATTAAGTAATGTTTCAAGAAGTGCCGAAGAAAATCCCCAGCGGCGTAAACTTTTTTCTTTTTTTGTCATTGCCCAAGCCTTGGCAATAATTTCTCTAGGCGTCATCTTTGGCAAGGTTATCAATTAGGTCTTGTATACGAGTATAGCGGTAGTCTTTACCAAGTATGATGGTGATACGTTCTTTTTGTTCTTCTGGTAGGTCTGTAGGTGCGCCTCCTAAAGGAAGGCCAAGGAGCTGTGCAATGCGATCAAGAATGGTGTCAGGTTCAGGATTGCTAATAATAATGGTATTTTCTCTTTTCTCCGTACCAGCATTTTCGGTATTCACTACGTTGAAGCCATAACGAATAAGTTCGGTGGATAGCTTTCCTGCAGACCCTGGAGGAGCGCCAGCATTGAGAACTGCAATGCTTGGTTTTTCTAGGTAAAGATCTCTGTTGCGGAATAGAAGCTCTGTAAATGCTCGTATTTGTTTCCATGTCACAGGGAATTCGGGGATAGAGACAGGAAGAAGTACAGAAGCTCCATCAAAGAGCGATCGTGGCGGTGTATACAAGAAGCCACCTGGTTCAATGATGTAGTCATAGAGTGCATTTCGATCGTTTAATTGCATGGAAATAATGCGGTCTTTATCCAAACTTTGTGCGATGTCCGCAGCTCCTATCATTTCCCGAAGTGTCATGGTTGTTTCTACGTTTTCAGACATGATCTTCATGAAAGAGGTAATAGCAGTGGGGTCTTTTAGTACGCCTTTTTCTTTGGCGGTGTGTGCCATAACGCTGAGAATTTGTTGTTGTCTGGCAGAGCGGCCAAAGTCACTGGTTGTGTGTCTGCTTCGTGCATATTTTAGTGCGGTTGCTCCGTCGAGGTGCCGTGGACCTGCTTTGATAATAAACGGTTCATATCCATATGTTTCATTGGGATATTCCAAGTCTTCTATATCGTACGGTACGTCCAAATCGAGACCTCCTAGAATATCTACTGCCCTGGTAAATGCGATGAAATCTACTTTAACAGTATGATGGATCTGTATGCCCACCTTGCGCCCGATTTCGTCGCCTAGTTCTATAACAGCTTGTGCAGAAGCTTCATTTTCATCGAGCCCCTCTTGGTAGATCAAATAGCTGCGATAGTCTCTGTACATGGCATTTAGTTTTCCTTTCCCCATTTTTTCCGTATCCAACATGTAAAGATCTCGCGGCAAGGAAAGGAGAACAGTACTTTTTGTTCCTGTCGGGTCGATACTGGCAATGATCATTGTATCCGTGAGATTTTTTCCATCATGACTGTCATCACCTTGTCCAATAAGAAGGAAGTTTGTATAGCCATTTGCATCGGTCGGAAGATCTGTACCAGCAATAGATAGTACATTCGTAATACCCAGACTTCGTACGGACATCATTGCTTTTCCAATGCTTGCAAGAAGGAATAATGAAAGAAGTACAGCTATCAATATCAATAATGACCTTTTGAGTATGCCAACACGTTTCTGTTTTTTCTTTTCTGCATCGTGATGCATCTTTAGCCTTGTGAGAAGATGGAATACGGGCTGAGCAATGGTTAACACTGCTGCCAGTCGTGCAAACCATACTTTTTTCCCACGAGGTGTGTCGTTGATTTTTCGTACAGTAAAAGACATTGAAAATAGTTTACCGAAACGATTCCATTGTCGATAGTGTATTTTCCGTACAACTCTATGGTGTACGAACGTACAAAAAGTGCAAAACGGATAGTGGAAAGTGGAAAAAGAAACGTGTTATCATTAGCGTAATGACTTCTATCGTCTTTCTGCAAGTAGATTCGGAGGATCGGCACTCAGTGGCGGAACGTTTCCCGAATGCACATATTATAGAAGGTATTCCGGATGACATCGCAGATGTATGTGCATCTGTGGAAGTCATTTCAAGTTTTATAGGAATTGATTGGAATGAGAATCTCTTGTCACAGCTTCCACAACTCAAACTGCTATGCACACGTAGTGTTGGGTATAACCATATTGATCTTGATTACTGTGCGAAGCGAGGCATTACCGTGTGTAATGTGCCTGATTATGGGTCGCACGTTATTGCAGAGCATGTATTTGCCTTGCTTCTCAGTACGTTACGTCATATTCCCGAGGCAGATAAAAAAGTAGAAAGTGGGGATTTTGATTATCACGGACTTCGAGGGGTAACATTACGTGGTAAGACATTGGGTATAATAGGTACGGGAAAAATCGGACGGAAGACCGCACAGATTGCTGCAGGTTTTGGAATGAGAATTGTTGCAGTAGATCATTGTCGAACCATTGAACTAGAAGACCTGCTCCATGTGCAATACGTCTCTCTGGAAGAGCTTCTGCGACAAAGTGATATTATTACCTTACACCTGCCGTCTACGGAACAAACGCATCATATGATAGATGCAGAGGCTTTTTCTTTGATGCAAAACGGTGTTGTCTTGGTAAATACGGCACGAGGAGAGCTGATTGATTCCGCAGCATTGCTGAATGCTTTGAATAGTGGAAAAGTACGATACGCCCTTTTGGATGTATTGGAGCATGAACATAATTTTGAGGAAAATAAGGCTCTTATCTCTCATCCTGGCGTTGTTTCAACTCCACACATTGGTTTTTATGCGGAGGAAAGCATGCGTAATATGTATGAGGATTGTTTTGATGCCATTGATGCATATAATGCAGGTGAGCAGCCAGAACACGTTGTTCATCCACCAACGATTATTTGTGATTTACCAAAAGTAAATACCATACAAAATACTTAGAATGATTGGCTGATGGATCATGTAGATAAGAAGAGCATTCTTGCTTGGCAGGGTTAGGGCTGGGGTTAGGGTTTGGATGAAGGAATTTGTATTACGAATATAGAGGAAATGTCCGAGGCCAGAACCGATCAACATTACACCAAACCATGGAAGTAGAGGGTAGTAGTCGAGAGTTACAAGTGGAAAACGGAAAACGGACCAGCCGACGCCAAGGCTATGGCCGGCAAGAGGTGGAAAATGAACCATTGATGATGGCATCATGCATATGGATATTCCCAAGAGAATGTTGATCTCCTTCAGGCGTTTTAAGGGAATGAGCAGTAACATGCCTATTCCAATGCAGTGTAAAATACCAAAATAAATGAATGTCCGTGGATCATTGATGTACGTGACACCGGTGATCATCATGGCACAACCTAAAACAACGAGCGCACGCCGTATGGGATGCATGGAAAACTGGGAACTGATTCCTGATACCAAAAGAAACAGGCTTGCTGTGGTGATGCGAAAGACAGTCCAAAATGTACTACCAAGATGGATGTCCCACTGATAAAAATACCACAGATCAAAAGCAGTGTGATATATCACCATCATAACGACGGCTATTGCTCGAAGAAGATCTATTTCAGCGATTCGTTCTTTGGCCATAGCATCAGTGTACTGACGATCAGCAAAAAGAGCACGATAACCCTAAGAAGCGGAAGGTACGGTGTAAGAAATGAAATGCTCAAACTAATACCAAATAGCGATACAGGAATAAGTAAACATACAGGGCAGAGGAGTGTAACGACTCCAAGACTACCTGCGATAGTAGATGCGCGTTTTGCTCCAACGGGACAGGTTCCCTTTTTTATACGAAAGAAAATAAGTCCACTATCAAAGGACAGCAATGCAATCATGGCAATGGTGTACCAGACCTCCAAAATACTTGGCTCTGGTCGTGCAAGTTTTGGCAGCCAGTCACCTGCGTAACCCAGTTCCCATATAAAAAATGTACTGAGCACAATGGCAGAATAGATAAACGGTCGCCAAAAGTTTTTATCGGATATAAACATCGTGACTATGATGCACGGTTCTTACACCCTTTACAATGCTTACATTCTTCTTCAGAACAACCATTCCCTTCACATGCTCCTGTATTGCAAATTTCTTTCATAGGACAGGAATATGCCGAGGCGGAAGCAATGTTTCCGCTAGTATTCATGTAGGTGATATATCCAATACTCATCACTACAATAGTGAGAACAACGGTAAGCCAAGGGGATTTCAGTACCTCTTTCATTAAGACTATTATACCAATAATATGTATTTTTATCAACGGTCTATATATGCGCTGTAAGCAAAAAGGCTCCATAATTGAAGCCTTTCCTGCAAATAATCAATAGTGATTATTTAAGTGTTACTGTTGCTCCAGCTTCTTCAAGCTGCTTTTTGAGTGCTTCAGCATCTGCTTTTGGAACACCTTCTTTAATTACTTTTGGTGCACCATCAACTGCTGCTTTTGCCTCACCAAGTGGAAGTCCAGTGATCTCGCGTACTGCTTTGATCACAGCGATTTTCTGGTCACCTGCAGAAGTAAGTTCAACATCGTAGTTGCTCTTCTCTGCTGCAGCACCTTCATCGCCGCCTGCTGGGGCGCCCGCTGCCACTGCGACCGGCGCAGCTGCAGAAATGCCGTACACTTCCTCCATGTATTTTACGACGTTATTCAGTTGCACAACGTTTAGCTTCTCGACTGCGTCGATTACTGTCTGCTCCTCTTTAGAGAGGGTTGCTGTTGTTGCTGTATCGTCAGCCATAGTGGATAGGGGAAATAAATAAAAACAATTTAGGATTCTGATTCCTCAGTGGAGTCAGAAGATTCGCTGGTCTCTTCGGCTGCTGGTGCAGCTTCAGGTGTTGATTCGGTTTTTGGTGCTGCCACTTCTTCTTTTGCAGGCTCTTCTACTGTTGTTTCTTCTTTTACAAATCCTCCTTTTTCAGCCATCTGATCCAGTGCTCGTGCGAATCCTCCAAGTGGAGAGTTGCACATGCTCGCAAAGCTAACGAGTGGAGAGCGAAGCATACCCACGAACATTCCAAGGAGCTGTTCACGACTTGGCATTTTCGCAAGCTCTGCTGCCTCTTCTTTGGAGAGTACTTTTCCGTCATACACACCTCCTACAAGGACGACTTCTTTATGAGTTTTTGCAAACTTAAAGGCAATTTGTGCACCAGATAGAGGATCTTCAAAACTGAAGATACAGGCTACCGGTCCTTCCATATCATCTGGAGTGAGGTCTGGGTATCCAGCATCTTTACATGCTCTTTGGATGAGTGTTTTCTTTGCAACTTTCATTTCTGCTTTTCCTTCTCGTAGTTTATTGCGAAGGTCGGATACATCGGCAACATTAAGACCAATGTAATTACTGAACATTACAGACTGCGCGTCTTTGAGTTTTGCAACAAGCTCTGTAATTTGCGTGGTTTTCTGGTCTCTTGTGAGTGCCATGATCGTAAGGGGGTTTAAGAGTAGGGTTAAGGATGATACATATACAAAAGTCTCCTCGGGACGACCGGGAGACCAGCAAGGTAGACGACACGATTCACCAAGCGTAAGCCGAGTGGACGATGCTGTATACCTCGGAGAGACTAATTTGAGGCCATCAGCCCTGCGCCCTCGGTCTTCGGTCGTAGCGAATTGTAGGGATTTCACGGTTTTGGTCAAGAAAAACCCCTTTCTTTTTTGTATGTGGATTTCTATGCTGCAATAGATGAAACTCCTCCTCCAAAAAGTAACGCAGTCCTCTGTGACTGTTAACGAAGAAATTATCGGTCAAATCGGGGCAGGGTATCTGCTTTTTATCGGTATTGTCTCTGGAGATACCTCTGCACAGGCAGAGCTTTTGGCGGAAAAGGTAGTGAAGTTGCGCTTGTTTGATTCGAAAGAAGGAAAGATGAATGACCTCTCTATTTTGGATACAAAAGGAGATATTTTAGTGGTTTCCCAATTTACGTTGGCCGGAAGTACACAAAAGGGGAATAGGCCGGATTATAGTGCTGCAGCGGCCCCAGATGATGCAAAAGTGCTCTATGAGTACTTTATACGGAAGTTACAGGAGTTGGGTGTAGGGAATGTGCAGTCTGGTCAGTTTGGAGCATATATGAATGTCACAATCCTTAACGACGGACCTGTCACGTTGATTATGGAACGGTAGAAGGTCGCTCTAAATACATAAAAATGGCTTTATAAGGCCAAAAAATGTATTCGATACCCCTAGTGTAGAACACAGGAATTTTGTAGAATAGGTATTCATGAGTGACGTTGCACTACTGCAATTGGCACCGGTCCTGCAGAGGCTTGAACAGTCAGGATCATCATACGATATATTACGGCTGTCTGAGGCTTACAATACGGCACGAACATTATATGGCGATGCAGTGCATTGGACAGGGGAATTGGTGATGGACCATGTTCTTGGTATTTTAGAAGAGCTTGCTCCTTTTCAGCCAGATGAAGATACGGTTATTGCATGTCTTTTGCATCATACACTGGAGTTAAAAGCTATGACTCTTTTAGAATTGGAAGCACAGTTTGGCCCGAAGATTCGCAGTCTTGTTAGTGGTATACATCTCCTGTCTCATGTGACGCTGGAAGGACGAAGACGATCTATTGAAGATTTACGGCTGATGCTTTTGTCTGTCTCAGACGATGTACGTATTTTGTTTGTCACACTCTGTGACAGAGCACATTGTTTACAGTTTTTATCTTCTATGGATAATCAGCGAGCAAAACATTTCAGTCAGGATATATTGCAGCTCTTTGCGCCAGTTGCCGCAAGACTTGGTATTTATTCCTTAAAGCACAAACTGGAAACAGGTGCGTTCCCGATTGTGTATCCCAGCGATGCCGAGCGTATAGAAGAACAATTGGAACAGGTGCATAAGGAACATCCTCAATTCATTGAAAATGCACAAAAAACCATACGTGTATTTTTACATGAACATGGTATTGATGTGGACGTAAACGCAAGAGAAAAACAGCTCTTCAGTATTTTTCAGAAAATGAATACCAAGTCTCTGACACACGTGGATCATGTACATGATCTCTTTGCTGTGCGTGTCATGGTGAACACGGAAGCGGAGTGTTACCAAGTGCTTGGACTTCTTCATCAGCTTGGTAGGCCACTGACGAATCGATTCAAAGACTATATCGCTTTTCCAAAGCCAAACGGGTACCAAAGTTTGCATACAACTCTTGCGGGATTCTCCGGTCTTCCTGATGATTGTTTTTTAGAGATTCAAGTGCGTACACGTGCAATGAACAGAGAGGCTCAATATGGTATTGCGGCTCACTGGAGCTATAAAGAACATGGTGCAACACAGAAGGCTATGGAAAAGGTGCAGTTGCATTCTGCCTTGCTTGGACAAGAGGCAGTTAATGACGAAGAAGAACCTTCATTTTCCGATCATATTTTTGTCCTGACTCCACGCGGCGACATTATAGAACTCCCTGAAGATGCAACACCGCTGGACTTTGCTTTTCAGGTTCATACGGATTTGGGTTTGTCTTTTCGCAGTGCAAAGGTAAATGGCTCCATTGCTCCTCTGGATTATCAATTAGCAAATGGTGATGTAGTTGATATTCAAAAGCATTCTGTTCCACAGCCTTCCACGCACTGGATGCAGATGCTGCGTATGGCATCGTCTCGTAGTAAGTTGCGACGGTATTTGTATGCACAAGAGCGGCCACATTTTATTGCACTGGGTAGAGAGATGGTAAATACAGAGTTGAAAAAGCGTCACATTCCACCACTGACTACAGACTTATCACTTTTACGACGCTGTGATGGTGCCACATTAAACTTTCAACAAAGAGAAGATATTCTCATGAAGATTGGACAAGGTGCAGAGCGTGCCTCATCCCTTCTTTCACGTTTGGATGCTCTGAGTGATATCGATACGACTTTTGTGACTCAGAAGTCTTTAAAAAAGACGGCAGATGTTGCTGTACCACATGATAAATCCCATGTTCGCGTAGAAGGAAACTTACGTATGCCAGTACGCTATGCTAAATGTTGTAATCCACAAAAAGACGAGAGGCATGCTATTGTGGGAAATATTAATCGGATGGGAGAAATTATGATTCACCGTTCTCCATGTAAAATGTTTCAACACACAAACCCTGATCGTCGGATTCATGTGGAGTGGGCAGAAATATAATAAAGCAATGTTGAAATTCTGAAATGTTGAAGTTTTCAATATTGCTTTATTTTAGCATTTCACTCAGTACTTTCTCTACATTCTTTTGCCATTTTAGCTGTTCGTAGGCTTGTGCTCCTTTTTGATAACTTGCTTCAACTTCTTTTCTTTGTTCAGGATTTGCTTGCGCAAGGAAATCTTCGATAACCATATTCATTTCCTCATCACTGATATCCATCTGCTTTTCTTCAATCAATTTTTGCATACCCAATCGTAATTTTAAACGGGTGATACTTTGTTCTTTCATATCGTTCATCACTTCTTCCGGCTTTTTTCCTGACTGAGCCATCCATGTTTCTAGAGTCATTCCTTGCTGCTGCAATTGCTGAGAGAATTCTCCGAACATTTGTTTGGTCTCTTCGTCAACGAGTTCGTCTGCCAGATCCACTGTGGTACATTTGGCAATCTCGTCCATCAAAATGCGTTCTCTACGCTGATCCTCCATAGTGACCTCTTGTTGCAGCATAGAATCTTCAATTTGCTTTTTAAAGTCTGCACTGTCTTTGGCTTGTAATTCTTTTTGTGCGAATTCGTCGTTAAGTTCTGGTAGATATACTTCTTCAATGTTTTGCACAGTTACATGGAAAGTCACTGGTTGATTCTGCAATTTTTCTGCATGATATTTTTCAGGGAATACCAAAGTGAATGATTTTTCTTCTTCCTTGGAAAGACCGATGAGAGCGTCTTCAAAACCTGGAATGAGTACCTTAGAGCCGATTTCTACTTGGTGTCCTTCTGTGCGAATTCCCTCTATTTCTTTTCCATCTTTGTCTTCACCCCAGAAGTCCATGGTTATCAGGTCTCCTGCCTTTGCTGGACGATCCACAGGGGTGTTTTTTTTATGCTTTGAAAGAACGTAATCGATCATTTTTTGCATTTCTTTTTCTTCTACTTTTGGTTCTTTCTTTTCGATCTTGATCTTTTCAATACCTTTCAGTTTTACTTCAGGCTTTTCTAGGAAGATGATCTTTACGGTTAGTGGGTCTTTGCTGACGACTTCCACACGCGGGTGAATGATCGGTTTAATATTTTCTGATTCGACCAGTTTTTCAAAAGTAGACGGCAAAAGGTTATGTATAGTTTGTTCGAAGAGTTTATCGCTATTTACTTTGCTGCGTACCATTTCCATTGGAGCATTTCCCTTGCGGAATCCTTCGATTTCAATCTCACGAGAGAGTTCATGCAAAGCTTTTTCTTCTGCAGGTGCAGTTTCTACTTCGGAGAATGTTACTGTACATTCTACTCTTCCTCCTTTGAGCCGTTTGGTGGTGGGTGTATTAGACATAGTTATTAAGATTTTTTCTTCCAGTAAACAAGTAATGGTGTTGCAAGGAATAGAGAAGAGTATGTACCGATAACTGTTCCTACAATCAATGCAAGAACGAACCAGCGAACACTTTCTGATCCAAGAATAAAGAGGCTACAGAGCATAATTAATGTCGATGCTGATGTATTGATTGATCGTGTGACGCTATCGCTTAAGCTACGGTCTGCAACAGAGGCAAAGTCTTCTTTGCGTCCTTGGTCGCCAAGATTGTCTCTGATACGGTCGAAAATAACGATAGTGTCATTGACGGAATAACCAAGAATGGTGAGAAGGGCGGTAATAAAGAGTGTGTCGAATTCGAATGATGTCGTATGACTGATAATCACAAAGATTCCTACAGTGATTAACACGTCATGCAACAGGGTAATAACTGCAACAATACCGAATCTCCACGGGCTTAATTTACGTGGAATTTTACGAAATACGAATGCGATATACAGCACGATTGCGATGGAAGCGATGGTCAATGCCCAGATAGATCGTTCTTTCAGGCTTTCTCCAACTGTTGGTCCGATAGTGGTAAATTGCATTTCTTTTACTTGGCCAATTTCACTTTGGAAATATTTGAGTAATGCCAGATGTTCTTCATTGGAAATATCTCTCATACGCAAGAGCACACTGCTGTCTTTGGTTGTGGTTATTGCTACGTTTCCAAGAGCAGGGTCTGATTCAAATTGTGCAATCACTTCTGAAATATGATCTTTTGTCGTATCTTCAGGAATACGTAATTCCATCAATGTACCACCCGTAAAGTCGATACTAAGCTTTGGGCCAGGCACAATAAAGAGGATGACACTGGTGATCACTAGTGCCGTAGAGAGGCCAAGAAAGAATTTTGCGGGTTTGAGGAGAGACATATTCGGAGGGGAAGAGTAACGGTTTTACTAGAGATAATCTAGGAAAATGCTTATTTTTGAATGATAATTTGCTGCACGGAGCCATTGATTATTGTCTGCCAGAATAGAGTATTTGGAAATTCTCGCAATAGAGTCGTACGGTCTTTTGAACTAAGAAAGGTCGCGGTCCAGTTTTGTAATTCTTTTTGGTCTATTTCTCCGATGGAATACACGATTCCAGTTTGTTGCACAGCTTCTTGTGTTTTTTGTGTGTGTATCACTGCTTTTAGAGTGTCTATGCTATCACTAATAATGAATTTTTGACCATTTGTTGCGGTGAATACACCTCCTTGCATTTGCATTGCATGCGTACCTCGAATAGTCCAATCACCATCTTTCTCCACTTCTTGTGTAATGTGTGTATCGTCATAGCGAATATCTGTAGAGTTGAAACGTTGATCCAGTATGCGTTTTGTCATTCGTGATGATGGTAGTGTTTTGGCGAAACTATTATGGATACGGTTGAGGGTATGATCTCTTTTTGTGAGATCATTTTCCGATCCTTCTATAGCAAAATGCGTCACCCCTCCTGATGCCGTAATATGAAATGTACTTGGCTGTGTTATAAGTGCATGAATATCGAGAATACTTATGTCGTCACCCCATTTCTGTATAAATTGCCTTTCTATACCTTCAAGAACGATCCGTTGTTTTACAGGAAGTGATTCTTGCATACGTTCCCATACGTTTGCTGGCTCTGCTAGGGAGATGCGCACAATGGAATGAGGAAGGTACGCGGCACTTTGGGGAATGCTTATTCGAGTATTTTGTTGTTTTTTACTCCTGATTGTTTTGCGGTGATTCGCTTCTTCTATTCCAACAACGTTCGTCCCACCGTACAAGAGTGCGTATTCTATTTCTTCTTGTATTCCATTGGAATGGGGGAGTGCATCTGTTGCGATATACATCCACGGGATATCATTTTGCATGTCTTGTAATATCTTGTACGAAGTATCTTTTCCAAGTGTAGGATTTTTATGTGTGTTCAATAATGTTAAAACTTCTGGATCTGACACTGTTACGGCAAATGGTCCAAATGTACCCTTTGCTGATAATTGAAATGATGCCACACCTTCTGCTCCGTTTGGCATATTGAGTACTGCTACAGTGCTTCCTTTTATGTACGGAATACTCTCTAGGGAAGGGAAGTATGTTTTTCCACTGTCTAACATGTTTTGATCTACATTATGCATTAGGGCAATGGTGTCTTCTTTGGGCAAAAAATCTGCAGGGCTGTTTCCATATACCGTGAGGTTTTCTACAACAATAATGAGGCCAGCAATGAGTGCTGCACTTCCAACCATTGCAGACACAAGGATAATGGCCGTTCGAAGTATTTTTAACATGCATCTAGCATATATCGAATCATGGGTATTTGCTGAAGTTTTTCTACGTTGTGAATAATAAATGTATTCATAACACTTTTTATAGACATGTCTATTCACTCTTATTGCTCTCTGACATAAATACTAGTACAATAATCTGATTTGCTTGTAGCGAGTCACAAAACACAAACAGAACCTTCACATCACAAACACACACAAAAAAAGAGGAACACGGAGAGGGCGATGTGCACATGCGTGCCTATCGCCCTCTCTGCTCTGCGATGACGCTCTGTTAATGCGAGGTAGCTTAACAGTTGTGCATCCAATTAACTCCTCATGATCCCCTTGGTTTTTTACCTCGTCTTGGGATCTGGTCGAGGGACTCGTCGGGTAGCGAGAATAAACGAGATACCATAGCAAGGCAGGGTTTCGAGGTCACCTCACCTCACGTGGTTTTCATTGGCTCGCAACTCCCTTCGTAAGAATAGTTGCAGATAGCTCGGAAAACATTACACATTCAAAGAAGGCCAGAGAAACTTGATTCTGGTCTTTTTTGTTTATTCTGATAAGGGTCCCGTACTACGATTCGGTGGTTTAGGATGGCATCCTTTTTTTAAGATTGTCCATCCAAGAATAGGTCGTAGATTTGTTTCACAGCATTTTGAATGTTATCATCTATTTCTTTTACGTTCATATCTTTAACGAATTCTTCGTAGTCTTCAGTGTTAGATTCTGTAGCTATTTTTTCAGCTTGAAATATTGAGAGAATAAATCTTATGTCTTTCGTCAATGTGTCTGACAATTCTTCTTGTATTGCACTGGGTGCATCGTTAAATACAATTGATACAATATTGGGGATTTCCTGAAGTGTTTCGAGGACAATGTGTATTGTTTCTGTATCATTTACTTCTTCAATAAACATTGAAATGACTTTTTCAAATTTTTCATCTAAGTAATCAGGAATATTATATTCATCCATTTTTGCCCCATTAAAAACTCCCTCAAGATCATATGTATCTATTTTTTTGAGTAATTCAGCTAATGTATCTCTGTTAATTTTTAAAGAGAGTATCGACTCTGTATTAATAATCGCTTTTTGTTCGTTAGGTTTTTCTGATGGTTGTAGATTGCTCATATAATTATGATATACTATATATTTAAAATGTCAAGTACAAAATTTATCAACAAAAATGGTGAATGGTTAATTTATAGACGTTTTCCCTGAGTAAAAATTATAAAGACTGTAATTTTTGCTTTGCACTTTCATTCTTTGGATTGATATCTATCACTTTTTGTAGTGCTTTTTTTGCCTCTTCTTTTTGTCCAAGTGCAAGAGCAACATTACTAAGCATTTCATACGCCTGCGCATCTTCTGGCCAACGTTCTACGGCTTTCGTTGCTTTTACATATGCCTCTTGAGTCTTTCCAAGAGAAAGCGCTGCGCTGATATAACCGTCAAACATATCTAGTGTGGCACTATCGCTCTCTGTAAGAGCATCATATTGGTCCAAGGCAAGGCCGGCATTGCCTATTTCTAGTGCATTTTTTGCAATGAGCCTTCGTACTTCTTCTTGTGGCTCGAAGCCATTGCTCAGTGCATATTGAAAGAATGTAATGGCATTTTGGTATTCATTTAAGGCACTGTAGGCACGTGCAAGAAAGTATTGGATTTCTGGTTTTTGTGGATCTAATGAGTATGCATGTTCCAATGATGCCAATGATTGCTCTTCTCTTTCTGTAACCAATTCACAATATCCTTGTACGATCCATGCATCACGATAGTCATCTTTTGCATTCGTTACTTGTACCAAAAGGGGGAGTGCTAACTCGCATTCTTGAACCTGTGCTAGCGCCCGAGATAGTAGAGTAATACGGTGAGCATCTGACCCTTCAGGAAACAGGGAGAATTCGTCGTATGCGGACTGCAGTGTCTGTGCGTAAGATCGCAATATTGGATCCCATCCCTCTTGTGTGAGGTCGAGCTCCTTTTTTGTTTCGTCGTGGTTCCCTTGAACAATAGCAAGAAGGGCAAGTCCGTAATGTTTTTGTGGTGAATCTTCTGCGCTTTCTAATGACTTTTTTGCTTGGACTAGCTCTCCAGTTCGTAGTTTTATGATGGTCTCTACGAGAAGAATATCCTCTTCTTTTGCTCCTGCGCTACGCATCTTTTTTACGGTTGCATTGACACCCTTTATGTCTCGTCTTTGCATTTGTGCCTGTGCCAATTTGCGTAGAGCGGGTAGTCCGCCACCTGCTTGTACGGCAAGGTCATATTCGTGTTGTGCGTTGGACCATTCTCCACGAAGAGCAAAAAGATCTCCTTGGCGTAGGTGTATCAACGATACATCGTCTGTTGCATAGACTGGGTCTGCTGTTGTGTTTTGTGTCATGCCAAAAATATCGGATTCATTATACTTTTGGCCTTGTAGTAATTGCGTTGAAGTCGTGAGTTGCCACCATAAAAATACAATTAACGCTCCTGCACATAGTATGGCAAGTAATACCGGAACGATGATCTTTGGAGCAATCTTCATGCGCGCAAGCGTATCACAAAAAATAGAGAAGGTCAGTCCAGAACACTTGTCGACTTTACTCTATGGACGGACTGAGTTCACCATCTTCTACTGAAGCAGTACTGATAGTGTGTGCTGCTTGTGCTTCAGCCACATGTTTTGGGATAACAGCATCTATGGCACCCCATGCAGCGTCTCCTTCTTCGGGGAGTAAAATGGTGACTTGGTCACCGACTTCTGCACGGTAAAACGTCACAGAAGCAAGAAGTACTCTGTATGCCTTTCCTTCGCTGAGTATTTTATATTGGCCATCTTCTTGTATTAAGACTCCAACAACACTTTTACGTTTTGTAGGGGAGGTCTGTTTATAGATGAATTTTCCTTCGTCGGTAATGGTGAGTTTCATAGTATCTCCTTCCACTAGTTTACTTTTCGAAGCGTAATTTGCAGGGATGGGATACTCTTGCCCATCGCTGTCGACCATATTTTGTCCGTCAAAAATACCTTCTACAATTTTTCCACTCTCACCAGAAGATGATGGAGGAGTATGTAGCGCACGGTGCATGTTACGTTCTTTATTGGTATCGGTAACACCCGTAATATCTCGCAAGAGGGCATTTGCTGTTTTTAGTGCGGATGAGGCACTGTCGATGAGTTCTTGGATATGGAGTATTTTGTCTTCAGACATGATGTTTAAAGGGTATCTATAGAAACAGGAAGAGGGTATTGCGTCAGCCGTTTTCTGATCTCTGTGTTTCTAAGGAGTGTTGTTTGCGCACCTATTGCGGTGACTACACTTGATGCGTTTATATTACCTGTTTTTAGCGCATCTGACAAGGTCATCCCTTCAAGAAATCCCCATGTTACCCCTGTTCCAAATGCATCACCTGCACCTGTAGTATCGACGACTGTTACCCCTTCTATAATAGGGCAGTGATACCGCTTTTTTCCGTCGGAAGCGGTTACACCGTTTTTTCCATCGGTAATGCATACATTTTTTACGCCTGTATTGAGTATCGCGCGCATAGCTTCATCTATTGTTACAGTTTTACTAAACTGTAATGCCTCTTCTTTATTAAGAATGAGGAGCTCTGTGTAGGGGAGTAGTAGAATGTTCCCCTGAAGTCCCGCATCAATTTGGCATCCTCCTGGGTTCCATGTCAGCTTCGGCCCTTCATGTGTTGCAAGCATTTCCATGATGTCGTCTTGAATGACGCAGCTGTCTTCTTGAATATGATTCAAGTATACCCAGTCCATCTGACTCAACATTTCTTTGTCAAAATTCATATCACACAGATGTTTATTGGTTCCGGGTTCATATAAAATGACACGTTCACCATGTTCATCGGACAGAATAATAGAATAACTACTCACTGCGTTTTCAACGATGGTGATACAGCTGGTGTCTACACCTTCTTGCACGAGACTTTGTATCAGCTTTTCTCCCCATTGGTCAGAGCTGACGACCCCCTCAAAGCAAGCGGAACATCCAAGACGAGAGAGTCCAACAGAGGTATTGCTTGCGCCTCCCCCACAGGTCTCCTTTAGATTTTCTACGCGAATTTTTGCACCCAGCGGTAGCGCAAATACTTCTTTTTGACTGCATTCTACTATTGCTTCGTGCGGTAGTTGTACAAACAAGTCATATGTTGCACCTCCAATGGAAAGTGTGCGATGTTTCATATTATTGATTATACCGTGATTGCATGTGTTGCATAAATGCCGCATTTCTATTCATTACTTTTTTGTGACGCAGGTGAAGCTGAAAGAGGACAACGCTGACAGCAAAGACTGTCCATAACATCCATGCGGGAATTCCTGTTTCGTTGAGGTTTGACGGATTGGGAGTTGGAGGAGAGGTAGATGCTCCTGCATGTAGACCACTAGGAATAGGGTCTCCAGGTGCTGCTGTAAATCCATTTCCGGTGGGTGTTCCTTGGCCTTTGGCAGCAAGGTCTTCAATAATTTCTCCTGTTGTCGCAATTGGTGTGAGCTTCATGTAATACGATACCCCGTTAATAAGGTCTCGTAATGTATATGCGCGAAGATCACCGTTCAGTGTACGCTTTTCTGTAAATGTATCTGGTTCTACTCCATATTCCAGAAGGAACGTCGATAGAGGAGCGCCAGGGGAGAGTGTGTTCCATTCCATGAACAATGCTCCGTCATTTGGTGTGATGTCTAGCGTGAGCCCTAGGACTGTTGCATTAATCACTGTGCTTTTTTCTTTACTCTCTCTTCCCTCTTGTAGTGCAGTGACACTGAAGTAGTACACAGAACCTGGTTGCAGCCCTGCAACGGTTGCAGCTGCGGTTGGCCTGTCTGTATCCAATGTATATAGGAAGTTATCTGGCTCTGTTCCTACGTAAATACGATAGGCCTCGGCAGTATCTTCTATTGGGTCCCAGCGTAGCGCTACTTCATTAATGTGTGCTTCTGCCACAACGTTTTGCACTTGTGGAAGTCCTCGGAAATGAACGACGAGAGATGATGTTGTCTCTGTAGTATTCCCAATAGCATCTGTGGTGCGAATGGTTACAATATGTTCACCTCCTCCTTCCGGAGTTTGTAATAACATTTGGTATTTTCCAGTTTTAGGATCTGTACTGGTAAGTGTATAGATTTCTCCATCTACTTCTGCAGTGACACTTGGTGTGTTTGGTTCTGTTTGCACAACAAGAAGAACATCTGTTCCCTCGACAGGATTTTCTGGTGCAAAGATCACTGTCTCAATTGTTGCTGGTGTGACGTCGATGCGAAACGTGCGTGGTGCAGACTTATAACGACCGTCTGTATCTTGTACGATAATTTCTTGATCCTCTTTTGTTGGATCTAACGAAATCGGAATTGCATAATTTCCATCTCTATTGCTTTCACCTGTTACGTCTTGTATTCCACCAGTTACTGTAAGATTAATAAATGCAGGACCGTTTCCTGTGACCATAATTTCTGTCTCATTATAGAGCGCATTACTTGCTGGTTCCGCAATATTCACTCGCAGATTTTGCGTGTCGATGATCTGCTGACCAACGACTTGTACCTCTTGGTATCCCAGAGCATTTCTCGGATCTTCTGGTGCACTGTTTGGGCTTTCGGTAAGAATAATGGTATGTGTGCCGACTGTTCCAAACTTTAAGACGAGTGGGAAGCTGCGTATTCCTTGGTTGCTGAACCCAAAAGCAATCACACCGTCTTTTGGTAGTTCTGCATTTGGATCTGTTGTTGCCATATATACAGTTCCTTCGTAGCCTCTAAAGATATTTCCACTTTGGTCGATGGCAGTTACACGTACATCTTCTGCCTCATTAATCCGCAAGGTTGGCAGATCTCCATTTCCTTGGTTTCCTATTTGTATTTCAAAGTGATCCAATTGCTGTTGTGGGTTGGATACTTGCCCAAGCATGCTTGCCCCCATGGCACTTGCATCAGGATAGAATTGTTTAGGGCTATTGTAGGTGACTTGCATTGGGCCGCCCATACTTTGTGCCATGTCTCCTGCATGCATTTCTAGTGTGTCGTCTAATACTTGTGCACTAATAAGATCCATTGCTCGCAACGTAAATATTCCGTCTTGCGCCGCGCGAATAATAAAATCTTGTTGTCCTTGGGTATTGGTTTCTTTCGTCATGGATTCGATGCGGTCTTGTGGCCGACTGGAAATAAGTTCTACTATTCTTCCTGGCAGGGGATTTCCGAATCGGTCTACGAGTACCACAGTAACGGCAATTTGTTGACCTACAGATACCTGAGTAACAGATGCTTCTATAAAACTTTGCACTATGTCGATACTATCGGGATGCACTTGTAGGTATGCCGATGCCTGACCCGCTTGCACGTGATATTCACCAGCAACTTCTACATTACTTCCAGCAACCCATGTTTGTCCTACCCCCTTTATATCTGTATTGATAGTATAAGGAATAACATCTCCAAAAGGAGAGGTCAGTGTAATGGCAACCTGTGTTTGTGGTGCCGCATCAGAGACAGTTACTTCCGTTGTTAGGCCTGCTACGGTATCTAACGCATCTACGGTCAATGCATACGCATGTACTGGAACTGCAAGAAGTATTGCTGTGAGGATTGTGTGTGTGTATTTATTCATATATCAAAGTATTTTATCACTATTCTTGGTTTTGCTCAATATGCATAGTATGACTGGAACATAGTCTGATTTCTTTGTCTACGACCTTTCCCGATGATGTTCTATACTCATTTCCCCAAGTGGCTCTCTTTATAGTACGATGTGGGAACTATGAAACGACTTTTGATTCTCTCGGCCTGCCTTATGCTATCTGCTTGTGGAAGCTCCGCTGATATTGCGTGTGATCAGCAATATTGGGATGGGACAGTAGGAACATGTTTACCTGATGGATGGGATATCATTGACCAAGAAACCTTGCGACAGAGGGGAGTACCTGAAGAGACGATTGTTGCATTTCAAATGACAGAAGCTGTTTCTGGTCAGTTTCCAACTGTAGCTATTACCAAAGAGCCTTTGCCAAATACGGTTACGTCGGAAGATTACAGCGCTGCAAGCATTCGCTCTGTAGAAGTGATGGAGGGATACACTTTGGTGGATACGCAACAAACTACTGTAGAAGGAGAAAGTGCATCTATGCATATCTTTACAGCACAACCGCTTGTCGGAGAACCTCGTCGTCGCTTTTATCAGGTAAGCGTTGTACGGAATGATATTGGCTTTACGCTCACAGCAGTTTCTCCTGTTTCTATAGATAAAGATACTGAAGATGCCATGATGCTTATCCTGAACAATGTTGTTTTCACAGAGTCGATGAAAGAAGAGAAATAAGCGTGATATTTCTTTAAAAGATCTGCTAAGATCTGGTTTCACTGATACAAGGTGCCGTAGCCAAGTGGTAAGGCAGGGGTCTGCAAAACCTCCATTCGCGGGTTCGATTCTCGCCGGCACCTCCAATTTTTCATGAAAGAAAACCTACGGTTTCCTCTCATGGGGCTCTCCTTCATTATCCAAATGTTAGTGCCTCTGGTGCAAAGATCATTAGCATACCCAGTGCATACATAAGCAGTCCTCCGAAGATCAGAGTGAATCGACGGTACTTTGTGGTCATGCCCGTTGCGTGCAATGTGTAGATAGCGATACCAAAAATGGCTACATCGTCGATCATGTACATCAGAATAAAGAGTCCAATGTATCCATATCGTGCAAAGTTTGAAATGTCATTAAATGCTAGGATCTGCGTAAACACTGCGGGAAGCCCTGCAGTACACACAAGCTCGATCATGTTTACAGAAATTGCAAGAATAGAGACTCCTAGAATAAGCGCTGGCCATTGTGTGATCTGCATAATGGATTTCATCTTTGCAATGGTTCTCTGTCTTGCACTGAGGTTTGAAACATTGCATTGGTTTGGGTCTTTCCCAAAAGCTTCATATAAATAAAACCCACCTCCACCAATCGCGACGATTCCTATAACTTTTTGTACCCAGAAGTTGTAGCCAATCATCAAAAATACATTGAGCCATGCAGCAATAAACAGGTAATAGATGGCACCACTCACAAAGAGAAACGTTCCACCGATAATCCAGACCTTCTTCATATCATGTGTATTAATCAGTAGTGTAAGAAGCGTGATGAGTACCCACATAGCACAGGGATTAAAACCATCGAGGAATCCAAGCAAGATAGACAGTGCTGGCAGACTGAGCAATGTTAGGTCTGTCTTTCCGATAAACCAAAGGTTTAGTGTGTATTTGTCGAGGTCTGCGTCGCAATCTTCTGTGCAGGTTTCTCCTGCAGCTGTTACCTCAACTATTGCAGTACTTTTTATGAAGTCATCGAATGGCAAACATCCTTCTTCTTTCTCCTGACAAGAGGTAAGCCTTTTGACAATTGCTTCTCCATGTTCATCGGTATCGTACCCCTGGCTTACTGTTCCGTTGATTACAATAGTTGGCACCCCTTGGTTGAGTGCAGGTGCGCGCTTTTGCAAGTCTGCAAACTTTTTCTGTGCGTCAATCTGTGTCACTTCATAGTATTGCACAGCAAGTTCATGCTTCTCTGCATATGCTTCAAAGCTTGCACAGTGCGGACATCCATCACGGACAAATACCGTAATATCTGCTCCATGTATCGAGTGATATACCTCTTCCATTTTTGGTGCCTCTGCTACTCGTTCAGGAAACAACAGCCCCAGTGCGACAACAGGTATAAAAGCGAAAGTTATGAAGAGAAAAATGCGTTTCATATTCGCATGGTACAGCAAAAATCACTTGCATACAAAAATTGATCGGAGTAGCCTCTATTACTATGAAAGAGAAGAAAGCTTTTTACGGCATTCATATTGATGGCAGAGAAGCGACTCAGCCAGAATCTATGGATATGCAGTTTTTTGATGTTCTTCGTCTTGCGCGATCACTTCAAGAGAAAGGACGTCTTCTTGTAGAAGACATGACTACAGAACAACGACATCATTTTGATCGATTAATGAAGAGATCCATCGTTACTTCGCATGGAGATCCTGCAGAGGAGTGGAAAGAAATACGATGTCATCTTGATGAACAAAAACAGGTGTTACAAGAATTCCTTGAAAATCCAGAGGGATACGCAAATTTTAAGTTATTTAGTGAGCATATGGCACCTCTTTTTCGGGCGGGTATAAATGAAGTAGGTTTGCCCATTGAGACTTGTGAAGGAGGGCTAGAGAAGTATTATCCGATTTTCATAGAAGCAGTTGAGGAGTATATGGGTTCAGTCAACATGCAACAAAACCCCATGAGTTTCAGTGAAGCATTACAAGCATTCCATTCTTCTGTTCATAAGGAAATAACTGATACAAGAAGTGAATGTCTCTATGTACTCGGAGAAGTTCATGCGGATATGTCAGACAATACTTTGGTTGATGCGCTCATTACACCATCAGGTTTTATCACTCATCGATCCTCTGAATATAGCAAAGCAATTTAAGTATCTTGAATAGAAAATCTTCTTGCCAATTGTTGTATTTTGTGTACAATTGCTGAAATACCATGACAAACGATTCATCTACATTGTCGGCTTCGCTAAACCCAAAAGACTTCGTCATAGCAACTATTGGGAGTCACAGTGCTTTGCAGATCTTGAAAGGGGCAAAGGACGAAGGATTTAAAACTCTTGCAATTTGTAAAAAAGGAACGGAACGTGTCTATGACCAGCGAGGGTACAATGTGGCAGATGAAATCATCAGTGTAGATTCTTTTGGAGATTGGAATGAGCAACTAGAGCAAGAACTTATAAAGCGTAATGCCATTATTATTCCTCATGGTTCGTTTATTGCCTATATGGGACACGACAGAGTAAAGGACATGAAGGCGATGTACTATGGCACAAAAGAGATTCTAGAATGGGAGAGTGATCGTACTATGGAGCGTCAGTGGATGGAGAAATCTGGTTTACAGCTTCCGCGGGTATTCACAGATCCCAGTGAGATCGACAAGCCGGTGATCGTAAAGTTTCATGGAGCAGGTGGGGGATTTGGATATTTTGTTGCGAAGTCTCCGGAACAGTTTTGGGAAGTGAAAAATAAGAAACATCCTAATAATGATGATTACGCCATTCAGGAATACATTGTTGGTGTTCCTGTATATGCACATTTCTTCCAGTCTCCTATTACGGGGGAAATTGAAATTTTGAGCTTTGATAAACGCTATGAAAGTAATGCAGACTCCATTGGCCGTATAAAAGCAGAAGACCAACTAGCAGCAAATATTCACACGAGTTATACCATTGTCGGCAACATTCCTATTGTTGTTCGTGAGTCACTTCTGCCAAATTTCTTCGAGATGGGTGAAAATGTTGTGAAAGTGAGTAAAGAGATCACCGCAAATGGAAAGGGGCTTTTTGGTCCGTTTTGTTTGGAATGTATTGTGACACGTAAACTGGAAATTTTCTGTTTCGAAATCAGCGCACGTATCGTTGCGGGTACGAATCCTTTTGTTGAAGGATCTCCGTATACAGCACTAAAGTACGATGTTCCTATGAGTACAGGAAGGCGTATTGCAAGAGAGATTAAAGATGCAATTGCGAGTGATAGACTTAAGGAGATATTGGGATAGTATTATGTATTGCGTATTATGTATGAAGGGCACAAGTGAATTTCAGATATTTCCTGCTTAATACTTAATACTTATCCCCTAATACTTTATTCTATCTACTATGGATATCTCTTCAATTCTCAAAAGCTACAATACAGATGATCTTACTATTGGTGTCCTTGGCGGACACAGTGCATTGGATGTGTCTCATGGGGCAAAGCAGTTTGGGTTTAACACTGTATGTGTTGCACGGAAAGGAAGAGAGAAGACATTCACCGAGTACTACCGTACTCGGAAGTGGAAAACGGAAAGTGCCCGCCCGTGCCGGATCGGACGGGGAAAACGGAAAGTGGATGATGACGAAGTAGGGTGCATAGATGAAGTTATTGTCAGAGACAGTTTTGCAAACGTATTGGATACAGACGTCCAAGATAAGCTTAAAAAAATGAATACAATTTTTGTTCATAATAGATATTTTTGGGTCTACTTTGATGATTTTTCTAAGGTAGAAAATGATTTCCATGTTCCGATATTTGGTTCTCGAACCTTGTTGAAAATCGAAGAGAGAGACCAGCCGTATAATCAATATCATTTGTTACAAGATGCAGGCATTCGCACACCAAAGATCTACGATAAACCCGAGGACATAGACCGTCTTTGTTTGGTAAAAGCTGCAGAAGCAAAGCGGTCTTATGAACGTGCATTTTTCCTTGTGAACAGTAAAGAGGAATGGGAAGCGAAAGGTTCTGCACTAGAAGCGGAAGGAAAAGTAGCTGCAAACTGGAGAGAGGCGACCATAGAAGAATTTATTGTCGGTGCGCCCGTGAACTTTAACTATTTTTATAGTCCTCTCACAGGAGAGCTAGAACTCATGGGAACAGATACTCGTCGTCAAACAAACCTTGATGGATTCTTGCGTATGACGGCAGATCAGCAGACACAAGCGTTACAAGAAGTGCCATTAAAGATGATCGAAACAGGGCATATTGCCTGTACAGTAAAAGAATCTATTCTTGAAAAAGCATTTGAAATGGGCGAAAAGTTTGTTGCTCAATGTAAAAAACTCCCCAAAGACTTGGATCCTAGTGGTAAAGGAATGATCGGTCCGTTTGCTCTTCAAGGAGCAGTGGTTGCAGAAGAGGGAAGAGAAGACATTGTCATCTTTGATGTTTCTTTCCGTATCCCAGGTTCCCCAGGCGTGCGAGCCACACCGTATTCTGGATACCTCCATGGATCACCCATGAGCGTAGGAGAAAGGATTGGTATGGAGATCCGCAGTGCAGTAGAACAAGGTAGACTGGAAGAGATCGTGACTTAGTGTTTTGGCTCACAGTTTTTCATAAAAAATACGTGATCATTAGGCTCGGTACCGTTATGATTGAATCGTGCATTTGTACATTCTTACCTTTTTAGATTATGAGAAAAAAAGTATCCGTATTACTCGTTGTTCCAGCGTTTATTTTGTTGGCAGGATGTGGAGCTACTGAAGTGTTACAAGAAGAAGATATGCAAATGGAGGATAATTCTATGCAAGAAGAGCAGGCTTTTTCTGGTGAATATTCAAAGATGAATGCGTCTGAAAGTACGCTTTCTTTTGTTGGTGGTAGTTCTATTTTGGATCACCAAGGAGAGTTTGAAAATTTTGACATGAATCTTACATTGGATGATACAGATCCTGCAGATCTAGAAAAGGCATCACTACGTGTTGCTATCGATGCCACCAGTGTAAAGACCGATAGTGGAGGATTGGATGGACACCTTACGAAAGAAGAATTCTTTGATATGGAAAACTATCCAGAGATCACGTTTGTATCCACCAGCATTCGTGCAAGTGGTGACAATATGTATTCTATTCTGGGCGATCTGACTATTAAAGAAATGACCAAAAGCGTCACTCTCGACGCACTTATTGTGGATGATGGCATGACGGTAACCTTCGATATTCCACGCAAAGAATTTAACGTAGGAAACGACTCCTACGGAGATAAATTGCTCGATGATATGGTCCCTGTAAAGGCAGAAATTGTCTTTGAATCTTAAGTATGAATATCAATAAAAACTGTGGATCGTATAGGGTTCACAGTTTTTTGATTATGTTACGAAAAATTGACATAGCATGTATGAATGGTTAATCTTTATATATGGTTTCTTCAGCTGATAAAACATCTTTACCCACAGAGAAAGTACGAACTTTAGAAGGAAGACTAAACGAGTTAGATGCGCTTCAGGAACAAATTACACAAGAACGCTTATCTATTCTTGAGACTCTGAAGGCAGAAGAATGTGATACATCTTCAGTTCAAGAAATTTCTCCATTGGATAGCATCGAAACATTAGGTTTTTCCCAGGATATTGTTTCCTTGATTGGGAAAAAGGGTTTGGGTATAAGGCGTGTAGACCAATTGCTCAGTTATTCATCAACTTTTCTCATTAAGCAAATTGAATCGTATATTGAACATTCTCCTCGTTTTCGTGCTGCAGACTCTTCGTCTGCTGGGAATATTGTTACACAAATAGAGGAATGTCTTCAAAGAAGAGGTTGTACACTTTCCTCATAAAATCCTTCTATTTCACCTTTGCAAAGGTGAATTTTTGCCTATACTGTCCGAAGTGTGGGGCTGTAGCTCAGCTGGTTAGAGCACCTGCTTTGCAAGCAGGGGGTCAGGAGTTCGAATCTCCTCAGCTCCACCATTCGACTCGTCGTTCGCTTTCAGCGAACTCCTCGCTCATGGTAAACCATTCTCCTCTACAAAAGACGAATGACCCTGAGCAAGCGAATGTAGTTTGTTTACGAAAACGCCCCACCCAGTATCCAATACAGTGGTGCGAAGAATATTGTTTGTGTTCCGGTCATCAGGGCAACGGACCAAAAGAAGATCAGTACCCCTACGATGATGATGAGGTTATAAACCCCTCCTACGTATCGCATCCAATAGGCATCCCCGAGAAAGTCTCCGATGCGTTCTCTATATTTGATAAGAAAAAAGCCAAATCCAATACCAAGAAATCCTAAAAAAATACTCATAGTGCGGATATTATACCGCACTATGAGTATGAAACATACGTGTATTACTTTAGCCAATTACTGCGTCGAGCTCTTTTTTCATATCTTCTTTGGACTTTGCGCCAACAAAGGTTGTCGCTGCTTCGCCACCCTTGAAGATGATAAATGTTGGGATACTCATCACACTGTATTTTCCTGGTGATTCTGTATTTTCATCAACGTTCATTTTAACAACTTTCACCTTGCCTTCATACTCGGTAGCAAGTTCGTCGACGATAGGAATCATAGACTTACATGGGCCACACCATGGCGCCCAGAAATCTACAAGTACGGGAATGTTGGATTTTAGGACTTCTGTGTCGAAGTCGCCGTCGGTAACAGTTTGAGACATATAAATAGTGGGAAAGATACTGTTTGATTATAGGAGAATATACGACAGGTGCAATTGCGATTCTGTAAAAAGGTAATATGCATTACCCTTTTACATCAGTCGTTTTCTATAAGAATCTTTTTAGTGATTTTTTTGCCGATTTCTACTGCAGGTTGTCCATAGGGATCAATGCGATAGAGCTTGCCCAGAAGTACTACTTCTACCAAGAAGAGGAAAAATAGCTGTCCAAGATGATATTCATCCAAGCGTTCCAGTCCAATGGTAATATGTGGTCTTTTCGCACTGGTTAATGCTTCGCTTGTGCCTTGGTAACAGGCGTCTAGTAGTTGACCGTACTCTTTTCCTGCAATGTATTGAAAGGATTCCTCTACTTCGTTTGGAACAGTAAAACTTTCTTTTTCGATTTCTTTAATAAAGATATGCCACTGTTTATGCGGGCCTGCCATCCACTGTTGAAGAAGGGAGTGTTGGTCTTGTGTTCCGATCGCCGCAAGGGGAATGGGATTGCTGGTCTCTACTTTTCCGAGGCTTTCGGCAATCAGTTGCTGATTCCACCGAGCAAAGGACTCTAGTCTTTGGCTGTAAGGCATGATGACTCGTACGCTGCGATCCCTTTTCGTATCGAGTAAAAACTGCACACTCGCAAGCATTGCTGCTGGGTTTTCATCTGGAACGATATTGCGACAGATTTTGTCCATGTCATTTGCACCGCGTACAAAGGCATCGACGTCTCCGCCAAGCAGAGCAATGGGAAGAAGTCCTACAGGAGTGAAAATGCTATACCGTCCACCGACATTTTCTGGAATGGGAAGTGTACGAATACCATTTTCTAAACTAAATGTCTTTAGTGTGCCTTTTTTTGGGTCGGTAATAGCAATTGTGTAGTCTCCTGCATCTTTGCCACGCGCCTCTTGCATGCGTTTCCAACAGTGGAAAAATACACTCATAGGCTCTAGTGTTCCGCCAGATTTACTCACCACAACAAGAAGGGTTTTTTTCCAGTCTATAATGTCGTCGTACATTTTCAGCATGTACGGGTCGATAGTGTCGAGTAAAATAAATTCTGGTGTGTTTGGTTTTTCAAAAACTTCCCGAAGTACTTTAGGCCCAAGGCCAGATCCTCCAATACCAATCCATACAATGGTGGTAATTTTTTGCTGGGCTGCAAAGTGTGCGACCTCTTTTACTTTTGCAATAGTTTCGTCATTCTTTGCATCTTGTATCCATGCATGCGTTCCATTTTCACATTCCGTATTATAGTTCTCCAGATAACGCCTCATGCTACCAAGAGTAGAGGAGAGTTCCTGTTCAGGAATTCCTTTATTTGGCGTGATTGCCTTTCCCATAGATGCGGAGATGTCGAGTTGGATCATAGATAGAAGTGTAAAGTGGAAAACGGAAAGTGGAAAGAGAAGAGTGTATTATACATTGCGCAAAGCATGAGCCACTCTTTCTTCGGTAGACACGAGATCTTTTGGTAGGTTTTTGAGAGCATCCATAATGGTCACTGTATCATATCCCAAAGTTTTCAATGCTTCTATGGCGTCTTGGTCAAATGATGCAGATGGAGAGCCAGAGGGGACATCTGTTCCAAATATTTCTGGCTGAGATTCCGCAAGAGATTTTAGGTCCAACAGCAGTTTTTCAGCAGTTTTCTTTCCGATTCCTTTGATGGTTGTCAAAAGTTTTGATTCCTGAGAACCGATGGCTTGCATGAGTAAACTTTTCGGCACGGCAGAGAGCTCTAACGCCAACTTTGGCCCGATACCATTCATGGCAATGAATCTATCAAAAAGTATGCGTTCACGGTCTTCTAAAAATCCAAAGAGATCCAGCCGATCTTCGCGTACTTGTGTAGAGGTAAAAAGCTTCGCTTTTGCTCCTTCTTTTAGGCTGTCCCATACGTTCATAGGGACGAATACTCTGTAACCAACGCCATTTACGTCTACAGAGACTTCTTCTTCTTTTAGCCGATGAATGGTTCCAGATACATGTGCGATCATGAGTATGAAGTGTAGCAAATTTCTGCTATAATAAATAGAAATGTCAAAACATACACATAAACCCTTTCCGTATCTTATTCTTGCTGCGATGACGCTTATTCCTGTGGTCTCGGTACCTCTTGGAGCGTCATTAACCGATAAGTATGAGACTGTGGAACAGTTACATCAGGCGATGAACGAGGCAGAAGGTGTATACGCGTCAGGGAGAGGTCTTTTTTCTGCAAAATCACAAAAGGAAAAAGCAATGATCATTGCTCGGGATGTACTCGATAATGTGATGCTGCAAAAAGCGATTGCTCGTCGTGCTTTGGTGCTTGCTCGTAGAGATGCAGGTCGTATACACCAGATGTATGGACTGGACATGACGAGTTCTGGCTCATTGATGGCCACTATTCAAAAAGAACAAAGTGAGTACGCCGCATTTGTACGATATCTCCATGGGAACAGTTTTTTTGTTGCGGCTACGGGACCAGATCTTGGTGTCACACTTGTGCGTAATTTGTTGACCAGTTCGTTGGGGGATATTACTGACGCTGGCATGCGTACACACGCCATTACTCGTGCTCGTGCTCGCGTTCTTTCTTTGGCCGTAGAGGCAAAAAAGGTCATGCAAGATGTTTCTGATTTGGAGCAGGAATATGCTGACTTTTCTCATCAATATGAGGAAGCGTGGCAAAACTACAGTGATGCAAAGAGTGCGTATGACAGTGCGACTCATCGCATTGCTGAAGTGCAACGTATTACCAACGAAGTACAATTGCAGATTACACAATTGCAACGAGAGCTTGCGCGCATTGATGCGCAATTGATTTCAAAATTAGAACGTGAATTGATTGAAAAGGGATTGATGAATGCGCAACCCGGAGAACGTAGCGACGGCCGTATTCGTAGTAAGCAAACTTTCCGTTGGCCAGTAATGGGACGTATCTCTGCAGGATTCCATAATGGTTCTTATGAAGAGTATTTTGGCGTGCCGCATCAGGGGATTGATATTGTCGTAGGACAAGGGACTCCAGTCTCCGCAGCTGCGGATGGCGTGGTGTATCTCGCACGTGATGGTGGAAAGTATGGATACAGTTATGTTCTTATCGGACATCGTGACGGTATCGCAACGCTTTACGGTCACTTAAGTCAGATCAATGTATCTTCTGGGCAAGAGATTGCTGCTGGTCAGGTTGTCGGACTTTCTGGAGGGACTCCTGGTACACATGGTGCTGGCCCAATGACCACTGGTGCACATTTGCACTTTGAAATGATTCGTAATGGAGAGCATATCAATCCTACGATTATATTACCGTAGTGTGGTTCGTTATTTTTCCTGAGCACCGATAATCACAACAAACTCTCCTTTTTTGGTTATATTCTTTGCAGATTCTTTCAATGCGCTCACCGTGGTATGCACAATTTCTTCGTACATTTTTGTCAGTTCTCTGGCGATGACAATGTTTCTGTTTGGTTGACTTTCCAGTGCATCGGCGATTTCATTGAGTGTTTTTTCGATGCGATGTACAGATTCATACAATACAATGGTTCTCTTTTCTTCTATAAAAGAACGCCATAGTGTTTGCCTTCCTTTTTTTAGAGGAGGAAAGCCGATATACACAAATTGATTAATAGGAAGACCAGATGCAGAAAGTGCGGTGAGGAATGCAGATGGACCAGGAATGACTTGTATCTTGTATTTTGTATCTTGTATTTTGTATGCAGCCACCCTGCTTACCAATTTGTATCCGGGGTCACTGATGCATGGTGTTCCTGCGTCCGAGACTAAAACAAGATGTTCACCGTTTTCCAATCTCCCCATAATATAGTCGATTTTACTATCGTCACTATATCCATGACAGGATATAAACTCTTTCTTTGGGATATCTAGCTGTTTCAACAGACTTCCTGTAACGCGCGTATCTTCGCAGACAATGGCATCGCAGCTCTTGAAAGTGTCTATGGCTCTGAGCGTTATATCGCCCAAGTTTCCGATGGGAGTGGCAATTATGGATAACATTACTACCATAGTAACAAAATTTTTACTGTTTGCCCCTTTCTTCTGTCGGATTTTTCGGTATGATCTTCGCAGATCCGAACGGATTTTCTATGTCTGATAAAAACGACAACGACGGCGCACCCTTCGATGATGTTCAGGGTAAACAAGATGCACTTCCCTTTGAGGAGAAGGACACATCTGCCTCTTCAGATTCTGTACAAATGGATTTGGGTGCAAACCTTTCTTCTATAGGTCGTATTGCTCCACGTAGTATTGTTACGGAAATGGAAGAGAGCTATTTGAGTTATGCGATGAGTGTTATCGTTGCTCGTGCTCTTCCAGATGCTCGTGATGGACTAAAACCTGTTCATCGTCGTATTCTCTTTGTTATGCATGAGTTGGGACTTCGGAGTACTGCAAAGTTTCGAAAATCAGCAGCAGTCGTCGGAGACGTAATGGGTAAGTACCACCCACATGGAGATAGTTCTATTTACGATGCCCTTGCTCGTATGGCGCAGGACTTCTCTATGCGACATATGCTCGTTAATGGACAAGGAAACTTCGGTTCCATTGATGGAGATAATCCCGCAGCTATGCGTTATACAGAGGCAAAGATGCAAAAGATTACAGAGGAGATCTTGCAAGATATTGAGAAAAATACTGTGACCTTTCGACCAAACTATGATGGATCGCGAAACGAGCCAAGTGTTCTTCCAACCAAGCTTCCAACATTACTGATGAATGGAACAGTGGGTATTGCTGTTGGAATGGCCACGAATATTCCACCACATAATCTCGGGGAATTGATGTCTGCTATTTTGCATCTTATTGATAATCCTGATGCAACTGTTGAAGATCTTTTGGAATATGTTCAAGGACCTGACTTTCCAACAGGAGGTATTGTGTACGATAAAGAAGCATTAAAGCAGGCATACCTTACGGGGCGTGGTTCTGTTGCTGTACGTGGAAAGGCAGAGATCGAAGAGGGAAAAAATGGCCGATACCGTATTCGTATTTCAGAACTTCCTTATCAGGTCAATAAGTCGACAATGATTGAAAAAATGGCACATCTGGTAACGGATAAAGTTATCCCTGGTGTATCCGATATCCGAGATGAGTCCGATAGAGAGGGGATTCGTGTCATCCTTGAATTAAAAAAGGATTCCTATCCGCAAAAAGTTTTGAACCAAATGTTCAAGCATACAGATTTGCAAAATAGCTTTAGTTATAACTGTATTTCTTTGGCAGATGGCTTGCAGCCACGTCTTATGAATTTACAGGAAATGCTTACGATCTTTATTAATCACCGACGTGAAGTTATTACGCGTCGTATTACGTTTGACCGCGATAAAGCAAAGGACCGTGCGCATATTTTGGAAGGATTGAAGATTGCCCTTGATGATATTGATGCAGTGATTGAAACGATCAAGAAAAGTGCAGATAAAGATATTGCAAAAGAGAATTTGGTAAAGAAATTTAAGCTTTCATTGTTGCAGGCAGATGCCATTTTACAAATGCGCTTGCAGACATTGTCTGGATTGGAGCGTCAGAAGATCGAAGATGAGCTCGCAGAAAAAATGAGATTTATTGCAGAGTGTGAGGCGATTCTTGCTGATCCGAAGAAAATCAATGCAATTGTCAAAGAAGAGTGTGAGCATATCAAAAATACCTATGCTGACGAACGTCGTACGACTGTTGTCAAACATGCCATTGGACAGTTCAGCGCAAAAGATACTATTCCAAACTCTCCAATGATCGTGGCACTGACTTCTGGAGGATACGTAAAACGCCTTTCGCCGATGCAGTTCAGAGCACAGTCCCGTGGAGGAAAAGGGGTCAAAGGTATGACAACGAAAGATGAGGATGAGATCCAAACATTGCTACATGTGATGAATCATGACGACTTGTTGTTCTTCACGAATACTGGTCGTGTCTTTAAGCTTCCTGCATATGAACTCCCACAAGGGAGTCGTATTGCAAAGGGGCAAGCGATTGTGAATTTGTTACAATTACATCCAGATGAAGTGATTACCTCTATTCTGAAATCTGACCTAGAAGATCGTACACACCTCTTTATGGTTACAGAGCATGGAACGGTAAAGCGTACAGAGCTCAGTCAGTTCGATAATATTCGTCGCAGTGGACTTATCGCACAGAAAATGAATGAAGGAGACTCTTTGAAGTGGGTTCTTGCAACAAATGGTAAGAATGAAATTCTGATTGTCACCAAGAAAGGAAAAGCCATCCGCTTCCCAGAAGCTGATGTTCGTACTATGGGACGAAGTGCTGCGGGTGTTCGCGGAATCAAGTTGAGCGGTGAAGATATTGTGGTGGAAGCTGGAGCTATTGAAGACTCCAAAACAAGTATGCTTCTTGTCGTCATGGAAAATGGTCTTGGAAAAATGACTTCCGTTGAGGAGTACCGATTCCAAGGTCGTGGAGGAACAGGAGTAAAGGCAGCACAGCTCACTGCAAAAACAGGAGATATTGTTGGTGGATGTATCCTTCAAGAAGGAGAAGATGGAGATTTGTTGTGTATTAGTAAGTCTGGACAGGCGATCCGTATGAGACTTTCTGATATTCCTTCTCGTGGACGTGCCACACAAGGCGTCATTGTTATGCGGCTCAAAGCACGAGACAAAGTAGCCACCATGAGCGTAGTTATGGAAGACAAAGAAGGGGAAGAAGCCGTTATGGAAGCTGCTGAAGAAATGCAGGAGGAAGAGGTTGAAGCTATCAAAAAAGAAGAACGCAGAGTCAAAAGAGCAGCAGCCACCGGTAAAAAAGCTGCAAAAGAATAGAAGAATTAGCTCTATTTCCTTGCTTTGAGAAGGAAATTCCCTAAAATCACCTCAATATGAAATCAGCAATCCACCCAGAACTGCATGCAGACGCCAAAACCACGTGTTCCACGTGTAGTATGGTCTTTGAAATCCCTTCCACAGAGAAGGAGATGACTGTTGAGCGCTGTCGTAATTGTCACCCTATCTATACAGGAAAAGTACAAGAACAGGCTACAGGAGGCCGTGTAGAACGATTCCAAAAGAGAATGGCTGCACAGAAGGCAAAAGATGCATCTGCATAGATCTCGTGTTTCTGCACTCTATCTGGCACTTTAAGCCAAAGAATGCTAAAATATATATATGAATGAGCGTCAATCTCGCCTTTTAGCAGCGATTATCGACCAGTTTATACAAACTGCTGGTCCTGTCGGTTCGAAGAAGTTGCTTGAATCTGGGGAATTTACCTGTTCGAGTGCCACTATTCGGAATGAAATGGGAATGTTAGAGGATGAAGGATATTTAGAGCAGCCACATATTTCTGCTGGTCGCGTTCCAACTGCTGCAGGGTATCGTTTGTATGTGCGTCAATATATGACACCAAATAAACAAGAAACGATTGTTCGTAAAAAGTTTGATGCTCTGAAAGACCATTATTTGAAACAAAAGGATCAGGAAAAAGTATACGAAGCTGTCGCTTTGCTTACGCATATGATCCCTAATGTTGCCTTTGCGACAGTTCCACATAAGTCTCGTGTGTATTATTTGGGTCTATCTAATGTGCTCAAGCAGCCAGAATTTCAAGTGAATCCTATTCTTGCCAGTGGGATCGCTGAAGTTTTGGAAGACCATCTTACACAAGTGCTTTCAGAAATGGAGATTGATAATCAGATTCAATATTATATCGGAGAAGAAAATGTTTTGGAGCAGATCCATAGCTGCTCGATGATGGTAACAAAATATTCCATCAGAGATAGCGAAGGTGTTATTGGTATTCTTGGGCCTATGCGCATGGATTATGGTTATAACACTGTTGCCCTCGATATGATTACTGATTTACTGAAACAAGGTTAAGTCTATGACACCAACACTTCTCCATATTCGTCCTTCCAAAGAAAATGAACGTGGTCCGCTCTATGTGGAGTCGGCTATTTCTGCTCTTCATTCTTTGAAAGGGAGTAATGCCGTAGGGCTAGAAATCGGAATGATATCTACAGGAAAGATTGGTTTTTATGTACGGTCATCCAGTGATGCGGTGCGACTAACGGAATCACAGTTGTATGCTCAGTATCCTGATATTGATATTGAATATGTGAAGGATGATCCATTTATAGCATCCGAAGATGAAATTGTTGTTACAGCAGATCTGGTACTTGCTGGACCCGAAATTTTTCCGATCAAAAGACATCCACAGTTTGACGATATGCTTACTAGAGTAAATGTAGACCCCATTGCAGGTATTACCTCTGCACTGGCCAGATACCCGTTACCTGGCATGCGTGGACATGTATCTTTAGTAGTCCAACCACTTGGAGGTAGTTATAGAGACCGTGCACTGCGATTCTTACCTTTGCTCGAAAAAGGGATGTCTTCCCTTTCAAATAACCATGCTGCATTCTTTTCTCGTATGCAATTGGCAAGAGGGTGGAGGCGCGTTGTTTTCCTTCCTATCGCTTTTCTTCTTGGGGGTTTTAGAGCTTGGCCTGGATTCTCTACATTCCTTCGTAGTCCTTCGTTTCTTGGGGGGATAGATCACTCTTCGGATCCTGATGATTTGGGGCAAACCAGTGCACGTACGCATGACAGAGAGGATGGTATTTCCGGTGCAGCAGATAAAGTGAATCGATTGTTATTTACCTGCAACATTCGTCTTAGTGTCATTGCTCCAAAAGAGCACAAGGCATTAGCTGAAGAAAAGTTACGAGAAATGGCAGGAACCTTTCGTCAGTTTGCTTTGCCACAATCCAATGAATTTACAGCCCAGAAATCCCGAGTTGTACCAGCTATTGAGCATGGAATGCACACAAAACCATTTGTATTATCTACAGAAGAAATCGCTACTATTTGGCATATGCCTACCATTCTTGTGCAAACACCAAATGTTGACTGGGTGCTGAGTAAAAAGCTGGAACCGCCAAATAATCTTCCTCTTGCAGATAAAGAAGAGGATGTAACTGTTCTCGGTGAAGCGGTATTCCGAGGCGAACGACATCGTTTTGGTATTCGTTCTGGAGACCGAGGACGACATGCATATATCATCGGTAAAACTGGAATGGGAAAGTCTACCATTTTAGAAAACATGGTATTTTCTGATATTCATTCTGGAAAAGGAGTTGCTGTTATTGATCCTCATGGAGACCTCATAGATGCGATACTGAAATTTATTCCCAAGCATCGCAGCAATGATGTTGTCTTATTTGATCCGTCTGATACCGATTATCCTTTATCGTTTAATGTATTAGATTGTCCGAATCCTGACCAAAGAGTTCTTGTTGCCTCTGGGCTGATGAGTGTGTTTACCAAGTTGTGGCCCGATGCATTTTCTGGTCGTATGGAGCATATTTTGCGCAATACCTTACTTGCTCTTTTGGAAGCAGATGGGTCTTCCATGCTTGGTATTATGCGTATGTATGCAGATGATGCCTATAGGCAAAAGGTGGTTTCTTGTGTAACGGATCCTATGGTGAAAAGCTTCTGGGAAGATGAATATGCTGTGTGGACAGAAAAGTATCGTACGGAAGCTGTTGCCGCCATTCAAAATAAGGTAGGGCAGTTGGTGTCTACCCCTCTTATTCGTAATATCATCGGACAGGTACAGAGTCGTCTGGATATCCGTCATTCTATGGATACAGGGAAAATTATTTTAGTGAATTTGAGTAAAGGAAAACTAGGAGAAGACACTTCTGCATTCCTTGGGTCAATGATGGTGACGAAGTTTCAGATTGATGCGATGAGTAGGGCGGATATTCCAGAAAGTGAACGCCGAGATTTTTACTTGTATGTGGATGAGTTTCAAAATTTTGCGACAGAATCGTTTGCGACTATTTTGTCTGAGGCCAGAAAGTATCGTCTCAATCTCACAATGGCAAATCAATATGTAGCACAGTTGTTGATTGGTGATAATAATACCAAGTTACGTGACGCTGTTTTTGGAAATGTCGGGTCACTCTTTTCTTTTCAAGTTGGTTCGGATGATGCGGAGGTACTCAGTCTGCAGTTTGAAGAAGCAGTTACAGCAAAGGATATTTTAAGCTTACCAAAATATCATGCATACATGCGCCTGATGATTGACGGTGTGCCAAGTAAACCATTTTCTGTTTCAACATTGCCACCACCAGATTTTGCACAAGATAGTGGTCGTACCGATATGATTCGTAAAATGTCTCGTGAGAGATATACAGAAAAACGGAGTGTCGTTGAAGAAAAGATTAAGCGTTGGGCTGCATCTGCTGCATCAGGTAAGGCGAATGCAAAAGCTTCTGCAAAGGCGAAAGAAAAGGAGGGTGAGGAATATAAAAAGGCAAAAAAGAAAGGAATGAAACTAGAAGAGTATCGCGCCTGGCGGGACAGGGAAATGTGGATGAATGATTTTAATATGCTCCGTAAGAGATCATTGATTGACAAGGATCTTTCCGAACAAGAGAAAAAAGATATGCAGGATCTAGAAAAGAAGTTACAAGAAACTGGAGGCGTTCCAGAAATCAGTAAAGGCCTGCAGCAAGAATTGGACAAAAAGAACGGAGTTTCTTAATCGTTCAGCTCTGTTCCTCCGTATGAAGACACAAGTCTGTAGAAGTTTTTTTGTGTGCTTTGTAGGTCTTTGGAAACAACATTGAAAAGAATGCAGTTCCCCCATGCATTTCTCGTTGCACATTCAAATCCAGAATTTTCTTTTTTATCCTGTTGCTTGTGCAGATTTTCGAATTGCCACACTTTTGGAATCCAGTTCCAACTGAGTGCATATGCCTTCTCAGGAGTGCTGAGAGATACGATGCATATTAGTCCTGCCAAAAATGATGAAAAGCGCTTCATAAAGGGGAGAATCCTAGTTTTTAACCTTGATTATGTCAATCAAACTAGCGTTCCTTTTTTAATGCGTATTTTCAGCTGATATGCGCAATTTTTGCTGCATGTTGCATGATCCATGGCATTTTTACAGTCTTTACAGATTTTCCCTGGCTGGCGGCAATATAGACAGTCGATTTCTTGGTCTCCTGGGTCTCCACAGTGCGCGCAAAGGCCATAACGCTGGGAAGGCATCATGTCCTTGTTTACAGCCACTCTGTGATCGAATACAAAGCATTCTCCTTTCCATTTCTGTTCTGGACGCTCTTTCATATAACGCAAAATGCCTCCATCTAGCTGATAGACATTCGTATATCCTTGTCTTTCCATCTCTAGGCTAGCCTTTTCGCAGCGTATACCACCTGTACAGTACATAAGAACCTTTGTATCTTTTGGAATACCTGATTTCTCTACATAGTTTGGGAAATCTTGAAATGATTGTAGTTTTGGATCAATCGCGCCCTCAAATACACCGATTTCTGTTTCGTAATCATTGCGTGTATCGAGGATTATCACATCTTCTTCGTCTATCATTCTGTCCCATTCCTCTGGTGGAATATGGTTATGTTTTCCGTTTGGTACAATATTTGGATTTCCCAGAGTAACGATTTCTTTACGGATTTTCACAAACCAACGTTTGAATGGCTGTGCTTCTGCATTGGAGTCTTTAAATGACATTGCACCGAATATGCTTTCCAGATGTTTTTTCCAGATGTTCAGTGCCCCTTCTGACGGAGCGGATATTGTTCCATTTACGCCTTCGACACCAATCAGTACCAGTCCAGCAATGTTGTTCTGTTCTCCAAATTTGAGAAGGTCTTCGCGCATCTTTTGAAGCTCTTCTTCATTTTGGGCCACGAATTTGTAGAATGCAGTAATGAAAAACATGTCTATATTGTACCTATACTTGATAGGGTTTTGACAAGCATATAACAAAAAAAGACCAGAATCTTCGACTGGTCTTTTTTTAACCTTCCATAATCAAATCGATATCTATTTATAGGAGGCACAATTTCTTCCTGTGCAGGAAATCTTTGTAGATTCGTATTCATAGTGGGTATTTCCACTGTTATATGCATTGTTGTAATAGCCATTGTTGTAATAATTTGTCGCTTGAAAACGGTACGGACGGACGGTGTTATCTTTTTGGTCGTAATAATACTGCCACTGACCATTTCTATAATATTCATCATCATAGTAATCAATATAATCTGTAGCGTCGATTCCACCATAATGGAACGTGTTGTATCCTGAATTGTACCGATTGGAATACCGGTTATCCCATGCACTTGGTGTTACAGATTGAGCATTGAATAGTGTATTAAATGGATATGTTGCTCTGTTGCCATACAGATTTGTAGATGTGTATGCAGTGTTTGGTGAGATGTACGGCTCACTTGTCTGATAACTCATACAGCTCCCCGACGTGTCACGGTAGTAACAGGTGTAGGTTGGATTATAGTTTGCAGCTTGTGCAGCACCTGCGCCAAATGGAAGGATTGCAGCTGCAGTAATAATGCTTGTTGCTAAAAATGGTAAGAATTTTTTCTTCATAAAAAAATAAGGAAAGGAGATCAATATATGTCGTCCTCTCTACGATTGCAAGAGGGGAGTGAGTACGAATTGAGTACAACAAAAAAAGACTAACGAATGTCAGTCTTTTTTGTTTTTGTGTTTATCAGTTGCTGCCAGCACCTCGTATGAAGGTCGGTATGGAAACTTCTGAATGTCTGTAAGAGGAGGTACTCTCACTGTCTGCCACATTGCGGTACCTTATTTATACTCGTGTCCTGGCGAGTCCCTCGGACCAGATCTCAAAACAAGGCCGAAACCAAGGAGATCATGAGGAATTGTGGGTTGCACTGCATACACCCCTCGTGGTGTATGCAGCGTCATTGTGTAGCAGAGAGGATGGTAACCATTGAATATTCTATGATGACTATTCTCTTTGCTCGACTATGATGTGAAGGATCTTTTTGAAGATGTCGGAACTCTGACGTCTGTTTGTTTTTGTGTGTATGTTATTCCTTTTGTTTTTGTGTGGATCAGAGTTCCGACGTGAGGGTTTGCCACTAAGGACAAAGGGCTGATGGACTTCTTTCCGCCGAGGCGGGATCTGTACTGGACAAATCATCATATGGTACCTCGCTTAAGAATTTATGCAACTTTTCTCAGTTCACTAAATTGTAAACTTGTTTTATGGATACATTTTTTATACAAAACTTTACACTCATATTTTCTCTCCATATACACAAAAAGTAGCATATCTGCCCTTATTTTGTATTCTCCTATATTTTTACTTTTTCTGGTAGCTAGAGACTGGTCATGACTCTAAAGATAATTTCTGCCATTTCACCACGAGTCAAAAGTTGATTGGGATCGGTGAAGCTTGGTGGTAATCCACCAATGCGTGAGAGTGCAAATACATAGGGCTTCCACCAGATACCATGTTGATCTTTAAGGTTTATTGGCACAGAAAAGGCATTAACGACAATCTTAGCCGCCTCTGCAAAGTTTACAGTATTACTTGGTCGAAAAGTACCATCGTCGTATCCGTCGATGATGTGTGCATTCTTTGCACTGCACACAAATTTGGCATACCAAATGCTTTGCTCCACATCTGAAAAGATATTTTCCTTTGCGCAACTATCAATTTCTTTTGTAGAAAATATGGAAGAGGTAATGATCTTTGTGAATTCTGCACGGTTAATAGTTTGATCTGGCCTGTATGTTCCGTCTTCGTATCCTCTGACAATTCCTTCATTGCGTACAAACGCAATAGCTTTGGCATTGGTGTGGGAAACGAGAACATCATCAAAGATAGGATTTTCTTTTTCCTCCTGTTCGGAGAATTGACAAGGATTTACAAAATAGTTAATGACATGACCTTCTTCTGTGCAAGAAGGATGTGTGTCACCGTTGGGGCAGACATATGGCATACACGTATCATCGTAGGTGTTCAGCCATTGCACTATATTGCTTGCATCGGTTGCATCCACGGTTCCACTACATAATCCTGTGTAATATGATTGTTCATCAGAACGTATAAAAATAATGGTACTGCCATTTAGTGGAATATCTATACCACATGCGGCACTGTTGTTTGCTGTTTCTACTTCAATGTACGCATCTGCCTGTCCTTTCCATACTTTTTCCACACTAATGGTATATACGATGTTCTGTCCCTTTTCTGCAGCAGAAATTGCAGATCCTTGTATAATAAGGTCCGCATTTTGATAGGCAGCGGTATTACGCTCGTTTTCGTCTTCAATGTACATACAGGAACATGCAAATACATCTTGTGGATGTAAAAGTGTTGCAAATACCAGTGCGACGAGAAAGAGAAGATTTCGCATAAGTGAACGCATTGAGTATAGCGGATTTCCCCTGTGTCCACAGGTTTTTCGGGCATTTTGCCTAGATTTCTTCTGCCAGAGATTTGATATCTTTTAGGACTGTAGCACTGTGTTCTCCCACTTTTACGGTTGTATACATTTTCGCAATTGTTCCGTTTGGATGGAGAAGAAACGTCGTCCGCGCAATGCCCATATATTTTTTGCCGTACATATTTTTTTCTACCCATACTCCGTACTTTTCCACCACTTCTTTTTGTGTATCGGCAAGAAGGTCAAAAGGGATGTTGTACTTCTTTATAAACGCGTGATGACTATTTTCGTCATCACAGCTGATGCCAAAAATGAGCGCATTGTGTGCTGCAAATTCTTTTTGCATATCTCGAAATCCGCAGGCTTCTTTTGTGCAGCCAGGTGTGTCATCTTTTGGGTAGAAATAGAGCACTACCCATTTTCCTGTATACATATCTAAAGAATGCATTTTTCCATTTTGGTCAGGTAGGGAAAATGTAGGCGCCTTTTTTCCAATGGTAAGCATTACCAGTTTGATGGAGAGATACCTGGACAGGTGAAGTCCTTACAGAGTGCTTCTACTTCTGCGGCTATACTTGCAAGTTTTACATCGTCATCTGCATTATCGATGGCGGCGGACATCCAGTCTCCCAATTGTGCCATTTCTGCTTCTTTCATTCCACGAGAGGTAATAGAGGGTGTTCCGATGCGCACTCCAGACGGGTTAAATGGAGAGTTTGTATCGAATGGTACGGTATTACAATTGGTAACGATTCCCGCTTTATCCAGAGCCTTTGCAGCATCTCTTCCTGTGATTCCTTTGCTTTGCTGTGTCTCGAACAAGATAAGGTGATTATCTGTTCCCCCTGTTACAAGGCGGAATCCATGACTATTGAGCTTCTCTGCAAGTGCCTTTGCATTTGCAACAATTTGTGCGGCGTAGTCTTTGAACTCTTGGGTATTTGCTTCTTTTAGAGCTACGGCAATGGCCGCAGTGGTGTTGTTGTGTGGACCTCCTTGTAATCCCGGTATGATAGCCTTGTCGATCTTTGTAGCGTATTCCTCCTGACAAAGGATCATAGCACCACGTGGTCCGCGCAATGTTTTGTGTGATGTCGTAATTCCAGTGTCTGCCATAGGGTATGGACTTGGGTGAACACCTCCGACAATAAGACCAGTGATATGTGATGTATCTGCGTGGAATAATGCACCGACTTCATCGCAGATTTCGCGGAATTTTACAAAATCAATGGTGCGTGGATACGCAGTATATCCAGCAATAATCATTTTTGGGCGTACCTCTTTAGCTTGTTCCAAAATTTTATCGTAATTGAGCAGCTCTGTTTCAGGATCAAGTTCGTACGGAGAGCTGTGGTAGGTTTTTCCAGAGAAGTTTACTTTCCATCCATGGGTAAGGTGTCCTCCGTGTGGAAGAGCAAGTCCCATAATGGTGTCTCCGTGTTCAAGTACTGCATGGTAGACGGCCATATTTGCTGGACTTCCAGAATATGGTTGTACGTTTGCATGTGGCATGTTGAATGTAGATTTTGCACGATCGATCGCTATCAATTCCACTTGGTCAATAAGTTGTTGACCTTCGTAGTATCTTTTCTTTGCGTATCCTTCTGAGTATTTATTGGTGAGTACTGATCCCGTTGCTTCCATTACTGCGTGTGAGGCATAGTTTTCCGAAGGGATAAGACGCATTTTATTCCATTCACGTTTTTCTTCTTCGATAATTAAATCTCGTATTTCTGGATCGGTTTTTTGCAGAGCTGAAAGATAAGTAGGCATGGTTGAATCTTAACACATGGATTTTTCTTGCAAAGAAAAAACTTACATTTGCTTTGCCGTGAAAACGGCATCCATTTTTACATCATGCGGTTCTGTCGGAACACTGTAGATCATTTGGCATTGAAGACACACTCCCCACAATGGAGTTGTGGGATGGTGCTCTTTGTACCACTGCAGCCATTTATCATATCCGCCAGACCCTCTCCCAAGACGATTTCCCTCTTTGTCAAAAGCTCTTCCTGGTACTATTACAATATCTACTTCTTGGTCTCCCAGTTCATCTGCAGTTGTTGGTGGTTCTGGTATGGTAAATTCGCCAGGCGGAAGATCGTGAAGATTTTCTGCTTTTCTATAGATCATTTTTTTATTCGGCCCTGCAAATACTGGCAAAAAAACAGTATCTCCTCGAGTGATCATTTCTAGGAGAAGTAATTGAATATCCACTTCTGATTTCAGGGGAAAATAGGCACAAATGGTAGATCCTTTTGGAATTTTTTTTATTACAATACGACTAAGCGTTCGGCCTTCGGCACGTCTAGCTTCTGTATCCATATCATCGATACGTTTTTTTATCTCTTGTCGCAGCAGGTTTTTCTCTGTGCTTTTGTGCATAAATAGCGTGAGTGGGCTTTAAAAAATCTCCGCAGCAGCATCTGCCATGTTGACCATATCATCATTCACAATAGCTGGTGCTTCTTGGCTTCCCTTTTGATCATCCAATACGCATTGCAGTATCAGCTTTTGTTTAAATGTTTTTTCTAGAATATCTTCAATCGTTCGACTGGACTCGGTGCTTTGCACTTTGTCCCGATGAAAAGAAGAAGAAAAGCTAATGACAACGCTTTTCCCTTCTAATGCCATCACTCTTCCATTTTTCAGTGACATCTTTGCTCCGGATGGAGTAACGGCATTTACGACGGATGCCCATGTTTTTTGTAAGGACTCTATAGAGAGTTCAGGTGCTTCTATTATTGCATCGTGTGGTACCTCTTTTTTTGAAGGAAGGGGAGGAGGAGTTGCCTCGGAGACCTCTGGAGATTTTGATGCTTCTTCTTTTTGTATTTCTTCTTTTTTTGGTGTTGGAGTGCTTTTTTGTGAAGGTGAATCTTGTTGTTCCTCTGCACATAAAGAGAGCAAGGCTGCTTCTACAACCAATCCTGGTACAGGGCTGGTACGCATATCTCTGATAGCCTTGAGTAAGGTATTGAGAATAGTGAGGCTATGATGCGTATTTTGATGAGCGGCAATAGAGGCATGTAATAGTTCTCGCGTACTTTTTAAAAGGTGTCGTAAAAAGACATCCAAGGAGATGCCTGCTTCTTCTATTTTTGCGATATTTTCCAAAATGGCTTCTCTATCGTTTGCAGCAATAGCTTCCAGCGCCTGCATGCTATATTCCATTCCTGTTGCACCTGTACGACTTTTTACATCTTCTAGGGTTATGTTTTCGAGAGACTGCAATTGATCCAGTAGTGAGATAGCATCACGCATTCCCCCCTCACTACCATGTGCGATGGCGCGCAGTGCTTCGCGGTCGATGGTGATGTGTTCTTGGTCGGCTATGTATTGTAAACGTCGTATGATGTCTTCTTCTCGAATATGTCGGAAAGGAAAGCACTGACATCGGGACTGAATGGTTGTCGGTATTTTATTGAGTTCTGTTGTGGCCAGAATAAAATAAGCAAATTCTGGTGGCTCTTCTAAGGTTTTGAGTAATGCATTGAATGCTTCTTTTGTGAGCATATGTACCTCGTCGATAATGTATACTTTTGCTTTGGCAACAACAGGTGAGAATTGCATTTTATCAATGAGTTCTCGTACATCGTCGATACCACGATTACTCGCTGCATCGATTTCTAGAAGATCGACAATACTGCCGTCGTCTACTCCTTTTTGAATATTTTTCCGAAGTTGCTCATCTTCGATGCCATGTACCATCACTTCTTTGGCAAGCAGTCTAGCGATCGTAGTTTTTCCAATGCCTCTGCTCCCTGCAAACAAGTACGCATGGGCAAGTTTACCAGATGCAGACGCTCTTTCGAGTGTGGCTACAACGTGCTCTTGGCCTTGTACATCGGTAAACACTTTAGGTCGATATTTATTATAAAGAGACATGGGGAATAAGTGTAAAGTGGAAAGTGGAAAACGGAAAGTGGAAAGTATAGATAGACAGAGTCTGCACTGTTCACTACCCTACACCTACTATGAAAAAACTACTCTCCCTCTCTATTCTTTCTGCTACTGTCCTGGTTGCATGCAGTAGTTCAGATGACATCTCTACTCGTCCTCCGAAAGGAAATCCGAATGCCACTGTTCTTGTCGAAGAGTTTGCAGATTTGCAATGTCCCGCTTGTCAGTCGGCACATGCGCAAATTACGACTCCTATTATTGCTAAATACGGTAATGATATTCGTTTTGAGTTCCATCACTTCCCACTGCGTTCTATCCACCGTTTTGCATTAGACGCAGCAGAAATGTCTGAATGTGCTGCAGATCAAGGGCATTTCTGGGAATTTGTGGACCTTGCATACGAGAAACAAACTGATTTGAGTCTTGATGCTCTTCTTGATTGGTCACAAGCAATTGGCTTGGATACTGATGTCGCAGAGCGCTGTTGGAAGTCTCACAGTAAGCGTAGCATCGTACTCAATGATTATTCAGAAGGCCGTGATCGTGATGTAGCAGGCACTCCAACATTCTTTGTTAATGGGCAAAGAGTGAATTCAGGTTTTGATACATTAAGTACTGCGATCGATGCAGCGTTGGCAAACTCTGTTATGCCTTTGTAGTCTATATAGCATTACAAAAAAAGAGCGTCGAGCATCGGCGCTCTTTTTATATTTAGTACAATGGATTCAGTTGAGCGAATCCGTAGATTCTTTCTAGTTTTGTATCCCATAGAACCAATGTACGAAAACTTTTCGGATTTTCTACTGTTGGTACGCTGTATCTTCCTGTTCCAAGGTTGGATTGTATTTCACCAATATCCATTGCTGTTTCATCTGGGAACTCTACGTCACGAGGATCTACAACGGTTGTGAGGAAGAAATGCATGGATGGACCGACGGATGAATCAAAGTCTGGTGCAAGGAAAATAGTGTCGTTTAGGTACAGCACTTCTCCTGCGGCGTATTCTTGCGCAGGGATGAATTGCCCTTTTGCTCCTTTGCGTTGTTCTTTTCTAGCTTCTTGCGCTATTTTTAGCCATTTCTCTTTTGCCGTGTCAGCAATTTTTCTTTTGTTCTCGTCTTCAATAGTTGGGTCGTTATAGATCTCCAAATTGACCATGGTATCCACCATAGACTCTGCATAGCGCTCAGCATACAGTGGGTTTTCTAACAAATAGTTGAGCGTATGCTCTTGGCTGTTGCTTGTGCTTTGGCATGCAGTTAGTGCCAACAGGGCAAGAGATGCACAGAGTGTTTTTTTCATGAAATTCTGGGGAAGAATAGGAAGTATCTGAATGGTTATTGTAATGATATTTTTTGCTTCAACAAGCAAATATAGCCCAGATTTTTACACTATGAAGCAAGTGAATAGTCCGCTTCTGTAGCTTTTATAGGCTTCGGTATTTGTGGAGAGCGTTGCGCTGTAATGGCAGATTGGTACGTGACACCGTTTGCTTCAAGTGTTCGTGCTGAACGGGTGAGTTTATGCCTGAGGTTGTTTGCGACATTTTCATACTCGCCAGCAGAAACACCTTTGACGATAAGGTTTGTCCAATACCAATAATTAATATTGTTCTGATTGGCATTTGCCGTCTCTGCAATGAGTGATGCCTTGGATGAGCTAACACAGAAGTTTTGTGCACCTGTTGGCTCTTCGTTGATGGCTGGTCTATCAAAGTCATCTACCATCGTATTTTCTACACCTCCACTATGCCCTTGTCGTGTCTCTATGCGGCTTTTTGTCTCCACACGTGCGGTATCACGGACAGAGTCTAAGTCTCTTGGAAGGTATCCTCTTACGAGGCACCATTGAACATTTGCTGCTGTTACTCCTAAAGTCCATACACATCCTGCATTATATTTGAGAGCTTCTTCATATATCGCACGCATCGGTGCGGGTAATTGGCTTAAACTGGATGAAATTTCTTGTACTGCATCAGAAACGGATTGTGTATCTTTTTCATCATCATTGCTTTCTGTATTTTTGAAAGCATGAAGATATCGTTCCATGGATTTTAACTCTAGTTGATCTTTTTCTGAAGAGGCGAGTGGCCATGCATTGTGTAAAAATATTTCTGCTTCGGCCCAATTTTTGTTATCTAATGCATGTCGTACTTTGCCTTTGGCATTTGCAAATGGAGTATTTTCTAGAGGGCGACTTTCTATATCTAGTCGTTCTTCTGCATCTTTGACATATTTTTCACGTTCTTTGTATTTCTTTCCAAGGAACGTAGATTTACTGAGCCTATTGAACCCCTGTGGGATTTTTGTATCATTGATTTTTCGTTCGACTTCATCGTAACGGAAACGTACCTTTGCCCAGTTTTTTGCAAAACCTTCTACTTCTTTTGGTGTGCGATTGCTTTGCATCATGCGTGACACCAAAGATCCGGTACTGTGCTCGCTGACATATTGCGCCTGTGCTGCGGCATGAACAATCTCTTTGATTTCCTGAAATATTTTTTCTTTCCCCTCAGTTTTTGCCTTCACTGCATTTTGAACTTCTTTTACAAGATTGACTTTCTCTTTGTATCCTAGTTTTATGAATTTTTCTGGACTCTGGAAATTGTCGATTTTCGTAATATCTTTTTTGGTAAGTGTCGCTGTGATGGATTGTGATTTTAAGTCTGTATATTCTTTGTGTATTTTTTCCCAGTTTTTTACGTAGTTTGGAAATTCTTGCATGACAAATTTCTCTCTGTCTGTTGACTTGGCAGATGGATCATTAAATCGAGCAATCCATCGATTTTTTGCATCGGTAGAGATATATTTTCCAACAACAGCGTCGAGATTTTTGCTAAATGTCGTAAAGAGTTTTTGATCTGCCTCTAGGATAGGGAACTCTGCCAGAACACGAATGATGAGATCTTCTCGTTCGTGAAAAGACAACACGTTTAAAAAATAGGATGTATCTTCCAGTTGTTTACAGAGATCTTTTTGCTGTTGGTTGCCATTTTTCTTGAGTTCGATAAATAGATTACTATTTGTTGTTCGTTCTCTGCGAGCAGCAAGTGGCCGTCTTTTTTCTAAGTAATCGCGCAGGTCTCCATTCATAGAGTCTGTTTTCTCGGTAGAGTCACGGTTACTATCCTCTAACCATGCAATCCATTGGTCGTAGGAGTCTTTCGAAATAACGTCACCATCCAATGCGATTTGCAACTCTTGTGTTGATTGCTTTTTTCTTTGTATTTGGTCAAGCATTAAGGGAACAAGAACCGTATCAAACGTATCATGAGCTTCCTCAATTTTATGCATGTTATTGCGAACGCTTTGTAGCTGAGATTCCAATGCATGCACCTCCCGTACAGAAGCAATGTGATTTTGGGTAAATAGCACATTGATCATGTTGTTGTATTTCGTACTCAGCAGCGCAAAAGAGCCTTCTGTTTTATTCACGTTTTCATTCTGTTCCAGGCCATATTGGGCATCCATTGTTTCTGTAGCTGTCATGCTCACGTATTGTAGTCTGCTATTTTTCTATAGCAATTTGATTCTCAGAGTTTTATGGTAGGATCTGTATCCTTACTACTCATTTCTTTTTGCATCATGATTTTATCTGATAGAGACATCAAACAACATATTGCTGACGGGAAAATCGTTGTGGAGTCCAACCAACAGGAACTCTTTCGTCATATCCATGCTTCATCTATGGACTTTCGTTTAGGTAACACGTTTAAGCTCTATGAACATAGTAAGTTTGCGGTACTTGATCCGATGAATCCAGATTCATTTGCAGGAAACATGCGTACTATTACTGTTCCGGATGGAGAATCTTTTATCGTTCAGCCAGGGGAGTTTGTATTGGGTGTGACCCAAGAACAGATCACATTGCCAGACAACTTGGTCGCAAGAGTAGAAGGACGTAGTAGTCTTGGTCGTCTTGGAATCATCGTGCACTCTACAGCAGGATTTGTGGACCCAGGTTTCTCTGGAACCATTACATTGGAGATCTCCAATTTAAACCGTTTGCCAGTAGCCCTGTATCCAGGAATGCGTGTATGCCAGTTGGCATTTGAAATTATGAGCACTCCTGCAGATACGCCGTATCATAGTAAGCCATTTTCTAAGTATCAGGGACAGGTTTTGCCAGAGGAAAGTAGATTATCTGGTGACCCCGAATTTACGAAAAATGCGAAGGAATTGCCTCTAAATGAAGAGGTGGTTGTGAGCTAGATGTATACTTGACAAATATCTATATTTGTTTAATATGTCATATATTCCCCCTTATATATATGATTAATCAGCCAAAAAAAGATTACACTCCAGATCAAGATGCTTTAAATAGTGTTTTAAGGCAATTTGCTGGTGCCAGTGGCGAAGCAATGACGCAAAGTGAGTTAGACGCAATAGAAGAAATGCAAAAAATGTACAATCAAAACTTGCTTCCAGAGAACTCACTGTTAGACATTTCTGATACTGGATCAAACCTAGATGACGATCTTCATGATATTCATAATAATCCATTAGCTTGCAGACAAACAGAACTGCAAGATGAATAAGCATTATTTGATAATATACACTTAATGCTGCTATAGATCTTATATACCGCTATGCTAAGCCTATGCCTATTACACCTGACAGAATCCTCTTTGAAGATGAACACTTGCTTGCTGTAAACAAGCTGAGTGGAGAGTTGGTCGTAAAAGGAAAAGGCAAGGTACAAAAACTGCCTCTTTTTGATTTCTTACACCAAGACTACCCCGGTCTTCGTGCAGTGCATCGTTTGGACTTCGAGACGTCTGGTGTTGTGCTATTCGCTAAAACGAAAGAAGCGGAAGCATCTATCTTGAACAATAAATTTGATCAATGGGTGAAGACGTATCAGACCCTTGTCATGGGTCGTATTACGAGGCCAAAAGGAGCCATTCGTAAAAAACTAGAGGCACGTGGTAGAGGGTTTGTCGAAGCAGAGACGCTGTATACAGTGCTCGATGTCTTTGCCAATTCTACGTACCTAGAAGCCATTATTACCACTGGACGGTATCATCAGATCCGTAAACACTTTGCGGGTATAGACCATCCTTTGGTACTGGATAAAGAATACGGTCACCCCAAGTTTAACCAAGTCTTTCGACAGGAATTTGGTTTCAATAAGTTCTTTTTACATGCGTCTCGTCTGGAATTTCCACATCCAATCACCAATAAGAAAATTACCATAGAAGCCCCACTTCCAAAGACGTTTGCAGGACTGATTAAGAAGTTACGTTCGTTGTAGATATTCGAAACTTTCGCTACAATCGGAGCATGAGAGTTCTTTCAGGATTCCAGCCATCGGGACATTTTCACCTTGGGAACTATTTCGGTTCTATTTTGCCGAATATTGAGTTTCAGAAAACGTCTGATGTTAGTTTTTTTATGGTGGCAGACCTTCATTCCCTAACGACATTACGAGATCCTGAAAAATTGCGAGAGTATCGCATCGACAATGTACGAGACTTCTTGGCATGTGGACTAGACCCAAAGCATTCCATTTTGTTTCAACAGTCTGCCATTCCTGAGCATACAGAACTGACGTGGATCTTAAATACATTGACCCCTATGGGACTCCTAGAAAGAGCAGTGAGCTTTAAAGATAAAGTGGAGAGGGGAATAGAGGCAAATGCGGGACTATTTACGTATCCCGTTCTCCAGACAGCGGACATTCTTTTGTATCAGACAGAAAAGGTTCCTGTTGGCAAAGATCAGAAGCAGCACATAGAAATGGCCAGAGACATTGCGATAAAGTTTAACAATACGTACGGAGAAACATTTGTCATACCAGATCCCGTTTTACAAGAGGATAGTGCTATTGTGCCTGGAACTGATGGCAAAAAAATGAGTAAGAGCTATGGAAATACCATTCCTCTTCTTGGTTCTGACGCAGAAATCAAAAAGGCAATTATGGGCATTGTGACGGATTCAAAAGAGAAGGATGACCCGAAAGATCCTGATTCCTGTGTGATTTTTCAGATTCATACATTATTGCTTTCCGATGCAGATAGACAGGCTTTGGATGCGGAGTATCGTAACGGCTTGCCGTATGGAGATGCTAAAAAGCGTTTATTGCAGGATTATATGGATTTCATTGCTCCTATGAGAGCTAAAAAAGAGGCGATTTCGTCAGATGAAGCTCAATCTGTCCTTTCAGAGGGGAGTACACGTGCACGCAGTGTTGCAGCGGAGACTATGGATAAAGTACGGACAGCAGTGGGGTTGAGATAATTGTAAAAATATGCTATAATAGAACAAACATTCACACACATATTATGAAAAAACACACTGCCAACACGGCACATATTTCTCAGGTATTTGCAGCACTTCTTATTGGAGTCATTGCAGTTCCTACCGCAATGACTGGGCTTTTCCAGTCTGTGGATTCTACCACTACTCCCGAAGACGCCATTTATCAGAGTGCGTTGCAAGATAGAGTTCGCGTACGACAAGCTCGTCGTGAATATTGGCAAGCTGTTGACGTATATAACACATTGCGCAGTGCAGGGGTGGAGGGTATTTACCGTCCAGAGATCAATGACCCCGAAAGCATTCGTCTGCTGCTTGATTCCGAGAACTTTCTAAAAAATGATGATTTTGATGAGCCTGTGTTTAGTGCGGCGCCCGCAGAAAATACAAAGTCGAAAGATCTATGGGTGGAGTATGATGCCCTTCTTGAGCAACACAGAGATCTTCTTGATGGATACATCAGCACACGTCGTTGTCCTGATACATTAAAACAGTATCATGTCGAAGGCTTTTATGACTTGTGCCAAAGACTCTTAGATGAAACGATTGCCACTTCTGCATCTACTGTTCTCCAGAGAGGAGCATATATGCGTGATTTGATTCCAGCACAACAGAGCCCTGTGCAGACATTACGTCAACGATTGCAGATGCTCGAAGAGTCCCTTAATGGAGCATCTATACGGCCACAGGGAACCCCAGGACAGCATCGTCCTCGACTTGATTACTCAATCCCACAATAGCCATGGAACGTCTTCCTAATGCCACAGGACGTGTACTTATGGCACTTCTCATAGGTGTTGTCGCTGTTCCAATATCTACACCTGCGGTATTTATTCATCAAAGTGCTATAAGTGAATCTCAGGATATTTCTGTCATAAAAGAAATGGAAGACAGGCGCACTGCCAGAGCGCAACTGCGTTCGTCTTGGCGGATTACAGAGCAACGAAAACGCGCTCTTGATGTAGCTCAGGATGCTGTGCATAAAGCTGCACCAGCACTAGGGAAAACAGTAACTTCTACTTCAACAGATACATTGACCTCTGCAAATAGGGCGATGCTTCGAGGATATACAAGGGCACATACTTGTCCATTGAGCTTGAAAAATTTTCCTATTCCTGGGTTCTATGAACTCTGTCTTGCTGTTGTAGGTACGGATGCATCAACCGATGCTATACAAGGGTTTATGAATCATGATGCATACCTTCATCAAGAAACGCATACTACTCCTTCCGATGTTCCTACGTTTAAACTCCGTATGCAGATGTTGGAACAAGCCTCAGACTCTACGCGTCGCAGAGACAGTGGGCAGCTTCCTGGTCGTCCGACAACGTGTGCCAACAATCCAGATTGTCTGGAACAGAAATATGGAGGATAAATGCAAGGTGTACAGTGGAAAGAGGTAAATGGAAAATGTTATGATCTGTGTATGGTACAACATCTTGTTCTTGCATCAGCTAGCCCGCAGAGAAAAAGACTTCTCGAAGGTCTTGGATTAACATTTGAGGTACACCCCAGTGATTTTGACGAATCTTCTTGTACTATTTCGGATCCTGCAAAACGATCACAGTTTTTAGCATACAAAAAAGCAGAAACTGTAAATGTACATTTCCCAGATAGTTTTGTTATTGGCTGTGATACCTTAGTTGTTTCGCAAGAAGGGGATTTATTGGAAAAGGCACCGAACGCAGATAATGCACGCAGTGCCATGCAGAAGCTTTCTGGAAAGAATGCTACGGTACTTTCAGGTGTATCTATCGTTGATCCTCATCAAAAGCATTACGATGGTATTTGCTCCTCTGTTGTGACTTTTAAAAAGCTATCTGACGCAGAGATTGATTGGTGGATCGCTACAGGTTTGTGGAAAGACCGTTCTGGATCTTTCCAGATTGATGGCCCAGGTCAACTGATGATATCCCATATAGAAGGGGACTGGAGCAGTATTGTTGGTCTTCCTGTCTACTTGTTGGGAGAATTGTTTACGAAAGCGGGGTATCAGTTAATGCAGAAATAAAGCAATATTGAAATGTTGAAATATATTTTTCAGTATTTCAGAATTTCAACATTTCTCCACTACATCTTCGATGTTGTCCATTCCCATAAGTCGTCAAAGATCTCTGCTGTAGAAGCGGCACAGGTGTAGCCCCCTTTTGGGTTATTTGGCTCTTGTGCTTCGTATGCCATTTTTCCTCCTGCTTCTTGTATCAGAAGAAAGCCCGTTGCGATGTCCCATAAGCGAATACCATCAAAGAAAACACCATCGGTATGTCCCATCAGTATTTCACCAAGTTCCTCGGCTGCACATCCATAGTTTTCGATGGATCTACAAGGAGGCAGTGTGACATGAAGGATACCGTCGATCTCTTTTGTTCTATGGATGAGGTTACAGTTCAATACCGCATCTTGTAGGGTGCCGGTTTTTCGGAGAACAATAGTTTCGTCATTGAAGTATGCACCTGCTCCGACTCCTCCAAAATACCATTGGTCAAGAAGCGGGAGGTGCATGGCTCCTGCCAATAATGTGCCATTTTTCTGTACGGCAATGATTGTTCCAAAGCTGTGTTTTCCATGAATAAAGTTCGTTGTTCCGTCTAGAGGATCGATAATCCATTCATATGGACTGCTTCGATGCCCCAGTGTTTCCGCGCCTGCTTCTTCTGCGATATATCGGTGTTCAGGAAAATGGTTTTGTATAGATTCAATAACGGCTTTTTGTGTTTTACTATCTACTTCTGTTACAAGATCTATAACAGAAGATTTTGTCGTGATATCCAATTTTTTAGATCCGTGATGCACAGCCTCATATTCTTTTTTCAAAATATCAGACCCTACTGCAGTTGCAGATTTGGCAACGTCTATGAGCTGTTGTATTGATATCGTATCCATACAAATATGTATTATTAAATTGTTGGTAATCTATAGTCGTACAATTTCTCGCGGTCTTTTTTATAGCTGGGTAATGCCCATTCCACCCATGCCCAATATTGAGCAGAGTGATCTGCACGTTTACGATGAGCAAGCTCGTGAACAATGACATAATGCAAAACTTTTGGGTCAACAAATAGGAGAGCAGTATTGAGCATGATCACTCCTTTGTAACTGCAGCTACCCCATTGAGAGGAGGCAAATTGCAAACGAACCTTGGAAATATTTACACCATAAGTGTTGTGATTTATTTTGCGTACAAGTTCTTCAATACGTACAAGCTCTTGAGCTGCAAGAGTTTTCCATAACAATCTATGCAGTCCTTTACGACGCATATTTGGTCCGATAGTTACTGTCCATCCGCGTGTTGTTCGCGAAAGTGTTGTCTTTTTCCCTGGACGTAATGTGAATCGATATTTTTTATCGTTTGCTAATGTTACGGTTGTACTTTCACCGCTATCAAGTAGTTTTCCAAAAGGATTGATCAGTATTTTTTCCTGCTCTTCTTCTACTTGCTTAACCATGCGTGCAAGTAGGTCTTTGACATGCTCTTTTTCCTCTTGATGAGAAAGTCCCTTTGCCAGTCGGATAACAATAGTTTCATCACGAAAGACCGCACGCGAATGCTTGTTTGTTGTGCGTTCAACCCGGTGTCTGATTGTGCGTTTGGTCATTGGGGGTAGGTGAGTATACATGCTCGTCAAGATTATGCTTTGGTGTAGTCTTCGAGAAAAACATAGAGAATAGCGGTGATCGCATCATTCTATATTTGGCTTATATAAGCCAAATATACTATTTACCTATTGCTGATTTTCATTTTCTTGCTCAATTTCTTTGTTCAATGTTTCTGCATCTCTTGCCATTTCAACACAGAATTTTATCTCGGATTGGACTTGACGAAACTGCTCGATAAGAGCGTTATTATCTTCCAATGGTAAAAGGCCGTCTAACAGGCTCTCTTTTTGTTCAAAACAGACTATGGACTCTTCTAATTTTTGCTGTACTTCCTCTGAAGGATTTTCAGAAAGGGTAATGGTATAAATACGCATTATGAGCTGTTCTATCCATGTTTTTGAATGATCAATGCGTACCTTAGTCAGTGCAAGACGTTTTGCTTGGCGGTAGCGTATTTCTAGATTTGTTTTTGCTTCAGTGAGTTGTTCGGCACTGGTATACACTCCCACATCTATGGCTTCTACTATGGTTGCCATAGCATCCATCGTATTTTGAATTCCCAATTCTGCAGCTGTGCGATAGGTATCGGTTACACCAGCAATGCGTTCGATGTATTGTTTTTCTTTACGGAGTATTTCCAGATCCAGCGTAAGTGTAGCCCGAAAGCAGTGCAGCGTTTCTGTAAGAATGGTATCTCTGTTTGCTCTGCGCACATCACTTCTACATTGTATTCTTTTCTCTTTTCTCTTTTCTCTTCGCAGTGCATTTTGTTGGACAAAGGCAGCTCTTTCTTTTCGATTGTTCATAAACTCAGCCCAAAAATTCTGAATTCGTTCTTCTCGATCCGTCCACTTTTGTTGTTGCTCTTCTAGTAGAGCTCCAGTCGATGTTTCCATTGTTTCTCCTGTTGCTGCATATGTCATCATAGGAAAAAATGCTGTCATCACACAGAGGAGAGCCGTGGAATATTGTATTTTTCTACTCACGGTTATGAAGTATAGCAGACTAGGATTGAACATGTTCACGCACACGACCAGACAAATGTTCAATAACGGTTTCTAATTGATCATTGACAATAAGGTGATCAAATAATTCTTTACGATCTGTAAAGAATTGAAGGTCTGCCTCTGCATTTTTTAGACGGTCTTCAATTTGTTTTTCTGTATCTCTTCCACGATCGCGTAGTCTATGTAAAAGAGTAGAGAGCATTTGTCTTTTACTTTTTCCTGGTGGCAAGAGCCCAAAACTGAGGATAGACCTGCGACCAAAGTGAGAAGATAGACCTTGCAAAAGGTTCATTTCTGTAATGACCATGGGAATCTTTCCCTTTGCCCAGATGGCTTCGATGTCTGAGGTTCGATAGCCGTACCACCTCTTTTCTGTAGAGGATGGAATGGATACAGATGTTGCGAGAAGGTTTTCTTTCTTTAGATGTGCAAAGTCTTCTGTAGAAATATGCCTGTATTCATCTTCATCACCAACTTTTGCCTCTCTTGTCGTGACGATTGGCACACGTTCAACGTCTTTACCAATTGTTGTGGAAAGTACTAAGGAAATGGTCGTCTTTCCAACACCAGAAGGTCCAGTTAAAGCTACAATATAGCCTGGGAACTGTGTTTTTACAGGATGCAGAGCAGAAACTTCGTATGCAATATCGTAGAGACGTAGGCCTTGGGCGTTGACGGCAGAAAGACGCATTTTTGGGAGTACTGTTTGTCCGATTTTTATAAGACTTGAGTCTGAAGACATAAGTTGCCCAGTTACCTTTGTTCCATCGTGTAATTCGATGAGTCCAATTATTCGAGGACCTGCTGGGAATCCTTCTGGTGGATGATGGATTGTCGTAAAAGATACAATGGTTCCTTCCTGCATTTTCTGCTTTAGATATTTATCTGCCCTGTGTAATGATGCTGGAGTAAAGATAGGGGGTAGGGTTAGGGTTGGGTATTTTTAATAATATGAATACCGCAGGTGGCGGCTGCTCCACCAAAATTTTGTGTGAGACCGTATGCTTTTCCAGAGCTGCTTAATTGCTTGCTTACATCAATAATCTGCTTGATGCCAGTGGCAGCTACTGGATGACCACATGCCTTTAGTCCGCCACTTGCATTAATACTTAGTGGGCCAACTTTCTCATACAGGGAGATGCCTTGTCCAGGTTCTGCGAACCCCATGTCTTCAAGAGAAATAATGGCAGCAATAGAGAAACAATCATGAAGCTCCAGATGATCAATATCTTCCCTTCTCAAACTTGCCTCAGCGAGTGCTGCTTCCATGGCATCTTTCGTTGCTGCAAATGACGTTAGGGTTGCTCGGTCTGTAATAGAAACAGTGTCGCTCGCAATCTGAGAGGCTGCAATACTCATGGGACTTTCCATCTTTGTTGAGAGGATCACTGCAGCAGCTCCGTCCGAAATAGGGGAACAGTCAAGCATACAGAGTGGCTCTGCAACTTTTGGAGATTGAGATATTTTTTCTGTAGGAATTGCATTACGGAATTGTGCGAAGGGATTGCTTACTGCGTTTTTGTGATGCAGAGCACTCACGATATTTAATCGGTCTCGTGATAGGCCATATTCATGCATGTAACGCTGCGCTATCAGGCCAAATATTCCTGGGAATGTGAGGCCAGATGGAGCGTCTTTCTCTGCGTCAGCTGCGCCCATTAAGGCATGTGCAATCTTTCCTGCTGGTGTGTCTGTCATTTTTTCAACTCCAACTACGAGAATGGTTTGCGCTTTGCCACTCTCTAGAAGTGCACATGCAGTATGAACCGCCACTGATCCTGATGCACACGCTGCTTCTGCCCGAAGTGATGGCGGATGATGCGGGAGTAAGCTTGCAGCCATTGCACCGAGATGCGCTTGGTTATTGGTTACCTCACCAAGCATGTTTCCAACAATGACAGTGTCGATGTCGAGCGCAGTACACCCTGCATTTTCAATAGCTGATGTTATTGCTTCGTCCATCAAGTCGCGAAGACCTTGGTTCCATTTCTCACCAAAGGTTGTTTGTCCGTAGCCAGTAATGTAGATGGGGGTTTGAATTAGGGTTAGGGTTAGAGGGTAGTGGGTAGGGTTAACTGTTGATATTGTGCGTAATTAATATAACTCACTTCTTTTTCCTCTTTCAAAGGTACACCGTCTTTCAGCATGGTAAGAAGAAAGGCGTCGCTTCCAGCACCTGATCCATACGATACCATAAGAATACTTTCTCCTTTCTTTGCCTTCTGCAAGACATACGCTAGTCCTAGCGGACTACAAGCACTATATGTATTGCCAATATGCGGAACGATGAACCCGTGTTCCATTTGCTGCTTGGTGCATCCAAATTCCTTGGCGATACGGCTTGGAAACTTCGCATTGGGCATATGGAATATGACATGGTTGATGTCAGACATTTCTTTCTTTGTTAATTGGAGTATTCCTTTTGTTGCTTCACGTACATGGTGGAAGTAGGCAGGTTCTCCAGTAAACCGCCCTGCATGACTTGGGTATTGTTCACCGTTTGCCCTCCAGAAGTCGGGCGTATCTGTGGTAAATGACAGTGTTTTTTCGATACGACAGAGAGCATTTTTATCGGTCGCCAGTCCGATGACGAATGCGGCAGCTCCTGCTGCAGCTGTGTATTCCAGAGCATCACCTGGGCGGCTTTGTGCCGTGTCAGAACCGATGGCGAGGCCGTATGTGATTTGTTTGGCGCGAATCATACTATCGACAATCTGCATGGCAGCTGTACCTGCTTTGCATGCAAACTCAAGGTCTGCGCAGTGGCAAAAAGGGTCACATTCAAGCGCATTGGCTACCATTCCACTGGTTGGCTTTACGGCATATGGATGACTTTCAGACCCAACAAAGACCGCAGAAATTTGGGCAGATTTGATATCTGCTACCTCGATGGCTTGCTTTCCTGCCTCAAAAGCAAGGGTAAATGTGTCCTCTCCAACTCCTGGAACGGTCTTTTCATTAACCCCAAGGCCAGATTTGATGGACTGTGGGTCCTGATGCCAGTTTGTGGCAATTTCGTCTACCGTTATTTTTTGTGAAGGCACAGATAAGCCAAAGCCGATAATGGCGGAGGTGGACATTGGCGAGAGTTTACCAGAAATAAGGCTAAAGTAAGCAATCTAGAGTCTTTTTTAGAGTATTTGGCAAGGGTTCATTTGTAACTGCGCGCTCCAACTGACAGACGATCGTCAAAAGAGCTATCTTTGCAATCCTCGTAATCTTTGTAATCCTTGTCATCCTCGTACCTCCTCAATCCTCTATCTCTTCTACTTTCTCTACCTTGCCATATCCTTATGACTACTCGCAAGACTTTGTGATGCTTGTGCTGCAAGGACAGATATTTCTCCTGCAAGAACAGCCGCTCCAATAGACTCTGCGAGTTGTTGAGTTTTTTGTAATGACGTTTCTGGTTGCAGTAATAAGTCTAAACATTGTTTTTGTGCAGGAAGATTCGTTCCTCCTCCACGAACTCCGACGAGGAGGGCAGGGCAGCGCACAGAAATACGCAGTCCATCTTCCACTTGTTCTACTGTCGTATCTGTTAGTGATCCTTCTACAACGTGTGCGGCATCTTGACCTGTAGCCAGATACAGAGCGGCAATGATATTTGCTGCATGAAGATTGCTTCCGAGTGCTCCTGCAATCTTTGATCCTTCTTTTAACTTTGCATTAGCCACGTTTACCATAGCCTGTGGTGTTGTTTTCAGGATTTCTTGAATAACTTTTGTATTCAGTATAACTTCTGCTGTTACCTCATATCCTCTTCCTACATCGTGTGTTCTTTGACTTGGTTTTTTATCGCTATCTACGTTGCCCGCTACGGTGATCAGTTCACAGTCGTAGTGCTGTGCGATCCAATCTCCGATTGCTTGTGCGGCAATGGTTACCATGTTCATTCCCATGGCTTCGTCCGTATCGGCATTGATCGTAAGAAAGAGATGGGTGTCTGTGGTGTCTATATCATACTTTAGAATTTTTAAGTGATTACTTGTTGCTTCTCCGACAGCTTTCCATTTGCTCTCTTCTTCTTGAATAAGAGACGTGAGACGTGAGACGTGAGACTTGGGTCGAAAGGCGATAGAGCGAGAGATGCCATGATGTACTGCTGTGGTTTTTCCGCCTCCAATTTCAGTCATTGCTTTACATCCTCTGTTTACACTAGCAACAAGTGCTCCTTCTGTTGTGGCGAGAGGAAGATGAATTTCTCCCGTTTCTCCATTACTAAATTGCACTCCAAGTGGACCTGCGTACCCAACAGGAATAGGCACACTCCCAAACATTTGCTCGCAGTTTCTTGTCTCTGCATCGCCTATACGGCTTGGCTCTGTTCCAAGGGCGGAGAGGTTTACGCCAATGGTATCTTGAATAGTCATGCGACGAACTGCTGTTCGTTCATGGGAAGAGAGAGATTCTGGTAGGTTTCTAAGATTCATGATTGAGTACTAGAGTACTTGAATACTAGAATACTTGGGAAACGAAACTTCTAGTATTCTCGTAATCCAGTATTCAAAGGAGAAAAGTTCCTCTTCCCGTTTTTGTCTCAAAAACCTGACATCCCTCTTGGTTATTTGCGTATTCTGAAATTCTTTCCTTGGCTTCTGGTTCACAGAATAAGTGAACCGTCGGTCCCGCGTCCATTGTATAAAATACAGGAAGGTGCTCTGAGGTGCGTAATTCTTGGATTTCTCCGATAATACGATGAGTCTCGCTTGAAAGGTAATCGAGCTCGGGAGTCTGGGTTTGCATACACAGATGCATATTCATGCAGTCTTCCTCTGCTACAACCTGGAGCTTTTCGAAGTCTTTACTCAAAATCGCATCGATAGATTCTTGTTGTCGGTAATCTCCAATGGCTTTTAGTCGCTCCTGGTAGTGAGGACTGGAGCTCGCATTGGCATGCCCTTCAGTTGATCCTACCTTCTTTTCTTTGGTGCTTGGCACAATGATGATGTCGTGAAGCAACCAGTGGTTCTCATCGGCGATTTGCCAGCCTTTCGATCCATCGATGAAAAGGTTTTCTTCGTTTCGGATAGCACTGTATCCACCAAAGATACTTCGCGTTGCACTGCCAGACCCAAGTCTCGCCATAACGCTTATTTGCTCATCTGTTAGCGGTAATTCTGTTAGTGCTGCTACTGCTTTTGCAAGAGCAGAGAAGACTGCTGCAGAAGAAGCGAGTCCGATAGAAGGAGGGATGTGGGAGTCGATTGTTAACGATAAGGGAGTAGGGAGTAGGGGGTAGGGGGTAGCAGCAAGGTATGCATGAATCAGTGTTATTGTTTTTTGAAATCGGTCTGTATCTTGCTTTGTAAGCTGTTTGTTTTTTGATGTTACAGAGAACTGGTCTGCGTACTCAACAGAAACATCAACGTATGGACCGTCGAGTGTCATGGATACAGATTCAGCGGCACATAGGCGAAATTCTTCATGGCGGTTCCCCCAATATTTTATGAGAGCAATGTTTGGTGTGCTTCGTGCAGTAGGTATAAGTATTACGGGGTATATATTACGTATGAAGAGGGATTACAGGATACTCGGGTGGAATCTTTGATGCATCAATATTCATAGCTAAAACCATTCCACTTCCTCCGGTCCTTCCTCCTGCCCCTATTACTTTGGCTGCCCCTCCTTCTTGTTCAATTCTTTTGATCAAACTTTTTGCCTTATCTGAAACAACTCCTAGTAATTGCTGCGCAGTATTGTGCTCTTTAAATATTGCTGAAATGTCGCCTCCTTGTTGTAGCTTTTTACTACACTGACCAATAGTTTTCAGGGGCTCAGTAAGTGCGGTTTTTCTTTTTTGTACCCATGTCACAAGCTCTGATGTTTGCTGTTCTGGTTTGCCTGTATCGATCAGTAATGCACCTTCAAGTATGTTACTTGATAAGTCTATAAGTTCTGGAGTTTCATCTTTTTTGAAAATGATAGGTGCTGCATTCCAGATAACAGCAAAGTCTATACCGCTGTGACCAGGGTTTACGGTGTCTTCTATCATTGCTGCTTGCTCCTCACAGTCTTCTCCGAGCAAGCACTTAGCTATTGCTATAACAAATGCTGTAGAACTTCCCATTCCTTTGTTTAGGGGGATAGTATTTTCGATAGTTATTGTTCCTGGGGGTACAGAGCCGAGGGAAATACAGAGATTGATGATGTCTTGAATATAATTATTCCAGAGATCTGAGGCTTGAGTTTCGAGACCTGAGTTCCATTGTATTTCTATATCATTGAGTGAAGTGTCCCCCTTAAATGTTGTACTTACATGAAAAGGTGCAGGCATTGCGATTCCTGCATATCCAAATACAACTGCGTATTCACCCGTGAGGATGATTTTTCCACAGGCCGATGCGGACATGTTATTTTCCAAAGCGTCTTGTTCGGGAAGAAAATTGATCAACAGATTTTTGTAAGTCTACTGTAGTGAAGTCAGGGAAGCGTTTGTCTATGAAGTCCCACTCGGCATACGTTGACTGCCACAGGAAGAAGTTGCTGGTTCGGTGTTCACCCGATGTTCGGATAATAAGGTCTATATCTGGAAGGCATGGTTGGTCTAGATAATCCTGAAATGTTGAAATGTTGAAATGTTGAAAATTTGTTTTTTCGATAGCACGTTCGATCTCATTTTTTCCGCCGTAGTCTACGGCCAGGTGTAGCGTAAAACCACTACAGTTAGCGGTTTCTTCTTCTACGTCATCTATTAAATTTTTAAGAGTTTCGGGTATACGATCTTTTCGTCCAGAATGTAAAAAGCGTGTGTTGTTTTCCTTGAATGTCGCACGCTCTTTTTGAAGATATTCTTCCAACATTTGCATAAGTTTGGATATTTCTTCTGGGTCTCTTTTCCAGTTTTCTGTTGAAAAGCACCATACGGTAAGAACCGAAATGCGATCATCTTTTTCACACCACTCGGTTACTGTACGAAAGTTTTCAATCGCCTTTTTATGCCCGTCCCATGGAAGAAGAGATAATGCTTTTGCCCATCGCCGATTGCCATCAGGAATAATGGCGATATGAAGTAGGGGGTTGGAGATAGGGGGTAGGGTTAGGGTTAGGGTTAGGAGAGAATATCCATAATTTGGTGAAACCAAGGAGTGTACATTTTTGGATGATTGATCATGTCGTTTTGAAGCTCTTTGACGTAAACCCACTTCATTTCTGCGATTTCTCTTGGATCAGGATTAAGTGTGACGGATTCATCCACCGCTCCGATAAGAATAGTGTCGTATTCATGTTCTGTACCGTTGCCGTTTGGGTCTTCTTCTTTATAGGTGAATGCGCTCTGTACGGATAGGGGACAGGTAAAGCCACATTCTTCTTGAAGGCGTGTTGCCGCTTCTTGTTCTATCGTTTTTTCTTCTTTGGGGTGACTACAGCAGGTATTGGACCAGTGCTTCGCCCAGAGCATTTTTTCATCTGCCCTCTTTTGAATAAGTATTTTTGTTGTATCTTTATTGAAAATGAGTACAGAAAACGCCTTATGGAGCTGTCCACCGTTGGTATGTGCTCCTATGATTTCTTCTGTGCCAAGGGATTTCCCATCATTTGTACAAAGTACAACGGTTTTCATGGCTCTATTGTAGAAAATAGACGACTATAAAGAAAGCAAAGAATGCGAGGATCTTCATCATCTTTATCTGTTCAAATATCTCTTATATTATGCTATAATAGACCTAGATGATCGAATTTCAACAAATTCTCGAATACACGGTAGGCGGTAATTCCGTGGCGGAGATCGCCATTGCTATCGCTATTTTCCCTGTTGTATTGATCGTCATGAAAATGGTGCGAACACAGGTGATTGGTCGAATGCTGAAGCTGTCAAAGCGAACAAGTACTCAAGTAGACGATGTTGTCACATCGTTTCTAGGTGGAATCAAAACACCGATATACGTTCTGGTTGCACTTTTTATTGCTCTGCAAGGTATTTCTATACCGGATTCTTTAAATCTTATTGTTAATATTGCCATACTCATCACAGTAGTTTCCCAAGTGGTGAAGCTGTTGGAAGAGATATTTTTTACGCTGTTAGGTACGCAATTTCGCAGATCGAATCCTGCGTCAGAACTTCCGGGCATCTTTCGTATCGGTATACGTCTTATCTTATGGTCTATTGGAGGATTGCTCATTTTGAGCAATGCAGGAGTAGACATTACATCACTGGTTGCTGGTCTTGGTATCGGAGGCTTGGCGATTTCCTTGGCATTGCAAAATATTCTTTCAGATTTATTTGCATCTTTTTCCTTGGCGGTTGATAAGCCTTTTGAAATCGGAGATTTTATTGTGGTCGGAGAACATACTGGTACGGTAAAAAATATTGGAATGAAAACAACACGCATTACGTCCCTTGAAGGTGAAGAGGTGGTTATCTCTAATGCGGAACTGACATCTGCACGTGTGCAAAACTATAAAAAAATGGAAAAACGTCGCATAGTTATGAGTATAGGAGTCACGTATGACACCACGACTGATCAGTTGCAGCGTGCCAATGCTATTATGAAAGAGGCGGTCTCTGCTCAGGAAAATGCAGAGTTTGGACGTTCACACTTTAGGAGTTTTGGTGGCAGTGCTTTGTTGTTTGAGGTTGTGTATTTCATGCTTACTGGTGATTACACTGCGTACATGGATACGCAACAGAGTATCAATGTGTACATTCATCAGAAATTTCAGGAGGCAGGAATAGAGATGGCCTTCCCCACACAAACGGTGTATCTCAAAAAAGAGGAATCGTAGTCTGCATTGTTTACCGTAAACGAGCATGTTAGACTGCAAGGAAAATGAAATACATTCTTGCGTTACTTCTTAGTGCTGCTGCTCTACTTTTACCTGGGGGTATTACTGATGCAGAACTTTCTGACCCGCTACTTTCACAGCGTATGCAGGGTGTGTATATGAATATCCAAAATGTAAAAGACCCAGACCGCGCTATTGCGATGCTTAAAGATCTTAAGAAAAGAGGGTTTTCTACAGTGGTTTTTGATGTCAAAGATACTCATGTCTATTTTGAACCTGTACACAAGGGTATTGCTAGGGAAGCTAATGTGGTTCTGCCTTTATACGACTTACGTGCTTTTGTTATTGAAGCAAGAAGACAGGGGATTTATACCATTGCGCGATATGTAGCCGTAAAAGATTTTTCACTCGGTGAAGGCATTCCAGAGACAAGGCTACAAAATCCCGTTACCCATGAACCATTGGATACGGAGTGGGTGGATCCTTCCAATGAAACGGTTCTTGAATACAATAGACAGCTGATTACAGAAGTTGCACTAGCAGGTGTTGATGAAATCAATTTGGATTATATTCGTTATCCTTCGGATAACGTCACTGCACTCTCACAGATAAAGACAACGGAAAAGGCTGCACATTTGGAGGAGTTTTTACGTATGGCTCGTGAAGCGATAGATACCGTTGGGTATGATACAAAACTTGGCATTAGTACATATGCCATTGTGGGATGGTACTTTGAATCCAGTATAAAAAATATTGCTCAGGATGTCGTACGGTTTGCGCCGTATGTTGATATTATCTCTCCCATGGCTTACCCAAGTACATTTGCAGTAGGAGCATACTTTGATCCAGCCATTCACCCTCGTAGTCGTATGTATTATTTGGTAAAGCATACTTTGGACGAATATAAAGAACTCTTGGGCCCTGAACATGCATGGAAACTGCGTCCATGGATTCAGGGATATAGCGCATCTCCCTATGAGATCACCGAAGAAATGGATGCGGTATATGCAGCTGGCTTTTGCGGATTTACCGTATGGAGCGTTGGGAATTATTATGATTCGCTGTACACCGCTTTTCGTAATTGGCACACTCCACTCCCGGAACATTGCAAAACACATTTATAATACAAAAAGAACCAAACATACTGCGTGGTTCTTTTTGAAACTTTCCACTATTTCTTCTTCTTTGCTGCTACCTTCTTTGGAGCAGCCTTCTTAGCAACTACTTTTTTGACTGCCTTTTTTGGAGCAGCCTTCTTCTTTGCTGGAGCTTTTTTTGTGGCTTTTTTGACGGCCATAGTAAAGCGGGGAAAGGGATAATGATGAGCCAAATTATCGACCTTTTTTTTCTATACACAATAGCATTTTTATAAATGATCTTGCCGTGAAGAATCGAACATTTCGCATCGTACTATTTCCCTTTTTTTTAAGGGTTCATGCTAAGCATCATACTCGAGAAAAACTGCTGTATCACAGAGGTTGCTCCTATGGGCCAACTATGTGTTCCACCTCCTACTGTTTGAGAATAATTACAAAAAATGGTTTGGTTTCCGCTCCTGCAAGATGCAGCTGATTCACAGTGAAATGATCCTTGCGTGGCATCGAGGCTTTGCATAGAACATTCATTGACGTTTTCCCGAATATCGTATGCTGTTTCTCCGCTTTGATAGGAGACAGCCCAATCTTCAGGATTATGAAGCATCAGACTGGCGGCAGGCCCTGTGCACTCGCCGTAGTACCCTCCAGTACCAACAGAGGCCATTGCTCGAATAACATCTCCCCGTTCACAGGTCAGTTTATGAGTAAACCATCCACCCAACGAGTGTCCAACTGCGTAGATCTCTTCACGATCAATACAGTATGCATCATTTGCCTGAGAAAGAATTCGATCAATAAATTCAATATTTTCTTCTTCTGCCCAGGAATGTGTTCCGTTTGGAAGGGTAATTGCTTGCGGATAGATGACGATGAATTCTGACTGATTACGATTCAATTTCGTGTACTGGCGCAGTTCTGTGTTGTTATTTGTGCGACCATGAAAAGCAAGCATCACAGCGTATGGTTTTTTATGATCGTATTCGTTCGGTAGATCTAATAAGAATGTTCTCTCTTTCCCGTCTACAGTTATCGTTTTTGATAGAACCTTTGACTCTGATAGAGAACATCCTTGTGAAAAACGATTGGTATTCTTTTTTCCCTCTTTGGCATACAGGTCGACAGTCTGCAATAACGCTGCTGCTTGGCCTCGCGTAAGTTTCGTATCGGGATTATAAGAATAGTCTGGCATTGCACCGATGTCTGAAGAAAGGTCTTCCAATGTTGTATACCATGGATCAGAATTTTTGTTTTCTGGAACAGAAACATTAAGAGCCCGAAAACTAAATGCCAATCCTTCGTGTACTGTTACAGGATCTGCTGGTTTGAATGTGCCATCTGAATGACCTGTGGTTATGTTTTTCTGTCGTGCACTGCACACATATGGCGCATACCATGCATCTGGATCAATATCTGGGAAACAGTCATTTGGTATATTTTGTGTTGCAGACACTCCTGCCATACCCATCGTAATCTTTAAAAATTCTGCCCTATTTATGCTTTGATGTGGGCGATACATCCCGTCAGGATATCCGCCGATAATACCTTGTTGTTCTAATGCATCTATATTTGACCGATACCATGACGCCTCAGTGTCTGGAAAAGCAGCCCATACGATATTGGGCATCATTGTCAGTAGGCATACTACGGAAAAATAGCGAGAGAGGTTCATAGAGAGGGATCATACCATAGATGTGCATTGCTACCCTCCAAAGAATAGTTTATATACCATGGATGTTATTGGATCGAAGTCTGGACCATAGACAAGTATTGCACCCATTGCTCCCGTAAGAGAAAGTCCGATGAATCCCATTATTGCTAGCAAAGGAGCAAGAATTGTTCCGAGAATTTTTGTAGAAATCATTATACATATACTGAATAGTTTTTGTATAAAATTCGGTAGTACTTTTACTATATATTGCTGATCCTTTAACCAAAGGAAGAGGTAGCTAGTAGCAAGAATCGCATAGATCCATGTCGTAGTACTTGCTATAAATGAGTGCATTTTTAGCACGGTAAAGAGGTCACGGTTAGTAAATGCATGTTCGGCACCTTCACCACTGGAAAGTGCAACAAAAGCACTGAGCGTGCCTATGCTAACTAATACAAAACGAACCTGTTTCCAATACATTGCTTTTGTAAAGCCTCGAATTACTTCTAAAAAGCTATACAGTGTTAGTAGAGCGATGGGGAAGTGTACGAAGAGAGGGTGTAAATCCATGACAATGAGCTTACTCTTTTTTAGTTGCGATACAACTTTACTATCGACTTGTATGCTATAATCAGCTTTTCCAGTTTTTCCACTGTATATTATGGATTTTTCAAAATTTACAACAAAGGCTGCAGAATCTATGCAAGGAACTATGGAACTAGCAGCGTCTCTGCATCATCAGGCATTACATCCATTCCATTTATTATTAGTCCTTCTTCAACAATCTGGTGGTTTGGTGCCGACGATTTTTGAAAAGTTGGAACAACACCCAAGCGAGATCGCCAAACGTATACAAGATGCCATTGGAAAACTTCCCGTTGTCCAAGGTGGCTCTCAGCCATACCTGAGTCCAGATCTTCAAAAGGTGTTAGATCAAGCAGAATCCGAAGCAGCAAAGCTCCGTGATGAGTATATATCTACTGAACATTTGCTGTTAGCATTATTGGATAATGCAGAAATACAAGGTATTACCCATGTGCAGAGAAAGGCTGTGCTGCAAGAATTGGAGACTATTCGTGGCGGACAACGCGTGACAGATCCTGATCCTGAAGGAAAATATCAAGCTTTGGAAAAGTACACACAGGATTTTACAGAGCTAGCAGCGCAGGGAAAGATAGACCCTGTTATTGGAAGAGACGAAGAAATTCGTAGAGTGATGCAGATTCTTTCTCGCCGTACAAAAAATAATCCTGTTTTAGTTGGTCAACCGGGTACTGGAAAGACGGCCATTGTTGAGGGGCTTGCAAAAAAGATTATTGATGACGATGTTCCAGATACTTTGCGTCATAAAAAAATCTTATCTTTAGACCTTGGTTCTATGATTGCTGGTACAAAGTATCGTGGAGAATTTGAAGACCGTCTTAAGGCTGTTATGAAAGAGATCGAAGCGTCGGATGGGCGTATTATTTTGTTTATTGATGAATTGCACACCATTGTTGGTGCAGGTGCTGCGGAAGGGTCTATGGATGCGGGAAACATTCTCAAGCCAGCTCTTGCACGAGGGCAACTGCGTACTATCGGAGCCACTACACTGAAAGAGTATCGAAAATATATCGAAAAGGATGCAGCACTGGAGAGAAGGTTTCAACCTGTTACGGTAGACCAACCTTCTGTGAAAGATGCTATCTCTATTCTTCGTGGCATAAAGGAAAAATATGAAGTCCACCATGGGGTTCGTATCCAGGATAATGCTGTTGTTGCAGCAGTAACGTTATCTGATCGGTATATTGCAGATAGATTCTTGCCAGATAAAGCTATAGACCTCATAGATGAAGCTGCGTCCAGTTTGCGTATAGAACTAGATAGTAAGCCTATAGAGCTCGACAAGCTCGACCGTCAGATTCGACAATTAGAGATCGAAAAAGAGGCGTTAAAAAAAGAAAAAGATCAACCTTCTCAGAAACGCCTCACAGAGATAGATAAAGAGTTATCCAATTTTAAAGAGCAACAAATGGGTATAGAGGCCAGATGGCAAAATGAAAAAAAGTATGTAGATATTTTGAAAAATGCGGGGAAGGAAATCGATGAACTGAAAGCTCTTGCTGAACAGTCTGAACGCAGTGGAGATCTACAAAAAACAGCGGAGATTCGCTATGGAAAGATCCCAGATCTAGAAAAACAGTTGGTAGAAGCCCAAAAGGAATTGGTACAGATCCAGAAAGAAAATCCTATTCTTCGTGAAGAGGTGACTGAGGAAGATGTTGCAAAAGTGGTGTCACGTTGGACGGGTATTCCTGTAGATAAAATGCTTACAGAAGAACAAGAGAAATTGAAAAACATGGAGGTCGTTCTTGCTGATCGTGTTATTGGACAGGATGATGCTATGAAAGCGGTAAGTAATGCCGTACGTCGCAGTAGAGCAAGGATTCAGGAGGAGAATAAGCCTATTGGTTCATTCTTATTTTTGGGACCTACAGGTGTGGGAAAGACAGAAACCGCAAAGGCTCTCGCAGAGTTTTTGTTTAATGATGAAAATCAGATTACAAGGATCGACATGTCTGAATATAGCGAAAAGCATTCTGTAGCAAGGCTTGTAGGATCTCCTCCTGGATATGTTGGTTACGAAGAAGGAGGGCAGCTAACAGAAGCTGTTCGTACACACCCGTATACGATTGTTCTTTTGGATGAGATCGAGAAGGCACATCCAGAGATCTTTAATATTTTGTTACAAGTTCTTGATGATGGAAGGCTCACTGATGCCAAGGGGCGTACTGTTGATTTTAAAAATACGGTGATTATTATGACGAGTAATTTGGGAAGTGACTTGATTATGAAAGCTGCAGAACAAAAAAAGTACGATGAAGAAGTTCTGCAAAGAGATGTGCAGGGAGTGCTGCGTTCACATTTTCGACCAGAGTTCTTGAATCGTATTGATGACATTATTATCTTCAACGCTCTCAAGGAAAATCAGATAGAGCGGATTGTGGAACTGCAGTTGGAGCAGGTTAAAAACCGACTGCAGCAGAAGGGGATTGCCTTAGATATTTCTAAAGAAGCATTAGGAAAGTTAGCCAAAGAAGGATTTGATCCTGTATTTGGAGCACGTCCGCTAAAGAGACTCATTCAGAAGCTTCTCCTTGATCAGTTGTCATTGCTTATTATCGAAGGAAAGCTGAAAGAAGGATCCACAGCGAAAGTGACAATGAAGGACGGGTCCATTGTTATTCAGGCATCGTCTTAAATATGCAAAAAGAACAAGTGATGCAGAGGCATCACTTGTTTGGTCTTTCACTGTTCTTCTACATATTTTTGAAATTTATGCAGGACATACCATAGAAAAATACTCTGAAGGTTCACAATGAGATGTATGCATATTGCTACCCACACTCCATAATGGATTGTTGCGTATATCAGAATAAGACCGATATACCAAGTATGTATCATCTTTAGGTGTCCGTAGTTTCGATATCGAAGACAAAAGGTAATATTGCAAAATATCATACTCAGAATTAATAATGGAGGATATCCATACAGCGTTTCATGTATGAATCCAAATGAGGTGGTATCCACCACTGGAATCCAAAAATGGGTTGCCATCCAATCTATAGGATTGAGAACAGACAGGTACATCCATAGAATAAACATTCCTATGATGATTTGTACGATACCTACAATACGCATGATTTTTGTACCATTTTTTTCAATTTTTCTACTACCAGAAATGATGATGAGTGCAACAATACATAAGGATAAGAATGACCCCATTACCACATTTATTATTGTCAAAATCATCATGGATAAACATACATATATACATCTGCCACTGAGTTCTTCGTAGAGTGTATCTAACGTTTTTGACGCAGTATGGAGCGCAAAAATGTAGTCATCCTTTTTTGATGTATAGAGATTACTTCCAGACAGCATCATTACTGTAGTAACTCTACTGAGCTCTAAGAGGAAGAGCAGAGTAAAATTTTGTATGTGTGCTATGCTGATCGGCTGAAAAAATGGAAAGTCTAAAAAATCCGTATAGAGCCATTCAATGCATACAACAAAGAGTGTTATGCCCAAGAGTGCCCTTATATCATTTAAAGCATCTTGCAGTGATTTCTTTTGACTTTCGATAATACTCTCTATCTTGTCATTATTCGTAGTTATTATGGCTACACTTGTTTCGTGATGGTTCATTGTGTGCTCCTAATCTGTATTGTGTGCTTTATATAGAAGGTGTGAAAGATCTTTGTATATTAAAAACTATTATTGAAATATTGCAAAAATAATATGCAGTAAATATTATAGCTTACTCCGTGGTTTTTCCATCAAATTCATCATGAGTGTCGCTGAGGGCATCTTGCTTCGTAGCGTGAGTCGTACCGTCAATATGCTCTGGAGGAGAATAGACGGTGTAGAGCTTCAGGTCGGATGAGCCAGTGTTTACAACATTGTGTCGTGTTCCTGCTGGGATAACGATGCCGTCATCTGCTTTTATATCGTGCTCTTTTCCGTTAAGAATAGCTTTACCTTCGCCGCTTTCGATACGGATAAATTGGTCGAGTGTATGTACTTCCTCGCCAATATCTTCTTGGGATTTAATGTTCATCAGGACTAATTGACTATTTGGTGCTGTGTAGAGCACACGGCGGAAGTCTGTATTTTCAAGGGTCACTTTTTCAAGGTTGACGATGTATCCATTCATAAGAAGAGGGGGAAAGGGGTTCTATTGTACGCTTCTTTTTGCAATTTGTGGAGTGATGACTATTTTTTTAGGCTATACTTATTCTTGTGAATCGTTTTCCTTCTGCCAAATATATTGCATTGTTTGCACTCGGAGTGTTCCTGCTTTTGTTTGTCGTATACTACTCTGTTTTACATGCAGACTTTGTGCATTGGGATGATGATTTGTTGGTATTTGATAATCCTTCAGTACGGACAATCAACTTTTGGACTCTGAAACAGATTTTTACCACCTATGATCCAGAGCTCTACATTCCGCTGACACTTTTTACGTATCAACTGAATAACATTATGGATGGAGGAGATCCCTTTTTCTTTCATCTCACCAATGTTGTGCTTCATGCGGTAAGTGCCGTTGTTCTTGCGGGTATTACACTTATTCTTACACGTAAACAGTCTATTGCAGTGGTTGTGGGACTTTTGTTTGCTGTTCACCCTTTAAACGTAGAAGCAGTTTCGTGGATTAGCGCACGTAAAGATCTCCTTTCCATGATTTTCTTTCTTTTGAGCATTTTCTGGTATCTCCTTTCTCAGGATAGCAATAAGAAAAAATGGTACTACTACAGTCTTTTCTTCTTTGTTTGTGCTCTTCTGTCCAAGGTTATTGCTATCACCCTGCCCGTGGTTCTTATTCTTTTGGACTGGCAACGAGGTAAAGAACTTCGTTTCTCTTTACTACGGAATAAAGTTCCATACTTCATTATTAGTATAATCTTTGGTGTTGTCGCGCTTATTGGAAAAGCGGGACAGTCTTCTGTGACTACTCTTCATGAAACGATATTGATGGCTTTTCGCAGTACAATATTTTATATAGAAAAGATTATTTTTCCTGTGCATCTTTCTGTTATTTATCCAGAGTCTGGTGTCATCAGCCTAGCAAATCCCGTATTTTCTGTATCTGCATTTTTAGTAATCGTCATTTCTGTGGTGATCTATTTCTTTCGTAAGAAATATAGAATATTGGTAGTAGGATGGCTCTTCTTTTTGATTACCCTTGCACCAACATATCCGTTGTATCGTAAAGGTTTTGAAGGGGGAGATGTGTATTTTGCCTCCGATAGATATGTGTATATCCCTTCTATCGCCATTATTCTTCTTTTGATTGTGGGTATATATTATTTCACTCAAAGGTGGAGACATGGGTTTGTGGCAATTTCTACTATATTGATTATTATGTGTTCATGGCTTTCCTATAAACAGGCTCATGTTTGGGAGAATAGTGAGTCGCTGTTTACTAATGCGATAAACCTGTACCCCCATGCGCAAGCAGCTCGTAATAATTTGGGTACGGCATATTATCTTGAAGGAAGATTGAATGAGGCAGAACAACAATTCTTAGAAGCTATAGCAGTGCGACCTTTAGCAAGTACCTATTCTAATTTGGGATCTTTGTATCGCAGAAAAGGAGATTTTCCTCAGTCGCTTTCAATGTATCAAACTGCGTTGCAGATAGACCCTGCGGATCGTGATGCATACTTTGGACTTGGTATATTGTTTGCGCAGACAGGTCGTACGGATGATTCTGCTTTGGCGTATAAAAGAGCAATTGAACTCAGGCCTGAAGATGCATCCAGTCATATGAATCTTGGTGTGTTGCATCTACAACAAGGCAATGTGAATGCTGCAATAGAACAGTATCTCTTTGCCTTGAAATATGATCCCTTTTATGTGAATGCGTACTTTAATCTGGGTATGGCTTATAAAAATATTGGTCGTCTACAAGACGCTAGAGAAGCATTTGCAAATGCTTTGCGTTATGATCCTTCTATGCAGCCAGCGAAGGATCAGTTGGAAGCTTTATAGATCATGAACCACGAACAATACGAAACCATTGTGCAAGACACTGTAGACGCATTGCCAGAGCAACTGCGGGATCAGCTGAAAGGAGTAGCTATCGTCATAGACGATAAAGCCCCGCCGCAGAAAAAGGGAATACTCCTCGGACTTTTTCAGGGGGTTCCACTGACAGCATGGGGCAAAGGAATGGGGCCACAACCTCCAGACAAAATTACTTTGTTTCAGCAATCTATAGAACGTGTGGCAAAGACGCCAGAAGACATTCCTGCACTTGTTCGTGAGACTCTATGGCATGAGATAGCCCATTACTTCGGGTTTGATCATGATCATATTCATCATATGGAAGAGCGTTGGCGTGCAAACCGTAACCAGAAATAGATGTAGTATTATTTGGTGCATTCACTCTTGCGAGTCTTTCTGGTTTGGTTCAAAGTATGTACATTCCCTCCCTTTACCTATGAACATTTCTTCAAAATCCTTTCTTGTCCTCAGCCTCTCTGTAGTGCTTGCATCTTGTAGTGTTGCAGAAGCTCCTGATGATACAAATACCGATGGTACTATGCCTGCAAAGACATCTATGACCGACTATAGCCGTGCTGAATGGTTGGCATACTATGAGGCTTCACCTGCATACGACATGCCTTGTGATCAAACTATTCCTGAAGGTGTAGATGGAGTATCTGTCTATGAAGTAGGTGATAATCATTACGTTGTACAACTTCTGTGTGGGGTTCATGCTTATCAGAATAGTTATCTCTTTTATAATCTAAATGTTGGTCCAAATGGAGAACAGACACCAATAGAGATGTCATTCGATAGATTTACAGATGTAGGTCGTTCCAATACTTCTGTATTGATCGGTGCATCATTTGATCCTGCAACAAAAACACTGACTACACTAGAGAAAGCACGAGGGGCAGGGGATTGCGGAGGAGCTGCAACGTATGAATGGCGTGAAGATATTGGTGGTTTTTTTGAACTTACGGAGTTTCGTCAAAAGACAGAGTGCGATGGTGAGGCTGGTGAATGGCCAGTGATTTTTTCACAGACTGAACAAAACCCTGCCGAGGGGCACATGGATGATGCAATGATGGAGGGGCAGTAATTCCTCCATTTATTTTCTGTACAGGGCAGAAAATGTGGTATACTAGCTATGTAAGCTTAGTTTTGAAGGAGGTAGAGATGCTTCTCGAAGGATTCCGATTACATTTCTACTTATTTAATCCTATTTATTATGGATACAGGTACTATTAAGAAGCTGCTCAATGGCTTCGGTTTTATCTCTCGTGAAGAAGGAGAAGATCTCTTCTTTCACTCCGCAGACCTTAATGAGGTGTCTTTTGACGACCTTAGAGAAGGAGATACTGTGCAGTTCACCGTTGGAAGCGGTCCTAAAGGCCCTAAGGCTGACGACGTTTCAAGAGTGTAATACTTTGAAATTGAACAAAAACACACGACGCATTTGCTCGTGTGTTTTTTGTTTTTTCTCTACAATGCCCCCTCAATACCCCTATATTTCTTATGGATCATGGTGATGTTATTCTTCGGTTTCAAGACGTGTCGTTTCAATACGAGCATAAAAAGCCTATTTTAGAAGAGGCAAATTTTGTATTACGCAAAAAAGCCAAGCTGACCATAGTCGGACAGAATGGAGCAGGAAAGAGTACCATCTTTAAAATGATTATGGGTGATATGAAGCCGTCTCGTGGAGATATCCATATAAAGAAAGGAACATCCATTGGTATTGCGAGGCAAGTAGTCAACCCAAAGGATATGGAAAAGACAGTACTCGAGTTTTTTGAAGCAGCTTTTAGTGAGAAGAAATATGATGTCGAACGAGATATCAAAAGGGTACTGGATGTCGTGCAGTTGCACGCACCGTTGGACAAAAAAATAGCTGCTTTTTCTGGTGGGCAGAAAGCTCGTTTACTTTTGGCGTATGCCATTATCCAAGAGCCAGATATTTTATTGCTCGATGAGCCGACGAACAATCTGGACGCAGAGGGAATCTATCATCTCACACAGTTTTTGATCAATTATGAAAAGACTTGCATTGTTATTTCTCATGATTCGGAATTCCTCAACAATTTCACTCACGGAGTGCTGCATTTGGATAGCAATACCTACACAGTGCAACAATATGTAGGGGATTACTTTGATGTGGTAGATCAGATAAAAGCGCAGATAGAACGGGACCAACGTCAGAATGCTCGCATGAAAAAAAGTATCACAGAACAAAAAGATAAAATTAACTTCTTCTCCCATAAAGGGGGAAAAATGCGAAAGCTTGCTAGTAAAATGAGAGACGCTGTAGAAGAGGCAGAAGAAAATAAAGTGGATGTTCGCCAAGAAGATAAAACCATTAATCCTTTTACGATTGGTATTACGGAGTGCAGTAAGCCTCTCGTAAAAATCACATCTTTAACGGTGATGAAAGACCACAAGCCGACCACGCAAAAAGTGCAGGTGACAGTGAGTAAGAGGCACAGACTACAGATCGTCGGGCCAAATGGTATCGGGAAGAGTACGCTTCTAGAGGCAATGGCAGGTAGTAAAGAAGATGGCGCGGTTATCCCTCCAGAGGTAAAAATCGGTTACTATCGTCAGGATTTCTCTGGTCTGGATATGGAAAAAACGGTGTATGACACTTTGGCTGAAGTCATGGAAAAGCCAGATAATCAAAAGGTCTATGCAACAGCTGCTCATTTTTTGCTGCAGGGTGAGAAGGTGAAAAACATTGTAGGAAACCTTTCAGAAGGGCAAAAAGGACTTCTGTGTTTTGCACGATTTGTCTTACAAGAGCCAACACTTCTTATTCTGGATGAGCCGACAAATCATATAAACTTTCGTCATCTTCCCGTGATTGCACAGGCCCTGAATCAGTATGAAGGAGGTATGATCCTCGTGAGTCATGATGATGAATTTGTCTCGCAGATCAGCATAAATGAAGAGCTGAATCTTGGAGCTCTGTAGTACTATTTTTTCGTTCCAAAGAGTACGCAGGCAGTAAGGTCACCTGTTACATTGATAACGGTTCGGAATCGGTCAAGAAGACGGTCGACACCAAGGAGGAGGGCATGTCCAGCTGTTGGAATACCTAAGTTTCCTGCAATAGTTAGAAGAATGGCTACACCAACACCTGGTGTGCCGGGTGTTCCTATGGAGGCTCCTACTAGGGTAATTACCACAAGAAGAATCTGACTTATTCCTAGTTCCATTCCTGCTATTTGTGCCATGAAGATCATAGCAATGGATTGGTATACCGCTGTACCGTCCATATTAATGGTAGTTCCTAGTGGCACGATGATGGAAGCTGTTGCAGGGTCAACGTCGAGTTTTTCCGTCGCAGTCTGAATGGAATAGGGCATGACTGCCGCAGAGCTACTGGTAGAAAATGCCAAAAGTTGTAAGGGGGCAATGCGTTGAAGAAATCGTAAAGGATTACTACGATTAAAGAGAAGGATCAGTATGCAGTACAGAATAAGTAATGATAGTAATCCGAGTAGTACCGTTCCAATATATACACCCATACCAAGGAGGACTGTAACACCAGACTGAATAACCATGCGAGCAGTCAGACCAAAGGCTGCAAGGGGAGTAAGGAGCATAGCCCATTGAACGATTGTCATAAGCACATCTAAAAATCCGTCAGTCATATCAAGAATCGGTTTGATCTTTCTGTTGGGTTGCATGTTGAGTGACAGGCCAATAATGAGCGCAAAGATCACTATTCCCAGCAGTTCCTCATTTGCCGCAGAGGCAAGAGGGTTTTCTGGAATGATCAGTAATGCAGTTTTTGGTAGTGTCTACATAATGTGAGGAGTTGTTTCTTGCTCACCTTCTGCAAGGATTTCGAATCCTGATGGTGTGTTGTCTTTGGGTATATTCACGTAGGACCCTGGATGCAAAATGCTTGCGAGTGTTATTCCTATGGCGCATGAAAATGTTGTGGTGAATAAGAGGTACGCAACAAGCCTTGGTCCTAATGTGCGTAGCTTTTGCACGTCAGATCCTCCGAGTCCTCTGAGAATAGAGAAGAAGACAAGGGGGATGAGAATCATTTTAATGAGTCGCAAAAACAGTTCTCCGGGTAATGCTAGCCATTCTCCAATAATTGCTGCCTTCTCTGGGGTGGTTATCGCAACATCTGGACCAAGGATCATACCGACTATGACACCGATTATCATACTGATAATTACCTGAAGCCAGAGCTTGCCTTGTACAAGTGACTCAAGCTTATGTGCCAGATTACCAATAGGGTTTCGTGTACCAAACAGGAACATAGTATGTATGGTACCGTATATTGTACTTTGCTATAAATGTTTATTTGTAAATTGCGCTTTATTCAATATTTAGAAAATATGCTAAAATGGATTTATCATGAATATACAACAATTTTTTTCTTACGGCATAATTTCCTTATTGCTAACAGCGTGCTTGGGCAATGTACCCGTAGAAAGATATCAAGACGCCACGTACAGTATTGATGGCATGTCTGTAACACTTGCAGACGAGACAGTACGCATGTTTGGTAATGAGGCGATAGGGGATATCAATGGAGATGGTACTTCAGACGTGGTATTCCTTTTTACACAAGATGATGGTGGTAGCGGTACATTTTTCTATGTTGTAGCAGCGCTCAAGAGTGATAAAGGTTATCTAGGAACAAACGCTGTGTTCTTGGGCGATAGGATCGCACCGCAAACTACAGAGATCCATGATGGAGATATCGTCGTGAACTATGTTGTTCGCGCACCGCAAGAGCCTATGACTGCAGATCCCAGTGTCGGAGTTTCCATGTATCTTACGATGTCCGGTGGCGTGTTATATCCAAAAAAGTAATTCGTAAGTGAAACTTATACCGAACCTCTTAAATGCAGTATCACTCTTTTTGTGTATATATAGATTGAATACAATATAGGAAATATCAAAAACAGTATGCTGCTATAGATTCCTATGGCTATCTTTGCGAATTCACCTGGCTTTTCTGCTAAACAACTTGAGTCATCTTCTTTTGCTATAATTTCCGATACTCCACCACTGCAATATTCCATGTATTTCATTCCTGCACTTGGAGGTGTGCGTTGCACATTTTCCGTAGTGTGGTCTTCATAGGCAATGGAAATCCATAACATTGCATTGAGTATTAGCAAAATACTGAAGAGAATTCCCTGTGAACGTAACCAATGTTTCATATTTATAATAGTATATTCAACAGTATATCAGATGTGATTTTGTGTGAATATAAATAGCTCTACCCGATGTTTATCGGTCTTATATCTTTTTTTAGCATCATCACAATATGGTTTAAATTCTTGATCTGTACTACTAGTTCCATATTCCTTGAATATATTTTTGACCTTATCAGATGCAGTAATACTTATAGCCTTTGGGTACCCTAAGTCCCATGTCCTTTGTAATGCAGAAGAAAATAACTGTTTTCCATACCCCTTTTTTTGACATGCAAGACCACCAATGCTTGCAAGTGTATCGGTGCGTATGGGCTGAATGTATATCGTACCAACTACGTGATCCTTTTGTATGAGGATTAATGTTGTATTTAATAAATCCCTGAGTTCGTTTCTTGATTTCTTTTTTAAGAAGGAGATTTTACCAGGTGTCTCCCATTGCATCATTTTTTCTCTGATTGCTTGAATCTCATCGAGTACTTTTTCTTCAGATATATATTCACTGTGTACACTGGTAATCACAGTATCTTGGTCAAGGACCCTAGAATAGTATTGAGCCTGTGATGATGGATTCTTCATGGTCATGCAGTATTTGAATACATAAGAAAAACCCCCTGCGGGCAAAAGCTGTACAGAGGAGACGTTGTAGTTTATATACGAGTTTAGACCGTCACCTCTGTAGAGGTACGGCGGCGAGAAACGCTAAGGTTGATTGAATTAGATTTCACTGCTTTTAGTGTATTTACAAATTTATGTATGTCAAGAGAAGGTGACTTTGATAATAGGTTATGTGATTACTGGTGTTATTTGTGGTTATCGTGTGGAGGATATTGAAGACAAGCTAATGCAGAATATTCGGTATTTAGATAAATTGATTGATGAACTCGCTAAAGGAAGGGCAATGGAAAAGGCCTTACGGATATAGGTTATTTTGTTCAATAAATATTGATTATACTATATTTTTCTATAGTATCAACTTAACTGTTTACGAGAATTGATCATTTACATTTACGCTATTGAAAATATATCTCATTTGAAAGGAGATGAATTATGTACGAACGTTTTACGGACCGAGCGCGAAAAGTAATGCAGATCGCAAATGAAGTAGCAAGGGGAATGGGGTGCGAATATGTCGGCACAGAACACGTATTGCTGGCATTACTCAAGGAAGGATCTGGTACTGCTTGTAGTGCGCTGAAGGAAGTGCGTCTTGCCGAGAGTGCTGTACGGGATGCGATTTGTAAGCTTGTCCCTCCTCCCATAGAAGTCGTGGGTATCAGTGAGGACAAATTACCTCAGAGCCCACGTGTTCAACAGGCTATTTCTCAGGCTATGATGGCAGCTCGAGATATGCTTTCTGCTTATGTTGGCACTGAACATCTTCTTCTTGGGCTTTTAAAAGAGGATTTTCTGGCTTATACGGTCTTGCTACATTGCGACGTGTCCATTGAAGCATTGACGGAACACGTTATGTCTTTGTATCAGCGAAGTGTATCCATTCCGATCGAGAGGAATATTACGAACTCTGTTGCATCAGTTTCTCTGCAAGCGGACACCAAAGATGGGTTAGATGATGCTATTGAAGCATGGAATTGCCGCTTAGAGGACGCACCGAACACTGTTTTGCTTACTCAGCTCATGATTCAACCATTTTCTCATCAAATAACCATTTTTTACGAAAATGGAACGTAAACAGCAGAGACTGTCTCGATCACATCGAGGCAGTCTTTTTATTTTTTTGGGATTTTATGACGAACAGATTTATATGCGTTTCTCCATCAGTACAAAATCGTTTTTGCCATAATACTCTTTCAGATTTGCAATGGTTGTAAATCCTTGTGATTCGTAGAATTCTTTTGCGCCCCACTCTTTTCCTGTTTCGACTGTGAGGATGTGACATCCTTCTGTTTTCGCTTTTTCTTCTGCTTTTTTCATTAAAGCGGAAGCTATACCTTTTCGCTGGAATTCATTATGGACTAATAAGCTATTTACTTTTGCTACTCCCATGTCAGTTTCTAAATACATATAGCCAATAATCTTGTCACCCTCCTGTGCAAGAATCGTATATTTGTTAATGGAAAAGTTTGGCATTCTCTCTCCGTAGTGCTGCTTATCAGCTAATGGCCATTGTTCGTCTTCAAAAGCTTTTAAGAAATCTTTTTGCTCACCTTCGTGGATTGTTATATCTGTCATGTGCTTAATATAGCACACAGAATATTAATGGAGCTTCTTAGTGGGGCTTATGTGCAACTGAGTATGTTATTGACATTACGTACGGAAAAGCGTACTATTTAGGTATGACAGTACTTTCTATTACAAAAGCACGTGCACAGCTGTATAAGCTTATTGACTTTCTTCAAGCAGGGCAGCCCCCAGTGCTTATTACAGGGAAAAAGGGGAATGCTGTACTGGTATCAGAAGATGAATGGCGTTCTATTTCGGAAACATTACATTTAATGAGTATCCCAGGTATGGAGGAATCGATTCTTAATGCTTCTAAGGAGCCATTGGAAACGAGCGCTCGTACCATTGATTTATAAATCATAATGTATGAATTGGTATATTCCAAACAGGCTATAAAAGATAGTAGCCGTTTAAAAAAATCCAACCTCCTAACAAAAGGAAAAGAGATACTATCACTTTTGGAAAAGGATCCATTTATGTCTCCACCATTGTTTGAAAAACTCACTGGTAATTTAAAAGGTTATTATTCTCGTCGGTTAAATCAGCAACATCGCATTGTGTATGAGGTGTATCAAAAAGAAAAAATTGTTAGAATTATTCGTTTATGGACGCATTATGAATAGTTTTGCGTTTTTAGTGGAGCTTATTTAGAACTAGAGCTTAAGTTCTAATGTGTACATATCATCTTTATCTGGTTCTTTTGAACTTATCCATCCATTTCTTTCAAAAAATAGCTTTGCCTTAGGGTTTTTTATATTTACAAAAGTTTTCCATGTCTGTCCGAGTTTCAGTGAGTGTTTCCGGATTACTTCTTTTAGTATTTTTGAGCCAAAACCTTTATTCCGAAGATTAGGCTTAATGGCAAAATCAGTTATGTAATATGCCGGATGTTTTGTATCAGGGAAAAGGATTCCTATTACAGCGACTAGTTCTTTATCTAAGAATACACTGTATTGATATCCATTTTGCTCATCCATTACATTCTTTAGCCAATCATCATCCATTGGGCCCAATCGCATATTGAGCTCTGCATCTTTGTACCAAGATTTATACTTGGAGAAGTCTGCTCCCAAAAATTTGGAAAATCTTAATTCCATTGCTCATAGCATACCAATGTATTGTTCAATCAACGAAGTGGGATGTGGATTATTCAAAGATTGGCATTGATATAGAGAGTGGTCTCTAACCATTTTTTCCCCCTTCAGAAAAGTTTTTCTAGAGGTGGTGCACTAGAAGCTAGCATTTAAGCTGCTTTTTAATCAAATCAGGGCACCCTAAAGATGGATAATTTATAGACTCTATACCTCTACCGCCTTAGAATAAGGGTACTAATTCCAGCTAAATTATGAAATCTATTAACCCTTCAACATACATGAGTATTGGCTCTATCAATTCTTGCTCAAAACAAAGAGTAATTGAAGCTGTAAAGAATGCACGTGTTGCCCATAGGAGTTGGACAAAGTTGAATTTAGATGAGCGCATTGTATTTTTACGAAAAATTATTAAGGAATTTGAGTTGTGTAAAGAAGAACTCATCTTGCTTGAAGCTAGAGAAATGGGAATGACCATAAAAGATGCTTCAGTAGATTTTGATGGATCTATTGAATATGCACAGTGGTACTGTGATCACGCTGCAGAATATTTATCACCTGTAAATTCATATAGTAATCATGAAGAAATACATACTATAGTAAGGGAATCGATCGGTGTGAATGCTGTAATTATTCCATGGAATTTTCCATTTACAAATTTTATTTGGAGCGTCTTTCAATCACTTTTAGCTGGTAATACTATAGTTATTAAACATTCAGAAGAATGTCCATTAACTGCTAAATTTATTTCAAATATAGTTAATAATCACTTACCAACTGCTACTTGTACCATGCTTTATGGAGACAGAAAAGTTGGTAAGTATTTACTCACTCAGGAAATTGATATAGTTTCTTTCACAGGGAGCACTAAAGTAGGTGTTGAAATATATAAATTAGCAGGAGAAAAGCATATCAGAGCACTGACTGAAATGGGTGGCTCAGCGCCTGGAATTATATTTGATGATGCAGATATTGATGTTGCAATTGATGTAATTTGTGAAAGTAGACTGTTTAACCAGGGGCAATGCTGTGACGGCTTAAAAAGATTAATTGTTCATGAGAGTATTTATGAATCTGTTGTAGAAAATTTGTCCATAAAGTTTTCTTCAAAAATAATAGGAGATGCAGATAATATAAATACAGATATTGGACCATTAGTTTCACAAGAACAGCTGCGTATCCTTGTTTCTCAAGTTGAAGATGCAGTAAAAAAAGGAGCACATATTGAAACCGGTGGTTCTTCTTTAGAGAAAGAATTAGGTGGTGCTTTTTTTGAGCCTACACTTATTACATCAGTTTCAAAAAATATGAAGGTCTGGACTCAGGAAGTTTTTGGCCCTGTATTACCCGTTATATCATTTTCGAGCGAGGAGGAAGCTATCAAATTAGCAAATGAGACTATGTATGGCTTAGGTGCATATATTTTTACGAGTGACAGTAGTAAATCTGAAAAAATATGTAGTAAAATAGCTTCAGGAATGATAAGTGTAAATGGGGCATGTTACCTCCAGCCATGCAATCCTTTCGGAGGATGTAAAAAATCAGGATTTGGCAGACAGCATGGTAGATATGGCTTTGAAGAAATGACACAAGTTAAAGTAATTGCTTCAAAAAAATAATGGAGAACTCATTGATAAGTTGGTCTCATCAAGTACTTAGCCAAATAGGTGAATCTAATGTATTGCTCATATCTGGTGGTACAGGTAGTGGAAAAACCTCTTTGGCAATCAAGTTATCTGAAGTAAGAGCATGCCATGTCATGACGTTAGATGATTATTTTCTTGATGAATGTGATTTAGATTTTGCAATTCAAGATGAAGGTGTTAGGCAATGGGAAACTCCAGATTGTTATGATTGGAATTTAGTAAAGTCTAATATAAGTGGACTATTAAATGGCCTACCTACAGATACTCCCATACGTTCTAGGATCTCTCATAAAAGAGTTGGATTTAATAAGGGTATAGAAATAGAAGAAAATGACCTGCTAATAATTGAAGGGCTATATGGATTTCACGATCAAGTAATTTCATTATTGAATGATATGGAAGTCTCATATTTTAAAGTATATATTAATATAGATTCTGAAATACGGTGGCATAGAAAGTATATAAGAGATGTTTTAGATCGTGGAGAAAGCCCCGATAATTTAAGGTCTTATTTTGATAGAGTTGTATTACCTGCAGAAACAAAGTTTCTTTTTGGGCAAATAGATCAATCAGATATTGTTGTTAGCTGATTCTAAATTGTATTTATTAAGCAAATTAAAATTTAGATCATCTAATTTATTTACTAGGCAATAAGATTTTTCAAATGGAATAGCATTCTCCCCCAAAGTGGAATCAGGACACACGATCACTTTCATATTGGCAGCTATACCTGCCTGGTATCCACTATTAGAGTCTTCAATTACAAAACATCTTGATGGTGGTAACATTAGTTTTTGTGCAGTTACATTAAAAATATGTGGATCTGGTTTTCTAGTGCCTAAATCAACATCTGACTGTAATACTAAAAACTGATGTGGGAAAAATTTATTAGAAATTCTTTGTATTGAATCTAGCCTAGAAGTTGAAGCAATGGCAATAGGTACATGGTTGTCATATAAGTCATTAACTAATTTCAAAGCACCAGATTTTAATTCAAGCTCGTTCTTAATAAGATCATTATATATTGTGACTTTAATTTTCTTAATTTCATCACCAGATACATCTATTTTTTTTAATGTTATCCAATCATAAGAACTTATAGACTGGTGTACCCAATATTTAATCCATTCATCCCAATGAATTGTAAAACCAAACTTTTCGAAAGCTAGCTTATAAGCTTTGTATTGTAGGGGTTGAGAATCTACAAGCGTACCATCAAGATCAAAAATAACTGCAAATCCAGGATCTATATTATTATTCATATATCCTATGTTAAAAGAGGAACAGGAACATGGCTATTAATTTGATGTATTTTATCTGTTTCTAATGGCCTAGAGGTACTGTCACAGTATCTTACTAAATCTTGATAATCCTTTTTATGCTCTAGAATTATAGGAGACCAATATTCACTAAGCATACTTTCGTTTTGTTTATATGGCCCTCTGCTATTCTCTTGAAGACATGATTCTCTACCCTACCCATTTAATCTAACTTGCATAATTCCAGTCTCTTCATAGCCAAATTTTTTAGCTGCATTAAATCTGTAAGTTAGGCCCAGCATACACAGCATTTCTAGTAAACATGATTTATTATTTAAATATATACCTTCTGATAGCTTGCTCCTATTTAAAAAATTAAAAATTGTTCCATCGCCAAGTATATAAATATGTCTTTTAAAGTCTGTTAACTTAGAAAATAGCTCATCTAATACATTCATGGCATAAATTATCTTCCGCAACTCATCTATAATTTGATTATTATCATATTCTGATACATATACTGTGTCACTTAGAGGGCACAGTGATAACATATTTACTTGAAATTTTGAAGATTGTAATAAGTCTAATCTTTCTAAAGGGCTAAAATTACCTAGTTGTGTAATGTCTTTAGTCATTATTCATACTAAGAATGTTATTAATCATTTTATGGTCGAATAAATTATTAGCTGTAATTATAGACATTCCTAAATTATCATAGATAACATCAATTTCCTTAAGATTATTATCTTGAATCGTCTTACCAGATTCAACACAATCAATACCAAATGAAAACATATTTGGTACAGTTGCTTCAATTGAGCCTGATAATGAATGAATATTATAATTGGCATTATTAGAGATTCCTTTTTTTTCTAAATATCTCTGTGATATTGAAGGAAAAGAAGATGCCACAGAACACTCTGTGTGAATCGATTGATCATTTTCAGAGATAAGACTCATTCTTGTATTAATCCATGGAAGTTTTTTTAAACAGGTAAATTTTATATTGTGTTTGATTTCGTACTCAAGAATCCATTCATCTGAAACTATTCCAACATCAATATGCTTTGACATCAATAAGGAGCATATATCTTGGGTTTTTAGTAAAAAAAATAAGCATTTACTCGATTCGTAGACTAACTTATTTTCACGAAAGCCATCAAGTTTACAATTATTTTGAATAATATTTACACTTTTTTCATGAAATCTACCCTTTGGGAGGCCAATTTTCATTTTCATATGCATATATTATTATTATTTTTAGTATTTTGTCAAAAATTGTTAGGTTGCAGCATTACCTTTACACGAGAGGATTGTTGTAAAAGTGACTGAAATACTACTTCTGCAGGTGTTCTTCGGTTCATACCAAGCCCTGAATGCTTCTTGTAGTAGTTGTACCAATCAAGCCATTGCCTCAAATTTTAAACTTCGAAAATCGCAATGGCATTAGCTTTATTCTATCAGTTCGAACAAAGATTAGGGGTATAGAAAAATATGACTTCTCTAGGCCATTAATTAAGCTAAGCTCTTTAGTGGAGCTTATTCGGAGCCGATATTTAGGGGTTTAGTAAAAACACTTTTCCTTTTTCGATAGATGTTTCCCAGTCCCTTAGAGGATTTTCGTTCATCCAATCCATTAATGTCTGGCAGGGAAATCCATGACTAACGATGAGGATTTTTTTATCTTTATACTTAGAATTTACTCCATTTAGGAAATCTACTAATCGATCAAGAGTTTGAGAAAAGCTCTCTCCATTTGGGTATATATAATCATTATCTCTGTCTTTGGTTGCAGCATTAGAAGTTATATATGATTGTTGGTCTAATTCTCCTAAATCTACATCGATTAATCTGTTATCAAGGATAATTTTACACTTAGATGTATTTGCAAAATATGATGCTGTTTCTTGTGTTCTCCTAAAGGGAGAGGAGAAAATAAGATCAAAATCTGTATAATTCTGTGCCTCTTTGGCAACTACATCTTTCCCTTCATCTGTTAGACCGTATTTCTTTTGAGTATCTATTTTGCATGACTCAATACCAAGCTCGTTGTTGTCGGCTTTACCATGTCTTACAAGATAAAATTGATTTTGTAGATTGATACTCATGTATGCATTTTAACATATTAAAAATGGCTAATTAAAGCCATACATTAGATGGAGCGGGTAACGGGAATCGAACCCGTATGTTCGGCTTGGAAGGCCGACGTACTAGCCATTGTACTATACCCGCAATAAAACTAGCGAACAGATGATACGCAGGAAACGACCTATTGTGAAGCCTCAGATGCCATTTTTTTTAGTTTCTTTTCCGATGGCTTGGCAAAAGGATTGCAACGAAGGATACGCCAAATGGACAGGGGAATGCCTAAAATGACTCCGCGCTTTTTAATAACCTCTTTACAGTACATGCTACAACTCGGTTCGTGACGACAGTATCCATAGGGATAGAGTCCTCTTAATGGGCCATGGTCTGGGGACAGCGTATTTTGATAAACACTGATGAGTACAGAAATGACCTTGCGAGGAAGGAGCCAGCCTACGCGCAGTGCGCTACGGCTGACAGGCCAGAGTTTGGATCGAATATTGCACATGTTTAAGCCAAAGGGTATTCTTAGTATACTATGGAAACTGTAATCACTCTCAAAGATGTCTTTCTCTATTTAGAGATAACCGCCGTGTTACTCTTTATTCTTGTGTTGTATAATGTTTTGTTTATCGTAGTAGACCTACGCAAAGTGATGAAACGCGTCGAAGTCATTACGAATGAAATACAAAATGTTATTCTAAAACCGATCAATGTTGCAGATCATATTCTGGAAGGAATTGTAAAATATATGGAAACACAGCAAGAACCTTCTGGAAAAGATACCAAGAAAGAAAAGAAGAAAAAATAACCATTACACCTATGCCACCCAAGAAAATTTCTGACGATAAAGAATTAAAAGAAGCAATTGTGCAGTTGGATACGCACATGAAAACTCTTGCGGATCATTATGAACCTGCAAAATATCTTTGGATGGGTTTTTTACGCGGTATTGTGTATGGACTCGGTATCTTGGTAGCGATCTCTCTGGTTGTTCCACTGATTATTGCCGTACTTTCTAGTATCGATTGGATACCAGTAATAGGGGACTTTGTTGCAGACATTGCATTGCGTATTCAAAGCGCACAACGTCCGTACTAATCTACAGTGCCTGTTTGTCGATAAAGACTTTTACGAATAGTCTTTTTAGTGCATCAACAGATGTTTCCATAAGCTCTGCAAGTAGAGAGTTTAAGCGACGTATTTTCTTGTAGAGTTCGTTGATCTGATATGCGGAACCAGGTTTGGATGCTCTGAATGTTTTTTTACGTACCTCTGTGCGTAGTGTTTTGATTTCTTTTTGGATATAGCCACTAAGATGCTTTCGCATTTCTGGGGTATCGGGAAGATTCGCCAGTGCAGTAGCACGAACGGATACAGTATCATCACTTTTTTTTGTGGAGCCTTGTGCTCCACCACCCATATCTCCGGACCGATCTTCCCCCATAGTTTCACTCACTTTATCCATCAAAGAAATAGTTTCTAACAGTCCTTCTAGACCCTTCATTTTCTCTGGTTGGGTAACCAGATGCTTTGCTTCTGTTGATTCAGGTGTGTGTTGTGTGCCTTTTTCGAGGTTTCCTGATGGGCTAACCATACATGTCTATTTTCTCATATTTTGGCCAAAATAGCAATCTAAAAGAAGAATCAGGGTTTCCCCTCATTCCTCTTTTAGTATTTAGACTTTTGATTCTAGCTAGAGTATCCAGCAGCTTCAGCCTCTTTTTCTGTTGCGAAGTATACTCGATTTTCCTCTTTGATCTTCTGGCCAGCAGCACTCTGAGAATCGTAGTATTTCTTTCCTGTCTTGGAAGCGACAAATGCACCTGATGCTTCACCTTCTATTTCGATGGCCATTTGCTCCGTTTTAGCTGCACTTGGCTTTTTCTCTTTTGCTACTTTTTTCTCTTCCTCTTCTTCTTTCTTGTTCTCTGTCATTTCTAATTCCTGTTCTTTCATCTTTGCCAGTGTTTCTTTGTCGATAGGCTTTAGTGCCTTGATCGATAGTCCGATACGACGTTCATCAATATCAATATTGATAACCTGTGCATCTACTTTTTGTCCGATAGTGAGAACCTCGGAAGGATCTTCTACTTTGGAGTGTGCGATCTCTGTCATATGCACAAGACCGTTGATATCTCTTTCAAGACGAAGGAATGCACCGTAATCTGCAAAGCGTACAACGGTTCCCTGTACCTTCTTTCCAACAGGATACCTTTCTGCGATTTCTTCCCATGGGTCTTTTGTGAGTTGTTTCATAGAGAGACTGAGTTTGTCTCCGTCGAGGCCGATGATCTTTACGCGTACCTTGTCTCCTACCTTTGCATGTTCTGCTGGGTTCTTTACGTGCCCCCAAGCGATCTCTGAGATGTGCACAAGGCCTTCCAATCCGTCAAAGGCAGCGAATAGTCCGAACTTTACGATACCAGTTACCATCGCGTCTTTTTCGTCACCAATTTTTAGGGATTCCAAAGACTTAGACCGTTCTTCTGCCATTGCTTCACGCTCTGATACGACGATCTTTCCAGACTCTTCATCCATAGTAATAATCTTTACGGTGAACTTGTATCCGATGTATTTCTGTAGGCGAGTAATGATTTCACTGCTATCGGAATTGTTTACACGTGGGTAATGCACTGGTGCCAATTGTGAAACAGGAAGGAATGTGCGAATTCCATCGATGTTTGCAAGAAGACCACCTTTGTTTGCTTCTTGTGGAGCAAAGGTCATTGTTCCTTCTGTATCAATAAGCTCATGGAACTTGTCCCATGCTTTTTGCTGACTCGCCATACGTAGGCTGAGTACGATCATTCCTTCATTGTTCTCATCTTCGAGAACCATGGTGGTCACATCAGATCCTACTTTAAGATCTTTAAACGTATTAAATGAATCACGAAGCTCACGACCAGAAACGATTCCAACAGCAATACCGTTGATATCGATTAATAATTTATTTTTTCCACGGAAAACAACTTTTCCCTTCACAGCTTCTCCTGGTTTTACCGAAAGAGGTTGTGGTGCGTCTTGGAGCAATGCATCCATGACTGCAGACTGTTTTATAAGTTTTGCTTTAGCCATAATAAAGAATAGGTGCAAGTGGAAGGTATAAAATGGGAGAGTTCCAGATGCCCTTGCACGAGCAACAAGCTGAAATTCGTCTCTATTCTTCTATCATCACGGCTTTTAGTCAAGAAAAAGCCTCTGAAATTACGTTTCAGACCTCTATATCTGCAGAGGATTGATGTTGAGGTCTTTTGGAAGCTTTTGTTCCTGACTAGTCTTCGGGTTGTAGACTTCGTAATAGAGTTCTATGAGTTCTGTGGTGCTTAAACGTCTTGTCATGAGTCCTACATTACGTAATCCAGATTCGATGAGATTTACACGATCTTTCAGTTGCACAGATTTTTCCGCAAAGTATTTTCTGCGATAGTTGATCTTTGATTGAGAATCATCAATACCAAACCATGAGAAGAACTGAGAGAGGCTTGATTTCTTTTCTTCTGCATCATCCAGTGGCACAATTACGAGAAATCGTTTTTGCATAATGTCTGCTACTTCCACAATCTTTTCTATAAACAAAGCATAGGACTCTGTTTGACCACGTAGCAGTTCATTTTCTTGCGCGGATGCGCGCTGCTTTATTTGGTCTATATACGGATCAATATTTACTTTTGTAGATCGTACCAGAATCTGGATAGGGAACATGATAGTATTGATAAAGGATTCATATCCAGAGATGATTCCCTGTTGTTCCGTTTCACTTTTCAGGTTGAAGTTTAGTGCTGTTACCTCGAGCACTGCTCGCATTCCTCCTTTTTTTAAAATCACAGTATCATTGCGAATTTCTGAAATAGGAATAAACCGCTGCACAGCAGCCTTTGCATTCTTACGCCTTTTTCGGACGGTGTCTGTCTTCTTTTTAGGCATGGGATTGTGGTGGAATGATATCTCTCAACAATCCGCCGGATGAAGAGGGGGTCTTTTTCTTTGGAACTGTAATATTGTCTATGGATGCATTGTGCGATGTATCTGCTTTGATCTTTTTTGGATTCACTGGCTTTTTTGTTTCCTGCAGAGATTCACTGTCTTGTGTCGTGGTGAATGTAGATTCAGGTGGGCCTTGGTCTAATACTTTACTGAGCTCTTCTATAGCTGTGCTTTCCTTTTGTTCTTTCTTTTTTAGGAGATCTTCATTGGTCTTTTGTGGATTGTTGGTGATGATATTTATAGAGATTCCCTGTCGTGGTTGCCACGTACGTCTTGCAGGCTTGTTGATACGTTCAATGGTCAGCAGAACTATGCGAAATAAACTAATACCATTGATGCTTACAAAAGCAAAAAGAACAGCAATAACACATGGCAACCATGCAAAGCCAGTTTGTATTGCAGAGACAGGTCCTGCAGCTTTCATAACAGCCCATATTGCGTAACTTATCCCCGCTCCCGCAAGAATAACCATGATTTGACGTAGCGTGACAGGACCGATGATACGGTCTTCAACATAGACGTTCTGTGGAATTTTGACGGGATCTATAGGCATGTATATTTGTGTGAATCTGTTTATTATACCATAATTTATGGATTCTTTTAACCGTCACGATATTGCGGTATTACCAGTATATTGTATTATACTACTTAAGAGGCACTAGAAACGGTACTGCGAGCAGTTTTCTTTTTTGCAGGAGCCTTTTTTTTGTCTCCATGGAGGAAATCCAGACCGTCTTTACCTTTGGCAACGATTTTTATAGTGTCTCCTGGTGCAAAAATACCTTTGAGGATATGCTCTGCTATTTCATCTTCAATACGCTCTTGGATCACTCTACGCACAGGACGTGCCCCATACTGTGGGTCAAATCCATGTTCTCCTAGAATATTGATTGCTTTCTGGTCTACTTCGATATCGTATCCCTTTGATTTCAAGCGAGTTGTCAGAACATCAATATGCATTTTTACAATTTTTCGAATCGTATTTTGGTCAAGCGCATTAAATACCATAATATGGTCTATACGGTTGATGAATTCAGGACGCAGATTTGCTTTGAGTTCTTTGAGCACCTCTTTTCGCTTTTCTTCATAGGCGATCTCTTCTGCCTTTGCCTCTTCTTCCAATTTGAATCCGATTTTTGCTGCTTGTTTTGTGAGTTTTTCTGCACCGATATTACTGGTCATCACAATGATGGTATTTCGGAAGTCGACTGCTTTTCCTTGTGCGTCTGTGAGTACACCATCTTCCAGGATTTGCAGAAGAATGTTAAAGAACTCTGGATGTGCCTTTTCGATCTCATCGAAGAGAACAACAGAATACGGCTTGCGACGTACAGCTTCAGTAAGCTGTCCACCTTCTTCGTATCCGACAAATCCGGCAGTGGCACCCACTAAGCGTGAAACGTTATGTCGTTCCATGAATTCAGACATATCAATTTTGATCAGAGCATCTTCACGGTTGAATACTTCACTGGCAATGGTACGAACGAGTTCTGTTTTTCCTACACCCGTTGGCCCCAAGAAAAGGAATGATCCGATGGGACGCTTTTGGTCACCGATACCGATACGTGAACGTCGGATGGCACGTGCTACTTTTTTGATGGCATCATCTTGGCCGACAACATGTTTTCGCATAATCATCTCCAAGTTCTGTAGACGTTTTTTATCGGACTTTAGAAGTTTTGTTACAGGAATACCTGTCATGCGACCAATGATATGTGCGATGTCATCTCCATCAATTTTGAGAGGAGTACGTTTGTCGCCATCAGCTGCTGCACGCATTTGGTTGATCTCTTCTTGAAGGTTTTGTTGTTCTTGCTTGAGCTTTAATGCTGTGTGGTATTTTTGTTCTTTTACCGATACCTGCTGCTTGGCAATAAGTTTCTCCAGCTTATCTTCCAGCTTTTGTAATTCTGGGTTCGCATCCATTTCTTGGATACTTCGTCCTGCTGCAGCTTCATCCAAAACGTCGATGGCTTTGTCTGGAAGGAATCGATCTGTCAGATATCTTTTACTCAAATTAACTGCGGCTTCCAATGCATCATCGGTAATTTCGATATGGTGGAAGTCTTCGAAGCTACTACGAATTCCTTTCAGAATTTGTATAGCATCCTCAGTGTTTGGTTCGTCTACCGTAATAGACTGGAAGCGTCGCTCCAGAGCTCTGTCTTTTTCGATGGTGCGGTATTCGTCGAGTGTTGTTGCTCCAATAACTTGAATAGCACCTCTGCTGAGTGCGGGCTTGAGAATGTTTGCGGCATCCAGTGACCCCTCTGCAGAACCTGCACCGACGACTGTGTGGATTTCATCGATAAAGAGAATGATTTCATTTTCACTTTGTAATGCTTCTTTGATGATGTCATCGAAACGTTGTTCAAACTCTCCACGGTATTTTGTTCCAGCAATCAGCGACCCCATATTTAGCATCAGTACTCTTTTATTTCGCAGTGAGGAGGGGACTGTGCCTTGCGAAATTTGCTGCGCAAGACCTTCGACAATTGCTGTTTTTCCAACACCCGGTTCACCGATGAGCACGGGGTTGTTTTTCGTTTTACGATTAAGAATATGAATAAGGCGTTCTATTTCTTGGTCACGCCCGATTACTGGATCGATCTTCTTTTCTTTTGCACGTTCGATAAGGTCATCAGTAAAGTAGTCGAGTACTGGTGTTTTACTTTTTCCTCCTTTTTTAGTTTTGATGCTATCGGTTTCTCCCGCAATCATTCCTCCTCCTTGCATCCCAACAATGCTTCCTTGTAACCCTTGAAAGAAGGACTCCAAAGACTGTTCCATGTTTCTGCCCTGCTGTTTGAATTGCGAAATCTGTCCGAACATTTCTTCGACGTGCGCTTTGAGGTCTTCTGGGTCTACTTGCATTTGTTCCAGTAAAAGAGTGGCAGCATTTTTCCCTGTCGACACCAGAGAGTGCAACAAGTGTTCTGTTCCAACATTTGCATGGCGAAACTTGTGTGCAGTGATGACACTTTGTTCAATAACATTGTGGAGGTATGTTGAAAGACCATGCTTCACATGTTTATCTTCTATACTCGGAGTCGTCATGGACTTCATGAGAATGCGTACATTTTCCTGTGTTACCCCTGCACCGGTAAATATGGAAAACCCAAGAGACTTTGGAATAGACAATAGTCCAAGCAAAAGATGCTCGGTACCAATGTAGTTACTCTTCAGATTCTTTGCTTCCTGCTCTGCTATTTGCAGTGCGAGCTTTGCATTTGGGGTGAAGCGGTCGAAAGGGTGCATAGGAGTAGGGGGGAATTAGCAGTCTACCATATGTGAGTGCTAATGTGTGAAATAGTTCATATTATTTTACCAAAAAGATAGGCATCTGTGCAGTGACAGATATGCCTTAAATGTCGCAAAGTAGCGGTTTGGTAATTATTCTTATCATTTACTAGAATTGCGCCAGTCTTCTAGGAATATACTGATCACTGTGGTTGTAGGGACTGCGAGCATGATTCCCAGAATAGGATGTACGGTCTCTGGGAAGGAGACACCGACAAGCATGGCAAATAGAATAGCAATAGGGGAAAGACCTACAGCGCGCTTCATAATGAGTGGAACAAGCAGGTTATTTTCACACCACTGAATAACGTAGTACACACCAATGACAATAAGTCCGACGACAAATCCTTCCTGTGTAAACGCGATAAGCACTGCGGGGACCGCTGCAATGAATGGTCCTACTGCAGGAATAAATTCACAGAATCCTGCAAGCACTGCCAGTGTAAGCGCATATGGCATGCGGAGGATAAGTAATGCAATGAGCGTGAGTACAAAAATGGAAAGCATAAGAAGAAGCTCTCCTCGTGCCCATTGACCGATCTTGCTGTGTACAGCCTCGGACTTGTTATCCAAATATGTGCGGAATTGCTGTGGAAAGAAACTGCGGATCCATGAAAAGATTCCCTCTTTTTCCATTTGCATGAAGAATGCCAGTACCAAAACGATCAAGGTACTTACAAAAAGATTCACAACACTTCCAGCAACTCTTGTTGCAATACGGACACCACCTTGTGCGGCGGTTGAAAGGTTTTGTCCGAACTGCGCTAGGCCGTCTGCAAACTCGTTAATCGAAAGATTTTGCAAGGTGGTTTGTACAAATACCGTCAGACGTAGATTCAAATCGTCTTTGACGAGTGGTAAATGGATTTGCGGGTTTGCAATAAAGTGATCTACTTCAGCAGAAATAATAATCGCAATACTTTGAATTTGTTCTGCAATGATCGGAATAAATGATATAAGCAAAAAGAGCAGTGCAAAAATAGCGAGGAAATAATGCAAGAGAATAGCGATGGCCCTTGGGAAGCCATGTTGCTCCATTCTTCCAACACTAGGGTCTACTACTGCGGCAACAAATACAGCCAGAAAAAGCAGGATGAATTTATCTCTTAGGTGATAAAGCAGCCATGTACCTGCAACAATGGCAAGAATAGTAAAGGCTCCACGGGCAACACTTGTAGCCGAGATATGCATAATAACTTCTTCAGATTTTTTATCCGAAGAAGATGGCCGCACTGTTTTTTTGGGAGCTTCGGTGCTCTTTGCTTTTTTTGCTCTTTCAAGAATGCGTTGTGCCTTTTTCCCGATTACACGCATGGAGGTAAATGCATTCTGTTTTTTTGCAGTCATAATAGAGCAGTAAAGAAATGAGGAAGAGAGCTACCCAGCAATAGATGTAATAATAAAGTCCATAATATAAAAAGATGTTGCACAGAGGATAAAGCCAATAATGGCCCATGTAATACGATTCTTACCAGACTCAGCACTTCCACCCGGAAGGTTTCCGGCAACGATTTCGTATCCTCCCCACATAATCATAATAAGACATACAGATCCTGCAAATGCGAACACCCATTGAATCAAATGAGCGATAAAGTTTGGAATACATGTTTTCGCAATAATGTTTCCGTTTGCAAAATCACAGCCATTTATCCCTTTTTTAATAATAGACCCTACACCTTGGGCATACACTTTGCTGACCAATAATTGACTAAGGAAGGTGTACATACCCCCATATGGTGCCATGAATATAGATCTTTGTGGTTCTTTCTGGCTTTACAATGGGAAAATGTTGTATTCTTATACCGCTTTTATGAAATTTGATTGGAATACCTATCCTCGGCCTTTTGTTGCGCTTGCCCCTATGGCAGGTGTTACTGATGCTTCGTATAGGCAAATTATTAAAACAATTGCCCCAGAAACTATTGTCTATACAGAGTTCCTTTCGACAGATGCTATTCACTATGGAGCGAATAAAACTATGAACATGTTGAGCTTTGATAAAGACATAGAATTTCCTTTTATTGTCCAAGTCTTTGGGAAAGATCCTGAACATTTTCTGTCAGCGGCACAGGTGATTGAAGAAATGGGTGCCAGCGGTATCGATATCAACATGGGGTGTCCTGCTGCCAAAGTGGTTTCTTCCTGTCATGGCTCTGCCCTTATTAAAAATGCAGATCTTGCAAAGAAGCTTGTCGAAGCAACAAAGAAAAAAGTATCCATTCCTGTGAGTGTTAAAACCAGACTCGGATGGGATTGCATAGATAACTTGATCCCTTTTTGCCAAGGACTTATCGATGCGGGTGCAGACGCGTTAGCTATTCATGGTCGAACGTATGAAGGAAAGTTTGGAGGCGAGGCAGACTGGGATCCTATTTATGAACTGAAAGATAATGTCTCTGTTCCCGTTATTGGTAATGGGGATATTAGTAGTGCACAGGATGCTTTGGAAAAGATCGGAAACTTGGATGGGGTCATGGTTGGAAGGGGAACATTTGGAAACCCATGGGTTATGAAAGACATTGCTGAAGCCTTTGGGCTTCAGAGTGGAAAACGGAAAACGGAAAGTGGAAAGTGGATCCCTACAAAAGATCGAATGACTTTTGAAGAAAAAATTCCGTTTATTTTGGAGCACTGTGAGTTGGCCGTAAAAGTAAAAGGGCAGAAGAGGGGAATGTTTGAAATGCGTCGTCACTTGGCTAGCTATGTAAAAGGGATCGATGGTGCATCAGAAAAACGCGCCCTTTTGGTACGCGTAGAATCTGTCGACGAAGTGCAATCGATATTGTTGTCTTAGGCAACAATCACTTTAATACCAGGGCCCATGCTTGGGGTGATGGTAATGGATTGAATGTAGTTTCCTTTGATTCCTACAGGCTTTGCTTCGTTGATAGCTGCAAGAAGTGCTTCAAGGTTTTGGAGTAGTTTTTCAGTTCCGAAAGATGCTTTTCCAAATACAGCGTGAATGATTCCTTGTTTATCCATCTTGCATTCGATACGTCCTTTCTTCAGTTCGTCGATTGTTTTTGCAATGTCCTGTGTGACCGTACCTGCTTTTGGATTCGGCATGAGTCCACGTTGTCCAAGAGTCTTTGCGATCTTTCCAAGGTCTTTCATAACATCTGGACTAGCGATTGCAATGTCGAAGTCGATCTTTTCCTGTTCAATGAGAGGAAGAAGAGTGGAGATTCCTGCAATGTCTGCACCAGCCTTCTTAGCTGCATCTGCTTGGTCGTCTGCAACGAACGCTGCGATACGTACAGTTTTTCCTGTACCGTTTGGTAGCGCTACTGTTGTGCGAACCAATTGGTCTGCCTGTGTGGTATCTGCATTGATCTTGATGTGGATTTCTGCGGTTGCATCAAATTTTACTGTGCTGACTTTTGGCAAAAGTTCTACGGCCTCTAGGAGATCGTATTTCTTGTCTTGGTCAACGAGTGCGGCTTTCTCTGTGTATTTCTTACCGCGTTTACGTGTTACAGGGGACGATGTCGTCTTTTTCATAAGAATGGGGGGAAAGTGGTTCAGGCGCTCTACGCTTGCCGAAGAGCTCCCACGGGGGATATAGTGCAGAACTATTGTTCTCACTGCAAGAATTAAAGCAAAAAAAAGCAATTGAGGTGTCTCAATTGCTTTTTAAAGCGTATGTAGCACTATTACTTTTTCTTTTTTTTCGCTGGCTTTGTTGTTTTAGTGGTCTTTTTTACTGCTTTTCGAGCCTTTGATTTAGGATTTGGCCGCGCTACTACAGCGGTAACTGGCGCTGTGCTGATAGATTTTGTTCGGAAGATTTCCCAATCTTGTGGTCCGCGAGTACACCAGCTGAGCAAAAGTCCGTACAGAAGAAGGACAAAAGGAGTAACCCACCATCCTGCTTGGAAGGATGCAAGAACGATATTGAGCACAATAGAGAGACCAGAAAGTACCATAAGCAAATTTCCGATAATCTTTAATGTAGTCATGTAGATCGCTTCTGGAACAGACTTGGAAGCGCTGTCTAGATTTCGTACTTCTTGGTCTTGCATCAAAAAGAGTAGACCTCCACTGGCAAATACCAATAGAAGGGCGATATACGTTCGACCGGTATACGAAACACCAGCAAAGACGGAAAATATGGTTGGCAATGCACCGATAGTCATTAGAAGAATACTGGTGCCGTGCATTACATAGGTATAAATAGCTTTGCCAATTTCTTTAGGCTTAGCGCCTGCTACCGTCATACTTGCAAGAAAAAGTATGGCAATAAAGAACAGGGTACAGAGGGGGACAACGAGTCCGTAAAAGGATCCGATAAATCCAAATATAGTAGTAAGAGGGTTTTCAATCATAGGTACAAAAAAGGAAGGGTATACATAGAGTACAAATCCTCATTGCGTAATACTATTGCTGAAATCGCTTTTCGTGCTGAAATACTGAAATGACAAATCCTTACAATAGACAATGCATCATTCTTTCATTGCGCTATTACTCTACGGTAACACCCATGCTTCGTGCGGTTCCTGCAATAATCTGCATGGCACCCTCTACATCAATGGCGTTTAAGTCTGGCATCTTTGCTTCAGCGATCTCTCGAAGTTGTGCCTGTGTTAACGTTCCAACTTTATTCTTGTTTGGTTCGCCACTTCCTTTCTTTAGCTTTGCTTTTTCGATAATCATTGCCGCTGCAGGTGGTTGCTTGAGGTCAAACTCAAAGCTTCGGTCATCAAATACACGGATAACGATAGGAATCAGTTGACCCTGTTGATCCTTTGTACGCTCATTGAATTGTGTACAGAAGGCATTGATATCTACACCTGCCTGTCCGAGAACAGGACCGAGTGGAGGCGCAGGATTTGCTTGTCCTCCGCGTGCTTGCGCTTTGATGGTCTTTTTTAGTACAGCCATAGCCGTGATACTCTACGGAATGGTTATCTGGTCGTCAAATGAATACGGGAAAGATTCTTCTTATTTCTTATATTATTGAGTCAATTCCTCAATAAGATTGAAAATTTCCTCTGAAGAGCCTTCTTTTACGTGAAATTCGTATAACCGTTCTCGGACACGGACGAATACCATGCGTTCAGGGAAAAGTCCTGTATCGATGAATGTGAGTAAATTGCGAATAGGACGATTCTCCCTCCTTTGCGTTTCGTCTAACAGATTTTGTACGTTTACAGTAAATGCAGTGTGCAGTGCTTCCTTAAGAGCTAGGTAGTACTGCTTTACCTTTGGCGAGTCTGTCCATGCAATCATTCCTGCTCTATCGCCATTTTTCAGTAGGACATACGACTGCAGTGCTGCTTCTTTGGATGGAATAATATCGCCTAGAAGGATTTTTTCATGAACGTCTGCCAATGTGAAGCCGCGGTTTTGTAGTACGTCTTTTACATTTGGACCTTGGTTTCGGGCAACGCCTCCTGTGGTATTGGTAGGTACTGTTGGATTGGTGTCCGGTGTCACTTCTTCTTCTGTAACAGTGAAGGATTCTTTTTGTATAGGGAGACCTTCGAGGATTGCCGCATCAGCGATGCTCAATATAAACATGGCGCTTATAAGACCGACAGTAATGCGAAGAGGTGATTGCACGGAAATCATTGTACAGATCTCTATTGCATTTCGTAAGGTAAACTCTTTTGGTATGCTATGCTCCTCTATATGGCTCTTAAAAGACAGCAACGCAAACAGGCAGATGTACAACCCGTAAAAACACCCAAAGAAACAGAAGTGTTCGAGCAGACATTACGTCCAAAGTTGCTGACAGAATACATCGGACAAAGTTCTATTAAAGAACATTTATTGGTGTACATAGCTGCTGCTAAAAAGAGGAGTGACTCTTTGGGTCATACTATATTGCACGGACCTCCGGGACTTGGAAAAACAACACTTGCACATATCATTGCACGGGAGATGGGTTCACAGATGCGTTCTACTTCTGGGCCAGCTATAGAAAAACCTGGCGACCTTGCATCACTCTTAACAAACTTGGAAGAGGGGGATGTGTTGTTTATTGATGAGATCCATCGAATGCGACCAGCGATAGAAGAGGTTCTCTACAGTGCAATGGAAGATTTTGCATTAGACCTTGTTATTGGAAAAGGGCCGACTGCTCGTTCTATGCGTTTGGACTTAAAACCTTTTACGCTTGTAGGGGCTACCACGAAGATCGGTTCTGTAAGTGCACCTCTGCGTGACCGTTTTAGTCATCAATTTAAACTACAATTTTATAACGACATAGAGATGGAGCAAATCGTCGAGCGTACCGCAGGTATTTTAGATGTCCGCATGCAAGAAGGGGCATCGCGACATGTCGCATTGTCATGTAGAGCAACTCCTCGTATAGCGAATCGTTTGGTGCGCAGTGTGCGAGACTTTGCACAAGTGGAGAATGAAGACATTGTTTCTGCAGACCGTGTGCAGTCTACATTGCAGAAGCTTGGCATCGACAACAAAGGACTCGATGAAACAGATCGTATGATACTACGTACTGTTATTGAGAAATTTGGCGGTGGACCTGTGGGTATTTCTACCCTTGCGGCGGCAACTGCAGAAGAGATAGATACATTGGAAGACGTCTACGAGCCATACCTTATGCAATGTGGATATTTACATCGCACACCGAAAGGTCGTGTGGTAACCAAGCTTGCGTTTGAACTGTTGGAAATGGATATTCCGCAAGAGGTGCAAAGAGGACTATTTGCGTAAGATTATTCCGCTACGACTTGTACAATATTATTGATAAATTTGTCTTGCGAAAATTCTTTTGCGCGCGCTATGCATACTTCTTTTGAATACTTTTTGTGATCAAACTTTTGTACTATTTCTAGCAGAGAATCTGCATTTGGTTCTTTGAAAAACTCTCCTGTCTTTCCTTCGATGATTGTTTCTAGTGCACCTCCTGCTCTGTAGGCAATGACGGGTGTTCCTTGGGACGCCGCTTCTAGTGGAACGAGGCCAAAGTCTTCTTCACCGGGGAAGAGGACGGCTGTTGCGTTTGTATAGAAACTTCGCAATTCCTCATGAGATGCATATCCGCAGAATTCAATGCTATCTCCGCTGAGTTTTTGCAGTCGTTTTTTATCTGGACCTTCTCCGACGATCTTTAGATGCACGCCAAGGTTGTTACATGCTTCGATGGCAAGTTCTATGCGTTTGTAGCGTACGAGTGAAGAGACGATGAGGAAGTAGGGGGGTGATGAGATGTGAGCCATGAGACGTGAGCTATCCTCAAACCAAGAGTTGCTTATTGGTGGGTGAATGATCTGGCTTTCTTTTCTCCAGTACAGTTCTATTCTTCTTTGCACTTCTTTGGATGGCGCAAGGAGTACGTCTGGACGAGCGGAAGTTTCACAGTCCCAAATGCGTAGCTTGTGAAAAGTAGAGCTGAGATATCTTCTATACAATGGTCCGAGTATTCCTTGAGATGCTTGCTTCTGTACGTCGTGTGTTCTGTCCCAGAGGTATCTGGCAGGGGAATGTACATAACAAATGTGTCTGGGGTTTCCGTTGGTGATGATTCCGTGTGCAAATGCAGATGAAAAAGAAAGCACCGTGTCATACTTTGAAAAATCCCATTGTTCTACCATGTGTGGAAAGTGTTTTAGATACAAATGATGATTGTATTTGTATGGTGCAGGAAGTAGACGATGGAGCAGAGGTGGACTTGCAACAATGACACGTTCTTTCGGAAACCAGTCTCCTAGCTTCTTTTCATCATAGAGTAGTGTGTAAATGGGCGCGTCAGGATACAAATCTGCAAGGATCTTTAAGACACGCTCGGCACCTCCACGCATGGTTAGTAGTTCATGAACAAGAGCTATTTTCATGTGTGTTAGTGTACAGGAATATGGAAATTTTTAGACCTGTAGTATCCATAGGAATTTTTAGGCCTGTGTCTGCTATAGTTATTTTGTTCATATTACGGTGATGTAGTATGGATAGTGTATCAGGATTTAGCATACATTGACATAATTACTAAATTAGTATAATATAATTATACTCTTCATTTTTAACCTTTTAATAGTATGAATTCTGAAACACCTAAACAGCAACTTGCAAAAAGTGTTGCCCATGCGAAACAACTTTTAGAAACAGAGGCCTTCAATGAAGAGGCTCGTGCAGATATTCAGAAGAATATTCGAAACGCACAATTAGCAGATATTACTGATGAAACAGTTAGTGAGCTTTTAAAAGCATTCGAAAATACAAGTGGCGTATTTACTTTTCAGAGGCATGAACAGTAGGGAGTGATAGGTTTTTTACTGTACAAACACAATACATCTGATACATTGAGCATTATGAGTACGCCTTTTGGTACACCATTGTCTGAAGGCCCTATTTTCGAGGGAGATGAAGAATTTTCAAGAGAACAAAAGGAGAGAATTGAGCAAAGAATTCATAGAAATGTTAAAGGTTTTGGTTTTGATATAGATGAAGTACTTCCACAGGTACGTCCACCAGTACTTCCAACTGAGAAGAGTACAGATCAGCCGAGTCAACAAACAGAAAAGGATGAAATGAAAGATTTCTTTTTTGGAAAATAGTTTATACTTGAGCACATGGAAATACTGATTGCTATGTGCGTAATAGATCTTCTAGCGATGATCTCTCCAGGGCCGGACTTTCTCGTCGTTGTGCGCAATAGCCTGCGATACTCTCCGCGTATTGGTAGATATACCACTGTTGGTATTGCCCTTGGTCTTGCTGTGCATATGACGTACTGCATTCTTGGGTTGGGTTTGATTATTTCTCAGTCTATCGTGCTGTTTAATCTCATTAAATACTTGGGAGCTGCGTATCTTATTTGTATTGGTATCATGAGCTTTATGAGTAAAGATGAATCATTGCACATTGATGCGCAAAAAGAAAAGACCATGATCTCTGCGGCACAGGCCATCAAGATGGGCTTTTATGTGAATGCGTTAAACCCCAAGGCAACACTGGCATTTGTCAGCTTGTTTTCTGCGTTTATCACACCAGATACCCCTCTACATATCCCACTTCTTTTTGCTGCGTTTACGATTATCTCTTCTCTGATCTGGTTCTCGTTCGTTGCGTCCATCTTCACCATTCAAAAGGTGCAGACTGCGTTTGCGAAAGCGAAAACAAAAGTGGATAGGACTATTGGTATTTTTTTAGTATCGCTGGGGTTGAAGGTTGTAGATGTTTAGCGTCTACACTTATTACATATTCGAGCTTGAAGAGGAGATAGCGCGAAGGAATGGCAACGGTGGCCGTCTTACGAATTTTCAGCCTCAATCTCCTATCCAAGTATTACTTGGCAAACAAGAATCTGAATCTTTTCATGCCAATGCCTGAGCTTTTAGAGCCAAAATGCACCATTTTTTGACAAATACTGATATATTGTTATAATTAAAATAATTGTTCTTTAATAGTATTTGGCTGGGATTGATGATGTCTTTCAGCGTTGGAGGATATCACGTATCCCAGAACGGCTAAGTTTTCTCTTGAAAGGAGATAGTCATGCAGAAGCTTGAATCGGTTCAGCAGGAGATGACCGAATTGGAACAGGTGCTTACGAAGCACTTCCTCACCCTGTCCACGGTCACGGTTGCCCAGCCCCGCCAGGACAGCGACACCGTCTTTTTCACCCTCACCCTGTCCACTGACGGTGGCGAGGAGTGTTTCAGTCTCAAGGATGAGGAGGACAAGGGGAAGTCCTGCAAGCTGCACCTGAACATCACAGGATTCGGGCGCCAGTTTTGCGAGTTCAACCTCTTGCCCGATGGCAACGTGCTCCAACACTGCACCGCCAGGACCGTGGTGAACTACATCATAAATCTCCTGTTCGCCAACGGCTACCGCATGACGCGGAAGCCGAACAGCGACAGCGGGAGCGCCCACAATAGTTTGTGGGGCAAGGAAGACTAACAGTCAAGAGAGTGACCTCGGTAGACCGTTCGCTATGAATACAGGGGTGAGTATCCTTCAATGGAAACTCACCCCGATTTTATGCAGCGATAACACCCTCCCATTACTTTAGGGTCTTTGCTCCTACCAAAGAGCTAAATCCTGTCCTTCTACGGTCGATTGCCTTTTGCTCTCTGTGAGAGCTATGGACTTCGTTCCTGAAAGCGCGGCCCAATTCTTCGAGCTTCTTTTTATAATCCAGCATTCGTCCAGCAAAGAACATCCTGCCGCAAATCATGATGTTCATACAATACTCAAAATGGTAAATACGTTCTGTATCGCAAATGATCATAGACAGATAAAGCTTAAACAGAGTAATGATTCTTTTTCCACTTTCCGCTTTGCACTTTCCACTTTAATGGCGGCGCCACGTGATTGTGCGCAGCCGCGTAAAGCTCGCTTTGCTCGCCACGCGGTCACGTAAAATAGCTGCTCGCTTCGCTGCGCGCAATTTTACGTGGTGGGTCGGGTGGGATTTGAACCCACGGCCAATAGGTTAAAAGCCTACTGCTCTACCACTGAGCTACCGACCCATGATGTGAAAGATAGACGATAGTGTCCCGGAAACCAAATGCTGCGAAGTGGTCCACTGCCTGTCGACCCTGCCTGCCGGCAGGCAGGCGTAGCGCTTCGAAGCGAAGCGTAGAAGGGCGAAGGTGGAAGCTACCGACCCGTGGTGTGAAAGAGTCTCGTCGTAGCCAGAGGCGAAGACGGACATGGTACGGATTTCTCTGCACACGGCAGACTATAATGGAATCTTTTGTCTCTGACTACTCATCGTAGCTTCATTTTCTCTATTTTTCAGAATATCTGTATGATGCAGCAGATGATCGATTCTCATTGTCACTTAGCGGCGGAGCAGTTTTCTGTAGATCTTGATGCTGTGATACAGCGAGCATTTTCTGCTGGTATCACCTATATGGTCACCATTGCAGATACACTGGAGGAAGGGGATGCATGTGCAGAAATAGCGCAAAAGAATGATCACATTTTTTATACAATGGGAGTACATCCTCACGCTGCGCGTGAGTGGAAAGTGCCCGCCCGTGCCGGTACGGACGGGGAAAGTGGAAAGTGGAAAATTGTGGAGGCTGCGAAGAATCCGAAGATGGTTGCGGTTGGAGAGATCGGGTTGGATTATCATTATATGAACTCGCCAAAAGAAGACCAGATTTGCGCTTTTCGAGATCAAATAGCAATAGCACAGGAGTTACATCTTCCAATCGTTGTGCATAATAGGGAATCTATAGGCGACATGCTTCCCATTATTCGAGAGACAAAGCCGCAAGCAATGGTCGTGCATTGTTGCACAGAGAAATGGGAGGATGTAGCCGAGCTCGTGGATGCAGGCTACCTTCTTTCTTTTACAGGAATTGCAACGTACCCAAGTGCACAAGATATTCGTAACACCATTTTGCACTGTCCGCTTGAACAAATGATGATCGAAACAGACGCACCGTATCTGTCACCCAAGTCGAAAAGAGGAGAGAGAAATGAGCCGGCGTACGTCGGAGAAATCGCACAGTGTATTGCAGATACCAAAGAAGTTTCACTCGAAAGTGTTATTGCACAAACAACGCAGAATGCAAAGAGCTTTTACTGTCTTCCAGAGTAAGCATTGTTTAGAGTATTGCTGTGAGTACCAAAGCCCACATTGATCGACTTTCGAAAGGATTTTCTGTGTCAGATCATAAACGGATGAACAGTGCTGTGTCTTTTGGGAGGCAGCATTTACAGGCAATTAAAAGACGAACAGGGGTTAGCTATGCAGACCATTGCGTTGATGTTGCACTGACTTTGCATGAAGCCGTACAAGATCCAGACGTGCTAATGATTGCTGTTTTGCATGACATTCTTGTTCATCCAGATGGAAAAGATCTTCTGAAGCAAGCACCGCTTAGTGATAATCAAAAAGATATTATTTCTACTATGCATGAACTACGTCGTTTGCATATCCATGCAAATACCGAAGACTTGGACAAGGTGATAGACGCCTTTATGCAAGAGCCGGAGCTTTTGCATTTACGCATGGCGCACCGTGTTTCAGACATTAGACAATTACCAGATTTCACTCCGACACTGCGTAAGCAGATTGCGCGTGAGACGCTGTATATGTATAGCGCCATTGCTGGGAGGTTGGGTATGCATCGGTGGAGGTCTGAACTGGAAGATTCCAGCTTTCCGATTGTACAGCCAAAACTTGCAACTCAGTTGCAGGAACAATTTCGACAATCGTCATCAGTTGATGATGTGTGTTTGCAGCATGCACATCGTTTCCTGCAAAAAGAATTACAAAAGCAGGGGATTACTTCTTCCATACAGAATAGGGTAAAAGGACTTTATTCTACGTATAGGAAAATGGTCCTGAAAAAACGTGATTTTGAAGCACTGACAGACCGCTTAGCTTTGCGTATTGTGGTAGATAGTCTTGATGATTGCTATAGAACCCTTGGTATTGTCCATGCGGTTATGCACCCTATTCCTGGAAAGCTGAAAGATTACATAGGTGCCCCAAAGGAAAATGGATATCAGTCTATTCATACCGTGGTATATCCACTCCCAGGAGTAACAGATTTTCCAATAGAGGTACAGATTCGCACACAGGAAATGCATCAACAGTGTGAATATGGTCTGGCGTCTCATGGAGAATATAAAGCAAATACCTATGCCCTTCATGCAAGGCAATCCCGCGTGAATCTCTTTCGCAATTTAGATAATTTGCGCATGGAAACCCAAACCCCAAAACAATTTGAGGAAGCTTTACGTATGTATTTCCGTGAAGACCACATCGCTATTTTTGATGCAGAGAGTAATCTCTATCATTTTAAAAAACCTGTTGCCGCCATAGATATTGCGTGTGCGCTGTATCCGCAAAAATATATACGATTGAAATCTGTGAGCATCAATGGTCGAGCGCGTTCAGTGGATACATTGCTTCATGATGGCGATACTATCGATGTTTCTTTTGGTCGTAAAAAGACCATTGCTCCAAAATGGGGACACTGTGCTTTGTATCCGTCAACGCAAAAAAAGATTCGTGGGGATTTGTCTGTGTAGTGTTTGACCCGCCAACCGAAGACAGCAGGTCTGTTGTGTATGAAAGAAGAAGCCCGCCTGCGCCAAGGCTTCGGCGGACAACCTGCTGCGCAGGTTGGAGCGGATGACGAGATTCGAACTCGCGACCTTCGCCATGGCAAGGCGACGCTCTAGCCAACTGAGCTACATCCGCAACGGGCGAAATGCTACGTTTAATCGAGGATTGATGCAAGTTGATTACCCTGTCTCTCTCTTAATGCTTGCTATTTATTATTAAATGTTTTGTAATAAAATAATTTTGTCAGGTAATAGTGACAATATTACCACTCAGAGTCGTATTTATGGTGTAAATCTGCTATACTATCTTGATGCATATAAAAAAATACACACCACAGTATCTTGCAGTAGTTACTGGAGGACTGCTTACCGCTCTTGTCTTGGGAGTGGGTGCACTACATACAGTGTCTATGGACTCGGGGTCACTGAAAGCGGCCGTTGAAGCACAAAAACCAGATGCCTCTGATCCACCACCATGTTCGGACGGATCGTGCATCCCTTTATTGGCACCCTTGGGAAAAATGCAGACCATTCCCATATCCACATCATCTTCAAGTGAAGGTGTCTCGGGTGCTATTGGTACATTCCTGACGTATTTTCAGGATGCGTTTTCTTTGTTCGAGGCTATTGCTGTCGGATTTTCTGTTCTGTGGATTTTGATAGGAGGCTTTTACATTATGATGTCTGGATCTGATGGTGGCATGCGTGGCACGGGAAAGTCTATTATCTTGTGGGCAGTTGTGGGATTAGTCCTTACGGAATTCGCAGGGTTCTTCTTAAAAACTCTTAACAGTGTATTCTTTAAATAAAATGCTTACCTATTTGCTCTCATTAATAGCACAGATCACTCCCACAGTTTTCGCTGTGGCAGATTGTGATTTTGTCGGCATTAACTGTTCGTCCGATCCAGGTGTTACTATGGCAGGCGTCATTGGTAAAGTTGGCGTGGCACTTGTTGATATTGTTTCAGGGCTCGCTATGCTCTTTGTGGTAATGGGTGGAGCATTTATGGTCATGAACTTCGGAAATGAAACACAGATAGAAAAAGGAAAAAAGTCAGTCTATTTTGCTCTTGGTGGTTTTACATTGGCCATTCTTTCACAGGCGATTATTTCTTTTGTTGTTGCAAGAACAGATGGTGTGGGTGAGACCGCTCCACATTTAGATATTATGAGTGTTATGGTTTCGTCGATGTTGGGTGTTTTCAATGGTGTCTTTGCATTGATGATGCTGTATTACGGTTTCAAACTGGTATTGGCACGAGGACAATCTTCCGAACTCGATGCAGTCAAAAAAGGAGTGTTCTGGACAGTTTCTGGGGCCATTGTTGTCAATCTCTCCTACGCTCTTATTAAGGCTACGCTTACCCTTGTACTCTAATGAAAACTCTGTATTACATCTTTCAGGCATCTATAGAAAAAGCGTTTGCTCAGTCAGATTCTTGGGCTATTTATTGTAAATCTTTAGGTACCCATTGTGGAAATGGCAGGGAATACATTATTAGCCTTGCTGTTCGTACTATTGATACCCTTATCATTCCTCTTATTGGTGGAATTGCGGTTATTGGTGTGTTGTGGGCTTCCATAAAAATGACGGCATCGTTTGGAAACGATCAGGGAAAAGAAGAAGCGAAAAAAATTATCGGATATTCCGTTGTTGGTATTGTCCTGTGTGTGACAGGGTATGCCATTGTAAAATGGGTGTGCGTATTTGTAGAAGGGGCAACAGCAGGTGGTGCAAGTATGTGCGGATAGTAGATTTTAGAAAGAACTGGTGGTAAGTATGGCTGTTTTATTGGTACTATTGCTGTATGCCTCGCCAATATGTTACTACTGCAATAGACTATCCGAATGCTGCTCCGCATATGGGACATGTTTTGGAAAAGGTTCTTGCAGACGTCATGGCGAGATGGTTCCGTTTGCGCGGAGACAGTGTTCGTTTTCAGATCGGTACCGATGAGCATGGAACGAAGATTCAGCAAACTGCAGAAAAAGAGGGAATGAAACCTCAGGAGTTGGTTGATAGAAACGTTTCTTTATTTCAGGACTTGTATACACGTTTGCATATTAGTCATGATCATTTTATTCGCACGTCAGACCAGTCAGAGCATTGGCCAACAGTGATAGAGCTCTGGAGGCGTTTGGAGCGCTCTGGTATGCTGGAGAAACGCAGTTACACTGGTCTGTATTGTAGTGGCTGTGAACGTTTTATGACGAAGAGAGATTTGGATGAACAGGGGATGTGTCCCAATCATAAAAAAGCCCCCGAAGAAGTGGTAGAGGAAAACTGGTTTTTTCGTATGAGTCAGGATACACAGCATTTGAAAAATCTTCTGACAGATACATGGGATGGGCAGTCTTATCGGATTATTCCTGAGCAGCGTGCCCAAGAAACTTTGGCACTCATAGAGCAGGGACTGGAAGATGTTTCCTTTTCTCGTCCAAAAAGTTCTTTGTCTTGGGGCATCCCTGTACCAGGAGATGACGAGCAAACGATGTACGTATGGTGCGATGCATTGACCAATTATATCTCTGGAATAGGCCTTCTTACAGATCATGCAGAAGAGGAATGGTGGGCAGATGATACGAAAATCACTCATGTAATCGGAAAAGATATTGCACGGTTTCATGCTCTTATTTGGCCAGACATGTTGAAGCATGCAGATGTTCGCATTCCAGATCAGTTAGTCATTCATGGATTTCTGACTTCCGAAGGAGAGAAGATGAGCAAATCCCTTGGCAATGTTGTGAAGCCCGATGACATTCTTGCAAAGTTTGATGGTAACCCAGACCCTATTCGTTTTTATCTGAGCCATGAAATTACCGTAGGAAACGATGGTGACTTTTCTTGGGATAGATTTGAGAAGCTCTACGATGCAAAGCTACGTAATGCCATGGGAAACTTGTTAAACCGTGTATTGGTTTTATTGCAAAAAGAAGGTGGAGACATCTCTGTTCCAGATTCATCGTCCGACAGTGCACAAGCAGAGAATGGCTGGGAAATGTTCATGTCTTCTATGGGAAAATTTGATGTACATACCAGTTTGGCACAAGTTTTGAAGCTTGTGGATGCTCTGAATGCAGGTATAGATACGACAAAACCTTGGTCTATGGAAGGGGAAGAGAAGGTTGTTCTTTTATCACGATTTGCGGAGTCTTTGCGCCACGTCGCTCTGATGCTTTTACCCTTCTGTCCAGATACTGCTTATCGCATGTCTAAGCAGCTGAATGCCCCGTATGCAGAAGAGATGTTGAACAAAAATTTTGTTCTTAAAAATGAGCAACGTGATCTTACACAGTGGGGAAGCTTGGGAAAAGACTGGAAATCCATTGGGAAGCCAAGTATCCTTTTCGCGCCTTTAACGTAAAGCGATCGGAGAATGCCGAGGGAGAACACCAAGGAATGATCCAGAAAGCACAGGGATAAGGCGATTTATATATTTTCCACATTTTATTATGTTTGATCCAATGGCTGATCTCGCAGGAGACGGTATTTCCGGAGAAGATACTGCACACGACAGTACTCCATCAGAAGCTCCAAGGCAGAGTAGTGGCCACAGTGCTCCTCGTGAAGGTAACCGTGGCGGATACGCAGATGAAGTACACTCTGTCACTATTCACGCACGTCAGCGTACATTTTATATCGACTTGAAAAAGAGTCACAACGGAAAATTTTTCAAGGTTTCCGAGAAATCTCGTGGAGGAAATAAAACCACGATCATGTTTGATTCTGAAGATCTTGATAAATTCATCGAGGCTTTCCAAGAGATGAAAGCACACGTGTAGCATTCATAAAAAGCGGAGAGGTTTTCCTTTCCGCTTTTTTTATAGCAATTTATATATCAATGTCGTCGACGGGAATCACGTATCCGTTAACGTAAGGGTTACTAATAGTCATGAAAAGTGTCAATTTGGTAGCTTCTCCTCTAGTTATAGGTTTTCCGGGACGGAATGTCCCGTCATCGTAACCTTCTATGAATGCGTAACTTAATGCGTCGTGTATATACGGCGTAAACCAATCATCTTGTGATACATCGGAAAAGATATTTTCATAACTTTCATTATCGAATGCGGATAAATTGGTCGCAAGAAATAGTATTTTTAAAGCTTCTGCCCTGTTGATGGGTGCATCTGGACGGAAGGTTCCGTCGGGGTATCCAGCGATAACACCGCGTTCATATGCACTATAAATAATTCTTCTTTTTAGTGCATCATCTTCTGTTTCTCTTGGTCGTGACACCCTGCGCACATCTGGAAATGTAAATTCTCCTTCGTCTACTGAGGCATTTGGAATGTGACAACTGCTCAGTAATGCGATTTTCAAGAGTTCATATCGACTGATTTGTTTGTCTGGTTGAAATAGTGCACCGTCTTCCGTCCAGTATCCCTGTACGATACGTTGGCCGTCTTCACCGATTTTCGTTTGTTGAAGAGCGGTGACAAATGGTTTACTCCAATGAGTGTCAATATCATGTAAGACTTCTGTAGGACCCGCATAGTACAGACAAGGGTTTTCCAGTGGGTCATTGCCCTTTGCCACTTCTTCACCGTCTGGTGTGCCATCTTTGTCTGTATCAGGGTCATTCATATCTGTGCCTTCGATAAATTCTTGAATATTACTCAGTCCGTCGTTGTCGGGGTCTTCGTAAGAGTCGGAGCGTACATCTTTTTTCATATTATTTGCATCTTCAAACTCGTCTGGGAGTCCGTCACCATCCATATCTTTTGTGTAACGGGCATCCAATGGAAAAGGATCCTTATCATCGTTGAGTGTATCGTTGTCACTATCTACATTTTCTCTGTTTGTACCCAAGTTATCTTCTTGTCCATTCGTTAGTCCGTCACCGTCTAGGTCGTTGGTTAAGTCATCTTTTGGGTCGAGGGGATTTCTTTCATTGTGGACTTCAGATCCGTCTGCCTCTCCTCCTCCATCGGTATCAGCGTCAAATGGATTTGTTTCCCCGTCATCTACTATGCCATTGGCATTACGATCTTCTTCTTCATTAAGAAGTCCGTCTCCATCGGCATCATCTGTACCTACAACACTTTGAGCATATGACCCAAAGGGGATAGTAAGCACAACAAATAAAACAAAAATGTATTTCAGCATGTATAGAGTATAGCGTGTTATTCTCTCCCGTGCATAAAGTCTGCGCCGCTCATCTTTTGTTTTCCAGGAGGTTGTAGTGTAACGATATGTACGATGGAATCTTTGCAGGTCAGTGGAATGGAATGCGTACATGGTTCTAAACTGGTTTCCAGAAGTTTTACCATTTCACCGTGTACGGTACATCGCACACCAGGCCACGGAACTAATGCTCGTACATGTCGGTCGATCTCTATTGCGGTCATGGTGCTTGGGTCGACGTCTCCCATGACGCGCGTCAGCTTGTGACATACGGTGACTTCGGACTCGTCTTGTTTATGCTCTTCAGGAAAGTCCATCACTGTTTTTTCCAATAGCTTTGCCCCCATATCTGACAGTGTATCGTGCAATGTTTCTATAGTTTCTCTTGGCTTCACACTATACGCAGACTGAGAAAGAATAGGACCTGCATCCAGAGCTGCTACCATTCGTTGCACGGTTACTCCTGTTTCGTGGTCTCCTTGCAATAGAGTGTGCTGTAGAGGACTTGCTCCTCTCCAGCGGGGGAGTAGTGAGGCATGAACATTGAGTGCTGCAATACGTGGAGCATCCAAAATCGGCTGCTTTAGTATCTGTCCATAAGCGACGACGACAAGGTAGTCATGCTCCATTTGAGGATACTCTGTATTGATATTACGCGGTTGTAACACGTGGATGCCTGCCGCTTCTGCTGCAACTTTTACAGGGGAGGCCGTTATCTTTTTTTTTCGTCCTACGGGCTTATCTGGCTGAGAAATCACTGCAATGACATCGATATGAGGGTTGTCGATCAGTGCTTTCAATGCAGGAACAGCAAAATCTGGTGTACCAGCGAAAATGATGCGTATAGAGTCCATATGCGTAAAGTGTAAAGTGGAAAGTGGAAAGTGGAAAGCTGAAAAAGGTAGGAAGGGAAGATGGAGGTATGTGGGGAATTTGTGGTAGTGTGTGGTTGATATGTCTAAGCGTCCGAAAATGTTGGCATCTGTTGTCCGGGAAGTCATTGCTCCCGTACTACAGCGATGTCCAAAGGAATGTGGTATCGCCTCTATCACAGAAGTTGTTGTTTCTGAAGATTTTTCGTATGCCACTATTTATGTCAGCGCATTGCAGGAGCCAGAACGTGCCATTCATTTTTTACAAAAACGTACAAAGGAACTGCATACAAAAATGGGCGCAATCTATCGAAAGAAAATTCCAGAAATTCGATTCCGTTCTGACGAACGTATAAAACAGGGTGGTCACATAGATGATCTGCTTCGTGAAGCGGAAAACGAGACTGACAACTAGACTGATCTTTTTGTTGTCATAAATAAAATCGCATTGCCTGCAATAGATGATCTTTGCAGCATCTTTTGTATTGGCATTATCATCATCTCCTTATGTTAAAAAAAGATCTCGTTCGCAGTGCTATTGATATGCTATCCAATGCATCTCGTATACTTGTATTTTGCCATGCAGGTCCCGATGGAGATGCCATTGGATCTTTGCTTGGTATGGGGTATTTATTAGAAAAAGCCTATCCCGAAAAGACAGTGAGTTTCCATTGTAAAGATCAGACACCTTCCACGTTTTCTTTCTTGCATGGAATACAACGGATAGGAAACATTTTTAGTCTCCAAGATGGAGATGTTGTTGTGTTTGTTGATAGTGCAGAGCCAAAACTGACAGGGTTACATGAGCTGCATCCAGAACTGTTTGCTGAAGGTGTTTCTTCTATAAATATTGATCATCACCCTACAAATACGGAATTTGCCTCTATAAACTTGATCGATCCCTATGCAGCATCTGCTTGTGAAATTGTAGTAGAGATTGCCGATATTGCTGGATGGAACATGACACCAGATATTGCAACAGCTCTTCTTACAGGAGTCTACACTGACACTGGAGGGCTTTTACATAGCAATACCAGTATTGCGGTATACCGCACTGTCGCAAGACTCTTGCGCGCTGGTGCAGCGCAACAAACTATTGTGAATGCAGTTTTTCGAACAGCGAAGCTTAGCACATTGAAATTATGGGGCAGGGTACTAGAAAAGATCTCCACCACAGATGAAGGGGGCGCCATTTCTGCTGTCACAAAAGGGGACTTTGCTGCCACCGGTGCAGACTATAGCGAACTGACTGGTGCCATAGACTATCTCAACGCCGTTCCTGGTATGCGTTTTTCCATGATACTCAGTGAGCGTGATGGCAAAGTAAAAGGATCTCTTCGTACGTTGCGTGACGATGTGGATGTGGCAGAAATGGCGAGTAAGTTTGATGGAGGTGGCCACAAAAAAGCCGCAGGCTTTGCACTAACTGGTACGTTAAAACCTGAGGTGCGTTGGAAAGTTGTACAGGAATAGTATTTATTCCTTTGACGTTCCCTTTTCGTTATTATCTTTTTTTTCTTCTTCTTCAGGGGCAGTGGCTTGCTCCAATGTTGATGCTGGGTAATTTTTATCACTTTCGTTTTTCGTACTTTCTTTTTCTTCGGGCAGTGGTTGTGCGGCAGGACTATCTACCCCTCCTTCTGTAACAACTTCTTCCTCTTGTTTCTTTTCTGTAACAGCATTTGCTTTTTCATTTTCTCTGCGTAGTTCTGCTTCTTTTTCTTCTTTTGCTTGCTGTGCTGCAGCTTCTGCTTGTGCTTTTTCTTGATCAATATGCCCTGTGGAATCTACCCCTTTTGGAATAAGCTCTTCACCTTTCACTTTGGCTTTTTCCTCACGTTTTTGTGCTGCACGAATAGCGATGACTTCTTCGGGATTCGTCGTGATGATTTCTTCTTCTTGGGGACTGGCGACTATTTGGATTGCTACGTGCTTGTTTCCCGCAAAGAAAAGACCTTGTCCCACATCAGAGTTTAGTAGCAGATACTTTTCTCCATCTGTAAGGTAGAACAATTTTTGTAAATTATCTACAGCGGTCGGAGATTGCTTCAAAAGAATCTGTAGCGACGCGTTGGTAATAATTGGTTTACCATATGGTGAATTGATAAAGTCTTCTATGTCCTGTGTAATGGTTGTTACTCCTAAATAGTATTTTCGTGCTCGTTTAATGAGCCCGTATAAAAACCGTGCGGAGTCGTCGTATTGCATCAGGTTCCATGCCTCATCTACAACAAGGAATCGTCTTTTTAGTTCTGCACGGATACGGTTCCAAAGAAAGTTGAGTACGATGTACATCGCAATGGGGCGTAGCTGATCTTCTAAGTCTCGAATTTGAAAGACAACGATTTGATTGTTTACTTCCACGTTTGTCTGTTGGTCGAATAATCCTGCGTAGCTCCCTTCTGTATACTTCTGTAACACTCTTCCCATATTCTCTCCACCATCCGTGGTAAGGAGCACATCAACCAACTCGTGCATAGTCGGTGGTTCTATGGCACCAGGTTCCTCTGTTGTAAGATGAATACCTTTCAAGGCATAGGTATCTAGGATTGCTTTATCCAAAATTCCATCTTCTGAAGGCGTCAACGTTCCGAGCATAATCTTAAAGAGTCCATGTAATGTAATAACAGCGGCGCGGAGTGTTTCTCCTGTTTGAGAATCTTCGCGTACTGCCTTTGGAAGATCGAATGGATTGATGCGATACGAACTCTGTAATGACAAGGGGATGAATGTTCCCCCTACTGTTTTACAAAGATCGACATATTCATTTTCAGGATCGATCACAAAGACATCTGTTCCAAACATCATTGATCGCAAAATTTCCAATTTGACGGTGAACGATTTACCTGCACCAGATGTTGCAAACACTGTTGCGTTTGCATTTGGTAAGTCGAATCGATCAAAAATAACTAATGAATCATTGTGCCGATTGATCCCATATAAAATACCATGGTCATCTGTGAGATCCGATGAGCTAAATGGAAAGCTTGTCGCAAGTGGTGACGTGTTCATATTGCGGTTTATTTCCAGTTCATCAATACCCAGAGGCAACGAAGAAACCCAGCCATGTTCCATTTGGAAGAATGCAGCCTTGCTTAAGACCAACTTTCCTCCCATGAGGGATTCTACGTCTGTTTGTAGCTTTTTTAGCTTCTCTTCGTCATCTGCGTAGATGGTAATGTACATGCCAAATTGATACAGTTTTTCTCTTCCACGCGCGAGAAGATCTCGTAATTCTTCTGCATCTTGCAATGCTGCTTCCAACGTTGGATCTCTCACTATTCCTCGTTGCTCCAAGATGCGAATGCTCGAACGCATTTCGGCTACTTTCTTGCGAAGCATTTTCATAATTGCCTTATTGCTTGTTGGATAAATAAACTGCGAAATGTCCATTTGCGCATCAAAGTTGATCATTTGTGACAGCCAGTTTGGATAAATGTAGTTTGGCCAGTTATAGACATAAAGCGTCCGAGCGTATTGTTCGTTTAATAGTACTTCCGATGTGCGAACCTCCATTCCTGCAGGAGCAATAAGGTCCAAAGTTTTTTGTAACCCTTCTTCGTAATGTTTAATTGCCTCTGTCTCTTCACCTGTAAGTTCTCTGCTTTGCGCAGCATTTAGTGCGCGCGTTGCTTTTTTGTGTAAACCAAGAAGATCATCAATTGCTTGAATCACTATAGATTGATTGCCAGTTTTTCGTGGTGCTTTTGGTGAGTCCATTAAATCATATAATTATAGCAGAAAAGGCCATTTCATACAATGATTCTTCTATAGAGTCTTTTTTAGCGGGCTTTACCGAAAATATCCTCTGATCCTCGCTTTTTCCATGATTTCCCCTTTTCAAGGATATTGAAGTCAGCAATTCCTGGCACATTGATAACCCGAAGGCCCGCAATAAGGATTTCTCTGTTGCTTTCTATGGCTTGAAGTCGATCTCCTGTGATGTCATAGAGGTCTTCCATTCGATTAATCATGTCTTTTGCCTGATCCTCTTGTGTTTCTGTTTCTGCTAACATCGCGTTTGCTTTAGAAAGTTGTTCCTGTAGTTCACTAGCCTGCCCATAGTCTTGATCTCTCATGGCAGTGGATAGTGAACGATTGAGGTCTCTAGCGGTGCTTTGTTGTTCTTTACGCAGAATGGTTAAACGATCTTTATTGGCTGTTATCTCCGCTATTTTTCGTTCGGTGAGAATTCCCACATTGCGAAGCGACTGCGTGTAATTATCCAGTGCCTCAATGCGATTTGTGCTTCTGTTGAGTAGATCTATGATGCTTACCTGTAAAATATCTCCAATTTCTCTGAGTACGGCAAAATTTTCATCAGTATCTGTTTGTTGCTGTCCTGCAAGTATTTTACTCATAGTGATAAATCCATCATACGCTGTGTGCACAGGAAAGATGATTCCCTGAGAAATGTATATCCCCGTGTAGATTCCAATAGGAGCACTAGGCCTGGTATATTTTTGCATCTTTTGTGATAACAAATGCATGATTGCTATAGCACTTTTTGCCCCACTAGTAGAAATAGTGTCTTTATCTCCTATTTTACTTCCACATGACGCAAGAAGAAGAGAGGGGACGAGGATTGCCATAATTGCAATATTTTGCCGATTCATCATAGTATTTTAGCGTTTTTTGAACTGAATAACAATAGAGTTCAACATGCAAGAGTATGAATACCAATGTTGAACGCTGTTTTGGGTGGACGATCGTGCATACAATTTGTGTTCAAAACATGTTAAATATTTGTATGCAAGATCAAATTTTGTTTTCAACTGGCAATACGGGGAATGAATGCTACAGTTGGCTCATAATAGTGAGTATCACTTTTGTTCACCCACCCATTTTTCCATCGTGTTTTCCTCTCTTTCCATTGCGGCAAAAAACACTCTTCAAGAGCAGTTTTCCCTCAGTGATATTGATGTTTCATGGGAGAGGCCACAAGAGTCATCGCACGGTGACGCTGCAACGCCTGTCGCATTGCAGGTGGCAAAACAAGTAGGAAAAAGTCCCCGAGAGATTGCACAGACTATTGCAGACGCCTTGTCTACGGAAAGTGATGTCGCAAAGGTGGAAGTTGCGGGCCCCGGTTACATTAATGTCTGGCTAACACCAGACGCGCTTATTCGTTCTTTGGATGCAGTGCGTACTGCATGTGTTGCTAAAGTAAGACGAGAAAAAGAAGAATCAGTTGTTATTGATTATTCTGCTCCAAATATTGCAAAGCCATTTGGCATTCATCATATTCTTTCAACAGTGATCGGGCAGTCATTAAGTAATGTCCATCGACATCTTGGTTACAATACTATTTCTATCAATCACCTTGGAGATTGGGGAACACAGTTTGGAAAACTGGCTGTTGCTTTGGAAAAGTGGGGTGATAAGCCTGTTAATGAATGCAGTCTTGATGATTTGCTTTCTCTCTATGTTCGTTTTCATGATGAAGCAGAGAAGGATGAATCCCTTGAAGATGTTGCAAGAGATGTTTTTCGCAAATTAGAAGACGGAGATGTTACTCTTGTGGCGTTTTGGAAGAGTGTCATTGATATCACAATGAAAGACTTACAACCAGTGTACGAAAGATTGCACGTTTCCTTTGATTACACACAGGGGGAAAGTTTTTACGAAGATAAAATGCAAAGCGTTATAGAAGAAGGAAAAGAAAAAGGTGTATTTGTCGAAGGGGATGGAGGAGCACTTATTGTTGAATTTCCGGAGGAGAGCAATCTTCCTCCTGCTATTGTTGTAAAGGCTGACGGAGCCACGATCTACCTTACTCGGGATCTAGCGACCATCAACTACCGTATTTCTACTATGACACCGCAGGCGATCCTGTATGTCGTAGATGTGGCTCAGTCTTTACATTTTCAACAACTTTTCGCAGCCGTTGATCAACTAGGATGGAAGCTTCCACATTTGGAACATATCGTATTTGGTCGTATGCGTTTTGCTGACAAAAGTATGAGTACAAGAAAAGGAAATATCTTAAAGTTACAAGATGTTTTAGATGAAGCGTATAGGCGCGCAGGAGAGGTGATTGAAAAACACGGAGAAAAGATTCAAACAGAAAATGCAGATACTCTTGCTGAAATGATGGGGCAAGGCGCAGTTGTGTATGGGGTACTTAGTCAAAATAGAAAGATGGATATGATATTTGATTGGGATAAAGCGCTGAGCTTTGAAGGAAATAGTGCGCCATATTTGCAGTACACGCATGCCCGTGCACGTTCTGTTGTTGCGAAGGCAGGAGAAGTTGGACCAGTACCAAATATTGAAACACTGACTACAAAAGAGCGTTTGATGCTCAATACCTTGATGCAATTTGCATCTGTTTTAGAGGATATGCGTAAAAACGCTATGCCTCATATTCTTGCTCATTATTTATACGAACTCTGTCAGGACTACAATTCTTTTTACAATGAAGATCCCATTGTAAAAGCGCAGGAGCCTGCAAGAACATTTCGTGTACATCTGACAACTCTTACTGCCGACGTTATAAAGACGGGAGCAGAACTTCTTACTATATCCGTTCCCGACCGCATGTAATCATGGCTTACTACCGTACAAACTACCGATCCAAAGCAACGCCAACCCCTTTCGTTGCTTTTATACTTATTGCATCCTTTGGTATCCTTTTTGCAGGATGTGGAGGAGAGACCCCTGCAGACATTCCACAAGCAGATGAATTTTCTTTTACGGTGAGTGACCTAGAGAAGATGAAAGAGCTTGCCAGTGATGGCACAGGTGCTTTTATTCCCCGATTGGAGATTCCTTCAGGTCCTTCAGATCCAGAAGACACTCCACCCGTTCTTGATGTTCGTACGGTACATAAGTTTAATTCCATACGAGAAACAACTGCCGATACAGACAATACTTTTCGTGTAACGAATATATTTTTGAATGTTCGATCCGCACCTCAGGTTACTGCGACGCAAGTGGAGCAATTGGATCAGGGCGATAGTGTGGAAGTGCTAGAATTTGTGAATGCGGGCTGGGCAAAGATACAGCTTGACGATGAGAAAGAGGGGTATGTTGCTTCTCGATATATCAGCAAAATTGTTTCTGAAGACCAAATGCAGCAAGAAAAGAAGAAATATAACGGTTTATACTTCGTAGATTTTGCTTTCTTGAATGTGCGTAAAACGGCAGATTCTTCCAGTGAAAAGATCGGAGAACTTTCTAGTCAAACATTTGTACGTCCGTTATCCAAAGATGAGGTATGGGCACGTATTCCCTATGGTGAAGGGGATGGCTACATCGCTACACAGTATTTGACACCGTTTGTTCCTAACTTTTTAGTACGTCAAAATACCTATACTTTGCCGATTGTTCATTACCGTTTGGCAAACGAAGGTGTGTTAAATGCTATGCCCGGACATTTGGCTGCCTTGAAACAGGAGGGATATTCATTATGGACCATGAAGGATCTGTATGATTTGCTCTTACAACAAGAAGACCGTGATGTACGCCTAGATCCAAAGTCCGTCGTGATTGCCGTGTCTGATATCACAAAAGATAATATCCGTGAAGTATCAGATGTACTGCGTGCAAGCTCTGTCAATGCGACACTATTTTTGCAAACAGCTGCTCTTGGACCAGATGCTATAGATCAGCAACAAATACTCACACTTCTAGCCAATGGACATGACCTTCAAAGTAATGGACACACGGGGGATGACCTTCGTTCACTTACGGATGCACAAATAGTATTGGAGCTTTCGCAGAGCAAAAAGATTTTGGAAGATATGACAAAGAAAGATATTTTCTCCATTGCCTATCCGCTGGGTGGCGTCAATGATCGCGTTGCAAAAAAAGCTGCAGAGATGGGATACCTATTTGGTATTTCTCTTGCCAATGACGATACATTTACTCGGTCAGAGTTCTTACAGATTCCAAGCTTTGTCATAAAGACTAGTACGTCAAACGAAGACCTTCTTTCTATGATTCGTTCATAGAGGGCTTAATTTTTAAACTTATCAAAAAATGAATCTGCACCTTCTTTGGTAACCGCTGCAGCTTGCTCTGCAGCTTGTCGTGCGATCTTGGCCATGATCTCGTCTCCGTGCTGAGAGAAGTACCATAGACCGAAAATAAATGCGATGACGGGGATGATGCTAATCATTCCCTTTGCAAAACTTCCCCATGTTCGTAAACGATCCCTTTTATCTATGCGTTCGAGATGCCAAATAATGGTGTCGAGCTTGTCTGTACTTTTTAGTTTTACCATAGGAAGATTAGAATCCGCGACGCCACTTGCGGAGTGTTTCGAAGGCGCGCGTGCAATAATACCGCGAATGTATAGGTACGTCTATGCAATGCGTAATTTCCAACAGATTCCCCCCGAACCCTCTTTTGAATGTCGTTACTCCAGAAAATGGATGAGACTTTTGTGTTTCTGGTGCAATACCCCAAAAATTATAGATGCGATCTCCTCGCTTTAGTGCATCGGTTATTGCTGTCCATTGTAAAAGGTAACTTGCAGGAATTTTAGAATATTTATGCGTACTTGCTCCATGATGATAACTGGTTTCACCGAATGCATGTATATGAATGGAGCAGGCAATGAGTTCATTTTGGTACATTGCTTTGTACATCGTACATTCGTTTCGTTGAGAAAAATGTCGTACTTGTGCCTCAAAAAATGCATTGGTATACGGTGTAAATGCATGCCTCTTTCGTGTTTCTTCATGCAGAGTAATGAATTGACCTAGGTCTGCAAGAGGGTCGCTGGATCGTTCGATAGTTACCCCTTCTTTTTGTGCTCTGCGTACAAGGTTTCGCGATGTCTTGCGCATATTCATCATGATCTCTTGCTCTTCGCGTGCTTTGGCTTCTGTGTCGTTGACCCATACATCGGATTCCATGAGAGGGATGTACCACAAATGCTCTGCAAGTACGTGCATCGGGGCACGAAGAGCGCTAGGAATAGTTTCACCCTGTTTCCAAAAAGGGCTAATGCGTACAAAACTACATTTGTGCTTTAGGGCTTCATTTTTCAGAGCTTCTAAAAGGGCTTCCATAGCGGGCTCTTTGCGTGATGGGTGAATAACTGGCCCATAGGGTATAAACAAATGACGACCACGCCTCGCAGGTACTACGAGCGCAAAACATATTCCTACGAGGATTTCTTTTTCCCGTATTTCCAACCGAATGGGTTCTTGTCCTACTTCTTTATAGACTTCTCCCATTGTCCAACTTTGCAGAAAAGGACGATATTGCTGTTGGGATAGAAACGTATCCCATTCTTTTTGGTTTTTAGCGTGGTCAATTTTCATGATTGGAGGCGATGAATGAGGTACTGTGCTTGCTTGATGGTCATGGTGCTGTGTGTTGGTAATGTAAGAATACTCTGTGCGATAACTTCTGCCTTGGGACAAGAGTGTTCTTTGTATCCTGTGGCAGAAAGATCAACGGATCTTGGGCAGACAGCACTACCTGTCCATCCGTCATCAAGATGAATATTGTATTTTTTCAAAGAGGTGCGCACCGCATCTGCATTTTCGACAAGTAATGGAAACTTTTGCAGTGGAAGATCTGCAGAGATACCTGACGGAATATCCCAGTGATACTTCTTCGCTGCTTTTAGGTACAGTGCAGTTAAAAGCCGTCGATGGTCATTGATAGCTTGCATAGAATGCAGACCATTGTTTACCAGAGCGGCACAAGCATTTGGCATGCGCTTTACAATAGGGGATTGTGTACCCTTCTTTTCCTTTGTCGTAATTACGGGTATTAAGAGATGAAACTGTCGTGCCACAAGCAAGAGAAGCTTTCCAATCCCTATACCGTAGATTGTTTTGGCACAGGCATAGAGTGTGGGATACAACAGTAGTGTACCTATCTTCCAGAATGATAGGTCTTTGGCACGTTGCTCTTCTGTTTCTATTTCATCAGAGATAAAGTTATGTTTGCTGATTACGGCCCCTCCGCAAATACCAGATATAGCTTTATCCCTTCCAAAGCTGAGCATCATGTAGTCTGCGTATTTTCCAAATATTTCTGGTCCAGAAGTGTCTGGGAGTATGTGTGCAAGGTCTTCAATGAGTACCAAGTGGTGCTTGTCACAGAGGGCTCGCAGTGTTTTTGTATCGGAGGGTATGCCAAAGGTATGTTGGCAAATGATGACTTTGGTCCGAGGTGTGATACATTTTTCAACGTTTTCTATGCGCATGTTGAGTGTATGTGGGTCAATATCTGCAAATATAGGGGTATAGTCTGCAGCATGAATGGCATTGGGAAGTGCCACGCATGTATACCCTTGGATAATGACTTCACTTCCTGGTTCAAAGTCTAAAGATCGAAGAAGTGCAAGGAGCGCTTCTCTTCCAGATGAGAAGAGAAAACATTTTGCATGAAACCAGTATTGAATATTTGAACGGAGCTTTTCTCTTTGGTATCCCTTTCTCCAATTCCATGGAGTGAGGAGCTGCTTCCATGATTGCAGAAGGTATGTCAGAGTGATATGTGGGCCGAAGGTATGGTGTATGGGCTTGATCATTATGGAAGAATACGATCGATGGTCGCATGCGGCACGCGTCCAACGCAGGCCAGAAGATCTCCTTTTTCTACGGATGTACTGTTTTTATCGTAGTGTTCAATATTTCCATTATACCCTTTTGCAAATGCATCTATTCCATGTTTTCCGGTAAAGATCACTCTGGAAAATATGCCATGTGCACGAATGCCAATTTCTGTATGGATACGATCTTCATTTTCTCCCAGTTCAATAAGTCCTGGTGTGATCAGTATTTTTTTCTGCATTGGTTGTCTTTCTGCCCAAGCGATTGCAGCATAAAAGCTTTCAGGGCTGGCATTATGTGTATCGTCTAAAATAGTAACGCCATCTTTTTCTTGCACAGAGAATGTATTTTTTGGTGGTTGGAATGTTTTTAGTCGATCTACAATATTTTCCTCAGGCATCTGTAGATGTTTTGCAGTAAGGATTGCCAGAAGAGCGTTGGTCACATTGTGTGTTCCGTGAATAGGAATGTGGTACTGCATGTCTTGTACACGAAAAGAAATGCCTTTGGTTGTTTCCTCGATGTCTTTTGCCTCTATATCACATGGTCTTGTTGTTCCTATCGTCGTAAGAGGGCAGAGTATATCCACATTGGATATATCACATGCTTTGCTATCCGCATTAAAGAATGCATGTCCGTCTTCATGTAATGATGCAAAAAGCTCGGTTTTTGCAGTGCAGAGGTTTTCCTGAGAGCCAAACAAAGCGATGTGTTGTGTTCCAATAAACGTAATGATGCCAACATCAGGTTTGACAATGTTGCACAGTCTGCTGATTTCTCCTTTTTTATATGCACCCATTTCCACAATAACGATTCGTTTTTCGTGGCGGTTTTTGTTTTGTAGTTCTGTCAGGATCCATTTTGCAACTCCCATTTCGGAGTTTACATATGCAGGGGTAAAGCTGATGGTTTGTTCCCCGAGTATATGCGCTAGTAATTCTTTTGTTGTGGTTTTACCAACACTTCCAGTAATACCGATGACAGTAAGATGAGAAAATTCCGCACGGAGTTTTGTAGCTTTTTTCATAACGTTTTTTTTGAGTGTGTTGTCTATGGGTAGAAATATCAGCCATGCAAGGGCTATAGATAGACTTTGCATGATTGGCATCAGTACAAAGAAAAATGATACTTTGTTGATAAGTATCGCGCACACTACGTCGAAGATCAGTGCTGTACCAACGAGCGTTATTGCCTTTGTTGTCCATACGGGGAATCGCTGTTTTCGTAGTCCTATTTGTGCGATAGATAACGCTGCCATAGCAATGACGCCAAATATCGCATTGTTTATGGTAATGGCGAGAATCAAAATGATTGGACGCGTCGTACCGAACATTTGCCTTAACCATCCAACGCTTCGTAGATGTTCTTTCATCCTATCTATTCTCCATTCTTTGGTTTGCCACAGTGCTGCTAACGTGAGCAGCGGAGAGGTACAAGCGATAATGATCAGAATGAAAATCTTCAAAGAAAACATAGTGCGTATTGTACTGTATTACAGATAGGATTGTATGATTTCCGCAATTTCTTCTGCTTTGTCTCTGTGTACTGCATGGCGTACTTTTGGGTAGCGATGCAAAATGGCATTGGGTATTTCCTTTTCCATGATCAGTGCGTCTGAAAATGGTGTCATGCCGTCTTCCATTCCCCAAAATAGGTCTGTTGGCACATGAATATCTTTAAGGAGTGGACGTAGATCTTCTTGTGAGACATTGATTAATGTTTGACGCATGATATCCGACGCTCGTTCATAGTCGTGTACACGTACCAGTTTGTAGAGGAGTTTTTTTCCAAGAGGTTCTAACTTCCTCAAGAAGGGGAGTGCACATAACGCTTTTCCGCTTTTAGAAAGTATCAGTCCGATGATTCTTTTGATATGTCTGGGATGACGGATACCTGCGGAGGCACATAAGAAAAGATGATCCGGTTGCTCTTCTTCTTTTAGTTTTTCCGTTATTAGCTTGATGGCAATTCTTCCGCCATGTGAATGCCCCAGTAAAAACCATTTCTCCTCTTTCTTTTTCCACTTTCCATTTTCAGTTTTCCACTTGATTGTCCAGTCTGCATAGTCCGATACCGTGAATGCCTTGTTCGGATCTTTCTCTTCTCCAAATCCCGGGAGATCTGGCGTAAGCACTTCTATATCACTTCCCTCTAAGGCGGATCGAAGCTCTGTAAAAGATTCCTTAGAGCCACCCCAGCCGTGCAAGCAGAGAAGTGTTGTTTTCATAATTGTGACCGGATAATGGCATTAATCTCTTTGGCTACGTTATTTGGATGAGGCACGAGTGTCATGATTGCATTTTCGTCTGTTGTCGTTGTTCCACCCGTATCAAACCATAAAGATCCATATCGGAGAATCGTTTGTAGTATTCCGTGTTTTTGTGTTTCTACTCCTTGGATATTTTTCAGTGGAATCTGTCGCATCTCATCTACTTGAAACAATGCTTCTCGAATCCATATGACACGCTTTGTTGTAATGATAATATCTTCCATAGCTTCCGAAAGCAGTCTATGAAAATACCAATGCAATACCAGGTACATAAGTACCATTCCTGTAAACAAAATAAGTATGGCGATAACAGATGATTGACTGGCGATAACACTCGCCAAAATAAAGAAGGTAATACTCGCAGACATAATAATGACAAAGATCACTGTGGGCATCACGTACTTTATCCAGTGTGTACTAATAGCCATGATCAGTTCTTCACTTGCCTCTGGTTCAAAATCGAAACTCATTTATAGATCAGAAATATTATAATAAAAAAATGCGGTGGTCCCTATAAGAACCGCAAACGTTATCCCCGCATAGATCCAGATAATAATGGCACTGTGTATGGTGGATTTTGGTTGTTTTTTACTTTCAAAGGAAAGTAATATGGCTTGGTGCTTATAGGTAATCCGCTTATATTCGTACACAAAAAGAAGCATGATTATTAGTGATATAAGCTGAATCGTGAAAAATGCAATCGTAAGCATGAGAGTACTATACCGTATTTCTTCGAATTTTTTATTTGAATTTCCACGGAATTCCCTAGTATAGGGCTCATGAATTTAAAAGATGATCTCTCTCGCGGCGCAGACTTCCCAAATACCTTCAATGTGGTTGTGGAAATCCCTAGCGGATCGCAGAATAAGTACGAATATGACCCAGAGCTTGGAGCATTCAAGCTAGACCGTGTGCTGTTTTCCCCTATGCATTACCCCGGGGATTACGGTTTTGTGCCCCAAACCCTCTTTACAGACGGGGATCCTGTGGACGCCTTGGTATTGGTTACATTCCCTACAGCTCCTGGTATTGTGATCAATGCACGTCCTATCGGTGTTTTGGAGTTTATTGATGACGGAGAAGAGGATCATAAGCTCCTTTGTGTGCCTGTAGATGATATTCGTTACAGTGGTACACATTCCTTAGATGACGTTGCAGAACCATATTTAAACGAAATAGCTCATTTCTTCAAGGTTTATAAAGAACTGGAAGGAAAGACTGTTGAAGTAAAGGGATGGCATGGTCCAGACGTTGCACGGAAGATTCTTCAAGATTCCGTAATAAGCTACGATGCCAAGAAAGCCTAGAAAGGCTTTGTTTCTGCCTATACTTCGGGCATAATCCTGCGCGCTGAATGTTCATTGCATCACAGATTATTTGCCACAGTAGCTCAGTTGGTTAGAGCGCGGGACTCATAAGCCCGAGGTCGACAGTTCAATTCTGTCCTGTGGCACCACGTAAAACTGCGCGCAGCGAAGCGAGCAGCTGTTTTACGTGGGACGTGGCGACGAAGTCGCTTTACGTCCCTGCGCACAGTCACGTGGCGCCGCCACCAAGTTCATTCTCCAATCACTTCCACAAGCGAGAAGTGATTTTACGTGTCGCGTGGCAAGCGGAGCGAGCTTTACGCGACTTTACAGCATCAAATCTGCTATGATCATTTGCTATGCATCATGTTTACCTCATCGAAAGCGCACCGAACCGTAAGTGGTACATTGGCTACACCACTGACCTGACACGTAGACTTTCAGAACATAATCGACACAAAAATATCTCAACAGCCAAAGAGGAGAAGTGGACACTTATCTACTATGAAACGTATCTGAATAAGATGGATGCTCTTGGACGAGAGAAATTTTTGAAAAGCGGATCGGGCAGAAAGTTTCTCAAGAAACAGCTCAGTCACTATTTGAGTGAAAGCTGATTCGGGGTGAGTGGCAATGATGAAATCATCGCAACAACATCAGTATGGCTGCAATAGCTGTCATGCCGATAAAAAGTGGGCGAACCCATGCTTCGCCCTTGCGAATTCCTATAACCGATCCGACATACGCTCCAATCCCTGATCCAACAAAAACAGCAATGGCATAGTGCCATAGTATATTCCCATTCATGGTATAGACACTGGTGGCGGTAATAACCATTCCGATACCGGCAATTTTTCTGATACCGGAACTTTCGATGAGAGTGCGGCCAAATAGAAATACAAGTGTATAACGATCCAAAATTCCAGCACCTCCTCCTACATATGCCGCCCAGAAACCAGTTCCTACAAAAGAAGCATAACCGCATAATCGAAGAAAGGGTCCCCGATGCGAACGACGAACAACGCCCACATCACGTTTGAAAAACATAACCGTCAGCATGAACAAAATAAAAACTGCCAGAATTCGCTTGAGGAGGTCGCCGGGAGTTGCGAGGAGTACATGTGATCCTATAAATGCTCCAAGCGATGACAGAAAAAATACAGGTATGCCAATACGGTAATCGATTTTCCCAAGGCGATGAAAAGCAAATATTCCCGTTATGGTTCCCCCTAGAGATCCAGCTCGCGAACTGCCGACAGCAAGATGTGGAGGCAGGCCAAAGAGCAACAGAATCGGAACAATAACAAGGCCGGTTCCACCGGTATTTGTTCCAACAAAACTTGCGAAGGTGCTGATAAGAAATGTGCCAACTATAAAAAGTGTCTCCATATAATCAATGATAGTGCAGTATTCTCACCAGAGAAACCCGTACCACATGCTTGGTCATGACAATAAAACCCCTTCCATTTGTTCTTGTTTTTTGCTATAATAATTCGATATGCAAAATTCTACTACACCTTGGCTGAACGGTCACAAAGACGCTCTTGTGGCGTCTAGTGCAACGTTCGTGCTGACGTCTATTTTCTTTGTGTTGGCATTCATTGTGATGCCTGCTATTAGTTAATAGATTCAGCTGTCATACACTTTCATTACTGGCGTTCAGAAAAAAATCTACTAAAGTAGAGCGTTTCTCTGATTTGTATTACACATTGTTTAAAATACAAGTAATAAATTGACCGAATCAATATTTATACTATAGTACTTTTATGTTTCAAGAGGGTCTTGAAACGCTGTCTGTTTATTCACACACAAGGATAGTAGTCATGGGATTATCTTCGAAAAAGAAAAAGAAAAAGAAGCAGAAAAGACTGCAGCTTAAAAAATTGCCCAGGGAATTGGCCTCATTGATTGAAAATCGTAATAATGACTGGAATAGAGCGGATGAATTATGGAAGCCTTCGGAGGAAAAACCCCTCGATATCTCTCGAGAGGCCAGTCGTGTTGCAGCGAGTAATCGTTATTCTGACAGCGCAGCTGAGTACAAGAGGAAAATAGAAGCCTATTGCGCAGATGAATCTCATGGCATTTCCATGGAGCAGATTGAGCATTTGCTTGATACTGTGTGACTACTGTCATGTACAGGTGAAGAGTTTTCTTCACCTGTTTTTTTCTGTATGTTATACTGTGATCATGAGTCTTACCGATGTCTTACTTCATGAATGGTGTGAAGAGAACCAATTCCCTGACGAGTCGGAGCAGTTTCATCGTATTGCACGGAATTTTTCTCAAGAGAACGCAGAAGAGTTAACGCCCGAGCGTATTACTTCTCTTTTCCGTGATTTTCTTTTGGCGCCTTGTCTTCATTTGTTTCAAGAGTTGGATCGACTACCAGAAATTAACGAATTTCGTCCTCGTTTGCAGTCTATTCTGCAAAATCCGAAATCGGTACATGATTTTTTGGGATGGGCCAGTCTTCCGGAGGTAGAGGGATGGGAAGAGGTTATGCGTCGTCTTGAGGAGGCACGCTGGCAAGTGTCTGATGAGGATGGTGAGGAATAAGTAATCATTATTGAAAAATATTGTCTAAACCACTTTCATGTCGTACCATTTAACGGATTATTTCCCCCTATTTTTTATGAAAAAGCTTTTTGCTCTTTTCGGAACAGTTGCATTGCTTTCCGCATGTACATTCTCCGTTTCCACAGACTTGGATAAAGATGATTCTCAAAATACAGACGACTCCATGATGGAAGACGATTCCATGATGGGCGATGACTCCATGATGGATGATGACTCTGATTCCATGATGGAAGACGATTCCATGATGGGCGATGACTCTGATTCCATGATGGACGACGACGCTGATTCTTCTGATTCCATGATGGAAGAGAGTTCTTCTTCTTCCGATTCTTCAGAAGCAATGATGGATGACACAGAAGAAGAGACCACCGGTGGTGACGTAGAGGTCGAAGTCGAAGTCGGTACAAGTTCCAGTGCAGAAACTGAGTAATGCGCACATCAATAGTGTTATTGGGTATGGTACTGTTGCTCTCTGCGTGTGAGCGGCAGTACCAGCCAAACCCTGACCCTAACCATACGCATGCGGATTTTGCTGTATGGGTGGATGGGGAGAAGGTAGATTTCTCGGGTGCGGAGTATATGTCCGGCCTCAGTACAGATGATACTACTCATGATGAAGAAGGTGAGTATCACGATCAGTATTTGCATCTGCATGATGGAGTAGGAAACGTTGTTCATCGACATAAGCCGGAACTTACATTGCGCGAGTTCTTTGACTCATTGGACTTTACATTCTCGGAGCCGTTGGAACGGTGGACCATGTGGATCAACGAACAACAGGAGGAGTTTAATTTAGACTATATGTTTCAGGATGGCGATCAGATTTTACTGACCAATTCTGCAGGTAGTGCACAAGTGATGTACGAATTGGAACAGCTGACAAACGATGCGTGTTTGTATTCAAAAACCTGTCCATGGAGAGGTGATCCACCAACAGAAAATTGCATCGCAGACCCTTCTGTACCGTGCGTTGTTCCAGAAGAAGATTTATAGAGAGTACATATCTCTCCAAACAATAAATCCGATATACATCACATAGACCGAAACCAGTATTATTCCTTCCCAACGTCTGATGCTGTAGTCTTTTTCCTGTTTCCACCAGAGTAGTAATCGTCGTTGGAATTTGCCATTATGAATCAGTAAAAAGAGTAGTACGGTACTGAGAACAACGACACCAAGATCTGCGTTCATAGCAGAGGAAAATGGTAGCGGCTTGATAATGGCAGAGAGTCCCAATATCCAAAAGATGTTAAATATATTACTTCCAACTATGCCTCCAACTGCGATGTCGGAAAGCCCTTTTCTTGCAGCGACAATGGCTGCTGCAAGCTCTGGAAGAGATGTTCCAAGTGCCACAATGGTAAGACCGATAAGCGATTCACTCAGTCCCATTGCATAGGCAATGCTTTTAGCACCTTCTACAACAAAATTTCCTCCAAGAGGTAGCGCGATAAGGCCAAGTGCAAACATTGTCCATGCCGTAAGAAGTGTTTTTGTTGGAGGCGTGGACTCTTGATCATTTTGGTTATTTCGAATCCCAAATGTGTAGTACAGAAAGATAATAAAGAATCCAAGAAATGCAATACCATCACTTTTACTCAGCTGAGAAACCACCGCTCCGTCAACGATATGATCGTTGGCCATCACAAACAATGAAATAGCTGCGAGTAGAGCAAATGGAATCTCTTTGATTACCGTACTTCTTTGTACCGCAAGTGGGGTGATGATTGCGGTGATCCCAAGGATAAGAAGCGTATTTGAAATATTTGAACCAACAATGTTCCCAATGGCAATGTTTGCACTACCTTGAAAGCTAGCGATAATGTTGACGATGAGTTCTGGTGCGGATGTTCCGAAAGCAACAATGGTTAAGCCAATAACAAGGTCAGAAATCCCAATGCGTCGTGCGATGGACGACGCGCCTTCCACCAGCCAGTCCGCCCCCTTTATGAGAAGGATAAATCCGCCAAGCAAAGAGACAAACGCAAGAAACATTTCCCGTAGTGTACAAGAGCTGTCTACGTATGGACAAGAAAAAGAGAAATAGTACCGTATCGACTTGCGATTATACCGTTGATTGCGCAAGATATGGTCTATCATGACTGACCCAAAAGACGATTCTTCGGCACAAACGGCACAAGACCAAGGACACAGTGATACAGAAGAGATAACACGCCTGAAAGATATGGCTGCCAGAGCACAAGCAGATTTACAAAATGCAAAAACTCGTATGCAAAAGGAGTCACAGGATATCCGTACCTATGCTGTACAGGGTCTTATCGAGAAATTATTACCAACGATTGATAATCTTCAAAGGGCTTTTTCACATTTACCCGATGATCTCAAGGATCATGATTGGGTAAAGGGATTGCAGACGACGGAACAGCAAATGATGTCTGATTTAGATGCTGTAGGTTTACAAAAAATTCCTTCTATGGGACAGATTGCAGACCCAAGCATGCACGAGGTGCTGCAAGCTACAGAGGGGGATAAAGATGTTATTGTTCAAGTACTTGAAGAAGGCTATACCCTTAACGGTAAAGTGGTGCGACCAGCAAAAGTTGTTGTAGGACAAGGTTAGTTCCCTATGGCATAAAGAAGAACGGCGTCTCCAGTCTTTTTACATCTTTCATGCGATAGTCGAGCATTTTACTTCCTACAAAAATAATAGAGACATCTCCACCTTCGATGAGTGATTCTATATTGTCTTGTAAGAGTCCTTTTCCACAGAGGAATTCAAAATTGATTTCACTAAGCCCTCCTTGAGCTCTGTTTTTATTTATACTTTTAAAGAGTGTTGTTGCTCTTTTTTTCACATCACTCATGAATTCTTTTGTGTATTTTTCTTCAGGACAATGCAGTATGGCGATGTTATCTACGTGATGGTTATCTGCCCATTTGACAACAGTATCCATACGTTCAGGGAAGGAGTATCCGCGTGAACACAGCACAGCTACAGGCCCACTATGCTTTCGCATTGGGGACTTTGACAGTTCTTTGGCAAGCCCCAGTTTACAGGCGAGGAACGGAGTCAGTGGTGGCTCTATAATCAGTGTAAGTAATATAACCCATAGCCCGATTGGCATAATAATCTCTGTCCCAGGAACACCAGCCACTTGAATAGTGATAAGCAGTACTGCAGGAATAACTCCTGTTTCCCGAACAAAAGACAGGAATACCATCTCGCACCATGAAAATCGTTGCTTGCTTTTTGCGAATGGAAGCAGCATTGAAAAGACAATCAATGGTCGGAGAACAAACATAAAGATGATTCCTGCAGCTATTCCAATCGTTGCGTATTGCACAAGACCATTGATATCGACCATGGCTCCAAGAAGCATGAATATCATTGGCTTCATAAATCCTTCTATCGTTTGGTTAAAATAGTGTTCGACGTGTCGGAAATGTGAACGCATATGAAAGAGTAGTCCACAGAAGAACACCGCAAGGAATCCACTTCCCCCAAATATAGTTGCCATCATGTAGCAGAAAATAGGGATTGCGATGAACAATGCTGCGTCTGTTCCATCCTCTGTTTGCACTCGTGCTTTCCAGAAATTCCAGACGTATAAGATGAAGAATCCAATAACTCCGACAGTAGCTCCCATGACTACGGTTTGCACAATACGACCGAAATTTTCTGTTGTGAGCAGTGACTTATACGCTTCGATTACGCTCGTTGGCTCGCCGTTTTCTATGAAGAGTGTTAAAAACACTCCAACGAGGACAGCTCCCACAACATCATTAATAGCACTTTCGCTGATGGCGATATGCTTCACTCGTGTTTTTTTGAATATCAGTTTTTGCAGACTAGGAATAATGGCGGCAGGGTCTGTGGAAGCAATAGCTGCACCAAGAAGAATAGTTGCGACAATAGGTATCTGTACTCCAAATGTGTTTCCAATAATTGGAAGCATCTCTGCAAATAAAAATGCATTGATGACCGTTCCTACTAATGCAAGTGCAAGGATGGGGCCGAGAAGAGTACGGAATTTTTGGAAAGGTGTTTCTAGTCCTCCTTCAAAGAGGATGAGCACTGCACCGATGACAATCAATGTAGTGAGCGTTACAGGGTTATCCGTAATAATGGATAGAATATCTTTTGACCCTATTCCAAAGAAGATAGCGAGAACAAAAGAGGGTATAGCTGTTGGCTTTGCCAGTTCATAAATAATAAAACCCAGCAGTAGAACAATAACAATGCCACAGAGCACAAGAAGTGTGTCTCCAGATTCTGTTATCCCATGCATGGTGCTGTTGACTGTGCTGGAAAAGTGACTGGATAAAAACCAACTCACAGTGAGCATAATCCCTATAAGGGAGTAGTTTTGCACTAAATTTCGCATTTCACGGAATGACATGATTGCCAGATCCTACTCTTCGATTTTGGCTACTGCAAACTGTTTTTTGCCATTTCACTCTCTTGTATTTTCGCAGGACTTATTATCCTACCTCAGAAGCAAATTCGTTGCCTTTTTGCTCAAAATTAGAATACATGTCATAGCTGGCGGCGGCTGGCGAGAGTAATGTGACGGGATGCTCTATTGTAGAGTCTTGTAGTACATTTTTTGCAATATCCACTGCCTCTTTCATCGTCTGCACTTTGTGTATCTGTATCACAGGGTTTGTTATAATTTTTACCATGCGGTCGCTATTTTCTCCCATGACAATCACGTGTGACAATGATGAGGAGTCAATGGTTTTTCCAAGTGACGTCAAATCCAACTGACGATCTTTTCCTCCAAGAATGATGCATTGTAAACGTGATCCAAAACAGGCAATAGCAGCTATTGTAGAATCTGGAGTGGTAGAAATAGCATCGTCAATCCATTCGATGTCATGATGTACACCAAGAGATTGCAGTCTATGAGGAAGGACACGGAAGGTGCGTACAGCTTTTCGGACATGTTCTTGGCCAATATTCAGCACAGATGCCACAGTCGTCGCAGCAGCGATATTGAGCAGGTTGTGTGTACCGATTAGGTGCGTTTCCTGCAGAGTAACCGCTGCATCCTTTGTGGTGTATGCTTTCTTTTTTCCTGGGCAGGTTTCTGCAATGTTTTGAACATCATCGGACTCACCGTTGTATACGACCATGTCGTCTTTTGTTTGAAATCTGCAAATGTTTCTTTTCGCTTCTCTATAGGCGTCAATATCACCGTGATAGTCCAAGTGTTCTGGAAAAAATGATGTGAGTACAGCGATCTGCGGACTGCGTGTCATTTGTATAAGCTGATAACTGCTTATTTCTGCAACAACAATAGTGTTTGCGGTAACACTTTCGATGTGTGTTATCGCCGCATCACCGATATTTCCAACGAGCATAGTGCTTTTTTTTGCCTCCTTAAGAATGGCATATATAAGGCTTGCTACCGTACTTTTTCCTTTTGATCCTGTTACACCAATTACTACTGTCTCCTGTGGAATAGAATCCAGAAAGATTTGTGTAGAATTGGTCAGTTTGTCACCAAGTGTTTTTAATTCTGGTAACAAGGGAATGCCAGGGGACTTGATAACAACATCGAAATGATGAAGGTTGCTAAGCCAATCTGTACCATTTTGTATCTTGTATCTTGTATCTTGTATCTTGTATTGCGTATTTTGATCAGCAATCGTAATAGTTGTATCTGGTGCGTATTGTTCTAGTGCGGCGACCATCGCTTTTCCTTCTCGTCCATATCCGAGCATACAGATAGACTTGCCGTTGAGGTCTCGTATGTTCATAAGTTGATTTTATAGTATTTTGAGGTATATTTGCACTATGCACCAATCATTTTCTAATGAATCTCTTGAAGAGTATAAGCCACCTGTACAACAGAAAGAGTGCGAAAGCCTAAGTGCACTTGAGAAGATGGCAAGGCAAATGACTATTGATGAAGGTAAAAGAATTTGTCATCCATTAATACATATTTTGGGTAAAAGTGATTTCATAAATAATAAATAAAGTTTAATCATTCTTGTACTTCTGCAAGGCTGTTATAACAGGAGTGTTGTCAAACTCTCCTCGTTTTTTGATCATTTCAAATGCCTGCATGGTTTCCTGCGGTGTTCCAACACATTCAAACGGTTTGAATCCTTCTTTGCCGAGAAGTTGTTTGTATAGAGGAATGGTATCTGGATTTTCAAAGATATTTTTTCCAAACATAGAGACGACTGCATCTTTCTTCATATGTGCTGCCATGAGTGCAAAAACAAACGTGCATTTTGGACAGGTTCCGCACCAACGCTCTCCGCAGGGGTCACCAGAAATCTTCCAGTTTGTATTGCAGCTTGTTGTACAATCAAAATACTGAGGGTGCTTTGCAAACTCTCCAGCGATTTCTAGTTCAGTCATATTCCGAAGAAGACTGGAGTATTTTAGGTGAGGATTGATGGAGGTGTGAATGTAATTGGCAAATGCTGTTTCGAACTCCTCGGATTTACTCCATTGATGATTGATCATCTTTCCAAGATATTCAACATTTCCTTCATTGGCACTGCTTTCATTACTCATGGCGATCTCGTCAAAGTTAAACATCTCTGCGATAAATACACTCAGACACGAGAGGAAAGCGGTGATAGGTATATGTCCGTTCATTGCCCCTTGCTCGTTCATCTCAAACAGCTTTCGTGGTAGTTTCCGCTTTACCGTAATGCAATGCAAATTCATCACACTGGTCATATGATCTATCAGTGGATGTGCGCCCATACGCAGAAGAGTAATATCTCTTCCTGCTGCTTTGAGCATTTCAACAGTAACTGCAGAGTCTTTTCCACCACCAATGGGTACGAGGACACGACCAGAGCTTGGCTTGGAAATAGGTGTTGGTGCTATGTCTATTTCTGGGAAGTGCATAAGGTCTCGGAAATCTACTTTGTTTTCATAGAAAAATTCACCTAGACCGTTTTCATACACACTATTCCAAAACTGTGCTTGGCTTGCATTTAACGTTCCAGACCGTACTTCTATATTTTTTGGACAACAGGTTTTGAAATAACTGGTTCCAGCTGCTAGATGTAGTGCAAACAGGGTATTTTCCAGATTGTCTTTGTTCATGTTCCCACGGGGGACTTCTATGATTTCTGTAAAAGATATTTCGTCATCCAAGCTATAGCGAAGACGGATTTCACCTGTTTTTGGGTCAAAGTCGTAGGAATCGAAAATAAAGGTTTCGTATTGTTTCATTGGGCTAATTATAGCGCACAATGGTGATTATAATACGAGTTTGTTATAAGAAAATAAGAGTAACTCGTAATGAGTTACTCTTAGGATGTGTTTTCATTTGTTTTCAAATGAAACCGTCGTCTTCAGGTAAACTTTCACGTTTTTTTCTGCAGAGTGTTTTGCATGTTATGTGTAACCATGCGGAGACCATATCGTCATCTTGCTCATCGAAACCACTGCAACTGGTACAAAGCCCGTCACCAATGGTACTTCCATAGTATACAGTGTCTCCTTTTTGTAGAAGGTGTGGTGATGATTGATGTATTTCACGTGTAGAGATCCCTTCTCTACAGGACATCTCACTTTTCTTTCTTGCGAAGAAATCGAATGGGTATTGCCATGTATCTACACTTGTGGAACAGTATTGACCGATAATTTTTGCTTGTTCTTGTGCCCTTTGCATGGCGATAACGAGGCAAAAATCTTTTCGTTTTAACCCTCCTGTATGAATCAGATTTTGAATTGATGGCAGGATGGTTTCTATGGCCTCTTTCATAATATCTTCAGTCAAGAAGTATGCTTGGTGTGGATCTGAAAAAATATAGGTTCCCTCTGTGGTACTCACGGTATTGTCCTCCTAAATAGAACGGTGAAAATAGGTGTTTTGAAGAATCGACAAGTAATACTATTATGAATAATTATATTTATGTCAATATTTATCATCGGCAATTCATGAGGAGGTTTTTGTTTGATTGTTTTCCACTTTGAAATGGGCCCTTCGATTCGGCCTTCGACAAGCTCAGGCCTCACTCAGGGTCATTCGCCTCGCTTCTAAGTAGAACAAATGGTTTACCATGAGCGGGTAGTGAGCGCAGCGAACTGCGAGTCGAATGGTGCCGAGGGAGGGAATTGAACCCTCACTCCTTGCGGAACACGATTTTGAGTCGTGCGCGTCTACCAATTCCGCCACCCCGGCATTTGTCTTAAGCAAGAAAAGTCTGTTTTATCCATTCTTTTCCACAGCCTGACTTTAAGTATTTTTCCCTATTTCTTGCCTCTTGTCGAGTAAGGAACTCTTCTATGTGTATTTTTTGAAAGGGTCGATATGCCTTTGTGCTGCGCACTTTTCCATTTTGGTGCTGAAGAAATCTTCTGTTGAAATTGTTTGTTAGGCCAACGTACAGATACTTTCTGTTAAGACTTTGAATAATATAGACGATAAACATAAGTATAATATGGATGTCCGCGCCTGCCTGCCGGCAGGCAGGTCTACCAATTCCGCCACCCCGGCATAAATTGTACTTAATGTATTTTTCCTTATTTCTTGCCCTTTGTCGAGCAGAGAACTGCGAATTCAATAGTGGAATGCGTGAGAAAAGGTGTCAAATACACACAACGGACGGACTGCGTGACTACTATCCTTGTAGCCATCGCAGTCCTTGTAATCTTTGTAATCCTTTCTTCTATTGAATCGTAATAGTAGCTTGGATTGTACCATCCAATACCGCCCCTCCTGTCACATCACTGATCTTAAACCAGAATGTTTCATTTGGGTCATTCAGGCTATCTGTAAGGGTTGGGATTGTGATAATCTTTTGCGCTTCACCTGCTTTAAAGGTCAGAGTTCCTATTTTTTCTGTGTAATCCTGTCCAGCTTTTGCCAAAGAGTTCTGTGTAGTGTATTTCACAGTTACTTCTCCCTTGGTTCCTTTTAGGCGATTGATGATTACTGGAACGCTGTCTCCTTCATACACGGTGTAGCTATCATCATCCAGTCGGATACTCCCACTTCCAAATGCTGTTACTTCATTGTCTACGATGGTGAGAGTTGCAGTACTCAGACTTCCAAGTGTTGCCCCTCCTGTTGGATTGCTCAGCTTCAGATTCACCGTTTTATTACCGTTCGTATCATTGTTATCAATGATAGTGATTGTAAAGCTTTTACTGGATACTCCATCAGCGAAATCCAGTGTTCCACTATTACTATCGTAGTAATTACTGTCTGCACTACCATTGGATGTGGCATATTGGATCGTTGTACTTCCGTTTGTTCCGACTCTATCTACAGTAACAGTGATACTTCCTCCGTTTTCAGCTACGTCGTATTTCGATGCGCTGAACTCAAAGACTCCCTTTGGATTGGCTACATTTGCAGACGATCCATCACCGTCGTCATTATCAATAATAGTGAGTGTTGCTGTGTCAGGTGATCCTATGACCGCACCTCCTGTTGGACTTTTTATGCGCAATATTATTGTTTCATTATTTTCTGCTTCTTGGTCGTCTAGTATAGGTACGGTAAATACTCCTGTTGTTTTTCCATCAGCAATAGTAATGCGACCTGATGCAGGGTCGTAGTCTGAACCAGAATCCGCGGTTCCATTTTCTGTTTCGTATTCAAAGGAAACTGCACCTTTGTTTCCTCCATAACGAATAATATTGATAGTAGCAGTACCTTCTCCTTCATCAATGGTATAACTTCCTGTGGTGAAACGGAAAGATCCTGCATCCGTACTTTCTGCAACGGAAGATGAAGAGCTGCTTACGGATGATTGCATAGAACTACTAGAGCTTTGTGTGATGACTTGTCCTGAAAGTTGATTTTTAAATCGTTGCATCATCACAGCTACTTGTCCTCTGGTGACATTATCGTTTGGTCCGAATTTCCCATTCTCGTATCCTGTAATAATCCCATCAGCATACATTTCTCCAACAGCACTGTCGTAATAGGTTCCACTGGGAACATCGGGAAAGACACTACTCCCAAGGCTTGCTGCATGTGCAGAGACAAATAGTCCGAAAGAAAAACCGAAAAGAGTAAGAGACAAAGCGTTTGGTCGTTTCATGAAAAGTATGGGAAAAAGGTAGGCGAATTATGCACGCATTGGTTTATATTTTGCAATTGACAATTTTCATGGATCCTTCTTGCGAAGAAGGCAAAGTCGATCTACTTTAGGTACATCTTTTCCCACTCACTTCATGACTCCTTCTCTGATCGCACTGGATGACTTTATTCGTAGTAATGGTCTTTTGACACATTATTTTTATGAACAGAAATGGAATAACGGTGAACTGACAAAGGAAGAGCTTGCGTTGTATGCAAAAGAATATTTTCACCTGGCCAAGCGTGTACCGAAGATTGTTTCCAATGTCCGTGACAGAGCAATCGCACGAGGTGAAACGACTTTAGTAAAAGAGATTGAAGAAAATATCGTAGAAGAGACAGAACATATAGAGCTCTGGAAAAGATTCTCACAGTCTGTAGGTGTATCCGAGGCAGACCTTGAATCCTACGTGCCACATCACCTCACACAAGAAGCGGTCAACGAACTAGAAGCACTTTCTGAAGGATCTTTCGAAGACGGTGTCACTGCCATGTATGCTATGGAGCTTACTCTTCCAGAAATTTCCCAGACAAAGAAAGAAGGCCTTTCCAAGCATTACGGTCTAACATCGCAGGATGCACATGTCTACTTTGACGAACACTTGAATGAAGAAGAACACTTCTCTGTATGGAGAAAGGTTGCAGTAGACCCTGCTCGTGCCAAAGTCGTTACAGAGGCATCATTAAAAGCACAACACAAAGTATTGGACGGTGTGTGTGAAGTATGTGGTTTTTGTGTGACATGTAAATAGTATTTTTGAGATATTCTGTGTGTACTATTCCACTTTTTTTATGACCTCTACTCCATATACGCGTTTTCAGACTACCCTTCATAGTGTTCTTAAGAAAATTGATTTAGAGAGTGGTCACAATGCTCTTTTTGACAATCCACAACATATTCACAAAAAAGAAATCAGTATTGATGGTGATGATGGAACAACAAAAACCATGCAGGCGTTTCGTGTACAGTTCAACAATGCACGCGGGCCGTATAAAGGTGGTATCCGTTTTCACGAAGATGCCAATGAAGATGAAGTGAAAGCATTGGCTGCACTGATGGCAATTAAAACCGCAGTGGTAAATATTCCTTTTGGCGGAGCAAAAGGTGGAGTGCAGGTAAACCCTAAAGAGCTGACAAAAGGAGAAGTACAAAAAGTTGCTCGAGCGTATGTGAGAGCATTTCAAGAAAACCTTGGACCAGATATTGATTGTCCTGCTCCCGATGTGAATACGAACCCCGACATTATGGCGTGGATGCGTGATGAATACGAGACACTTACACGGTCGTACAGTCCTGCAATGATCACAGGAAAGCCTCTTTCTTTTGGAGGGTCCCTTGGTCGTGACAGCGCGACTGCTCGTGGAGGATTTTTTATCCTCCAAGAGATGGTAGACCGCTTGGCCCTGGACCCTTCTGATATGCGCGTTGCTATTCAGGGTTTTGGAAATGCTGGTGCGCACATGGCACAGTTTTTGCACAATGCAGGATACATTGTTGTTGCGGTATCGGATTCCCAAGGAGGGATCTACAGCCCAGAGGGAATAGACCCTGTACGTATTGCGAAGTACAAACAGAAAACAGGTGCGGTAACAGGGGAGTACTGCGAAGGTTCTGTGTGTGATACCAGTCGTATGCATATGGACAGTGTGCAAAAAGTAACCAATGAGGAATTGCTGGAGATTGATTGTGATATTTTGATTCCTGCAGCACTCGACAATGTCATCACTGCAGACAATGCGGATCGCATAAAAGCAAAATATATTTTGGAACTTGCTAATGGTCCAACGACTCCAGAAGCAGATGTTATCCTTGCTAAAAAAGATGTGCGCATCATTCCAGATGTTTTAGCGAATGCAGGAGGAGTAACAGTGAGTTACTTTGAATGGTCACAAGGGAGAAGCGGGGAGCAATGGACTGCGGACATAGTGGATGAACGTTTGAAGAAAGTCATGCTCGATGCATACAAGTCTGTACGCCGTGAGGCACGTCGTGAAGATCTAACCTACAGAGAAGCGGCGTTTGCTGTTGGCATCAAGCGCATGTTTGATGCGATGACCGTACGAGGATGGATATAAAGTGGTGAAAGGATCCGAAATTGTGTACCCTACGTTTACTATGAAAGATGTTGCAATTATTGGCCTTGGATGTGCTGCGTATACCGCAGCGGTATATACCGCACGGTACAAGCTAGATACTGTCCTTATTGGAGAGGTAGAAGGGGGAATGGGCATGAGTGCCGCAGAAGTGGGTAACTGGCCTGGCGATATAGAGATCGCAGGACCAGACCTTATGGAAAAGTTTAAGAACCACGCCTTAAGTTTTGACAATGTGGAACACAAAGTCGGACGCATCGAAACGGTAGAGAAAACAGAAAATGGTTTTGTGATGACGCTTCAAGGTGGAGATACCATCGAGGCAAAAGCAATTATTTTTGCAACAGGGAGTAATAAACGTCATTTAGGAATTCCAGGTGAAGAAGAATTCTCTGGAAAAGGTGTTACGTACTGTGCCACGTGCGATGCATTCTTTTACCGTGATAAGACTGTTGCAGTCCTCGGAGGAGGGGATAGTGCTGTAGAAGGGGCAGCGATTGCTGCTCAGGTTGCAAAAAAGGTGTACTTGGTTCACCGAAAAGATACATTTAGAGCGGAGCCATATTGGGTAGACAAGGTTAATGAGAAGGATAATGTAGAGTTTGTCTTAGATACCAATGCCGTTGAAGTTCTTGGAGACCAAAAGGTCACGGGGCTAAAACTGGATACACCATGGAATGGGTCAGACACGATTGCAGTCGATGGCGTATTTATTGAAATAGGATCTATTCCTGCAGTCAGTTTGCCGAAGCAGCTTGGCTGTGTATTGGACGATCGAGGCCATCTAAAGGTTGATGAAGCCATGAAAACCAATATTTCTGGTATTTTTGCCGCAGGAGACGTAAGTAGCGGTAGTAATCATTTTGCACAATTTGCTACAGCTGCAGGAGAAGGCTCCGTAGCCGCCAATAGCGTATTTAACTATCTTCAAGGAGGAGAGTAGGAGTTTTACGTCTTTTTCTTGCTATTTGCTTTCATATCCGTATCCTGTGTCCATTATGCCAAGAGGAAAACGTACCGTATTCGCAATGTTCTGCAAGAAGTCTGGAAACAGACTGGGTACTTTGCGTTTCCATAAGCAGGATAAGCAGGGTAAGGGCTGGAAAGATCATGCTGAAGGCCTAAAGAAGTACTGTGGTATCTGTAAGTCCCGCGAAGAAGTGCGCTGCAAAGAAGAGCGTCACTCCAAATAAATCATCTCGTGTTTTCACTCCACCTCTGACTCTGCATCTTGTATAGTGCAGATATGTCTGATGTTTATAGAAGTTGTGCATCGATAGCAGTCTTCCGAAAGAAAGATGACTCTTTTCAGATGCTTCTTGTACATAAGCCACGAAAGAAAGATGCATGGCAGCTTCCACAAGGTGGTGTGGAAGAAGGAGAGTCTGTGCAAGAAGCGGCACAGAGAGAGTTACAAGAAGAGGCAGGTATATCGCCGACGATCGTTGGAAGTACGAATCATGTGTATAAATATGATTTTCCTGCAAGCTACAGACGCTTTCGGCCAGATAATGTATGTGGACAGAAAGTAGAATATTTTATTGGCACGTTAGACGCTTCCGAGGAGGTAAACGTTGATGATGAAGAGATTGATGATTTTGCATGGACGAGTCGTATGGGGATTTCCAAATACATCACACGCAAAGCGTATCGAAAATTAGTTACACAGTTATATGATGATGGAGTAGCTCTTCTTTCATAAGCATATGCGTATTGCTCAGTTGTCATTGGAAAAGTTTCGTAGTTACGCTTCGCATACCTTTGATTTTTCAGAGAGTGATGTTCATGTCCTTGTCGGGCCCAATGGTATTGGGAAGACAAATATTTTAGAGGCGATATCGCTACTGTCTCTGACAAAGTCTTGTCAAAAGGCAGAAGAAGCAGACATTATTGCGTGGGGTGAAGACTACTATCGTGTAAAGGCCACTGTGTCTATGGACCATGATGAAGAAAAAATATTGGAACTCGTTAGTCAGATATCCCCTCGGAAGCAAAAGGCTTGTTTCATTAATGATGTAAAGGTAGGGGTAGGGGAAATGGTAGGTACTCTTCCTACCGTGATCTTTCTTCCCCAAGACTTGGAGCTCTTTAGTGGCTCTCCAGGGAATAGAAGAAGTTTTTTGGATCAGTTGCTTTGTCAGGTTTCTGCAGAATATTTGCAGACACTGATGCAGTATCAAAAAATACTCAAGCAGAGAAATGCATTACTTCGTAAGATTGCAGACGGAACTGCACGTAAGACAGATCTGGCTATATGGGACGACAAGACGGCGGAAGCTGGGGCCATTGTCACACTTCGACGCGTGGAACTCTGTGAAATGTTACAGTGCACATTTGGCCAAGAGTTGTGTAGCTTGGGCGAAGACTGGGACGATGCGCGCATCGTCTATGAACGCAAAGGAAATGCTAGAGATTTAGTATCTGCCAAATCCGAATTGATGGATTTACTTTCGCATTTTCAAAACAGAGATATCATCTTACAATCTACGACTATTGGGCCCCATAGAGATGACTGGAAGGTGGTTGTAGATGGTAGAGACATTTCTACTTTTGCTTCCCGTGGACAGCAACGTACGGCCATATTAGCATTGTTGTTTTTGCAGGTCTCTTATTTAGAACTACAACGTGGACAAAAGCCTGTTATTCTTTTGGATGATGTCTTTTCGGAACTGGATGATCATCATCAAACAGCATTACTACAGTCTCTGTCTGGTCATCAAGTTTTGATCACTACTACCCACATTCCATCCAATGTGCATGGGGCGAAGGTTTGGGAATTAGGGGGTGCAGTTAGGGTATTTTAGAAATAAAGATAGGATTACAATGAGTACAAAGAGTACGAGGATTCTTTGTTATCCTTGTACTCGTCGTACTCTTTATATTAAACAATAACACAAGCCCGCTTCCCTTGATATGCGCCAAATGCTGCCAACGCAAGTGCATCTGCTGCGTCGTCTGGCTTTGGGATTTCGCTTAAGTTCATGATGATTTTGACCATTTCCTGCATTTGTTTTTTGTCTGCCTTTCCGTCACCGGTAATACAGCTTTTCAACTCTGGCGGAGTCGGTTCAATAATTGGAATACCGTATGCAGCCACTGTAGCCAAAATTACTCCACGAGCTTGTGCAACATCGAGTGCAGTTTTTTCATTTACAGAAAAGTATAGCTTTTCAATGACGGCGAGTTCTGGTTGGTTTTCCTTGAGATATTCCGATAAATCATCTGCGATTTCCTTTAGGCGGTTTGCCAGTGGAAGTCCTGCTTTTGTCTCTATAGTTAGCCATTCTATAGGTGATACTATTTGAGAAGATGGGCTTTCTATGAGTCCGATGCCAATGGTTGCTAGTCCAGGGTCTATTCCAATAATTCGCATATGAGTAGTGTAGCGTATTGCAAAAAAAATTATTTATAGTCTTATATATACTCTATTCATAGAGAGAATGGCTGATTTCTGCTATAATAAGAGGATTTCTCTTCATGGATACACAGCCATATCGTCATCGGCATTTCATTGTTCTTCCTGCCTTTCTACTGTTGGTAGGGATGAATGTTGTGAATGCTGGTACCACTGTATTTTCGAATCTTTCGTATGGAGAACCTCATCAGGAGTCTGCATTACCCAATGGTATGTATGGAACAGTAAACGATGCACAGTTTCGATATGACGGGGGATTAGAACTCATATCTGGAACGGCCTTACTGAAGACGGATGGTATAGGAACACTGCGAGTAGAAGGTCTTCATATAACATTTATAAATGGAGCGGTACACCTTACGAAGAATGACTCTTCTGTCACGATTGCTGCTATCACCTCCCCAGTAATTGTTTCCTATAACGATGAACGTATGGTTGTTCCTATTGGAATGCAGTGGGACTTCTCTGGGGGAATTTCTCCTCTGGTTGATGGATTTTCTGCGTGGGTAGCAAGTAGAACTCCTGCACCACTTCCAGGGCATTTTTTTGAACAACAGATTTCTGCCTCTCATACACTGAGTCATGAGGATGTATCGTCTTTGCCAGAACTACGTGATCAGTTGTCGTCAGGCATACAGGCGGATGATGCATTTTTATTCCCTGCATCACGGGCAATTGCTAGTCAACAACGCTTAGAAGATATTCTTGGATATATACGCTTTGCTATAGAGCAAAGAGACAGACAATCATTTCTCATCGCTTCGGCAAGACCAGACGTCAATGCTGCGTTGTATACACCTCGTGGAAGAGAAGTATTGGCAGACCTTCTTTCTACCCTTGATTCTAAAACACCATTGGCTACGGATATTCTTCGTATTCTTTCAGATAACGAAGCAGTGTGGACTGTTGCGCTTTTTCATCCGAAGTATCGTGATGTTGCATGGTCATTTACACACATAGATGCGTCTATGGAGTCTCGACTGACATATGTTTTTGTCTTCCCATACAGCTTATATGCTTCGGCTCCTGTTTCTGATTTTGTATTTGATCGGTATAGGATAGCTGTAAAGGATATCGCTGATAGCGTTGACGACAGTACGGCGTTTATTGAGCATTTGTTTGAAGCACAGTATCCATCTATTCAGAAGCTTTCTCTTCAAGGTTATCCGCAACGTGCCGAACAAATGCGACGCAGTCTTATCGAAGGAATAGAGAGTGTCCAAACACAGACTGATATAATGAAAAAAGACCTAGCGCAATTACACGTAGGTGACATTGTTGACGTTTCACCGTTACCGACAGTATCTACAGAAATGGAACAAGAAGAGGTGAAAGAAATACAGAAAGCAGATGTGGTAGCACTTTCTCCTGCAGAGGTAGAAAACAAAGCTTACCAGCTTTTACAAGACGCAGATGCATTGTTTACTGTTGAAACGAATATCGCAGCATTTCAGGCCAATACAGCCCGCATCACAGGTGTGTACTTCAGTGGGTCTACAGAAGACCGTAAAGCAACATTTACGCTCAATGTATTTACGGGCATTGTGAGCGATATTGAAATCAATGAACAATCCAATTTTCCGTATAATCCGTCATTTGAGAGCTTTATACAGTGGGTTTCTCGGTAGAAATAGAGGATTTTGTTGACCCGGAAGCGTATTCTTCGTACCCTATCTGAGCTTTTGTGAGTGAACACGGTTTTGCTCATAGGAGTTCCTTTCATAACATGGGCGACTAGCTCAGCTGGTTAGAGCGCTACACTGATAATGTAGAGGTCGCAAGTTCAAGTCTTGCGTCGCCCACCATGATTGACATAAAATCTAAGTTGTTATATTTTAATAGTATGACTGAAAATTCATATGGTATACAGGACTGGAACGACTACTTAGCGAAAGCAGTAGAGAGTCTTCCTTTGGCTGAAGATTTTTGTAGACGTTTTGATCAAGATCGTACAGAAGCAGGGCTTAGTCCAAGTGATCTAGGGAAAGGTCCTGAGTTTGTTGAGACATTAAGCAGAGCAATTGCAATCATCAGAACTGGAACAGCATCAGAAGTGATAAGGAGCTCATTCAAAAGACACCGCTCTGTAGGTGTATTGAGCAGCCTCTACTTAGCAAAAGCTGGTTTGTACGATAAAAACCCTGAATCTCCAATGGTGAAAATTATTGGTAAGTATGCAGAACGCTTAAATCAGATCCTAAGTGAAAAAGAAGCAGAGTCCTAACCCTTAGATGCTCTTATAACTTCAGACAAGAGTTTCTTTGCTCTGTTCAAGCCATCCACCCCTGCCTGCCGGCAGGCAGGTCCTTCACATACACCGTCTCACCACACTTCGCCCTCGAGCTTCGCGTGGCACGGCATCGTTTCTGATATGCCCCATAGTCTGCATACTTGAGCTTTTTCCCTAACTCTACAGTGATTGAGAAAAGGTAGTACCTATTGGTTGGTCTATCACCACTTACTTTATGGCTTATAGAAGCCATATTATTGCTATTTAACAAATTGTATTTATAATGAATACATGCCAGAGGTTAACACTACAACAGTACAAGATTCTGATTCTCCAGAACTTCTGAGTATGGATTTGAATCTACCTCGTTCCACGCTGATCAAAAACCTTCAAGCAAACGCTCTACGTGTATATGAGATAGGGAGAGAAATCCAAGTCTACCCCCTTGGATTTCTGCGATTGCCATTTATGGAGAATCGACATCAGAACGGACACGCACTTCATGTCTGGATGAACGACTCTCCCTGGAAAGATGAGTTCAACCTTCACACGCACATTTTTCATCTACGGAGCAGAGTTCTGAGAGGACAAGTACGAGACAAAGCCTGGAGCGTGCTTGCTGATCAAGGGGGAAGATATAGACTCGTTCGCCCCCAGTACCAAGAAGGTCGCATGGTATTGGATGAAGGTGAGAGAGTAAGAGTTGAACAGGGAGAGTCACGCGATTTTTCTCAGGATGAGGTGTACGCAGTCGAAAAAGGTACGTTCCATTCTTCTGAGGTGAATGATGGCACGGTATCACTCATAGAAAAATCACAAGTTGATCCAACTAAAGATCCATTGGTGGTACTGCCAGTAGACATGCCAACACAAGATGGAGGATTTGATACTTCTCAATTCCCACAGGATGAAGCATGGAAAATCGTTCATCAAACCTTGCAAGAGCTAAGAGAGACAATAGCCTAGTGCTACTGTTTCTACATCTATCACCATCACTACTTTTGATTATTTCGTAGGAGTCCCCTGATGAAATATCATTTGCCAATTGTCATCAATTTTTTGCCAAATAGAACTCCGTAGAGATCGCATATTATCTTTTTCTGTACGATAGGTAATCAGCACTATTTCTGATGATAATTCTTTTACTGCAAAATTACTTGCGTGAAATGTAACTGTAGGACTTTCTAGTAAATGTTCTATGATATCTTTTTTATTGTATACATTGCCAGACTGTCCAAACTCAACAAAGCTATCTGCTAGCAATGTATGTAGCCTCTCTTTAGATTTACGAGTATCAGGTTGGTGTAGCTCTTTTTCTAGCTCTGCTATGGTTTCATGTAATTGTGTACTCATATCATCATTGTATCATAGGTTATTTTACGCCCGAGAAACCAATGTACCACCCACAACAATAAAAGCTGCGCCAATAAGTAGCTGTGGAACTCTGACCTGTTGCCACTCTGAAAAAATCCACAATGCGAGCAGAACTGCGACAAGCGTGTTCATATTATACAGTGGTGCTAGTTTGCCGAGAGGTGCGGCATACTTTGTCAGTCCAATGGCAACGAGTCCTGTTCCAAGCCCCCATGTAAGGCCCAATCCTGCTGCATGCATACCAGATCGTATAGACAGTGTTTTGTCAGGATTGACGATGTAAAACCCAGCTCCCACGATGGTTATAGCTATGCCTATAATAAAGAGATAGATGCCAAGTCCTATACCAGCTTTTGTACTTGCCTTAGAAAAGACGCCGGAGACTCCGTATAATACTGCTGGAATGATCCCTCCTATAATAATTCCCATTGTTTGCGCATTCATAAGCACAGTGTACCAGTATTTAAAAAAGGCCACAGAACTGTGGCCTTTTTTCAGGTTTTTTTTCTAAGGAGATTGAACAGTGACCAGAGGGCAATGCTACTCCATACACATTCGATCACTACCACTTGGTAGTTCGTTTTTGTATATGCATTGACCCCAAGACTGATGGCACCCGTAAAATTTAAAAAATGATATATACGCGATTTTCCATTTATTTTTCCAATTGATAGCAGTAGGTATGCCCCTAACAATGCTATGGTTCCACACCAGCCAACGACTTCTATAACTATGTTCCAGTCGATAGTACTCATAATCTGCCCCTTGGCTAAAACCTGAAAGAACATGGAAGCTGGACAATCCAACTTTCTATGGCATTGTCTTACAGATCACCGTGGTAGTCAATGGCTTATATAAGCCATTATTTTGATATTGCTTTCCGAAAGGAAATAGCGATAATTACGGGTATTATTTACTTCTCCTTATCATAATGGACAATGATTGTTCTTGTGGTGACGGCTGCGATAATTGCGATGATTGCGGCAAGCCATACTGTGAATGCAGGTGTGACGGTGATACCGAAGACGAAAAAGACGACAGTTTGGACTGGTAAAGAAAAAGAGGGCCGAAAGGCTCTCTTTTATTTATCGTAGATCTTTGTCACACTTTCCCCTTTGTCCACATTGGAGATCACTTGCGCAAGCAGAGGTGCAATAGGCAAGATGGTCAGCCCCGGGAATGCGTTTGGATCTGTAGGAATACTGTTGGTGACAACCACTTCTTTAAATGCAGCTTTTTGGAACCTTTCTATAGCCGGTCCAGAGAAAAGGGGATGTGTAGCTACCGCATAGACGTCGGGGTTCGCACCGGCATTTATAAGGGCATTTTTTGCAGCTACCAGACTTCCTGCAGTGTCGATCATATCGTCAAAAATAATACAGGTGCGGTTTTCGATGTCCCCCACCAGTTCCAGCATCTCTACTTCTTGATGGCTTGGACGAGATTTATGGATAATGGCTAGATCTGCGTCGATGAGATCTGCAAATTTCTTTGCGCGTTTTGCACCTCCTTCATCTGGTGAAACAACAACAATGTCTTTCAGGTTCTTCTCTTTAAAGTATTTTGCAAACACTGTGCGCGCCTCTAGTGCGTCTACAGGTACAGAGAAGAATCCTTGGATTTGATCTGAGTGTAGATTCAGTGTTACAACGTGGTCTGCACCAGATTCTTCTAGAAGATGAGCAACAAGCTTTGATGAGATGGGTTCACGTGGTTCCGCAATGCGGTCTTGTCTGGCATATGGGAAATACGGCATCACAACATGAACAGTCTTTGCAAAAGAAAGTTTTGCTGCTTGGCACATGAGAAACAATTCCATGAGATCTTCGTTGACCGATCCTGTTCCAGCTGTTTGAACGATCCATACATCTTGTCCACGAATAGAATGTTCATATTTGACGTATCGTTCTCCAGAGCTGAAGGTTTTCAGCATGACTTTGCCCAAATCAGCCCCGAGCTCTTTTGCGATATTCTTTGCCAATTCTGGATGGGATGACCCTGCAAATAGCTGCATAACACAGGTATTATAGCAGATTTTTTCGCTAAAATCAGCCCCAACTTTCGGTTTTGCACTTTCTACGTGCCACTTGTACTCTGGTAGGTATGCACCTTCGTTTTTCATCGTGTATGGGACTTCCGGTTATTGAAGACGGCGGAGATGCTGTCTTGGGGCTCGTTTCGGGAATATTGATTCACCCAGATACTGGAAAAGTGGAAGGGTTTTTCGTGCATTCTGTTCTCCATTCGGGTGAGCCGTTATTCGTTTCCTTTTTAGATATTCTTCGATGGGGGACACGTATATACGTTCGCAGTGCGGATGTTTTAGCTCCTTCTCATGATCGCATTCGTCTACAGCCTCTATTGGAAGATAGTCGGACCGTTTTGGGTCAGCATATTTTTACAGAATCAGGAATGTCTCTTGGACGTTGTAAAGATGTTCAGTTCAATACGGAGTCTATGCATATCGAATGGATATTCCCTCGAAAGTTTTTTCGATGGGGTGTCGCGTTGTCTGTTGCAGAGATTATCGAAGTGCAGCTAAAGGGGATTATTGTAAAAAACCGTTTACAAAAAGAGTCTCTACCTAAAAAAATATCGCCTACTACAGCCCTGTTATCCGATCTATCGGATGCGCCACTTGCAAACAGAAAATCTGATACATAAAAAAACTCTCTGAACTGGCAGAGAGTTTTTTATGATACTCGTTTCTGTGTATTAGTTCGTTGCAATGTCTGCAACGAAGCTCACGATACCTTGTGCGATCAAGATCACAATAAGACCGATGATCACATAGAAGATCGTCTTTTTTGCTTTATCCTTCTCTTGTTCCTCACCTTGAGAAACAACAAGTCGGATACCTGCAATAACAATGAACACTACGGCAATAAGAGCCATGAAGTTGAGCACTGTTGCCAAAATGTCGAGGACACCTTGACGGACATCTTCTGTACCGCCATCACCCACACCACCGATATCTGGAACGTCTCCGAAAATATCTTGAGCGAATGCTTTTGGTGAAGCAATGAGAGCCATGGTTGCATATGAGGCTCGAAGAGATAGAGTATTGAATTTTGTCATCATAATAAAAAAAGTGGAAATTTTCTCTATTGTTACTGATGTACACACTACTCCGCAAGGCAAGAACCCCTTTGAGGGACGAATGCTTCTTGACTTTATTAAATGATCATTTTGTAGACTTATTCTTCGATCACTTCATTACTCATAAATCCGACAATAATTAACAGAAGTGCAGGAAGGGAAAACCAGAGGTCTTGGTTGAGTATCATTACTTGCATTAATCTACTCTTTTCAAGAAGAGGGGCGATGGTTGCAATGTTTTCAATGTTTGGGTCCAATATTTGAATGTCTGCAACAAAGATAAACAACGTAATGAGCAAAAGTCCTGCGGTAGCCATACCAAACAAGGCTGTCAGTAAAACGTTTACTAGTCCTCCAGGGTCTTTGGAGTAACCGATCTCTAGTCCTCCACGCACAGCAATAAAGACAATCAGTGCAATGAAGAGTACAAGCTTTATCGCAGTCAACACTGTGGAATCCATGGAAAGACCGACCATGCTAAGCATGGGGAGGGAGTCTCCACTCAGACGTTCGATAATATTGCCCATTCCTTCAACAGCTAAAATAGCGATGTATGTTGATATAATCACTTTGATACTCTCATGCTTTCCAATAATAAAGCTGTAGGTAATGACCAGTCCAAAGAATACGATAATGAAAAGGTCCCATGTAGGCGTGATTGTCATGGAATACAGTGTAAAGTGGAAAACGGAAAGTGCAAAGTGGAAAAAAGAAATGCAGAAAAAGACGAAAAGTCTCTTTCCACTCTCTACTCTCAACTTGTACTCTTTGCCTATGCGACACGGATTCCTCCTTATCAACAAGCCTGAAGGGCCAACCAGTCATGATATTGTCTATCGTGTGCGTCGTGCACTGCCCGAGAAAAAAATAGGGCATTTGGGTACACTAGACCCTGCAGCTTCAGGACTTCTCGTACTTGCCGTTGGAGCCAAGGCATTAAAAGTTGTTGAACTTTTTGCAGATCTCTCTAAAGAGTACATTGCAGATGTAACGTTTGGCACTGTCAGTATCACGTACGACAGAGAAGGGCCTTTTGAGGAGTATGAACGCATGCCTGGGGTCATAGACCCAGACGATAGCGTTGTCCAAGAGGCTATTCGTAATCGTTTCACCGGAAAGGTGTCACAGGTACCACCGAGTGCTAGTGCTATCAAGATTGGCGGAGAACGTGCATATAGAAAGATGCGACAAGGCAGAGACGTTACGATGCCCACACGTGAAGTAGACATTACGTATTGTGATATTCTTTCCTATTCCTATCCTGAATTGCAGTTAAAAGTAGGATGTAGCAGTGGTACGTATATTCGTTCTTTGGCACATGATTTGGGACAGAGTCTTCGTTGCGGTGCATATCTTTCAGGATTACAGCGCACGAAGGTAGGGGATTTTTCTGTGGATAATGCTATTTCTCCAGACGATGCGGTATGGAGTCATGTCATTCCCTTGAAGGACATATTGCATTCTTTTAAAAAAATAGAGCTCTCTGAACGTGATTTTGAAGATATTTCTCATGGTCGCACCATAGAAGGAAGTTGTCCTCGCAATGCCATTGGTTGGTATGATGGTTTACCTGTTGCTGTAATGGAGCCACGGACAGATGGAGGAATCAAAGCAAGAAAAGTGCTTTGAAACGGAAAGTGGAAAACGGAAAGTAAAAAGAAACGGAAAGTGCAAAGTGGAAAGTGGAAAGAGATGGATACGGTAAAAATACCAATTATCTGTTTTCTTCTCTATACTCTCCGAAGATATTCGATTACTATCGCCCCATTCTGGGGTCGATAGCTTCTACCTTCGCAGCATTTGGTTTCTGGGACACTATCGTCTATCTTTCACATCATGGGTCGGTAGCTCAGTGGTAGAGCAGGAGACTCTTAATCTCTTGGCCGTGGGTTCAAATCCCACCCGACCCACCACGTAAAATTGCGCGCAGCGAAGCGAGCAGCTATTTTACGTGACCGCGTGGCGAGCAAAGCGAGCTTTACGCGGCTGCGCACAATCACGTGGCGCCGCCATTGAAGTGGAAAGTGCAAAGCGGAAAACAATCAAAAGGGATTGTTATCCTCAGTATCAGTGAAAGGTATTACTCTTCATAATTGTCTGTAATCTCCTTGAACACAAACACAATTCGTACCAGAATACCCTTCTGTCAGCATGTTGTTGGTGGACGTTCCATAACATCACATAAGGAGAATTAAGGCATGGTTGGTACACAATTGGATCAAAAATTTACTGTAGCATCTTTTGATTTTGGTTTTGTTGCAATAGGCGCTGTAGGAAACAATATTTCTGTGGCGATGAAAGATGATGACGGAGAAGTGTTTTATAATTGGCTTATTGCTTTCCCGTTTACATCTGCAATAGGTGAAGACCCAATAGAAAGAGGGGAATGGACATTGACTCCAGAAGTACGATTGAAGGATAGGCTACGTGTTTGTTTTACACGCGGAGATGAACGGTATGTTCTTACGCTCGAAATAACGAATATGCACAAAAGTCCGATGCCTGTACGATTCGAATGGAAGTAACCTTTGTGCTGTGGAATACACTCTAAAGACGACGTCACTTAATGAGGTTGTCTTTTTTTACTTCTTCACACTGTCCATGCAGTGCTTTTGAATGGTGCGCCAGTCAAAAGGGAACTTATGTGTTTCTATGGCACGGATAATGGCTGCAAAACAGTTCCATACCTTTGCTTTTTCATACATAAATGCGTTACCTGCTTCTTGAATGGCATTGTAACTTTCTAAACTTTTTGTTTTTAGCGATACAGGAACCACACCGTAGCTGAGCACTTCTGCAAGCTCTGGCATACCTGACGGGTCGCTACAAAAAAGAGCAATGTCTGCTGCGGCGAACATTTTGCGCATGGAGACTTCGTCACCTGGAATAATGGCAATACGATGAGGGTGCGCCTTTGCCAGTTCTGTAAAGAGTGCTCCGTACTGTGCAGATCCTTTTCCAAGAATGAGGACCTGTACATCTAGACTTAGAATTCCTGGAAGTACTTCTTGCAGCAGTTTTCCACCGAGAGCATCACTCATACCTGCTGGTAAACAGATCACTGGCCTTTTAGCCTCTGCAGGCCAACCCAGTTCCTCTTGGAGGCTTACCTTATTCATACCCTTTTTCTCAAGAGAAGTGGTGGTATATCGTTGTGTTATTTTTTGGTCAGTAGCGGGAGTCATATGTGTTTGATAAATCTACTTATTATAGCGCAAAACTCTTCTTTTTTAAAGTCACCTCCCCTTGGAAAAACTTATAAATTGTATTATGATTATACTGTTGTTCTAGTGAGCATATTCAGGCACTCTAGAGAAGATGAAACATCTTGTCCTCATCGATGGGCACCATTTAATGCATAGGGCGTATTGGGCTATTCCACGCACATTACAGTCGCTCTCTGGAGAGCAGACTAATGTCTCTTTTGGTATGGCTTCTATGCTTCTTGCTATTTTTGCCAATGAAGAACCTGATAATATCGTGATCTGTTTTGATACAGCAGAGGACACATTTCGTCATACGGAGTATGAGGAGTATAAAGCAGGAAGATCAGAGACTCCTGATGATTTCTATGTACAGATTCCAAAGGTTTTACAATTGGTGGATGCATTTTCTTTGCCCGAGGTGAGTAATCCAACGTATGAAGCAGATGACTTTTTGGGTTCGTATGCCAGGGCAGGGGAGGCGGCAGGTATGCGTGTGACGGTGATTACAGGGGACAAAGATGCTTTCCAGCTAGCGTCTGACAAGGTACGCATCGCCATTCCCCATAAAGGGTATAACCAAGCAGAATACTTAGGCCCCGTAGAGATAGAGCTCAAGATGGGTATTCGTCCAGATCAAGTTGCAGCCTTTAAGGGGTTAAGTGGAGATAGTTCCGATAACCTGAAAGGTGTCGAGGGTATCGGCCCTAAAACTGCGTCGACATTATTGCAGAAGTATCAAACACTCGAAGGTGTTTACACGCATCTGGACACTATCCGCCCGAGTGTACGAGAGAAGTTAGAGCGCGACCGTGATTCTGCTTTTTTCTGTGAGCGGATGGCGCAGCTGATTTGTGATATTGATCTTCCAATTTCATTGGAAGAGACGGCGATATCTCATGCGGATCCGCAACAATTATTAGATTTTTTTCAGGAGTTAAACTTCACCCTTCTAACAAAACGGCTGTTGCGTATGCTCGAAACAGATTTTGGACAGAGATATTTCTCTACGGAGCATATTTCGCTCAATGCTGATGCGCAGTTATCATCAAAAAATGAAAAGGACACTTCACAATTATCCCTGTTTTAATATTTGAGTTGGATACATTTCGTACTCATAGAAAAAAACAGCTGTTTTTTCTATAGATGAATACGATAAATAGCCCTTATATTAGCGCAAAAATTTGATTACATTTTGTGATCAAAACACTACGCTATGTTCACCTTTGGTATTCAAAGAGGACTTGCGTATATCTGTAGTCAACGTAGACTTCGCTGTGCTTTTCGCTTTTGTTGTGAAAGGCACTACTCCGTTGAGTTCAATTTTCTTTTCAAAAAACCCACCATGTCAAAAGAAAGAGTTATTGCCAGCCTTGATATCGGAAGCTCCAAAATCCGTACGGTTGTCGCTGTTGCTGACAACGATGACAGTCATGCAGTTCCAAACGTCATAGGCGTAGGACTTTCTCCTTCTCTTGGTATGCGTAAAGGTCATGTCATTGATGTTGAGGAATTAATTCATAACATCATCTCTTCTCTGGAAGACGCAGAACGTATGGCAGGAGTGCCCATTAATCATGTCTTTGTTGGTATGTCTGGTTCTCATATAGAGGCGTTCGATAGTAGAGGAGTCATTGCCATTTCTGGTGCAGAAATTACCATGGACGACGTTGCACGTGTATTAGATGCTGCTCAGGCTGTCTCTATCCCTGCAAATCGTCGCATATTGCATATCGAACCAAAGTCATACTCTGTAGACGAACAGCGTGGGATTAAAAATCCGGTCGGTATGACTGGTATTCGTTTGGAGGCAGATGCACATATTATTACTGGTCACATTCAGCATGTAAAAAATATAGAAAAATGCGTGGATCAAGCTGGTGTGGATATTGACGACCTTGTCCCTTCCACTATCGGCGCATCGGAAGCGGTCCTTACCAAGCGTCAGAAAGAATTGGGCGTTGTGGTCATGGACATAGGAGCAGGCTGTACGAGTCTTACCGTTTTTGAGGAGGGAACTATTTTACATAGTGTGTGTATTCCTCTCGGAGGAGAAAGTGTCACGAATGATATTGCTATAGGACTTCGCACATCTGTAGATACAGCCGAGAAAATCAAAATCGAATTTGGCTCTGTTCTTCCAGAGGAAATTCCTGAACGAGAAATGATAGACCTTTCTACTGTTAGTAAGATCGATACACAAACAGTCAGTAAGAAATACATGGCAGAGATCATGCAGGCCAGATATTACGAGATATTCTCTTTGGTGAATGAAGAACTCAAGCGCATTGGCAGAGCAGGAATGCTTCCTGCTGGCGCACTTCTTACTGGTGCTGCCGTGAAAGCTCCTGGAGTGTTGGATCTTTCCCGTGATGTTCTTGGCCTTCCTGTGCAAATGGGATTCCCAACGGATATCGGTGGCGTGATCGAAAAAGTAGATGATCCAGCATACGCCACTGCCCTTGGAACATTGGTATGGGGCATGCGTGAAGGTCAGCATACCTCTCGTCATGTTGGCGGTGTTCAAATGAAACGCGTTGTTTCTCAAGCAAGTTCTTGGTTTAAAAGTTTACTTCCTTAGTATATTTCCCCCCCCCTTGTCTTCCCCCCTTTCTCATGTCTGATACTCTTCGTTCTCTCTTTAACGGCTCAAAGCCATCTGCTGGTGGATCTGGTTCCACTGGTGATGACTCTTCCTCTGCTACACATTCTCGTGAGGTGCGCCCAGATGTTTCTCCTGGTGCGGATATTCGTGTACTTGGTGCTGGTGGAGGTGGAAGTAACGCTATTAAGCGTATGATTGATGCTGGTATTCAAGGTGTCGATTTCATTGCGGTTAATACTGACGTACAAGCGTTGTACCATAACCCTGCAGCAAAGAAGCTTACTATTGGTCGTGGGGTAACTCGCGGACTTGGAGCAGGCGCAAATCCAGATATCGGAAAGAAGTCTGCTGAAGAAAGCATGGAAGAGATTAAAAAAGCCATTGAAGGTGCAGATATGATCTTTATAACAGCAGGTCTCGGAGGAGGAACAGGAAGTGGAAGTGCACCAGTGATTGCAGATGTTGCACGGAGTATGGGTATATTGACTGTTGGTGTTGTCACAAAGCCATTTAGCTTTGAGGGATTAAAGCGTAAAAAACTTGCCGATGAGGCATTGGAAAACTTACGTGGAAAGGTAGATACCTTGATTACTATTCCGAATGATAAGATCCTTTCTTTGATCGATAAAACAACGCCTCTTACCGAAGCATTCCAAGTAGTCGATGAAGTATTGCAACATGCTATTGAAGGAATTTCTAATCTGATTATTGTCCATGGTCTTGTTAACGTGGACTTTGCCGACGTGAAATCTATTATGCAAGATGCTGGTACAGCCTTGATGGGTATTGGTTACGGAACAGGAGATAGCAGAGCTGCAGAAGCTGCTCGTGCAGCCATAGACAGTCCACTTCTTGAATTGTCTATCTCTGGTGCGAAGGGAATCCTCTTCAATATTACAGGTGGTAATGACTTGAGTATGTACGAAGTCGACGAAGCCGCACGTATTATTACAGAGGCTGCAGACCCTGATGCGAACATTATCTTCGGTGCAGTCATCGATGAAAGTTCTACTGGAGAAGTAAAATGTACGGTTGTTGCCACAGGATTCGATGAACAAGAATTATCTTCTCATCCGAAAATGAGTATGCAATCAGGGGATAGTCTTACCAAGAAAACATTTGGTATTTCAGAGTCACAAAAGCAGGATTTCAGTCGTGATTCACAGCAGAGCCAACAGAAGCATCAGTATCAACAGTCTTCTCCTTCTCTTATGGAGGCGAAGTCGACAAAGACAGAACTTGATGAAAGCGAACTTGAGGTACCTGCGTTCATGCGCAAGCCTATCTCAAAATAATAATGATATAGAAAGAAAAAGGAGCATCCGGTGGGGGTGCTCTTTTTTTTGCAGCTGTAGCTGCAAAAAAATGAAGCAATAATGAAAAGCTGAAATGAAGCAATGTATGTAGCATCTCAACATTTCAGTTTTTCAACATTTCAACATTTCTTCATTTACCCCCTGTTCCTGTGGATCCAAACCCGCCACGTGTTTCTTTTCCGTGGTCATCTACTTCTTCCCACTGTGCTTGTTCTATTTTCACAAATATACCTTGTGCTATACGTTCACCTCTTTCTACAGTTATCGGTTCTTTGGAAATACTTTGTACCTGAATGAGGATCTCGTCATCTGGGCCGCAGTAGTCTTGGTCTATGACGCCTATACTGTGTGGACATACCAAAGCCTTTTTACGGGGCAGTGAAGAGCGTGGAACGATAAGTAGGGCATACCCCTCCGGTACTTCCACGACGACGTTTCCAGGTACGAGTGCGATGCAACCAGGTTCGATGGTCACGGTTTCGCGGGTAACGAAATCAAACCCTACAGCACCTTTGGATTCGTGCTTAGGAAGTGTCAGTGTCGGGTCGATGCGACGTATGCGAATATTCATGCACCGAGCATGCAGTAATCACCATGAAAATGCAACGATCCCTATACAGCCATATTGACCCCACCTGTTTGATTGCTGTTTTGTTGATTATTGTTTCTTACAGGATGTACATAATGCGTAACGTCGTTCACTACTTCTGCAATGGTATCGTAAGCATCTTTACTCATACGACCTGCCTCTTTCAATCGTGACGCTATGCTCATTATCTCTTGAGCGCTCATTGCTGGACCATCTCGGTCTTTAAGGATTTGGCGTACGATCAGTGGTGCAAGTGCTCCATTTTTATCTTTTTTAATATTCATACGGAGGATTGCATCCATAGTAATAATATTGGCCTTAAATAACCCCAACATAATAGGTGTCCCATTCGGGAATGACGTGTTTGCCAGTTTTACAGCAGATCGGTCATCATTGGCGTTAGTAAGCAGCCAGTTATTCATACGTTTTTGCGTTGCTTGAATATAGTTTTTAAGTTCGGGACGGTCTTCACCAAATTCTTTTTTGAGATTATCTGCTCTCCCAATGAGTTGCCCAAGGAAGTATTGCGCTTTTACGGGTTCGTTGAATTCTCCTGTGGATTGCAATGCAAGAATCCCACGGAATGCCTCTGTTCCGAGCAGGATCATTTCAGAACCGCCGCTGTCCAAACTAAAGAAGTCATCATCTGCTGATTTTGAATCGATACTGGTTTGCACGTCTCCAAGCATTTTGCGATAGTGTCTGTATCTGTCATCAAAAATAGAGAAGGTATGCCCTTTGTATGTGACGGTCTGTGTAGCAAGAATTTTTGCAACAAGGTGATCAAGATCTTTTTTGTCTGATGGTAGTTGGCCAACTTCTTCTTTGATATGTTCCTCTATTTTCGTAATAACGGAACCCAATTCTCCTGCTTCGGAAGCGTCATTGCTCTCTGACTTTTGGAATGCTTCAATCTTCTTTCTGTCCAATTTAAGGAGGGTAGACGTCCATGCAGGGTGCACAATACCAATGTTTCCAAGGTCATCCAGTAAGTCTTTTGGAAAGTACTGTCGTGCATCTGCATTATCGCGAATGTATCGGAAAATAGTGACAGATATCCATGTGGATGTCTCTCCTTCTTTTCCTTTTTCCATACCTCTTTTCAAAATACCTTGTGTAGCCCAGTAGTTTCCTTCATCAAGCTCATTTTCCAACATGCGCATAAGAGGGGGAATGGAATCAATAGTAGAAACACGGTCGTAACCACGTTGTTTTTCATTGGTTTGCCCAGTTCCGTTTTTGTTATCCAGTTCACGCAGATATTCTACGATATTTTCATCACTCCAAATTCCACCAAGAGCTTGTTTAATACTGATACCAAAGACAGTTCCATTAATGGAATCGTAATCATACAGCCACGCATGGTCTGCTGCATATTCCAAAGTGGCACGAAAATGGTTTGGATTACTTTCCTTTGTTTTCTTGAGCATATTTATAATTTCTGAAAAAGGAGGCTTGTTTTGTTCCAGTCCTTTTTTATGTTCGTCACGTACGGTATCGTGCGCGCTTTCTGTTTGTCTTCGGAGTACGATTTTGGTCTGCTCTCCAAGAGGCATCCACCAAAGTGCATCTCCTATCCCTTCTGCTAGACGTGTTATTTTTAGTTGATCCCATTCTTCTTTACTTTTGATAAAGCCTTCGTAGGTTTTTTTCCCTGCGGCAATCACGTCGTTCACACTCATCGCATTCGCCCAGAATGATGTCCATGTCATTTTTGGCTGATTGTCAAATTCTTTGGATTCCTTTAGCGCTTCAGTATATTCGTCTACATCTTTCATTCCATCTTCTATGTCTGTTAATTGTGTATGGATGAAATTTAATACTTTTTGCATGGGCTCCGAATCCATAATAGGATTGATAAAAACGCTGCGTCTTTCTTTCCTTTCTTTTGTTGTAAGGCTCACCAGATCTGCAACAGCAAGATCTTTGGCAATACTGTCCGCATCAAATCCTTCTATATGTTCTTCGTCACTATTAAGTATGGATAAATATTCTTTTTCAAAAGTCTGTGGTGTTATCGCACCAATCTTAAAATGCTGCATATGGGTTGTCATGCGTTCGTAGACACCTAGATCTTTTTGTGCCATTTCAGAAGCGCGTATGATGTCTTCTAATTCGCTAAGATGATCATCCCTTTCTTTTTTGTCTGGCACCTTTTGGTAGATCATTTCACGGATTCCACTTTGTTGTCTGTGCATATGTCTGATCTTTTCCTGTGAAGCTTTAATACGTTTTGCTATATCTTCTACTTCACGTTTTTCTGTCATTTCAACATTCTCGTTATCTTCAGGATTTCCTATTAATGATTCGATTTCATTACGTGTACCATCTCTTTCTCCCTGTACAGCATGTTCAGACTCTTCATCTGATTCTAGTCTTTGCAAGGTTCCGTCTGCTTCCATTCCTGCATCCGCATAGTATTGTTGGTTATACTCATCATCAGGGTTGGCAAACGCCAAAAGACGTCGCTCTCGGTTTTCCGAGGCTCGCTTTTTTGCAAAACGCCGATGCCAGTTGATTGGCAACATCTAGAGTTTACAGATACGAATAATAGTGTCAAGTGTACTTTCCTTTCTACTTGTTAATTCAGGAAGGAGAGGGGATAGAATGTCGTGAATATCGTATGGACTGATGGTTCCAGTTTGGATTTTTGTTTCGTAACCGTTCTTTTTTTCGATGTGTAGTTCAAAGTATCCGTTTCCTTTTAAAATCCAGTATCCTGTACATGCAGGCCATTGAGTGAATGTATCATCGATAGCATAGCCACGTTCCCATATCCGTATGGTTTTTTCGGGTGGTTCTGCCTCATGAATGTATCCATAGAGAATGACAACAAGAAACAAAACGACAGTAAAAGACCATGCACTGGTATAAATACTGTAAGCAAGACATCCAGCAATAAATATTGCTGCGTATACATACCACGAGCGCGTTCGCTTGTGATGTAAATGTTTCGAGGCTCGCCATTCAATAAGAGAATTTTCTGTGGGGATATTTGTTTTCATTTTTTTGAAAGAAATCCTCTAATTATAGCGGAAAACACACTTTTACGATATCCGAGAGGACTTGCGTAATTTGATTTATAATGTGTAATATCGCATAATTCCCTCTATGCATGTACGGGGAAATTTGCTAACCTTTTCCCACTTCTACGGGCGATTAGCTCAGCTGGCTAGAGCGTTGCATTGACATTGCAGAGGTCACTGGTTCAAGTCCAGTATCGCCCACCATCCGTCTTCGCCTTCGGCTACGCCGAGACGGTTTTCGGTGTACCTTGCACAACTTCTGGCATCCATTTTTTCAAAAGTACTGCAAATAGTACAGGGACGATGAATTGGAAAATAATGCTGGATGCGACGATCGCACTGTACAAATGCTCATCGATCAGACCATTTTCCAGAAGAATTTTTACAATAATAATCGATGTACTGAATCGAATAGATAGTCCAACCCCAAGAAGAAATGACTGCTTTTCTCCGAGTTCTTTATGGGCGGTCATGTAACTTCCTATGATTTTTAATGCACTAGATGTTACGGCAATAATGAGGATTGCCATCGGTGCAGCGAGTAAAAATTCCGTATCAATGGATGCTCCGACTGAAAGAAAAAAGATCGGTGCGAAGAATCCATAACACATACTTTTTACTTCATTTTCTATGGCACTAAACATTTTTCCTGGCAGGAAGTTTCTGACAGATATTCCTGCAAGAATGGCAGCAATTGGTGCAGCATGTCCCAACTCTCCGATTCCTACAAACAAGCTGAAAATAAACAATGTTAAGAGGAACGTTGTTTGTACATTCGTGAAGACAAATTTATGAGAGTGTCCATTGTGTATATAGAGCATTAGTCCTGTCATTCCGAATATCGAGAATAGTGACAGAAGAATGATGATCACTTCGTTGTAGTTTGCCTCCGAAGAACCAGCAATAAATGCAACGATAATGAGCATGAAGATTTCTATGAAGTCATCCAATGATCCTATGCCAATAATGCTTTGCCCAAGTTTACTATTGATAATACCGAATTCGTCCAGAATGGGAATAAGGATCGCTTCTCCTACTGTCGCAAACGATAATGAAACGATATACGAGAGAGTCCAAGATGTATCAAAAAGAAAATGGATAATGACCCCACCAACCAATGCTTCAAGGAAAATAATCATTACTGTTCCCTTTAGAATAAAGCCAGAACTTTTTTGTAGTTTCTTCACATCGATTTCCAGTCCTACAACAAAAAGAAGGAAGTACATTCCAAGCATTGCCAAAAAATCAAAGGTTGGAGACGATGTGATTTCTGAAAAAGGATTATAAAAAGAAAGCATTGTCCCAAGGAGCAATGCTGCAAAAATCCACGGAATACGTAATCGCTCTATAAATCGCCCTACAATAAGAGTGAAGAGGAAGACTCCGCTGAGAAAAAGAAGAATATTCATGTGTATTTGTATTATGATTATTTTACCACAAAAATATAATTTTGTCATCTATTTACACAGACGTTCTATCCTGCAATGGAACACGATTTTTGTGTAACGTATCGGTTTGCTGGACTTGTATGGGAAGTTATTTCTCCAAGGATATTTTGACCTGTTTTACTGTATGTAGCATGTGTATATGCTGAAGTTTGCTCTTGATATTCTCTTCCCGTCATCTTCAAAAACAGCAATGCTCTCTGTTGCAGATTTGTCATCTGCATTGCAGTCGGAGCAGTGTACCGTGTGCATAGATACGGGGATAAAAGGACTACCGCATCGCATTGTTTCTGCAGCGGCATACGACCGCATTCCAATAGTTCAGTACGCACTTTGTGCATTGAAATATAAGAATAAATCGTGTTATGCCGAAAGTATTGCAGCAATACTTTCGCAACATATACATTCCGAGATACACCCTGATATGGTGTTATGCCCTGTTCCTCTTCATTGGTCACGATACATTGACCGTGGATTTAATCAGTCGACGCTGATAGCGCATTTTCTTTCGAGAAATACTGCTCTTTCTGTGCATTCTTTACTGCGCCGAGTTCGTAATACGGGACATCAGGCATGGAGAACAAGGGAAGACAGACTCCATGCAATGGACGATGCTTTTGTTGTTCGAAGAAATGTTGCTGTTCCAAAATATGTTGTGCTGATCGATGACATTGTAACCACAGGTGCTACGTTACACGCTTGCGCAACTGTGCTACAGAAAGCGGGAGTACAGCGCGTCGATGCATGGGTCATTGCTCGCGGGTAACATGATCACTTTGTTGCACGTTTATGTATTCCGAAATTTTTGTGAATGTACGGCAAGGTAAAGTGTATGTGGAAAACTTTTCAGTTTTCCACCGAGCAGGTACTGTAGCACTCCTCTCTAATTTTTTTTGCATTCCACCCATGTCTCTTTTTATTTCTATTTTTGCATTCGTTTTACTTCTTACGTTATTGATTCTTATTCATGAATGGGGTCATTTTACTGCTGCACGCAAATTTGGTGTTGTTGTTGAAGAGTTTGGATTTGGATTACCCCCTAAAATTAAAACGATATTTTCACAAGGTGGAACACGATTTACCTTTAACTGGATTCCGTTTGGAGGATTTGTCCGACTGAAAGGGGAAAATGCGGTAACAGAAAAAGATCGTACAGCAAAAGGAAGTTTTGGTGCCGCACCTATTCATGCACGCGTCATTATTTTACTTGCAGGTGTTTTTATGAATTTGATTTTAGCACTGTGTATTTTAACAGTGGGATTTACGTCTGGTTGGATTCCAACGTATCTTTCCTATGAAGATATGCAAAGTGCAGGTGAAAAAGGAGAGATTCATGTGCAGTTCAGTGTATTGATCGATAGTGTTGTTGGAGGAAGTAATGCAGCAATTAGCGGACTTCCAGCAAAAAGCATTGTCCGTAGCATCGACGGAAATAATGTTGTTTCTCCAGATGACATCGCACCATTGCAAGAAGGAAAAAGTCAGGTGACATACACTGTCTCTCGTATCGAAAATGGAAAACTACTGGAAGAGCAGGAGCAATACACTGTCAATCTTTCGGATGGAAAAGCAGGCGTGGTGATTGTGCCGTATCCTTTAGAGCTCTCTGCACCCAAAAGGGGAGTGGGAACTGCATTTCTCTTGGCTACTCGTGAAGCGCGTATTATGACGTCACAGACCATTATTGGTATCGGTAAGCTGTTTACCTCTTTGGCAAGCACTGGAAAAGTACCAGAAGGTATTTCGGGTATTATTGGCATTGCACAACTGACGCATGGTGCCATACAGGAAGGTTTCACGCATTATCTTCGCCTTGTTGCGTTGCTCAGCTTGAGCTTGGCAGTTCTCAACGCTCTTCCTTTCCCTGCTCTAGATGGAGGACGACTCCTTTTCGTTCTTGCGGAATGGATTACACGAAAACCTGTAAACAGAACGTTTGAACTTACGACGAATGCTGTTGGTTTTGTTGTTCTTATTTTACTTATTGTCCTCATTACCTTTAATGACATTGTCCACCTCTTCTAGTACAGCACCTGTCTCATCGCGCTACGATGAAGATCTGCAATTGTGGATTGATACTCTTAAAAAATTAGAGTCAAAACTACAACGCAGTGAATTCATTACGTGGTTTCGCGACACGACAATTCTCGGAAAAGAAGAAGGGAAGATTGTCATAGGACTACCGCTTCCTATGGTGATGAACTGGCATTTAGAACGGTATCAAGCTCTTACCTTAGAGGCGATGAAAGAAATTGATCCTTCTATCAAAAAGGTTGTCTATAAAGTGGATGGCAATCTGAAAGATAATAAAGATCGCACTATCGATATTCTGGTACATTTTCCAGAGAATAAAAAAAGAAAACTACCCGGAAAGCAAGAGGTGAAAATGGCGGAAGGAATTGTGAGTAAGATTTTAAATCCTCGCTACATGTTAGAGAATTTTATTGTGGGCTCCAATAACAGATTGGCTCAGGCAGCGTGCAGCGCGGTCGCCACGGCCCCTGGTGGGAAATATAATCCACTCTTTTTATACGGAGGGGTCGGACTAGGGAAGACGCACCTTCTTCAGGGAACGGGTAATGCTATTTTGCAAAAAAATCCTCGTTCCACTGTGGTATATACCACATCCGAGGATTTCACTAATCAAGTCGTAGAAGCCATTCGTACACAAAAAATGGATCAACTCCGTCGCCGTTACCGACAGGTAGATGTATTGATCATTGATGATATTCAATTTATTGCCAACAAAGAACGTACACAAGAAGAGTTTTTTCATACGTTCAACACATTGTATGAGGCAGGAAAGCAGATCATTATTTCCTCTGATCGACAACCCGACGAACTACAATTGGAGGATCGTTTAGTCTCCCGTTTTGAGCGAGGAATGATTGCAGATGTTTCCGTGCCAGATTACGAAACACGTCTAGCGATCTTGCAAGAAAAATCCAAAGAATATGAACTGTTTATTGATATGCAGGTACTACAGTTTATTGCAGAGCATACGACAAAAAACGTCCGAGAGCTTGAAGGTATTTTGATGCAGGCTGTTGCACAATATGAATTGGAACAGCGTATGCCAACTATTAAGAGCATCGCTGAAATTATGAGCAAGCTCAATAAAGACCCTCATGTCATGGAAGAGGATATTGGTTTCGAAAAGCCAGAACAAAAACGTGCAACATTCCAAGATGTTATGGAGTCTGTAAGCAGATATTACTCTGTGTCCATCGATGATCTTATTGGTAAATCTCGTGTGCGAGAGGTGCTTATTCCTCGACAAGTAGCTATGTTTATTGGTAAGAAATTCTTAAATATTAGTTTTGTGCGATTGGGAGAATCTTTTGGAAACAGGGACCACACAACGGTTATGAATGCTGTAGAGAAGATTGATCGAGTCATGAATAGTGATTCTAATGTTTTACGTGAGATTCACGCTCTGACATCAGAGCTAGGACTTCGGTAAGTTATTTGCTTTACTGATCGCACGGAAGGCTGCTAAACTCCTGTGGCATGGCTTCAGGTCGTTCATCAGAGGCAGATAATATGTATAAAATGCGTCATAGCTTGGCGCATGTATTAGCCCAGTCTGTGCAAAAATTATGGCCAGATACACAATTAACCATTGGACCTCCTGTAGATACTGGCTGTTATTATGACTTTGCTTTTACGAGTCCCATTTCTGTTGATGATTTTAAGTCCATAGAAAAAGAGATGCGCAGCATTATCAATAAAGGACAAACATTTGCTGTCGATACATTGTCCATTGATGACGCTTTGGCTTTTTGGAAAGGCCGTGGTCAAACATTTAAAGTAGAGCTTATAGAGGATCTTGCTAAAGCAGGGGAGACTGAAGTGACGAACTATCGCAATCTGGATGTAGATGGAAACGAAATGTTTGTCGACCTTTGCAAAGGGGGACATGTTGAAAATATGAAAGAGATTCCTGCAGACGGATTTAAAATCATGTCTCTTGCTGGAGCATATTGGCGTGGTGATGAAACGCGTGAACAGCTTACTCGTATATATGTCGCTGCCTTTCCAAGTAAGGACGAACTCAAAGCGCATTTACAGATGCTTGAAGAGGCAAAAAAGCATGATCACAGAAAGCTGGGTGCAGAAATGGATCTGTTTACGTTTTCAGATACTGTTGGATCTGGCCTTCCTCTTTTCTTTCCAAATGGGGAAGTAATTAAGTTTCAGTTGGAAAACTATATGCGTGAAGAAAAAACCAAACTGGGATATTCCTTTGTATGTATTCCTCATATTGCAAAAAAAGAACTGTATGAAAAGAGCGGACATATGGGAAAATACGATGCCATGATGCCAGTTATGGAAAGTTCTGATGGTGATGAAATGGTGGTAAAGCCTATGAATTGCCCTCATCATTTTGAATTATTTGTATCACGACCACATAGTTATAGAGATCTTCCTTTGCGATATGCAGAAAATACTACGTGTTATCGAAACGAAAAAAGTGGCGAATTGTCTGGTTTGACTCGGGTAAAAGCGCTGACACAAGACGATACGCATCACTTTGTGCGTCATGATCAAATCGAATCAGAAATTGAAATCATATTAGGTCTGATGGAACGTACCTATAAAACATTTGGTTTTGATAATTTCAAAGTTGATATTTCTGTTCGTGATACGCAAAATAAAGAAAAGTACTTTGGCGATGACGATGTATGGGATAAAGCGGAAAAGACTCTAATAGAAGCAGTAAAACGCTGGGGTGCGGACTTTTCTGTTGAAGAAGGAGAAGCTGCATTTTATGGTCCGAAAATTGATATTCAGGTAAATGATGCTATTGGACGTGCATGGCAATTGACTACGGTACAACTTGATTTCATTCAGCCAGAAAATTTTGATATGACGTATATTGGTTCTGACGGTGCAGAGCATCGCCCAGCGGTATTGCACGTCGCTATTCTTGGGTCTAGCCATCGTTTCATGGGTGTCCTCATCGAGCATTTTGCAGGGCATTTCCCACTATGGCTTGCTCCTGTTCAGGTGAACCTTCTTCCCGTTGCTAGCGTGCATGAAGCGTATGCTGCAGAGGTTGCTTCTCAATTGAAAGAGAAGGGTATTCGTGTGGATACTTTGAGCAGCGCGGAATCATTAGGTAAACGTGTCCGTGAAGGAGAAAAGAAAAAAGTGCCGTACCTTCTTGTATTGGGAGATAAAGAACAAGAAAGCAAAGGTGTTACTGTGCGAAACATTGCGACAAAGGAGCAAGTAGAAGTATCTCTGGTTGATTTCTTGAATACTACTGTAAAAGATATTGCAGACCGCAATATCAAGCCGTCTATTGGTTAAGGCTTTCTTTGAGGACTTTGATTGTTGTGTCGAGATCTTGCTTTGTTGTTGAAGCCCCAAGACTAAAACGAATATTTTCTGATGCTGCACCTGCTTCTCGTCCCATTGCTTCCAATACATGACTTGGGCCACTGGAACCCGAGGCGCACGCACTACCTGTGGCTGCGGCAATGCCATGAAGGTCTAGTTGAATCACTAATGTTTCACCACTGTGCCCTTGAAAACGAACGTTGATATTGTTTGGCAGTCTTTGGATTCGTGGACCGTTGAGTGTTACATTGGGCAATTTCTCTAGTTGATCAATGAAGTAGTCCCGTAGTGTACAAAGGCGCATCGCTTCCTCTTTTTGTTTTTCCATTGCGATCTCTAGTGCTATTGCCATTCCAACAATGGCAGGCAGATTTTCTGTTCCCGCGCGGAGATTGAATTCTTGTCCTCCTCCAAGAATTTGTGCCGCAATTTCGATGTGATCTCGGACGATCAGTGCGCCGATTCCCTTTGGTCCATAGAATTTATGTGCGGCAATTGTAGTCATATCGGGAAGTATGGGCAGAGGAAGTTGTCCAATGGGTTGTACTGCATCCGTATGAAAGATGACTCCTCGTTCTTTGCAAATTTTTGCGCATTGTTCAATGGGTTGAATGGTTCCTACTTCATTATTTCCCCATTGAATAGATGCAAATACGGTATTGTCCTGAATAGCATCTGCTAAAACTTTACTATCGAGCATTCCTTCTTCGTCTACAGGAAGCAATGACACCTCCCATCCTTCGCGTTGTAGTCGCTGTACAGCCTTAATGCTACAGCTATGCTCTGTACTGAGTGCGATAACATGTCCAGCTGTGCCGTGGCGCATTTTCCATTTTTCACATACGCCGAATACTGCGAGTGAATTTGCCTCACTGCCTGAAGCTGTAAAGATAACTTCGTGTGCTTTGACGCCCAATATATTTGCAATGGTCAGTCTAGATGCGTCCAAATGCTGCCGTGCCTCCCTCCCTTTTCCATGGGGGGAAGAAGGATTTCCCCATTCATTTTTCATTACAGAAAGCATTTCTTCGTACACACGAGGATGTAGAGGCGTTGTTGCTGCGTGGTCTAGGTAAATCATCGTCATGATTATGAATTAAATATAGAGTTTTGCGTATGAATTTCTTGTTAATTCTTTTAAAAATTTCAGGTACTATAGCTATCGATGTTCGAAGCTTTCGCCATTGGACCGGCAATAATCTGGACAAGACTTGTATTTCTCTTGCTGGGAATATGCCTTTCTGTAGAGTTTTTTTTACGACTTTCTGAACGTGCAAATTTGTCTTTGCAGCACTTTAAAGAGAAGGCATGGTATTTCTTAGCTGCTTTTATATTTTTTGGAAGAGCTTTTTCTGTCATTGCACAATATAAGGTCTATTTGCGTGATCCTTTGCGTATTTTTATTATTTGGGATGGTGCATTTAGTTTTATTGGTGCAGCCTTTGGTATCGGTGTGACGCTGTATTTTATTACCAGAACACATCGCTCTACCTTTTTGCAATGGTTGGATGTTTTGGTTCCAGCAACTTTCTTTGGTGCTGCATTTGATTGGTTTGGAAAATTTGCAGGGGGGAGAGCATATGGAAAGCCAACAGATATGCCATGGGGCATTACCTACGATGCAATTAGTGTGCGTTACACCGTTCCTATTCATCCTGTGCAGTTATATTATTCTTTTTCATTTCTTCTCCTTACCTTTGTTTTATTGATCATTCGTAAACATTCCAAAAGGGCAGGGGATGAGACATTTTTTGGCATATTTTTTGCCAGTATTTGCACGTTTATTTTTGAATATTTTCGTGGAGACTTTTCCATTCCTGTTTTTGCAACACGTATGGATTTTGTTGTATTACTTGCCCTGTTTGCCAGTCTTGGCGTTTTTGCAGCTGTAGAATTAAAACTTTCTTCGAAGGCACTTCTTATTTCAGAGGCTTGTCTGATAGCGGTATTTGGTGGATATATGATTGCCCGCAGATGGTTACCATTTTCCACATATGAACTCCGATTTTCCCAGTTTCTTGCCGTACTTTCTTTCCTTGCTGTTGTAGTGTACGTTGTGGTACATCGACGACGGTACCCCCATTTATAATGAATACAATCATCATCCAATTCCAACAATTTGCACAGCCATGGTTTGTCTTTCTTGCGGAAGATCCAGCATTACGCCTCCTACAGTTAGGAATGCTTTTTGTCGGTGTTATTGTTATTTTTTTGGTCTTCTTTGCTACACGCGATATCTTGTTGCGTACACATTCTTTTTGGTACATGTTTTTTTCTATTATTCTGGTCGCATTTTTCCCAGTAATAGGATTCTTCTTTTATCTTCTCCTTCGTCCTGCTCGTACTATTAAGGAGCGAGAAATGGAGGAGGCCTTACACCGTATTCTCCAAAACAGTATTTCACATACCCAAAAGGCTCCTTCTGTAAAAAAGAAGCCTAATCCAAAGAAAAAAGCTTCATCTTCTAACGATCTTTCCCTCTAATTATCATGAATCCGTTATCCGATTTTTTTGTCTATTTATTTTGGCCTAACCCAGGAAATGCCAATTATGATAATCCGAAAGCGCTGAGCCTTCTCCTGCTTTGTCTCGCTTTTATTATTGCTTCTTTTGCAGTGCGATATTGGAGAACGAAGCAGCATAATGCGCCAACAAAAAAATTATCACGGACATGGTCTAGCGCACTGTTCTGGCTTGGTCTTGTTGGTGTCTTTCTTGTGGTATGTAGGGTAGAAGAGATTAGTTTTCTTTCTATGCGTATATGGTGGTTGGTATGGGGAATCATTACAGTAATTTATGTATTTGTTCAGGTAAAAATGTTTCGCATGAGACATTATCAAGTTCTTCCAATGCAAAAATCTCCAGAAGAACAACATAATAAATATTTGCCAAAAAAGAAGAAAAAATAGTGATGGCAAGCGGCATTTTTTGCATGTCGCAACTGTTTCTATAGAATAGAGTGGATCTCTTAAGAAAAAAGATCCACTCTTTATTTTATTCCAACTTCCCGCATGCGTCTTCTTACGCACAAAGGCGTTTCTTGGCATGATGACCCCGCGCCATCAGAGCAAGCGTTGTTGGATCTACAAAAAAAATATGGGTTTCACGATCTGGATATTGAAGATTGCTTGAGTGAACATGAACGACCAAAAGTGGAAGAATATGATAATTATCTTTTTTTGGTATTTCACATTCCATACATAGCACGTAAAACAGGTCGTATCATCAAAGAAGAAGTGAACATTTTTATGGGGCCAGACTTTTTTGTTACATTGCATAGGGGAAAAATCCCTATCCTCGACCGCCTATGGCGAGACTTAGAACAATCAGAAGAAATGCGTGCGGATTACCTTCAACACGGTACAGGTTTTTTCTTGTACGAGCTCATGCGACATTTTTTTGATGATGTCTTCCCTTTGGTGGACAGCATTCGTAAAGAGCTTCGTCGTATGGAGGAAATACTTTTTGAGAATGATGAAGAGGTGGACTTGCTTCGTGACATTATGACCGTGAAAAGAAACATTATTAATATGCGCTCTATTCTTCTTCCACAAAGAACACTTACGGCGACTCTAGAGCATAAAAACAAGAAGTTTGTTCCAGATGAGTTGGGTTTATATTTTGATGATATCCTCGATGCTATTGAACGTCAGTGGGCATTGCTTGATACGGCCAAGGAAATGATCGATGCACTGCAGGATACACACGAATCTTATCTGACACATAAAACCAATGCCGTCATCCAATTGTTGACCATCTTTTCGGTAACCATGCTTCCTCTGACATTTATCACAGGACTATACGGTATGAATGTTGGATTGCCGTTTGCAGGAAATCCTTTTGCTTTCCTTATTGTGCTCGGAATGATGGGTGTTATTTTTGTGACCATGCTTACATACTTTGTTCGTAAACATTGGCTGTAGAATATTCTTGACATGGGAAGGTATTTCGTTGACCATACTCCTCCTATGCCACTCAAACATTTTACAGAAACTTTTCTTATTGTTGTCCTTGGAGCAGTGATCCTATTCACTGGATTACTCACTGCCTCTTTACCAGATTTACCTAATGGTGCATTGCCATGGGTTATTCTGTTTGTCTTGAGTATTGTGTATCCCTTGTCGCTGCATTCAATGTTTCAGAAAAGACGTGCAGATAATTTCTTTCGAAAATTACATTGGTTCCCATCCATCATGCTTTTGGTCTGGCTTGCATTGCAAGTTTCTGCCTTAACAGGAGTCATTGCGCTTACGTATGTCGCTTTTTATACATGGGCATGGACATTACCTGCAGTCATTGTAGGGTTTATTCTCATCGTTCTCTTTAGCCTTAAGGTCATTCGTCGTCGTGTTCCCCGCTTGGCATTCCTTGCATTGCTTCTTGTTCCATTTGCAGCACTTGCCTTTGTCAGCGAGAGAGGTGGTCACTTTGAAAGTGAGATCACCGCCATGCTCTGGGACGCAGATATTATGCATACTTCCAATACGGGTGGTCTTGTTGCATCATGGTTTGACACAGGAACAGGTAGTGAAAAAAATCTTGAACCGTCAGATGACATTGCTGAAGAAGAGTGGAGAGAGCAGTTGCGTATGCAACAGCGTCGAGAAGAACGCATAGAAGAACGCATTTATGGAAACAAGTCGAGTAGTAGCAGTGTATCTTCACAGTCGTCTGTATCGTCTCTGAAAGATGAAGACACTATGCTTTCTGGAACAGGAGATGAATTGCGTAATGCGGGAACAATGCCTGGAAAACTTCCAAGCTCTGGTTTTGGTTGGAGCTTTATCATTCTTACATTGGTCGCTGCATATAGTGCCACGTTACATAGAAGCGTGAAAAAGACTGCTTAGCTTGTAGCGTTCATCGCTGCATTGTACGATATGTGTATGACACACATCTCAGATATTTTTGCTAGACAAATTTTAGATTCAAGAGGCAACCCTACTATCGAAGTTGATGTTCATCTTGATGATGGAAGCTTCGGACGTAGTTCTGTTCCTTCTGGAGCATCTACGGGGACGCATGAGGCACTTGAACTTCGTGATGGAGACAAGAGTATCTACCATGGTAAGTCTGTCCATAAAGCAGTTGAGAATGTAAATGGGGTGATTGCACGGTCCCTTAAAGGAAATCCGATCGCTGATCAGCGGACTATTGATCAAATTCTTTTAGATCTTGATGGTACGCAGAATAAATCTCATCTTGGTGCCAATTCTATTTTAGGTGTTTCTATGGCTACGTGTCGTGCACGAGCGTGCGTGGAAAATACACCGTTATGGAAATCCCTTGCACAGCAGTTTGACGTATCAGACCCGTCTCTTCTTCCTGTGCCTATGATGAATGTCATCAATGGCGGACAACATGCAGATTCTGGATTAAGTTTTCAGGAATGCATGATTATTCCGACAGGCATGCAGACATTTGCTGATGCCATTCGTGCAGGTTCAGAGATTTTTCACGCATTAAAAATATTACTGAAAGATGCAGGATATACCGTTTCAGTAGGGGATGAAGGTGGATTTGCTCCACAGGTAAAAAGTGGAGAAGAGGCATTTGATTTCTTGGTCAAGGCTATAGATATTTCTGGCTATACAGGAAAAGTACAATTGGGTATCGATGCTGCCGCATCGGAATTTTATGACAATGGTTCATACACCGTAGATGGTCAGATGCTCTCTTCTTCGGAATTGACGGATCTGTATTTGAAGCTATGTGATACATATCCACTTATCAGTATAGAAGACAGTCATAGCGAGGATGACTGGGATGGCTTTGCGGATCTCACTGCAAAAATAGGATCAAAAGTGCAATGTGTAGGGGATGATCTGTTGGTAACCAATGTAGAACGTATTGGCAAGGCAATCGAACAAAAATCAGTGAACAGTGTACTGATTAAGTTGAACCAAATAGGAACGGTATCGGAAACGGTTGATGCTATTGCATTAACCCAAAACAATGGATGGACTGCAGTGGTTAGTCATCGTAGTGGGGAAACAGAAGATACGTTTATTGCAGACCTTGCAGTTGGTCTTCGTACTGGGCAGATCAAAACAGGATCTCTTAGTCGTACAGACCGTGTATGTAAGTATAATCAGTTACTTCGTATAGAGGAGCAATTAGGATCAAGTGCGAAGTATGAAAGTCCTTTCTAGGGCTATTTCTTGTATCGAGTCCACCATGATTTTATTGGCGGTAGCGTTAAGGTAGATAGAAAATACCCTCCTGTCGGTATCAGTGCTTGCCACTGTGGATCATGAAAGTTGTTATATCGCATGAATGCGTATGCAGCTGCGTAGGTTATGCCGATAATGATCAGTTGACGAGTCCAGCTGGTTTCCCATGCCTTATCCAATTCTACTCGCCGATTTCTTTCTTGGATCTCTGATATGTGATTTTCTGGCATTGTGTCGATTGTATCTGTTTTTCTAGGACAATTCATCAGCTATCAGTAAAATTACTCTATTAATCGGGGCGTAGTTCAGTTGGTCGAGTGTGCTGTAGGCATACGAGCAATATAATAGAAAGCGTTCTACCAACCCCCTAGATTCTTGTGTAACTTTATGATGTTCGGGGCGTAGTTCAGTTGGTAGAATGCACGGCTGGGGGCCGTGTGGTCGCTGGTTCGAGTCCAGTCGCCCCGACCAATATTATTTATGATCAATCATTGTTGCGAGAAGGCAGGGAACATGCCATTATCCCTCCTTATTTTCTTTTTTCTGGAGCATTGCTAAATATAGAAAAATATGTTATAATAATAAGTCAATATGCCACTCAATAAAGACCAGATATCGGCTGCACGAAGAGCAATAGACAGTGCCGAGCGCATTCTCATCGTTCCACATGCTAATGTGGATCCTGATGGATTGGGGTCTGCTTTGGCAGCGTTTTTGTTGTTTTCACAGTTGGGAAAGGAGATCACAGTGATCTGCCCAGATACGAAGCCAGATAACCTACAGTTCTTACCAGGGTTTGAAAAATTACAAGAAGAGATCGATTCGTCACAGAATTTTGTGATTACCATTAATCTCAATGATGGAGTAGAGGTAGATAAGCTTCGTTATACAGTGGAGGATCATCGTGTAAACATCATTGTTATTCCAAAAAAAGGAAAGATCTCTTCTCAGCAGATTTCTTATGGAGATACTGGTCATCCGTTTGACCTTATTCTTGCGGTGGATACCGCAGACCTTCCGCTGATGGGACAGTTTTATACAGAAAATATTGATCTGTTTTCAGAGGTTCCCATTCTCAATGTGGATCATCATATTAGCAATTCGCAATACGGTCAGATGCAACTTATCGACACCACTGCAGCTTCTGCAACGGAAGTTCTCTACGAATGGTTTACAGATATCCCAGAATGGAAAGAGAAAATTACACCAGATATTGCGACACTTCTTTTAACGGGCCTTATTACGGATACACGCAGTTTCCAAAATCCCAATACGACACCGCGAAGCTTAGAGGTTGCAGCAGAACTACTAGAGCGCGGTGCGCGACAGCAGGAAATCGTACAAAACATCTATAAAACAAAACCACTATCCACTCTAAAGATTTGGGGAAGAGCATTGAACCAGATCCAAATGGATAAGGGCGCTAGAATTGTGTGGTCCACTATTAGTAAAGAGGATTTAGCAGAAATGGAAGCAACGCCAAAAGAGACTTCTGGGATTTTGGATGAATTAATTTCTACCATTCCCGATGCAGATATTCACGTACTGTTTACAGAAATGGAAGATGGAACAGGCCTTAAGGCAAGTGCGCGTTCATCTGCAAACATTGATATTAGTGCGCTTGCTGGGAAATTATTTGGTGGAGGTGGACATCCTCGTGCGGCAGGATTTCGTGTAAATAATTTTGATAATTTTCAACTAACGGTCATTGATTGTGTTCAAAAGTTAAAAGAGGGTATGCGTCAGCAGAAAGAATCTGCTCAGTCAGGACCTATTGATCCACAATCTCGTATCCCCGAGAAGGGCAATGCACCCGTGCAAAAACCGCAAAACATTCAGGCACCTCTTAGCAATATTCCTCCGAAGAAATCTACAGATATTGTCGATGCTATCACTACAAAGCCTCAACAGACGATAAATAATGATACGGATATCATAGGTAGATTGTGAAGCTGCACCTTTTGCTTGTAGATCAGCTTTTCTCCCTATAGACTCGTTCTGGCTAATTTTTTCATATATTTATGCGTCTCGTACAAGTCGCCAAAGCTCTCGGCATGACTGGTCAGCAACTCCGCAAAGAGTTGGAAACTGTTGATTTTGGTGTGAAGTCGACAGACAGAGAGATTGAAGACGGTCTTGCTCAGGGTGTAGTACGTTATTTTGCAAAACAAAAGGGGATTGAAATTGATATGGAAGCATTATTTGGTGTATTGGATTTGCAACAAGAATCAGAAAAAACAGAAGAAAAGCAGGAAGAAGAAGAGGAGGAGGAAGCAGAGGCTGCAACGCAGACAGTCAAATCTGCAGATTTAAATGTTTTACGTAAACTTACTTTGGAAGATGTGCCGAAGGCCGCCATTGCAAAGCAGCAAGAAATGATGCAGACAACAAAAGTAAAAAAGAAAACATCACATAAAACTGTAGAGAAGCCTAAAAAAAGCACTTCTGTACACCAGGAGCAAATCAAAAAGAAAGAAGGTGTAGTAGTGTTACCAGATCAGATTACCGTAAAGGAGTTTGCTGAAAAGACAGGTATTCAAGTTCCGAAAGTTGTTGCTGCACTTATGTCGAATGGGATAATGGCAACCATTACACAAAATATTGATTTTGAAACAGCTGCCATTATCGCAGAAGAATTGGGTGTGACGGTACAGAAACAAGAAGGTGTTGCTGATGCGGAATCTCTGTTCAGTCGCAACTTGGAAGACCTTGTGAAAGATGAACCAGAGAATCTTTCTCCACGAGCACCCATCGTTGCGGTTATGGGACACGTTGACCATGGGAAAACATCTATTTTGGATACTATTCGTAAATCTGATGTGGTAAAAGGAGAGGCAGGTGGAATTACGCAGCATATTGGAGCATATCAGGTTACTCATGTCTCAAAAGGGTCTGATGATATTCATAAGATTTCTTTTATAGATACACCAGGACATGAAGCCTTTACGGCGATGCGTGCTCGTGGGGCACAGGTCACAGACATTGTTGTTTTGGTTGTCGCTGCAGATGAAGGAATAAAGCCAACCACTATTGAAGCGATTGATCATGCGAAAGAGGCTGATGTTCCCATTGTTGTCGCTATTAATAAAATGGATAAGCCCAATGCAGATCCCGAAAAAGTAAAAGGAGAATTGGCAGGTTATGGATTGCAGGCAGAGGATTGGGGTGGAAAAACACCAACTGTGCTTTGTAGTGCACAGTCCGGTCAGGGGATAGATGAACTGCTTGATACACTGGTATTGATGGGCGAAGAAGCAAAGCTTATGGGAAACCCAAATCGTTCTGGTATTGCCACTGTTGTTGAAAGTCATTTGGATCAATCCCTTGGTCCATTGGCTACTATCATTGTAAATACTGGAACCTTAAAAATCGGAGATCCGTTTGTATGTGGTCGTATTTCAGGAAAGATTCGTACAATGATCGATGTGCACGGAAAGCGTCTTACTAGTGTTGGCCCGTCTGACGCTGTGCAGATAGCAGGACTTTCAAAAGTGTCTACTGTTGGCGATATTTTGCAGGCCGTTGCTTCAGAGCAAATAGCAAGACAGTTGCTGGAAGCAGTAAAGCAAGAAGGAGATTCACGGAAAAAGCGTAGCTTTGCAGATCTTGTTTCTCGTCTTTCCGAAGGCAAACTGAAGCAGTTGAAAATTGTTCTGAAAGCAGATGCAGAAGGTTCTTTGGATGCTATTGAAGATGCATTGCTAAAAAAGACGACATCAGAAGTAACCGTCAAAGTTATTCACTCTGCCATCGGTGCAGTTACCGAAACAGATATCATGATGGCATCTGCCAGTGACGGTATTGTAATTGCTTTCCATGCGTCTGTTCCACCGTCTTCAGAGCGAGCAGCAGAGAGAGAGGGGGTTCGTGTACAGGAATACACGATTATTTATAACTTGTTCGATGATATCGACGACCTTCTTCTCGGACTTATAGAACCCGTTGAAGACGAAAAAATCCTTGGTCACCTGGAGGTGAAGGGGGTCTTTATGACGAAGCGCCAAGAGCAAGTGATTGGCGGACGCGTGACTGATGGTATTATGAAGAGGTTAACGTATCGAATTCAGCGTAAAGGAGAAGAGGTCGGAACTGGTCGTATTCTTTCCCTTCGTAAAGTGGATAAGGACGTGAAAGAAGTTCCTGAAGGTGCGGAGTGTGGTATGCGAACCGACAGTAGCATTCTTATAGAAGAAGGAGACGTTCTCGAGGTCTTCCTCAAAGAATTAAAAAAGAAGGCGTAGTCTATTGAGTTTTTTTGTTTTCAAAAAGCGTATTCATCTCTGCCCTTGTCTGTCCTCCATCTTTGTATGTGGCATCGATGTAGCTGAGTGCGACCTCTCTATTTTTCCCATTTTTCATTTTTATCAAATTGTTCAAGTTGGTATGTGCTTGTGCACCAGATAACCCTACAAAGATTTTTGCGATATCTTCTGGAATGGCCTTACCAGGGTCTGCACTTCCATTACTTTTTGTTGGATTGCTCAGTTCTTCAATACTGTCTTTTTCTATTTTTTGCCCTGCTTGGCCTTTGAAGTATTTCAACATCGCATTGATTTGCATAGGCTTGAGGCTAAAAATGGTTTCGGCATGTTTACGACTAAGGCTGGTACTGCAAAAATGGGTAAATCCTGTGTCTGGGCCGAAGATATCTGTTTTGTAACTTCCACCGACAAGACCTGCCAAACCTGCCAATGTTACAAAAGTGAATACGCGGAATTTTTCTTGTTTTATGTCACTGAATATATTTACGGCAAATAAGATACCCATCAGTGCCACTCCTATAGACTTCCATGCATCTTTGGCATTTCCAGCATCCAGACAGTGCTTTTGTATCAGCTGCTCTGCCGCTACACTGCCGTGATTTTGTGTGTACAGATATTCATCACGTGGACTTTGTGCTGCCTCTATCAGGTCCAAAAGTACTCCTTTGTAACTCTCAAAAAATTCTGTGCGCTTGGGGTCGGTGTGCCTCTTTTCTGCAGATACATACCCTAGGGCTTCTTCGAGTAGATTTCGATTCAAAACGAGTTTCTTGTTTTCCATACCAAGCAATGATTGCTCTTTACTGGTAGATTCTGGATCCCAATCTGCTGTTGTGTTGATGAGGAGATTGATCTCTGTCATACGCTTGATTTCATTGTCCCCTTTGTATTCTCGAAGTCCTTTGTTGGTATTGACGATAGCGCTTCCTCCTGTTGTCCAGAGGTCCACGTCATCTATCTCCAATCCTTTCAGACGCTCTTGCGTTAGTACGTCACTGACACGGCTTAAGATGACCTCAGGAGGTCTGTTCTCTATCTCGTTATTCATGCCTTGCAGTGCGGCGCTCAGTGGCTTTTCTTGATGCATTGTATGCGCCAAGGATGCACGATTTTTACCACTGTTTATTTTTGTTTCGTACTGTGCAACACCTTTCCTTATTTGTTTTTTTTCTATTCCGGTGGGAATATTCGGTACTTCTTGGCTGCCGCTGTTTTGGTATGTAGACATGCAAAGATTTCTGAGAATGTGTTCTATGGATTCTATTTGGTTTCGAGATGGTCTTTCTTGATGTTGTCGATAACATCCGATTTTTTAATTTTTTGTAGTTCTTCGTTACTTATTCCACCAGGTGTTTCCTTGTGAATTTGCTTAGCAAGTTCACTTTCCGGATCTAGGTTTCCTTTACTGTCAAAATGAATATCCAAGCCCCCTTTGAAATTTTGGAAGCCACGATCCTTAAACTTTCCGTTTGCTTGGTCGTAGTTAGAGCTATTGCTTTGAGCGATGGTGGTCAGTGCTTTGTTTATTGGAGTACTTGGATCCTTCAATGCATCCACGACGTTCTTACCATCATTTTTGCCATCTTTTCCACCAAAGGTATCACCGAATGCTTTTCCAAATGGCTTGTTGCTTAGGTTAGAAGACAATCTGCGCACGGTGCTATTTGCCTGATTAATGGAAACGCTTTTACCAGTCCCTGTAGGGATAGGAATACTGAGTGGAATTTTGAGAGCAGCTTGGCCAATATTAGACCCAAAGCTACGGATACCATTGGTGACATTGACATAGGTTTCGTCGATCTTTAGCGCAGAATAAAAGCCGATCCAGATAACAAGGAATGTCATCATGAGCCACATGAAGGCCCAGACATTATTGATGCCACTAATAATTTCACCTGTCTCAAAACAGAAAGTTTTTTGCAGAGCACTTCCAGCATCAAATACATCTACACATGCATCGTTTGAAAGACTGCCTAGTAAAATAAATCCGATAGACAATGGAACAGCAACGGCAACAGGGAGAAATGCTGCTTTCACAAATTTTTTAAAAATTTCAAAGGTATTAAACCCTGGTGTCAGCTTGTCTTCCGCTACGAATCCAAGAAACATAAAAGGCATAAATGCTATCGTAAACCAGATTATCGGTATACGTATGATAAATACTACAAGCATCGAAAGTAGTGGCAAAAAAAGCATTGCCATAAGCGCCGTGATGAGTAGTACATGGATAAGATAGAAGAAATAACTCGTCAGTTTATCGATTTTTCCTCCAGCATTCGCAACGCCTGCATCTGGGTTGAGCACGAGGGGAAGGGAAGTCAGTCTTCCATAACCTAGCACTAATCCATTCAACATTCCCTTCGAGGTATTTTTACCAGGTCCTTTTGCAGAGCCAATGACTTCGTAGTGAGCACAGACGGTATTTCCTGCATAACCATAATATCCGTCATCTGTATTTTTACCACCTTGGTCTGCAATCATTTTTTTACACTTTGTTCCCAAAAGAATATTTTCGATAGCAACACAGGGTACTTTTTCCCCCTTTTCGTTTTTATAGGTACAGTCGTTTGTTTCTACTGCACTGGGCAGTTGGTACACCGTTGCTGTTAGGACATTTGCCACATCGATAATGACTCGTGGAAAGAACCACGAAAAGTTTACGAGGATAATGGCTATAATAAAGCGTTTGTATTTTCCTAAAATCAGCTCCTTATTTCCTGTGACAACGGTGAACACACCTGCACTTACAAGCATAAATGCAAAAAGAATATTCATAATATCACGTGAGAATATCCAAATATCCTTCAGCGCGGTATTTACCATGATTGCAGTTAAAAAACCAGGATCCAAGAGCCCCTGCAATATATAAATGACCACAAAGGTCATAAAGTGCATAAATGTCAGAAGAAGTACGGCAAAATCCCCAGTATCATTAAAGATATTACTGGTATTTGTTGGTGTTTGTGCAAAAGCAGATTGAATGAAAATATTTTCCCCTCCTGTTGCATGAATAATCACTGCGAGTACCATTGCAGAAAGTCCACCGGAGATTATTTTTGTGTGTGAAAGCATCATAGTATTGTACCAAATTTTGCCCATTTTTACAATGGATCGGCCTGTAATGGGAAAATATATACCCCTTTCTTTTTGGAGGTCATTGAGTACAAAAGTTATCTCAGAACACAATATTGGAACATTCATGAGTATAAAATTTGATCAGTCATATGCACTATTTAGGTACATAATTGCTTTTTTTGGCTTTGTAGAAACAAAAAGTCAGAATACATCTTTTATGCAAAAGATTGATCACTTTTCTTGCACTATACACCTATTCATGAGTACAGTTTGTGAACAAGATAAAACATCAATTCTTGAAACTATGTCTTCTTCTGCTCTTAAAGCATTGTTCTCCTCCCAGACAAGGGTAAAACTCTTGTCTACCTTCTTATTGCATCCCGATCAGGAGTTCTTTATTAGAGAATTAACGAGATTGCTGAACGAACAGATTAACTCTATCCGCAGAGAATTGGAGAATCTTCGCCGAATCGGTCTTGTGCGTGCGCGTCATCGCAATCGGAAGAAATATTACCGTATAGATGAGGATTTCCCTCTTTATCCTGAATTACGTAGCATGTTTGCCAAAGAGATCCAGGCAGATAGCCCTGTGGTCGCGGGAATCAAAAAATTACCAAAGGTAGACCTTATTGTTCTCGCTGGTACATTTGTAGGTACAGAAAGCAAAGTAGACCTTCTTGTGGTTGGTGATGTAAAGAAAGAAATGCTTGAAGCACTTCTTTTGCAGGACCCAGGCCTTAAAAACATTAAATATTCTATTTTTGCTCAGGGGGACTTCCTCTACAGGCTTTCTCTGAAAGACCGTTTTATCTCTGACATCGTTAATGATCCTCGTCATTTGGTCGTACATAACCATATTGCAAAGCAGATCGAAGAGGCAAAAAAATAGCATAAACACCCCTTTCTAGAATAAAAGAGTAGAGAAATTACTCTTTATGCTTTACACACGGTAATGAGGCCATTAAGCTGCTCCGGAACATGAGTAACGCTGTCTCTACTTTTTCGGCAAAATTCACCCAGCCTCGTCCAGATGTCCGTCCTGGATTCACTGTTCGTGTCCACGAGCGTATCCAAGAAGGAGGAAAAGAACGTATTCAGGTATTTGAAGGACTGGTTATTGCTGTACATAAGGGGAGCATTCTTACAGATAGTACATTTACCGTGCGCCGTATTGCCTCTGGAATTGGTGTAGAACGTGTTTTCTCTTTGCATTCACCAAAGATTGAGAAGATTGAAGTCAAAAAAGTAGCACGTGTTCGTCGTGCAAAACTATTCTTCCTTCGTGGACGTCGTGGGAAATCTGCTCGTTTGTCAGAACGTTTCACTACCGCTGAAGAATTTGCTGTAGCAACTCCAATAAAAGAAGAAGTAACTGAAGAAGAAGTCGCTCAAGAAGAGGCTTCAGAAGATGTAGCAGATACACCAAAAGAAGAAACTCCAGAGACTCCAAAAGCTGAAAAATCTGCTCCTGAGGAGCCAAAAGCAGAATCTCAGTAGTTATCTTCAAAAGATTCCCTATAATCTCTGCATGAAGACCATGCTTCTTGTTGGCAATTTTGGTGTAGGGAATTTGGGCGATGAAGAGCTTAAGCGCTATTTCATACAAAGATACCCCCATGTACACTGGAGAGTCATTTGCGCTCGCCCTCAGGCCTCCAAAGAGCTTTGTAGACTTCCCTGTGGCATACGATCATTCTTTGCGTTCTCTTGGATTGCTACCATAAAAGCATATTGGAACTGTGATGGCGTTGTATTTGGTGGAGGGTCATTATTTACAGATATTGAATCGCCAAAAGCATGTCTTCTGTGGTGGATACATGCAGTGCCTGCATATATCTTTCGCAAACCCATTCATCTGGCATTTCAGGGGATAGGACCATGGAAAACGTCTATAGGTATATACCTTTCTACTTCTGTTTGCCGCATGGCAACATCCATTTCCGTACGAGATATATCGTCCTTTGAACGTGTTAAAAACATGCAATTGCATAAAAAATGTGTACTATCTTGTGATCCAGTCTATTGGCTTATTAAAAAGGAAAAAACAGATTGTAGTTCACAAAATGTACTCATATTAATACCTAGAAATAACTCTTCTGACAAATTTATCATTGCAATGGAAAATGCATATAAGTCAAACACATGGAGTGCCATTCGGGTGATTTCCATGAAACCATATGACAATTCTGAATCTGAATTCTGTCAAATGATCATTGACAAGTATTATAAAAGTGCCAAATTATTAAAAATAACTTCTCTTGGTGAAATATTGCAAAATATAAAAGATTCTGGCCTTGTAGTATCGGAGAGGTATCATGGTGCACTCGCTGCTTTGACACTTGGAAAACCTGTCGAGATTATTACACAGTCTGATGATGATAAATTATGCAGCTTGCAAGGGGTTGATATTTTACAATGGGATTCTCTTTTATCTGCAGGTGAAGAACTTCTTGGTTTGTAAGGGATTTTCAATCGTCACAGAGTGTATACTCCATTAAGATGCTTCTGCTATGGAAATACGAAACTTTTGTATTATCGCGCATATTGATCATGGGAAGTCTACCTTGGCAGACCGTATGATTGAATTAACCGAAACTTTGCAAAAGAGACAAATGAAAGAACAGCTTCTCGATACCATGGACCTAGAACGTGAAAGAGGTATCACGATCAAGTTGCAGCCTGTTCGAATGCAATACAAGGGAACACAGTTTAACCTTATCGATACACCCGGCCACACAGATTTTCGTTATGAAGTTAGTCGTAGTTTAGCTGCTTGCGAAGGGGTGATCTTGCTGGTTGATGCTTCGCAGGGGATACAGGCACAAACCTTGGCGGTATTGTATATGGCTTTGGAGCATGACCTAACCATTATTCCAGTACTCAATAAGATAGACCTCCCTGCAGCGGATCCCGAAAGAGTCTCTGAAGAAGTGATGAATCTTATTGGCTGTGAAAAAGAAGACATCCTTTTAATCTCTGCTAAAGATGGGCGTGGAGTAGGGGAGGTTCTTGATGCTATTTATGACAGAGTTCCTGGACCAAAACTTGGACAGGAAACAGACGTCGCTCGTGGACTTATTTTTGATGCAATTATGGATACCTATAGAGGGACTGTCGCATATGTTCGCATGATGGAAGGTTCTATAAAGAAAGGGCAAAAGATATATCTCCTTGGAACACAGACAGAATTTGAAGCGAATGATGTGGGGCATTTTGCTCCGTCGTATGTTTCAGAAAAGAGCTTGAATGTTGGTGAAATCGGGTACATTGTCACGGGAGGAAAAGATGTTGCCCATGTACGGACGGGTGATACAGTTGCCTCTAATCCTATTGCAAAAGCATTACCAGGATATAAAGAAGTTCAGCCGATGGTTTTTGCAGGTTTGTACCCTTCCGAGGCAGATGGGTATCCTACTTTGCGTGAAGCTTTGGAAAAGCTATGTCTGAACGATGCCTCTCTTCAAATGGAACCCGAAAGAAATGCAGCACTGGGTAATGGTTTTCGTTGTGGGTTTTTGGGATTATTACATATGGATATTATTCAAGAGCGTTTAGAACGTGAGTACGATTGCGACTTGATTATTACGGCACCCAGTGTGCGTTATGAAGTAAAGCTTCAATCCAAACAGCCTGCAGAAATTGTGAGGGCAAGTTTATTAAAAAGAGATGAGCCCGATACTGCTGTTATTTCTAACCCTGCTGATTTTCCAGATCCCACCTATATCGGAGAGATCAGAGAACCATGGGTAAAGCTGGAAATCGTGTGTCGTAAAGAGGATGTTGGACCGTGTATGCAACTGGTTCAAGAACGTCGTGGTGTGTATCAGTCTCTGCAATACCTTGATGCAGATAGGGCATTGCTACATTTTGAAGTTCCATTACAGGGAATTGTTCTAGATTTCTTTGATAAGTTAAAATCGTCTACCGCAGGATATGCATCGATGAGTTATGACCCTATTGGATACCGTTCGGGAGATTTGGTGAAACTACAAATTCTTCTATTGGGTGAACTTGCAGATTCCCTGAGTACCATTGTTCATAGATCCGAAGCGCATGCTGTTGGGGGTATTGTTTGTAAGAAGCTCAAAGAAGTTATTCCAAAAGCGCAGTATCAGATTTCTATCCAAGCAGCCATTGGTGCCAAGGTTGTTGCCCGAGAAACCATTTCTGCTTTTAGAAAAGATGTGACTGCAGGTCTGTATGGTGGAGACATTTCTCGTAAACAGAAACAATTGAAAAAGCAGAAAAAAGGAAAGAAGCGGTTGAAGCAAATGGGAAAAGTAACGCTTACTCAAGAGGCGTTTTTGAGTGTCTTGAAAAGAGATTAGTGTTGTCATTTTTTACAACAATTTTTGGTATTATGGAATAGGTAAAGATGAATGCTCTTGTCCCTTTTTTCTTGATAAAAAAGGGACGAAAAAATCAAGGCAGACTGAACTCGCCTGCCTGCCGGCAGGCAGGTGCGAAGCAATAATGATTGCACGTATGTAGCGCTCCTCAACTACGGTCACTGCGTTTGCCAGTGGGCAACGTAGCATTCGTCGCTGTATTTCTTTCACGCTAGGTAGTTCTTCGCCCTCAAACAGGGCAGTCTGCCAGACGATCGTCTGCCACTGTAGTATGGACGAAGATCACACAGCTTTCACTATCCTCTTAGTGACGCAGTGCTCAGTCGCGATAGCGAGCTGAGTCCAGGAACGCACAATACTGTTCTCTTGCTATTTCTTCGTTCATATCAGTGGCAAAAGATTTTTGGTCACTTTTGATCTTTCAAAAGTGACAAGAGAAGTTAAAGTATTTACACATATATCAATCCTCTTCATCATCATTATCTTTACCTTTATCTAAAAGAATTTTTCGCACAGAACCAATAAACGGTTCAAATACGGTTTGCAAAATACTTGCGGTAAGAGGTTGCAGCTTCTCAAATGCAGCTGCACGTTTTTGATTTTCAAAGAATCGTTGCAAAACAAACGTGGTTAGCTGTAGTACGGTTCCGTCGATATTGCGGTCATCAATCATGAGGGTAAGAAGGATTTTTTCTGGGTGCACAGAAAGAACCATTTGCATGAGGAGTATCCACTCCAGCAGTATTTTATTTGTTTCGGGATCCATATCCCCAGACTGTGTCAGTGCCATGGTGTCATCCACAGCTTTTCGTGGGTCTTTTTCGGAGGCTTCTTCTATGTATCCTTGCACGGCACTATGACTGCCTTCGTCAATCAAGGAGATAATGGCAAGGATAAAAATACTGGGACAGTCTCTGGCAACGAGCCGAGAAATCAGTGTAAAAAGATGTGCGTTATTTTCATCATGTAAAAACTGCATGATGACTTTTGCCACTTGGTCATCTTTCTTTTTACTTTGCTTTTCCTCTTTGCGTATTTGTGCCATAGCAGCTCCCGCTGCAGCAAAACGCGCCTTTGCCTCCTCGGAAAGGGCTTCGGGTGCACCGCCTATTCCTTCATCTGGCATGCCGATGTCGAGTCCTCCCATTTCAGACATTGCAGCTACTATACTCGTTTTTGTTTTTGGTACCAGAAAAAGTGCCAAGAGTCCCCCAAAGTATGCAAATACAGTAAAATACTATGCATACCCATACAAACAATTTATGTTTTTTATTACGCGCTAATTGGCTCTATATGCACAAAAGTGCATTTTTCGCGCTTTCCGTTGAATTTGAGCATGCGCTTCTGGCTGAATGCTACTTTTCCTTCGCAGTCTGCGTGGATAGTCCAGTCTTTTCCAACGTGTGTGTTGTTTCCAGGTCGGTACCAAAATCCTTTCTGACGTATAAGAATTTCACCTGCATTGACGGATTGACCACCAAATCGCTTTACACCACGACGTTTCGCGACGCTATCTCTGCCGTTATTTGTAGACCCACCGGCCTTTTTCTGTGCCATATTGTCGAGATTTTACAGGGAATGAAGCGCTTTGCAAGAAAAAAATGAATGGTTGCGGGGGCTGGATTCGAACCAGCGACCTCGAGGTTATGAGCCTCGCGAGCTACCAGGCTGCTCCACCCCGCGACGTGCGACCTATTCTGCCCTATTGTAGGGCACATTTGCAAGAAAATAGCATTAAAGGTTCTTTTTTAGTTCTTGTATTTTATCTTTATGAAACAAATAGAGCTTCCAATGTTCTAGAACTGGCATCTGTCTCATGAGCTCGAAAAAAGCTGCTTCTTTCTGCTCTTCTTGTCCGTCATTCATGTCATTTGCCATGAAGGGATCTTGTACTTCTTGGGTGATTACTAAAACATTTTCTCCTGGCTGGACTAAGTTCAGGTTCTCTTTTGCATATTTATCACGATATTGAGAGCTCTGAAAGTATTCTAAATCTCTGTGACCATCAGCTATACGGTCTCGTAATACTTCATTTTGTATTTTAATTTCAGCAAGCGTTTGCTCAAAAAGGATATTTCGGTAAAACGACAATGCAAAACCAAATGCCATAAAACCCACTACGGTTAATCCGATGACAATAGTCAACTGCTTTGATACGGGTTCGAGATTTTGATATGCCATTGTGCTGTCCATTATTCACTATTCACGATATATTATCCATCAATATGAAAATCTTCTGTTCGGGCATCGGGGGGATAGGGCTTTCTGCATATGCTGCACTGCAAAATGCTTCAGGAAATTCTGTGCATGGTAGTGATGCTGTGCGCAGTGCTTTGACAGACGATTTGTCAGAACAGGGGATTTCTATCTCCTACACACAAAATGGAAATGCACTGACGGCAGACATTGATCTTTTTGTGTATTCCGAAGCTATACCCAGACATGCACCGGAACGCATGCGCGCACAGGAGTTGGGAATACCACAAAAAAGTTACTTCGAAGCATTGGGAGAATTTTCGAAAGAGTATACCGTTATTTCTGTCTGTGGAACACATGGTAAATCTTCCACTACAGCCATGGCTGCCTTGGTTCTTATAGAAGCAGGTCTGGATCCAACTGTTGTTGTTGGTACAAAGATATCACAATTGGATAATCGCAATTGGCGCAAAGGGGCGTCTGATATTTTCCTGCTGGAAGCCTGTGAATATCGTGAATCTTTTTTACACTTGTTTCCAGATATTATTTTGATGACCAATGTTGACGGAGATCATTTTGATTCTTTTGGATCACTAGAAGAATATCATAATGCGTATGTGTCTTTTCTTCATCGTTTACCGCAGTCTGGTTTGGTTATTACGCATATGCATGACCCAGAGTGTGAAAAGGTCGTGAAGGCGGCAAAGCTCTCCAAAGACAATGTCGTGCATACAGATGCATACGCACTACCATCGCTCTCTGTTCCTGGAAGACATATGCAGGAAAATGCGCAACTTGTTGTGGCTTTGGCAGACCAGTTGCATGTGGACGCTATAATACCTTTACAATCTTTTTCGGGGACATGGCGCAGAATGGAAATAAAAGGAGAAACTGACGAAGGAGTGCTCGTCATTGATGATTATGCTCATCATCCAAAAGAAGTTGTCGCAACTATTGCCGCCGCTAGGCAGGCGTATCCAGGTAGGAGAATTGTCTGCTTGTTTCAGCCTCATATGCACGATAGAACAGCACGGTTTTATCACGATTTTTTAATCGCTTTTGATGCAGCGGATATGGTTATTATTACAGATGTGTACGATGCACGACCTGACGTCGATATGGAGCGCATCGACACCGCACAACTAGCTGCAGATATTCATACGGAGTCCTTGTATGGTGGTTCGCTTTCGCAGACTCTGTCCTTGACACAACAAACAATACAACGTGGTGATGTCCTTCTTGTTATGGGGGCAGGGGATATTACATCGGTTGCACAAAAGTTCATGCAACAACAGTAGCCTATTACCAGCTTCCTCCTTGTATCTCTTGGGTGTTTTCAATGTATACATCTATAGCGCCCTTGATCATTTTGGCTACCTCGGCACGGTTGATGAGGTCGTCTGGTCTGAAGTTTCCCCCGGTGTCAATCAGCCCATCAGCGGCAGCGGTTTCTATGGCATTTGCATACTTATACGTTGGTAAGACATCATCAAAAGTTTTTCCTTGCGCCCATACGGTTCGGACATTGAATGCCCGAAGAAGAGTTTCAATGACTTCACCACGATTAGCAGGTCGAGAAGGGTCCAGCCACTTGTCTCTCCATACTTCCCACCATTGTTGTTCTGCAGATGCAAAATAGAATTCAAACCATTGCCCTTTTGCCTTACTGTTTTGCGTAGGTGCGCGCATTTTTGTTTCGTCGATTCCTGCAACCTTGTGTGCGATTTTACTCAGTTGTGCAATAGTCACATTATCGCCAGGGCCAAACATTCCATTGTATTGATCATTCTCGTCTTTATAACCGCTGAGTACCCCCGCCTTTGCAGCGATACTTACATAAGGAGCAAACCAGTCTGAAAGTCGTACATCATTGAACGTTACCGACTTTCCATCAAGTATGACACTGACAAACTCCAGAGTTTTTTTGATGTCTTTTGCGGCATTGGTATTGGCAATATTGGCACATTGAATGTTGACCTGAAGAGAGATCCGACCATCTTTTTGCATTCGACCAGATTGTGCTGGTGGCATTGGACATCCTTCTATTTCATCAAAATATGCTGTGTATTGCCCTTCGGGATATCCTTCATACGACGCTGGTGTTACGCCTCGTTCTTCCAGGTTATTTGGACCCTTTATGGAAAATGCTAATCCCGCGGGGTCACTGTTCACTATCACTTTGCCTGTGCGCGTGTATGCGTATGCTATTTTCAGAAAAATATCGACGCCTTCATGCATAGCAAAAGATGCCTGAGGGCTCTTGATGGTTTTTGTTAGTTCATCGTTTTCATAGACTTCGATAATGACAGATGCACCTTGGGGAAGGGTAGTGCTAAACGTGTAGTTTCCAGATGTAAGACCACTAAATGCATATGTAGGAGCATCTCCCTCTGTTCGTTCGTTATTAGGACGAATGAGTGTCCAGTGACCCATAACATCTGGTGTCTCCTCTGGTCCTATCATCTCAAAATGCATTTGACCATTACCGGTGAGCATCGGTTGTGTTTGAGCAGATATTTTTGGACTAACAAGTAGAAGAAAAGCAGCGCAAAGAACGGATAGAGGTACTGACATATTTTTCATAATATTTTGGGGGATAATCCCAACTATTCTGGCGGGTATTGTGTGTATTCGCAATTGACTCTATTGATTTCAGTGAGTCTGTATATCATAACCGCCAAAGCAACCCACAAGTGTATAGGATTGCTGAGACGAAACTCTTTCCTGTACTGATTCGTTTCTATACTGTTTGTTCTACAAATTTTTTAACGCGGTTAGTGGAAATCGTAGTGATAGCTGTTCCCACGAGGGCTACAAGTGCAAGGAGTATGTCGTAGCGGAATCCTGTTTGTGGCATATAGGCGATACCTACTCCTACAACACTGCTCCATGCTTCAGGGTACATTTTTGCATCAGATTCGTCGCTCGTTGCATGTGCCAGAAGGACGATACGGTCTCCGGCTGTAAGCGTGTCTTTTACTCGTGCCTCCACAGTCGTTGTCCATGTTTGCCCAGCAAAGATCTCTGGGGCAGTCCATTGCATGTTTTCCCCATCGATCTTTCCTCCGTTTGTCATAGACAGAATCTCCAAGCTTGAAGGATTGAAACGATCATTGAGTATTACATTGTGTAATGTTGCCCTTGTGATGTTGCGAATACTGATGGTAAAGCGAATGTTTCCACCAGGTATCACTTCAGACATATTTGCAGTTTGTACAATACGTGCATCAGGGGTGCTGCTGTGCACTTCTGGCGTAGGTGCAGGTGTTGGAGCATTCCCCGTTGCTGGTGGCTGCGTTGTTTTTCCTGCCATACTGATTGGGTGATCTCCACAGTTCAGATCAACATAGAAAATCAGTGATGACTTTTCGTTGAGTATGCGTTCTTGATTCTTTTTCACTTCGCAATCACGCGTAACATCGTAGTGCACCCTGTACTGTATCGGTGCCATATCGTTAAATACTGCAGGTGTTTTTCCGCTATAGACGCCACCATTCATATCGGTCATGACAAAAGAAACATTTGAAGGATTGCTTTGTACTTTTACTGTTCCTGTATATGTATACATTGCCTCTACACGAAGTGCTTCTCCGTCTTTTAGCTCTAGTGTGACGATCGTAGAATTACTCGTTTGCAAGATGACTGCCCCACGAGAAAGTGTCATACTTGTTTTGGATCGTGCTGGTGCACGCACAGCGACGCGATATATACCTCCTTCAAGGTTATTGAGTATCTTTGTCTTTCCATATGTTTCATGTTCTGTACCGTCAGGATACGTTACAATCCATTGTCCAAGCGTATTATCTGGGCTATTTTGTGCCAATGTGATGGATGAATTTGCTGCATCTACACTATGGGACATACTAAGACCCACAACGAGTGAGAGCATAGTCATGCCTGTTTTTATGGATAAAATATTGCGCATACGGCGGAAAGTAGACTGTTTTACCATGACGAAGGGGGGTAAAGGTCATGAAAAAGGATATTATTAAAGCATTATATTTTATATATGTCAATAGCTAACTAATTTAATTTGAACTGTCTATATTTGTTTAAACGTTATTTTAGCTTGTTTTCCAGTCCTTTAGACCATATTTCTGTAAGTGTATGCAGGTTTTGGTCTATAAGCGTGATGCTATTGTGGACAATGCGCATAGTAGGATCGAGGAGTGTTTTTCCGATGATGTGTGCTTCTACATTATTGTTTTGTGCGATATCCAATATATCATCAATACGATTTGGCTCTACTTCGAGTATGAATCCACCTGATTCGGAGAAGAGCAGGGTATCGCTGGTGCCTTCCAACGCATCGAGCGTGATATCGATTCCGATGTTCCCTCCTACTTTTCTTTGGGGAAGTGTCATTTCAAAAAGTGCAAGAAGGAGACCTCCATCAGAAATGTCGTGACAAGAAAGAACGAGCTCTTTGTGCAAAATTTCTAATATACATACCATCTCTATGTTTGCTTTTTGTAAGTCTGGCTTTGGTACCGTGTTTCCGAGCATTGCATCGGTCTGCGATTGGGTAAGCTGTTCTAGTATGGCGTAGTATGCAGAACCTCCACATTCACGTGTGCGTTGTCCGATATGAACAAGGGTAGAGTCTGCAGATTTCAATTGCATGGTCATTGCTTTGCGCGCGTCTTTTAATACTCCTGTACAAGAGACAATGGCCGTTGGGTCTATAGATGATCCGTCAGGTTTTCCATTATACAGAGAAACGTTTCCAGAAATGACAGGAACAGGCTCTCCTTCAAAATGTATGGTTTTTGCTACGTCTGCAATGCCTTTTACACCTTCTTCTAGCTCTGAAAGTTGTTCTGGTAGTTCGGGGTTTCCGTAGTTCAAACAATCCGTTAGCGCACGTGGCGTTCCACCAACAGCAACAACGTTACGCATAGCTTCTAGTGTGGCATTGACCCCTTGCCAGTAGGGGCTGATGCGCCCATAGCGCCCATTTCCATCACCAGCGATGGCCACACCTGTCCATCGGTCTTCTTCGGAAAGATCCCAACCAGGATGTGCTCCCTCATGGATATGACTTTGGAGGTCTTGCAATGGAGCAATCACTGCTGCGTCTGCTTCTCCTGCTTCGACGATAGTATTGCCGATGACATTTTTGTCAAAATGTTTAAAGGCAGGGGACTTGGAGGCATAATTTGGATGGGCGATCATTGTTCTGAAAATTGTATCGAGTGTGAAGGATCTTCCTTCAATAGATACACTGTCTCCTTTTGCTTCAATGGTGGGCTCTGTGTATTGCGACTCTGTCAGCGTTGTTGGCCTTGTGTATTGCAGTCCACAGGTAAGAGCTTCTGCAGATGCTTCACAGATGACTTCTCCTTTGTACGTTGCACGGTATATGCCGTCTGTCGTTACTTTTCCAATCACACTGGCTCGTGCATTTTCTGCAACACTGGGGAGGTCCCATACTTCATTGAAGTGTTTGACGATATGTTCTGTGAGATCTGGATGGCAAGTAAAACAGAGACGCTCTTGTGTTTCTGCACAAGCAATGACTTCTGCGGGAAGGCCTTCTAGGCCAACGTGTACGTTATCTATTTGAATTTCTGCACCAAATCCACGGTCAACGACTTGTTCAACAGATGCACAGACAACGCCACCTGCTCCCAAGTCTTTACAGCTGATTTTATCGAGTTTGTCGTTGGCAATTATCCAGTCAAATAGTGCATAAAATGATGCAAGCAAATGCCTTTCCAAGAAAGGGTTTGGCTCTTGTACCGCTCCAGTATTTTGTTCGCTTTTTTCTTCTTCCATACTTGCAGACGCAAACGACGCTCCACCAAAACCGGAACGGTCTGTTGGCTTTCCGACAAGAATAATATCGTATCCTACTTCTCCTGCTTCTTTGGGGCAGTAGCTATGAATGATTTCATCTTCACGCACGATGCCAAGAGCAATGGCATTGACCAGACAGTTATTATTATAAGAAGCGTCAAAAAATGTATCCCCCCCAAGGTTTGGCACACCTAATGGGTTTCCATATCCACCGATCCCACGAATAACTTCTTTCGCGATCGTTTTGCTTTCTGGTGTTTGCAGGTCACCAAGACGAAGCATGTCCATACAGCCGATAACTCGTGCCCCCATACAGAGCACATCACGTACTGTTCCTCCTACTCCTGTGGCCGCTCCTTCGTAGGGAACGATTTGACTCGGATGATTGTGTGACTCATGAGTAACGACAAATCCCCATCGCTTTCCTTTTGGTCCGTCTGTAATGGCTACAACACCGCTGTCTTCAACAGGACCTAAAATAATATGTTTCCCTTCAGTGATAAAATTTTTCAAAAATCTTCGACTGGACTTATAACTGCAATGTTCGCTCCCTTGAATGCCCCAGATCACTGCTTCAGTGAGTGTAGGATCTCGACCGAGCAAGTCGACAATTTTTTTCGCTTCATCTACAGTCAGTCCGATTTTGTATTCTTTTAGCAAAGACGCGATCTCTTCGTCAGGAGCAGAAGAGAATGGAAGCGTCTTTGTGGTAGCGGAAATACTCATGGTTTGATTATGCAGCATGCAGGTTAACCTTCACAGGCTTTACAGACTTTTTTGAGGTTTAGCTGTTGAGCAGCATTCATACTGTGCTGGTAATACAGAGTCTTTATTCCCTGTTTCCATGCAAGAATATAGAGCTCATTAATATCTTTGACTGGTGTGTCTGGATGAATAATGACATTAAGAGATTGTCCTTGGTCGATAAATTCTTGTCTAGTTGCGGCTTGGTAGATGATTGCCTGTTGGTCTATCTCAGGATACGTCTTGAAGACTTCTTTTTCTTCTTCAGATAAGAAGTCCACGTGCTGTACAGACCCGTCATGGTCACGAATGTCTTTCCAGATGTCTGTGGTGTTTTTTCCTTTTTCCTCCAAAAGCTTTTCGAGGAATGGGTTCTTAATGGTTGTTTTCATTTTTTGGATGTCTTTGACATAACAGTTAGACCACACTGGTTCTATTCCTTGAGATACTTGTCCCAAGATAAATGCAGATGATGTTGTTGGTGCTACTGCCATAAGAGTGGTATTACGCCTGCCGTATCCCTTCAAAACTTCTGGTTCACCAAATTCTTCTGCCATTTTTGTGGATGCGCTGTAGGCTCTTTCTTTGATTAATTTAAAGATTTCATGGTTTAGCTTGGCAGCTTCTCTACTTTCAAAACTTATATTTTTTGATTGCAAGTAGGAATGCCATCCAAGAACACCAAGGCCTAGCGCTCTGTGCTGAGAGGCAAAGTTATATGCGCGTTCCATGAAGAGGAATGTCTTTTGGTCATCACTGTCTTCCGAGTCTCTGTACGCCTCGAGCTTTTCCAAAAATTCTGTTACGACTGCATCCAAGAAGTACGCAAGTGTCTCCACTGCATCGGTATCTTTCCACTCTTCATAATGCAAAATATTTATAGAAGAGAGTACGCAGACAAATGACGTATCTTTGGTGCTAGGAAGCATAATTTCTGTACAAAGATTACTGGCCCATATTCTCATATTTTTATCTTTGTATACGTCAACTGTTTGATTGTTGACGTTATCGCTGAAGAAGATGTATGGATAACCGATCTCCCCACGCTTTTGAATTACCTTTGCCCAGAGAGCCCTTTTCTTGTCATCTCCATCGATCATTTCATTCATCCATTTATCTCCGACACAGATACCGTGTGTCAGTTTTTGGATTGGATTTCCTTCTGTGCCAATCTCTAAAAACTCTTCCGCATCTGGATGTTCTATTGGGAGGTACGGTGCAAATTGTCCGCGGCGTGTTGCACCCTGACTCACGATGTCGACCATCTTGTCAAAGAGTTGCATGAAGTGCACCGCTCCTGATGAATTTCCATTATCTTTAATTGGTGCCCCACGATGACGCAGGTCTCCAAAATATCCAGATGTTCCTCCTCCAAGCTTGGACATCATTCCCACTTCTGCTTGCGTAAAGAGAATTTCACCCATGTCGTCTCCGATGTATGAACCGAAACAGCTAATAGGAAGACCACGTTTTTTTCCAAAGTTTGACCATACAGGAGACGCAAGAGAGAAGTATCCTTTGGACATATAGTCATAGAACTTGTCTGAGAATCCTTTTATACCATTGATTTCTTCTGCCCTGTCAGCAACTTCTCGAATACGCTCTTCTGGCGTTGTTCCATTGACGAGGTATCCAAGTTCCAGAAATTTTCTGCTATTTTCGGTTAGCCATTCCATAGTGGTGGGGGGAGGTGGGGAGGGAATTAAAATAGGTCAGCGCTTGTGACGCTTTTACTGCGCTTGTTGTAGTTTACTGACCTCTTAACGAAGAAGTCACCGTGCTTGGTTCCAATGATTTCATCATCAAACCATTCAGACTGAGCAACAAGAGCGTCGTCCACCTCAAAGAGAGGGTCGATGCCAATGCTTTGCAAAGAATTGTTGAATCGATTTTTGATAAATTCCAAAATAACGTTCTTTGGTAAGAAGTCCAATTCGCCGTTTTCAAATATCCAGTCGACGATTTTACTTTCCGATATGAATGCTTGTCGACATAAGTCTTGGACGGTTTCACGATGTTTATCGTTGAACCATTCAGGATTCTCTTTTTGAATGATGTTGATAATTTCTATACCAAAATTTCCGTGAATTTGCTCTTCTTTGGATGTGGCTTCTACAATATTAGAAATGCCTTTGAGTCTATCTCTGTGCTTATTAAAGGCCATGATAATGAGAAACTGTGAGAACAGAGATACATGCTCGATAAACAATGAGAACAACAGAATAGATTGTGCGTATTCTTCTCGGTCTTCACTTCGCGCATTTTTCAGTGCAATTTCCAAGTAATGCACCCGTTCCATAATAACGGGGTTGTCTTTGAGGGTTTCGAATTCTTCGTTCAGTCCGAGGATTTCTAGAAGATGAGAGTATGCGTCATGGTGGCGCACTTCACTTTCTGCGAAAGTTGCTCCTACTGCTCCGATCTCTGGTTTTGGCATTTTGTCATAAATATTTCCCCAGAATGTTTTGACGGCAACTTCGATTTGGGAAATAGCGAGCATGGTATTGGTAATGGCACTGCGCTCTGTGTCGTTGATCCCTACTTTAAAGTCTTGAATGTCACTGGTGAAGTTAAACTCTGTATGAATCCAGTACGAATGCCTGATGGCATCGACGTATTCCAAGAGTTCAGAATACTCGTATGGTTTTAGGCAAAGACGTTTTTTGAAAATATCACGTTTGCGCTCTTGCGCTCTGTTTGCACGGTAGAGGATGTATACTTTGGCAACATTGTGGAAATTATTACTCATGAGTGACTCTTCCACGACATCCTGAATCGTTTCTACATCGATCAGTGCATCTTCTGCACCTTTGCGAATAAGGTTAAGTACTACGGTATGTACAACAATGGCGATGTTGTTTTGCATGTAGGATTCCAGTTTTTCTGTGTCCGACAGTTCAAAGGTAGACCGAAACGCTGCCTCTATAGCATCGGCTATTCGCTTTTGATCAAACCCGATTACACTTCCATTCCGTTTTTTGACGATAATAGATTTTTGAATGGCAGAGAGAATGGATCCGTGGTCTGTCTTGAATGCTGTGGACATGATGGAGGGGTGGGGAATGTACAACGTAGCACGCATATACTCTGCGTGAGTTGCGATAAAATTTTCTGTTGGAGGTGGGTATCGCGTAAGAACGATTATGGATTATCTGGTATCTCGATGCAAATCTGAACACTATATGTTGTGTGTTGAAACTTTTTCGCTTCAGTTACCCATATTTAATTTTATTTATTTTTTGCAAAGTATCACTGCAAAAAATTTTTTCATTTGTGACAAGACAGAAAAAAGACCTGTCCACGTTTATGGACAGGTCTTTAGTAGAGAAAGTTGACTCCGCAGGTCACTCTGGAGAGCACAGTACAGTACTCATCGACAGAGGGCGTAAAACCTTTGGAGTTAGCCTACATCTCTTTCACGAAGAGATTCCGGTGTAGTAGGCTAGAGGCTCCATAACCTCCAACTTTCTTTGAGTGATTCTTCGTAACACAAAGAAGAGGTTATTGTTTCATGTCTTCTATTTTCTCGCAAATAGTCTGCAGAGTTTGTATGATACGAGCATACAAAAATTTCTCTCTCATTTTGGCCAACATCGTATCCTAGGAGGTGCAGCCGTTCTTGCGGTCATGCAGTTTGGAGCTTCTCTTATGGGGCTTATTCGCGACAGAACGCTTGCTTCTACTTTTCCGGGGCTCGACACAGTGGATATCTATATTGCTGCATTTCGCCCGAGTGACCTTCTGTTTCAAATGATGATTATGGCAGGGTTTTCTGTGGCTCTTGTTCCTTTGCTTGCGCAGTACCATGCAGATGGAAAGACACGAGAGATGCATGAGCTTTTGCATGCTGTTGTCAGTATTGCTGCACTGGTCTTTGGAGTGTTTTCTTTGATCCTTGCAGCAACTATGGACGCCGTTGCACCATATCTTGTTGGGTTTACGGGAGATTCTCTTCAGACGTATATTTCCTTTGCCAGGCTTGCACTACTTACCAACTTCTTGTTTGTCTTTGGTAATGCCTTTGGACAGTACCTTATTACTATTCAGAAGTATTGGATGTATGGGCTTACACCCATGCTCTACACTCTGGGGACTATTCTTGGAACGGTGTACCTTACGCCTTTGTATGGGGCATATGGTCCTATGTATGGAACACTTGGAGGTGCAGTAATCTATGTACTCTTACGAGGAATTGTTGTTATACAAAGCAATAAGAAATCGGAAGAGAGACATGAGAAGCGAAACATTTTACACCCCGATCTTATACATGTTTTTCGACTGATGTGGCCACGCATGTTGGCTTTGGGTGTCCTTCAAGCAGAGCTTCTGTTGTTTGATAAAGTAGCATCTGGCCTGGATGCGGGCTCTGTGACTATTAATGCATACGCCAGGAACTTTCAGTCGGTGGCTGTTGGAGTGGCGGGAATCGCTCTTGCGCAGTCAGCATTTTCACTTTTGTCGCAAGCAGCGGCAAAAAAACAGTCTGACAGATACTATGTATATTTACGGAAGGGGATTTGGATATTGATTTTGATCACTATTCCAGGGGGAATCGCTCTGGTGCTATTGGCACCCGTTGCAGCAAGTCTTGTCAGCCTTTCCCATGTTCTTCCTGTCTTTTCAACGTGTCTCTTGTTTTATGCTTTCAGTATTCCATTCGAGAGTATTAATCATTTACTGCTTCGCGCATTTTATGCCACAAAACATACCGTTACCCCCGCAGTATTTAGTGTACTCAACGGACTCAGTGCTATAGTTATCGCATGGATACTGGCACCTCAGTTTGGCGTGTATAGCTTGGCTATTGCCTTTACCTGTGGGCAGGTGATTCAGCTCGTAGGACTAGCGGTACTGCTTCCACGACGGGTACGTACAGTCATGCATTAGCCTATTATTTCAAAAGATTGCAAAGTGTTTACTGTTTCGTCTGCAATCACGACAGAGTGCACATCGGCCTTTTCTGGCCCTTTGTAGCACCATTGTATAAATGTATTGATAATATTCTCTTCTCCTTGTGCAAGGATTTCAACAATATCTGTTTGCTCTTCGCTGTTGCGTACCCAGCCGGTCACACCGAGTTCATCTGCTTTTTTCTTTGCATTTATCCGAAAGAAAACCCCTTGAACGAGGCCCATTACTTGGATAGAACATGTGCGCATCTATTTCTTCTTTGCTTGTGTAAAGTCTAGCTCTACAGGTGTTTCACGGTCGAAGATCAGAACATTTACACTAATCTTTCCTTTATTGATATCTACACCATCTACAGATCCTTCGTAGTTCTTAAACGGACCATCGACAATAACAACAAGGTCTCCTACCTGGAAGTCGGACTTGAACTTAGCTTCTTGCTCTCCTACACGACGCTCGATAACACCGAACTCTTCTGGGGTTACAGGAACAGGAATATTTCCAGAACCCACAAACCCTGTAACGTTTGGTGTGTTTCGTACGAGGTACCAAGAATCTTCCGTAACGATCATGTTAATAAGTACGTATCCTGGAAAAAGCTTTTTCTCTTCCTCTATAGGTTCTCCTTTACGAAATGTTAGTTGCTTTTCTTTTGGCACTTGAACATCAAAAATATAATCACCCATTCCCATACTTTCAATACGTTGCTTCAGTGCTTCTGAAACAGCATCTTCATATCCACTGTATGTGTGGACAACGTACCAGTTTTTTCCTGCATTTGGATCCTGCTTTCCTGCCATGAGATTAGTAGGTAAGAGAGAGTAAGAATTTCACAACGAGTGATAGCCCGTAGTCAATGAAGCCAAAGGCTGCAGAGCTACATGCTGTAAAGATGATAACGATCACAGAAAGACGAATAGCCTGATTGCGCGTAGGCCATCTGACATGACGGAGCTCAGAAATTGCATCGGAGATGTATGCTTGGATACGCATAAGTATTCTTTGTAAAAAACCCCTCACGGGGGTTATACCCCTATAATACTCGCTTTCTTCCTGTTTGCAAGCATATTTATGAAAACTGTCCTAATTTTAGAATCCGTAATCTGGCTTATCGAGTAGGTGCATTTTACGAAGAGGAAGAACAACAACCCATACTCTTCCAAGAATACTGTCCTCATCTACGTAAGGGATAGGATTTCCTTCTGCATCACGGAAGCTGCGGCTATCGAGGCTTCCTTGACGATTGTCCCCCAAAAGGAAGTATTGCCCTTCGGGGACTCTGTAGCGTATTTCGTCCGTATTGCCAGTACTTGGTGGTGATTGGTATGTTTTTCCTGCATTTTTATCATTAAGGTAGCGCTCATCGAGATCTATCTCTTTTTCAGAGCCTGATGGGCGAATAGAGACAAAGCCATTAGCGATAATCACTTCATCTCCTGGAAGGCCGATCACACGTTTGACGTATGGCTTTGCAGGATTGGTCGGTGGTCGAAAGACGACTACATCACCACGATTTGGCTTGCCGAGGTAGTAGGTCAGTTTATTGATGACAATGTATTCCTCATGTTCAAGGGTAGAGAGCATAGAATTTCCTTCTACTTGAAAAGGGGAGATCAGAAAGGTGCGAATCGTTGCAACAATGGCAACAATAACAACGATGTTTAAAAGAACATCGAATAGATGAAACCATAATGTGTGCTGTTTATTACTCATCTTGCGCAGTATAGCTCATTATTTTTTTTGCACAATTATCTTCAATGAAAATGTCCTTACAGTATTGTCCTATTGTGAACACCTACCTCTACACTATAGTATGCGTGCAGTATGTTTGGTAACCGTTTGTTCACTCGGCACTTGGAAGATGACGAAGAGCTCGCTTTGATCGTCCATAAGCATTGGGTGCTTGGTGTGCAGAATCTTCTTTGGCCACTTTTTGCTTTTGCTGGCGGTTTTCTATTTTTATATTTGTTTCCTTTTACGGTTATATATTATGCAACGGTACTATGGTCCATAGCTTGTGTGGTGTGGCTGTTACGGAATTTTTATGATTATTATCTTGATGCATGGATCATTACCGATCAGGGGATTATTGACGTGGAATGGCATGGTTGGTTTCATCGACAGTCTTCCCGTGTTCTGTATAGTGATATCCAAGGATTGAGCTATGAAATTGAGGGTGTTGTGGGCACGGTTATGCGTTATGGAACGATCAGTGTGGAAAAAATTTCCAATGGTTCAGTGATTTCCTTGGAAAATGTCAAACATCCTAAAGGTGTGGAGGCACTGGTTTTGAAGAAAATGGAGGAGTATTTGCATACGAAAAATTTGTCTGATGCCAAGCATGTGCAAAATCTTATTTCTCAGATTGTTGCCAATGAAATGCAGCTCAACCAATTCGATGAAGATGAAGAGGAGGAAGATGATGATGACGACGACGAATATGATGAAGATGAAGAATATGATGACGATGACGATTAATGATTCTCCTTTCTATTCTTATCGGCCTTTCTGTACTCAGTATCCTTATTGTGGCTCTGAGCATAGGAAAACGCAGTACCATATCTACAGTTGCTCAAAAAAAAGTGTTGCGCATTTGGAACCACGCCAACGCACTTGATGATAACAATCATAAAATTTTAGAAGCAGAAAAAGCAGTAGATGTCCTCTTTTTTACTTTGGGAAAGCGTGGTTCTTTTGCACAGAAGCTTAAGGAAATTGAAGCATACATTCCAGATAAGGAATACGTATGGGCTGCACATAAGTTGCGCAATCGCATTGCCCATGAGCCAGAATTTACCGCACCGAATCGTGAGACAAAACATGCGTTGAAAGCATTTGAAAAAGTCATATACAAGTATTGTCGTTAATCTATACTCTTTTTATGAAACCATCCCTTGTTATTGTTGGCCTTGGAAATCCAGGATCGCAGTATGAACATACGCGTCATAATGTTGGCTTTATGGCGATAGATCGTTTGAGTACAGCTTTTGGAGAAGGGGATTTTGAGGATAAGCAAAAATTTCAATCTTTGATTCAGGAAGCACGAATAGGAATCGCCCCTATTTTACTTGTGAAACCAAAGACCTATATGAACTTATCTGGTGATGCCGTTCGTAAAATTGTGGATTTCTATAAGCTGGATCCTTCAACACAAATTCTCATCATTGTTGATGATATTGATTTGCCACTAGGAGATGTGCGTATGCGCACCTCTGGTGGTGCTGGAACGCATAATGGTATGAAGTCTTTGGTAGATACATTTGGCGAGGATTTTCATCGTCTTCGTATTGGTCTTGGAAAACCGACTGAGGGACAAGACTTAAGTGCGTGGGTTTTAAGCTCTATGAATCCAGACGAGAAAAAGACTATCGCACAATCTTTAGGATCGCTTGATAGTCTTGTCTCAGAATTCGTTCTTGGGTCTACTTAGAACAACAACTTCTTTCCGAATGCTCCACCGGCAGCAAGTCCCATAAATATGGTAGTAAGCCAGACGGTCATTGGAAGTGCAGGATCGACTTTTGGTGTTGGCTCTGCCGCTTCTACACTTGGTGTCAGTAGTGCAGTTGTGCTGCCAATACCCTTTATGAATCCTCCGAGACCAGTGACAGGAGGTCGTGGCACTACGATCGTATGTGTATCAGTTCGTGTAAGGTTTCCACCTTGTATTGTTGCAGTATTGCGAATACTTGCCCCTTGAGGTACTCCGTCACGTACTCGTGCTCTGTAACGTACCACTGTTGTGGAGTTAGCGCGCAATGCTCCTAGGGTCCAGCGAAGCTGTCCACCGATATCTGTTCCTCCCCCTGGATCTGAAATAGTCATCATTGTTTCCGGGTAGTCATCAGTCAGTGTTGCGTTTGGAATATCCTGACCTCCTGTGTTACGGATAGTCACAGTATATGCCACGAGTGAACCTGCAAGCGCTTCTGTTCGGTCTGCAGTCTTGTCAATTGTCAGTCCAGCTTGTCCTGTAATTGGAGGAATAACAGGTGGGATATACGGTGGTTCATAGGGTGGTTGATAGTCACAATTTCCGTTTCGTACACGGGTGATCTCTGTTGCTTCATCGCCACCAGTGATAGCCACACGTAGACGTAGAGTGTCTCCATCGCTGAGTGTTCTATTTGCTCGTACTCGTAGGCGCAATGTGTAACTACTATTTGCGTCTACGTTGATATTGTTCCACTCTACAGTGTCTCCGTATCGTTCATCTCCTCCGTTGGAAGAGCTACGGTAATCTGTGTCATTGTCTAGCTCTGCAATGACATCGACATCTTCATCGTAATCACTGTCATTTGTTAGACGAATGTCGTATTCAATATCTGTGTCGTAACAGGTGTCTATCGGATCTGGATCGTCATCGAGTGATACCGTGACATCTCCATAGTTATTGTCATTATCGACATTAATGGTTGTTGTATCGTTGTCACAAGGGCCACCTTGTACACAGGCAGTGTTATAGATAGTACTGCCATCACTTGCGTTACTGCTGACGAGGACATTCATTCTGACTGTTTTGGATTGCCCTGCTGCAAGATCGAAAGTCCATGTAACTGTATTTCCGTTTCTGCTTCCACTGTTATCCGCAGAGATGAATGAAGTATTGCTTGGCACGCTATCGGTCACTACGACATTGGTCGCATTGACTGTTCCGTTGTTTCGGATAGTCATGTCATAGCTGAGTGTGTCGTAGCGTTCCGCTGTTGTACGATTATCCGTTTTTTCAATGGTAAAGTTTGGTGTTCCAAACTGATCTTGGCGGTTTTTAAAGGTCACTGTTACGCAGTCGCTCCCTGCATAGACATTGACATGCCCATTTGTTGGAGTTACCAGTTGTTGTGTCCACCCAGTTGGAACTTCTTCTGTTACCGTGTGTGTGCCAACAGGAACATTGTTAAACCGTGCGTGACCCGTGCTGTCGTTTTGCGTGGTGTCATCGCTACCATTAAGGTTGAATGTAAACTGTGTCACAGAAGAGAGCTTTGAACCGTTTTGGTCGTATGTTTCTTTTTGGATGTCGATACATCCGTAGAGTGGCTCGTCAACAGTAACCACTGTAGTGTCGTTATCACTTGGTCCATTGGTAATACGTACAGTGTTGTAAATATTATCACCGTCTTGTGCGGAGCTATTCACCATGACTTCCACTGTGAATGTTACTGTTTCTCCGGCGTCAATGTCACGTACGAACGTCACTATGCCATTGTTGTATCCTCCTGCAGAACCTCCAGCACCTTTGAATGTTACATTGCTTGGCAGTGTGTCGATGATTTCAACATCTGACGCATCAACATTGGATGTATTTTTTACCGTGATGTCATAGGTCAGTGTGTCACCACGTTCCGCTACAGTCATGTGGTCCGTTTTTGAGATAGTGAACGTTGGATTTTGGCAGATGATTGTCGTAAATGCAGAACTGGTATTATTGTTCTGATTCGTATCGAATGTACCAGAGCTGATGTAGCCTCTGTTTTGAATATTGTCATTACAAGAGAGGTTGGATCCATCCACTAAGAATGTGATCAATAGGGTCTTGGATTCACCACTGGCAAGGTCAAACCCGTCACAGATGACGGTGTTGCCAATGTTGTCTAGTTCACACTCAGGAGAGCTATTCGCTTGTGTGTGCGTAAAGATGAATCCTGTTGGTCTAAAGTCTGTCACCACTACGTCTTGTGCAGTGTCGGGCCCGTTATTTGTTGCCGTAAGTTGGTAGGTCACAATACCTCCCATTTCTATAGATGAAGGACCAGTTTTTACGATAGAAACATCAGACTTTTCTCCTTCAATACTTGTCGTGTCGACATCACTGTCCCCTCCAGTAATTGCCACTTGGTTATACAATACATATCCGCCATATACACTGTTGTTTACTTGTGCGTTTACGGTGATGCGTTTTGTGCTATTTGCGGCTACATCGATATTCCATAAGACCGTGTGTGTTGTATTTTCATAACTTCCGTTACTTGTGGCGTTCATAAATGTGACACTACTTGGTAGTGCATCAATGACTTCCACACCTGTAGCGTCAAAGTTTGAACTATTGGTTACATCGATATCGTATTGCAATGTGTCGCCACGTTTTGCTGTTGTACGATTGTCAGTCTTGCTGATTGTTAGTGCAGGATTTTGACACTGTACAATTGAATGTGCAATGTCTGAGTTGTTACTTGAAATTGGATCATATGCAGAAGTGCTGACTATCGCTTGGTTTGTGATACCTGCAGTACATTTCGCTATGGATGGAACATCGAAAGTAATGTGGAATGTCTCATTTTGATTCTTATTGAGAGCTCCAAGATTACACACAATGTTGTTTCCAGATGTGCTACAGCGGTTATCGGATTGAGCTGCGTTGAATATTAACGCTGTATAACTGTTAGAGTTCTGGATCTGAACAGTTGGAATCGTGTCAGTCACTGTTACGTTTTGTGCTGCGTCTGGACCATTATTTTTTGCAACGAGTGTGTATGAAATCGTCGCATTTGGTTGTGCGTCGTATGGTGCAGTCTTGGTGATGCTCATATCTGCATAGGCAACGGCATCTCTTTCGTCATCGTCAGTTAGACTGCTACAGCCAGGGTCGTTTGGATAGTCTGTTTTTCCATCATTGTCGTTATCGATACCGTCGTTACACTGGTAACTATCTTCATCGTCATCTGTAGGATCATCACATTCAGGATCCTGTGGGTAGTCGATCTTTCCGTCTCCGTCGTTATCCTTTCCATCGTCACATTCAGGACCATTAGGGTTCTTTTCACTGTCATCTGTTGGACCGTAACAACCAGGATCTGCAGGATAGTCTGTTAGGCCATCTCCGTCATTGTCGATTCCATCGCTACATGCATAGCTATCTTCGTCGTCATCTGTAGGGTCATCACATTCAGGATCTGCTGGATAGTCGATCTTTCCATCATGATCGTTATCCTTACCATCATCACACTGAGGACCGTTAGGATTTTTCTCACTGTCATCTGTTGGACCGTAACATCCAGGATCTGCAGGATAGTCGGTAAGCCCATCTCCGTCGTTGTCGATTCCGTCATTACATTGATAGACGGTTGCACATTCCACTATAGAAGATGCAGTATTACTGGTGAGGTTTCCGTAATTGCTTGCAGTCAATTTTGCAGTGTTGCTAATGATTTGACCGCATGATGCACTGTTATTTACAGTGAATCGTAATTGCGTTGTTTGGCTTGATCCAGCAGAGACATCAAATGGAGTACAGACAATGGTATTGTTTGATGCTGTACATCCAGCGGTGCTATTACTTGCGTCAAACGTTAATGTTGTAGCATATGTATCGGTGATCACAATGTCATTTGCCTGTCCTGTACCGATATTTTTTACTTTAATGAAGTAGACAATGTCATTACCTTTTTCTACATGGATGATGCTCGCGTATTTTGTAAATTGTAGATTTGGAACAGGGTCTGGAGATTCATCATCATCTGTTGGGTCGTTACATTCAGGATCCTGTGGGTAGTCGATCTTTCCGTCTCCGTCGTTATCCTTTCCATCGTCACATTCAGGACCATTAGGATTTTTCTCGCTGTCGTCTGTTGCGCTACTACATCCAGGATCTGAAGGGAAGTCTGTTAGACCGTCTCCATCGTTATCGATTCCGTCACTACATTCGTAGCTATCTTCGTCGTCATCTGTTGGATCGTCACACTCAGGATCTACTGGGTAGTCGATCTTCCCATCGTTATCATTGTCTTTTCCATCGTCACACTGAGGACCATTAGGATTTTTCTCGCTGTCGTCTGTTGCGCTACTACATCCAGGATCTGCAGGGAAGTCGGTCAGCCCGTCTCCGTCGTTATCGATTCCGTCACTACACTGATACACGGCGGCACAGTCTACAGTTGTAGAGGCAGTAGTACTAGAAGTACTGCTATAGTTGCTTGCTGTTAATTGTGCGGTATTACTGATGGTGCTGCTACATACAGCAGTATTGTTTACCGTAAACTGCAATGTAATGTTCTTTTTTGCTCCTGCAGCAACATTAAATGCAGCACAGGTAATGGTATTGTTTGATGCTGTACATCCAGCAGTGCTATTACCTGAGTCAAATGTTAACGTTGTAGCATATGTATCGGTTACGATAATGTCTTTTGCTTTTGCTGTACCGTCGTTTTTTACTTTAATGGTATAGGTAATGGTGTCTCCTTTGTCTGCACTGTTTGTACTTGCCTTTTTGGTAAATACAAGATCTGGAACAGGGTCTGGAGATTCGTCGTCATCTGTTGGGTCATCACACTCAAGGTCTGCTGGGTAGTCGATCTTCCCATCGTTATCATTATCTTTCCCGTCATCACATTCAGGTCCGTTAGAGTTTGTTTCCGTATCGTCAGTTGCGCTACTACATCCAGGATCTGAAGGGAAGTCGGTTAGACCGTCTCCATCGTTGTCGATTCCGTCACTACATTCATAGCTATCTTCGTCGTCATCTGTTGGATCGTCACACTCAGGATCTGCTGGGTAGTCGATCTTCCCATCGTTATCATTATCTTTCCCATCATCACATTCAGGTCCGTTAGAGTTTGTTTCTGTATCGTCAGTCAAACTGCTACATCCAGGATCACTTGGGAAGTCGGTTAGACCGTCTCCATCGTTGTCGATTCCGTCATTACATTGGTAAGGATCTCTTTCGGTATCGTCTCGTGGGTCTGTACAAGAGATGTCATGTGGCTTTTCGCTGGTATCGTATGGACTGGCACACCCAGTATCGCTTGGATAGTCGGTTTTCCCGTCTCCATCATTATCAATACCATCATTACATTGTGCAGAAGAGCCACCAGTTGGATTTGAACATCGTACTGCAGAAATCCATTTGTTGTCTTCGGAGCCTTTTTGTGTTTTCCATTGAGATCCAGTCCAATAGATGATTGTATCATCAGATGGACTACTCCATGTACTTGTGGAAAGGACACTTGCCGTTTGGTACCCCTTAATATTACATAATTTTGTAGCACTTGCTCCGTTGTCATGATATTTCAAACCAGAACCCATACAGACATTAGGTCTGCTTGGAACAAACTGATCGTAACAGGTATTTGTATTCCAGTTTACTGCATTTACTGTGCCTAGATATTCGACTGGGTGATGCGATAAATCCAAGTAGATAGAAAAGTCATATGTTGAAGGAGAAGAAGGTGTGTGGTCTTCTACTAAAGCATCTGTTGTACCGTCATTGTCATTATCTTTCCCGTCGCTACACTCAGGATTTCCTCCTTCGTTGGTATCTGTAGGGCTGCTACATCCAGTATCGTTTGGATAGTCAGTTAGACCGTCTCCATCGTTATCGACGCCATCCTGACATGCAGGTTCGCCAGTTTCTGTGCTGTCATTTGCACTGCTACAACCGGGGTCATTTGGATAGTCTGTTTTTCCATCGCTATCGTTATCTATTCCGTCATTACATGCTTTAATGGCGTTATTACAATAGATTCCTTCAATCCAGTTGTTATACGCGCTTCCATTAGTAAGGTACCAGCTACTTCCGTTCCATCCCCATGTCGCATTGTCATGTGGGCTATGCCACGATGTTGGAACAACGTGGTCTACATCCCTGTAACCGTTTCCATTACAGATTTTCTGTGCAGTAAGTGAATCGTTTCGAGGATTCTGTCCAGATCCCATTGTAGGAGATCCTGCATTCTGAGCCCATATAACCACCTGCGTTGGGTTTGTTGCACCAAAATCAGCTGCCTCCACAGCGACTGCATATGGCTCAATCATCACTGCCGCATTGGCAAGAAGCATTGTTCCGACAACAAGTTTTGCTGTGAATCGCTTTATTGCAGGCATTTTTCTACGAAGAAGTTCCATGGGTGGAGGTTGGTATATGGAAAAAGGGAGTATTTATACCTGACATACATATATTTGTCAATACTACTCCAATAAAGTCAAATATAAGTTTTACCCCTTAATAAAGCCCCAAAATGACAATATCTATTGATATTTTGTTTATTTTGTAATAATCGGATAATGGTACGTAGAATATGCGTTTTGTCGAATGAATTCTTTTGGACCTCGTTTTCCAAGGAGGTTCTTTACGATGTATTCACATATTTTTGGCGTAGTACAATACTGTGGAACCATATTTGCAATATTTTCTTGCATTCTGTTTATGTCGGCATTCGTCATCTTTACCAGAAGGTCTGGTATGGTTTCTATATCATTCTCGTGCACGCGGATACAGTATTTGTCCCAATCGAGCTCGTCCTCGTACGGAAGCCACGGATCATCATAGATGTATATGGGGATACTTCCGTTGCGAAGCGCTTCATAGAAACGATATGACGTTTTGCCATATCCTCTGGGACATAAAGAAAATACAGACCGTGATAGCATTTCTTGAAAGAGCTCTGCGTTGTCTCGTGCTTCTGTGATTTGTACGTTTTTATTGTCCGTGAAGACGGAGAGCATTTTTGTGCGTACACCTGTTTTGTTATTGGCAGAGTTATGAATAACACCGACGAAGGATGCACGTATATCCCTTGCCCGTTCTTGTGCTGGTAGTAGGTCACAGAGGAGGGGAATGGGAATGTCTCCTTTTCCACCTGCGGAATATATCAGTACATTTTCTGGAAGATCCTCCAGTATTCCATCAGCACTTTTGATAATGGTCCAGTAGCTTTTTTCTGGGTCGAGGTTCTCTCGTAGCCATCGTTGGAGTAGTTCTTTCTTCTTTTGACTATTTTTCTGTGCATACATATATGTCCAAAGCACAGGGATATATGTTCGACTCATACTATTGCGTATTTCAGGTGTTATCTCATTGCACCAATACTCATAAAAGGCTCTTTCGATATCGGGGCTTTTTTGGTGAGCAGGGTATGGCTCTGGATATGTTTTTGGCTGTGCATATCCTGGTACTCTTAGTGTTCTTTCCAATATTTCTTCGCTTTGATTTGATTTGTACCATTCTGACTCTGCCATGTGTCTCACTCTTTGTAGCTGGATCTCTCTATCGCTTTTTTCTTTTACCCAATTTGCCTGATGTAAAACCATATTTTTTGGAATATAGATATTATCTGCAAATCCCCATAACCTTCCCGTAAAAGTTCCACAGCCAAAAAACGTGTGTGGCAATAGTGACCAACGTATGTCTTGTGTTTCAAGAAGAATGCTCTGTATCAGATGGCCGAGGAAATTTTCTTGCTGACTCCATTGTGTTTCTTGGATGCGTTTTACGACTTCCTCCCATAGGGTAATAATTTCATGTGTACACCGAGCGGCAAAAAATCCTGCAGAGGATATGCCATTTGGATCATCTTTTAGAAAAGCAATATCTGCACTCTGTAGAGCATCTTCTATTTTCTTTTGTATTGATTGAAAAAACTGTGTGGCAACGTCTGTATAGACAATGATTTCTCCTGCATTTTTTTTGAGTGCCTCAAGAATGAATCGGGCTTTGTGCAGAGCGGTTTGCTTCTGTGTTCGTGTTAAGTCTCGTGGTATTTCATGGGAGATGACTTCGCAATTTGTTTCTTGAATAGTACCCAGAAGCCATTCTTGTAAGAATACTTTTTCTGACGCAGATGTTGTAGTGTACATTTTCATTGTCATGGCTATCTTCCTATAAAAGATCTGCTGTGCATAGGATTTGTAAATGATTCATGTTTTTATAGTTATAACTATAAATTTTGCCTGTATACTTGTATTTCTATGTTGCATATCAATTTTCGTTCCACAAAAAAGGAACTTTTTAAAACGGCATGTGTATCGTTTTTATCACTTATTGTTATACATGTTGCTGTTATCATTATTCATGAGCACATCAATGAGGCAACTCCGATGAATACGTTTTCCTATATTTTTGACAAAGGAATGGAGTATCCAGAGGCTTTATGGGCTTCTTTGGGAGGAGACATTCCACTTGTCGAGGCACGTTTAGCCATAGCAAATGAGAGAATGGAAGAAGCGGAACATATCATCGAAGCACAACAGTCTCGTAGTGGTTCTACACTTCACGAAGTTATAGAGCCGCAGATTAGTATGCTGTTTCAGGCTTCTTATCAATCCCTTGTTCAGGCAAACGATCTTATGGAAAGTGCAGCCTTAAGTGATATGCATGATATTCATCTTTTTACGATTGCATTACTTTCGGAGTCTGCCCATAAAGATATTGTTAGACGAATGGAGATGATCCGTTTTATGTATGAAGAAAATTTTCATACTACTATAGATACGGATGTGATTTCGCAGATAGAAGATCTACAACATCGTAATGCGGAACTGGTTGCTTTATTTGATATTGAAGAAGATGTGCAAGATGACATACGAAAGACCATACAAAACACTTCCCCGTATAAGAACAATGCAAACTTTGCAGATGAAAAATTTATCTGTCGTCAAAAAAATGAATCCTGTTCTACCAATGCGGACTGTTGTTCGAATAGTGGACTAGAATGTACCAATGTTATTTTATCCAGTGGTCAACGTGGGAAACGCTGTTTGCAGCCAACAGTATCTGTCTGTCAGATAGACTGTATGCAGGAAGAAGGAGGTAGTAGCTGGGGAGGGGAATATCGTTGCCAAGCACGTATTCTCACATCAGACCTTCCACGATGTCAGACTCTTTCAAACAAGTCGTGTAACTTTAGTGCCAACGAAACACGCAACACAAGAGAGTGTATTGAGTCGTAATGTGTTTGCAGAAAACGAACTTAGTAATATTTCTTAACGAGGAGTATAAATTTTACTGTTAGCCAATTTTAATATCTCTTCTGCAATAGATGTATATTTCTCAGGAACTTTTTTAAGTACTTCATATAAATCTTCTAGGTAATTACTTGGCATCCTTCTTTCTTCAATATACTCTTTTATGTTTACGAGTATATCTTCAACTCCCCAGCCATCTTTTATATACATGTCTAGCTTTTCTATTAGCATTTTTACTGCTCCTACCTGACTTTTATTTAGGTAATACTCATATTGTAGGTCAACTATTTCTTTTTTTATTTTGAATACATCATCTTTTATGTCGGAGTCTTTATTATGTATTTTTTCAAATTTAACATTGACCTCCTGTTCTAGGCTAACGATTTGCTCTTTCATCCTAGAAAGCAATAGCTCTTTTAGGTCATTAGCTTTCTGCGTGGTTGTATCCTCAAATTTTTCAATGATTTCTGTCTCTAGCTGAGCAATTTTCGTCTCAAAATCAGAAGTTAGCTTTTCATTTTTTTGCACTACAGTTGCAAAAACTGATTTTGTATATTCTACTTCAAATTTTTTTAAGTCTGTTTTTACTTCTTCCTTTGAAGAAGACAAGTTCTGATCTACCTCACTTTTCAAATTAATTAGTTCTTTTGATTGAGAATCAAGCTTGTCCTTTAAGGGTTTAATGTTGAATATGTAATGAAGCCATCCAAAAATAAGTAGTATTGTTACGCATATACCTAAGTAGCCAAGGTTGAGACTTGCCAAGTGTGTGGTCATTCCAATTAGCTCATCAAGAGCAAATGCTGTAGCTACTGTTTCCATAGAAAAATATTCTATTCTCAAAAATTGAATATGCAAAATTCTAATAATCTTTTATTGGCTGGGCATGTGACATCCAGAACCAAATCCTCGGGGTTCTTTGGGGGCCTTTGAGGGTCCTTCATAGAGAGGGCGATGGCAAGTGGGTTAGGTAGCCTGATTAGGTAATATAAGCTATATTTGGCTTATGAGAATTCTTGATTTTTTTGGCAAAGATGCAATTGAAGAAATGGATGAGGATTCAAAATCCAACAATTTTAAAGAATCATATTCTTCTAAGAAACAACATATTGTAGGAATAATTTTACTTCCAATAATTTTTTTCTTGCAGCTAAGAATGATTGCAATGGAGTCGTACTTTAACCTCTTTGCTGGAGGAGAGATAGGGGCTAGATCTTGGGTGACTATACTAGGCATGAGCTTTTGGTGGATTGTTCTATACTCTTTACTTAAGAAAGATCCTATTCCAATTTTTAAACGGATATCTCCAGTAATAAGATATCCTTGGGAAAGAACTTTCTTTCATTGTCTCCTTGGAGTCGTTGTCATCATAATCGTTGCATTAATCGTAACAATTTTATTTGAAGGTTAGCTATTACTAATAACCTTGCAGGTAAATGAACCATCTAATAAGACAACAACTGCACCAAACTGATATTTCAACGGCTCCATAAACCAGTAAGTTTGAATTTTTTGTAAATCTATATTAACTAATTTTTTGTCTCGTTTTTCCTCAATTACTAGAAAATTACGTTCGTTATTTCCTCTTTTATGTAGAATGATGTCAGGCCTTTTCCTACCCATATTAGGTTTTATGATATCTAAATCACATTCATAATCAGGAAATAATAATTGAATCTCATTAGCCAAGTGATGTGCCAAATTCCATTCTGATTGATTAGTTTCAGATGTAAATTTAAATAAATCTTGCTGATTCTTATAGAGATTTTTACCAGATTGTTCTAATAGATTATTGACTGTGGATACATTCATTGAGAAGGTTTCGGAATTAATAGGCACGCGGGTCGCTTTACACGCGCAGCTATTGGCTGGGGTTAGTTGATGATTTTAGAAAACTGACGATTTTCGAACTGCCCGGCTTCGTCTGCGGACTACGGCGCGGCATCCTCTTAGAGGCTTAGGAGCAGCCAATCTCGGCGAAGCTCCCGTAGGAGATGGCTGGCTGGCCACAGCCTCACATGTGAGGCGGTAACTATTTATCCCACTTAAACCTCGTAAAATACTTTTGGAGCAATGTCTCTAATTCTTTTTTTCCGTTACCTCCTTTTAAATATTGTTCGCGTTTCTTTGCATCTTCATCAAATAGAAAAGCTTCATAGTGTATTAAACGTAATGGTCTACGATATTTTGTGGAGCGAACATAACCATTTTCATGAGCTTTCATTCTGTTTTTTAGGTCTGGAGAGTAGCCTGTATAGAGCTTACCGTCTTTCTCGCTATGAAGAACGTATGTGTAGTACATAGGTGTATTAACGTACACCAAAGCATGTAGAAAAACAAACAATGACAATTTATCATTGTTGGCTGGTCCTCCTCACCAGCTTGCTTACTTATTGGCTGGTCCGCTCAGCGGACCACCAGCCACGCTTAGCGTGGCTGGGGCGGAGGGATTCGAACCCCCGAATGTCGGAACCAAAATCCGATGCCTTACCACTTGGCGACGCCCCATTGATGTGAACCATAGTACTTTTGGAGGTGCCTTTCCACTCTTGTCTCGTCGTAGTCCATAGACGAAGACGGATGGCGACGCCCCAAAGTGCACGGAGTATAGCAACTTTTTATAAATTTCCCATATTCATCTGTTTCTTTTCTCTACCTATCTGTATGCTCTTGCCTATGAATACTGAAGCAAAACAATTCCTCTTTGATTTATTAGCAACTCCAAGCCCAACAGGGTTCGAGATGGCAGGTCAGCGCAAATGGGCGCAGTACATTCGTCCTTTTGTGGATTCCATTGATAATGACGCTTATGGAGATACTTGGGCAACTGTGCAGGGAACTTCTGATAAAAGTATTATGTTGGAAGTCCATGCAGACGAGATCGGATACATTGTGAAATACATTTCCCCTGAGGGATTTTTGGCGATAGATAGAATAGGAGGTAGTGACGTCGTTACGTCCCGTGGTCGATGGATTACCTTGTTTGGTGACAAAGGTGAAGTAAAAGGAATTATCGGAAATACGGCTATTCATATTCGAGATCGAAAAAATGGAGAAGAAAAAGCACCAGAAGTGCACGAGCTCTATGTAGATGTCGGGGCAACGACAGCAAAAGAGGTGGAGGATATGGGGCTTCGTGTAGGACATCCTGCGGTGTATACGGATACGGTTCAAGATATTGGAAAAGACTGCATAGCAGGACGAGCTTTAGATAACCGTCTTGGCGGATACATTGTTGCGCAAGTACTGAAGAATCTTTCTGAAAGCGGAAAGAAGCCTGCATGGACTGTGTATGCCGTGAACGCTGTTCAAGAAGAGATCGGAGGATATGGAGCCAAAATGGTGACACATCGCCTTATGCCCACTGCCGCCGTTGTCTTCGATGTTACGCATTCCACAGACACACCTGGTATACAAAAAGAAAAGCACAGCAAACTAGAAATGCGCAAAGGGCCAACGGTAACGCATGGTGCATGCAATCATCCAAATATCGTGAAAAGACTGTTGGATTGTGCAGAGAAAAAGAAAATCAGTATTCAACATGAAGCAACATCTCGTTATAGCGGAACCGACACAGACCAGATCTACCATGTACAAGAGGGGATTCCTTCAGCTCTTGTTTCTGTTCCTCTCCGTTACATGCACTCTGTCGTAGAGATGGCAAATATTGCTGATATCGACGAAGCTGTTGTCCTGCTTACAGAGTTTGTACAGTCTCTGACTGCGGAAGATGACTTTGGTGTGAAGTTGTAAGTTAAAAAAAACGACCAACACTAGAGTAGTGCTAGTCGTTTATAGATACTTTGCAGAGCATCCGTGCCTTACGCCATTTGAGTCGACATTAATTCTGGTTTAGTGATAATTTGATCACGGTGTATGTCTTTGTAGACATGCGCGGCGTAAATTTCCATTGCACCCAAGTGATTTTCAACACGTTCAAGTACGATCTTGGATATTAACTGCACTTGTGAGTTGATGAATGTTATAGATCCTGACTTTGCCAAAACAACGTCTCTGGATCTTACCTCTATCCCACGTGCCATTATTGCTTTTTGCTGCTGAAGGCCAGTGAGAGTGAATCGATAGATATCTCCTTTTTTCTTTTCTGCAAGAATTGTTCTCAGGGTGCCGTTGAGAGCAAGAAGTAAAAGTATTTCGTATACTCCTTCGTTTACCATTTGATGTTTTAGATCTCGTGGACATCCAGCAATGCCATATTTTTGTAAATCAGTTAGCAGATCGATTCTTTGGTAAAACTCAGCAATAGAGATAGCGGGTGTACTTTTTTTCTTGAATGGTGAATCTACTTTTGTTTTTTGCATGTTAATGCCTCCGTGAAAGTGAAAATTTATTGAAAAATGTTACTCTGCAAAGAGGTTTAGCGACTCGCAAATCGACAAATCTCTTCACAATGGACGTAGCTGTATAAGGAGCAAAATTTGACGTATTATAATGGCATCTTCTGTTTTAGCAAGTTTTCTTTACTCCTGAATGCGTCGTATATAGAAATTATCGGTTAATTTGGTATTTTCCCTTGCTGTTTGGTGCTCTTTTCCATAAAATCTGTCGGAAATCTCTCATAAAAAAATATGTTCGTAATCGTTGATATCGCTGGCTTCCAAGAAAAAGTACAAGAAGGTATGAAACTTCGTGTGCCCACTCTTGACGCAGAGGAAGGAAAAACAGTTACTTTCGACAAAGTGCTCCTTGTTGCAAAATCTGATGAGGATGTAAAGATTGGTACTCCTACAGTATCTGGTGCATCTGTTGAACTTAAAGTGATCAACCACGATAGAGACGATAAGATCCGTGTATTCAAAATGAAGCGTCGCAAGCGTTACCGTAGAACACAAGGACATCGTCAGGGGTTCACGTATGTGGAAGTGGTAAAGATTAAAGCCTAATGTGCATCCATCTTCTTTCGGAGGTTTTGCATCGCTTTTAGTGTTATTCCTAAATTTTGTGAACAGGCGATGGTCTCTGCAAGACGCTCTTTGGCCTTGAAGAGATGATGAAGATAACTTTTGGAATGCGTACGTCCTAGTAGGGAGGGGGAAGCGGCATCGAGAATGGAATGATCTGCGCGATACTGTGCATTTTGAATACGTATACTTGGACCATCGCTCATGAGAATAGTGCCATGCCTGGCGATGCGCATAGGAAGAACACAATCAAACATATCTATTCCCATGGCAACACATTTCTCTAGCTGCTCTACAACACCTACTCCCATGAGGTAGCGAAGCTTATTTTCTGGGAGAATGGGGCATACCGCTTCTAAAACACCGTACATTTCGTCGGGTGTTTCTCCGACAGCAAGGCCGCCGATGGCATAGGCATCAAATCCTATAGCAATAAGTTCCTCTGCGCATTTTTCACGAAGATCACGCTCTAGCCCCCCTTGTACTATCCCAAAGAGTAGACATTCTCGGTCTCCTTTGAGTTCGTTATGGATCTTTTTACATTTCTCTGCCCAGAGCAGTGTCCGGTCTACAGCGGCTTGGATCTCTGACCGCTTGGCGGTAGAAGGAGGACATTCGTCAAACACCATGATCATATCGCTACCAAAGTTATGTTGAATACGCATGGATTCCTCTGGTCCAATAAACAGAGGGTCTCCATTCAGATGAGACTTAAAGTGCACGCCTGTGTCGTCGATGGTGTTGGTATCACGCAGAGAAAAGACTTGGAATCCTCCTGAATCTGTCAGGATAGGTTTTTCCCAGTGAATGAATTCATGTAGGCCACCAGCGTCTGCTATCAGGTCGTCACCTGGTTGCAAGAAAAGATGATAGGTATTACAGAGAAGTAATTGTGCGCCGAGGTCTAAAATATCTTGATGCGTGAGCCCTTTCATAGCCCCTGCAGTACCGACAGGCATGAAAAATGGTGTTTCTATTCTTCCACGCTTTAGCTCTAGCACACCTCTTCGGCCGATGTCTGTCGTTTTTTGATGGGTAAACATTGCGCAGTATTAAACCATAAAAAGCGAAAACTTGTTGTAGAAATTGCGTTTTATGAAACGGAGACTTGTACTTTTTGCTGTATATGCGACAATACACTGCGTATTTTTCCCCCTAACTCCTATGTCTTGTGATATAAAAAGTCCAAAAGCCGCTGCGGCATTTTCTTTGCGCGTTGGTTTCGGACTCTCTCTTTTGCTCGTTGGTATTTCCCACTACATGACACTTGGCATGTTTACGGGCATGGCTGCAGACGGACTTGGTGCTCTGACTATTGTTGGTACCATTTGGTCATACATTCTTCCTGGTCTTATGATCGTTGGAGGAGCACTGTTTGCTGTAGGAATGTTTTATAATGTTGCTGCATGGCTTTGTGGTGTTGCTCTTGCCTCTATTCCTGTAGGAATGCTGCTTAAGCCTGTTCTTAGTGGAATCGCTTTGCCAGATGTTATGCCAATGGCAAATGATGCACTTATTTGGCTACTTGTGTATGTATGGGTTGTAAAGTTCTGTTCTTGTTGTGGAAGCAAGTGTGCAGACACTTCTAAATAATTGTTTCTTAGATTATTAAAAAAACCGCAGAATGCTCTGCGGTTTTTTTGTGTTTGAAAAGTAACAAGGAATTAGCTAACGATCTTATCGATCAAGCCATATTCCAAAGCTCTTTTGGCAGTCATAAAGTTATCCCGTTCGGTATCTATTTCCACTTGCTTGATATCTTGCCCGCTATGCTGAGCGATCATTTCATTGAGCAGTTTCTTCGTTTGGATAATGTGATCTGCATGAATAGCAATGTCTGTTGCTTGTCCTTGTGCACCGCCGAGTGGTTGGTGGATCATGATCTCTGAATGTGGCAAAGCGAATCGCTTTCCTTTCGCTCCTCCAAGGAGGATCAGCGCTCCTCCAGATGCAGCCATTCCCAAACAGACTGTCGAAACGTCTGGCTTGATGAGTTGCATAGTATCGTACATGGCAAGGGTAGAACTCACTTGTCCACCAGGGGAGTTTACATAGAGGGTAATATCTTTTTCTGCATCTTCTTTTTCCAAGAAGAGCAATTGCGCAATGATAGAGTTTGCAATGGTGTCTTCGATCCCTTGTCCCAGGAAGATAATGCGCTCCTCAAGTAGGCGAGAATAAATGTCGTATGTTCGTTCTCCGAATTGTGTCTTTTCAATAACGCTTGGAATCAATGTATTTTGTGGGGTGATATTTCCGTTTGAAATTCCTTTATGAATGGATTGAATATTTTGATACATGTGAGAGAAGTGGAAAGTGGAAAACGGAAAGTGAAAATGATGTATGTTTCTTTCTCTATTATAGGGAAAACTTGGAGTTTTCGGCAGTGTGCAAGTAACAAGGAATATGGTGTTATAGACATGTAAATCTGTTTTTACATTTGGGTATTGTGCTTTCTTAAGCCATAATTGTTGTGATGAACGTAGACAACCAATCTTGGCATGGGCTTATAAAAGATCATTGCGCTCAGGCTAATCGACCCCTTATTGCTGTAGTAGGGCCAACAGCCAGTGGAAAAACAGCATTTTCCATAGCTCTTGCCCAATACATGAGTGGCGAGGTGATCAATGCAGATTCGCGGCAGTTATACCGAGAGTTAAACATTGGAACAGCGAAAATTACCAAAGAAGAAATGCAGGGAGTGCCACATCATATGATCGATGTATTATCTCCAAACGAAGAGGCGAGCGTTGGCTGGTTTCAAAAACATGCTTTGCAGATTGCAGATTCCATTCTTGAACGAGGAAAAGTACCACTTTTAGTGGGGGGCTCTATGTTGTATGTCAGTGCTATTACCGACGGCCTTTCTTTGGCACCTCCTGCAGACAGTGCAATCCGTAAACACCTAGAGGAAGAGTATGACCGTGACGACGGACAGAGTCTTCATAAAAGACTACAGCACTATGATCCAGAGGTTGCACAGCGTATTCATCAAAACAACAAACCACGTCTTGTTCGTGCTGTGGAGATCTTTGATAATGGATGGAACAATACCCCTAAAACACAACTATGGAATTCTTCAGAAAGTTCGCCTTACGATATTCTTATTCTTGGTGTGCATATGCCAAGGGAAAAGAGTGTTGTAAAAATTAACAACAGATGTGCTTCCATGTTTGCAACTGGATGGGTAGGTGAGGTACAAGATTTATTGGACTCAGGCTACTCGGAGTCCGACCCCGCTATGAAGAGTCATGGCTATAAAGAGATCATGCAGTATTTGCAACATGGTGAACCGAGTAGTATAGAAGAGCTTCAAGAGTCTATTGCAGCGAAGACGCGTCAATATGCCAGACGTCAGATGACATGGTGGAAGCGGGATTCCCGTATCCACTGGATACAACCGTCTTAAATACTTATACCTCTATTTGTTGTCTTAGCGCATTTAAGTCTTCTTGTGTTTGCTCTATTGCAAATTGCCTTTCTGCATTTTCTGCATCTTGAATAGTATGCACATGTGCTTCTGGTGCTTCTGGAGTGTTTGTCATAAAAAGTATTAGAAAACAAATACGTCGTTATCGATCTCGATTTCCTGCTTCATTTGCCAAAGCTGTTCGACCATTGTTTGTAATTGTGGAGACTCGTTTGGTGTTTCGTTTGATTCTATAAACCCATGAATTAACTGTATTTGCCGTGCCATGTTTTGTAATGCAAGATCTGCTTTGTCTTGTGTTTGCTCATCCAGATTTGCATAGACATCTGTATTCAGAAAAGTTTGCGCATTTTGTGGGTCTATCGTTTTTTCGTTGATGAGCTTTTCGAGTGTTTGTAGAAATTGCGCATGTTCACTGTTCATGGCTCCTGCAATAGGTGTGCCAGCTTTTTTTTGATCTGCAATTGTTAAGTCTTTTGCGCCCTTTATCTGTTTTGAGAATTCAGTCATCTGTAAAAGAGTAGCATATTTTTTCTCTTGCATTACAATTGTTTGGAATATATTCCTTGTCTTGCATGCTTCTTAAAAGAATATTTCTATTCCTTGTTGGCTGTATATCCTTTGTACTCCTTGGTCGATTATTTTTGCATGCATGGACACTGCTGTTCACGGCACATTGCTATGATTGTGATGTTTTTTGGGCCATGGGTAGGGGAATGCTAAATGGTTTAACGCCGTATGTTGACCTTTTTGAAGCAAAACCTCCGGGTATTTTTCTTTTGAGCGCACTCTCGCTTTTTGTAGGCGGAGGAAGGATGCTTGGAAATATTAGTGCATTTGTCGTGACGATTTTTGTTGCAGTGATGCCATGCATTCTTGTGTGGATGCGTTATGACAAACGGGTAGTCCTGTCTTTTCTCGCACTTCTTTTTGGAACAATAATGAGCTACTACCTTTCCGAAGGTAGTTTCCACTACTTGCCAGAGCAATTTGGCGTAGCATTTGGCGTAGCATACGTCTGCATTATTGGATTTTCACAATATGAGGAGAGTTCTTATTTCTCATTATTACACGTCTATGCAGGATTTTGCCTTTTTGCTGCCATCTTTATGAAGGAGCCGTTTGTCTTGAGCATTGTTGCTGCAGGACTTATTCTTTCTTCTTCGTTGTGGTCTGTTGTGTCAAATGTTGTTATTCCGCTGGTTATTGCTGGTGTTATGCATATATGCACACTGGTGTTTTTGGGCTTGCTTCGGCCGTATTTCTTTATTTATCTTCGGGAGATGCTTGGCTGGCGTATGCAGAGCGGTGTTCCACTTTGGGTTCGTCCACTGCACCTTGATAGTTACAAAAGTATGTACGACCTTTTATTCCGTTTTTCTCCCTTTGTTCTCTTTTCGCTACTCCTACTATTTGCACTTTTTGTTATCTACGTATTTTGGCGTCGCAATCCTCGGGATGCTTGGAAGATTCACACTCCTCTTATTCTCGTCGCTGTCTACCTTGCTGTTGCGTCTATATTTACCTCGGGAGGGTATGTATATAATCAGCATCATCTTTTTATACTACCAGCATTCTTTGCCTGTTTTGTTTTTCTTGTACAACGTTTGAATGAAACATGGGATCATGTCTTTAGCCGCACAGTTGCTGTAGTTGCTGTTGTACTTTTCTGTATCGCTTCTTTTACTATTCCTCCAAGCCATTATCGTCCACTTTTATCTTTTAGAGATGGTGTCCTTCCGGAAAAAATGCTCGCTGCGCAGGTAGATCAAATACTCGACAACTGTCGCGAAGATCAATATCTATACATCGGACTCAATGGACATAAGCTTTTTGGGTATACTACACATTCTCCACTCGGGCCGTTATTGGTACAGTATGAGTATTTCTTTAATGAGAATCCGCAACAGAAAGGTGTAGTAAAAAATCGGGTATTACAGTATCAGCAAGATTTTCTTTCTTCGCTTGGTAGCGCAAATATTGTTATTTACGATCATCACAATAGCTTAGGGGAATTTAAGAAAGTCATTGACCAGTATGTTTTGTCACATTTTTCACAAGTTCCTTGGAAGTGTAGTACAACAGTTATCTCTAAGACATCGGGTGTGTCGATCTATTATCGCAATCAATAGCAGGGAGAAGTCTGATATTGCTAAATATACATAAATATAGTATAATATATATAACACACACATGAATACCGTACTATATCCTTTGCGGCGTTTCGCTCATGAGCATGATGACCTTGTTGCTTTTCATGCAGGATATTTGGTGTTAGCTTTCCTTAGTGCGGGGTTTTTTAATCTTGGAGCATTTGGAATGTTGGTTATTGGGCATATGGCACTCGACTGGGTGAAGTACAGAGAACGTCATGGGTATTCGTATAGAGCAACTATCGAAGGTATTGTTCATGAGAATTTGGTAGACGTTACGTTACTTCTCGTTGGTGTGGTATTTTCTGTCTACTTGCACCATTCCGTAGGGGTTGCCAGTCTTTCTGGTCTTATGCGTGCGGAAATTAGCATTATTCGTGCTGCAGCGCTTTTGGTTCCAAAATTGAAAATTCTTCACCACTTCCTCAAGGTTGTTTCGCATTTACATCATTATCTTGATCAAGTGCATCATCAGCAAAAGAAAGGGTGGTCTGGACTAGAGCGTCTTTGTTTTTACTTCTGTGGACTCTCTTTCCTCTTGGTTTTATTTGCAGCCCCTCTTATGAATAGTGATCTGTACACTGTGCAACATATTCTCTTGCAGGAGCTTCTTCCGTGGAGACTGTAGGCTGTATTATCCAAGTAATTCCTTTTCCAAAGCAATAGATTCCTCTAGCCATGCCTTGGACTGTGGAGACGATTTCCCATTTCCATAACGAACCAGAAAGTCGTCAAAACGCTGCTGTAGGGTAACGACTGTATCTTCCATGACCCGCTTATCTGCATAAAAGAGCAGTTTTTGTTCTATGGTTTTTAATGGGTATGCAGGGGATGAGCCAAGACCATGAGGCAAAATAATGGATGCAAAATCTGTATATCCTTGTTCTTCCAAAAATATTGTACAGGCTTCTTCGTGTGTACTGTCTGGATACTGCATTTTCCATGTATGCCAGATGCGTTCTTGTTCGTTGTACGCATTTGGACTTTTTGATCCAAGCTCCTTAAAGTCGACGAATCGAAATAGGTCATGGATCTGCGCTGCTCTGTATAGCGCTTCTCTGCGGATGATGACCCCGTTTTTCATGAGGGAATCGCAAAGAGTACTGGTTAATGCAGCAACGGCGTCACAATGTTTTGCTATGTGTAGAGGGAGTTGTACATCTTCTCGCCATTGTGAAATGCTTGGCGTTGTTGGGTAGTCCATATCGCGAAATTCTACAGATAGGCTTCGTCCTCCTTTTAGATGATCAGATAGAGACAAAAGAATATCGCACTGATCTGTATTTCCTGTACGTTCGACCCATTCGATACAGCGTATTCCTTCATGGTCTGCTGTTTGCTCTGTCAGCTTTACAGCGTCCGATTCCTGTAGTCTGTAGAGATCCATATGGATAACCTCTGTGCTATCTCCTGCAGTATATCGTTGCTCTAGGGCATAGGTAGGACTGGTGATATTTTGCTGTATTCCCAGTTTTTGTAAAAATGCTTGGATTAATGTGGTTTTTCCACTGCCAAGGTCTCCTTGCAGTCCAATTGTTATATTCTTCCCATATAGCGTATTCACTAAAGATTCTCCACATATACCTGTTTTTTCTGCATCAGTTAGCCATAGTTCTTCTTGTTCAACCATTGTCAAAAGTGTAAAAAAATGGTAAAATATATATGAATATAAATATACATGAAAAACACAAAAACACACAAACAGGTAGGATTTTCTCATAGTGCTCTGCATACGCAAAAGCACCCACATGGATTATTTTACATCAAACAGAGAGCATCATTCTGGATAGCAACGCTTTCGGTGTTTACGTTCATGGTAGGCAACATGGTAGGGCAACATGGTATGTATGCATTCTTTGCATCTGTTCTTGGTGAACAGGATAATACTGCCATTGCTTATACGGGAACGGTTCTACCATTTGAAAATGTTATCGATTACGAATGTTGGGCACAATATGGCGGGGACTACAAAGTACATACCTACAGACAGGCTCCACAGGAATGTTATCGTGCCATGCCGAGTTATCAAACTGGTATTGCGAGAGATGATGTCTTTTCTATGGGTTATATGAGTAATTACACAGATACCACAGAAGGTTCTGGCACACATGATGGTATCGATGTTCGTGTTCCTGTTGGAACACCAGTATTGACCGTTATGAACGGTCGTGTTGTTCAGGTGGGAAACCAGCCAAAAGGGTATGGACAATATATTGTCATCGAACATCCAGATGTTCCAGACCCACAGGATCCTTTACATAAAAGAACAACACTATATACCGTATATGCGCACTTGAGTTCTATCTATGTTGCAGAAGGCAACCTACTGCAGAAGGGAACACGCATTGCGCTTTCGGGTAATTCTGGACAGACCACTGGTCCACATTTGCACTTTCAAATTGATAGGGACGATGCTCCTTTTCATCCATATTACCCTGGTAATCAACGTGATGGATATGCATACACCGTACAGCCACTCTTTTATGTACAAAATAATTTTGAATCTACTACTGCAACAACACTCGTTGCATCTGATACGAGCCAAGAAACATCTACACCGACTGTGGTTATTCCGAGCATTGCTCAACAGGAAGAGTCTACACAAAAGACGATTATTGCTCGTTTGCAAGCGCGTAGAGAAGAGCGTGTACGTGAACGTTTGGCTGCACGAGATAGTAGAGAGGTTATTGCTTCCAATGCATTAACGACTGGACTTGTGTCTGCTGCACCTTCTACACCTACTGTAACTCCTCCGCCTACAGTACACACGACAGATGTCGCAGCGGATACCGCAGTCGTTGAGGGGACAACAGGGGAAGTGTCTTCTGTAGATATTCGTCATGATGGCATGTTCTCTGGTCGTGGTTGGGAGAAAGTACGTATTACTTTGCTGGATAGCGATGGAAATACAGTAACGAACCCTCGACTCAATACGGACCTTGTATTCCGTACAGCATATGGAGAAGCAGAGTTCCGCCCATCAACCCTTTCTCCTTTGGACTTTAACCAAGGAGAGGCAACGGTATTTATCCTTCCGCGTGGTCGTCGCACTATCGTCATCAATGTGTTCCCATTCAATGTGCTCAGTAAGCCGATGGCGTACAACAGGTAAAAAGTGGAAAACGGAAAACGGAAAGTGGAAAGAGGAATGCTAGGATTTTTCGTGATAAATCCTTTCAGGAACAGTATTATTTGATGGTTCCTGATCATTCACAGAAAGGCAGATATTATGAAAAAATTAAACGTCACAATCACCATATACATGGTGATGATGCATGTTTTCGCAATTGTATTGGGGATGCTTTTTTACTCTGTTGAGGCAGTGTGCCTTGGAGTATCTCTCTCATTCTATCACGCATTACAAATTACCTTGGTATACCACCGTTATCTTACGCATCAAGGATTTAAAACGTGGGCGATGCTACGAAATGTTTTGAGTGTCAGTGCATTGCTCGCTGGTGAAGGCCCTCCGCTTATATGGGTGGCGAATCATAGAAAGCATCATAAGTTTTCGGATAAGCCGGGGGATCCCCACAGTCCTCTTGATGGATTTATGCATAGCCACATGTGGTGGATGATGTATTTCATCCCCAAAGATGAATTGGCTATGTTGTATAAGAAGTATGCCAAAGACTTGTTACAAGAGCCATTCATGTGCTTTTTGAACAAGACATACCTGTGGTGGCATGTAGGATTCGCACTGTGTATTTTTGTTAGCGGATGGCTGTACGGAGGATGGTTTTATGCTATGAGTTTTCTGGCATGGATCTTTTTTGTCCGTATGTGCCTTGTCTGGCATATTACGTGGTTTGTGAATTCTGCAACCCATCGTTGGGGCTATCGGAATTACGATACTAAGGATAACAGTCGCAATTTGTGGTGGGTTGCCCTTCTTGCCATGGGGGAAGGGTGGCACAACAATCATCACAAATACCCACAGTGTATATGGCATGGTCATAAATGGTGGGAGTTGGATCCCACAGGAAGAATCATTTGGATTCTGAAAAAATGTCACATTGCAAAGAATTGTCAGGATGATTTTAAAAAAATTAAGCGATCAGGAACACCGAGAGCATGAAGCTCTCTAAAAGACGCCATTTGTTATGGCGTCTTTTTTTGTGGTTGCGAATAAAACGATAGCAAAAGCATCAGAACTCCTAAAATAAGTACGGCGACTATTTTTTCCATAGTAGAGAGAAACAACGCGGTGACACCGAACAGAGCACCGACCCCTGCAGTGAGAAAAATAACATTTCTTTCGCTCCAGTTTTTTGCTAAAAGCCTGTGATGGAGATGTTCATCGGTATTGTTTCCTTTGAGTGGATTTTTACCTTTGATGGTTCTACGAGCCACAACAAAAAATACATCGATCAACGGAACGCCGAGTACGAGAAATGCGGTTGCGACTTTCCCACCTGCGTATAGGGTGAGTACTCCAAGCATCAAGCCAAAAAACATGGCACCCGTGTCTCCCATGAGGACTTTGTTGGGTGGAAAGTCAAACAGTAGTCCTGCGAAGGATATTCCTGCCAAGATAAATGCAATGAGTGCAAGCTCTGGCTGTAGGACTCTATCGCTAAGGGAAAGGACGCCGATCACGATAAATCCAATGGTGCTGAGTGTACTGACTTGCCCTGGAATGCCGTCGAACCAGTTGAGAGCATTCATACAAAGCATCAGCCAAAATATGGTAAATATTCCACTCAGCAGTGGTAGTGGACCGAAGAGTTTTGTGGGAATGTCTATGGTATCTAGGCTCAGGATTCCGTCTGCCAGTAGGGGATTTGTCAGAGTATATATTCGTGATCCTGTTGCAAAAATAATCCATGCGACAGCTGCCTGTACTAGCAGTCGAACAAGGGGATGAACGGATGCGCGGTCATCGATAAAACTGACTATCGCCAGCAAAATTATACCAATAACGACACCGATCACTTGTGTATTCCATGAGCTAATACTGCAATAGAAACCAAGAAACGTTATGACGGCAAGAATACCTGTAGGGTAGGGGAGTCTTTCCCGTGTAAGACCGTAGCGTTCCGGAAAATCTAGCAAACCCATTTTTCCAAATGTACGCGTCGCAATCATATGCAAAGCCGCACAGATACAAAACGCCAAAAGGGGAATAATCAGTGACAGATGCATGCTGTCATCATACTATAGTTTTATGACAAACCCTCGTATAAATCCTACTCGAGAATTGTTCGGAATCCTTGGTTCTGTGGAGAAAATTTCGGATGAAATGTCGTGGTGGAATAAGCAGTTTGCCCAGAAAGGCATGGATGCCGCTCTTAGTCGTTATCCAACGACGGCAGATACTCTTCCAGAACGCCTCAGTGAGATGTTTCATTTCGACCGTAGAGGGTATATCGTCGGAAAAGGGCTAACAGAAGCCATAATATCGTTATTAGATGGTTTGGACGCGAGTGCGATAGAGAAGGGGAGTGTTGATACGGTTTTGAATACAAATGGCGTAATGACAGGGTATTTTTGTGGGAATGATCGACAAAAACGTTGGGGTATTTGGTTGGTGACTAGAAGCGTTAGTAGCGATAGCTGTTAGCTTTTAGAAGCTTGAACACTATTTTTATATTGTGAGTGGTGTATATTTGTTTATAGTATCGGAACTATGAAATATCCCACTTTAGATCAGGCAGAACTCTCTGGAAAAACCGTTTTACTGCGAGCAGGTTTCGATGTTCCTATGGAAGGAGGAGTTGTTGTCGATACATCTCGTATCGATTCCATCGTTCCGACTATGCAATACATCGTAAATGCAGGAGCATCATTGGTGATTATGGCACATCAAGGTCGCCCAGCTGGAACGAGGGATGAGGAGTATAGTCAGAAGCCTTTAGTTCCTATTCTTGAAAAAGCATTGGGTAGATCGGTATCGTTTTCTGATCACTGTTGTGATGAAAAGACAAAATTGATGGCGCACAATTTGCAGCCAGGAGAGGTGCTTCTTTTGGAAAACTTGCGTTTTGAACCAGGAGAGAAGAGTAAAGTCGATGCGGAGCGCAATGCTTTTGGAAGAGAGCTTTCGCAGTTGGCAGATATCTATGTTAATGATGCGTTTTCTAATTCGCATAGAGACCATGCCAGCATGACTGCGGTTCCAAAATACATTCCAGGATATTTGGGTTTCAATATTTCTCGTGAGATCGAAGGACTTTCTCAGGCTGTTCACAGTCCAAAAAAGCCACTGACTCTTATTGTGAGCGGGGCAAAGATCGAAACAAAAGTTCCTGTTATTAAACAGTTTTTACAGAATGGAGACCATATTTTGGTCGGAGGATGCATTGCTAATACCCTACTTGCCGCACGAGGATTTGACATTGGTACGAGTAAGTGGGATAGCTCTTTTAAAGGACTTGCACAGGAATTGATGTTAGAAAGTGAGCAGCCAGATAAAGCAGATATTCATATTCCTCGTGATGTTATTGTCGCATCAGACCCTAAAGCGCATGCAGTGAAAATAGATATTCCCGTAGAAGACATCGAAGGGGATATGGCTATTTTTGACATAGGAGCGGTATCTATAGAACGTTATAAAGAGATCATTGCTCAGTCTGGAACCATTGTATGGAATGGACCTCTGGGTCTGTACGAGATCAATAGTTTCTCTCATGCAACAAAACGCATTGCGCAGGCGATAGCAGAAGCGACTAGGAACGGTGCGGTATCTATCGTGGGAGGTGGTGACACATTGGATTTCCATGAACGGTACAACTACCCGCTTGATGTGTATAGTTTTGTGAGCACTGCAGGAGGTGCCATGCTCGATTTTATATCAGGAAAAAAGCTGCCTGCACTCGAAGCGTTGATTCAGAAATAGTACACTACAGTTGGCAGAAATGAGGATACATTCGTGGTAGTATGCTCAGGTGAATCCTAAACCGAACATTGTTGTTCTTTTTCCGGATCAAGGTGAAACCCTTGCTTCTTTCGAGCGTCGTATCCAAGCATCTTCTGGGGAAGTGTTGATTATTTATTCGGATCTGGAACCATATATCCTTGCAGATAAAGAAGTACGAAAGAAATCGCTCGCTTTGTGTAAGAAGTTTAATACACGTTTGCGCATCGCCACCCGTAGTACAAATTTGTCTAAAGTTGCACGGGCAAAAGGGATTCGTGTTATTGGATCGGTACAGGATCTTCGCAAATTGCTCGATGGTCACCCTTCTCTGGATGACGCATTACGTGAGTTTCTTCCACACATCTGGAGGCAGCAATTACGCAATCGCCTGCAGTCTATGGGACTGCTTAGCCTGCCGAAGCTGCGTATATGGCTGTTGATTGGCGTCAGTGGAACGCTGTTTTTCTTTGTCTTCTTTCGGCTCCTGCCTTCTGCGACTGTTTCGGTATACCCCACAGATGAAACACTTTCCCAGACGGCAAATATCTTCTTGGCTCAATCTGGTGCTATTGCGGCTTTGCCTCCTCGTGTACGGGTGATGGACCTGATTCCTATTGTCGTACATATTGACCATACGATTACGTACGATCAGATCAGTAGAGAATTTATAGGGGAGAATGCAAAGGTTGCTATGAAAGTGGTCAACGATTCCGATGAGCCCTATTGGCTGCGCACAGGAACGCGTGTCCAAAATCAGGCTGGAATGATCTTTCATCTTCAAGATTCTATTAAAATAGAAGCACATGATAGTTCCCTTGTCCGTGCGGAGGCAGCCCCCGAAGACTTGTACGGAGGAATTGTAGGAGATCGCGGGAATGTGCCTGTAGGTCTAAAATGGGACTTCCCTGGACTAGAAAAAGATGAGCAGGCATTGGTGTATGCCATCAATACCGAAGAAGGATCAGGTGGTGAGTCGGACTATAGAACGGTATTGAGTGAAGATGATTTAACGTTAGGAAAAGTGCAATTGGAACACGAACTCTTGACTCTTGCTAAGCGTACAGCAGACGAGGAAGCGCAAGTGTTCAATGCAGAGAATCCAGATTCATTTTGGGAAATGTTGTATTATGAGGAATTGACTAAAGTGGAATACAAAGACTTCGTCATGCCACGGGAATTCCTCGGGCGACCTGTGCAGTCTATTCCTATACAGGGAAGCATTGTGTATACCACGTATGCGTATGACACGAGGAATGTGTTGGCAATGCTTAGCAAAGAATTACGCACGCATGTTGGCGAGGGTAGACGTATTCTGGAAGACTCTCTTTCATTAGACCGTCTTGTTGCCCACGTTATCGACTACGAAGATGATTTCTCTTGGATAAAACTGACGGTGGACCTTACGGGAACAGAGCAATACATCTTAGATCCTCTTTCTCCAACAGGAGCACTGTTCGCCAAAAAGGTTCGTGAGAGTGTAAAAGGTTTAGATAAAGAAGAGGCACAACGGATTGTCTACAATCTCCCTGAAGTCAAAAAAGCAAACGTATCCATTTGGCCGCCGTGGAGTAGGGTGCTTCCAAATATTTCTTCTCATATTATTATTGAACCTATTGCTGAATGATCCCCACAAAATTCCATTTTCGTCTTTTGATGCTTACGGTTGAAGCAGTATTTGGATTGTTGTTAACGGTCTGTCTTGTTCTGTTTTTCTTTGTGTTGTCACACTTCAACGACACAGCCACGTTTCCTGTGGACTGTGCAGTGGTCTTTGGAGCTGCGGTTCATGGTATCGACAATGCAGGTCCAGGCATTACCCGTCGGGTTACAACCGCTGTGGACCTGTATCATGATGACAAAGTGGGCACACTGTTTTTTTCCGGTGGCAAAGGAGACGAATTTAAGGACAGCGAAGCGATGGTGATGCGCAAAGTAGCGTTGTTACAAGGGGTAGACCCTGAAGACATCGTCCTAGAAGAAACAGCCACATCGACTATTGAAAACATAGAGTTTACTCTGCCACTTCTTCAGCAGCGTGGCTGTACATCTGTTGTGGGTATTTCAGACCGGTATCACTTGGCACGCATTAGTGTGCTTGCACGAATATATGGCATCAATGGATTGCAGACGTATCCGTCGGATATCGATTCCGACACGATGTTCGAGCTGAAAGCTACTTTCCGTGAAGTTCTAGCATTTGGCTATACATTCTTTTTGATGATATA